>Ga0182746_1000068_pt1 | contig 196823 bp, 173 predicted proteins | sample eDN3rd30CBELigOP_FD_128881 | JGI IMG/M metagenome (GOLD analysis project Ga0182746, IMG submission 128881) | Enriched Organic Plus compost microbial communities from Emeryville, California, USA - eDNA 3rd pass 30_C BE-Lig OP (version 2) (version 2) ...
ATTTCCCGGAAAAACTGATCCCGCTTTTTATAAATAATGTTATACAGAAAAAGCCATTACCTGTATATGGAGATGGTTTATATACACGGGATTGGTTGTTCGTAAAGGATCACGCTTTGGCAATTGACCTCGTTTTTCATAAAGGGAAGAATGGTGATACATATAACATAGGCGGTTTTAACGAGTGGAAGAACATTGATCTTGTTAAGTTATTGTGTAAACTGATGGACGAAAAGCTTGGGCGTAAACCGGGTGAAAGCGAAACGCTGATCACTTATGTTAAAGACCGCCCGGGACACGACAGGCGCTATGCTATTGACGCAACCAAGATAAATAAAGAACTGGGCTGGAGCCCTACAGTAACATTTGAGGAGGGGCTTGCGCAAACCATCAACTGGTATTTTGATAACCAGAACTGGTTAAATCATGTTACGAGCGGCGCATATCAGCATTATTATGAAGAACAATATTCAAAGAGATAATATATGAAAGGAATTATACTGGCTGGCGGTTCAGGCACAAGGTTATACCCTATAACCAAAGCAATTTCAAAGCAACTTATGCCGATTTATGACAAACCGATGATCTATTACCCGCTGTCCACTTTGATGATGGCAGGGATAAGGGAAGTGTTGATCATTACTACGCCGGAAGATAACCAATCATTCAAAAGGCTACTGGGTGATGGCAGTCAACTCGGATGCCGGTTTGAGTATGCAGTGCAGGAAGTGCCTAATGGACTGGCTCAGGCTTTTGTTATTGGCGAGAAGTTTATTGGAAATGACAAAGTTGCCCTGGTGCTTGGTGATAATATTTTTTATGGAGCCGGTTTGGGAAGCCAATTAAAAACCCTGGCAAATGTAGACGGGGGATATGTATTTGCATATCAGGTGGCTGATCCCGAAAGATATGGAGTGGTCGAATTTGATAAAGAGATGAAGGCAGTTTCAATTGAAGAAAAACCGCTTCAACCCAAATCCAATTTTGCGGTACCTGGTTTATATTTCTATGATAACTCAGTGGTGAAAATTGCCAAAGAGTTGAAACCCTCTGCCCGTGGCGAGTATGAAATAACGGATGTTAATAAAGAATATCTCCGCACAGGCCGTTTAAAAGTGGCTATGCTCGATAGGGGAACTGCGTGGCTTGATACAGGTACTTTTGATTCTCTCAGTGATGCAAGCGAGTTTGTACGGGTGATCGAGAAGAGGCAAGGCACAAAGATCGGTTGTATTGAGGAAGTAGCTTACAGAAATGGGTTTATTACTAAAGAACAGATGCTGAAGATCGCGAATGAGCTCAATAAAAGTGGCTACGGGCTTTATTTAAAAAGAATCGCTCAATAATGATAAGGGTTGGGGTCGTCTTGTTGTGCCGGTATTCAAGTTCGCGGCTTCCTGGCAAAATATTCCGTGAAATAGAAGGGAAGCCTATTATAGACTATATCATTGAAAGGATATTGTCTGTAGTGCCACAACAGGACTTCTGTGTGGCAACTTCTGAAGAAAAAACAGATGATGCTATAGCGGCCTATTGCGAGAAGCGCGGGATCTATGTGTTTCGTGGTTCGTTGAAAGATGTTGCCAGCCGCTTCATCCAGGCAGCGAGTTCCCAGGGATGGGATTATGCAGTCCGGATCAATGGAGATAATCTTTTTGTTGAAACAGACGTCCTAAAACATTTGATTGGCCTGGCCCGGACCGGGCAGTATGATTTTCTGACCAATACCCATCATAAAACTTTCCCCCAGGGAATGTCTGTAGAAGTAGTGAACACCCAATTCTTTCGCCAGGCATATTCCCAGTTTAGCCAACCGGAAGACTTTGAGCATGTCACCTTCTTTCTTCATCATCATGAAGTTGGCAAATACTTTTTCTATGACAATGAAACCTGTCCTGAAGCAATAGGACTGAAATTTGCTATTGATGAGGAGAAGGACCTGGAATTAGGCAGGTCTATTATTGCTGCAATGAAGGATTCCCACCTGAAATACAAAATGAAAGAAATCGTTCAATTATATAAACAACTGAGAAATGAGTAACTGGAAGGGAAAACACGGCCCCTTGCTGATTGCGGAGATCGGAGGAAATCATGAAGGCGATTTTGAATATGCAAAGAAGTTGACCACGCTGGCAATTGAATCAGACGTGGACTATATAAAATTCCAGCTTTATACGGGTGATTCACTGGTCAGCAAGGTGGAAAGTGAGCAAAGGAATAAGCATTTTAAAAAGTTTGAACTTTCCCGGGAACAACACATCTACCTGGCAGAAATGTGCCGTGAAGCCGGAAAGAAATACACGGCGTCTGTCTGGAACCCCGAATTCATTAAATGGATAGATCCTTATATGCCGGTATATAAAATCGGCTCAGGGGACCTTACTGCCTATCCCTTACTGGAAAAGATTGCGGCAATCGGCAAACCTTTAATAGTATCCACAGGCCTGGCCAATCTTGAAGAGATACTGGATGCGGTTCGCTGCATCCAATCTGCAAATAGCATCTATAAATCTCCAGATAACCTTGCCATCCTTCAATGCACTTCGATGTATCCTATTCCGTATGAAGATGCCAATCTGCAGGTGATGGATGTTCTGAAAAAGAAAACCGGGCTTACAATCGGCTATTCGGATCATACAGAAGGAAATAAGGCACTTGAGATTGCAGTGGCCATGGGTGCTGAGATACTGGAGTTCCATTTTACGGACACAAGGGAAGGAAAAACTTTCAGGGACCATAAAGTTTCTCTCACTAAAGAGGATATTGGAGCACTGATTGAGGACATTAAGGCCATAAAAAAATTACAGGGAAAAGGTGAAAAGGTACCTGTGGAATCTGAGATTAGCAATGGACACGTGATTTCTTTCCGGCGTGCGGTTTATCCCGCTGTTGACCTTCCGGAGGGAACCATATTGAATGAAGATAACCTGGTAATTCTCCGCCCTAATCATGGAATTGATGCCCGTGATTTCAGAAAACTTCTTGGTAAAAAACTGTCAAGAACGGTTCAGGCTTTTGAAAAACTCAACTGGGAATGGATCGAGTAAACTACCTGGGCTGCTTAAACAAAATCTGATAGAATGAAAAAAGTGAAGGTTACTGTATATATTACCAATTATAACTACGGAGCTTTCCTGGAACAGGCTATTCAAAGTGTCCTGAACCAAAGCATGCAGGATTTTGAATTGATCATTATTGATGATGGCTCCACAGATAACTCGAAAGAAATTATCGAGAAATATACAGGCATTCCCCGCATCCAGGTCATATTTCAGCAGAATAAGGGGTTAAATATTACTAACAATATAGCCTTACGGGCTGCCAAAGGAAAATATATCGTGCGCCTCGATGCAGATGATTATTTTCACGAGCAGGCTCTGGAGCTGCTGTCTAAAGAGATGGATGCTGATAGAAGCCTTGGCCTTGTTTTCCCGGATTATTATTATGTGAATGAAAGTGGAGAGATAACGGAGGAATTTAAGCGTCACGATTTCAGCAAAGATGTTTCTTTATTGGACCAGGCTGCACATGGAGCATGCACCATGATAAGGGTTGAATACCTGAGAAACCTGGGAGGATACAACGAAAGCTTCTCATGCCAGGACGGGTATGAACTGTGGGTGAAGTTTACCGCGAGCTATAAAGTGGCCAATGTAAGTAAACCCTTGTTTTTTTACAGAAGGCATTCTTTTAATCTTACCCGCAACGAAACAAGGATACTTTCTACCCGTGCGCAGATAAATGAACTTTATTCGGTTTCCCGGTTTGGATCACTGCGTTCGCTGTGCATTATCCCTGTAAGGGATGCATCATTGGCATTGAGAAAGTTGGGCAATCAATGCCTGATCGATTATAAAATAAAGGCTGCACTGGAATGCCAGGCGATCGAAAAGGTGGTAGTCAGCTCACCTAACCAGGAAGTGGAAGAATATGTTGCCAGGGAATATGCCAGCATTTCAAAATTGCATTTTCATCAACGTGATGAAAAAGATGCACGCCTTAATGTTGGCCTGGCAAATACGGTAAACGCGATCCTGAATACATTTTACGACAGGAAAGGGTTTCCCGACGCCATTACTATTCTTACAATAGAATATCCTTTTGTAAAACCTTATGCAATTGCTGATTCCATCAATACCATGTTTCTTTTCAACTCTGATTCATTGATCAGCGTAAGGCAGGAAAATGGGATCCTTTTCCAGCATTTCGGAAATGGGATGCAGGCAATTCTCGATCAGGATAAGGTGATCAAGCTTGAGCGGGAAGCGCTGTATAAGCAAGGTGGTGGTATAATGGTTGTAAAAACAGAGAAGTTCCTGGAAAATCAGAAAATAATAACCGGCCGGATCGGCCATATTATGATGGATCAATTATCTACGATAGGAATTTTCACAGACTTTGATTTCCAGTTGGCAGAGTGGATAGTAGAAAAACACCCCGAACTCAAACCTGTTTCCCAGGTTGTTATAAATTGACTGTAACTATGAAACGAATAGTATATCCTATTGAGATAACAAACAGGGAACTTGAAGGCGTTCTTCTTACCGCTTTAAAGCTTGCAAGGAAAGGGCATGAAATATACATCGGACCAAAGTTTGAATTGGATTATCTTCTCTCTGATATAAAACCTGATATTTATATTGGTACCAGGTCAGACAAATTCTCCTATCCAATATTTGAAACGCTGAAACGTTCGGGAACGGCTATTGCTGTAGTTGATTCAGAAGGAGCTCCGGTGATTGAATACCGCTACAGAACACGGCATCTGCGGGATGGAATGAAGTTTATTGATAAATTTTTTGCATGGGGAGAAAAGGGGAAACAGATCCTTGCTGAAGAAAAATTACTGGATGCCGATAAAATAGTTGTAAGTGGTGCTCCCTGGTTCGACCTACAGGAAATAAAAGGGTTGTATGAAAAGGATATACAGAAAATAAAACAGAAATATCCCGGTTCCTATGTGCTCTTTAACTCCAAACTTTTTGGTGTGAACCATAAGATCAAAGAAGCACAGGATATATATGCTTCCGTGAATAAGGAAGCTGTTCTTTATTACCGGCAACTGTTCAATAACCTCAACGAGAATTTAAAAAAACTGGTTAGCCAGTTTCCCGATGAGCACTTTGTATTACGCCCGCATCCGCTGGAAAATATCTCTTTTTACAAAGAGTACTTTAAGGACGACAAAAATGTAAGCGTAGACAATGAAATGAATGCACGCGGATGGATACTGGCGAGTAAAATGGTATTGCATAATGGTTGTACAACAGGCCTGGAAGCTGCTATACTCAGAAAACCAGTGGTAGCCTACCAGGAAATCCGCAACGACAGGTATGATGCAATGCTTTTTAATGAAGCAAGCATCAGTGTAACAGATTTTGAGCACCTGAAAACCACTACAGATGCATTACTGAAAGAGGTGAATGCTGAATACCGGCTGAGTTCCGACCGCATGGAGAATGTAAAAGCGTATTATTCAAATATTGAATCGAGCGCGTCGGATATCATTTCTTCCACAGTGCATGATATGAACGCCCACTTCCCTTTTCATTATAGGCCTACCAGGGCTTATCGACTGGCGGCTCTTAAGATGTTTGTTATCCATAGAGCTCCCTGGCTTCTTTATTTATTACCTCCTTCAAAACGAAGAATACTGCTCAAAATAAAACAATACGTACTGAGCAAATTCAAGCCATTTACCGTAGCTGACCTCGATAAAATAAAAGCCATACTTGCTCTTAATGATGAAAGCTACAACAGTGTTGGTATTTCAACCTTGCCCAAAAGCCGTTATTCAGTTATCATTAAAGCATCCTGACGGCAGCGTAATGATAACATATTTAAAACAAAGCAAATGGAAGCATATAAGCACCTGTCCGAAATAAAGAAAGCATACGAAAGAGGAGAAAATATCATTCAATTGCTTAAAAAAGACGAGCATCAGGTTTCAAATAGTGTTGAAGATATCCTGGTTAGTTATGACCTGCAGGCGGGTAGCTATACTGCCAGTTTCAGGAAAAGGGTGGATTATGTGAAGTCATACGCTTCAGCTATTGAAAAAGTAATAACAAAGTATGCGCCCCGGTTTGATTCGATCATGGAAGCCGGCATGGGTGAAGCTACTACGCTGGCCAATGTACTGAAAAGCTTTAAAGAAATCCCACAGCATTCTTTTGGGTTTGATATTTCCTGGTCGCGGGTGAAATATGGGAACCTTTTTTTGAACGAACTCGGTGTTCCCCATTGCCAGACATTTGTGGGAGACCTGTTTAATATTCCGTTGACGGATAATTCTGTTGAGATAGTTTACACCTCCCATTCCATTGAACCCAATAGTGGCAAGGAAAAAGAGATACTAAGGGAATTATACCGGGTTACGTCACGCTATCTGATACTGCTGGAGCCTTGCTATGAATTAGGGTCGCCCGAAGCAAAAAAAAGAATGGAAAAGCATGGCTATATTACTGCCTTGCAACAAAGCATACAGGAATTGGGTTATGATGTAAAAGAATTCCGGTTATTTGATATCTATTCCAACCCTTTAAATCCTACCGGTCTCACAGTAATCAGCAAAGACAATAAAAAAAGCTCTCCGGCATCTGAACCTTTTGCCTGCCCCTGGACAAAAACCGGGTTGGTGAATTTAAAAGGCGCCTATTATTCACATCAAAGCCTGCTGGCTTACCCGGTTATTGACAATATTCCCTGTCTTTTGAAAACAAACGCGGTAGTTGCAACACATTTTGTCTGAACTTTCGGGTGGTTATGAATGCCTGCACACTGTTGGTAAATTAATATGACGAAGATCGATAACAGGTCAATACTTAAATGGAACAGCGTTAATCAGCTCGTTAATTTAAGTAGCAAATTCGTCATCTCAGTTATCCTGCAACGGATACTGCAGCCTGCTGATTTTGGAGTTATTGCTAATGTCCTGGTTTTTGCCAGTATAACAGAAATTTTTATCGATAGCGGCTTTCAAAGCTCTATTATACAAGCAAAGGAAATTCCCCCAAAGGCTTTATCTACTATTTTTTATCTTAATATTGGTATTGGTGCCGCCTGCACCATCTTGCTTTTCGCCGGATCGCATTTTATCGGCGTCTTTTATGATTCGCCTCTGCTTTCATCTGTAGCCAAATTGATCTCTTTTACTTATTTATTACAGTCTTTTGTTCTTGTTCAACGGGCTATTCTTATCAAGAACCACCTGTTCAAAACAATTGCAATAGTGGATATCTCCAGCAATATAATTGCAGGGATCATTGCCGTTGTTATGGCACTGAATGGATACAATGTATGGAGCATAGCAGTGATGTACGTCGCCCAGATCCTTATTTCTAATTGCCTGATCTGGATGAAAACAAACTGGTGGCCCCGCCTTGAATTTGATTTGCAATCTGTCCGGAGTTTATGGAAATACGGATCTAAGGTTTTATTGAGCGGATTCGTTGTATTCGCCAACAACAGGGTCGACCTGCTTATGACCGGTAAGTTTTTCAATTCTTCTCAGCAAGGTCTTTATTCGAGAGGGAAGGATTACGGCTCTTTGCCTTCGGGAATTATCATTGGAATTATCAGCAAGTCTTATTTCCCGATCTTTTCCCGCTTGCAAGATGATAAAGCACAATTGAAGGATAATTATTTTAAGGCACTGGCATCCATGAGTTTCATCGGTGGTTTATTATTTCCTCTTCTTTTTCTCTGTGCCAGGGACGCCGTATTGATCGTGTTGAAAGAAAAATGGATAGGAATGGTTCCTGTACTTCAACTTTTTATTGTATTAAGTTCCTTCCAGGTGTTCAATTCAGTTAATATTAATTACCTGGCTGGAATCGGACGTTCGAGAACCAATCTCACTGTTTTTTCCATTATAGGCCCTATCCGTGTATTATCAGTCATAACGTATTTTTTAATCGCCAGTGACCCACGTCTGGTTGTTGTGAGTGCTATACTGACTTGTTTTTCCTTTCTGGAAACCAGCATGTCGTTTTTCTTTATTTCCAGGATACAGGGCTACAGTGCGCGAAGTCAATACCTCACTTCTTATTCAGATATGTTAATAGGATGGGGGATTGCTTTTCTCCTTTTTATGGTCGGTGATGTTATTTTTGATCTAAAGATGTCTTCGTTCGCTCAAATCACTCTTTATTCGGTATTTTATTTGGTTATCTATTTAGGAATGTGTTATAAATTGAAAAACCCGTTCCTGTACGCATGGATTGCTCGGATATCTTTTGTTCGTAGCCGCGTTAAAAATGCTAATCATACTAAACCAGTATAAAATGAAGAGGAAAAGAATAACTATAGCTTTTACACTATTGTTGATTGCAGGATTTATTCTGGGAGCAACGCCTAATGTATTATCGCAATCTGCTTTTGGCAATAAAATATATTCCCAGCCTGCAAAAGACCCCGGGCTTAATAATGCTATCCAGGACCTGGCTTTTTGGATGACAAAAGCTTATGGAAAGCAGTTCACTGTGCAAAATGGATCGAACAGGGAAGCTGTCAGTGGCGATGGTATTTATTTAAAAGACCTGCAGTCTGTGAACGACAGGTCATTGCTTCAGCAATTGAATAAAGACGACCAATCATTCCATCTTCGCGTATCAGGAAACACAGCAGTAATTACCGGTTCAGGCACTAATTCGCTTATCAATGGGATCTACACTTTTCTGCATGAACTGGGATTCCGGTGGTATATGCCAGGTGATGCATGGACGATAATGCCCTCTTCAGCAAAGGCACGACCATCCATCGATAAAGTATACACTCCTTCTTTTCAGAACAGGTCCTACTTTGCCCCGGGAGGCACAATAGGAATTCCTGGTGTGGACCTTTCAAACAGTTTTGAAAAGGATTTTTTGTTATGGAATAGAAGGAACAGGTGGTCGATGGATTACATCGTAAAAGGACATGCAGGTGATGCATTTTATAAAGCCAGAAAAGCAGAGTTGGACAAGCATCCGGAATATTTTTGTAATAACAAGATCAATAAGAGCGGCAGGATTGATATTAGCAAGCCTGCTGTTGTTAATATTTTCACTGAATGGGCGCTAAGCCAGTTGAATAATAATGCCGGCAGATTCCCGGTTATTGGTGTTGATCCTGAAGACGGCAGTGGTCAGGCAGATGATTGCCTGCCTTCCACTATGAAAGATGTCAAAACATGGTCAGACAAATACTTCTGGCTGGCCAATAAAGTCGGAGAAAGACTTCCGGCCAGCTCGCCCGCCATTGTCCAGTTATTTGCTTATAGTAAATATGCAGCTCCTCCCGGCTTTGCTTTAAACAAATATGTATACCCGATCATTATTCCATACAGCTACCAGGATTATGCTGAGCCTGAAACAATGATCAGGATGTGGGAACAGAAAATGGAAGGCCGGCCAATGGGTATGTACGATTACTGGAATTCCACACTGAGCGGAAAAGGATTGCCAAAATTCAATATTTACGATATCCCCGCTAAATTGAAATTGTGGAAAAAGAGTAATATAAGCACTGTTTACCTTGAATCTACTTATGCAAAGGGACCAATGGGCCACGTGCTCTGGCTTGCATCCGAAATGCTGTGGGACCTGAATACACCGTTTGAGATTATCTATAATGAGTTTCTCCAAAACTGCTTTGGCCCGGCTGCTCCGGATATTAAAAGAATGTACGACAGGTGGAGCGTCAATTTCCAGGAAGGACTTGATGTGGCAAAAAGCATAAGTGATCTTAAAGCCGCTGAGTCAAAAACAAAAAACCCTGCAATTTTGAAAAGAATTACAGAACTGAAGGCTTATGTGAATTATATAAAACTTTATTATCAATACACCTATTCAAAGTCGGCCGGCGATTATGAAACGCTGATCAATTACCTTCACGGTATTCACAATCTCCGGCTTTTGCACACTTCAGCGCTGGAAAGAGGTTATATCGAAAAACCAAAGAATTACCAGGTGGTGAAAAGTGCAGGGTCAACAACTACTCCGGTCAATGCGTCACTGTCAACAGCACAGATAGAGACGATGTTTGCAGCAAATAATAAAAACCAGGGCGCAGATTATACTGTTTCCTCTTTTAAGTTTGATGTTTCAAAAGCCAGGCTGGCTGAATCAGGTGCAAGCAGGTATCAGCCAAGATATATTGACGGATCAGTAAAATATCAATTCTATAATCCTGTTTCCCAGGACCTGGTTTTTGAAGCAGGGGCTTCTGTGGTAACGCCTTTTTTGATCAAAAGCGGGGATAAGGAAGTATTTAAAGCCTCGATCGCTGCCTCACAAAGTGATTATCAAACACTAAAAGTGAAGTTGGCGCCGGGTGAATACACCCTGCTGTTTGGAGGGGATTACCGGTCTTGCCGGCTGAAGTTCCCTGATAAGATTGTTTTCTTCGGTTCATCTAATAACTATAATAATTATCAGTATCCGAAGCAATACATTTTTGTTCCCGGGGATGTTTCTGAAATAGTGTACCGTGATTCTTATGGGCCAGGCTTTGGAGGAAAAGGCTTTTGGGTTGACCCGGATGGGAAAAAAGTACAGGCAACAAAGATGGGCCAGATTTATTACCGTGTGCCGGTATCTCCGCAGCAACGTAATAAAGTATGGACATTTGAAGTGACACATGGTAGCTATAAGATGTTGAATATTCCCCACCTTTTTTCCGTTAACAAATTTACTTACACCGGAAATTAAAGCCTTGAGCGGCTGTACGGATGAAAACAATCCTATACATATCTTATGATGGAATGACCGACCCTCTGGGCCAATCGCAGGTAATACCTTATCTGGCCGGTCTTTCAAAACAAGGATATGAGTTCCTTCTGCTGAGCTTTGAAAAAAGGGACCGCTATCAACAATCCGGGGAAATGATCAGAAAACTGTTAGCTGAACATGAGATAAAATGGTTTCCGGAAACATTCACGAAAACTCCGCCTATTCTATCAAAGTTGTATGATAAAATGGTAATGAAGAAGGCCCTGGCAAGGCTTGTGAAAAGATATAAGGTTGACCTGGTGCATTGCAGAAGTTATGTAGCCGTTGAAGCAGGACTTGATAATAAGCAGAAGAATAATATCCCTGTATTGTTTGACATGCGTGGTTTTTGGGTGGATGAGCGGGTGGATAACGGCCAATGGAAGATGGATAATTTTTTTTTCCGGAAACTTTATACTGTTTATAAAAAGAAAGAACAATCATTCCTGGAGAAGTCCGATCATATCATCTCACTCACGTATGCAGGTAAAGATGAACTGGTAAGCCGGTATAAAATGCCGGAAGGAAAAATATCGGTGATTCCCTGTTGCGTGGATACTGAGCATTTCGATTATACACGGATAGCCGGCCATGACAAAATATCCAAACGGACAGAACTGGGCTTGCAGCCCAATGACAAGGTGTTAACTTACCTGGGTTCGACAAACGGATGGTACCTGACAGATGAGATGCTCGATTTTTTCTCTTTGCTTCTGGGAAAAGAGCTAGCCACTAAATTTCTGTTTATTACCTATGATGACGCGGATACAATAAAACAGAGAGCCATCGGTAAAGGGATCCCTGCGGAAAATATCCTGACTCATCCTGCATCCAGAAAGGAAGTGCCCCTTTTTCTCTCCATTAGCAACTGGAGTATATTTTTTATCAAAGATGCATATTCGAAAAAGGCATCTTCTCCCACAAAGCAAGGTGAGATCATGGCAATGGGAATACCTGTTATTTGCAACCCGATAGGAGATACGGGCAGGATCATTAATGAATCAGGAACAGGGATAGTAGTGAGTAACTTTTCTTCAGAATGCCTGCTTCAGGCACTTGGCTCCTTCGAAAAACTGTCTGCCATTGAACCGGAAAAAATAAGAAAAGCAGCGATCAGGTATTTTGACCTGAAGAACGGTATTGAACGATACAGGCAGGCGTATAAAAGTATATTAGGAGAATGAAGATTTTATTTCTGGCTCAGTATCCTGCCGGGGAGTCGCCATCACAACGCTATCGGTTTGAACATTACCTGGGTTATCTTTCCGGTCAGGGGATACAATATAATTACCAGCCTTTTTTTGACATTTCTTCCTGGAAAATTTTTTTCAAGAAGGGATTTATAGGCAGAAAGGTTGCCGGAGTTGTAAAAGGACTGGTCAAACGGTGGTTATTAATGTTCACTGTTTACCGGTACGACTACGTTTATATTCACCGGGAAAGTGCACCTATCGGGCCTCCTGTCTTTGAATGGATCATAGCCAAACTTTTCAGGAAGAAGATCATTTATGATTTTGATGATGCGATCTGGATACCTGTTATATCTGACAATAATAAGATAGGGAGATATATAAAATGCTTTTGGAAAGTAAAGACCATTTGCAGGTGGTCTCATCATATTACTACCGGCAATGGATTTCTTCGGGACTATGCTCTGCAATACAATAAGTCCGTGTCCGTTATCCCGACGGTGGTAGATACCATAAATAAGCATAATCAACTTCAGATACAGAATACCTCAAGTCCTGTAATAGGCTGGACGGGAAGTTTCAGCACATTGAAATTTCTGGATATCGTTTTGCCGGTTTTGCGATCATTGCAACGCCAGTACTCTTTCCGGTTTGTTGTGATTGCAGACGTGGACCCGAAACTGCCTCTGGAGAACTATTCTTTTATCAAGTGGGATAAACATACGGAAACAGAAGATCTATTGAAAATGCATATTGGATTGATGCCCTTATATGATAACGACCTGGCTAAAGGGAAATGCGGATTCAAAGCGATCCAATATATGGCATTAGGTATACCGGCAGTTTTATCCCCAGTTGGGGTTAATGCAACGATTGTGGACGAGGGAGAGAATGGATTCTTGTGTAGTTCAAATGAAGAATGGGAAGAAAGATTGGCTCTTTTGTTGGGAGATGCAACCTTGCGTGAAAGAATGGGTAAGAACGCAAGAGATAAGATCGTAAGGAAATATTCTGTCGAAGCTACAAAAAATGATTTCATCAAATTATTTCAATAAATAGTAAGGGTTAAAGTATATGTATACTTACGCCAACTTATTTAGCGAGAATGATCTTTTTCTTGTTCCGATTTTTTTAGTGTTGATCTATTTCTTCGGGTACATTAAAAGAAGGAAATACGATCATACGCTAATCCAGAAATATTATTTCCCTGCTCTCTTCCTCCGGATGCTGTTTACTGTAGTATATGCAATGATCATTCAATTGTATTACGGAAGAGGCGATACGCATATATATTATCATGGGATATTGGATATGCATGATGCGGTATTAAATGATTTTTCTTTATTAAAAGATATATATTTCAATACCAAGCTGGATTACACTCACCCAATAATGCCCTATTTTCGGTACGATCAGTTTGGGGGGTATACCTGGTTTGTATTGAATGACTCACAAAACCTGATGGTGTCAAAGGTCGGGCTGCCCTTTTCTTTTCTCTTTTTTAATAACTATCTCTGCATCTCTTTGGCCGTTAGCGTGTTTGCATTTGCAGGCTGCTGGAGATTATTCCGGGTCTTTTATTACCTGTATCCACAATTAAGAAAGAAGTTTGCAATTGGAATATTGTTTCTTCCATCGATTCTTTTTTGGGGAGTAGGTTTGTCTAAAGATTCGATCAGTATTGGAGCACTGGGATTTGTTGCTTATGCTATATATAAAATATTTGTTGCCCGTGATAAGATCATTGTTTCTATACTGCTGCTAATAGTGAACGGATGGCTCATATTGAGTATTAAACCGTATATATTATTGAGCTTTATGCTGGCTGTAGTAATAGGCATTTTCGTGATGATCAGTTCAAAGATCGAGAACAAGGCAATGCGCGCTATAGCTACAGTCTTTTTTATCACCATTGCTGTATCTGCCGGATTTTACATGACCGAATCACTTGCCTCCCTTACAACTACCTCAGCAAGATTCACCAGTGAAAATATTTTGCAAACAATGCAAGGAGTTCAATCCGGCTTCGAATCAATAGAGAAAAATGGTTCTTATTTTAAATTAGGGGAAGTGAGTAATAGTATTTCAAGCTTATTGTTACTTTTCCCGGCTGGTGTGGTGGCTTCTTTATTCCGGCCATTTTTATGGGAGATACAGAGTCCTTTAATGCTTTTAAGTGCTGTAGAATCCCTTCTTTTCCTGATTATCACAATAATGACTTTGCAGCGTGTTGGTATTGGCAAAACATTCCGGATCATTTTTTCAGACCCTTTTCTTTTGTTTTGCTTTACCTTTTCAATCCTTTTTGCCGGTTTTGTAGGAATAACCACGCTCAACTTTGGTGCTCTGGCAAGATATAAAACCCCGTGCTTGTCTTTTTATATCTGTATGCTTTTTATTGTAATGGATAAATCGGGTAAATTTTCAAAAGATTATATATTCAGTAAGAATTTCTTTTAATCATGTGTGGCATTGCTGGCTCTATCAATTTCAGATTAAACATCCCCCTTCTCACCAAGTGCCTTTATCACCGGGGTCCTGATGAACAAACCACTTTTGAGAAGGATAATCTCCAATTGCATCATCACCGCCTGGCTATCCTCGATATAGCCGGTGGCCGGCAACCGATGCACTATGAACACCTCACTATTATTTTCAATGGCGAGATCTATAATCATCAGGAAGTCCGGGCTAAACTTTCGCTCAACTGCAAAACAAATTCCGACACCGAAACCATCCTGCATGCCTATGCTAAACTCGGAACGGCTTGTTTCTCCGATTTTGACGGCATGTTCGCCCTTGCTATTTATGATTCAAAAAATAATGAACTGCTGTTGGTAAGAGACAGGGCAGGTAAGAAGCCAGTGTATTATTATACCGATGGGAAAAGACTCCTTTTTGCCAGTGAATTAAATGCGATCCGCGGACAGCTATCGCTTGATGTTAATGAAACCAACCTTCAGCAATTTGTGCGGATGGGATATTTCTATAAATCAGCCACGCCATATAAAAATGTATGGGAATTGCCGGCCGGAAGTTTTGCCAGGATTTCGCTGGCGCAGCCTGAAGTAAAACCTGAACGTTGGTGGGATATCCATACCTATTACACTGCTGCCGGGGAACGTAATTTTGATGCCGCCCTCCAAAAAACAGATGAATTGTTGCATCTCGCTGTAAAAAGACGAGTCGAATCTTCTGATCTGGAAGTAGGTTCTTTTTTAAGCGGTGGCATTGATAGCGGGCTGGTGTCGGCAATAGCCAGGCAATACAATCCGGGGTTGAATACTTTTACAGTTTCATTTGACGGGCAATATAACGAAGCGCCACTGGCCCGTCTTGTGGCTGACCGCTACAAGACCAACCACCATGAAATACAAATATCGTTCGATTCATTAAAAGATGATATCGAAAAGATCCTGAGCAATTATGGCGAACCTTTTTTTGATAGCTCCGCTATCCCTAGTTATTATGTAAGCAGGGAAGCAAAAAAATACCTTACCGTTATTTTGAACGGGGATGGAGGGGACGAGCTGTTTGGAGGTTATCGCCGGTATGTACCATTTGCGAAATACGATTTCTTTAAACCAGGATTTGCAGTTAATGCAGTTGCCCGCTTGATAAGAACAGTATTGCCGGAATCACACGATAAAAAAAGCAGGTACAACTATCTTTACAGGCTCGCGTCTTTTGCTTCCAAATCAGGGCTGGATACCTATTTGGCTGCAACAATGGACATTTTCGAAGGGTACGATAAACATCTTTTGGCAGACAAACATCTTCTCGATCAGGTAAGGTATGATTTTGATAAAGCGAACAATTCCTCTTTGACGGGTCTACAAAAGCTGATGGAATTGGATTTCAGTAATATCCTGGCAGGTAACCTTCTGGTTAAAATGGATATTGCCACAATGGCCCATTCCCTGGAAGGACGAAGCCCATTACTGGCAAAGGAACTGCTTGAGTATGTGCCATCCCTGCCCGACAGGTATAAGATTGCCGGAAGTCAAACCAAAGTTATACTGCGGGAGCTTGCAAGAAAGTATCTGCCGGCAGAATTGATCTCGCAACCAAAAAGAGGATTTGAAATACCATTAAAACAATGGGTGGATGATCAACTGAAACCTGTAATTGGCGATTACCTGTTTTCTGGCCAGGCATACTACCGGAATTTTATTGAACCGTCTTTTGTTGAAAAAATATGGAATAACCGTATATCAGTAGGAATGGAAAAGCGTGCTAAGATGATATGGGTATTGTTTGCCCTGGAAGTTTGGTATCAAAAATGTTATCGTAAGAATGGCTAAGATAATCCGGGTGACTACCGTGCCGCTTGCTTTCAAGGCATTGCTGCGTGGCCAGATGAAGTACATGAGGGAAGCAGGATACGAGGTAATAATGGTAAGCGCTGATGGGAAAGAAAGGGATGATGTGATATCTTTTGAAGAGTGCCCACATAAGATCATTCCCCTGACGCGGAAGATAACGCCCTGGCAAGATCTGAAGTGCTTATGGATGATGTATCGTTTTTTCAAAAAGGAGAAACCTGATATTGTTCATTCACATACGCCCAAAGCAGGCCTTATCGCCATGTTAGCGGCTAAAGCAGCAGGCGTTAAAATACGGGTACATACTATTGCCGGGTTGCGTTTTATGACAGCATCGGGAATGACTTACAGGATACTTGTACAGATGGAAAAACTTACAGCCCGTGCTGCAACGCAGATCTGGCCAAACAGTTTATCACTGCTGGAATACGTTACCGCTCAAAAGCTGGTCAATCCGGCAAAGCTGGAAGTGATCGGCAAAGGATCAAGCAATGGTATCAACCTGACCCGGTTTTCCAAATCAGCACTGCGGCAGGAGACACTTGAAAGGATAGCACGGCTTATCAATTATGATCCCTCATTTTTTTATATTCTTAGTGTTGGCCGCATTGTGAAAGACAAGGGGATAAGCGAATTGGTACTTTCGTTCGTTTCTTTATATGAAGAGAACGATAAACTGAGGCTTGTATTAGTGGGGGCATTTGAAGACGACCTTGATCCCGTAGATCCTGATATAATGCAGTTGATAAAGTCCCATCCAGGTATTATTTTGGCTGGCTGGCATGATGAAGTAGAATATTTCATGCATCTCTGCAATCTGCTGGCGCACCCATCTTATCGTGAAGGTTTTCCCAATGTGGTATTGCAGGCCGGGGCTATGGGTTGCCCTGTTGTTTGCTCCCGGATCCCTGGTAATATCGATATTGTTGATGAGGATGTGTCAGGCCTGGTCTGTGCTGCAAAAAATAAAGACGAACTGCTGACGAGATTGAAACAGGCTATTGCAAGTCCTGAAAGAATGAAAGAAATGGCCTCTGTTTTGCAGAAGAAAATAGAAGAGAATTTTGACATCCGGTATGTTCATCAGCAATTGGACCAAAGGTATCGATCGCTGCTGGCAGAAAGGGATAACAGATCATAAATATCCTATTAATGAATATATGAAAGACAATTTAAAGATCCTGTTTATAGGCAAGGCAGGAGACCCTTATTCCATTACAGCAGCAGCTTTCTTACAAGAACATTTTACTGACCCCAAAATTGTCTATTCAAGCCGTTCGGACCGTTTTCCAGAAGAACTGTTGAACTGGAAAGGGGACCTGGTGATTTCTTATCTGTCGCAATGGATCATTCCGCAGTCTTTGCTTGACAATGCTTCATTTGCTGCGATCAATTTTCACCCGGGCCCGCCATCTTATCCCGGCATAGGCTGTACCAATTTTGCTATCTACAATGATGAAAAGGAATATGGAATTACCTGTCACTATATGCTCGCCAAAGTGGATACAGGTGAAATTATTGAAGTACGCCGGTTCCCGGTCCATCCGATAGACACGGTTTATTCGGTTACCCAACGGTGCTATATTGAGATACTGTATGGGTTCTATTCTATCATGACCGGATTGCTCAGGGAAAAGAAATTTCCTTTGAGCACGGAGAAATGGACCCGCAAGCCTTATACAAGAAAGGATCTGAATGAGCTTTGCCTGGCTATACCGGGAATGGACGAAAAGGAAATCCAAAAAAGGTTGAAGGCAACCACGTTTGGAGACAGGATCTGGCTGCAGGTTAAAGCTGACAATGAACTGGTGCCTTATGATGCAGCGTTGAAAAGCGGAATAATTCAATAATGTTTAAGGAACCGCCCATGCCGAATGATCCCCGGAAAGAATATCAGCAGATCGTTTTGCCACTGTATTTATTAATGCAGCTATCGATCAAGGCATATAAAAAATATATGCAAAACAAGATATATCTTCATGCACTTGTGATTATGTCATCCAATAGCAAGGTCTATAATTTTATCATCGATCATATTGGTGAAATACCCGAGCCGATTCAGAATGATGTTCTCGAACTGGTGAATCACTACGATATATGGATGACACAGTTTAAAGCGTTTGAGGCCGATAAAAAGCCGTCTCTTAATGACGGGTTTGTTTTTCATCACCTGGATCAGCAGAGCGCTTTCCCCCGCCAGGCTGAACAGAACATTTTCACCTACTATCATCAATTAAAAAGCTCTATTAAACCATTTACCAATGAGTAAGAAAATTCTTGTTACCGGCGGTGCCGGTTATATTGGTTCCGTTCTTGTACGCATACTGCTGAACAAAGGATATCAGGTCCGTGTTTTTGATTCGCTCAAGTTTGGAGGAGATGCCTTATATGATGTAGCTCAGCATCCTTCTTTTGAATTTATGCGTGGCGATCTCCGGGTGGATGCCGATATCGACCGTGCACTGGATGGCATTGACCATGTAGCGCATTTAGCAGCAATTGTCGGCGATCCTGCCTGTTCCAAGTTTTCTGATGAAGCACAGGAAGTGAATTGGACTGCTTCTGTGAAGCTGTTTGAAAAAGCAGAGGCTTCAGGAATAAAACGGTTTGTTTTTGCATCTACCTGTAGCAACTATGGTAAAATGGCCGATCCCAACTCTTATGTGGATGAAACATCGGAGTTGCGCCCTGTTTCACTTTATGCAGAGTTGAAAGTAAAATTTGAGAACTATATCCTTAAAGAGCGTAAGGATGCGAAGATCTGTGCTACTGCACTCCGGTTCTCAACCGTATATGGTTTTTCTCCTCGTATCCGTTTTGATTTAACTGTGAATGAATTCACCCGTAACGTATGCCTTACCGGTGAGCAGGAGATCTGGGGCCCCCAATTCAATCGCCCTTATTGCCATGTAGATGATCTGGCACGTGCAGTGGTACTGGCCCTCGAAGCACCGGAAGCAAAAGTGAAAGCGAACGTATTCAATGTAGGTGATACAACGGAGAACTATAGCAAGCGGATGTTGATGGAAGAAATTCAAAAGCAGTTGCCGCATGCAAAAGCGATCTATGTAGAAAGAACAGAAGATCCCCGCGATTACCGGGTTAATTGTGATAAGATCAAAAACGAACTTGGATTTTCGATCACTAAAAAAGTGCCTGATGGGATCCGTGAAATAATAAAGCTGATGCATAGCGGCATCATCACTGATGCACGTGCTGCTAAATTCAGTAATATCTGACAGGATTGTATTCTATAACCAATTGATTTGAATTATGCTGTTGCTTTCAGGTCCTAACATTGCCGGAAATGAATGGAAATATGTAAAGGAATGCCTTGATACCGGATGGGTCTCTTCCGTGGGGTCGTATGTTACAAAGTTTGAGAACATGGTGGCGGAATTTGCCGGATGCAAGTATGGAGTTGCCACTAGCAATGGAACATCAGCCCTTCATATCTCATTAATGCTTGCCGGAGTAAAACAGGGTGATTACGTAATCGTACCCAATGTTACTTTTATTGCATCGGTGAATTCCATTAAATACACAGGAGCTGATCCTGTGTTAATGGATGTTGATCCCCATACCTGGCAAATGGACCTTGATCTGCTGGAGCAATTCCTTAAAGAAGAAACAGAACAGAAAAGGGGTGAGTGTGTATACCGCAAAACAAGCCGGGTGATCCGCTGCATCATGCCTGTTCATGTGCTTGGTAATATTTGTGATATGGACCGCCTGATGCAACTGGCCAAACAGTATAATTTGCAGGTAGTGGAAGATGCTACTGAATCACTGGGCAGTTATTATAAAGGAAAACATTCCGGTGGATTTGGTGAAATAGGTTGTTTCAGTTTTAATGGCAACAAGATCATTACAACCGGTGGCGGCGGTGTGATCGTTACAAACAATGAAGAGATCGCAAAGAAAGCCAAACATCTGACCACACAGGCCAAGAGCGATCCGTTTGAATATATTCATGATGAGATCGGTTATAATTACCGGCTTGTAAATGTGCTGGCTGCTATGGGTGTTGCCCAAATGGAATTGCTGCCGTCTTTTATCCAACGTAAAAAGCAGATCGATGCATTTTACCGCTCACGATTAGCTGGTGTGGGTGATATACAGTTTCAGAAAATACCGGCAGATGTAGATGCTAACTGCTGGCTGTTCACATTCAGCTCATCCAAACAAAAAGAGATACTTAAAGTGCTGAATGATCATCAAATGCAATCAAGGCCGTTTTGGGTGCCGATGAACCAGTTGAGAATGTTTGCGAATGATGTGTATTATCATAATACTGATGTGTCCGGCAGCATTTATAAGCAATGCCTCAGCATTCCCTGTTCTACTTATATTACAGACGATGAACTGGCAGGTGTGGCAGAGAAGATAGTGGCTGTTTTTTAACCTGCGAAGAAGTTCCTTATATGCCCTCACTGCAATAACATCGTATGTATAAAGTACTGAAGCGTTTTTTCGATATCCTGTTTTCATTACTGGCACTTATTGTGCTGTCCCCCATTCTTCTTCCCGTAATAGTGCTGCTGAAACTTACCGGCGAGCACGAAGTGTTCTATTTTCAGAAAAGGGTAGGCTACAGGAACAAAGAGTTCCTTATCTGGAAATTTGCCACCATGCTGAAGAACAGTCCCAACATGGGTTCCGGCGATGTGACTACCCGCAATGATCCTCGTGTAACAAAAATGGGCCGGTTCCTTCGTATGAGCAAGCTGAACGAACTGCCCCAACTGATCAATATTCTTATCGGTGATATGTCTTTTGTTGGACCGCGGCCACTCATGAAAGCCGGGTTTGACCGCTACTCCGATGAAATGAAAGAAAAAGTTTACCGGGTAAAACCCGGTCTCACCGGTATCGGCTCTATCGTATTCCGTGATGAAGAGCTGATCATCACACAAAGCTCCCTGCCTCCCCATGAATGTTATCGCCAGGTGATCCTTCCCTATAAAGGAGCTGTTGAAGTCTGGTATCAACAGCATTTCTCTTTCTACACAGATTTTATGATCCTTTTTCTTACTGCCTGGCAGATCATTTCTCCAAAAAGTGAATTGGTTTACAAGGTCTTTCCCAGCCTTCCTCCCCGTAGCTTCTGAAGATGTAATAGTTCAGGAGGTTTAAGCGTTTAAACTTTTGAATTTCTTAAACCTTTAAATTCCTAATTTCGACCCGCTAAGCAGGCAATAATGTTTAAATTATTTTCCAAACCGGCATCGGGCAAAGAGAAGTTTGACTTCTCCATGCTGAAAGTGGATATGCACTCGCATCTTTTGCCAGGCATTGATGATGGGGCAAAGGATTTGGAAAACTCCCTGGAGCTTATCCGTGGTTTAAAAGCACTGGGATATAAAAAGCTTATCACCACTCCGCATATCTTATGGGATATGTATCGCAATACTCCTGCTGTCATTGCTGAAAAACTGGAGCTGGTAAAAAAAGCAGTGGAAGAGGAAGGCATCGATATAGAGATTGAAGCTGCTGCCGAATATTTTTTGGATGAACATGTACAGGAACTGCTCCATAAAAAAGAACCCCTGCTGACATTAAGCGGCAACATGGTGCTTACCGAATTTTCCATGGCCTATGCTTCCATGAATGTGAAAGATCTTTTGTTTGATATGCAGATGCAGGGATATCAACCAGTGATCGCGCATCCCGAACGTTATGCTTATCTGCAGCGCAATAAGGATTTTTTTGTGGAGTTGAAAGATATTGGCTGTTTGTTCCAGCTAAACCTGCTATCGCTTTCCGGAGGTTATGGCCGCGTGGTAGCAGAGCTGGCAAATTATTTATTGAAGAACGGTTTTTATGATATGGTTGGGACCGATCTTCACCATACAGGGCATGTGGAAGCATTGGCGAAATTTCAGGCACCACCATTGCTTAAAGAATGGCTGGATGCAGGAAAAGCCCTGAACAGCAAGTTGTAATAAATTGTGAATCAATGGCACTGAACTTTTCAAAAGCCGGTTTGTAATAAGGAATATGAGCGCTTTTACCATAAAAGACCTGGAGAATTTATCGGGAATAAAAGCCCATACGATCCGGATGTGGGAACAACGGTACAACCTGTTGAAGCCCCAAAGAAGCTGCACTAATATCCGGTATTACAGCAATGATGAACTGAAGACATTGTTGAATATCGCCTTACTGAATAAATACGGTTACAAGATATCGCACATCGATAAAATGTGCCGGGAAGAGATCTGCCAGAAAATACTTTCCCTGCATGATATGGAAGCGATGCAGGAAATGGTGGTGAATGAACTGATCCAGGAAATGGTGGACCTGCAAACGGATAAGTTTGAACGCACTTTAGGAAAATATATCTGTAATTACGGCATAGAGAAATGCGTGCTGGAGATCATCTTTCCTTTTTTGGAAAAGATCGGCATTCTTTGGCAAACGGATAATATCACGCCGGCGCAAAAGCATTTTGTAACGAATATCATCCGGCAGAAACTGATCGTTGCGATCGATCAGATACCCTGTTGCAGCGAAGGAAAATCATGCCTGTTGTTTTTGCCGGAAAAAGAATATCATGAGTTGGGATTATTATTTCTCAACTACCTTTTGAAAAAACAGGGTTTGAGAGTGATCTACCTGGGGGCAAATGTTCCGGTAAGTGATATGGAATGTGTGGTAGCTACCATGAAACCTGAACTGGCTTTTGTGCATCTCGTTAGCAATTTTTCTCAGGCGAGCCTGGAGAAGATGATTGCGGATGTCCAGTTGCGGATGCCTACGGTAAAAACCATCATATCTGGTTGTCCTGCAGAAGGATATGACCGTCCTGTCCCTCCTTGTATCGAGTTGAAATGCAATTTCCGGGAGGTAATGGACCTGATTTCAACCCTCTGATAATCAAATGAATTGTTAAACCAGAACTTAGATTTTTTTCTAAATCTAATTTTGTTTAACTTTATGCCTGTTAAAATTAAACAAAATTATGCCCACTACAGATTTCAATGAGGTTCTGCTTGAGAATGCCGACTTTCTCAAGCCCTTTGCCATTAATCTGACAAGGGACAGTGAGGCGGCCAATGATCTTTATCAGGAGACTTTATACAAAGCTTTAGCGAATAAGGAAAAGTATAATGTAGGTACAAATATCAAAGCATGGTTGTTCACTATCATGCGGAATATTTTTATCAACGACTACCGGCGTAAATCCAAACAGAAGACCATTTTTGATAATACTTCTAACGATTACCTGATCAATTTGAAGCAGGCTTCTGTCAGCAATGCTGCGGAGAGTGATTTAAGGATAAAAGAGATCTATGCAGCCATTCACCAGTTGCCGGAGATTTTTAAAGTTCCCTTCCAGTTGTATTTTGATGGTTATAAATACCAAGAGATCGCTGATGTATTGGGCGAACCTCTCGGTACTGTCAAAAGCCGGATCCACTTTGCAAGAAAATTATTGAAAGAAAGACTGAGCCGGTTTTAATAACTGACCATGACAGCCAATAAAAGCGTAATTATTATTGGCAGTGGCTTTGCCGGTTTATCTGCCGCCTCTTTCATGGCAAAAGAAGGATGGCAGGTTACTGTTCTTGAAAAGAACAGTGCGCCCGGTGGAAGGGCCGCACAACTGAAAGCGCAGGGATATACATTTGATATGGGCCCCAGTTTTTACTGGATGCCTGATGTGTTTGAACGGTTCTTCGCACAATTCGATAAGCGCGTCACAGATTACTATCAACTCCATCGCCTCGATCCTTCCTATCGCATTTACTGGCCCGATGCTTACACCGATATGCCTGCTGATCCGGATGCTTTAAAAAAAGTATTTGAATCCATTGATCCGGGCAGTGCTGCCAGGCTTGACCGTTATCTTGCCGGTGCTGCTTACAAATACCGGGTAGGAATGCAAAACCTGGTATACAAACCCGGATTGTCCTTCACAGAGTTTATCGACTGGCAGGCCATCAAAGGCATCTTCCATCTCGATGTTTTTACTTCCATCAAAAAACATATTTCCAACTATTTCAACCATCCCAGGCTGAGGCAGGTGATGGAGTTTCCTGTTTTGTTTCTTGGTGCATTGCCAGAAGAAACACCGGCTTTGTACAGTCTCATGAATTATGCGGATATACAGGGCGGTACCTGGCATCCGCAAGGAGGCATGTACGCTGTGGTGAAAGCCATGCATCAACTGGCGCTTGAGCAGGGCGCAGGATTTCATTTTGATGAAGAAGTGAAGGAAATAAAGATAGAGAACGGGAAAGCTGCCGGCGTGGCCACCAGTAAACAAACATATGCAGCCGATGCCGTGATCAGTGCGGCGGATTATCATTTTACAGAAAGCCAATTGCTGCCATCTTCCTACCGGTCTTATTCGGACCACTACTGGCAAAAGCGTGTAATGGCGCCTTCCTGCCTTTTGTATTATGTAGGCCTGAATAAAAAGTTATCTGGCATCACGCATCATTCCCTTTTCTTCGATGTTCCTTTTGACCAGCATGGGCGGGAAATATATAAAACACCTCAATGGCCGTCCAATCCCTTGTTTTATGTGAGCGTTCCGTCAGTGACGGATCCTTCAGTAGCGCCCGGGGGTGGAGAAAGTCTTGTGTTCCTGGTGCCGGTAGCTTCCGGACTGGAAGGTGATACGGAAGAATTGAAAGAGAAATATTTTCAATTGATCGTTTCCCGGTTTGAAAAACATACTGGTCAACTGGTAAGGGATGCCATCGTTTTCAAAAAATCTTATTCTGTAAAAGACTTCGTAAATGACTATCATTCGTTCCGCGGAAATGCGTATGGTTTGGCCAATACCCTGCGGCAGACAGCTATTTTCCGTCCTTCATGCAGGAGCAAAAAGGTAAAGAACCTTTTTTATACGGGGCAATTGACCGTGCCGGGACCAGGCGTTCCCCCAAGCCTGATAAGTGGTGAGGTGGTAGCAAAAGAAGTGATAAAGGCAATTTGATGCGACCCGGATTTGTTATACTTGCATTATGATCCAGTCGTTTCATACGGTCAGCCAAAACTGCAGCAGGAACATTACCAGGGAATACAGCACTTCCTTTGCCTCCGCCATCCGGCTGCTGCATAAAGATCTCCGCGCTCCAATCCGCAATATTTACGGATTCGTACGACTGGCAGATGAGATAGTGGACACTTTTCATGATTACGAAAAGGAACAATTGCTGCAGGAGCTCAAACGGGAAACTTTTCTGGCGATTGAAAGAGGCATCAGCCTGAATCCGTTGCTGCATAGCTTTCAACTTACCGTGAACCAATACAGGATTGATCATTCCCTGATCCATTCATTTTTTGAAAGCATGGAAACCGATCTTTGCCGGAAAGTATACAGCAAAGAAGAATACGAGGAATACATATACGGATCAGCAGAAACTGTAGGCCTGATGTGCCTTCAGGTATTTTGCGAAGGGCGGCAGGAGATATATGAAAAGCTCAAACTGCCTGCCCGTTCATTGGGAGCAGCTTTTCAAAAAGTGAATTTTCTGCGGGATATTCAGACAGACTATAATGGACTGTCGCGCATCTATTTCCCCTGCTGCGATTTCAACAATTTTACAGAAGAAGATAAAAGGAAGATCGAAGAAGATATACAAAACGATTTCAGAGCGGCTTATAAAGGTATTCTTCAACTGCCGTTGAACGCAAGGTTTGGCGTGTATGTTGCTTACAAATACTACCTGTCTTTATTTAAAAAGATCAAAAAGCTGGAACCTGCTGTAATACTGCAGCAAAGAGTACGTATACCCAACTATCATAAGCTGATGATCGTTTTAAGAGCAGGGGTGAAGAACCGGTTGCGGCTGATCGGTAATGTTTAAATTTGCAGGAAATGGAGAATGGAATAATGGAAGAACAGGTTATTCTTGTCAACGGGCAGGACGAAGAAACAGGAGTGGCTGAAAAAATGGAAGCGCATCAACACGGCTGGCTGCATCGTGCTTTCAGCGTTTTTATTTTCAACAGCCGTGGTGAAATGCTTTTGCAGCAAAGGGCTTTGGATAAATATCATAGCGGAGGATTATGGACCAATACCTGTTGCAGTCATCCCCGACCCGGTGAAGACACCAGAGTGGCAGCGGAAAGAAGATTGAAAGAAGAAATGGGCTTCCAGGCCTCCCTGGAGAAAGTATTTGATTTTTTATACAAAGCGGATTTTGACAACGGGCTTACTGAACATGAATTTGATCATGTGTTTGTAGCAGAATATGAAGGCCCGGTCAATTTTAATAAAGAAGAAGTGATGAACTGTTCTTATCATTCCATGAAAGAGATCGCCCAATCGTTGGAAGCAGATCCTGCTCGGTATACAGCCTGGTTCCGTCTCGCTTTCCCCCGGGTGCAATCATGGTGGAACGGATATTATAAAAACAGTTTTGCCTGATGACCGTTGTGCTTTACATACTGACACTATTGGCCACCTTCCTGCTGATGGAAGGTATTACCTGGCTCACGCACCGGTATGTCATGCATGGATTTCTCTGGTATCTGCATAAAGACCACCACCAGGTGAAGCCCGGTTTTTTTGAAAAGAATGACGCTTTCTTTATCATCTTCGCTATACCCAGCATTTTACTGATCTACACCGGCACTTATGATAAGATATGGTGGATGCAGGCTATAGGATTTGGCATCATGGCATATGGCGCCGCCTATTTTTTAGTGCACGATGTGATCATTCATCAGCGTTTCAAGTGGTTTACCCGCAGCAATAATACCTATGTGCGCGCTCTGCGGTGGGCGCATAAGATGCACCATAAGCACCTTAACAAATATGAAGGTGAAAGTTTTGGTATGCTATGGGTCGCCAAAAAATACCGCGACAAGATAAAGCAGGATAAAAAGCTGCTGGCAAATAAGGACAATATCAAATATGCTTCCCAACCCGAATGATCTTCCGCATTCATGACTGTTGACACCCAAAAGCGATACGACTATATCATTGCAGGCACTGGCTGCGCCGGCCTCAGCCTTCTGTTACGGATAATAAAGAACCCAAAACTCCGCAATAAAAGAATACTGCTGATCGATAAAGATATTGTGAAAACGAATGACCGCACCTGGTGCTTTTGGGAAAAAGGCTCAGGTTTTTTTGAGGATATTGTTTACCGGCAATGGTCGCGGTTGGATTTTTTTGGAGAAGGGTATGAAGCTGAACTGGATATTTCACCTTATCACTATAAAATGATAAGAGGCCAGGATTTTTATGCATATTGTTTTTCAGAGATAAAAAAACATCCGCAGGTAGATTGTCTGTATGGCGAAATAGAAGATATCATCGTTCAGGATAGACGGCCTTTTATTCGCCTGACTAATCAACTGCTGGATACAGGAGATGCCCTTGTTTTTACATCCATTCATCAACCGACTCCTTCCCATAAGAATGACATCATCCTGTTGCAACATTTCAAAGGCTGGGTGATTGAAACAGAACGGCCTGTTTTTTCAACGCATAAAGCCACTTTGATGGATTTCAGGGTGCATCAGCAATATGGTGCCAGCTTTTCGTATGTATTGCCTTTTGACGAAAGAACAGCATTGGTGGAATACACTTTGTTTACACCCTCTTTATTGAAGAAAGAACAATACGACAGGGAGTTGAATGATTATATCATGCATCAATTGCAGATCAGTGCCTATACTGTAAAAGAAGAAGAATATGGTGTTATCCCGATGACCAGCCTTTCTTATCCTTTCTATAAAAATGGCGTATATCATATTGGCACAGCAGGCGGGCAAACCAAAGCTTCTACCGGCTATACATTCCAATTTATTCAAAAACAATCGCAGCAAATCGTCAATTGCCTGGCTGCTGATCAATCCCTCTTAACTATTCCAGCCACTCCTTCCCGGTTCCGGTTTTATGATAATACACTCCTGCATATTCTTTACCATGATCAATTACCGGGAAAAAAGATCTTCTCCGATCTGTTCCGTAAAAATGATCCCGTAAGTGTGTTAAGATTTCTCGATAATGAAAGTTCTTTCAAGGATGAATGGAAGATCATTTCATCCCTTCCCACCTGGCCCTTTCTCAAAGCGGCTTTTGCCCGTCGTTGAATTACTGATCAGGGTCCATTTGCATAAATTCCCTTTTCACCGCTTTCAGCATGCTGAACAGTTGAGCTACCTGGATCAGCAGCATTACCACCAATGCCAGCAAAACATACCAGGGCAATCTTACTTTGTCAATATTGGTGATATGCTGAAATTTTTCCAGATGCCAGCCTGCCAGTGCAGCGCCAAATGCCATACCCACCAGCAGGAAGGAGAGCAGGGAATAAATCACTTTCATGAACATGATCCGCATGGTGGAGTAACCTACTTTGAAATTTTCAAAAATGGCCGCCGGGATGATCAGCACCAGGGTGATCCAACTCCAGTTGTTGCGGAACCAGCTATCACTGAGCGCAAGGTTCAGCGCAAGTATCAATACAATGGAAAGCAATCCCCAGGGAAACAGCAGGAAGGAAGATGGTTTGGTAGGTGCGGGCATAGTGAATGAATTATGTAACAGTAAGATAAGGGTTTATTTGGTATATTTTGGCGGTTTTTCCTGTCTTATCAGAAGGGGTTCTTCCCTTCATTTTTAACAGCAAGCTATGTTTAAAAGAAGAATTACAGCAGCAACGGTCGTATTGCTGCTTATCTCAGCTATTTCATTTCCAGCAAATGCGCAAGGCTTCCTGAAAGCAAGCGGGAAGTTTATCGTAAATGAAAAAGGGGAAAAGGTCATCCTCCGCGGAATGGGATTGGGTGGATGGATGCTGCAGGAAGGTTATATGTTCAAACTGGCCAATATCGGGCAGCAATACAAGATCAAAGCAAAGATCCGTGAAGTAGTAGGCGAAGAAAAGACCCGGCAGTTTTATGAAAGCTGGTTGAAGGACCATACCACGAAAGCAGATATTGATTCCATGGCAGCCTGGGGTTTCAACTCGATACGGCTGCCCATGCATTATAATCTCTATACATTACCGGTGGATGAAGAGAGAACTCCCGGTGAAAATACCTGGCTGGAAAAAGGTTTTGTGATGACGGACAGTTTGCTGAGCTGGTGCAAGGCCAATAAAATATACCTGATACTCGATCTGCATGCAGCACCAAACGGTCAGGGTAATGATCTGCCTATTTCCGACCGTGATCCTGCAAAGCCTACTTTATGGCAAAGTGAACCGGCCAAACAGAAAACGATTGCCCTTTGGCGCAAGCTGGCCGAACGTTATGCCAACGAACCCTGGATCGGAGGTTATGATATCATTAATGAACCGAACTATGGTTTTGAAGATCCGGAAAAAGATTTCCGTGGCATCAATGAAAAAAAGAATGCACCGCTCCGTCAATTGCTGATGGATATTACCAAAGCTATCCGTGAGGTAGACAAAAAACACATCATTATCATTGAAGGCAATGGATTTGGGAATAATTATAATGGTGTGTTGCCTGCCTGGGATGATAATACGGTTTTGAGTTTTCATAAGTACGGAAACTTTAATACTGTGGAGGCGATCAATCATTTTCTTGAATTGCGGGATAAATACAATATGCCTTTATGGCTGGGCGAATCCGGCGAAAACTCCAATACCTGGTTTTACGAATGTATCAAGCTGGTTGAATCAAATGGTATTGGTTGGGCATGGTGGCAAAGCAAAAAAATGAATATCAATAATCCGATGGAAATAAAAGTACCGGAGGGATATTCAAAACTATTGGATTACTGGGCCGGAAAAGGAGAGAAACCAACAGAAGCAGAAGCCTGGAAAACACTGCAGCAATTGCTGGAAAATCTGAAGATCGCCAATAACGTTTTTCATCCGGATGTGATCGATGCCATGTTCCGCCAGGTACGATCATCTGCCACACTTCCATTTAAGAATATTGTTATTGAACAGCCGGCTACCATTCAGGCAGTTGACTTTGACCTGGGCCGGCAACGTTTTGCCTATTATGATAAGGACACGGCCAGTTATCATTACACACCCGGCGTGAACACAAGAGGCAACCGCGGTGGTGCTTATCGTAATGATGGAGTGGATATTCAACAGGAGGGAAACGATTATTATATTTTCAGTATTGAAGATGGCGAATGGCTACAATATACAGTAGATGTTCCCAAAGCCGGTCAGTATGCTGTCAGCTTTGAAATAGCTTCCGATAATAATAACGGAAGGATTTCAATGGAAGCTGTTGCCAGGACATTGATCACGGAATTGCCGGTTGAGAATACAGGCGGCTTGCAAAACTGGAAAACAACGGCCGTTACAACTATTTACCTGGATAAAGGTGTTCAATCATTCAGGGTTTATATGAATAAAGGAGGATTTAATTTCAAGCGTATTTATTTTACCAGGAAGAATTAATGATAAAGCCGGAGGAGATGATAAAACTGTAATAACCTCAGGATAATATTCTGTTTATATCGCCTTATTAGTTTTGCTTCGGGTTTGAATTATTAAATATCTATATCGGCAAGTTTTCTCGTGTGTGAGTCGCCCCGGTTCCCCGGGGTGACTTTATTATGTATATATTCGAGTAACATTAATGTAATAAAATGGTAATGCCGGTTTGCGATCCTGTCTTTCCCTTTCGGATATGTTTGCACCCACATGTCCTCTTCCATCTCCGGGCTGGGCGACCAGCTCGGTTTCTAAAATTGAATATGCACAAGTTTATTTATCTTCTTCTGTTTGTTTTACCGGTTCATCTTTTTGCACAACCCACTGCTTATTCCACCATTAATGCCCATTCGCATAATGATTATGAAAAAGAATTTCCTTTCTGGATGGCCTGGGAAGAGGGATTTGGTTCAATAGAAGCTGATATATTCCTGGTAAAGGATGAATTGCTGGTAGCGCATGATTCTTCACAATTAAAACGCCGCTGGTCATTCGATTCGCTATACCTGCAACCTTTGCTGAAATGCGTTAATGATAATAAAGGATCTGTTTATGCAGATAATAAAAGAGTGCTGCAATTGCTGGTGGATATTAAATCACCTGCATTGCCTTCGCTGGATAAACTGGTGAGCAAACTGCAGCAGTACCCTTCACTTACCAATAATCCTTCTCTCAGGATCGTGATCACCGGTAACCGACCTTCACCGTCTTTATTCAGTTCTTATCCTTCCTGGATATATTTTGATGGCGACCTGAAAAATACATATACACCTAAAGAACTGGAAAAGATCGAAATGCTGAGCGATGATTTCGCTAAGTACTCTTCCTGGAATGGAAAGGGAAAGATACCGGAGAATGAACAGTTGGCAGTGAAAAGCATTATTGACAAAGCTCATTCATTAAATAAGAAAGTCAGGTTCTGGAATGCACCGGATATCATCAATAGCTGGTACGGTTTTATGTCGCTGGGCGTGGATTATATTAATACGGACCAGATAAAACCACTCGGCACATTCCTGAAGCAATTGCCCGATCGTTCTTATACTTCAAAAGAGCAATACAAATTATATCGACCCGCTTACCGGAATGATGGGCAGGATAAGCCGGTAAAAAATATTATCCTGTTGATCGGTGATGGTACCGGCCTTCCGCAATTGTATGCTGGTTACACAGCCAATAAAGCCGCGCTAAATGTATTTAATATGCGCTTTACCGGCTTGTCCAAAACAAGTTCCTATGATAATTATATCACCGATTCTGCACCTGGTGCCACAGCCGTATCTTCCGGCGTAAAAACGAATAACCGTGCAGTAGGAGTAGATCATACAGGAAAAGCATTGGTATTATTGCCCGATATCATCCGGAAAAAGAAAATGAAGACCGGTATTATCACCAGTGGCGATATTTCGGATGCCACACCTGCGGATTTCTATGCGCATCAATCAGAACGAAGCCATAGCGAAGCGATCCTCACTGATCTCTTGCAAGCCCCTGTTGATTTGCTGATGGGAAAAGGGGCAAAAAAGATCAATGATACGTTGAAAAATAAGCTGGCAACCAAATTCAATTGGGTCAATTCCATTGATGAGGTGCAGCAAAGTTGGTCGAAACCCTGGCTGGTAACAGAAGAAGCTGCTGGATTGTCTATGCTGCAAGGCCGTGGTGATTGGGCACAAAAAGCATTTGCCAAAGCCATCAGCCTGCTTTCTGAAAATAAAGAAGGCTTCCTGTTGATGCTGGAAGGTGCGCAGATAGATTATGGTGGTCATGCCAATAAACTGCCTTATGTAGTAACAGAGGTAATGGACTTTGATCAGGTGATCGGTAAAGCAATGGAATTTGCCGACAGCAATGGTGAAACATTGGTGATCGTAACAGCCGATCATGAAACCGGGGGATTAACACTGACCGGCGGAGATTACGATAAAGGTTATATCAGCGGGCAATTTTCTACAGAAGATCATACAGCAGTTCCTGTGCCGGTGTTTGCTTACGGGCCGCAATCACAATTGTTTACCGGTGTGTATGAGAACACAGAGATCTTTCAGAAAATATTGCAGGCGCTCCGGTTGAAATAATACTGCTATCCCCCAACTTATAAACATGTCCTCGTATAATTCCTGCATAACTCACCTGTTGAAGTTTTCTTAATCATTATATCATTTTCCCCTAAGAATCTGTTCACATTACAAGTTCAATTTCGGGCCATAAAAATTCCAACCAAACCAAACTGATTGAGATATGCTCTATCCCAACTACCCCCGCTTTGCCCAGATTATTCTAACATTCCTGCTGCTTACGTTGTCATGTCTCGCCATGGCGCAACGTACTGTCAGCGGTAAAGTTTTCTCTACAGAAAATCAACCTGTGCCTGGTGCTACTGTAACCGTGAAAGGCACAGATAAAAAAACAATGACCAATAATGATGGCGATTTCAGTATCAGTGCGAATGATAATGATATTCTTGTTATCAGCAGCATTGGTTTTGACAACCGCGAGGTGAAAGCATCTGAAGCTTCACGTATTGAACTGACGGCTGGTGTGAAAGACCTTGGTGAAGTGGTTGTAACAGCACTTGGTATTAAAAAAGACAAGAAAAAACTGGGCTATGCGATACAGGAAGTAAAAGGTGAAGACCTGACCGTAGCCCGCGAAACGAATGTAGTGAATCAGCTTGCCGGCAAGATCGCCGGTGTAACCGTGGTAGGCAGCCCTTCCGGTATCGGTGGTTCAGCCCGTGTATCCATCCGCGGTGAACGCTCTGTGGATATTAATAAGAACCAGCCTTTGTATGTGGTGGATGGCGTTCCTATCAGCAATGCCATTACCGGTGGTTCAGGCAGGAACAACCTGGAAGTGGATTTTGGCAATGGCGCCAGCTTTGTCAACTCTGACGATGTAGAAAGCATGAGCGTACTGAAAGGTCCCGCTGCTGCCGCCTTGTATGGTTCAAGGGCTGCAAATGGTGTTATCCTTATTAAAACAAAGAGCGGGCGCCGTCAAAAAGGCATTGGTGTGGAAGTGAACAGCAATCTCACTTTTGAATCCGCCTTGAAATTGCCGGAATATCAGAAAGTATACGGGCAGGGAAATGGAAGCGGTGGTGATTTCGCTTTTGTGAATGGTGGCGGTGGTGGCCTGGCAGATGGTACGGATGAAGGTTGGGGCCCTGCTTTCAAAGGACAATTGTATCCTCAATTCAACAGCCCACGTACATTGAACGGACAGGCTACTGAATTTACCGGTGGTGATTTGAATACGCCCGGCACGGTGATCACTCCTACACCCTGGGTAGCGGATATGGACAATCTGAAAAACTTCTTACGCACCGGCAACACCTTTACTAATAATGTGGCGCTGGTAGGTGGAAACAAAGATGGCGATTTCCGTTTGAGCTATACAAACCTTAACCAGAAAGGAATTGTACCCAATACTGATCTGTTAAGAAATACGATCTCTGTTTCCGGAGGTTATAATCTTACTCCTAAATTATCTGTCAGAACTTTTGTAAGCTATATCAAAAGTGAAAGCGATAACCGCCCCTCCATCAGCTACGGTACAGAAAGCATCATGTACCTTTTCAACTGCTGGTTGCCTGCTTCAGTAAAGGTCAGCGATATGAAAAGACTTTGGCAGAACGGGCTCGATGGAAATCGTCCGTACAGTCTTGCCGACCAGAAACAATATAGCTGGAACTATAACTATCACGATAACCCTTACCTGACTGTGATGGAAAACACAAACGGTCAGTATTATGACAGGATCATCGGGAACGTGAACCTTAAATACGATTTTACCAACTGGCTGAATCTGCAGTTACGCACTGCGACCGATTGGAGTAATGAGCGCCGGGAATACAGGCGGGCATTCAGTACCCAGCGCTTTCCTTTCGGTGAATACAGGGAAGTGGCTATCGTGAATGAAGAGCGGAACTCCGATTTCCTTTTCTCTTTCAATAAATCTGCAGGCCCTGATTTTGCGATCACTGCTACATTGGGTGGCAACCAGATGAGGCAGAAATCACGCTTCAATGAACAGGTAGCCGGCCAGTTGAATATTCCTGGCATCTACAGCCTGAACAATTCACGTATCGCATTGGTGGCCCAACAAAACAATATTGAGAAACGGATCAATAGTCTCTATGGTTCGGCAGGTGTAGCTTATAAGAACAAACTGTTCCTTGATTTCACCGGGCGTAACGACTGGAGCAGTGCGCTTACTTTGCCGGATGAGCTGAAAGACCTGGGAACAGAAGTTAATTCTTATTTCTATTCTTCTGTTGCAGCAAGTGCGATCGTGAGTGATATTATCCGCATACCATCGGTGATCAGCTTCTGGAAACTCCGTGCAAGCTTTGCACAGGTAGGCAACGATACAGATCCTTTTTCTTTTCAGCAAACATATAACCGCAGCGAACCATTTGGTGCGGCGCAGATATATGGAGAGATCAGCAGCCTGGCTAACCTGAAACTGAAACCAGAGATCAGCTCAGCGTATGAGTTTGGTACAGATATCCGTTTGCTGAATAATCGTATCGGTGTGGATGTTACTTATTATCAAAGCCGCACCAAGAACCAGATATTGAACCTTCCGCTTGATCCTACTTCCGGTTATTCTTCCCGTAAGATCAATGCCGGTATGATCAAGAACTATGGTGTGGAAGTGATGCTGACCGGTTCTATCATCAAACAGCAAAACTTTGCCTGGGATGCTTTTGTGAATTTCTCTGCAAATAGAAGCGAAGTACTGGAACTGAGCGATGGACTGAGTACCTATGTAATGGCCGGTATGAACAGCGTGAGTGTGGAAGCAAGAGTAGGTGAGAGAATGGGCAATCTTTACGGTATCGGTTTTGAACGCGTGCAGAGCACCGATAAAAATGCTCCTTATTATGATGCTTCGGGAAAATATACAGGACAGATAGTGTACGCCGCCAACGGCCGTCCTATTCCTACTACCAACAGGATACCGATGGGAAATTATAATCCTGATTGGTTGATGGGCGTGGGCAGTAGTCTCAACTATAAAGGTATCCGATTGAGCTTCTTGTTTGATATCCGCCAGGGTGGTGTATTGAATTCACTGACGCAAACCGTAGGCCGCGAAGGTGGCATCATCATAGAAACACTGGAAGGCCGTGCTGATGGTTATGATCTTTCCAAACCCGGCAACGGTGTGATCGGTCAGGGTGTGGTGATGGATGGCAATGGCAACTTTACTCCCAATACCACGAAGCTTACAGCAAGGGAATGGCATACAGCCTGGACAAATGGACGGGGCATTGCAGAAAGCGTGATGTATGATGCATCGTTTGTCAAGCTTCGTGAATTGCAGATCGGCTATACCATTCCTGATAAAGTGTTTGGTAAGCTGCCGGTCAGAGGTGCTACCATATCATTGGTGGGCCGCAATCTTTTCCTCTGGGATAAAGTACCGCATATAGATCCGGAAACCATGGGTTATTCCGGTGGCACAGCGGTGCCAGGTGTGGAAAACATGAGCATCCCCAGTTCACGCAGCTATGGCATCAACCTCAGCTTCAAATTATAACCCTCATCCTCAAAAATGAACTATATGAAACTTTTCAAAATAATAATATTACCCTCACTGCTGCTGGTTATAATGGCAGGCTGTACAAAGGATTTCGAAGAAGTAAATAATAACAAGAATAATCCCACTTCCGTAACCGCTGATCTTTTGCTGAGCGGAGTGATCAAGAACATGATGGACCGCCAGGTGAATGAAGCCTGGGGTATCGGGAACATCGTGGCGCAGCACCATGCCAAGATACAGTTTGTGAATGAGGACCGTTATGGATGGAATGAGCGCAATGATATATGGAACACGGTGTATGATAACTACCGTAACCTGCAGAATGTGTTGATTCTTGCCAAAGACGATCCTTCTAATCCATATTATGGAGTATCGCTTATCCTGAAATCATGGATGTTCTCGCTTGTTACTGATGCGTATGGTGATGTGCCTTATTCTGAAGCAGGCAAGGCTAAAACAGATGGTGTATATCAACCCAAATATGATAAACAGGAAGATATTTATACAGGCATACTGGCAGACCTTAAGAAAGCCAATGAAGTGCTGGCAACTTCCGGTACTAATCTCGGTGGCGATATATTGTACGGTGGTGGAGCAACAGGCATCCTGAAATGGAGAAAGCTGGCAAATTCCCTCCGCATCCGTTACCTGATGCGCATTTCAAAGAAAAAGAATGTGAATGCCGACCTGGAAGCTATCCTGAACGATCCTGCCAACAATCCTCTTTTTGAAGGCAATGGAGATAATGCTGAATTGAAATACCTGGCTGCAGCGCCCAATCAATGGCCATTGTATGGCTCACGTGTAGGTTCCTTTGATGAGTTCAGAGTAAGCAAAACATTGACAGACCGTTTGTCTGAACTGAATGATACCCGCATCAATGTATTTGGAAGGCCGACACAGAAATCAGTAGCTGCCGGCACTCCTGAGATCAAAGGCATTCCAAATGGATTAAGTGATGTGGATGCACTGGCCTACAACGGAGGCGTACAGGGTGTTTCAAGAGTAGGTTATACATTCGCCTGCCTGGTCTGCAATGATGGTAATGATGCACCTCCTGCTCCGGATGCTCCACGCGCTTTGTGGATGACCTATGCTGAGCTGCAATTCCTGCTGGCAGAAGCGCGGGAAAAAGGAATGATTACTACAGGCAATGCTGAAACATATTATCTCAATGGCATCAATGCAAATTTTGCTTACTGGCAATCGGTAGTGCCTGCTGCTTATAACCTGAATGTTACGATGCCTACCGGTTATCTTACCCAAGCTAAAGTGGCTTACACCGGATCCACTGATGATAAACTGGCAAAGATCGCTTTGCAAAAATGGATCTCTTTATACTTTAACGGATTGGAAGCATGGTTCGACTGGCGCAGAACAAATATGCCTGCGATCGTTCCGGGCCCTGCCAATCTTAACAATAATAAGGTACCTGTTCGTTATATCTATCCTTTGGCGGCGCAATCGCTCAATCCTGAGAACAGGGCAGAAGCAGTGAAGCGCCAGGGAGGAACAGATGATTTGAATACTAAAATGTGGTTACTGCAATAAATATGTCGTGCTGATCAAAACTTAAGCAGTTAGTTAGATGTAGGCGGGGCCTTTCTATGCCCTGCCCCTTTTCAATAAATATCTATGAGGCTCTATTTCTTCAGTATATTTTTTCTTATTGCTGTTGCTGGTCACACACAGGTCCCTGTTGCCGGCGGTCCATTGCCAGCCTGGCAAAAAGGTTATCTGGATATCCATCATATCAACACAGGCCGGGGCAGTGCGGCATTCTTTATTTTACCGGACGCAACCACCATGCTGATCGATGCAGGTGAAATGTCGCCGCTTGATGAAAGGCTGTTTACACCGAGGAATGCCATCATCAGGCCCGACTCTTCCCGCAAGCCGTACGAATGGATAGCCGCTTATATAAAACAGGTAGCACCAAAGCCGGCCATTGATTATGCCCTGATCACTCATTTTCATGATGATCATTTTGGCGCCTGGTATCCGCAGGCCCCTTATTCAGGATCAGGGAACTATCAACTAACAGGAATAGCTGGTGTGGCAGAACTTCTTCCTCTCGGAATGCTGATTGATCGTGGTTATCCTGCTTACGATTATCCATACGATATAAAAAAACTGGCAACGAAATACAGCGGTGGTGAAATTGAATTCGGCCATACCATGCGCAACTACTTTGCCTTTATTGCAGAAAAACAACAAACGGGTATGAAAATGTCCCGGCTTAAAGCAGGTAGCCGGAAGCAAATTGTTTTGCTGAATAATGCGGCTGCTTATCCATCTTTTTATATACAGAATATAAAAACCAATCAATGGATATGGACCGGAAAAGACAGCAGTGTTATAGCGCATTTTCCTCCGGTAGATACTGCCGACCGGAAAACATGGCCTGATGAGAACAGTCTGAGCCTGGCGCTGGCCCTGCATTACGGGCCTTTTATTTATTATACAGGAGGAGATAATCCAGGTAATGTTTTCCCGGGTGATAATCCATTGAGAGACGTGGAAACGTCCATCGCCAAAGCCGTTGGCGAAGTGGATATTGCTATCACCGATCATCATGGCAACCGCGATGCCGTGAATGAGTTTATGGTAAAAACATTAAAGCCCCGTGTATGGATCGGGCAAACATGGTCGGCTGATCATCCCGGGCATGAAGTGCTGGCGCGGATGACGAACACGCATATTTATCCTGACCAACGTGATCTGTTTGCCACCAATATGCTGGATGCGAACAGGTATGTGATCGGTCCTTTGATCGACCGGTCGTACAAAAGCCAGCAGGGGCATATACTGGTAAGAGTGCTGCCGGGTGGAAAAACGTACTATGTGATCATCCTGGATGATATGAACCCTGTTCTGACAGTTAAATCCGTGTTTGGGCCATATACATCAAAAACCAATAAAAACAATCCTCAATAAAAATAATCAAGCAAGATGCAGAAGATATTATCATGCCTGGTATCACTTCTTATTATAACCACTGGTTTCGGGCAATTCAAAAGATCAGAAAACATTGTAGTTGTAACCCTGGATGGCTTTCGCTGGCAGGAGGTTTTTGGCGGAGCGGATAGCGTGTTGACCTTTGACACTGCAGCGAGATACAGCACCAGCTATGTGAAAGATCATTTCTGGGCAGCAACGCCGCAAGAAAGAAGACAGAAGCTGCTTCCTTTTTTCTGGTCTGAAATAGCTTCAAAAGGTATAATTCTTGGCAACAGGAATTATGGGAATTATTTTAACAATGCCAATCCTTACTGGTTTTCTTATCCGGGATATAATGAGATCTTCACCGGCTTTCCTGACACGGCCGTCAATTCCAATGATAAGATCCCTAACAAGAATGAGAACGTTTTTGAATTCCTGAATAAGCTGCCTGAATATAAGGGCAGGGCTGTTGTATTCGGCTCATGGGATGTGTACGCTTATATCTTTAATGAAAAACGCTCCGGCCTTTTAGTAAATGATGGCTATAAAGACCTGGCTGGTACGCTTACTCCCGGTCAGCAACTCTTCAATAAATTACAACATGAAATGCCGGCCATTTTTCATGATGGGGAAAGGGTGGATGTAGCTACTTTTCATATTGCATTCGAGTACATGAAAGTGCATAAACCCAAACTGATCTATTTTGGTTTGGGAGATACGGATGAGTTTGCACATGGCGGCATGTATGATTTCTACCTGGATGCTGCACAGAACACCGATGATTGGATCAGGCAGCTATGGGAATACATCCAATCCACCCCCGAATATAAAGACAAGACCACACTGATCATTACCACCGATCACGGAAGAGGGCTGGCTGCAGGCGGCAACTGGCAACATCATGGACAGCGTATTGCAGAAGCCAGTGAGATGTGGATGGCTGCCATTGGCCCTTTTATTAAACCTGTTGGAGAAAGTAAAGAAAAAGCACAGGCTTACCAGGGGCAGATAGCTGCTACCATTGCCGCAATGCTGGGCAAGGAATTCAAACCATCACATAAAACACTGCCTGTTCTTTCTTTTCCAGGTAAATAAATAATCAGCGATATGTTGTCAAATCACTCAACACCCGGGCAAACTGCCGATCTTATCATTGGTCTTTATGAGCAATATGGCGGTGAAGATTATATAGGAGAACCTGTTTCGCAGATCGAACACATGTGCCAGTGCGCTATACTGGCAGAAGAGGAAGGCTATAGTGAAGAGATCGTGCTGGCCGCATTTTTTCATGATATTGGTCACTTGTGTGAACATATCATGCCGGTAAAACAAATGGATGGATATGGTGTAGTGGACCATGAAAAACTTGGCGCCGACTTTCTGTTGGGCCATGGTTTTTCCGAAAACATCGCCAGTCTTGTGCGCAATCATGTGCAGGCAAAGCGATACCTCACTTTCCGTCATGAATCGTATTATAACCAGTTGTCCGACGCCAGTAAAAAGACACTGGAATTTCAGGGAGGTAGAATGAGCCCGGCAGAAGCAGCTTTATTTGAAGCAGACAGTTTGTTTGAGCTGCATATCCGTTTAAGACAATGGGATGAAAAAGCCAAACTGGAGAACAGGCCTTTGACACCATTGGATAAATACCGGAAAATGATGATCGCTCATCTTCAGGCCAGGAACTAAGGCTGTTGATTTAAATGCTTAAATTTAGAAAACATAAAACGACCATGCCTGTTAAACTTGTTGTTTTTGATATCGCCGGCACCACGGTGAAAGACGATGATTATGTAGCACACGCATTCAGGAATGCATTTGTAAAAAATGGTTATGATATAAGCCTTGAACAAACCTATCCTTATATGGGTGTCAAGAAGATCGTTGCGGTGAATGCCATGCTCGCCAAGCTGGGCGGGCAATCGGCTGATACCGGCACGATCTATACCGACTTCACCGATACGATGATGGATTTCTATACGTATGACGCTTCGGTGATGCCTTTGCCTTATGCAGAAGAGGTTTTTCAGCAACTAAAAGAGAAAGGGATCAGGATCGCTTTGAATACAGGTTTTCCAAGGATCATTGCAGATGTTATTATCAACAGGCTTCAATGGAAAGAAAAAGGATGGATAGATGATACCATTGCCAGTGATGAAGTGGAGCATGGCCGTCCGCAACCTTTCATGATACAGGAACTGATGGCGCGTGCTTCCATCACTGATCCATTAGAAGTGGCCAAGGTAGGCGATACTGAAGTGGACGTGAATGAAGGCCGCAATGCAGGGTGTGGTTTGGTGGTAGCCGTTACTACAGGGGCTTATACGGAGGAACAACTGGCCGCCTATGATCCTGATCATATTATCCCCGACCTGTCTTTGCTCCCCAATTTAATATTCAGCCGTGACTGATATTGCTTCATCCATACAACGGACAGCCGGTAAGCGCCTGGTGGTAACAATTTGTGCATCGCTTATCGCTTTCCTCGCGTATTCGTCGGTGTATGCTTACCGGAAGCCATTTACGGTGGCTACATTTGAAGGAATTGGTTACTGGAATATCTCTTATCAAACCTTACTGATCATCAGTCAGGTGATCGGTTATATGCTGAGCAAGTTTGCCGGCATTAAATTCATTGCTGAATTAAAATCGCTTGGCCGTTTCAGGACAGGCATTATACTGACAGGTACAGCCTGGCTTTGCCTGCTTGGGTTTGGGCTTGTGCCTGCACCCTGGGGCATATTGTTCATGTTTATCAATGGTTTTTTGCTGGGCTTTATGTGGGGTGTCATCTTCAGTTATCTCGAAGGCAGAAGAACGACTGATCTGATGGGCGCCGTGCTGGCGGTCAGTTTTATTTTCGCAGGCGGATTTACCCGTTCTGTAGCAAAATGGCTGATGGTGGAATGGGATGTTTTAGAAAAATGGATGCCTTTTTTTACCGGGTTGGTATTTGTTATTCCACTGCTGCTCTTTCTTTTCTTGCTGGAAAAAATACCTCCACCGGATGAAGCAGATAAAAAGGAAAGAACAGTTCGCGTACCGATGAATGCGGAAAGCCGGAAACTGTTTCTCAAAACATTTGGTATCGGCCTTGTGATCGTCAGCATTACTTACCTGTTCCTTACCGTGATGCGTGATATCAGGGACAACTATATGGCGAATATCTGGAATGAGCTGGGATACGGAACGGATTATTCCATTTTTACCAAAACGGAAACCAATACCAGCTTATTGGTTTTGCTGACAATGGGTTTACTGGTGCTTATCCGGAAAAATATCCGTGCACTGGCAATGGTACATATAGTAATAGCTGCAGGCTTCCTGATCGCCGGAATTTCTTCATTGCTTTTTATCAATGGCCGGATGGATGGTGCGATATGGATGCAACTGGTGAGTCTTGGGCTGTATATGGGTTATATACCGTTTAACTGTATTTTTTTTGAGCGCCTGATCGCTTCTTTCAGGATCGCGGGTAATGTCGGTTTCCTGATCTATTTCGCAGATGCTTTCGGTTATCTCGGCAGTGTAACAGTGATGCTTATAAAAGAGTTTGCACGCTTGCGGTTAAACTGGTCGGAGTTTTATTCTCATGGAGTAGTGATCGGATCATTGCTGGGACTGGCAGGAACAATTTTTTCGCTGATGTATTTTACCAGGCGATATCGTGCTATCAATTTTAACTGAACATGCTTAACAGATCAGCTATCGTTATAGGTGCAGGAATTGTAGGCCTGTCAACAGCTCGTGCACTTGCCGTTCGTGGTTATAAAGTGAGAGTGATAGATAGGGAGCAGAAAGCGGTAGGCGCTTCTGTCAGGAATTTTGGAATGGTATGGCCCATAGGCCAGCCGGCAGGCGATGCGTATGAAACAGCGATGCTGTCGAGACGTTTGTGGAAGGAACTGGCTGATGATGCAGGTATATGGTATGAAGAAGCGGGTTCACTTCATATTGCCTATGAAAAAGATGAATGGAAAGTGCTGGATGAATTGAAGGAGATATACAGGAACAGGGATTATCATTTGCTGGATGCAGGAGAGGTATTGAAAAAATCACCTGCTGTGGTGCAGGATAAATTGACCGGCGGTCTGTACAGCAGCGAAGAATTGATCATTGATCCCCGCCAGGCAATTGCCCGGATACCTTTATGGCTTGGAGAAAAGTTCGGTGTGGAGTTTTTATGGGGCAAAGCAGTTACAGCTATTAACTATCCTTCTGTAATGGCAGGGCCAGCATCCTGGCAGGCTGATGAGATCTATCTCTGCGGCGGGGCCGATCTTGAAACCTTATATCCTGCATTGTATGCACAGCAACCGCTTACCAAATGCAAGCTGCAAATGATGCGGATGGGACCACAACGGAATAACTGGAGGATCGGCCCCGCACTTTGTGCAGGACTTTCCTTATTGCATTACGCCGCTTTCCAGGCAGCACCTTCCATTAATATTTTGAAGAAAAGGATACAGGCGCAGTATCCTGACTATATCAAATGGGGCATTCATGTAATGGTATCACAAAACCAAAACGGTGAACTCACTATTGGTGATTCACATGAGTATGGATTGACCCATGAGCCTTTTGATAAAGCTTTTATCAATGACATGATCCTCGATTATCTACAGCAGTTTGCCCGCTTCAACAATAACCTGATCACGGAAACCTGGAATGGTGTTTATGCTAAACTTACCAATGGTCAAACGCATCTGATCATGGAACCCGAACAGGGCGTTACGATCATCAATGGCCTTGGCGGTGCCGGCATGACAATGAGTTTAGGTTTGTGTGAGCGATGGATGCAGGGGAGAAGCTGAGTTTATGCAGCTTTCTCTTGTTTGATCTTCACTTCTTTTTTGGCAGGTTTTACCTTAATGCCTTCAGTGAGTATTTTGGCAGCTTTCTTTAAGCGGCTGTTGAATTCTTTTTTGCCCAATGTTTCTTCCAATCCGGGTAAAGCGGTTTGTAACTGGGCGATCACCTGGAGCCGGGCCTGTTTTTTCGGAGATAGGATTTTAGTCTTAGCCATTACTGTTTAGTTTGTTTACGATTTGATAATATAAAATTAACATCCGAAAAAGACTTCCAATGTTAAGTTTTGCTGTTGGGCAAAAATTTAACATTGGATACCCTATTATGACTCAACAGTTTCGATAAGCAAATTATTTTTGCTTGTAAAAGGTATCAACATAGCTGGCCAGTTCCAGGAATGGCTTGAGATCGTTCAGTTCTGCAGCCTGGTCCGGCATCTGATGGAAATCAAAGTTGTTGACTTTTGTAGTGCAATCATATTCACCAAGAATATTATCCAGCAATATAAAGCAGGCATAAGCCACCTGGTTATAATTCTGTTCGGTTATCCCTTTTGCATAAATTATGATATTCAGTTGTTGGTTCTCGATAACCGGGAAAAATTTCATTTGTGAGGCATCCAGTACCAATTCACCGACCTTTAGTTTCATTTCTTTCACTGCCGTTGCCGGCATACGCTGACGGAAAGCAAAAAACTTCCAGCCTTTTACAGCAGGAGCTCTTTCTACGATATCCCTTACCAGTTGAAAAAGCTCCGGATTGCCATTGGCTGAAACAGTCATGTTGATGATGCCGTTTTGAGGCGGTTCAAATTCTATAGCAAGACCGGCTTTTATCTTTTTTACCTGGATGAATAATTCATTGAGGTATTTATCAGGGTCGCTCTGGAAATTGCGAAGCCTTTTTTCATTTTTGACAAACCAGCTCCAGAAATGATCAATGGAATCTGTTTTATAGTGCTGTTCGGGTACACTGGATTGTTCCTGTAACAAGGGTGTGGAATTAATGTTACATACATATAATGACATTAAAGCAATAAATATTGTTTTCATTTCACACTGGCAGAATGATGCGGTTCAAGATAATGGTTTTTAAATAAATGGCCCGGCATGGTTGTTGGGCCGATTCTGTTAAATGGTTGTTATGAAAAAGATCCTTCTGTTTTTTGCAGTAATAGTAGTTGCAGCAGCTTGTAATAACAATGCCGATAATCAGGGAACAGGTACAGATACTACAGATAGCGTGGTTTTGCCGGGTGGCCGTTCATCAGACAGCCTGGCTGTGCCGCCACAAACATCGGATAGTGCACGTATGGCAGATAGTGCCCGCGCGAAAGATAATATGCGAGCAAAGAAAGACAGTACGAAATAGATTTATATATTCCCTCGTTGAATTTTAGTGAGCGATGAGATCGGAGGGGCAGGATTATTTATACAACAAATATTTCTCGCGCATTTTCTTGTACATGCTTAATCCCGGTTCCCAGCTCTTGCGGATAGCAGCCTCCGACTCTCCGCTCATGATCTGTTTGTGGAATAAAGGTGAACCGCTAAGCTTGCCGATATCAACCATTTGCTTGCTCAGTTTTGAATCGAAGAATTTTTCTTTGTACGGATGCGCTTTATACAATTCCATCATCCATTGAAGATTCAGTTTTTTCGACCGGATCAGCTTTTGAACATCATAGTTGCGCAGGTCCAGGCCATAACAAACTTCATTCATAAAAAGAGGTGTTTCGCTCATGCCCTTAATAGAAGCCGGTGTGAAGGAAAAGGAATACTTGCCTTTCAGTTCCGGGCTGCCCAGTATGGTAAACGGATAATACGTGCCCCGGCCATGATTAAGATAGGTGCCTTCAAATAAGCAAGTAGATGGATAAAGCATTACAGCCTGCTGTGTGTTTAGATTGGGTGAAGGACTTACAGGCAGCTCATAATACATATCATGATTATAATTGGCTACGGGTATGATCTTCAATTTACATTTTACTTTTCCTGTGAGCCAGCCTTCGCCATTGGCCATTTGGGCAAATTCAGCAACCGTGAGCCCGTGACTGATGGGAAGCGGAAACATGCCGACCCCTGATTTCAATGACATATCGAGTATCGGCCCGTCGATCAGGTAGCCATTGGGATTGGGCCGGTCGAGGATCAGCAACTCTTTATCATAGGTGGCACAGGTTTCCATCAGCAATGCCAGCACATTGATATAAGTAAAAAAGCGGCAACCCACATCCTGCACATCGTAGATCATCAGGTCTACATCTGCCATATCCTCTTTGCTGGGTTTCTTTTTTGATCCATATAAAGAAATGACAGGAATGCCGGTGTCAGGATCGGTTTGATCGGCTACTTTCACACCAGCACTTGCATTCCCACGGAATCCATGTTCAGGCCCGAATACTTTTACAATATTGATGCCGCTGGCTTTGAGGCTGTCAACAAGATGCTTATTGCCGATGCGTGAAGTGGGGTTGGCCAGGATGGCTATGCGTTTTCCTTTTAAATAAGGGAGGTATTTTTCTGTTTGGTCGGCGCCGGGGATGATCCTGGCTTCCATTTCCTGATCGGGACTTACTTTATTTTCAGAACAGGTAGCCATTGAGAGGAGTAAAAGCGAAGCGGTCAGAAAAAGATTCATGCTGGGAATGTTTTGTACTCAAATTTATTATATAAGTTCTATTTTATGCTGTTTGAAGCAAAGCATATTGAATGGAAAAGTAGATGTAGCTTTGCACCCTTTTCCACCCCGGCCACTCTAATCCTTTACTTACCATTTTGATTCCCGGCATTGCCGGAAGTATGATGTATTGATTAAAACCTGTTAACTGTGACTAAAAAAAGATATTACTTTCTTATATCACTTCTTGGTGCGCTTACAACCATCGCGCCTTTTTCTATTGATATGTATTTGCCGGGTTTCCCTGCTATTGCAAAGGACCTGCACACTTCTGTAGCGGAAGTATCGCTTTCCCTGTCTGGTTTTTTTGTGGGAATTTCCCTGGGACAATTATTGTATGGCCCGCTAATGGACCGGTTTGGCCGGAAGCCACCCTTGTATGCTGCGCTTTTGTTGTACATCGCGGCATCAGTGCTTTGTGTAATGGCCACTTCGCTCGATTTCCTGATAGCTGTTCGTGTGGCGCAGGCTGTTGGGGCTTGTGCGGCTACTGTGGCTGCCAATGCCATGGTGCGTGATCTTTTCCCGGTGGAAGAGAATGCCAAGGTGTTTTCCATGCTGATACTTATCCTGGGGGTGTCGCCTATTATTGCGCCTACGGTGGGCAGTTATGTCACTTCTTCACTTGGCTGGCAGGCGGTGTTCATTATTCTTGCATCGATCACGGCCGTGATACTACTGGCAGTTTTCTTTGGCCTGCCGGAAAGCAGTAAGCCTGATCCGGGTTATTCACTTAAACCGGCAGCGATCACGCGCAGTTACCTCGCCGTATTTAAGGAGCCGGTATTTTACACTTACACTTTCACTGGTGCTATCGCTTTTGCCGGTTTGTTTACTTATCTCTCGGGTTCACCCTATGTGTTTATGGAATTGTATAAGGTGAGTGAGAAAGAATACGGATGGATCTTTGCTTTGTTGGCTGGCGGGCTGATACTGGCGAGCCAGATAAACAGATTTTTGCTGAAAAGATACCGGACTCAGCAGATCGTTATCACAGCGCTTATTGTTAAAACGCTTACTGGTTTGCTGCTGCTGGTTGCAGCTTCACGCGGATGGCTTTCACTTCCGTTGATCCTGTTGCTGTTGTTTATTTATTTAAGCTGCCTGGGATATATACTGCCGAATTCATCAGCGCTGGCCATGTCGCCTTTTACCAAAGGGGCCGGAAGTGCATCGGCGTTGATGGGTGCCATTCAGATGGGGATAGGGGCCTGTGTAAGTATTATTGTGAGCATGATACAGGGAACTTCACTGCTGCCTATAGCGCTGATCATGAGCGGTTGCAGCATACTGGCCCTACTGGTGCTGATAACGGGAAAGAAAATGATCGCCAGGAGAGCAGTAGTGGAGGGGATATGATCAATTCACGTTTAATTTTCCTTCCAGTCCGTCATTTATCATTTTCCCTTTGATAACGCCTACAACGAACTTCAGGGATTCGATCATTTTATCATGCCTGGTGTCCCAATAATAGCCTTCCAGGGGTTTGAACTTCAGGAGTGTAAGATTGAGATCGTCCGGTCCCCCGGGAAACCAGGCGGTGAGATGGACATTCCATAATTTTCTGGCCTTTCTTTTATCAACAACGATTTCGGCCGTTCCGTATATGGACAAAAACTCCATGGCGGAGCGGTTGGAATAGATAAGTTGTACCCGGTCGTCACGGGCAATGTCGAGGTTTAAGCTGCTGTCTGCTGCGCTGAAAAACCAGATCGTTCCGTCATCATCTACGGATTGGGTCACCATGGGGCGGGTATTGAATGGTGCGCCGCAAAGACGGGTATTGAACATGCACAGCCGGGCCTCCTCGGCCAGTTCTTTCAGTTTATCGAGAGCAGGTTGCTTCTCGAGGTGTTTAACGGTTTTCATTCTGCCTTTTTGTATAGATAGGTAAATAATCATGCCATGGGTGATGGTAAAAGATTGTCTGCTAAACAATGGAAAGCGTTGAAGAAATAAGGTGTTTGCCGGCCGACTGTGTAAAAAATTCCACGAGAGAGCATAGTCTCGCTGACAGCAGGATTTAGCGGCGGGGTTATATATACATGATTTATTATTTTTGGTCTGCCACCCAACCGGACCAACATGAATTTTATTGCTAACTACTATTATATCAGCCTGATCCTGCAAGCCATCTGCGTGATCCACTGTATCCGCAAGGGTAACCAGAACAAATGGATATGGATCATTGTTTTTTTGCCGGTGGTCGGCTGCCTGGTCTATTTCTTTTCGGAAATACTCACTGGCCGGGAGTTAAAGCAGGTGAGTTCAGGAATGGGGGCTGTGCTCAATCCTTCTGCCAGTGTGCGAAAACTTGAAGAACAGTTGCGTTTTTCCGATACTTTTCAAAACAGGATCGCTTTGGCAGATGCTTACCTGCAAAAAGGTGAAACACAAAAGGCGATAGAATTATATGAAAGCAGCCATACAGGTGTATTCACAGAAAATGAGCATTTGCTCCGGCAACTTATCATAGCATATAATGCAGTTGGCCGGTATGATGATATTATTCCATTAGCGCAGAAAATCTATCGTTCTCCTCAATTTGCGCGTTCACGTGCGCATTTACTCTATGCCATTGCGCTGGATAAGACCGGTCAGCCTGAACAGGCAGAGAAAGAATTCCAGACCATGGCCGGCCGGTTTGGCTATTATGAGCAGCGCTACCACTATGGTTTATTTCTGATAAGAGAAGGGCGGACGCAGGAAGCCACTCAATTGTTCAATGCAATTGTGGAAGAAGGCCGGCATCTTTCATCCCAGGAAAGAAGTTTAAACCGGGAGTGGATCAGCAGGGCCAGGGATGAGCTGAACAGAAAATAATCTCACGCAGTTTAAAGTCTATTCCCTTACTGAAACCGGTTTGATCTATTACCAGTGGCTTAGATTTTGTGCTAAGAAGGATATGAGAGAAAAGCAAACGATCTGGGAGTTGATCAAACAACTGGATGAGCAGGCAGGGGAATATAATGTACATCTTCACAAAGCCAATCGTCTTTTTGATACAGCGGCAAAAGAGACGGGCAAGGTATTGGAGAAGCATCAGCAGGATTTGCATAAGACGATCACCAAATTGCAGAAGGCTTTGAGGGCGTTTAATAAGCAAAAAGAAGACGGTCCTAATAGAAAGAAATCAGCCAAAAAATGAAATCTTTCTCTGGTATTAAGAGAATGTTTTCTCTACACTTCTTCTCTGTTAAAATATCATTTTATTGCGGTGAAAAAACGGAGGTTAATTTAAGATCATACTGCAATTTTACATGTACAGGGATATTCCTGGAAATGAAAAATTGTTTTTATGATAGAAATGACCCGGGAAGAAATAAATGAGTTCAATGAGATTCTTCGAAAGAGGAGTGAACTGGTCCAATCATCAAAGGAAGCAGCAAGAGAGCACCTGATCCGCATGGGGGTGTTGACTCCTGAAGGACGGCTTTCAAGTTGGTATAAGGAGTTAGTATCGCGTTGTTCCAATAAACCCATAGAAGATGTATGCTATTAAGCCCGGTTTGATCATTGGATTTCATGGTTGTGATTGGTCAGTTGCCAATTAGCTCATCAATGGACTGAACGATCTTCGTTTCAGCAGAAACTCTTATGATTGGTTGGGGCATGGAATTTATTTTTGGGAAAGCGACCCGCAACGTGCTTTGCAGTTCGCACAGGAAACTCTTTTTCGAAGGGGGAAATCCAACAGTATCAACAAGCCTGCTGTAGTAGGGGCCATATTGGATATTGGGTTTTGCCTTGATCTGTTGAAGGTAGAGCATATCGGGTTTATTAAGAATGCATACACGATCTTTATGAACTCATGTAAGGAATTAAGGATTGCGATGCCTGAAAATATCCATCCACCTGGATCGGTTGATGTCTTACTGCGAAACCTGGATTGTGCAGTGATTGAGGATCTTCATTTTCAGCGGCAGATCGCCAGCAAAAAGCCATTCGATTCACTCAGGAGTGCATTTATTGAAGGCGAACCTGTGTATCCGAATGCAGGTTTTTATACTAAAAATCATATCCAGCTTTGCATCCGCAACCCCAACTGCATTAAAGGATACTTCCTTCCAAGAACCATAAATGACCAGTGGCCGGTACCATGAGTCCTTACCAGAAATATAGGCCTGATTCTCATGTTACAATATTGTCTGTGAAATTAGTAACACAGATTGGCTGCATAACTTACTTTTCAACCACTAATTTGCTTTTGAACATCTTCACAGCACCCTTTCCTAAAATACCCTGTCATTTCGCTCTTTCATGCAGACTAATCCCAGCTTCACGAATTAGGCCACCAACTCCATTTTATCCTTCACTATCTTTTCAACGATATATTAATTTTCTGAATCGTTCCAGGCAAGGGTAGCATAAGCTGCCCTTTGCTGTTATCTTGAAGAACAAGGACGGTAAAGTGATAAAGGAAAATACTGCCATCTGATCCTTTGATCATCCAGTAGGAGTGTCATCCTGAATGAATGACCGGAACGGCTAAGGAAAAACAAAACCAGGATTCGTATTATCCGGGTATGTTAAATCTGGTTTATATTGTGGACAATACCTCTTCTATGAAACGCTTTCTTCCCTTAGCCTGTATTTTCCTTGCTTCAACAATTATAGCCCAACCGGCCCGAAAGACGGTTGAAGAAAGTATTGAAAGCCTGCAAAAAGATATTCCAGTCTGGATGGGCAATGCTGATATCCCCGGCATGCAAGCTATCCTGATCCGGAATGGCAAACAGGTATGGCTGAAAAGTTATGGCGTTGCCAATGCTGAAACAAAAGTGCCGGTAGATGATAATACCCTTTTTGAAGCCGCTTCACTCAGCAAAGTGGTCACTGCCTATGCTGCTTTAAAACTGGTGGATCAGGGAAAGCTTGACCTGGATATTCCATTGAATACCTATCTGGGCAATAATTATGATATTGGTAATGATGAGCGAATACGGCTGATCACCGCACGGCTGGTACTGACCCATAGTGCCGGTTTTCCCAATTGGCGAAGTGAAGGCTCACCCACACTGCCGATCGAATTCACTCCCGGAGAAAAATTCAGTTATTCAGGAGAAGGGTTTGTTTACTTATCCAAAGTGATGGAAAAACTTACCGGGATGGATTTTGAAACATACGTTCAGCAATCCGTGTTCGGGCCATTGGGAATGACCAGTAGTTTCTTTTCCTGGCAGGATAGCTTTGCTTACCGGCATGTGTACCGTCATAACTGGGAAGGAAAAAAGTCATTCCGGTGGGAGGGAAAAGGATATAATGCTGCTGCCAGCGTGCATACCACGGCCACTGATTATGGAAAATTCATTCTTGCATTGCTCAACGGAAAAGGGCTTAAAGAGAAAACCCGGGAAGAAATGTTCACTCCACAGATAAGGGTCCGTACGGATGCTTACCCGGAACTGTACTGGGGATTGGGTGTGGGACTGGAAATTGATAACGACCGGAAATATTTCTGGCATTGGGGCGACCAGGGCGATAGCAAATGTTTTATGAAAGCAGATCTGAAGGCAAAAGACGCTTTCCTTTATTTCACCAATAGTGCCAACGGACTTTCCATAGCTGATGGTATGATGGAAGATGCGCTCGGCGGCTCCACGCCAGCCCTGGCCTGGCTTAACTATGAGCGTTATAATCCTGCTGCTAAAATACTGTGGCAATCCATATTGGATAAAGGCGCAAAGATCGCCTTGCAGGAATACAAAGAACAACGGAACAAAGGAGCTGTGCAGGCGATCGCTGAAAGTTCCATTAACAGTATGGGATATCTATTGCTACGGAGGGAAAAACTGGATGATGCTATTGAAGTATTCCTCCAAAACACGGCTGATTATCCTGAATCCGGCAATACCTGGGATAGCCTGGCAGAAGCATATATGACCAGGGGCAATAAAGAACTGGCGATAAAGTATTATGAAAAATCGTTGCAATTAGATCCGGGCAATAGCAATGCTGCTGATCAATTAAAGAAATTAAGACAATAAGATAGTTAGTTCTTTTCTCCCAGGGCTATCAGGGGCATTTGTTTTTCTTTTCCTCTTAACTTGATAGTGCCTAGATCGAACGAAGTAAATTTATTTAATGGCTGCAGCTCTTTTACCAGCTCTGCAGAAGCGATCACTTCCTGCCTGAATTCTTTGCATAATGCCTGTATACGCGAAGCGGTATTCAATACATCCCCGGAATAAGTGATGTCCCTTTTGATATTACCGATTTCTCCTACCACTACCATGCCGCAATGCATACCGGCTTTAAACGACGGCCATACTCCATAGCGGGCGAGGTATTTATCTTTCAGGCTGGTCATCTGGCCTTTGATGTCAAAAAAGCAACGGACACACTGGCTCTGCTCGATCCCATCATTGTAACGCCAGGCTATCACCACTTCATCACCTACATATTGATAGATCTCTCCTTTATTGTCAAGGATAGGATTGGTAATATCAGCGTAAAAATCTTTCAGGAAAGCATGATATTTTTTATCTCCTAAATGCTCTGCAATTGAAGTGGAGGAGTTGAGGTCAAGAAACATAAATATTCTTTTCTCTTCTTTAGGTGTATTGTATTTTCCTTTCACCAGGTTCCAAAAAACACCCTGTCCGAATTTGCTGTTGATCTGCAGCAGCAATTGTGTGATGCCGACCACCACTGCCCATACCAATCCGTTCTTGAATAACCGGTGAATATCGGGATAAGCCACTGCGCGGAGCACAAAACTGATCAGGATAATAATGAGCATAAAGGAAAGTGTAACGGCAATAACGGTGTAGCCATAAGGTTTGTCCCGGTACCGCTCATTTATATAAAACACCAGGAAACTGCCACCCAACAGCGCACCAACAAGTGCTGCGATCATATTGACGATAATGGACGAGCCAAGCGAATACCCGGGAGCCGGTCCCTGCGAAGTGTGGGTAAGCAATACCAGGTGATCATATAAAGCGATTATTACCCCGATGATCAGCCAGGCAATAACGATTATCTTTAGTTGCGCAAATTTTAAATTGGTTCTCCGGCTCATAAACTGAGTTGAATCTGTCTTAAAATTAATCATAATCCTATTTCAGTCATCTTCAGAGTTCTGGTTTGAAATTTGTATCTCTTCAATTTTAAAGCGTACAGGATATTTTGAATCAGGCATTTTTACTTAATGACAAGAGATGTATAGTTTCATCTGGCGGAAGGCTTTTGGGGCTGATATTCCTGCTTATGGTGGTTCATGGCGTTGCTAATTCCCAAACGGTCACCCCTGTTGATACATTAAAGGAAAAATCTTTAAATGTAGATACATTGAGAGTGATCAATCCTGCTGATACCCTTATGTACAAACAATACGATCTGTCTGATCTGTACAATGATATCTTTCATCCAAAACGGAAACCTGATCCCCGGCGTAAGCGGTCCAGCATAACCATGATGCCTAATATTGCAGGAAATCCAACGATCGGCGCACAGGTAGGGATTAAAGCCGTGGCAGGAAAAGTACTGGGTCGTGATCCTAAAACCTTTATGTCTGTGGCCGCAACATCCGCTTCTGTTACTACCAAAGGCATTCTTTATTTTTATATAAGCCATAATGTTTTTACGCCCGGTAATAAATGGAACCTGCAGGGCAGCCTGATCGCTGCCAAAACAGTGACGCCTGATTTTGGCCTGGGTATCGGCAATGCTGCAAATGGAAGCGATGCTGACCTTATATTAAGCAACCCTCAACGAAAAGGTTATGTATTGAATGCTGAGTTTTACAGTTTCAGGGAGAAAGTATACAAACAGGTCATGAACAATATCTTTATCGGTGCCGGCGTATCGTTTGACATCAGAAGGAATATAAAGAATAAGAACGCTGTTACCGATTCAATACCTTATAATATCTACAGCGACCGGTATGGATTTAACCGTGATCATTACCTGGCAAATGGCCTTCTTTTCAGCGCAGCCTACACCACACGTGATAACCAGAACAGGGCTTATAAAGGAATTTATGCCGACATCAGTTTCCGCTTCAATCAAACCTGGATGGGCAGCACAAAAAATGCGATACAGGTTACGCCTGACTTTAGGAAATACTGGAGTCTGTCTGCCCGCAACCCCACACATGTACTGGCTTTCTGGAGCTGGGCCTCTTTTTTATTGAACGGAGCTTTGCCCTATCTCGAACTTCCGGGTACGGGTAAAGATCCAGGTAGCCGTAGTGGACGCGGCTACACGGTTACTTACTTTAAAGGCACGCAATACTTTTATTCAGAAACGGAATACCGATTCCCTATTACCAAAAATAATTTCCTGAGCGGCGTTGCCTTCTTTAACGTGCAAACTGCCAATGATGAATTAGGTACAAAACTATTTGAACGATGGCAACCGGCAGGAGGAGCGGGTTTGCGCATATTGTTCAATAAATCGACCCGTACCAATCTATGCCTGGATTATGCGTTTGGCAGTTATGGGCGAAAGGGTTTCTTCCTGAACCTGAATGAAACTTTCTAGCATTCGTGTTTCAGCTAGACTGTGAGGGTGCTTTGTTGCAGAGGGCTTGATTCCCGTATTACCAAATGTGAAGGAATAATGACTTTCTTTTGAGCAGGAAGTAATTTCTTTCTGTCAATAAGCCTGAACAGTATATCAGCAGATTCACGGCCTATATTATAGGCTGGTTGAATAATGGTTGACAGGGAGGGATTAAACAAAGAAGCAGCAGTGAGATTGGAAAAGCTGATCATTTTTACCTGCTCCGGTATTTTTATTTGAAGCTCCTTGCAAACCTCATAGGTAGTGATGGAGAATTTTTCTATCGCTGTAAAGATGGCATCAGGTGCACCCTCTCCTTGAAAAAGAGAACGGATCTTTTGACGGTTCGCTTCATCATCGAGACCGCACTCCACGATTATTTTATTGTTCAGCAACCCATACTGTTCAAGAGCCTCCAAATATCCCGACCTCCGCCTGCTGCTTATGGAAAGGTTTCCGTCCAAAGAAAGAAAAGCGATTTTCCTGCACCCTGTTTTGATCAGGTGTTCCGTAGCTTCAAAGGCAGCCTGCACATCATCGGTAGTAACACAGGGCGCATCCATGATTTCACAAACCCGGTCGAAAAAGACGAGGGGAACTCCCAATTCCACATAAGCAGTCAAATGTTCAAAATGAGTGGTTGAACTGGCTACAGAGATCATAATACCATCAACCCTTCCGCTTCGCAGCATATGGAGAATATCTACCTCTCTTTGGTAATTCTCATGAGTGATGTATATGAGTACATGATAGCCGTTCTTCTGTGCTATTTCTTCTATTCCATTCAGTACCTGAACAAAAAAATTGTTCTCGATCTCCGGGATAATTACGGCGATCGTTTTGCTTTTATTTTTCCGGAGGCTGCTGGCATGAGGGTTGGGTTGAAAATCGAGCTTGGCAACCAGGGCCCTCACCCGGTCTTTTGTTTCCTGGCTGATCTCATGACTGTCACGGAGCGACCGGGATACCGTTGAAGGTGATAGTTTCAACTCCTCGGCAATCTTTTTCAATGTTATATTGCTCATAATGGCAGGGCAGATTTATTGAACGTCGGAACCTGATCTCTACGAATTTCGGAAACGATTGCGTAAAAATTGCGGAATGAGCCATATTGATTTACGCAATCGTTGCCGAAATCAATTGCGTGAATATTCAGGCGAACTGAATGTCATATTCAATGTTTGCCTGGAATGGTATTGTATTTCGCCGCAAAATGAGAATAGTATAAGGAACTGCTGCTCAGCGGCTCATGTTCAATTAATAATAAATACCGGTTCTTTTCATGGAACACCAAAAGAATAGCCTATCTTCATTGAATAGACAAGAGTGCTTCATCATTCAGTCAGGGTCAGTTTTAATTCTTACACTTAGTACAGTAACAATTTCTCCTCTTCTTAACTCCTTGCTGCGGTCCTTCTGTCATTTTTTAATCAATTAATTTTTTAGTATGAACATGTACGTATCAAACCTGGGCTTTCATGTGCAGGAAGAAGATCTTAAGCAACTTTTTGGATCATTTGGAGAAGTGACCTCTGCCAAAATAATCAAAGACAGAGACACTGGCCGTAGCCGTGGTTTCGGCTTTGTTGAAATGGAATCTACCGAGCAGGCAAATAAAGCCATGTCGTCATTAAATAACAAAGAGGTCGAAGGACGAGCTATTTCAATATCAGTTGCCCGCCAAAGAGAAGACCGCAATCAACGCACCTGGTAATTTTACCACTCAAATAGTTATTCCTTTTCTAAGGGGCAGCACGAGCAGCGAAGTAATTTGCTGCCGTGCTTTTTTATAAAAATTTTGATATGCATTACTTAAGAAAAGATATGCAATTCGAGCATTACCGATGGACGGATGCTGATAATGCTGGTTCAATATTTATTGGTGAACCATCCCGGAGAATATTTGATCCTTACAACGGTAATCAGGTATTATTTCTTATCAACTATTATATATCGGTTACAGAAAGGTATTCAATCAGTGAAGCGAGGGTCATCGAGAGCAGGATTGCATACAAATTGCCTCTCAGTACAAAAAGCGAACGGTCTGTTTTAAACTGGCTTATAGCTGAGATCCCGGTGTAATAAAAATATCATATCACCTCAACTCCATTAACCAAAAAATACATAATGGCAAGATCCAAAGAATCATTTAACAAAAAGGCCAAAGAGCAAAAGCGATTGAAGCAACGTAAGGATAAGCAGGAAAAGATGGAAGAGCGAAAGTTGAATACAAAAAAAGGGACGAGATTGGAAGACATGCTTGCTTATGTTGATGAGAATGGAAATATTACAGATACCGCTCCTGATCCAAAACAGAAAAAGGTTTTTAAGGCGGAAGATATAAAGATATCAATCCCGCCGGGAAATATAAGGGAAACGACAAGGACAGGACGGTTACAGTTCTTTAATCAGGAAAAAGGATTTGGATTTATTACAGATAATCTGAGTCATGACCGGGTGTTTCTTCATAGCAGTAACCTTAACATTCCTGTAGAGATCAATGATATTCTCACATATGATGTTCAGGCAGGAGAAAGAGGCTTAATGGCTATCAATGTTTCCAAACAGGATAGCTGATCCACGCAAATGACAAAATACTAAGTATCTTTAAAAAATACTTATTATATGATAGAGTCACTGGAACAAATAGCAGAGTTCAAGTCATCACCAGAATTATTAGAGAAACTCTATCAATACAGTATCCAAAAAGAATATAAAGCAGGCAGCGTTATTTTAAATGAAAATGCGCATATACGTTCCATTCCCATTGTTACCAAAGGCACCTTGAAAGTTATCCGGACAGAGGAGGACGGCAGGGAGATCTTGTTGTATTACATCAAGGCCGGTGAAAGTTGTATCATGTCATTTTTAGGCGGGTTGCACAATGAAAAAAGTAAAGTAAAAGCAGAGGTGGAAGAGGATGCGGAAATACTTTTTCTGCCGATGGATAAAGTATCATTGCTCATCCAGGAATATCCACAATGGCTGGATTACATTTTCAGGCTGTATCACAAGCGTTTTGAAGAACTGCTGGAAATTGTCAACTCGATTGCCTTTAAAAAAGTGGATGAACGCTTACTGACCTTACTGCGCAAAAAGCAGGAATTAACAGGCAACAATACCTTAAACATAACGCACGAACAATTAGCCAACGAGTTAGGCACTGCCCGTGTAGTGGTTTCACGGCTTTTAAAGCAACTGGAAGAAGACGGAACGGTGCGGTTGGGCAGGAACAAAATTACCCTTGTGTAACCAAAGTAGCTGTACAGATTTTGGGGTTGATGCAAATTTGTAGCTCACTGGTTATTATTTCAATCAATTCTTTATTGGGCTTTTTATTTCCCTTACCGCATATTGCCGTATAGTGGTGCTCTCTATTGAGCACCGTTTTTATTTCAGTCATCAGCGTACTGACAGGCAACTTCCCCTCCACAAAAATTAATGGTAAAAACTAAAACCGGTATTTGGCTGGTTTGTGCTGGCGATGGGCATTTACATCATCATCAGAGAAACTTTAGTGAAATAAATTTTGCTTCTGTAACTAAAGTAACTGTACAGTAGGAAACAACTTCGAAATTTTGTGGTGTAATTGAAAGAGTAAATAACAACCCAAAATAAGATACTATGTTTCTTTCAGCCTTGTTTGGAAAAAAGGGCAATAACCAATTAACAGAAGCCATCAGGAATGGTGCTTTTTTGGTAGATGTACGCACACCTGCGGAGTTTTCATCAGGCAGCGTAAAAAATGCCGTAAATATTCCATTGAATGAAGTGGAAAACCAATTATCAAAATTCAAAAACAAGAAAAGCATTGTAGTCTTTTGCCGAAGCGGTGGCCGTAGCTGTCAGGCGAAAGGCATTTTAGAGCGAAACGGGTTTCAGAATGTGATTAATGGAGGAACCTGGCAAAATGTGAATCAGATAGTGAATGAATAAAAAGAAGAAAAGTTTTATTAACCTGATAAAAAACAAAAGCATGAAAAAGAATATGGGAACAATGGACAAGACAATCCGCATACTAATCGCAGTTGCAATAGCCGTTCTGTATTTCACCAATCTTATCTCGGGTACATTGGCAGTCATTTTAGGCATGCTGGCTGCTGTGTTTTTGGTTACCTCATTTATCGGTTCTTGCCCACTGTATTTGCCATTTGGTATCAATACGTTCAAAAAGAAGGGAATGAGAAATTAGTGAAAGTACCGGGATTTTGTCCAAAAAAACAGATGATCAGCACCAGGATATCAAGCAAATAAAAGAGCAAATGAAAGAACTATCCTTACTTATTTTTTTTAGCCTCACCATTATTGGAGCAAGAGCCCAAACCGTTTCCCTCATAAAGGAAGAAGCCATAAAACAGGCCACGGCACAGAACAGCCAAATACAAATGGCTGCTAATGACATTAAAACCGCCGAAGCAAAATACAAACAAACAGATGCGGTTTTTCTACCCAGGATCAATGTTGATTATACCGCTATGGTCACCAATAATCCTTTGAATGCTTTTGGTTTCAAATTACAGCAGCAAAGCATATCACAAAATGATTTTGCACCGGCTTTGCTGAACAATCCTGATGCAACCGGTGATTTCGGCGCTAAAGCAACATTGATGCAACCAATCTTCAACGCAGACATGCTTGCTATGCGGAATGCTGCCCGCAAACAAATAGCTATTGCAGGATTCAAAAAGCAACGCACATCAGATTATATCCGTTTCGCAGTTGAAACGGAGTACTACCAATTACAAATGTCCTGGGAAATGCAATCTGTTTCCAAAGATGCATTGAATACACTTCAGGCTATTTACAAATGGGTGAAAGACCGTTATGATCAGGGCTACGTACAAAAATCTGACCTGCTGAATGTGGAAGTGCAGGTAAAAGCAATAGAAACACAAATAGCCACGGCAGGGTCTGCAATAGCTGAACACTCTGATAACTTAAGCGTATTAATGGGTAAACCCATTGGTGCCATTTACCAAACAGACAGTCTTCAAATGGAATATAACCCTGCTGGTCTGATCACATCCGTTCCCGATACAAGAGCTGATTATAAAGCAATGGAAACTGCCATATCAGCTTATGATGATATGATGAAAAGTACAAAGCGCAACATAATACCAAAGGTAAATGGCTTTGGCTCTTACCAGTTCAACGATAAAAACATAGTTGGCTTTGGCAGCAATTCTTATCTGGCAGGCTTGCAATTGACCTGGAATATCTTTCAGGGAAATGAAGTGCACACCAAACTGAACACGCAAAAACTCGAACAAAAACAAGTAGCACTACAATTAGCCAATCAGAAGGAGCAGGACGCAAAAGAACTGGCAAAGGCACAGCAGCAACTAAAAAATGCGGACTACCGGTTAGCCCAATATAAAGCAGCCATTGCACAGGCAGAAGAAGCATTATTCATACTGGAAAACCGTTTTAAACAGGGGCTTGTGAGCACTACTGATGTATTGCAGGCCCATACGCAGCTTGCGCAGCAAAAATTATATTATAAACAGGCCGTAACCATGCACAACAGTACGTTGGCTTATATCCATTTCCTTACAGCGCAGCAAAGCGAATAAATTTTTTATGCAAATAAAATATACAGATGAAACTAAAGAACATACTTTACCTGATTTCTGCAAGCAGTATATTATTGTCCTGTGGGAGTAAGGGCAATCAAAATGATGCGGCAAAGAACTTTGAAGGACCAGTGCAGGTTACCGTTTCTAAAGCAGGCTTATCAGATAACAGGGCTGTTTTTTCCATCAGCGGCCAGTTAGCTGCTGAGCATTCCGCTGCTATCAGCACACGTATGATGGGATATATTACCAAAATGAATGTGAAAATTGGTGATAATGTTCGCACGGGTCAATTACTTTTCTCTGTGCAATCTGCCGATATTCAAGCCAAAGGCGGGCAGGTTAGCGCCAATATAACGGCTGCAGATGCTGCATTGGCTAATGCAAAAAAAGATTATGAACGCTTCAAAATACTGCATCAGCAAAGCAGCGCTACGGATAAAGAATTAGAGAACATTACATTGCAATACAAAGCTGCTGAAACGCAGGCGCAGGCAGCAAGGCAAATGCGTAATGAGATAAATGCCAACATGGCTTATGCAAATGTGACAGCACCATTCAGTGGCACCATTACACAAAAAATGATAGATGCCGGCAACCTCGCGAACCCCGGAATGCCGGTATTAATATTGGAAAGCGGTGGCGCCTTACAGGCTATTGCGACCGTTACGGAAGACCGGATCAAATATACCCGCCAGGGTATGCGTGTTTCAATTACTGTAGATGCCAGTGGCAAAACGGTAGACGGTATCATCAGCCAGATCAGCAAATCATCTGTTGCTACCGGTGGGCAATATCTTATCAAAGTAAATCTGCAAAACAGTAAGGAGCTTCTTTCCGGTATGTACGTGCACATTCTTATTCCCGTTAGTGAAGATGCTAAAAATAGTATAGCAGAAACTGTTTGGATACCGCAGGAGAGCCTCGTGCAGCAAGGCGACCTGGTGGGCATTTATACTGTTGGCGCCAATAATACGGCAACGCTTCGCTGGCTTCGGACAGGAAGATCTGCAGGCTCGCAGGTGGAGATATTATCAGGTCTCGCCGCAGGGGAGGAATACATCAGCAGTGCCAGTAGCCGCCTTTGGAACGGGGCTAAAGTGAAGTTCTGAAAAGCATGTAACCCAATTTAATAATTAACGATAAACAGGTGTGCTTAAACCACTCTTAAATAAAGGTAGACAATGGAAAATGGATTTTCGGGAAGAATAGCCAATGCTTTTATCCGCTCAAAGCTTACCATATTACTGATGGTTGCCGGCTTACTGCTCGGCATCTACAGTGTCTGGATGATCCCACGGGAAGAAGAGCCTCAGATAAAAGTACCTATGGTAGACGTATTCATCGGCTATCCCGGTGCAACACCTAAAGAAGTGGAAAGTCGTGTAGTAGGGCCAATGGAAAAGATCATTTCAAACATTCGTGGAGTTGAGCATGTGTATTCCACATCCATGAACGGCCAGGCCATGATGATCGTACAGTTTATGGTAGGTGAAGATATCGAGCGCTCTCAGGTAAAGCTGTATAGCGAACTCCTGAAAAATATGGACAAAATGCCTGCCGGCGCTACAATGCCCATGCTCAAACTGCGCGGTATAGATGATGTACCCGTGTTTGCCCTTACACTTTGGAGCCAGACATATAATGGTGCACAACTACGAGAGATCGCCAACCAGGTCAGCTCCGAGCTTAAAAAAATACCGGATGTATCATCTGTAAATATTACAGGTGGCCGTAGTAAAGAGTTACAGGTAGTGTTGGATAAAGAAAAGATGGCAGCCCTGCATGTGGATATTGCTTCCGTGCAGCAAATGGTCCAGGCGCAAAATGTGCAAATGCCGGCAGGCATCTTACGCATACAGGACACAGCTTTTACCATTCAAACCGGTAATTTTCTCGCCACCATTGAAGATGTAGAAAACCTGGTAACAGGTACCAATGGAACACAGCCTGTTTTTCTAAAACAATTTGCCATTGTACGTGACGGTTATGAAACACCCACCAATTATGTAAGTTTTGGCTACGGAAAAGCTATGGAAAAAGAACAGGAAGCCTTTGCTTCTACCTATCCTGCCGTAACATTATCCTTCTGTAAAAAATCAGGAGCAGATGCTATGGCGCTTACCAGGCTTATCGAGAGCAGGCTGGAAGGTTTGCATCAGACCTTGATTCCTTCTGATGTAAATACAACTATTACACGCAACAGCGGAGAGTCCGCTTCCGACAAAGTAGCCGAACTATTATTTCACCTGGCTATTGCCATTGTTGCCGTCACCGCTTTTGTGATGCTGGCAATGGGGTGGCGTGGCGGTATGGTGGTTTTCCTTTCGGTTCCCGTAACATTTGCACTTACGCTGATGGCTTACTATTTTTTAGGCTACACTTTAAACAGGATCACACTTTTCGCACTGGTTTTTATTGTGGGTATTGTGGTGGACGACTCCATCATAGTTGCGGAAAACATGCATCGCCATTTTCGATTAAAAAAACTTCCCTTTCTGCAAGCTGCTATTTTTTCTATAAATGAAGTAGGAAACCCTACCATCCTTGCTACATTCACGGTGGTGGCTGCTGTATTGCCAATGGCTTTTGTGAGCGGTATGATGGGGCCTTACATGAGCCCAATGCCTATAGGCGCCGCCATTGCCATGGTGCTGTCCTTACTTGTTGCCCTTACACTCACTCCTTACCTCGGTTATATTTTTCTCCGGGAAAAAGAAAAAGCCAATAAGCCAGCCAAAAAACCAACCGTGCTGGAACAAACGCCTGTTTACCGGCTATACAAAAAACTAATACAGCCAATGCTGGAAAACCGTTTGTATCGCTGGAGTTTTATGATTGGTACTGCTGTTATCCTGTTAGCCACTTTCCTGCTGTTCTATACAAAAGCAGTTGGAGTAAAAATGCTTCCTTTTGATAACAAAAACGAATTTCAGGTGGTGATAGATATGCCGGAAGGCACCACCCTTGAAAGGACCCAGGCGCTTACTGCTGAAATTGGCAACTACCTTTCTCAGCAGCCGATGGTACGCAATTATCAGGCGTATGTGGGCACTGCATCGCCCATTACCTTTAGCGGATTGGTAAGGCATTATGATCTGCGCCGGGGAGACAATGTGGCCGATATACAGGTAAATCTGAAAGATAAAAAAGACAGGTCTGTTCAAAGCCATGCCATCACCCGTCAACTGCGTGGTCCTATACAAGAAATAGGTGCAAAGCATGGTGCTACTATTTCATTGGTTGAAATTTCTCCGGGACCTCCTGTTCGCTCCACACTTGTAGCAGAAATCTACGGACCTGATGAGCAGGAGCAAATAAAAGTGGCGGCACAGGTAAAAGAATTATTGCAAAATACAGCAGGTGTTGTTGATCTCGACTGGGGCCTTGAAGCAGATCAGCCCGAATACCGGTTTGTGGTAGATAAAGAAAAGTCCATGCGTAATGGCATTGCACCGGCACAGGTTGCCATGGCAGCAAACGCACTTGTATCAGGCACATCCGTCGGCATATTGCACAAGCCCAATGCTTATGAACCTTTGAGCATAAAATTGCAGGTAGCAGAAGCTGACAAGAATAATTTGCAGGCATTGAACAATCTTCCTTTAAAAGGACAGGCAGGCAACATAGTACTGTTAGGCGCGTTGGGCCATTGGGAAAGGGTCGATCTTCCAAAAAGCATTAACCGGAAAGACCAAAAAAGGGTTGTATATCTCCTTGCGGATATGGCAGGTGATTTAGAGAGTCCGATATATGCCATTTCTGCCGTATCGGATAAACTAAAACAAATAAAATTACCCAAAGGGTATTCTATAAAGGAAGAATATACGCATGCGCCAGAAACGGAAGATAACTATACCGTAAAATGGGATGGAGAATGGCAGATCACCTACGAAGTGTTCCGCGACCTGGGAGCCGCTTTTGGTGTAGTGCTGATTTTGATTTATATACTGATCGTTGGCTGGTTTCAGAATTTTAAAATTCCCATTATAATGCTTGCTGCCATCCCTTTATCATTAATAGGGATCATCCTGGGCCACTGGGCCATGGGCGCATATTTTACGGCTACCTCTATGATCGGTTTTATTGCGCTTGCCGGCGTAATGGTACGTAATTCTATTCTGCTTATAGATTTTATTGATATCAGGCTGAAGGAAGGTGAAACGCTGAAACAGGCCATTATCGAAGCAGGGGCGGTACGTACCATGCCCATCCTGCTCACTGCTGGTGCCGTTGTATTGGGTGCTGTGATCATACTTACAGACCCTGTGTTTCAGGGATTGGCTATTTCCCTCATGGGTGGAACGCTTACATCTACATTCCTTACGCTTATTGTAGTGCCGTTGCTTTATTATAAAATGCTGAAGAAGAAATATAAGGAATAACGGATCTTACTGATGATATTGAAAATGAAGCAGGTTGCATAATAAAACAAATTGTTCATCCTCTAAATAAAGAATATGAAATTGTTGATGGTTACCGCTATTCGCGAATGTTATAAAAAGGCGGATGCCATATTCGATCGTAATGGCATTAAAAAATACAGCCTGACAAATATATACGGGGTGGGTGATAATGAAACTCCTGATTATATAGATAACTGGTTTGGCAATGCTCCCATGAAAGATGAGTTTTTCGATTCCGTTATGATGTTCTGTTTTACGGATGACGAGATTGCCCGAAAAACCCTGGCTGATCTTAAAGCATATAATGAAACCGAAAAACCCCGATTCCCTTTAAGAGGATTGATATTACCTGTAGAAGAAAGTATCTAATAAATAATTTAGTATGAAAAGAGAACACATTATCCGGATTGTTGCCGGAGCATTGGTATTAACCGGGGCGTTATTGTCCCGTTACGTTCATCCGGATTGGATCTGGTTATGCGTTTTTGTGGGTGGAAATCTATTACAGTCCGCTTTTACCAAATGGTGCCCATTGGAAAAGATATTAAAAGCCACCGGAACAGGGAAAGAGAGCTTCGACTGTAGTGCAGGGCAATATAAAAGGTGATGCTTTGTTGGTGGAATCCGGACTTCAGTTCCCGGATTCCTTCCAAAAATGTCAAATTCACAGGATTTCATACTGCATTCCAATTATCTGCTTTGAATGGGTTTTGTTGTAGGCATATTTGGATAAATATTGCTTATGACAAAATTTACAATAGCATGGCTACTATTTTGCATATCCGCAAAGCACCTCAGTGCTCAAAAACAATTTGAAGTTTCCATTCCCGAGGCTTATGAGCTTTCGAATGTCATTTTAGCGCTGACTGACTACGGCAGGGCCGATGCTTTTGAGGTCCAAAAGCATACAGCTTATTACAATGATGTCATCAACTATTTTGAGCCGGTTAAAGAACATCCTTTATTACAGAAAGTGAACTATTCAAGAGCGTTATGGGAAGATTATCTGAGTTTCAGAACAGACGCTGCTGCCTACAAATTTGACGACAACGGTAAGCTGACAAGAATAAACAACTTTTACGCAAACAAGGGTCATAATCCTTTTGATGAAAACCTTGACCTCATTAATGAATTTATCCAAAAATCGACTTACCGGGATTTCTACAAAGCACATAGTTCGCTTTACAATACGATCGCTGCTAATTATTCAGGCTACTATATGCTTGATACAATGAAAAGGTTTTTAGAGAAAGAGAGTGGGATTGTAGCATCGGCATCAAGCAAAAGGAAGTATAAAGTGATCTTATCACCACTTGTAGGCAGAATGAATTGCCATAGGAACATTGATAGCGTTACCATCGCTGATTTTCCATCTTTATCCATTGCACTCATCGAAAACAATGCGACGGAGATAGACAACCAGACGCAGCGGGCTGTTGAAATTCACACTATATTCACTGAAATGGACCATGGCTATATAAACCCAATTACAGAGCTTTTTCGAAAAGATATTGAACCGAAATTCAAGAATGAATATTGGGACAGGAAATCAGGCTATAAAGGGTTGGATTGTTTCAATGAGTACATGACCTGGGCCTTGTACGACATTTTCGTTGAAAAATACTTTCCGGCAATTGCTGACAGCGTCAGTATGCAATGGCATTATCAAAATGCAGAAAGAGGCTTTTTTGCTTCTAATCTTTTTGCTATGCAATTAAAGAAGTTATATCGTTTGAAAAAGCCAGATGAGAACTTGAAGGATTTATATCCAAGACTTCTTGCCTGGATGGCTAAAAACCAATCAGAAAATAAAGAACTTAAGTTATTGCTACCGAAAGCCGATAGTATGTACCTGTTACTCAAGAATGGAGAAGTGGCACTTAATTTTTCAACCGGATTAAAAAGAAAATTTGATAAGATAAGCTGTATTATAATGAAATTAAATAACGGAAAATCGACCAAAGAAAGAAGTGTCATTACAATAACCCCGAAAGACATAGTTAAATGGAAGGCCGATAATTCTGTCATATTGAAGCTAAAAGTTCCGCATGACGAATTTGCATTGATACTGAATTGGTGGGGCTGCAAGTATCCGGTTTTAAGTGACCGGGACATTATGTTGGCACCTCGATCATATATTCTTTTCAAAAATGGTGCAGGTGAATAATACGTTAACGATTAACTTAGTTTTACTTCATGAAAAATTTTGTCTTTATTTGCCTTCTTTTGATTTTGACAAAAGCTCATTCTCAAATTGACTGGAAAAAATATTCAACCTCCTTTAATGACGGTAAAAACTCCACTTTAGGGGTCGCTATTCCATATAACGGAATATATGACAATACTGCTGGAAAGATTGCTGGTATTGCCCACTGGAATCCCCAGTACAAAATTTCTATAGACGCTACTCTTAATGATTCTATTCCGTTATATTTTGTCTATGACACTGCAGGGATTTATTTTTTGGCTCCCCAGGTTAATAAAGAGAATACCAGTCAATTTGAGTATTGTGTTTTACTGAATAATAAAACGGCCATCACGTCGTGGGCTCATATTAACCAGTTTACAGAAACAGCCGTTGGAGACATGAGGGCAGGAAGTGGCATCATGGGGAGCTATAGCATTAAAGAGGCAGAATATCTGGTCGCTCATCTTAGAAATAAGAACGGTAAAATGATTTCATCCTGGATTATATATTTTAAAAATCAGCCGCCCCAAATAGCTTCTTTATACACCTCTAATAATCCACTGGAGTTTTCCCAAATTTTGAACAATAAAGACCATTTCGGAGGAGGGCCGGCAGAAATTGGCTGGCACCGGCAATACAATAACATATCCAAAGAACAAGGTGGGGTTTTGAAATTGTCTCATAATGAAAATTCTGTATTGTTAAATATTGATGCAAGGATTTATGAAAAAGACGCCCTTGAATACACCGTACTGTTGAATGGGAAAACAATAAGAGATTGGGGTCCGGGGGAATACGATAATAATTATATACTATTAAAAAACCTTGACCCCGGAGATTATACGATCCGCATAAGATATAGACGGCAACGAAATAACATTACTGAATTACAATTTTCGATTTCAGCTATCTGGTATAAAACGGCAGCTTTCAAGGCTGCCATTTTAGCTTTGCTTGTTTGGGTACTGGCATTTTTCATATTTATTTTAAAATACCGCAAACAAAAAACAGCTTTGAAGCATCTCCACAAAAAAGCCGAGTTGTCTGCCGAAAAACTAAAAAATATTCATTCACTTTTAAATCCTCATTTCACTTTTAATGCGCTTAGTTCTATTCAAGGGCTTGTTAACAAAGGCGATTTGGATGCTGCCAATAAATATTTATCATCCTTTGGAGAACTCTTGCGGGAAACACTGAAAGAAAGTAAGACACAGCACCTCTCACTTAATAAAGAGCTGGGAAACCTGAAAATTTATATTGAGCTGGAGCAATTGAGGCACTTTTTTATATGTAATCTCCATATAGATGAAAATATAGACTTGTATTCATCCACTATACCTCCTTTTTTACTGCAACCATTTGTAGAAAATGCGATCAAGCATGGTTTCTCTAAAATGAACGGTCGGGGAGAGTTAAATCTGAGTTTGGATAAAAAAGGAGATAATATGCTGATTAGAATAAGCGACAACGGCGGTGGATTTGACAAAATGGATTTTAAAGAGGGGTATGGACTTAGCCTCTCAAGAAAACGGATTGAATTGATTAATGGTGAGTATGGTGAGGAACTGATTAAATTGCAAATAGAAAGCACCGGTGAAGGGGTCTCGGTTTTATTATTTTTCAAAAATTGGCTATAGATGTTACAAGCTATTATTGTGGATGATGAGATCAGCAATATTGAAAATCTGACAATTTTGCTCAATAAGTATTGCCCAAAAATTACTGTGGCGGCTACAGCTACAAATGTTGAACAGGGCTTATTGCTCATAAGGGAAATTAAACCTGCGATATTTTTTTTGGACATACAAATGCCGGGCAAGGGCGGCTTTGATCTGCTAAAAAGTATTACAACACCTGACTTTGAAGTGATTTTTGTTACGGCATATGACCAATATGCAATTCAGGCCATAAAATTTTCTGCAATTGATTATTTATTAAAGCCCGTAAATGTTAACGAACTGGTTAATGCAGTAGACAGGGCGATTATAAACGCTGAAAAGAAAATGCAAAATGAGCGGTTGGAAAATTTGATTAGCTCGATCAGCAATAAAAATCAGCTTCGAATTGCAATCCCCGGAAACAAAGAAACTCTTTTCCTTAGCCCTGAAACGATCCTTTTCTGCAAGTCCGATAATAACTATACCATTTTTTATTTGCAGAACACTCAAAAACATATTTCATCAAAACCCATTTTCGAGTATGAAGAGTTATTAAGTATGCATGGATTTATCAGGTGTCATCAATCTTATTTAGTGAATAGTGTATTTATAAAAAGCTGGATAAAAGTTGACGGGGACAGGTTGCTGATGGAGGGAGAGCATGAGATTCCTATTGCCAGGAACAGGAAGGAAAAAGTAAAACAGGCTATTGGTATTAAGTAGGCGAAATATTTTACGTTTTTTGGAAGGAGCGGAGCAGCCATTCCTCTTGAATATATTAAGAATTTTATTAATGAAACTTCTTAAGATATTATTAGGAATACCGGTAAGTATCACTGTGGCATAGTAGTTGAGAAACGGCACCAAAATATTACTAAACTAAATCTGTAAAAAGATGAAAAAGAAGTTTACGTTTCTCCCCCTGTTAGCACTTGCAATTACTGCACTGTTTTCTTTCACACTTATGCTGGCATCGGGTATTAAAGGCTCTATCAGTCCTGCTGAAAACGCCGGGGATGTCTGGGCTATTTCCGGAACTGACTCGTTAAAGACGACCCCGGTTCAGGGAGCGTTCCAGTTCAATGAAGTAAAGCCAGGTACTTACAAGATTATTGTGGAAGGTAAAGCTCCTTACAAAGATTTTGTAAAAGAAGGTGTAGAAGTAAAAGAGGACGAAGTGCTCGATCTCGGAAACATAACCCTGACCAATAATTAATCAATTGGTTTTAATTTGAATAATCAGGGCGAATTATTTTGCCCTGATTATTTAGTTATGAAACAAGGCAGAATTCTTATCATAGAAGACGAAAAGAACATTGCAAATGCGATCCACGCTGGCCTGAAGGAACAGGGCTTTGATGCCACCGCAGCTTATTATGGGAGAAATGGTTTTGAGCTTTTTTGCAAGGAACATTTTGAGTTGGTGTTGCTGGATGTTAACCTGGGCGATGCGGATGGCTTTGAAATTTGCAAGAGGATCCGGCTTGCCGATACCTCCGTGGGCATCATTATGCTTACTTCCCTGCATGAATTTTCCAATAAAACGCTTGGATATGATGCCGGTGCAGACGACTATATTGTAAAGCCCTTTGATTTCGACGAGTTGCTGCTGAAAATCAGGGCACTCTTAAAACGCACCATGAATACTGCCACGCCAGTCTCTATCCTTAGATGCCATGACCTGGAAATGGACCTGAATAAAAAGGAGGTAAAGCGTGGAGATTGCAAGATCAATCTCACTGTAAAAGAATTCCATCTGCTGGAGTTCCTGTTACGAAACAAGAACAAGGTTGTTCCCCGTGCTGAAATAGCTATGCATGTATGGGGCATTGATTTTAACACCAATACAAATGTCATTGATGTTTACATCAGCTACCTCCGTAATAAAATCGATCGCGATTTCAACCCCAAGCTGATCTATACTCACTTTGGAATGGGCTTTATGCTTAAAGAAATTGACAGATGATGCCTGTAAGACTCAGAATAGCCATACTGTTCACACTCCTGGTACTGACCATATTGTTTATTGTAGGAAGCGTGGTATATTATGCCTCCTACAGGAACCGCCTGGAATCTGTGAAAACACGCCTCACCAACAGGGCGAATAATATTGCCAGTTTCCTGCGGCAGACCGAAGTATTCAGTAGCCAGTTGATCCAGAAAATTGATACCTCTACTGCCTCAGGAAGAGATAAGGAAGTGCAGGTATACAATGAAGATAACAGGAAAGTATATGCCTATAGCGACCGGAAAACCGATACGCTGACAATTGATACAGCACTGCTTAACCAGGCGCGGCAAAAAGGAGAGCTTTATTTTATAAGAGGAAAGAAAGAAGCGATCGCTATCTATGATAGCTCCAGTGAACTCGTAATTGTATCGGCCACCTTTGATGAACAGGGCAAAAGGCAGCTTCACCAACTTAAGATGACACTATGGTTCAGCCTGCTTGGCGGTGTTCTTATATCACTTGGTGGCGGGTATTTTTTTGCAAACAGATTGCTCCTGCCCGTAAAGAAAATAGCCAACGAAGTGAATGATATTTCTGCAAAGAACCTGGTGCAGCGTATCCCCACAGGAGAAGCAAAAGACGAATGGCATTATCTCTCCAGCACCCTCAATCTTTTGCTTGACCGCCTGCAGCAAACATTGGATATGCATCGCCGGTTTATTTCAAATGCTTCTCATGAACTTTCAACACCGCTGGCTTCAATGACCAGCCAGCTTGAAATATTATTACAACGGGACCGCGAGTCGTCTGAATACCGTACTGTATTGTCTGGCGTGCACCGCGATGCGGTACATTTAAGTAAGCTCATCCAAACCCTCTTGGAGTTTTCAAAAGCATCAGGCAATGAAAGCGGCCTGGAGATAGAGCCTGTTCGTATAGATGAAGTGCTGTTACGACTTCCTGCGGACCTGGCAAGGATCAATAAAGATTATACCGTTTTGTTGGGATTTGATGATTTGCCCGAAGATGAAGATAAATTGCTTGTATTTGGCAACGAAGATTTGCTATTTACCGCCATAAAGAATATTGTCGTCAATGCCTGCAAATACACTACCGGCCACAGCGCATTTGTGAAAGCAAGTGCGAAAAATAATGAGATACATGTTGAAATTATTGACAACGGTCCCGGCATGCAAGCAGATGAACTGGAACGGATCTTTCAGCCATTTTATCGAGGTGCTATCAGCGGCGAGCTACCCGGCTTTGGACTGGGTCTTTCGCTTACTAAAAGGATCATCAATTTGCATAAAGGGAGGATAGAGGTGGATTCAGATGTGAAAAAGGGAACTTGTTTTTTGGTGGTATTACCGGCTGCATTTGGAATGTATTCGCCACCCCGTTAGTTGTTCTTCCGCTGCCCCGCCATATTGCCAATGGAATGTTGGCGGCTTGCTTGCTGTCTGTCAGATACGATATTTCAGCACGAAGAAGGTAAAGCGACTTACATTTAATGTTCTGTCTGCTCAAGCCTATATCGTATTGATGCTTCAAGTGTATCAATGTTTATATCTTTCAGCGTTTTGAACTTAATGCAATAACCGCTTATGCTCGCCTTGCCCATTTTTTTCCCATAAGCCTGTGCTAAGTATTTCTGATCTTTTATACCGAGAATATAGACAGAGATTCCGGTTTTGTTTGCGCTCAACCCAATTTGATAAAACTCTCTGGTTTTTCCATCCGCATATTTTATGGTGTGCAATCCATAGCCAATATTAGGGTTAGAAACAGTTTTATTTTCACTATTCTTACCATCGAGAAACCATAATTTACATTTTGGCATCACTTGAAGTATTATACGATGCAGTTCTTGCATGTCGCTGCGTTTTGGTTCGGGTTGGCTATTGATATATTTTTTAATTTCTTCTTGTGTGTTCATATAAAATATAAAACTATAGATTGCTTACTTTGCGCTGCTATAAACCTGCCTTATCCAGTCGTTCATTGCGTTAAAAACACCTCAGCAAGTTCCTTCGTCTTGTGAATTTTCGTGTCAGGGCCAACTAACCACCAAAGAGTTCGGTGTATCGCAGTTTTTCTGTTCATTTCTGTAGGAACTTTCACGTTAGCCTGTCCTCAAAACTTGCCGCCAGCGTTTAGGGAGCTTTGCTGTGCTGATATTCTGTATTAGTTCAGCCGGAACAAAAGCTCAATAGAATTACTGAAGTTATATTCTTTTACTGAGATTTATTCGTTCGGTCCGGGCTAAAGATGATAGGCGAACAGACGATCAGTACATGTTCGTCAGCCAGTATGGCAGAAAACCGCATGTTGGTTACAGTGTATTTTACGGCTCAGTTCGTATATTTGTAATTGCTTTCTTTTTTAGAATATGTATATCTAGATATATAAACTTCAGGAAAGTCTGTTAGCGTTCTTTGAAATATTTCATCTTAAGGAGGTGTCTACTGTTGTAATCGCTTATTTATTAATGTACAGAAAATTTAAAAATATGGAAATTTTTAAAGCAGTTGTATTGCACTTAGTCATTGGTTTTGCTTTAACTTTTTATGGAGGTTTAATTTCCTCGGTGATGGATCTAATTGGAGTCGGCGGTGGATTATCCAACTAGCACCTAATCGTGAAATATTTCTTGAATTAAGACAGATTACTGGTTCGATTCCAGGATCCACCACATTGAATAGACTGTATAATTCAGTCTATTTCAATTTAAAGTGGTATATATACTAACTCTTACAGATTAAATATTCATTTGAAAAACTGTCAAACAGGAATACCTTGTCAAATTTTGAATTGAAGAGATTTTGTTCTTGCAAAATAAAGCTAGATGATGCTGTAGCACCGCTAACAACAACTAAAAGCCATAATTCGTCTAAAGAATTATTTACCAGGTACGAACCAAGTTTAGTTTCTTTATCTCTAATTCTCTCTTCAAATAAGTTGGTAGATTCTGTCTTCGCGATATAATTTTCATTAAGAATTAAGCTTAAAGGATGTTCAGACATTTCAGAAATTGAGACTCTGTCAACGTATGGAGGTTTAGTTAATTCTCCATTAGTTAGTAGACTTTCAATATAGTCAGCAATCTCGCTAGCAATTTGTTCTTTATCTTGGATACTTAATTTAACTGATAAGTCTTTTCCATTAATATTTAACTTCCAATAGTTGATGCTGATATTTACAATTTGTTTTAACTCCGGCTTTCGTTGAAGTAAAAGAGTTTCTGCCTTTTTAATAATTTGAGAAACTTTTTTAATCCAGATTTGTGAATTGGTATTCATTAACCTTGTGTGCTCGATACCTATCCTTTTATTTTCGGATGAAATAATAAAATCTGGAATTGCGGAAATATGATTAGGAATTTCTAGTGTGCCGTTTATTTTCAAAGAAATAAGAAACTTTCCTACATCATAAAGTTCTTCAAATTTGTCTTTTGGAGCACCTTTACTAGTTAAAAAATCTTTATACTTGTCTATTATCGAAGAAGTTTGATGATAACCTTGAGTAATTTCTTTTAATTTTTGAGCGATATTTTGATTTCGAATTTGTTCAATTGGGATATTAAAAGTCTGGGAAATTTCTTGAATCATTTCCTCCTCTGTTCCCAAGGTTGAAATTTTTGCGGTGCGGCGAATTACAACTACTTCTTTTAATGCTTGTCCGAAGATGTTTCGAACGAAATGATCAATAACCAATTGTCGGTCTTCTGGCGGTAGTTTATCTATAAATTCTTGAAAGTTCATAATTATAAAGCGCCACAAAGTATTGCACCAACTTATAAATATACGAAATGCAATAATTAAGGTTCGCTAATCATCTCCATTCAAAAGTCATTAGGCGCATCTGAAATTTTAAACTGCTATTTAATCCAAGTGACTTCTCTACCCCTGTAATCTATTAATTATCAAATTTTTAATAGTGGGTGTGAAAGATAGGTAAGTAAAAAAATGTTCAAAGTGAAGCAGTTACAAAAAAGTAGCCTCGACAGGAATCGAACCTGTATCTGGAGCTTCGGAAACTCTTATACTATCCATTGTACTACGAGGCCAAATTTGAATCCGATCTACCTTAAGTATAAGAAAATCAAATAATTATACTTAAATCAATCTACCCACTTTTCAGCAATGGCTTGCGAAATTAAGGCAAAAATGCCTCTTCTGCTTCTAAAAATAGACGTTTTACTGAATTTCAACCTTATCAACAAACCCACAACTCCCCTTTGATCACCATGTCCTGCAAACAAAAAAGTAGAAACAGCTTTAAACATCAATTAAAAAAAACTTTTATGCAAACTCTTTCAATATCTCAACTTTCAACAACTCCCCAAATAATATTACCTTTTTATTTACTATAACATATCTGAAAAGAAGCTCACTCCCTCCCCCTGACTCCCTCACCACACATATTTATCCACTCAAATAAAAAATTACTGTTAACTGTGAATAACAATCAATTTTAAAATCACCTGTTGGCATAGTACTTGCTTTTTTCGCGGACAAAGATTAGTAGACAGATTAATCCCCTATTAAAATAAAATCTAAATTGAAAATGAAAAGCCAGGCTCTTCGCAGTTCGGTAATGACTGCTATGTTAGTTCTTTGTTCTTTGTTTTTCTCTTTTTCCACGGTTAAGGCGCAGACATTCACACCCCGATATGTTGATATCGCGTCTAATATCCATGGATTTTACGAGTACCTCCCCGCTGGATATAATTCCAACGAAACTTACCCACTGCTGATCTTCGTTCACGGTATGGGTGAAATGGGCGACGGAAGTGCCGCTCAACTTCCTAAAGTTTTGGCGAATGGAGTACCAAGACTGATCAAAGAGGGAAAATTTCCGCAATCATTTACTGTTAATGGTCAAACACATAAGTTCATCGTACTGGCGCCTCAGATGCAGAATTCGAGCGTAGTGGATGTAACGCTCAATATGCTTATTGACTATGCGATTGCTCACTACCGGGTCAATACCAGCCGTATCTATGCCACCGGGCTGAGCCTAGGCGGGGGATTTGTATGGAAACTCGGAGGAACAAAAGTCGCATCAGCACAAAGGCTTGCTGCTATTGTACCCATGTGCGGCGCTGCCACTTACACTTCCACACTGGCAAATAATATGGGTAACAATAATCTTGCTGTTTGGGCTTTCCATAACGAGGGTGATCCCACCGTTTCCGTTAATACTTCAAGAAGCTGGGTGAATGGAATAAATCAAACCCCGGTAAATCCCAAAGCAAAACTTACTGTTTTCCCGGTTAGCGGGCATGATTGCTGGACAAAAGCCTCAGACCCGAATTACAAGGAGAATGGACTGAATATGTACGAATGGATGCTTACCTATTCAAGAGGAGGCACCAATGCACCGCCAGTAGTTAATGCCGGTGCTGATAAAACTATCGTATTGCCGACAAGTTCGGTACAATTGTCCGGTTCTGCTTCTGACCCCGATGGCTCCATCGCATCTTATACCTGGTCAAAAGTATCAGGGCCCACTTCTTATTCATTCAGCAATACTGCTATCAGCAATCCTGTTGTAACTGCACTCGTGGCAGGTTCCTATGTATTCAGGCTTACTGCTAAAGACAATCGCGGAGCTACTGCGTCCGATGATGTTGTTGTTACTGTAACCAACCCTGTTAGCGCTCCACCACCGTCTTCAAATCCAGGCAGTGCGAAATATATTAAAGTAAAGGTATACGGTGGTTCAGGTGCATACAGCAATGCTGAGTGGAACAACTGGAACATAGGTGCGGGCACTGTAAGTAATGTTACTTCTGCCAAACTGAAATATTCGGATGCTACAGCTTCAAATGTTGCTGTGTCGCTGAGCCATAGCACAGGTGTGGGCGATAACGGTACAAGCTATGGTAGCGGTATGGCTCCGGCAGAAGTGCTGCGCCATTCAAGTTATTCCAATATGACGGTGCGCACGCTGACAATTACCGGTCTGCAGCCTTCCAAAAAATATGATATTGAACTGTACGCCAGCCGCAGCAATAATCCCAATAACACAACTACTTTCTCAACCGGCTCTCTGAGCAAGGCGGTGGTGACCTATAATAATAAAACGAACAAGGCGCTGTTCAGTGGCCTGACCCCTTCATCCAGTGGTGAGATCGTTATTACACTAAGGAGGTCCAAACTGTATACCTATCTTAATGGATTTGTTATCACAGAAGGCTCAAGCTCTACTACCGCTACTGTAGCTGCAAAAGCTCCGGAAGAAAGCACTTCCACAGCACTTGAAGTGTATCCTAATCCATTCAGCGACCGCGTAATGGTTAAACTGAATAGTGATTATGTTGGTAAGTTCTCTGTAGTGATCACTAACCAGGCAGGAGCAGTGGTTAAACAGATATCACTGAACAAAGCTGCAAAAGGCTTAAGTCAACAATATATTTCGCTCGGCAGCCTGCCTAAAGGAAATTATGTGCTGACTACAAAAACAAATGACAGCGAAGAATCTGTATCTGTTATCAAACTTTAATTGTATAAATCATCTTATTATATTTTTATGAGAAATATTTCTTTGTTACTTCTTGCAGGTGTGGTATTCTTTGCATCATGTCAGAAAGAGAAGGACGCATTTGTTCAACAAGGACAACAAACCGATAACGTACGTCTTTCTGCATGGAAAGGAGTTAGCTTTACTGCAAACGGAGCTGCAGGTTCCGACTCACTTTTCTTCTCCACAGAAATAAACGATGCAGCGATTGATTCCTCTATTTTAAGTGATGGCGTTGTATTGGTTTATTCAAAAGAAAACAATAACATCAACACATTACCTTTTGGCCTGGCATCAAACATTCAATGGAGTTATGAAATAAAGAACGGCGGCATTTTGATTTCTGCAAATACAACTCAGGCAATTGCGGCTTTGAACGGATGGCAGTTCGCTTACGTTGTAGTTCCGGGAAAAAAACTTGCCAGCCTGGAAGAAAATGGTATTTCCCTGGATAATCTGATAAACTATTCTTTTACGGACGCTGAGAAATTATTTGCAGGGAACTAACTCCGGCATATCCAATAATTAATAGTTTATTGCCTATAGAAATTAATAAGGTCGCCTCATAAAGGCGGCCTTATTAATTAATGATATTAACCTGCTGTTTTTAAGGATATAGAAATATTCTTTCCCTGCGGTTACTTCAGCAATCCATGCGCATTCGTCGCGAATATTTTTACCGCGATGGCTAGAAGTATGACGCCGAAGAATTTCCTGACAGCGGTCAATCCGCTTGTGCCCAGCAACCGGGCTATGTATCCAAGGGATTTCAAAACAACATAAACGATCACGAGATTGATCAGTATCGCGACCAGCAGGGTAGTGGCGCCATAGTTTGCTTTCAGCGACATAATAGTGGTGAGTGTGCCCGAACCGGCGATCAGCGGAAAAGCGATCGGCACTACGGTAGCGGTTTTTACATCGCCATCGCCTTTGAAGAATTCAATTCCCAACACCATTTCCAGTCCCAGGATAAAGATCACGATCGAGCCGCCCACGGCAAAAGATCTGACATCCAGTCCCAGCACATTCAAAAAGGGTTCGCCGATGTATAGAAAAAGGATCATCAGCCCGCCGGAGATCAGTGTGGCGCGCAATTCCTTCATGCCACCCATTTTCTCTTTCAGCGAGATCAGTATCGGCACAGAACCGATAATATCAATAACAGCAAAAAGTGTAAAGGTCACCGTAAGCAGGTCGGCAGGAATTATTTTCATGCAGCAAAGATAGTAAAGCAGTAGCGTCATTACCAGCCCCTCACCGGGAAGCAAATTACCGTTCCTTTTGCTCTTCCCTGAACCGGTTCACTTCCAGTTGCAGGTGCAATAAGCATTCCCGGCAAAGGCAGTCTGCATATTTCTTATCCAGAAAAGCCCTTTGTTCAAAGCTTATATAGATGCCAAAACACTGGCATTGCGTAATATTCCCTGGTTTGCATTCAAACCCTTTTCCGCAACGCGGACATTTACGTGTTTCGTGGTTACACATAAAACATTCCTGCTGGTTAATGGATGGCAGCTCTTTCTTTGAACTGCGGTATGTTGTGTTTCGCCCATTCAAACCCTCCAAACAATATTGCACTATATACCAGGGTGCCGGCCAGGAAATTCTTCATAAAAGGAAAACCCTGTGCATAACACTGGATCAAGCCGTTTATATCCCTGCTCAATGGTTGCATCGTGCGAAGATCAGTGCCGCCACCGATCCATACTGTGAGATCGGCCAGGAGCCAATGGGTGAGGGCGGCCACTACAGAAGCGATCAACACATTTTGAACATTCACTTTACTTAATATCCATTTGCCCAGTAAAACGATCAGCAAAAAAATAGCATAGATCCAATACCAGCCACCATACAGAACTCCATATTTCCCTCCAAAAACCAGGAGACCGATCGCCAGGTCTCCCAGTAATAAAGTAGTTAAAGGAAAAAGGACTGCTTTCCACCATGGACGGAAATAAGCACCTCCGAATAAAGCCATCGCACCTATCGGTGAAAAATTCGCCCAGGGCGTTACCTGCGCTGCATTGGGAATACGCATAGCTCCTGCTACCACGATCAGTGCCAGCAGGAGTATGGATTGGGGATTGAAGGTTTGCTTCATGGCTCTATAGTTTAAATTGTATTCCTCCCATCAGGTTCAGCCCTTGCGTGCCGTAACCATATACTTCATAATAATCTTTGTCGAGGATATTCTTTACATCCACAAATGCTTTCAAGCGGTTGGGGATGAAAGCGTATTCAGCATAAAAATTCCACAGCAGGTATGAACCGAGCTCTACAGGGCTGCTTGTAAATGTGGTGTTGTTGAAGAATATATCAGTACGTTTTCCATAGTTGTAAATATTGGTGCTGACAAACAGGTGTTTTGTAAGCTGATAATTCGCTGTCAGTCCGAATGTATGTTTGGGCCTTCTCAATAAATTGAAATAGCTGGTGTCTTTCCCGTTCACATTGGTGGTCACATCTCCGTCAACAAACGCATAGTACATTTTTACCTGCAGGTTTTTGTTGATCTGCAGTGTTGGTTCAATCTCGAATCCATGATCTTTCTGTTTGTCGAGGTTGATATAGCTGAAAGCGGGGCCATAGATGATCATGTTTTTTATATCACGGTTGAAATAAACAGCACGGAAATCCAGCAGGCCGAGTTGTGTTTGCACACCACCTTCATACGTGGTGGATTTTTCCGGCTTCAGATCAGGATTGCTGCCAAAAGGACCATACAGTTCAGTTAATGCCGGTGCCCGGAATGCAGTAGCCAGATTGGCGAAGATTTTTATTTTTTCTTTTATGAGAAAAGATGGATTGATGCTGTAAGTGAAATTGTCGCCATAGCGTGAATGGTTATTATACCGGCCACCTGCTTCAATATTCAATCCCTGTACAAACAGGTTTTGTGCAAATACGGAAAGGTAGGGACTGGTGATATGCGCATTGGAATCTGTTGAGGTTTGACGTCGGTGGTCAATGCCGGCCAGCAATTTGAAATGTTCCGACAACTTATAGGTCGCATACAATTCTGCGATCTTGCTGGTGCCTTCAAATAATGAATTGGAATTGTAGGTAGCGCTGAAATAATTGCGGTTTATTTCATCATAACCGTATTGTGCCACTACAGAACCATTACTGAAATTCCATTGTGCCGCAGCGCCGGCTGAAAGCAGGCTGGAAGTATAACGGCTGGCGTCATCAGAGAATGCTCCGTTATCATAACTGCCTTTGAAACGGTTGTAGCGGAACCAGGGTTTGATATGAAGGCCGGGTAATACTTCACCGTCCATGTTCACATACACACCATTCTGATTGAACCCATCTTTATCATAGGTTTTTGTTGGCAGTGTATCTTTTGCTTCGGAGATGCCATCTGATTCATTATGGATAAAACCGATAGAGTAGGAGAGTTTGTCTGCTGAGCCGCTCAGTCCCAGGTTGGCTTTATAGCTATTATAAGAACCGGCTGAAAAATTTCCAACAAGTTGTGCTGCCTTATCTCCTCCCTTGCGGGTGATGATATTGATCACACCTGCCACTGCATTGGAACCATATAGAGTGGATTGCGCACCCTTAACGATCTCGATGCGTTCAATTTGGTCAATCGGCAACATGCGCAGATCAAAAGCACCTGTTACACCTGAAGGATCTGTAACAGGCAGACCATTGATAAGGATAACCGTGTAATCATTTTTTGTACCGCGAAGAAAAACCGATTTGTCTTTACCCGGGTTGCTGGTTGCGCCATTGACCACAAGTCCGGCCTGCTCTGTCAATAACTGGGAAAGATCTTTACCCATGCTCCTGTCGAGCGTTGCCCGGTCAATAACCGTAATCACTTTACCGGTCTGGGATTGTTTGATGGACGATTTGGTGGCGGTTACCACTACTTCGTTGAGTGAGCGCACAGTAGTGTCTTCCTGTGCCTGCAACTGGCTGCTGATGATCACGGCAGCCACGGCAAAAATTTTCTTTTTCAAAGCAATTGAAAAGTTTTTGGTGACTGCTTCCGGAAATAAGAGTAGAAATGAAGAGTTCCCTTTGATCCTGGTAAACACCGCTTTTGCTGAAGCTTTAGCGGATAAGGGATATCCCATCTCATGCTTTTCACCCGAAAGCTGGAATGTTGTTTAAGCGATCTGGCAGGTCTTCTGGCTTAAACCTTGCTGAACACCTTCCCATCTTCGAAGCTTTAGCGTTGACAGACAGTGGTTGTTGTTCAGTCCTCGTCCGCCGGAGCTTTAGCGCAGGCGGACCGGTTTTTACAGCTACGGGGATAGCGCCGGAATTGCACCGACTTCCCTTTTCATCCGCCAGGCGTTAGCCCGGGCGGAACCGGATCAGTGCAAAAATAGGGATAACTTATCTATACATCCAGCTTTTTCACCGATACCCTTCCGTGGCCCTGAAATTATGTACCTTCCTTTGTCAACGATGAAACAAAAACTTACTTCTGTTATTGCCCATATCGCGGCCTGGTTGTTTTTCTTCAGTCTTGTATTAGGGTTCGTTTACCGGATGCCTGAGGAAAATGGAATGCAGGGCCGTATCCTTTCCCTCTCTTTCCTGCTGTTTTCGTTTATTTATATCGCGCTTTTTTACCTCAATACATTTGTGCTGATACCACAACTGTACCTGAAGAAAAAATATTTTCTTTACCTGGTTACTGTCCTTGTCCTATTCACCGCAGTGTACACCGTCCGGCCTTTTGAAAAGCTGGTGAAGCGCTTTCCTGAACGGGAGCAAAGAATGGAATCACCACCGGCTTTCCGGCGCCTTCAGGAAACAAAGACTCCTCCACCTGCGGGGCCTGATAGGAGGCCTCCAGGGCAAAGACAGCCGCCACCAACGGATATTGTAAGCATCATTCTTTTTGTAGCGGTCTGGTCGCTTAGCACGGCTATCTGCATTATCCGGGAATGGCGCCGTACAGAAAGCCGCGTGATACAGGCAGAAGCCGATAAAGCCAATGCAGAATTGTCTTTTTTGAAAGCACAGATCAATCCACATTTTTTATTCAATACGCTCAATAATATTTATTCGCTGGCTATTACAAAAAACGAACATACTGCCGAGAGTATCATGAAGCTTTCCAATATCATGCGGTATGTTACGGATGATGTACGGGAAGATTTTGTATCCCTGGAAAATGAGATCGAATGCCTGCGTGATTATATCGATCTGCAGAAGCTGAGACTGGGCAGGAAAATGAAAGTGGAATTTATCGTGGAAGGGACGGTTGTGGGGAAAAAAATTGCTCCGTTGATCCTGATGAACTTTATAGAGAACGTATTTAAATATGGTATCAGCAATCATGAACCATCAGATATCCTGATCAGGATATCTGTACAGGACGATCATATCGTTTTCTTTTGCCGGAATAAATTGTTTGAAACAAAACATCCTTCTGCCCGCGCAGGCATTGGTTTACAAAATACCCGGCAAAGATTGCAGCATCTTTATCCTGATAAACATTTCTTAAATATCAGTACAGAAGATGGATTTTATACAGTACAGTTGACCTTGCAGGTGTAACTTAGCTATATCATATGCTGAAATGTATCGCCATAGATGATGAACCGCCAGCCCTGGAGCTGATCCGGGAATACGTGGCCCGGTTCCCTCAACTGCAACTGGTGCAAACCTTTGATGATGCTGTTTCAGGTGCTGAATACCTGCGCCAGGTGGCGGTAGACCTGCTTTTTCTGGATATCAATATGCCCGATATCACCGGCCTCGATCTTGCAAGAGCATTGCAGGCAAGACCCATGATCATTTTCACAACAGCGTATAAAAAGTTTGCTTTTGAAGGCTTTGAACTGAATGCAATTGATTATCTCCTGAAACCGATCAGCTTCGACCGTTTTTCAAAAGCCGTGAACAAAGCCATTGAATATTACGAGTACAAAAACAAACCGGCTGAAGCGGAAACCGATCATTTATTTGTTTACTCCGAATACCGGATGCTTAAAATACCGCTTTCAGAGATCGACTATATCGAAAGCCTGGAAGATTATATAAAGATCCATCTCAACCAGGCCAAACCCATTCTTACATTGATGACATTAAAGGGCGTGCTGGAAAAACTTCCACCCGGTAAGTTCAGCCGCATCCACCGGAGCTATGTGGTGGCTTCAGGCAAAGTGGTCGCCATCCAAAACCGAAAGGTAAGACTGGCATCAGGAGTGGAGTTGCCTGTCAGCGATAGCTATACTTCCTTTATCAAACAATGGAAGGCAAACGGTTAAAAGATATATAAGATTATTCTTTTACTTCTTCCCTGATCGACTGGCTTGAAAATTGCATTTAGTGGCTGATTTTAACAAAACGGCGAAAATGAAAGGGCGTTTTTTTCGTTAAGAACAAGCATACCTCTCATCCCCGACACCCAACCAACACTGCTTTACCATTTAAGGAAAAAATCGTATTGTATGAATTACTGTAAACACAGTACAGGCCTTTTATTGCTATTAGTGATCGGTTGTGGGGTCAGAGGACAGATTTTTGAGAACACACCTAAATGGCAATTTGGAGTAGGCAGTGGAGTATTCGTTTACCAGGGTGATCTTACCGCAGAAAAAACCGGTTCTTACAAAACCCTCCGGCCTGCCATTCAGATCTTTGGTGGCAAATTAATGAGCGCAGGCTTTGGCTGGCGCCTCAACCTGGCGCTTGGTTCATTGAAAGGTGATGATGCAAAATATGCAGAGCCGGAATACCGCCGGCAACGTGCTTTTAATTTTAATACACCTGTTACAGAAATAAGCGGTATGATGGAATGGAATATCCTGAACCGCAACTATACCAACCGCAAGCTGGCTCCTTATATAGGAGCAGGAGTGGGTTATACCTTCCTGAAAGTTGAGCGCGATTGGAGCCGCCTTAATACTGAATACTTCCTTGCCAATTCAGAAACCGCTATTGGCCTTAGTGAAGATATTCAACATAACCCTCCGCGTGGGCAATTTATTATTCCTCTTGTAGTGGGCGTGCGATACTTTATTTCTGATAAAATAGGTATTGGACTGGAAACAAATTACCGGCGCATATCTACCGATTACCTGGATGGTTTCAGCGAAGCTGCCAATCCTAAAAAAGGAGATGGATATTACAGTCATACACTTAATGTTATTCTTCGTTTTGGAAAAGTGAACACGCTTGATTGTCCTGTTGTGAAATACTGATTAACCGGCACATCCTGTCTGTTCGTCTAACATTTTTCCGCGTCGCTTTATTAAAGATCATTTTTATAGCGTAAACAGCTTTAACCCTTCACTCAAAAGCGACGCTATGGAACGCAAGAATTTTCTGAAAAAAACAGCCGGCTTTATTGGTGCTATTGGTATCATTCCTGTGCTGGATGCCTGCAAAAAGAATGATACAACAAACGGGTCGGGCTCAGGATCAGATCCTGATTCCGGCAGTTGTTCTGTTACCGATACTGAAACAGATGGTCCTTATCCATTGTACAGCAGCCGTGGTTCAGCCATTCAACGAACAAATATTGCAGATGGGAAAACAGGCCTTCCGCTTAATATTAAAATTGTAGTGAGAAACGTGAACAATAGTTGCGCTGTACTGGCCAATGCGATCGTTGATATCTGGCATTGTGATAAGGATGGTTATTATTCCGGCTACACCAATACCGGTTATCTCGGTACGCAAAATAACAGCAGCCTGGTATTTTGCCGTGGCAGGCAGATCAGCGACAGCAATGGAGAGGTCAGTTTTGTATCTATCTACCCGGGCTGGTACAGCGGGCGTTGTATCCATATTCATGTGCAGGTATATGTTAGCAGTAGCCTGAAGCTGACTTCGCAGATCGCTTTCCCTGATGCCATCAATGCAGTAGTGTGCAATACTTCGCTTTATTCGGCACACGGGCAGCCCGATACAACAAACACGACAGACAGCATTATCAGCAATTCCCTCGATAATGAACTGGCAACCGTTACAGCAAATTCTTCCGGAGGTTATGACCTGGTGCATACGCTGTATGTGGCTGCCTAGAAATTAAAAAGCCAGCATTCAGCCAAAGGGATAAGCAGGTATGCAAGCGGTGTGCTGCGTGCTGGCTTTTTAATCAATACTGCTCAACCATTTTTCATTTTAAACAGCCCGTTATGTCAAAAGCACTTATTAAACTCGCTTTCCGCCAGGAAATTGATGCCACTGCTGCCGGTAGTTTTGAAAAAGATGTGTTTAATGATTCCTACCAGGAATTCCGTATGCAGGCGCAGGCTTATAATCCCAATGGACAGTTCCATACTTTGCAGGAGTTGATCGCCAATAATCCGAAAGCCAATTCCCTTCACTATAAAGTAGGCTTTTCTGTGGGCCTTTATATTGCCGGCCTGAATGGGGTGATACCCGGAATAAAAGAGCGTGTGCAGGGCCAGGTACAACCCGGTTTTCAAACACATCAGTTTGAGATCGTCTGGTCTCATTTGACTGAGCGTTCGCAACACAAAGTTGCCATTACTTATTTCACTGGAGTGCTTAGTTTGCTGGATTCTTTTGGCGACCAGCTTTTGCTGGCGACGGGTGATATGACCCATCTGGCTGCCGGTGAGTGGACAGACAGTTTTATGCTGAAGATAGATCCTATGATAACCATTTGCCAGTATTCACCGATAAGGGCGGAGATAGGCTTGCAGCGGCTGGCAAATTAGTTTTCCGCAAAGCGGGAAACCATTATCTTCATGCGCATGACAGAAAAAAACAAGTTGGGTCTTTTTGACCTGACCATGATCGTTGTAGGCCTGGTGATCGGTATGGGGATATTCAGAACTTCTGCCGATGCTGCCAATGCAGCTATTACACCGCTCTTGTTTTTCCTTGCCTGGTTTGCCGGCGGAATTGTGGCCTTATGCGGTGCGCTCACGTATGCGGAGATAGGTTCCCGCTTTCCTGTTACCGGTGGATACTATAAAGTGTTTGCCGAATGTTACCACCCTTCGGTCGCTTTCTCCATCAATTGCATTATCCTTATCTCCAATGCAGCATCCATGGCTGGTGTGGCATTGGTGGGAAGTGAATATATTTCAGAAGTATTGTTCAAAGCTGATCCCGGCTCTACCACCCGCGCATTGATCGCCATGGTGCCCATCATTATTTTTTATGGCGTTAACCTGATGGGATTGAGGATGAGCTCCACTGCCCAGAATATTCTAATGATCATCAAGATCGGAATGCTGGTGCTGCTGATCAGTTCTATCTTTTTTGTGGAAGGAAACAACAATATAATAACAGCATCTGAAGGCAGTTTTGGGATGATGGATTATATCCGCTCTTTTGGTGTAGCCCTGATCGCTGTTTCTTTTACGTATGGAGGTTATCAGCAAACCATCAATTTCGGGGAAGAGATACAGGAGCCCAGGAAAACGATCCCCCGCGGGATATTCATCGGCATCATGATCATTATCCTGCTTTATCTCGCTGTAAGCTATGCTTATTACAATGCAATTGGTTTTGAACAACTGAAAACTTCGAGAGGGATCGCTTCCATTGTAGTGGAAAAAATGTTTGGTCCCACGGGAAGGACCATTGCTTCCATTCTTCTCTTTATTGCCGTGCTGGCTTATGTGAATGTGTTATTGCTGAGCAACCCCCGCGTAATGTATGCCATGAGTAAAGATGGGATACTGCCTGCTGCTTTTAAAAAGAAAGATGAAAAAAAGGATGTGCTTACAGTAGGCCTTACTGCTTTTGCCGCCATCGGTATTATCGTTTTATTCTTTGCCAAATCTTTTAACGAGATCCTGAGTTTTACCATTTTCCTTGATTCCATCGGCATGGCAAGTTCGGCTGCCACGATCTTTATTTTGCGCAAGCGCACGAAACACCTGGATGGAACAGGCATCTATAAAATGAAACTGTATCCTTTATTACCGCTGATATTTATTGCCGCTTATATATTCGTTGGCATTTCCATTGCTGTGAACACACCGAATCTTGCCCTGATAGGAACAGGTGTTTTCGGTGCTTTCCTGCTCATTTACTGGGGTATTATTAATTACAAAAAGAAAGAACACTGATACCATGGACATCTCTTATATCGTGAATGAACTGGCAGAGGACCGTGAACATTATTTTAATGCTATTGCTCCCCCCATTGTGCAGGCGAGCAATTTTGCTTTTAAAACAGTGGAGGCGCTGGGCAAGGCATTTGAAGATGAAATGGGCGGTTATCTCTATAGCCGTGGCCTGAACCCGACAGTGGATATTCTCCGGAAAAAACTGGCTGCCCTGGATGGCGCAGAAGATTGCCTGGTGTTTAACAGCGGGGCTGCAGCCATTTTTGCCGGCGTGCTGGCCAATGTAAAAGGTGGCGATCATATTGTATCCGTTAAAAACCCTTATAGCTGGGCGCAAAAAATGTTTGATGTGGTATTGCCCAGGTTTGGCGTGCACACCACTTATATTGATGGCACCCGCCTGGAAAACTGGCAGGAAGCCACCCAATCCAACACTACCTTTTACTACCTGGAATCGCCCAACAGTTGGGAGTTTGCCCTTCAGCCCCTGGCCGAAGTGGCCACTTTTGCCAAAAGCCGCCAGATCATTACCATGATCGATAATAGCTATGCCACGCCTATTTACCAGCCTGTTATTTCCCTGGGCATCGATCTGGCGATGCAAACGGCTACCAAATATATCGGAGGGCATAGTGATACGCTTGGCGGCGTGCTCAGCGGCACAAAAGCCATGATGAAAAAAATATTCGATAGCGAATACCTCAATATCGGAAGCGGCATCCAGCCTTTCAATGCCTGGCTGCTGATAAGAGGCCTGCGCACCCTGCCTGCCCGCCTCGACCGCATCAGCCATTCCACCCGCGAAGTGTTCAATTTCCTGAAACAACACCCTGCCGTGGAATCCGTAATATTCCCCTTTGATGAATCCTTCCCTCAATATGCCCTGGCCAAAAAACAGATGAGCGGAGCCTGCGGGCTGCTCACGATCATACTAAAAACCCATAAACGGGAATCCATTGTAAAATTCTGCGAATCCCTCCAACACATATTAATGGCGGTAAGCTGGGGTGGTCACGAATCCCTGATCATTCCCAAATGCGCCGGTATTCCTGCTGCAGACTTCAACCCCACCAATCCCGAACACCGCTATGTACGCCTTTATATAGGGCTGGAAGACCCTGCATACCTTATCAAGGACATAGACCAGGCACTCGGTCCAGAGTCGGGAATCTGAAGTCTGGAGTCGGCCCGGAGTCTGGAGTCGGAAGTTCGGAGTCTGGAGTCGGAATCCTCCGAGAATTTAAACGTTCACTTCGATATTGTAAAACGGGTTAAAGTATTCGAGGATTCCGACTCCAGACTCCGAACTTCCGACTCCAGACTCAAAATTTAACCGCTATTTATCAAAAATCACTTCAGCGGGCGCGGTTTTCTGTTATTTTTGTTTTATGATGACCCGCTGCATCCAACTGTTACTCTGCTTATTCGCCATTACTACATGCTCTGCCCAGGATAAATGGGACCTTCAGCGATGCGTGGAATATGCATTGAAAAACAATATTTCTGTGCGTCAGGCTGACGTGCAGGCCCGTATAACGGCCCTGACTTACGAACAGAGTAAGCTGGCGCAATTCCCAACGGCAAATATTCAAAACAGCGGTGGCTACCAGTTTGGCCGGAACATTGACCCTGCTACCAATCAGTTTACTACCCAGGAGATATTATTTACCAATCATTCCCTTAATGTTAATCTTGATCTGTTTAACTGGTTCAGCAAAAAAAATACGCTGGAGGCCAACAAGCTTACTGCGCAGGCATATATAGCCGGAGCAGAAAAAGCGAGGAATGATGTGGCATTGAGTGTGGCCAATGCTTATCTCCAGATACTGTTGAATGCTGAACAGGTCAATATTTGTGAAGTGCAGGTGAAGCAAAGCCTGGAGCAGTTGAATAATGTGAAGAAACAGGTGGATGCCGGTTCACTCCCTGAATTAAACCTGGCAGAACTGGAAGGGCAATTGGCAAATGACAGTTCAACATTGATCACGGCCAATTCCAATTATACGTTGTCTGTATTGCAACTGAAAGCGATCCTTACTGTACCTGCAGACCAGCCTTTTGCTGTGGCGATCCCCCCGGTTGAGCAAATACCAGTGGAATCACTGGCAGAACTGGACCCTGCTGCAGTATATACTTTGGCGCAAGCTAATATGCCGCAACAAAGGATCAATGATCTCAATCTGCAGGCCGCTCATAAAAATGTGGCTGCAGCCAAAGGGCGAATGTATCCTTCACTGACGCTTTTTGGCGGGCTCGACAGCCGGTATTCCAATGCGCAGAGATTGTATGCGAGCCGATTTATCAGTGAGTTCCCTCAGATCGGTAAAGTGGATGTGAGCGGAACAACTTATCCTGTGGTTACAACCTTCCCCCAGATGACGCCGGTAGGGTTCAGCAAGAATACTTTCTTCAGACAATTAAATAACAACTTCAGTCAGTCCATAGGATTGGGATTAAGCATTCCCATCTTTAACGGAGGCAGTGCCCGTATCAACTGGAAAAAAGCCAAGTTGAATGTTACGAATGTGGAGCTGCAAAAAGAGCTGGATGCCCAAACATTGAAGAATGATATTTATCAGGCCCATGCCAATGCAGTAGCCGCTATGCAGAAATTCAATGCCTCCCGAAAAGGAGTGGAGACATCACAGAAAGCATATGATTTTGCAAGGAAGAGATTTGATGTTGGATTATTGAATACGATTGATCTGATCATTACACAAAACAATCTTTTCAGGGCAAAGATCAATTTGGTTTCAGCACAATACGATTATATATTCAAGATGAAATTGCTTGAATTCTATAAAGGGCTTGGTCTGAAATTATGAATAACCAGGCTTGCTGGCTTAACCATTATCTAATTAAAAACCCCGGCTGGGGTAGCTATTATGAGTAAGACTTTAAAATGGATACTGATCATCGCAGGCATATTGGCCGTTCTCTTCATTGTAGTCAAAGTTTTTGGCGGCAAGGGAGACAATATGGAAAAAGTGTCTGCGGAACCAGTGGCCAAAAGAACGATCATTGAAACCGTAACGGCCAGCGGTCAGATATACCCTGAAGTGGAAGTAAAGATCAGCCCGGATATTTCGGGAGAAGTGACAGAGTTGAATGTAGAGGAAGGCGACAGTGTGAAAAAAGGCCAGGTGCTGGCCCGCATCTTTGCGGATATCTATGCTTTGCAACGCGATGAAGCGGCTTCGCAGGTCAGTCAATCGCAGGCTACGGTCGCCAACAACGAAGCGGCACTGGAAGCTTTGCAGGCAAATCTGACCCAGGCGAAGCAGGCGTATGAGCGTAATAAAGCTTTGTATGATCAGAAGGTGATTTCACAAGCGGAATTTGAACAGTTTGAAACAACCTGGCGTTCAGCCCAGGCTAATTATGCTGCTGCCCAGCAAAATATCAAAAGCCTTAAAGCAAATGTGCAAACAGCACAAGCGGGGTTGACAAGAGCAAATAAAGACCTGGGCCGCACCACGCTGGTAGCGCCTATGAGCGGAGTAATATCTTCCCTGCAGATCAAAAGAGGCGAACGCGTGGCTGGTAACAGTTTTAACGTAGGTACGGAAATGATGACAGTGGCCGACATGAGCGTGCTGGAAGCAAGAGTGGATGTTGGTGAGAATGATATCGTGAAAGTAAATATTGGCGACTCAGCAGATATTGAAGTGGATGCTTATAATAACCGCAAGTTCAAAGGTGTGGTAACGCAGATCGCCAGCAGCGTTAAATCTGCCCTGGCAGGCTCAGCAGCAGCGACCAATGAAGTAACCAATTATCAGGTAAGGATCAGGTTGGATTATAATTCTTACAAAGACCTGATCGATCCGTCCAAACCAAAGAAATTCCCTTTCCGCCCTGGTATGAATGCCAGTGCAGATATCAAGACCAAGCGGCATGAAAATGTTCTTTCTGTTCCCATCACTTCCGTGAATGCACGTGTTAAAGGAAGCGATCAAAGTGTGGCGGATAAAAAGAAAGAAGCACAGGATGCCAAAGGAGGTCAGGAGTCTGAAACCAACCAGGCGCCTTCGATCAGCAGTGAACTGGAAGAAGTGGTATTTCTTGTGCAGGCTGATGGCACTGTTAAAAAAACAGTGGTGAAATCAGGGATACAGGATATAAGTTATATAGAAATCCTCAGCGGCCTTAAAGGTGGCGAACAGGTGGTAACAGGCCCCTATACTGCTATCAGCAAAACACTGAAAGACGGAGTAAAAGTAAAAGTGGTCCCGAAAGAACAACTTTTTGAGAAGAAGTGATGAACAAACGGCTGTAGTGCACGCATTTTATTCTTTAAAACTGAACATGAGGAATACATTTGGTATAATTGGCAGTGGCAGTTGGGCAACAGCATTGACTAAGATTCTGACAGATAATAAACAGAAGGTGAACTGGTGGGTGAGGAATGAAAATAATATCCGGCATATTACTGAGCGGCGTCATAACCCATCATACCTGTCTTCCGTAAATTTTGATGTTTCCCTTTTGCAGATGTCTGCCGATGTGCAAACAGTAGTACGGAATTCAGACATCGTTGTTATAGCTATTCCTTCTTCTTTTGTAGAGCAGAGCATTGGCAATTTGAAAGCTTCTGATTGGGAAGGCAAAAAAGTTGTATCTGCAGTAAAAGGCATTCTGCCGCAAAAAGATATTTTGCTGAACTATTATTTGCAGCAGCAATTCGATATTCCGCTGGAAAATTATTTTGCCGTGCTGGGTCCCTGTCATGCAGAGGAAGTGGCGGCGGAAAAACTATCCTATCTCACTTTTTCAGGGGTGGATATAACAATGGCTTCAATCATTGCTTCACATTTTACCACGGATTATATCAATACGATCGTTAACCATGATATACTTGGTGTGCAATATGCGGCTGTGCTGAAAAATATTTATGCAGTAGGCGCAGGCATTGCGCATGGACTGGAATACGGAGATAATTTCCAGAGCGTATATATCGCCAATGCAGCAGATGAGATGGCTGGTTTCCTGAGAAGTTTTGGAGCAGAACATATCGTAGTGGGTGAGCATGAAGGGGGAGAAGATCCGTTTACCCACCGCAAAACGCCCAACTATGCGGCATCTGTGTACCTCGGAGATCTTCTGGTGACCTGTTATTCCCTTTTTAGCCGCAACCGCAGTTTTGGCAATATGATCGGCAAAGGATATTCAGTGAAGACGGCGCAGTTGGAAATGAATATGGTGGCAGAAGGATATAATGCAGCAAAATGTATTTACAATATCAACCGTTCTGTACAAGCCTCGATGCCACTGGCTGAAACGATCTATAAGATTTTATGGGAAGGAGTAAAACCCCGTGAGGGATTTAAGAAGATAGAAGCGGTGATGATATAATATTTTACAGAAAAAGATCGGCAGCAATTCCATCTGCCAGCAGTCTTCCTTCGCGCGTGAGCCGCAACCATTCTTCTTCCTGTATCATCAGTCCATTCTGAATGTATTTAACGCTTTCCTTCAGGAGTTGAGTTTTTACTTCGGTGAGTTCCTCTTTGTTCATGCCGCGGATATTTTGTGTGATCCTTTCGAGGTTCAGGCCTTCCTGCGTTCTCAGGGAGATCATGATCAGTTCATTGATCTGTTGGGTGGCAGTCAGTAATTCTTTTTCAAGAGGGATAACACCTTCTTCCACTGACCGCATATATTTTGTATTGTTCGCCACGTTCCACCATCTTGATTGCCCATCGAACGAATGGGCGGAAGGGCCAAAACCGAAATAGGGTTTACCCTGCCAGTAAGAAGAATTATGACGGCTCCGGAAACCTGGTTTGGCGAAATTGGATATTTCATAATGTTCGTAGCCTGCTTGCTGCGCCCATTCCATCAGCAGCAGGAATTGTTCTGATTGCTGATCGGGATTTACATCCGGTGTTTTATGTTCCCGGATAAATTTTTGCAAAGGCGTCCTGGGTTCTACTGTCAATGCGTAACAGGAAAGATGGGGAATGCCCAGCTCAATGACTTTTTCTACATTTTGTTTCCATTTCTCATTGGTGAGAGCCGGTGTGCCGTAGATCAGGTCAATTGTGATGTTATTAAAATAACGGGTTGCAAGCACCAGGCTTTCCCAGGCCTGCCGGTTATTGTGCGCCCGGTTCATCCAGGCCAGGTCTTCTTCAAAAAAGCTTTGTATCCCGATGCTGAGCCGGTTGATGCCTGCCTCTTTCCATTGCTGTAGCTTTTTTTCTGATATATCATCGGGGTTGGCTTCCAGGGTTATTTCAGTATCAGGTGATACAGGAAATGTTTCCCGGACCTTGCCGAGTATTTTTTTTATTTCATCTTGCGTACAAAGGCTGGGTGTGCCACCTCCGAAATAGATCGTCTCCACCATGCCTGCAGAGGCTTTTGCTTCCGGGAAGAAATTTGGTGTCAGCTCGATCTCTTTCAATAAAGCGGTGATTAATTCGTTTTTGTACCGCAAAGAAGTGCTGAAATGAAAATTGCAATAGTGGCAGGCCTGTTTGCAAAAGGGGATATGGATATAAATGCCGGCCAAGTAGATTTATTTAATGAATAATTTTATGGTATAAGCGACCAAACTAAATGGCAAAGTTAAGGTGCCACATACTGCTTCTTCTTTTTTTGTTTGTTTCCTTTTTCTCCAAAGCGCAAACAGGATATCCCTTGCAAATAACTGCGGTGGACAGGGATTCTGTTTTTCTTATATCCACACTTGGCATACAAACCCAGTTCACTACGCGTTACGATTGTGTCAGCTATATCAATAAGCTTCCTTCCCTGTTGCAGTTAAAAGGATATGTAACGGCTTCGGTTGACACGCTGCTTTACGATTCAGCTTCTGCCCGCGCTGTTTTATATGTTGGCGACAGATATGAATGGGCGAAGCTGGATGCCGGCCAGGTTGATCCCAATATTTTGCAGGCTGTGGGTTGGAGGGACAAAGCTTTTACAGATAAGCCAATGGATTTTTCGCAGGTGCAGGACTGGCAGGAAAAGATCATTACTTACCTGGAGAATAATGGTCATCCGTTTGGTAAAGTATATATTGACAGTTTCAGACTGGAGCAGGAGAAAGTATGGGCAAAGCTTAAAGTGGAACCTGGTCCGGCATATAAAATTGACAGCATCAGGGTAATAGGCAATGTCAAAGTATCCAATGAATTCCTTCAGCGTTACCTGGATATCCGCAATGGAAGCCCTTTTGATAAAGAAAAGCTGCAGAATATCAGCCGCAAGATGCGGGAGCTTTCTTATGTGGAAGAAGAATTTCCGGCCAAACTGGTCTGGCTGAATTCAGGGTCTTTTCTTGAAATGTATCTCAAACAAAAACAAAGCAGCCAGGTGAATGTGCTGGTCGGTTTTTTACCCAATAATGATCAGCTTTCTTCCAAAAAGCTGCTGATAACAGGTGAGGCGAACCTTCTTTTGCGGAATGCGCTGGGAGTGGGAGAGACCATCGGGCTTAACTGGCAGCAATTGCAGGTGAAGTCCCCGCGACTGAACATCATTTACCGTCATCCCTATCTTTTTGGCACTCCTATCGGGCTCGATTTTGCTTTTGACATGTTCAGGAAAGACAGTTCTTTTCTGAATGTCAATTTCCAGTTGGGCGCTCAATATGTGCTGAGCAATCAACAGTCGGGAAAAATATTTATCCAGCGGTTCCAGACCATTGTTACGAGTGCCAATACCAATTTTATTTTGCAGAGCTACCGCCTGCCGGAAGATGCGGATGTGAGTTCGGTAAATGTGGGAATCGATTATGAGTATAACAATACCAATTACCGCATGAACCCTACACGGGGCAATGAATTCAGGATCATTACTTCGGCCGGTACCAAGAAAGTCAAACGCAACAATGAGGTGCTGGAGCTAAAGGACCCCGGCAACCCGGCTTTTGATTTCGGTTCATTGTATGATACGGTTAAGCTTAGCACTTACCAGTTCCGCACAAGAGTATCTGCCGCCCGGTTTTTTCCTGTTGGCCGGCAGGGAACTTTGAAAATGGGATTAAATGGCGGTTTTTTTCAAAGTGGCAATATTTTCCGTAATGAGCTTTTCCAGATAGGAGGATATAAATTGCTGCGTGGTTTTGATGAAGAGAGCCAGTATCTTTCCCAGTTTGCTATCGGCACATTTGAATACAGGTACCTGATCGGGCAGAATTCTTATTTCTACGGATTCCTGGATGGTGGCTGGGGGCGGAACAATTCGCAGAACACGGATGTGGATTACACTTATCTTGGAACAGGTCTTGGTCTTGCATTTGAGACCAAGCTTGGGATTTTCAACCTGGCCTGGGCAATAGGGCGCAGAAGTGATATCCCATTCAGCCTCCGGCAATCAAAAGTGCATTTTGGGTTTGTGAACTTTTTCTGATGGCTTATTTTTGAACTCTTAAACAAAACTATTTGCGTCCGATATATTTTTTATTCCTGGTCTTTCAGTTCGCAGCCTTTGGTGTTTCGGCGCAAAATATAACTGATTCCATTCCGCCGGTTGATACAGTGAAGGCGATAAAGGATACTGCTACAGTTATACCAAATCCGTCAATTGCATTGCAGGACAGTGTTTCCCGCAAACCGGAGCCGTTGATCCCTGCCTGGGAAGTGCGGTCTGATCTGCCTTTTGAGTTGCAGATATTGAGGCAGCATCCGTTCTATAATTTCAGGGAAAAGCCTTTTGTTGTTCCAACCGGACTTAAAATATTCAGGGGAAAGGAAACGATCTTTTATGTAGTATTAGGGGTGGTATTGGTTTTTGCTTTGCTGCGGCTGGCTTTTGCCAAATATGTTTATGATCTGTTCCGGGTTTTCTTCCGCACTACCATGAAGCAGCGGCAGATCAGGGAGCAACTGATGCAAACGCCGCTTCCATCGCTGGCATTTAACCTGTTTTTTATTGCCAGCGCAGGATTGTACATCGATTTCATTTTATATCATTTCGGGGTGAGGCCGGTAGATAATTTCTGGCTGTTGTATCTCTATTGCTGTATTGGTTTAGCGGCTATTTACCTGGGTAAGTTCATCGGTCTTAAGATCTGCGGCTGGCTGTTTAATATGCGCCAGGCTGCTGACTCCTATATCTTTATTGTTTTTATCATTAATAAGGTGATCGGTATTTTCCTGTTGCCTTTCCTGGTTTTGCTGGCTTTTACGGAGGAGCCGATCCGGTCGATCGCTATGACGCTTTCGTGGTGCGGGATTGGATTGCTGTTCCTGTACCGGTTTATTTTAGGATATTCTGCGGTTCGTAACGAGGTCAGGTTCAACCTATTTCACTTCTTTTTATATATATGTGCCTTTGAAGTAGCGCCGCTTTTGCTGATTTACAGGCTTTTACTATTCTTTTTTAAATAGAAAGACGTAACTTTGCAGCCAATTTAGCCCGAACCGCGCATGTCAACAAATGGTGTGAAAAAGGCCGATACGCTGGCCAAAGACATACAAAAGATCCTGATTACCCAACCCAGGCCTGAAAGCGATAAGTCGCCGTACTTTGAACTTTCGAGGAAATATGGAGTAGAATTGGATTTTCAGCCTTTCATCCGGTTGGAAGGGATTCCTGCGCGTGATTTCCGCAAGCAAAAAATAGAGATACAGAATTTTACTGGTGTTGTTTTTACCAGTCGTAATGCGATCGATCATTTTTTCCGGACTTGTGAGGAAATGAAGGTGAGTGTGTCGCAGGATACCAAGTATTTCTGTATTACGGAAGCGGTAGCGCTTTATCTCCAGAAATTTATTCTTTACCGTAAGCGTAAGGTATTTTATGGGGCGGATGGCAGTAATAAGAGCATGTTTGACGTGATCAACAAGCATAAGGGTAATGAGAAGTTCCTTTATGTATGTTCTGAGAATCAGCAGGACAATGAGATTGTGAACTGGCTTAAAGCGAATAATTGCGAGTTTTCTTTAGCGTTTATGTACAGGACGCAGAGTAATGATGTGAAGGAGTTGTTGACCCGGAATGACTATGATGTTATTTGTTTTTTTACGCCGAGTGGGATAAAGAGTTTGTTTGATAATTTACCTAAGTATAAGCAGAATGGGACGGTGATTGGGGCATTTGGGGGTAATACTTCTAAGGCGGCAGAGGATGCGGGTTTGAAATTGGATATTAAGGCACCGCAGCCGCAGGCGCCGAGTATGGTGTCGGCATTGGATAAGTTTTTGGCGGAAGTGAAGAAGAAATAGGAGAAAAGCTATTAGTATTTTTCTCTCTCCTCCTCCCTGGCGGGCCCTCCCTCCCCCGCCTCCAACCTACCTTTTTACACATAGTTTCCTTACCAGGCAATAAATCCCGGTCGAAACAATTTCTTCTTAGACCCCAGAGTTTCCTCTCCTGAAGCCTTCCTCCTCTTAGGTTATTCAGCTAATTCAATCCATCTGATCAATCAGGACCCAAATATCCTTTCTCCCCAAACCACCACCATGGGAAAAAAACAATAAATAACGGGAAAAACCTCCTCCCTGATTAACCTCCCCCATCATCACCAAAACTCCAGCACAAATATTGATTACCTTCCCCTTACCCAATCATACACCCCCGATGAACAAACATACCAACGCCCTGATCAATGAAACCAGCCCTTACCTGCTACAACACGCTCACAATCCTGTCAACTGGTACCCTTGGGGAGAAGAAGCGTTGAACAAAGCCCGGCAGGAAGACAAACCCATTCTGATCAGCATTGGATATGCAGCCTGCCACTGGTGTCATGTAATGGAAAAAGAAAGCTTTGAAGATGAGACCACGGCACAGTTGATGAATGAGCATTTCATCAATATCAAAATCGACCGCGAAGAGCGGCCTGATCTCGATCATATCTATATGGATGCCGTTCAGGCTATGACAGGCAGCGGAGGCTGGCCATTAAATGTGTTTCTTACTCCTGGCACCAAGCCCTTTTACGGAGGGACTTATTTCCCTCCGGTGCGAGCCTTCAATCGCGCTTCCTGGAAAGAAGTGCTGACGGGAGTGGTGGAGGCTTTTAAAGGGAAAAGGGATGAAATAGAAGCGCAGGCAAACAGTCTTACAGATCATCTGGTACAGTCCAATAGCTTTGGCCTCCATTTTCCGGGAGAAGCAGACACCGTTTTTTCCATGATCAATGCGGCCCTGATAACGGAAAACTGTATGAAGACGGCCGATAAGGAGTGGGGCGGATTTGGCCGGGCACCGAAATTCCCTCAAAGTTTTACCATCCGCTATTTACTCCGGTATTTCTATGTGAAAAAAAATGAAAATGCGCATCAGGGAATGGAAGAAGCAAAACAGGGGCTCGATCAGGCTTTGTTTAGCCTGGATAAAATGATCGACGGAGGAATTTATGATCAGTTGGGCGGAGGGTTTGCCCGTTATTCGACCGACACGGAATGGCTGGCCCCTCATTTTGAAAAAATGCTGTATGATAATGCACTGCTGGTGGAGGTGTTGAGTGAAGCGTATCAGTTGACAGGCAGACCGCGCTATGCAGAAGTTATCAGGGAAACAATGGATTTTGTAAAGCGGGAATTGATGAACGGGCAACAAGCATTTTATGCAGCACTGGATGCCGATAGTGAAGGAGTGGAAGGGAAGTTTTATGTATGGCAAAAAGGGGAAGTAGATCAATTGCTGGGCAGGGATGCGGCTGTTTTTTGCAGCTATTATGATATAACGGAGAAGGGCAACTGGCACGAACCGGGGCCTGTCCCGGGGGAATCCTCACCCAAGAATATCCTCCGCGTGAAGACGCCATGGAAAGAGTTTGCCACACAACACGGATTAAGTGACGATGAACTGAAGCAGTTGCTCCAAAAAGGAAAAAATATCTTGCTGGCCCACCGGAATAAAAGACCGCGGCCTGTGCTGGATGATAAGATCATTTTGGGATGGAATGCCTTGATGAATACAGCCTGCTGCAAAGCTTTTGCAGCAACAGAGGAGGAGGAATACCGGCAACTGGCGATCGCCAATATGGAATTTCTCTGGAGCAACCTGGCCGGGAATGCGCCAGGCGAATTTTATCATACCTGGAAAAACAAACAGGCTAAGCATCCCGCTTTTTTGGACGATTACGCTTTTCTGGCAGATGCTTTGCTGCACCTGCATGAAATAACAGGTGATGTTTCCTGGCTGATGAAAGCAACGCAGGTTACGGAATATGCGATACAATATTTCAGTGAGCAGGATACGGGCTTTTTCTTTTATACACGGGAAGATCAGGCGGATATCATTGTCCGGAAAAAGGAAGTGTATGATGGGGCCCTGCCTTCAGGGAATGCGGTAATGGCCGCTAACCTGTACAGGTTAGGCATCCTGCGGGACCGGCAGGAGTGGAAGGAGAGAAGCGACCGGATGATAAATGCCCTTGGTCAAACGATCATACGCTATCCGACCTCTTTCGGGTATTGGGCTGCCCGGTTGCTGGAAAGAACGGCCGGAACAGTGGAATTGGCGATCGTGGGAAAGGAGCCTTCCAAAATGCACCGGGATTTGCTTCGGGTTTTTATACCGCACCGGGTGCTGATGGTATCTTCTGGGAGCGATTCTCCGTTCCCTTTGCTGGCGGGAAAACATGTGTCGGGACCAACTGAAATTTTTGTTTGCAAAGACTTTGCTTGTTTACAACCAGTTACGTCATTGGAAGCTGTTATGTCACTGATAAACAGGGCCGGGCAAAAGAATTAATTTCATGTTAAAGCAATAAAAACGAGTCATATTCCGTTAGAATATTTACGTCGTAAAATCCGATTTGGCTATATAAAATAAAATTGTAACGTTGTGCTTACGAACAAACCAAAATATTATATTTGCCCAATACCCTTTAAGTGTATGAAAATGAAAAACCTTAACCGAACAATCCTTGCTATTGTCAGCGTTTCCATGCTGGCAAGTTGCGGTATAATCGGCGGAAAGAAAAACAAAGGAGGCGGGGCCTTAGTCCCCAATGATGGCCAGGTTCATGGCATCTCTCCCGGCAGCCGCTATGTGCTCCCCAAACCTCCGGGAATGGTGTACATACCACAGGGTACATTCCACATGGGACCCAGCGACGAGGATCCTGCTTATGCATTCAGTGCCCGTAACCGCTCAGTTTCCATCAGTGGATTCTGGATGGACGCAACTGAAATTACCAACAATGAATATCGCCAGTTTGTTTTCTGGGTCCGTGACTCTGTAGCTGCCCGTAAAATGGGTAAAGTGAAGGCCGGTGCAGATGGCAACGAATATGTTGATTGGGTTGCCATGCGCCAGGTAAAATGGGATGATCCCAAAACCGTAGAGTCGATGGCCGATCTTATCCTTGCTCCGGAAGACCGTGTTTTCGGCAAGAAAGAGATCGATGCATCCAAACTGATCTACCATTCTGAGACTTTCGATCTGAAAGAAGCAGCTAAAAGGGAAAATGCTGGTAAACCCCGCTCAAAATTCATCGTTAAGAAAGATATAGGTATCTATCCCGATACATTGGTTTGGATCCGCGATTTCGCTTATTCCTACAACGAACCAATGACCAAACGTTATTTCTCTCACCCGGCTTTCGGCAACTATCCGGTAGTGGGTGTAAACTGGAAACAGGCAACTGCTTTCTGCGAATGGAGAACACATTATCTGAACTCCTGGCTCGACAGCAAGAAAAGGGTACAGGAATCCGATTTTCGCCTGCCTACAGAAGCACAATGGGAATATGCAGCCCGCGGCGGACGTTCACAATCCATGTTCCCCTGGGGTAACTATTACCTCCGTAATAAAAAAGGATGTTTGATGGCCAACTTCAAACCTGGCCGTGGCAACTATCCTGAAGATGGCGGTTTCTACACTGTTCGTGCAGATGCGTACTGGCCCAATGATTTCGGTCTGTATTGCATGTCAGGTAACGTGGCAGAATGGACTTCATCTATTTATTATGAAGGCCGCAACAACTTCCAGCATGATATGAACCCGGATGTTCGCTGGAATGCAAAAGATGATGATCCCCCGCTGATGAAGCGCAAAATTATCCGTGGTGGAAGCTGGAAAGATGTAGGTTATTACCTGCAAACCGGTACCAGCACTTACGAATACCAGGACTCAGCCAAATCTTATATCGGCTTCCGCAGTGTTATTGACCTGCCAGCCGCTCCGCAAAAAGGTCGTCGCAGATAAGAGTGCTCAAAGGGTCTTTCTGCGACCCCCTTTTTACACAATTTTTACTGCTTTTTATTCGTTTCTTTTAAAATTTAATAAACTATAAAAACGAACCCCTTATGCTATTCTTTAAATCGAAAAAAGGCCAGGTAGTTCTTAATTTCCTTTTTAGCTTTTTTGCTGCCGTGGTGATCTTCGCTGCCATGATGAAAATCCTTCACTGGCCGGGAGCTGACTATGCGATCATGGTGGGTCTTATCGCAGAAGCCATCGTGTTTCTGGTAATGGCATTCCTCGTTCCTCCTCCCGAAGAACCACATTGGGAAAGATATTTCCCCGGCATCTCTACTCACCCTGACCTTGATCCCAACTTCAAACCCACTCCGCTTTCACTCGGTGGTGGTAACTCTGGTAATCCTGCTCTGAATAAACTGGAAGACATGCTGCGCGATGCAGACATTACTCCAGCTAATTTGAGCCGCCTGGGTGAAAACTTCAAAAAATTTGGTGGCACGGTAGATAAAATGGCTGATATCACTGATGTGGTGGCTGCTACCGGCGACTATACCGCAAAAACAAAAGAAGCGGCCAATGCACTGGGCACCATGAAAGATGCTTACCTGGGCGCTGCCAACAGCATCCAGCATTTCAACCAGGCCGCTGATGGTACCAAACAATTCCATGATCAGGTTCAGGTGCTGACCAAAAACCTGTCTTCCCTGAATACGATCTATGAACTGGAATTGCAGGATACCAACAACCATTTGAAAGCTATGAACAAATTCTACAGCAACCTTACAGAAGCTTCCAAAGCAATGCAAGGCAGCGTGGAAGATGCTCAAAAAGCAAAAGACCAAATCGCCTTACTGGCAAACAATCTGGGCCGCCTGAACAATGTTTATGGCAATATGCTCAGCGCTATGCAGGGTCGCAGCTAAACTAACGGTATAAGGGTTTCGTTTATAAAATCTAATAGATCCGTATCCCGTGATTTTTGATAGTCACCATATCTAATTTTTAAAACCAAGAATCGTCATGTCTTTACCTAAGGAGCCCAGGCAGAAAATGATCAACATGATGTATCTCGTGTTGACGGCCCTTCTGGCCCTCAACGTGTCATCTGAGATCCTGAATGCCTTCAAAACGGTAAATAATAGTTTACAGAATACCAACAATACTGTAAACCAGTCAACGCAGACTATCCTGGCTTCTTTGGCTGAAAAGTCAACAGAACCTGCTACTGCAGAGAAAGCCAAGATCTGGCTTCCTAAAGCCAAACTTGTAGAAGGCTATTCGAAAGATGTATACAATTTTATCCAGGGATTGAAAGACCGGATCATTACGGAAGCCAACGGCGATCCGAAAGATCCTACCAAAAAGTTCAAAGAAGACAACCTTGATATTCCTACTCATATAATGGTAGAGAAAGGACAGGGTAAAGCCCTCTATGACAAACTGGTACAATACAAAAACGATGTTCTCGGCGTTGATCCCGCGATCAAAGCAGAGTTTGAAAAAACACTGCAGATCGATCTGACCAAACCTAAAACAGAAGCAAAAGGCAACAATACCTGGGAAGCGGCTTATTTCCGCATGGTCCCCACCGTTGCTGCCCTGACCATCCTGAGCAAATTCCAGAACGATATCAGGACTTCTGAGAACAAAATAGTAGCTTATTGCCATGAGCAGGTAGGTAAAGTAACCGTAAGGTTCGATACATATGCTGCCATCATCGGTCAAAGCTCTAACTATGTAATGCCAGGCCAGGAGATCGAGATCACTGCCGGTGTGGGTGCCTTTAGTAAAGCGGCACAACCCACTATCGTGATCGGTGGTAAAACAGTGCCTATCGGCGAAGATGGAGCTGCTCGCCTGAAAGTGCCTACTGGCGGCGTCGGTGACCATTCTATCCCAGTTACCATCAACTATCTCGATCAGGATGGAAAACAACAAAGTATCAAAAAAGACGTTCCTTATACAGTAGGTCAGGCCAGCGCGTCAATCGCCCTGGATGAAATGAACGTTCTTTATATCGGTTATGACAACAAAGTTTCTATCGCTGCAAGCGGTGGTGGGGACGATAAAGTTCAGGTTAACATTTCCGGTGGCGGAGGCTCCCTGCAAAAACTGGGTGGCGGTCACTACATCGCTAAAGTGAACAGCGTAACCGACGATTGTAAAATAACTGTATCAGTAGACGGCAAAGTTGCTGGTGTATCTCAGTTCCGCGTACGCACGATCCCTCAGCCTGTAGGTACTGTTGGTGGTTATGCGAGCGGTGAGAACATCCCTGCCGGTGCCTTCAAAGCACAAACCGGTGTGGGTGCTTACATCAAAGACTTCCCGCTTAATCTGAAATATGCAGTAACCAGCTTCACTATCACTGCTGACAACGCAGAAGGCGATATCGATGAAGCTCCCTGTACAGGTAATCTTTGGAGCCCTAAAGCCCAAAGCATGATCCGTAACCTGGCTGCAGGAAGAACTGTAACGATCGATAATATCCGCGCTACAGGACCTGATGGCAGAAGTCAAAAACTGCCTTCACTTGTGTACTATATTAAATAAACTAATGAAGATGAAAAGCATTGTTGTAAAGAGTTGTTTGCTGATGGCCTTTGGTGCCCTGGTGGTGGCTGATGCCAGTGCGCAGCGCACATCAAACCGCAGAAGGTCCGGTAACCCTCCGGCAAATCAGCAAACCCAGCAGCAGGAGACCCAGCAGAATAACACCAATCCGCCTACCAACTATAATCCCTATGGCAATATTCCTATTGTGGTGGATTCTTCCGGTATGGCTGATACAACGGTGAAAAAATCGCTGCGCAACGACAATGCTTATGATAAAAGCAGTGTGAATGCCCGCACTCCACTGGATTATGAACACCTGAGAGCTGATGACGCCCTTTTTGCAGAAAAAGTATGGAGAGAACTGGACCTTCGTGAAAAAATGAACCAGCCCTTCCGCTACGAAGCAGAAAGCGATAACGGCAGCCAGATGTTCATCAATATGCTGCTGAAAGCAGTTAAATCCGGACAGGTAACAGCTTTTGCTGATGACAGGTTCACTACTCCTGTTACGGTAGCAGAACTTGATCAGATGACCACCGGTTCTGCTGACACAGTTCCCCAGGTTGACCCTAATGATCCCAGCAAAGTGATACGCTATGTAGTTACCCGCGCCAGCTTTGATGGAAAATCAGTGGTAAAGCTCAGGATCAAGGAAGAGTGGGTATTTGACCGCGAAGCCAGCCGCCTGTTTTGCAGGATACTCGGAATTGCTCCGCTGAAAACATTATACTTCCCTAATGGCCAGGAACGCCCGGGCAGCTCAACCATGTTCTGGGTTTATTATCCTGATCTTCGCCCGATCCTCACCAAATATGAGGTCTATAATCCCAAAAACATGGGCAACAGCCGGATGACCTGGGAAGAATTGTTTGAAAGCCGGATGTTCAGCAGCTATATTGTAAAGTCTACGCTCGACAATGCAGCTAACCGCAATATCAGGACTTATATCAAAGACCCGATCCTTGCCCTGCTGGAAGGAGAGACGATCAAAGAGAAAATTTTCAATTATGAACAGGACCTTTGGTCATACTAACGCTCATTAGTTAAAGTTTGTTTATATCTAATAAAAAAGCCCCTTTAGTGGGGCTTTTTTAATATCCAAAGGATTCATTTATAATTAATTAAAAAAAGTTTTAAAAATCGTAAAAGTCCTGTAGGAAAATAGGATAAATGTTGTATTTTCGTTTCGGTTTTTCATAGGATATTGGATTTTAAAAACGGGGCTGGATTTCTATCCTGGCCCCATTTTTTTGCATTTATCACAGGCTTATTACGAGGTAATACTTCGTTGATATCAATCAATATCTGCACAGATTACTGCTTGTTGAAATAAGCATGAATGATCGCAGCTTTGGCCTTGCCAGCCACCGCTGCAATTTCTTCCAGTCCTTTCTCCCGGATATTTTTTACAGAGCGAAATTCCTTCAGCAAAATATCTGCAGTGGCTTTGCCGATGCCGGGAATATCTTCCAGTTCATTTTTAAAAGTGCCCTTGCTTCTTTTCTGCCGGTGGAAAGTGATGCCGAAGCGATGCACTTCATCACGTATACGCCTCACCAGTTTCAAACTCTCGCTGTTATAAGGCAGCTTGAGCGATTCCTGATCGCCCGCAAAGAACAATTCCTCTTCGTTTTTAGCCAGTCCCACCAGCGTGGTCTGGCCTGTCAGTCCCAGTTCTGCAATAGCCTCCAGCGCAGCACCTAACTGGCCTTTACCGCCGTCTATGATCACCAGTTGAGGCAAAGGCTGCTCTTCCTCTTTCAGGCGTTTATAACGTCTGTAAACGGCTTCTTTCATCGAAGCAAAATCATTGATGCCTTCCACTGTTTTTACATTGAAATGGCGATAATCTTTTTTGCTCGGTTCGCCATTTTTAAAACATACCATGGCTGAAACAGGATAGCTGCCCTGGAAATTGGAATTATCAAAGCATTCAATATGCACCGGCAGGGAAGGAAGCTGAAGATTGGCCTGCAATTGCTCCAGCACTTTGATCTTGTCTGTATTTTTTGACAACTGCAGCCGGGCTTTGTTCTTTATTTCTTCTATAAAATAGTCGGCATTTTTTTCAGACAGTTCCAGCAGCTTCTTTTTATCGCCGCCTTTGGGCACCGTGACCTCTATATTGTCCTGCGGATATTCAACAGGAAACGGCACAACGATCTCACTGGCCTCACTGTTGAAAGTGCTTCGCAACCTGGCAATAGAAAAGCTCAGTATCTCTTCAGGTGTTTCATCCAGGTGTGTTTCAACTTTTGTGGTATGGGTTTGCACAATCGCTCCATTGCGCACCATCAGGAAGTTCACAAAAGCAATGTCTTTGTCTTTCACCAGGGAGAACACGTCCAGGTCGCCGGTCTTAATGCTGACCACCACTGAGCGCGCCTGGTAATTTTCCAGGAACTCGATCTTCTTGCGGGTGATCTCTGCTTTTTCAAAAGAAAGATCTGCCGCAAACTTTTTCATCTCATCCCTGAAATGTTTCAGTACAGGCGCCAGGTTGCCCTTCAGCAGGTTCTTCAACTGGTCAATATTTTCCTGGTAGCTTTCTTTTGTCTGATACCCTTCACAAGGGCCTTTGCAATTGCCCAGATGATATTCCAGGCAAACCTTGAATTTCTTTTCCCTGATATTTTTCTCTGTCAGGTTTAATGAACAGTTACGCAGTGGAATGGTATGACGGGTAAATTCGATGAGCTCCCTTACTTTTTTTACTGACGTATAAGGGCCTAAGTATTCTGAACCATCGCTGATCTTTTTTCTTGTCAGAAAGACCCTGGGAAAAGGTTCATTCTTTATTACGATGAAAGGATAAGTCTTATCATCCTTCAGGTTGATATTAAAGATCGGCTGGAATTCTTTTATGAGTGAGTTCTCCAGTAAGAAAGCATCCTGCTCTGAATTCACGATCGTGAACTCGATGCGATGTATGCGCCGTACAAGTTCATGTGTTTTATAACTGTTGACGGTCTTATTGAAATAGGAGCTTACCCGCTTGCGTATACTTTTAGCTTTGCCCACATAAATGAGGGCATCCGCTGAATCATAATATTTGTAAATACCGGGTTGTTGGGGAATGCCCGGTGCCACCTGTTGGAATTCTGCTGCTGTCATGTCTATTCCTCATTCCATACAACTTTGACGGTTGTAGTTATTTCCGGCTGACCCTGCAGTTGTTTGATCGTAATGATCTGGAAACTCCGGTCTACCTGCCACAACATTCTTTTCTGTACGGCACTGTCTTTTGTGTTTTTGACGCTATTAATGATGATACTGGTTATCTTATCGCCACCTGCATCCGGCCTGATCAGCACCTCCTGCTTTTGAATAAGTTCCTTTTCAGGCGCTACAGGGGTATAGGTGAATAATGCCCGGTTCAATGTTTCATCAAATTGCTTGTCTTCGCGATATCTTTTTTTATACTCAGGCTTGCTGAGGTCCGGGATGGAAAGGAAGTCTTCTGCCAGTTGGCGGAACTGCTCGCGGTGAACAAACAGGGTGTCAATCTTTGAACTGTCTGTGTAGACATATTCACGGATGGAATTCAGCGTAGTGTCCACGTCGGCCACCTGGCTTTGCAGGAAGGAAAGCACGGGAAAAAAACTTTCCCGGTCATCTTTTTCAGAAGAGCCGCAAGCTGTCAGTACAAAACAAATTACGATCGCTGCTAAGTTGTGTCTTTTCATTAGAATAAATCCTCTCGAAGCAAAATTAGGATTTCCGCGCGATGATCAATGAATGGGAAATAGCAGGCGTCCGAAGCTATACGGATAAGAGGTTATTGATTCAATGTTACTCCGACTTTCACACCAAAATCAAACAGGTTCTCTTTAACCGGGTATTTGTTCTCAAAGCTGGAGAGCAATTGATAGCGGAACTGTGGCCCGACCTGCCATTTGGTTTTACCTCTTGTGTAATTGACAAAAGCTTCAAAGCCGGTGTTCATATTGAAATTGCGGGTAAGCCAGGGAACTTTTGCATAGTTCTTATAATCGGTCGACAAAAGATAAGCGCCATCACTGATCACGTAAGTGGGTTGAATGGTGCCTGCGATGCCAAAGCTGGTTTTATTATTACCCAGTATTTTCAGCTCTGCGCCGATAGGCAGGGACACTGAATAGTAAAAGTTTTTCAACCAGTCGGCATTATATCCGCTGTAGTTTCTGTAACGGGTGTAAGCAGATACGGAATTGCTTCCGGGAGTAGCGCTGTTAAGGCCGATCGTGGCCATTTCACCTGTGTAGGTAAAGGCTTTAATATCGTAACGGTTCACGTTGAACTGAAGGCCGGCTCTCAGATTAACCCTATTGCTAAGCGGATAACGCGCCGTGAATCCCAATTGAAGGCCAAGATCAGGTTTATGCGTTACAGCTTCGTTCACATCAGACAATGCCGGAGAGAACGGATATCCCGTACCTGCCACATTGTTAAAACCTTTATTCACACCGAGTTTCCGATAGCTGATGGTCGGTGTGATGAACAATTGCCAGCTTATTTTTTTCGGGACCCGTTGAAATTTATATGAGTTGGTAACGCTTTCGATAGTGAGAGGCGGACCTTCTGTAAAGCTTGCCGGCATGGCTGCTTTATTATCTGTTGCAGTAGCTTCATTAACGACCGGGCTGGATAGTGCTTCGGCCGTAGCGATCCTGACTGCTGTTGTTCCTGCAGGATCGGCATCTTTAGTACGCGCGGCATGCATGGGCGCCGGTGCTGATCTTTCTATCCTTTCACTGGCTTGCTGATGCTCGGGAACTACAGGAGCTATTTCAGCAGGAAGGGCGGGCCGCAATAAACCGGGCTCTGCAACTGGTGCAGGAATGGCCACATCTTTTATAGCAATATTTTCTTCAGCCTCTTTGTTGAAAGGCAGGATACCATGAATATGGCGGGGCTCTTTTGTTTCTTTAGGTTGAATGCCGGGCTGATCTGCCGGAGTGGATGGACCGGTTGTATTGGTCTTGCTTGATTCAACAGAAGCGATATCCTGTGATTTTTTGGAGACAGGGTACATGGTCATGACCCAACTGACCGCACCACCAGTTAACAGTAACAGGAATGCCAGCCCGAATCCGGTCCATCTGCGGCGTGTATGAAGAGCATTGTGCACGCCATTCCACACCTTCTCAGACGGAAACATCCTGTATTCATCAGCATTTTGTTTTACAAACTGCTCAAAATCCCTGTTGCTGTAGTTACTCTCCATAACCAGTTACTAATAATTTAGGTACGAATCTTCTACCGCTGACTAACTGCCGCAAGCCATTCGAAGTCTTGTTTTGGTTTTTGTATAATTCTCTTCCGGACCAGTATATCTTCAAGCATTGTCTTTGCTCTGGTATATTGACTCCGGCTTGTACTTTCCTCTATGTCCAACATGGCTGCAATCTCACGATGACTATATCCTTCTACCGCATACAGGTTCAATACTGTCCTGTAGCCTATGGGCAAAAGCCGTATACATTCCACCACCTGTTTTGCCTGGATAATGGCAGGAACACTGTCTTCCCTTATCTGCACACCCGTGGCATGAATGATATCTACGCTTTCATTGAACTTCTTGTTCTTCTTCAGGATGTTGATGCAGGTATGAACAATGATGCGCCTGATCCACCCTTCAAATGCACCACGGTTTTCGAAAGTATGCACCTGTAAAAAGACTTTTATAAAGCCTTCCTGAAGCATATCCTCCGCATCTTCACGATTGTGTGCATAGCGATAACAAACTGCCAGCATTTTGGCGCTGTACTTATTATACAACTCCCGCTGGGCATTGGCATCATTATTCAAACAGCCTTTTAAAATGGCTTCCTCGGTCATATATCCCGTTTGGTTGCCTGTAAGTTAGACAATTTTCACATACAAATGCTGCACTGAGACTAAAATTCAGTCTCGGCGGAGCCAGTCTAAGAGGAGTAAAATCTCAGTCTCAGGGCTTGATTTCAAGCTCAGTAGGGGTTATTTTTTGCGGACCAGGCTATCTATGGGATAATGGGCCATCATGGTGTCGCGCATGGCATCTGCCCAACTGATCAGTTTTTCCTTTTCAGCAGGGCTGAGCCTGGCGTCCTTATGCATCCAGGTATAAGAATCCATGGGCATTTCGCCTTCTTTCACCTGTTCGGCTATTTCCTCCAGCTTATGATACTGGTAGCGAAGATTACGATGGGTGTATTCGTCAAAATTGAGGTGCTTTTTTCCGTCCACCACGTGATTGTTCATCCACCAGTCAACCGGCTGAAGGCGGCTGTACCAGGGATAGACCGTGTTATTGCTATGGCAATCATTGCAGGCTTTTTCCAGGATAAGCTTTACATCCTGTGGCATGGGAAAAGCATTCCCAATATAGTTGGGCTGTGCGCCCTCCGATTGGTTTTTAGCAGGATGAATGAACTGGATAATGATCAGCACAACGAGAAGGAACAGCAATACCTTTTTGAACATACACTGTTTTTTAGAGGTGGCTTTATATTGTGTTGCGTGCAACTCACGCAACACAATATAAAATAATTAAGGTTCGATCAGTACTTTTCCCGTCATCTCTGCCGGTATCGGCAAGCCCATCACTGTCAGTATGGTCGGTGCAATATCTCCCAGCTTACCTGATTGCAATTTCCCTCTCCATGTTTTATCGATCACAAACAAAGGTACCAGGTTCAATGTATGCGCTGTGTTGGGAGAACCATCTTCATTGATCATATAGTCAGAGTTGCCATGGTCAGCAGTCAGGAATATCGTATAACCATTGTTCAATCCTGCTGTCACCACTCTCTCCACGCATTTATCTACTGTTTCCACGGCTTTAACTGCAGCAGAAAACACACCGGTATGGCCCACCATATCTGCATTGGCAAAGTTGAGACAGATAAAATCGGCTGCTTTTTCTTCTATTTTAGGGATCAGTGCATCTGTTACTTCATACGCGCTCATTTCCGGTTTCAGATCATAGGTAGCTACTTTGGGAGAAGGGATCATGATACGGGTCTCGCCTTCAAAAGGTACTTCCCTTCCGCCGCTGAAGAAAAAGGACACGTGCGGATATTTCTCTGTTTCGGCAATACGGATCTGCTTCAACCCTTGCTGCTGCAATACTTCGCCTAAAGTATTTTTCAGATCATCATTTTCAAAAATGACCTGTACGTTTTTAAAACTGTGATCATACTGCGTCATCGTGGTATAATCGAGCGACAGTTTATACATATTGAACTCGGGAAAATCATTTTGTGTAAGCACTTCTGTGATCTCCCGGCAGCGGTCTGTACGGAAATTGAAACAAAGCACCACATCCCCATTGCTGATAGTGGCCAAAGGTTGTTGCCCTTCGTTGACGATAACTGTAGGTTTGATGAATTCATCTGTTACGTTTTCGCGATAGGAGTTTTCTACAGCCGCAATTGCATCCGTTGCTTTTTGTCCTTCACCTTTTACCATTGCATCATAAGCCAGCTTTACACGCTCCCAGCGCTTGTCGCGGTCCATCGCATAATAACGTCCGCTGACAGTCGCAATTTTGCCTACGCGTTTATTCAGGTGTTCCTGTAATTCTGTAATAAAACCCAGACCGCTTTTCGGATCGCAATCGCGGCCGTCTGTGAAAGCATGCACGAACACATCTTGCAGGCCTTCTGCCTGGCAAACATCAATGATCGCTTTCAGATGGTTGATATGGGAGTGAACACCGCCATTGCTTACAAGCCCTAAAAGATGAAATGGTTTATTGTTCGTTTTCGCATGACGAATGGATCTTAACAACTGTTCGTTTTTTGCAAATTCCCCTTCCCTGATCGCAACATTGATGCGTTGCAGTTCCTGGTACACTACGCGGCCTGCGCCCAGGTTAAGGTGGCCGACTTCGGAGTTGCCCATCTGTCCGTCAGGTAAACCCACTGCCTCCCCGCATGTGACCAGCGTAGAGTTCGGATATGTTGAGTATAAAGCCTTTGTGAAGGGGGCATTGGCATGCTGGATAGCGTCGGCCGATGCAACTTTTCCTAATCCCCAGCCGTCCATTATGATCAGGATTACTTTTTTTTGTGCCATTCTGATAATTTATTGTTTATGTTAGTATAAGTTCTTTAAAAGATCGGTAAGAATGCGTTGTAAATCTACAGATGATTCATCTATTTCGACAGAATAGCTTTAAAACTACCGGTTTTTACTATTTTAGTACTCTGTACTGACCCTAAGCTATGGCACGTTTTTCTATTTAGAATTACCTGTGAAAAGCAATTTATTATGAAAGCGATATTTACATCTTTACTGCTTGCTTCTGTTCTCGTGCTTTCTTCCTTTGATCAACCCGGTACGATCGATGGGGTGATCAATGCGTTGAAATCCGGTAATGCAGCCGAGCTTTCCAAATACTTTGATGATAATGTAGAGCTCACTTTGCCGGTTAAAAGCGATAGCTACAGCAAAGCCCAGGCACAACTGGTGCTGCGGGATTTTTTTGCCAATAACGGAGGCGTAAAAAATTTTGAACTGAAGCATAAAGGAGATTCTCCCGGCGGCCATTACTGTATCGGTACCCTTCAAACCAAGTCGGGTAGTTTCAGAGGCCATGTGTTCATGAAAACAAAAGGAAATAAAGAGGTGGTGAAAGAGATCCGTTTTTCTTCCATCGAATAAAAAATAAAATAATCGAGGGAAAGCCTTTCCGGAATCAAGTACGGAAAGGCTTTTCTATTTTTGCCACATGAATTTTGATCAACAACTGACCCACCTTATCGATGAGGCGCTTAAGGAAGACGTAGGGGATGGCGATCATTCCACACTTTCCTGCATACCGCCTGAAGCAACGGGCAAAGCCATATTGAAAATAAAACAGGACGGCATACTGGCAGGCGTCAGCGTTGCACAAAAGATCTTTCAATACAGGGAGCCGGAAGCTACATTTTCCATTCATAAAAAGGATGGCGAGCAGATGGCTTTTGGCGAAACAGCTTTTGAAGTAAATGCCAAAGTGCATACTATCCTGGTTTGCGAACGGCTGGTGCTTAACTGCATGCAACGGATGAGCGGGATCGCCACACTTACCAGGCAATACACCGACAAATTGAAAGGATATAAGACTCGCATCCTTGATACCCGTAAAACCACACCTAATTTCCGCTTGCTGGAAAAAGAAGCGGTCAGGATCGGCGGAGGGGTTAATCATCGCTTTGGTTTGTTTGATATGATTATGCTGAAGGATAACCATATTGATTATTGCGGAGGGATCGAAAAAGCGATCGAAAAAGCCAGCCGTTATGTGCAGGAAAAAAAGCCTGATCTCAAAATAGAAGTGGAAACCAGGAGCATTGATGATGTGAAGAAAGTAATAAAAGTAGGGAAGGGAAAAGTGTTCCGTATTATGCTTGATAATTTTCAACCCGCACAGATCATCGAAGCAGTTCAACTGATCGGTGAAGATTTCGAAACAGAAGCAAGCGGAGGCATTAACCTGGAAAATATAGAAGAGTATGCAGCAACAGGAGTGGATTATGTGAGTGTGGGAGCATTGATACACCAGGCCAGAAGCCTTGATCTTAGTTTGAAAGCCGTAGAAACCATAAAAAGTGTATGAGCAAGAAAAATAAAGCAGACAATCACGGGTTTGTTTACAGCACCGATCCTGATTTTAAATTTGAAGAAGCAGAGGAACAGGCGGAAACATTGCCGGCCACACAGCAAAAACTGCGCATCCGCCTGGACACCAAACAAAGGGCAGGAAAAGCCGTAACACTGATTGAAGGTTTTTCCGGAAAAGACGAAGACTTACAGGAACTCGGAAAAAAATTAAAAACATTCTGCGGCACAGGCGGTTCAGCTAAAGACGGAGAGATCATTGTACAGGGAGATCATCGCGACAAAGTTTTGCAATGGTTGCTAAAGCAAGGATACAAGCTGACTAAAAAAATATAGAAAGGCCCGCTGTAAGCGAGCCTTTCAAAAAGATGGTCTTTGTTTTATTGTCCCTGCGCGAGACTGTACGCTTTTTTATCTCCCCACATATTCAGCAATTCCAGCGAACATACTTTGAAGTCGCCGCTAAGGCTTACATACAGCCCGATTATATCCTGCTGATTAAGCGCAGAACCATCAATGCTTTCAAAGCGTACATTGTACTGGTTAACGAGATTGGTGTACACAGAACCTGTAGGCCATACCTGCGTGCCCCTGTTGCTGATATTGATCAGGTTGAATTTCACTCCTGCGTGGCGTTGACATTTATGTGCGATCACTTCAGGTTGCTCTGAACTTTCAATAAACAGATCAACTCCTACGATCACTTCATTTTCACTTTCTGTAGAAACCATCATGGAGTTCTGCGCCAGTTTGAATGGAGTAGGTGTGCCGGGCATATTGGGGATGATCGCTTTGGCACCTACCTGGGGCTGCTTGCCAAAATTGGCAATGATAGCGTCTGCAAATTCTGTGGTATTTACTGCGGGTTTGGTCTTGTCGCCAAAATCGCCGGTATGCACGCCTTCTTCGAGTGTATATAAAAGAGCGTTCTCAATAATGGCTGCATTCTCTGTCAATCCCACGTGGCGAAGCATGGCCAGGCCGCTCAATAAAAGTGCAGTGGGGTTTGCAATGTTCTTTCCGGCAATGTCCGGTGCAGTGCCATGCACAGCTTCAAAGATGGAAATATGATCGCCGATATTGGCGGAAGGCGCAAAGCCCAGACCACCGACCAATCCTGCACAAAGATCACTTACGATATCACCCTGCAGATTGGTCAGCACCACCACATCAAATGTATCGGGGCGGGTCACCAGTTTCATACAGAGATCATCCACGATGATATCATCGGCTTTGAGATCAGGATATTCTTTGGCCACTTCATAAAAACAATCGAGGAATAGCCCGTCTGTCAGTTTCATGATATTGGCCTTGTGACCACAAGTGATACGTTTTGCTTTTTTCTGACGGGCCATTTCAAATGCATAGCGGATCACCTGCATGCTGCCGGGGCGGGTGATGAAGCGGCGGCTTAATGCCACATCATGTGTAAGCATGTGTTCAATGCCGCCATAAGTGTCTTCGATATTTTCTCTTACCACCGTGATGTCGATAGGAATGCCTGCTTTGCTGAACACGGTATCCACTCCGTGCAGGCTTTGGAAAGCGCGTTTGTTGGCATAGGTGTTCCAGGTTTTCCGGGCCGTAACATTGATGCTTTTTACACCTTTGCCTTTGGGTGTTTCCATAGGGCCTTTAAAAAGAATACCGAGAGATTCGATGGTCAGTTTGGCTTCAGGCGTCATACCATTGTTGAAACCCTTGTCAAACACCCATTTACCCATGTCTACAAATTCATATTCCAATGGGGTTTTATTGGCTTGAAAAATCCTGAGCACGGCGTCCATTATTTCAGGACCGATACCGTCGCCCTTGGCTACTGCTATCTTCATAAAGGGAAAAAATTAAGGATGAGTGCTAAAAGGCGCAAATTTACGCTATGGTCATTAAAATCCCTCAATATTTACTCCCCTCGGGCTTTTTCATTATTTTTACTGAAACTGATTGGTATGAACAGCATTATCTCTGAAGGCGTGCAGGTGAGCGTGGAAACTTTTTACCAGCCTGATTACAGTAATCCCGTGCAATCGGAGTTCATGTTTGCGTACCGTATTACTCTCGAAAATCACAATTCTTTTCCTGTAAAACTTCACCGCCGCAACTGGCAGATCTTCGACAGCAATGGCAGTCACCGCGAAGTGGAAGGAGAAGGTGTGGTAGGTGTGCAACCGACCATAAAACCCGGCGAAACCTATCAGTATGTCAGTGGTTGTAACCTTCGCACCGAAATGGGAAAAATGAAGGGCACTTACCAGATGGAAAACCTGGATAGCAAACAAATGTTCCGCGTGGATATTCCTTCCTTTGAGATGATCGTTCCGATGAAATACAATTAAGAACGCCTTCCCTGATTATTACTTTGGTTTGTATTTAGCTTCCTCTAATATTTGCTTCGGTGAAGCTTCCATGATCTGCCGTATGGTAAATGTGGGATTCACGTTTTCAAATTTGCGAACGATCTGCCTTCCGATCCATGGGCCAATATTGCCCGGCGAAAGCTCCTGATCAAATCCCTGGGTAAAAGGGCCTTCACCAATATACGTTTGTATAGTAGCCGGATCCACTGCATAGAGATCTTCATTTTTGGCGATATAGCTCCAGATCAATCCTTCATTGGCTGCTACCCAATCGAGTTGCTTTCTGGTATAACCCGTACGGATGGAATCCGGCGTTTCCGGCATGAATTTATCAAGCAGCCACCATTGTTTCCCTTTTTCGATCATTTGCTCCACCAGTGCACGGCCACTGCTTTTATCAGGGAAGAGATCGTCGGTGATCAATTTCATTACATCTGCTGCAATGTATTCTTTGGAGAAACGGCGGCTGCGATATAGGGGTGCTACATTATTGATAAAGTTCTGATCACTGTACCAGGAAAAATTTTTACCTAAATAAAATTGCAGGCTGATACCTGCGAGGTCAGGCCCGATAAAATTCGGTGTGTATTCCCCGTTGGCCATGCGTGCAAGATCATTCCGGGAATCCATACGGCCGATTACAGGAATGATCTCAGCAGGTGTTTTATAATCCGGGAAATAATATTTTACATAACGGAATGCTTTTTCCAGTTGAGCTTTTACCGGCTCAAAATTTTTATAAATAAGCTGGGATGAATCGAAGACCGGTTTGTAAAAACGGTAAAAAGCCTTCACTTCTTCCGGGTCAGTGATCCCGATAATATTTTGCAGGTACACGGGCAGGAAAGAAGGGTATTGCTGATGGACCCTGTTCATGTCCCGGTCGATCTCAAGCGTATCGATAGAAAAGAATGCTTCATCAAAACGCTCTACTTTCAGATCAACTTTTACCGCTGAAATATCCGGAAGATTCTTTTTATTACCACAAGCTGCTACAAAAAAGCAAAACAAAAGAAGAGGATAAAGATTTCTCATAGACATGATAAACGTGAAGGTGCTGCAAATGTTGTGGCAAATGTAGTAAACAAAGTCCATGCTGAGGCCTCCCTTCCCGTCTTCCCGCCTTACCGGTAAGGCGGGAAGACGGGAAGGGAGCGTTTGAGATAGAATTTGTTTTATGTGTTGGGATGAAGCTTCCTGTTGTAAATTTGATACATGAAAATTGCTTTAGCACAACAGAACTATCATATTGGTAATTTTGAAGAAAATACACGAAAGATCATTGAAGGGATAAACTGGGCCAAACAGCAGGGAGCCGACCTGGTAGTGTTTTCTGAACTCTGTGTATGTGGTTATCCGCCGAGGGATTTCCTGGAATTTGATGATTTTATCAATAAATGTTATGCTACAGTAGATGAGATCCGTGAGCATGCGGATACAATAGGCGTGCTGATCGGAAGCCCTGCCCGCAATCCCCGTGTGGAGGGAAAGGATCTTTTTAATGCCGCCTTCCTGTTGTATGAAAAAAAGATAGTGGCAGAGATACATAAGACCCTGTTGCCGAATTATGATATATTCGATGAGTACCGCTATTTTGAACCGGCTTTTGAATGGAAGCTCGTGCCCTTTAAAGGAAAAAAACTGGCAGTAACAATCTGTGAAGATATCTGGAATATGGGCAGCAACCCGCTTTACAGGATCACGCCCATGGAAATGCTTGCGGGTGATCATCCTGATATCATGATCAATCTTTCTGCCTCCCCTTATAACTATGCACAGGACATTGTGCGAAACAGCCTTGTTAAAGCGCATACAGTGAAATATGGCATTCCCATGTTCTATTGCAACACAGTAGGTTCACAAACAGAGATCGTTTTTGATGGTGGAAGCCTGGTGTATGATTCGGCCGGCAATAAAGTAGCCGAGATGAAATATTTTGAAGAAGACTGCCAGGTATTTGATGTGGAGAAAACAGAAGCCCAGGCTGTTAAGAAAGGAATGGCTGCTGATACGCCTGTTTATTTTTCTGCCACGGATGTAGGGGTGGGAGAAGATACCATCCGGTATCTCACCAATGAAAAGAATATAGAAGAGATATACCAGGCTTTGATATTAGGCATCCGTGATTACTTTAGGAAAATGGGTTTTACCAAAGCCATACTGGGCGCTTCCGGTGGTATAGACAGTGCGGTGGTGCAGGCGCTGGCAGTGGCTGCGCTGGGCAAAGAAAATGTAAGGGCCATCCTGATGCCTTCACCGTATTCCTCTTCACATTCTGTGGACGATGCAAAACAACTGAGCGAAAACCTCGGTAATCCTTATGATATCATCGCTATCAAGGATGTGTATGAAAGTTTCCTGACCACTTTATCACCCCTGTTCAAAGATTCGCCTTTTGGTATTGCTGAAGAGAACATACAAAGCCGCACGAGAGGAAACCTGTTGATGGCTATTTCCAATAAATTCGGTTATATACTGTTGAACACGTCCAATAAAAGCGAGCTTGCTACCGGTTATGGAACATTGTATGGCGATATGGCCGGTGGATTGGGTGTATTGGGAGATGTTTATAAAATGCAGGTATTTGCTTTGGCAAGATATATCAACCGCGAAAAGGAGATCATTCCTTCCAATATTCTTGTTAAGCCGCCTTCTGCTGAATTGCGTCCCAATCAAAAAGACAGTGACAGTCTTCCTGAATATGATACGCTCGATCGTGTTTTGTATGAGTACATCGAATTGCGCAATGGCCCGAAAGAGATCATCCAAAAGGGATATGACCCTGTGCTGGTAGCAAGGGTATTGCGGCTGGTTAATACCAATGAATACAAGCGGAATCAATTTTGCCCCATTATCCGTATCAGCATGAAAGCATTTGGTGTGGGCAGGCGTGTGCCGATTGTCGGAAAATATTTATCGTGATTATTTCTTTGTGTTCTTTGCGCTTTTGTGGGATAAACTTCCCACAAAAGCGCAAAGAACACAAAGACTTTAATTGTTTGGGATCACTAATGTTTTAAAGACACTGTAACTGTGGTGGCGGGATAAGGGTCAATGGTCATTTGTTGAGAAAGCACCAGGCTGGTACCTGTCAGTGATACGATCGTAAAATCTGCGGAACCTCCGGGGAAAAGGATTACTGAAGAACGCAACACTGCGCCATCGTTGACAAGTTCCCAGTTAAAACTGCTGGTTTGCGGATCAGAAGAATCACATTTTGTCGATCCTTCATCAAGGGTCCCTGTGCCGGAAGTGCTGCTGGCAGAAGCTGCTGCAAAGATCAGCAGGTTGTCTTTCAGGCAGGGTTCGAGTTGTGAAGAAATATCACCGATGAGACTGGCTTCGGCTTTATCAAATTTCCAGGAAGATTTGACGAGCAGCTCAGTTTGTGTTTCAGTTGGTGCAGGGTCATCATCCTTGCTGCAGGCAGGTAAAACGGTCATAATGACCGCAGCCAGCATGACCAGGGAAAAAAGTTGTTTTTGCATAGAGTAGGCTTTGATATAGTAAAATTAACCAGTCGCTTGTCCTGAAGCAAGGTAGAAATACTAAAAAAAACCAAAGTATTTACGATTGCCAGTCATATCGGCAAATAATTTGCTTCAAACCAATTCGTATTTTGTGTCACCATAAATCAAGCCAATGTTAAAAACCGCAGAAGATATCCGCCAGCTCAATGAAAGGATCAGTCAGGCGGGCCAGTTCACTGATAAATTAAGGGAAGAAGTAGGGCATGTGATCGTGGGTCAGAGCCATATGCTTGACCGGTTGCTGATCGGTTTATTGAGCAATGGCCACGTATTGCTCGAAGGTGTTCCCGGCCTTGCAAAAACGCTGACCATTAAATCGCTTGCCCAGGCCATTCATGCCAATTTCAGCCGGATACAATTCACTCCCGACCTGTTGCCTGCCGATGTGATCGGAACATTGATCTATAACCAGCAACGCAACGAGTTCGTAGTGCGCAAAGGCCCCATTTTCGCCAATTTCATCCTTGCAGATGAGATCAACCGTGCGCCAGCCAAAGTGCAGTCGGCCCTGCTGGAAGCCATGCAGGAACGCCAGGTGACCATCGGCGATACAACGTATAAGCTGGAAGAGCCATTCTTAGTACTGGCTACTCAAAACCCGTTGGAACAGGAAGGCACTTACCCGCTGCCGGAAGCGCAGGTAGACCGGTTTATCATGAAAGTGATTGTTGGCTACCCCAAGATGCATGAAGAGCAGATGATCATCCGTCAGAATGTGACGGGCGCGATCACCAAACCGGTGAAGCAGGTAGTGTCTGTGCAGGAAGTAAAGAATGCGAAAGACCTTACCCGCCAGGTGTATATGGATGAAAAAATAGAACAGTATATCCTGGACATTGTATTTGCAACCCGTACGCCCGAAAAGTATGAACTGGGCAATCTGAAACCATTGATCTCTTATGGCGGTTCACCCAGGGCCAGCATCAATCTGGCACTGGCCGGCAAAGCCCAGGCATTTTTAAACAAAAGAGGATTCGTGATCCCCGAAGATATCCGGAGTGTTTGCAATGATGTGTTGCGGCACCGTATCGGTCTCACTTATGAGGCAGAAGCGGAGAATGTGAAAGTGGAAGATATTATTGAGGAGATCCTTAAAAAAGTTAATGTTCCGTAATCAACGATGCTGACCACAAGTGAGATCATAAAAAAAGTAAGATCACTGGAGATCAAAAGCAAGAAACTGGCAAGCGATCTGTTTACCGGTGAGTATCATAGTGCGTTTAAAGGAAAGGGAATGTCGTTCAAGGAAGTGAGGGAGTATTCTGCAGGAGATGATATACGGTTTATCGACTGGAATGTGTCTGCAAGGTTTGGGCATCCTTTCAGCAAGATGTTTGAAGAGGAAAGGGAACTGACAGTGATGTTGCTGATAGATATCAGTGCCAGCTCAAGATTTGGTACCCGGTATGCTACAAAAAGGGATATTATTACAGAGATAGGAGCAGTGCTGAGTTTTTCAGCCGTGAACAATGGCGATAAAATAGGCGTGATCTTTTATAGTGATAAAGTGGAAGCGTATCTTCCTCCAAAGAAGGGAAAGCAGCAGGCGCTTTATATTGTCAGGGAATTGCTGAGCAAGGAACCGAAAGGAAAGGGCACGCAGTTGAGTGCTGCATTGCGGTATTTTAATAATTGCGCCAAACAAAAAAGCATTGCATTCATATTAAGCGATTTTATTGATGCGAATTATGAAGATGCTTTGCGCATTGCCAGCAAAAAGCATGATGTGATCGGCATTAAAATATATGACCGGATGGATATGCAATTGCCGAATGCAGGATTGTGGGAGGTGCAGGATGCTGAATCGGGGCTTACGCGGTGGGTTGATAGCAGCAATGCCTTTGTTCGCGAAAGTTACCAGCAGGAATTTTTCCGGGTCACTGAATATAGTACACAAACATTCAAGAAAGCAGGCAGTGACCTGCTACATTTGCAAACAGGCGATGATTATGTAAAAGTGCTGCAACGGTTTTTTCTCAGCCGAAACAAGTGAACCACCTATTGAATGACCAAAAATATTTTTCATAAAACCACCCTTTGCGGAATAGCTTTATTTTTTTCAGGGCTTTTAGCTGCACAGCGAAAAACTGTGATAAAAGCTTCGGTTGACCGCTCACAGATCCTGATCGGAGAGCGTATACAACTGAAACTGGAAGCAGATATACCCGAAACCCAACCGATCCGTTTCTTTCAACTGGACTCGATACCGCATTTTGAATTTATTTCCTTTGGTAAAATTGATACATCCAATACTGGCAGCGGCACCATTTTATCGCAGGTGATCCACATCACCAGTTTTGATTCAGGCCATTGGGTGATACCGGCGCTTCCATTAGGTGAAACAGTCGCAACTGATTCCATACCCGTTGACGTGGGATTCTCGCCATTTGATCCGCAGCAGCCTTATCATGATGTAAAAGATATACTGGAAGTAAATCCACCGGAGGAAAAGAAAAGCAGCCGGCTGTGGTGGTATATCGGCGGTGGGGTATTGTTGATATTACTATTAGCTCTTTTATTAAGAAAGCCGAAGAAACCGGTAGTGAAGCCTGCACCACCACCCATTGATCCGTACAAACAGGCTTTGGAGCAACTGGAAAGATTGCGGAAAGAAAAATTAACTCCGAAAGCTTATTATTCCGGGTTGACAGATGTGTTCCGCATATACGTTGAAAAAAGAAAAGGTGTGCACTCCTTACAGCAAACGACCGGCGATCTTGTAATGCAGTTGCGTTCTATTGGCATGGAAGAAGGAATATTTAAACAGCTTGCAGATATCCTGCAACTGAGTGATCTGGTAAAATTCGCCAAATATGAGCCGTCATCTGCAGATGATACAAAGGCATTTGACACAATTAAAAAGAGTATAGAGCAGATAGAACAATCAATACAACCGCCTGCAAACTCTAAACCTGATTGAATAACAGGATTTGTGGGATATGCTGGCAGGAAAATTTATTAAAAAGGACAATGCTTTACGACTGGTTACGAAATATTGATTTTGCTTATCCGCTGGCCTTCGGTCTTTTTGTGCTGGTGCCATTGATGATATTCTGGTACCGCAAAAAATATGATAGCCGCCTGGCCACGGTGCGCGTGTCTTCAGCAGAAGCGTTCAATACACCTTCTGCCAAGGTCTATTTCCGGCATATTCCTTTTATCCTTCGCCTCCTGGCTATTGTTGCATTGATCATGGCGCTGGCACGCCCGCAGAAACGGAATGATCAGCAACAAACAGTAGGAGAGGGTATTGATATCGTTTTATGCATGGACGTAAGCGGCAGCATGGGCTCCCGCGATATACTGCCATCGAGAATGGAAGTGGCAAAGGAAGTGGCAGAAGAATTTGTACGCAGGCGCCCGGTAGACCGGATCGGCCTGGTGATCTTTTCCGGCGAAAGCTTTACCCAATGCCCGATCACCACCGACAGAAACACACTTATCAGGCAGATACAGACACTGGAAAGCCGGCGTTTCCTGAAAGATGGTACAGTGATCGGTGAAGGACTGGCTACCGCGGTAGACCGTTTGTCGGAAAGCAAAGCAAAAAGCCGTGTGATCATTTTATTGACAGATGGAAAAGAAGATGCACCTGATACCCGGTTGATCGATCCGGTAACGGCACTCGAAATTGCCAAATCGCACCAGGTGAAAGTGTATGCGATCGGGATGGGTGCCATTCCTTCCAATATCGTGGAAATAACCGGCAATGCACCTCCGCAACGCAATGCTGCCATGGATTTTATTGACGAGGACCTGCTGCGCAGGATCGCCAATGAAACCGGCGGAAAGTATTTCCGGGCAAAGGATAAAGAAGGATTGCAGAATATCTACAAACAGATCGATCAGTTGGAACGCTCCAAAGTGGAGATCACTTCTTATAAACGTTACCGCGAGCTATTCCTGCCTTTTGTATTTGTGGCACTGGGCTGCCTGCTTATTGAAATCGTTTTGCGCTTCACCTGGCTGAAAAAGTTTCCCTGATAACAGGATATTGCTGAAATTCGTGAAGCATGACAAAAGCTGTAGTATATAAATCAACGGGAAGCTGGTATACCGTAAAGGACGAAAATGGTAAATGGCATAATGCCCGCATGAAGGGCGTTTTTAAAATAGATGATATTACCAGCACCAACCCCATTGCCGTAGGTGATGAAGTGACGATAGAACTGGAAGATGAAAAAGAAAATACCGCAATCATCACGGATATCCATCCCCGCCGCAACTATATCAACCGGCAATCGCCGCGCGTAAAGCACCAGCATCATATCATTGCAGCCAATCTTGATCAGTCCCTGCTGGTGGCAACATTAAAAGAGCCAAGGACCTCCCAGGGATTTATTGACCGTTTCCTGATAGCATCAGAAATGTATCACGTGAAGCCATTGCTGGTGTTTAATAAAGCGGACATTTATAAAAGAAAGGAACAAGAACAGTTCGCACATTTCCAGGAAATGTATACATCGATCGGCTACCAGGTTTTTCTCACCAGCACTAAAGAGAAAATGGGTATTGCTATTTTGCAGGATGCGTTGAAAGACAAGACCACGCTTATCAGTGGGCATAGCGGTGTAGGCAAATCCACTTTGCTGAATTCCATGTTACCCCATCTTGCGCTGAAAACGCAGGAAGTAAGCAACTGGAGCGGCAAAGGGATGCATACCACCACTTTCGCTGAAATGTTTGACCTTCCCGGTGGAGGAAAGATCATTGATACGCCCGGCATGCGGGAATTTGGACTGGTAGACATTACCAGGCAGGAGCTTTCCCATTATTTTCCGGAAATGCGCGACAGGCTGCAGAACTGCCAGTTCAATAATTGCCTTCATCTCAATGAGCCCGGCTGCGCCATCAAGCAGGCAGTAGCGGAAGGGATCATTTATGAAGACAGGTATGTCAGCTATGCAGGGATCCTGGACTCGATAGAGGAAAAGACTTACTAGTTAAAAGTTTAACGTTAAACTCTTAAACCTTTAAACTAATGAAACCGGTTCAGGCTACATTTCGATTCGTTACCAGCTTTCCTGCCAGTATACGTGCCAACTCCACAGCAGCCTCATTCTCCCGGCTTACTGCGTCCCTGGTTTTAGTAGGGAATACAGAAATACCGTTATAGATATTATAATGCAGTGTAAGGGTAGATCCTTTAAAACGGAAATCCCAGTTGATGGAATCGAATTCGTCTTCTTTGTTGAGGAATTTGATACGAAGGTCCTTGTTCAGGATGCCTGCAGCCTGGTAAAACAGGTTCAGGGTGCCGTCATCTGCAATTACGGCTTCCGTGCAGCCAAGATCAGTTCTCAGGGTAACGCTCATAGTAAAATTTTTAGGGTTTAATGGTTTTACTATAAGACCTGGATTCAGCTAAAATAGCTGCGCTATGCTAGGTTAACTTTTGAATTTTTTGGCTTTCCGTGCAGCTTTTTCTGCTGCAGGATCACCGCTGACCAGTTTTTCAGCACCGATGTTCTTTCCGTTGGTAGGACAACCGGTTTTATTCGATCTGAATAAACTGCAGGAAATGGCCATTGTCATAAAACAAAAAAGAGCGAATATGGCCAGAAGGTTTTTCATGCTGTTATCAAATTGACAGGGCTAAAATAACTCATATCCGCGGGTTGTGGTATAGTAAAAATACTGATTCTACCCTGCTTTATTGAGAAAGAACCTGTTGCAGTATTAAATTTCTGTATCCAGGGTGATTATTCCGTTTTTCCTTTGAACCAGCCGGCATATTTCACATAGTTATTGGCGATCCGGTTGATCTCGCCATTGATCAGCTCCTGCGAAATATCCTTTACTTTTTTGGCCGGCACGCCGGCATAAATGCTGCCAGCTTCGCAAACCGTATTTTCCAGCACCACGGCACCTGCTGCAATAATGGTATTGCTGTGCACCACGGCATTGTCCATCACAATGGCACCCATCCCGATCAGCACATTATCGTGCACCGTGCAGCCATGTACAATGGCATGATGGCCGATCGATACATTGTTGCCGATCTGTGTGCCGTATTTCTGGTAAGTGCAATGAATGCATGCCCCGTCCTGTATGTTCACCTTATCGCCCATCCGGATAAAGTTCACATCACCTCTTACCACGGCATTGAACCAGATGCTGCAGTCTTTACCCATTACCACATCACCAACAATAGTGGCATTGGGTGCAATAAAACAATTGTCGCCGAACTGAGGGTGTTTGTCTTCTACAGGAAGGATGACAGGCATAAGAGGTTTGAGTTTAAATGTATTCTAAGGAGTTGCAAATTAGATAATTTCTTGCCGTGTTGGGCTTTCTTTGCGTCCTTTGCAACATGAATCAAAGAGAACTTTTTTTACGTCATGTGGCGCAAACTTCTCCTGCTCCATTGGCCCTTGAGATAGTGAAAGCGGAAGCGGCGCGCCTGTATGATGCAGGAGGGAAAGAATATATTGATCTGATCGGGGGTATCAGTGTGGCGAATACAGGTCATCGCCATCCTGCTGTGGTGAAAGCGATCAAAGAACAACTGGATGCTTATCTCCATATTATGGTGTATGGCGAATTTGTGGAAACACCGCAGGTGCGGTATGCACAGTTGCTTACCCAATATTTACCCGCTACGCTTGATTCAGTTTATTTCACCAATTCCGGCGCAGAAGCAGTGGAAGGCGCTATGAAACTGGCAAAACGGGCCATGAACCGTCCCGGCATCATCGCTTTTAATCATTCCTATCATGGCTCCACGCAGGGTGCACTCAGCATTATAGGCAGTGAATACTGGAGAAATGCTTTCCGCCCCTTGCTGCCGGGGATCAGTCATCTTGAATATGGGTCCTTTCAGGCATTGGATGAGATCTCTGTTGATGCAGCCTGCGTGATTGCAGAAACAGTGCAGGCCGAGGCCGGCGTTATACCTCCTTCCATTGAATGGATGCAGGCGCTTCGCCAGCGCTGTAATGAAACAGGCACATTACTTATCCTGGATGAAATACAAACAGGTTTTGGCCGTACCGGTAAACTCTGGGGATTTGAAAACTTCGGGATCGTACCGGATATTCTTTTGTTGGGCAAAGCCCTCGGAGGCGGTATGCCCCTGGGTGCATTTATCAGCTCAAAGGAAAGAATGGGAGCGTTGATGGATGCACCTGTGTTGGGCCATATCACCACTTTTGGCGGACACCCTGTAAGCTGCGCAGCCGGCATAGCAGCATTGAATGCGTTGATCAATGAAGGGATGATGGATAAGGTAAAAGAAAAAGAAACATTGTTCCGTTCATTGCTTGTTCATCCGGAAATAAAAGAGGTCCGTTCTTATGGATTATGGCTGGCAGTAAGATTTGATTCTTTTGAAACAAATAAAAAGATCATTGATCAGTGTATTGAAAAAGGTGTGCTGACAGATTGGTTCTTGTTTGCTTCAGACAGTTTGCGTATTTCTCCACCATTGGTGATCACGGAAAAAGAAATAAGAAAAGCCTGTGAGGTGATCATCTCATCCATTTCATAGCAGGGAAAAGACCTTTGCAGCGATCAATGCACCAATGACCGGCCCCAGTACAGGTATCCATGCATAAGCCCAATCGCTGTCGCGTTTGCCTTTGATGGGCAAAATAAAATGAGCAATGCGTGGACCGAGGTCCCTGGCAGGATTGATGGCATAGCCGGTGGGGCCGCCTAATGACAGGCCAATCCCCAATACCAGCAAAGCAACAGGCAATGCATCCAAAGCACCCATGGTGGAAGCGGGTTTTGATAAAGCAAGTGCTCCAAATAATAAAGCAAAACTTCCGATGATCTCTGTCAAAACATTATAAAGCGGATGGCGGATAGCAGGAGCCGTGCAAAATACAGCAAGCTTAAGATCAGCATCGGTTGTTGCATCAAAGTGTGGCTTATAAGCCAGCCATGCAGCTATAGCGCCGGCAATGGCTCCGAGCATTTGCGCGGCGATATAAGTGCCCAGGAGATTGCTATCAAAATTGCCGAATAGCGTCAGGGCAAGACTGATCGCAGGATTCAAATGTCCACTCCCTCCCAATGAATTGGAGGCATACACGCCCACGAAAACAGCCATGGCCCAACCAAATGTAATAACGATCCAGCCACTTGAATGACCTTTGGTTTTTGACAACACCACATTTGCTACCACGCCAGCGCCAAACAGGATAAGAAGGGCCGTGCCTGTAAATTCACCGATAAAAGGAGACATGATTTTATTTTTTAGTGATAGGTATTTTTAATTTATCAGTCAGGAATGATATAGTTTTTTGCGAGGGATGTGAATGCTTTTACCTGTTCCTCCATCCATGCATTATCTCTGCCCAATGCTTCCGCCATCACGGCGGCTACAGCAGGCGCGGCTGCTACTGCCGAACGTGCATCCAGTAATAAATGCCTTGTGCGGCGGCTTAAATAGTCTTCCACCATTATGCACATTTCTTCCTGCACGCTGCGGCGGATATCTTCGGGTGAAACGGAAATGGGAGAAGGTACCGGCAGATCGTAACCATATAAATGAAGATCGGCAGTGATACATTTTTTTTCCGGCAATCCGTTTTCTTTGATGACGGTGTTTATTACATCTTCCGCCATTTTCCGGTAAGTGGTCCATTTGCCTCCTGTAACAGTGATCAGTTTTGAATCCCCTACCATGATCAGGTGATCTCTTGAAAGCGCGGCGGTTTTCTTGCTTTTGCCTTTCACCAATGGGCGAAGGCCGGCGAATATGCTTCTTACATCACTGCGTTGCGGATCGCGGGACAGGTAAAGAGCGGTGTGTTTAAGAATAAAGTTGATCTCTTCTTCCATTGGAACGGGTTCTGCGATGACCTGCTCTACGGGCGTATCCGTGGTGCCAAGCACGATCTTATCATGCCAGGGCACGGCAAAAAGCACTCTTCCATCATCCGTCCGCGGGATCAGGATAGCTGTATTGCCGGGCAGGAACTCTTTATCCACCACCAGGTGAATGCCCTGGCTGGGCGCGATCATTTTTTCATGACCGGGATCATCCATTTCAAGTATGGTATCTGTAAATACGCCGGTAGCATTGATCAGTGCCTTGCATTTTATTTCATATTGCTTACCGGTAAGTCGGTCCTTTGCTGTTATGCCCTGTATTTTGTTTTGGGATTTCAATAAACCCGTAACAGGAAAATAATTCAGTACAACGGCTCCGTATTGTGCAGCAGTTTGCGCCAGGTTGATCGCCAGTCTTGCATCATCAAACTGCCCGTCATGATATAATATTGCACCTCGAAGATCGGTTGGGTCCAAAGTAGGTGCCAGTTTCAGGGTCTCTTCTTTTGAAAGAAAACGGGAAGGGCCGAGTCCCAGTTTGCCCGCCATCCAGTCATATATTTTTAGACCGATGCCATAAAAAGGGCTTTCCCACCATTTATAATTCGGAACAAGAAAGGTTTGGTTATGGGCGAGATGCGGAGCGTTCTTCAACAGAATGCCTCTTTCCTTCAAAGCTTCCATTACCAGTTTGATATTGCCCTGCTGCAGGTAGCGGACGCCACCATGCACCAGTTTGGTGCTTCGTGAAGAAGTGCCGCTGGCGAAATCATGCTGCTCAAAGAGAATAGTTTTGAAACCACGCGAGGCTGCATCCACCGCAGCACCAAGACCGGTGGCACCACCGCCGATAATGGCGATATCCCATTCCTGCGGAGATTCAAGCTGAGAGATCATCAGGGAACGATCCATAGTGGTGTTAAGTTAGGTATATTCTGGCCGTTGTTCGTTGTTTCATTGATCAACGTTCAACGTCATCCGCCCATGCAATTGATGCGCGCACAGCCCTGTGCCATCCTTTTATCAGTTCATTTCTTTGCGCAGCGTTAATAGCGGGATGAAAGGTTTTATCCGCTTTCCATTGCTCCTGTATAGCGGCTGTGTTTTTCCAGTAACCAACAGCGAGCCCGGCAAGATAGGCAGCGCCAAGTGCTGTTGTTTCGGTGATCACGGGACGGACCACATTGGTGTCCAGTATATCGCTCTGGAATTGCATCAATTGATTATTGATCGTTCCTCCTCCATCCACTCTTAATTCTTTAATGCGGATACCGGCATCGGCTTCCATGGCTTTTAATACATCATGGGTTTGATAAGCGATGCTGTCTAATGCGGCCCTTGCTATATGCGATTTATTGCTGCCTCTTGTAAGACCGAATAAGGAACCTTTGGCATAAGCATTCCAGTAGGGAGCGCCTAACCCTGCAAAGGCAGGGACCATGTACACACCATGGGAGTCTGTAACCTTTGCTGCAAGTGCTTCTACTTCGGAAGATTTGCGGATGATCTTCAATTCATCCCTTAGCCATTGTACTACGGCACCGGCAATGAACACACTTCCTTCCAGTGCATATTCCACTTTATCATTGATCTTCCAGGCAATGGTGGTGAGCAGGTTGTTGCTGGAGGCAATGGCTTTTTCGCCGGTGTTCATCAGCATAAAGCAACCAGTACCATAAGTGTTCTTTACCATACCGGGCGTGGTGCATTGCTGGCCGAATAAAGCCGCCTGCTGGTCGCCGGCAATTCCTGCGATCGGGATTCTTGAATCAGGAATAAAACTGCCTGTAACACCGTATATCTTGCTCGAAGGTTTTACTTCAGGTAATAGACTGCGGGGGATATTGAACAGTTTCAGCAGTTCATCATCCCATTCGCAGGTATGGATGTTGAGCAGCAAAGTGCGGGACGCGTTGGATACATCCGTAACATGAAGCTCACCGCCGGAGAGTTTCCATGCAAGCCAGGTATCGATAGTGCCGAAAGCGAGTTGCCCCTGCTCAGCTTTTTGCCGGGCGCCGGGAATATTGTCCAGTATCCATTTCAATTTGGTAGCGGAAAAATAAGCGTCGATCACGAGGCCGGTCTTTTCGCGGATTACGTTGGAGAGGCCTGCAGCTTTCAGTTCATCGCAATAAGCGGCTGTGCGACGGTCCTGCCATACAATGGCCGGGCAAACGGGCTTGCTGGTTTGCCGGTCCCATACCACGGTAGTTTCCCTTTGATTGGTGATGCCGATGCCGGCTACCTGCCGCATGGTGATATTGGCTTTGGCGATAGCTTCTGCCATCGTACCATATTGTGTGCTCCAGATCTCTTCTGCATCATGCTCTACCCAGCCAGGCTGAGGAAAGTATTGTTTGAATTCTTTTTGCGCCAGGCTGACAATGTTTCCCTGCTGGTCAAACAACATACTGCGGCTGCTGGTAGTGCCCTGGTCAAGGGCAAGAATATAGTTTAGAGGCATGCAAGCGGTTTTGTAGGATCAAGTTAGGGAAAAATCATTGACGATTAATGGCCATCGGCAACGAAACAAATAAAGAAAATTAACAACTTAAATATTTGGAACTTCAATTGTTGTTCACTTACTTTGTTTTTCAAAGTGCTTTTTTATGAGCTCAGAAAACCAACCATTGGACAGTCTGCAGGATGTAAGGGATATCCGGAAAATGATGGAAAGATCAAGCCGGTTCACTTCACTTAGTGGCTTAAGTTGCGTGGCAGCAGGTGTTTGTGCACTTGTGGGCGCCTGGGCTGCGCGCAGTATGATCATTAATTATTATGGGGACTCGAAGGAATGGACTTATTCCGGGCATTCCTTTGCCGCATTAAAAGTGAATTTATTGTTGCTGGCCGGGGCTGTGCTGGCTGCGGCATTGGCAGGCAGCTTTTATTTTACCTGGCGCAAGGCAAAGCGGCAGGGAGAAGAGCTGGATAATCATATTTCCCGCCGTGTTTTCTGGAGCATGGCCGTACCACTGGTTGCCGGAGGCTTATTTGTATTTGGCATGTTGCAGTATGATGAATGGCGTTTTGTGGGACCAGGCTGCCTGATATTTTACGGACTGGCATTGGTGAATGCCGGTAAGTATACAGTGGCTGATATCCGTTACCTGGGTTATTGTGAAATAATACTGGGACTGTTGAATATGCTGTTCATTGGTTACAGTTTGTATTACTGGGCGCTTGGTTTTGGGATATTGCACATTATATATGGAGTGATCATGTGGTGGAAATATGAACGGGCAAAGGCTAACTAAAAAGACCTTTCTTTGAGATAATAAGGAATATGAAGAATCCGATAACAGGTTTAAATAAAATTTTTGACAACCGCATCCGGCTGGGCGTGATGAGCGTGCTTGTGGTCAATGAAGAAGTAAGCTTTAATGACCTCAAGCAGATGCTGGAAGTAACGGATGGCAACCTGGCTACGCATTTGGTGAGCCTGGAGGAGAATGGTTATATCAAAGTGCACAAGGGGTTTATCGGGAGAAAGACGAACACGACTTATTCAGTGACGAGGATGGGAGAAAAGGCTTTTTCAGATCATATCACGGCATTGGAAAATATGATAAAAGGGATTAAGTAAATTTTTTTGACCAATTACTTTGAAATGCAAAGTACTTTTAAAAATAAAAATGAAATCCGTAGCATCCGCCTGTGGCTGGCTTGGTGCCTTTGACTATCTGCTATAAAAAAATAAACAGACTCGAAGCATTAGCAATTAAAGTACAACATGAAATCAATTAATATTATGAAACAAGGTTCTCTAACCCTCAAGTCACGTATGCTTAGCTTCCGCTATGCATTCAAGGGCATTAGCCGGTTCTTCCGAGAAGAACCTAATGCCCGTCTTCATCTTGCGGCTACGGCCGGTGTAGCAACTGGTATCTTTTATTTCCATATCACGGGCGCCGAGTTGCTGGCATTGCTGATCGTAACCGGCGCAGTATGGGCCGCAGAGATCATGAACACAGCTATCGAACATCTGGTTGATTTTGTATCTCCCGGTTTTCATCCTAAAGCCGGACTGATCAAAGACCTGGCAGCCGGAGCTGTGCTGGTCATTTCCATTACTGCGCTTATTACCGGCCTTATTATTTTCTTACCTAAAATCCTGGACCATGTTATATAAAACTCTTGTGAAAAGACTGGAAACTCCAAATCTGGACCTGCAGCAATGGCTGCTCATATCCTGTGGCTTCAGTTGCTTATTGGTAGCAACCCGTGTGCTGGTCACCGGGCAATTGTCCCATCTTTTTCTTATCTGGAATCTTTTCCTTGCGTTTGTTCCTTATGCTATCAGTCAATGGCTGGGCAAGCGCCAGCAGATATGGAGAAATAAGTTGGCCCTCGTAATGATATTAATGGTTTGGCTGTTGTTTATCCCCAATGCATTTTATATTGTCACTGACCTGTTTCATCTGGATGATTTTAACAATGCACCAAGATGGTTCGACCTTTTATTGATATTTTCCTTTGCCTGGAATGGCCTCTTGCTGGGGCTTCTCTCTGTCCGTAAAGTGGAAACCATTCTCCAGCAGGTAAGCGGACGTTCCTTTTCCCTGCTCGTGGTTTTTGTGGTGATGTGGTTGAATGCTTTTGGTGTTTATATTGGCCGTTATCTCCGCTTCAATACCTGGGACGTGCTGACCAAGCCATTTACACTTTTCAGTGAACTGCTGGATATTATCATACATCCGCTCCGATATAAAATGGAGTGGGGCATGATCGGCGTGTATGCCGTATTCATGACCGTGCTTTATATCACCATCAAAAAAATGGCCGGACAATTCCATCAAACGATTAAATAATAAATACTATGGAAACAGAAACATTCGTCTCTCAAACCTGGCAAAAGAGCAAGCTTTTCTTTAAAGCGCTTCTTATTGGAATACTGGTTTTATTACTGTTGATCCCTTCTTATTTTGTGCAGGAACTGATCAGGGAGAGGGAACAAAGGCAGAAAGATGCCTACGAGGAAGTGAGCAGTAAATGGGCCGGGTCGCAAATCATTACAGGGCCAGTACTGGTATTGCCTTATACAGAAACAGTGACCAATGTTTCAGGTCCGCCCACCATCCTGCGGAAACAAGCCTATCTGCTGCCCGACAAATTATCCATTACAGGAGATATGAAACCGGAAGAAAGGCATCGTGGCATTTACCAGGTAATGCTTTATTCCTCTACCCTGAATATTTCCGGGAAGTTCAATGAAATACCATTGAAGCAACTGCGGATCAATGTATCCGATGTGTTGTGGAATGAAGCTTATGTCTGCATCGACCTGCAGGACCCCCGCGGACTGAAAGAAGAGATGCAATTGAAATGGAACGACTCTCTTATCACGCTTAATCCTTCAGCCATCAACAATGCTGTGATGAAAAACGCCTTCGTTGCTCCTGTTAACGTATCACCGGAAGGCGCTATTTCTTTCTCTTCCCAGTTGCAGTTCAACGGATCACATGAGCTACTATTCACACCTGTGGGAAAGGAAACTACTGTAAAACTCAATTCTGCCTGGAAAGAACCCAGCTTTACCGGTGGGCAATTGCCCGAATACCAGATAAGCAAAGATGGATTTGCTGCTTCCTGGAAAAGCCTGTCGCATACCCGTAGCTATCCGCAATCATGGAAAGAAACTTCTTATGATCTTACCAATGCCTCTTTTGGTGCAGGTCTTTTTATTCCGGTGAATGGTTATCAGAAAACCATGCGTTCAGTGAAGTATGCCATTCTTTGTATCGTGCTCACCTTTGCAGCGTTCTTTATCATTGAGATGGTGAATAAAAAATCTGTTCACCCCATTCAGTATGCATTGGTCGGTGCCGCACTGCTTTTGTTTTATACATTATTGCTTTCCTTTTCTGAGTACATCGGTTTTAATCTTGCTTACATCCTTGCTACTGCGGCTACCGTAGGTTTGATAGGGTGGTTTATAAAAGGAGTGCTCTCTTCAGGGAAGCTGAGCTGGCTGCTGTCTTTGCTGCTGGTATTGCTTTATGGTTACATATTCACCATTCTGCAATTGCAGGATTACTCCCTGTTGCTGGGCAGCATAGGATTATTTATCACGCTCGGCGTGATCATGCATTATTCCCGGAAAATCCAATGGTAAAAAATCAACCATGACCATTATCTTATCCCTTATGAAAACGAAAAGGTCCTTCGCAATTGCGAAGGACCTTTGTTATGATGATGATCAGCTTATACTAGAAGTCGACACCCATGGCAAAATACCACATGGGTTTGTTGCGGAAAATGCCATTCATTTCCCAGGCTGCATCCACCCGGAGGAAATAACCAAGGAGAGTGCTGCGTGCCCCAAAGCCATAACCACCTGCAAAAGGACCAATGCCACCTGCTTTAAAACGGACAGTAGGTGCGTTAGGATCATTGCTGGTGTAAACGTTTTGCGGCCTTTGGATATTACTTACGCTTCCTGCCCAGGCTGTGCCGAAATCAACAAACTGCACCAATTGGAAATTGCGCAGGAAGGCATTGTTGATCGGTTTGTTGAAGAACGTGGTGAAAACAGGCAGCCTGAATTCACTGTTGATCACTACTGCATTGTTGCCATTCGCAACGTTTTGCCTGAAGCCACGCATATTCACTGCCAGTGATTGATAAGTATAATTATTAGGTTGAACAGGCGCGTTGCCGTCATTGAATTTTGGTCCAAACCAGTTGTCAACACCACCGAGATAATAAATGACCTGCTGATCTCCAAAAGAGAAATCTCCTGCAGCGCGAAGTGCCCAGATCAGGTTTCGGTAAAGCGGCAGGTAATGACGGGCATCAAAACCGACATTGAACATGGTCTTGCCCTGGTTTTGCTGCAACTGCAGTGCAGTGAGCTTGCTGGTCTGCATAAACCAGTCGGCATATATTTTATACCGCAGGCCATGCCAGATATTCGTAGCCGGTGTGACGGCATCATCATATACATATTCCAGGCTGAGCTGGCCATAGGTAGATTTGAAATCCGGTATCTCCAGTGATGTCGCGTCGCGGGAAGTGACCACGATCCTTTCAAAGCGTGGACCAAGCGTGGCACGCAGGCTCCTGGTCTTATCAAACGGATAACGCAGGCGGCCAAGATAGTAGCTGGAGAAGCTCTTACCCAGGTATTGCGGTGCATCTACAAAACCTACCTGGTTGCTGGAGCGATAATATGTAAGGCCCCAATCCAATCTCTTCCTGAAATTATAGAACTCGAACAACACATCATTGTCGCGCAGGTTGGAAGCGATACGGATGCCGCCGGTAAACTTGATATCTTCCATCAGATCGGAAGTGCCCAGCCTGATCAGGCCATTGAAATCATTTCCATTGGAAAGATAGATCGGGCCTGCACCACCACCATAAGGCTGGAATTTATTGACGGCCAGCACGGAATTATTGAAACCAGTGACTGCATAATCAGCAAAGAATTTCGGCGGACGGTATTCATACAGCTTTGCTTTGCTGAGAATGGTCGGTTGAGGCAATGCCTCTGCTTCGATCACTTTGCCCAGTTGGGTCGTATCTTTCTTTTCGTTCGCGAATTCGCTTTGGAAGAAATCATTTTGCTTCGGTACGGTATCCTGTTTTTGTTGGGAAGGAGACATGCGGTTTTTCTGCCGCTTGTCTTCATCCATGACCTGCTTCATGTATTCAGTGGGGCGGGCAGCCACATTGCGGCGGCGTAATACATTTTCATCCACACGAAGGCGATAAAGCAGTTTTACGTCACCCAGTTTCACTACTTCACTTACCTGTTGATTATCGCCGGCAGTTCTTGTTTCCAAAAGACTGCTTTGATAATTGGTGAGCGGGAACACATAAGAAGAATCATTGGTAATGGATACAAAACCTACTGAGTCGATATCTGTTTTATCCCATTCTTTCAGCAGGCTGTCCACATCTTTGAGTGAAGGATTGCGCAGCACTTCATCACCAATAAACACCAACGTATCGAGACCGGCCCTTTCTGTACGGAAGAAACCTGCATAGCGGTTATTGATACCATTCTCGTCACTCACAAATGTGAAATGGGAGGTATTGTATTGTGAAGGAAAACGCGCATCGCCAAACTTCATTGCTGTGAGCTGGGATATCTGTTTGAAATCTGATTTATTCCAGTTGTCTACCATGAAAATATTGAAGTGTTTGGCAGGCAATGAATCATCATGTGTTACCGCAGTAGCTGACGGGCGGTTGCTGGAATAAAGGATTCCCGTTTTGCCGGGGAAAGCAACAAACGAAGGATCGAGGTCATCATACACATCATTGGTGATCTGGTCGTAAGTCTGCTTATCTATTTTATACGTATAAATATCTGTTTGCCCGCTTCTGATAGCACTTAAAAGCAGGGTATTATTATCCAGCATGTATTTCATGTCCTGTACCTGGTTGAACATAGGCAGGTCCTGCTTAGCCACTTTGATCCGGTTAAGGGCATCATACACAAATAGTCTTGGTTTTCCTTCCAGGCTGTATATCACTGCCAGCCTTGTGCCTTTGCCATCCCAGGCAAGGATAGGGTAGTTGGGGTTCTTCTCATCTTCCCTGGAGCGGTGGCCAAAGCGAAGCAATACTTTGCGGTTCACAAAGTTCTCATTTAGCACTACCGTGTAAATACCCTGTTTGTATTCCACTACTGCATAAGTAAAGCTCTTGGGGTTGGGATTGGCATTGAAACGGATAAAGTCTTTTTTACGGATCACTTCACTTACGCCAAGCTGGCCTTTGGGAGCATTCTTACGGCTGCGGATATCTTTATAATACTGCTGGGGCACATCGATCATGAAATCTTTCAGCAGCTCTTTGAATTTCTTTTTGGTCACTTTTTCAGAAGCATTGTTGAGATTGCGGTAAATGCGGCTGAGATAGAGGAAATAAGTGACCTTGTTTTTGCCATATTTATCGGCAATGTATTTCCAGAAACCATGACCGGCCAGCAGTGGTTTCTCAAAGGCGAACTGATAAAAATTTTTGTACCTGCCGGAAAGCATGGTGGCGCGAAGGTCATCATCCAACTCAGGGCTCCAGTTTTCGGCGGCGTATTCAATATAGCCGTCGGTCAACCATTTCGGCAGATCGAGCAGGGCCTGGTTGGCAGCAAATTCACCGAGGTCGTCGCCAAACAAAATATTTTCTACCAGCACCCGGGCAATACCCTGGCGGATCTGGCGGCGGAGATTATCGTGATTGCCATCAAAGTAGACCAGCATTTTGTTGTTGACCAGTTTGGTCACACCGCCGGTATTCTGCCAGTCGATGCCCATGCCGATATTGGATTGCTGCAGTTCGTCAAAATTGTTGTACACCACAATATTGGTGCGGCGTTGCATTCCATACTCCACGAACTCTTCGATGCCCGGCAATTCTGTTTCCGCGATCTGGGCCACATATTTTCCCAGCCCTAATCCGTCCTGGCTGAAATACGTATTGAAATTATTGGTTTGATAATATCTCCATTTGAACTTCTGGTATTGCACACGGTTCTTGCCAAACTCCACTGTGCCTACCTGCGCATACGATGCCATTCCTGCACATACTAAAAAGCAGGTCACCAAAGCCTTCATTTTGCTATTCATCAGGGAATATTTATTTTTTATAAAGCTGCCGATCATTCTCACCCGTTTGATCTTTTCATGCGTATCAGTAAGATGCTGCAAATTCAGTGGGTGCATATCGTTTTTTGTTTCTTATTTTACAAATGTACCAGATTCGCCCTCATTTTTAAAAATACGAAAAACCGATCATGTTAACTGTTAAGACATTCACTTTTAGCCCCATCCAGGAGAATACCTATGTTTTGTATAACGAAAAGGGCGAGTGCTGCATTATAGATCCCGGCTGTTATTTTCAGGAGGAGCGTAACGAACTGAAATCAGCTATCGAAAGGGCCGGTCTGAAGCCGGTTTTACTGCTCAATACGCATGGCCATCTCGATCACGTATTCGGCAATAAATTCATATTTGAGACCTGGGGACTGATACCGCATATCCATGAGAAGGAAAAACCGGTGCTTGACCGTGCGCCGGTTGCGGCTGAGCGGTGGCAATTGCCATTTGATCATTATGAAGGTAAGCTGGAATTCATCCCGGAAAACAAACCCATTTTCCTGGGAGACGAAAAACTGGAAGTGCTGTTCACTCCGGGCCATTCTCCCGGCAGCCTCTCTTTTTATTATGAGCCGGGCTCTTTTTTGATAGGAGGGGATGTATTATTCAATGGCAGCATTGGCCGCACCGATCTTCCGGGAGGGGATTATGACACCCTGATCAACAGCATTCAGACCAAATTCTTTACCCTGCCAGACGATACCAAAGTATATTCCGGGCATGGGCCGGTAACAACGATCGGTTTGGAGAAAATGAATAACCCGTTTGTGAAATTGTATTAGTTCAATTCATTGTCCGTTGACCAGTAAACCGCCGCCAGGCTGCTTATCTGTAAAGCAATTTTCCTATAACAGGCAGGTTCTGCAATTCTTTCCGCTCGATGCGGATAATAAACCATGCAAATAAAAGAAGAAGAAGGGTGGCAGATGCCAGGTTGAACAAATGGTTGGGCCAGATACGCACCAATCCCAGGTGCAGTAAATAGATCAGTATAACCATCACGAGGTAAGCGATCAGTTTTTTGCGGGGATAAGGAACGGGATAATATTTCTGTCCCAGGATATAACTCACGATCATCATGAAAAGATAACAGCAGAAAGTGGCGATGGCCGCTCCGAAATAATGGAACCGGGGGATTAAAAGAATGTTCAATACAATGGTGAGCACAGCACCTGCAAGCGTGATAGCCGCACCCATCATGTTTTTATTGGACAGCTTGTACCAGATGCTGAGGTTGTAATAGATGCCCAGGAAAATATTACCCAGTGCAAGCAAGGGAACAATGCCCAGGCCTTCTACCCAGGTAGCTTTATCAATGGCCTCGAAAAACCAGGCGAACACATCAATGTAAAGGCTGATAAAAAGGAACATGAAACAGCAGGCGATCACAAAGAATTTCATTACGCGGGCATAGATCCGTTGTGGGTTTTCTTCCTTGGAGCGGTTGAAGAAAAACGGCTCGGCCGCCATGCGGAATGCCTGTATCATGATAGTGACCAGGACGGCCAGCCGGTAAATATTCCCGAAGATGCCTAGTTCGTGTTTGGCCTGCTGTTCTGGCAGATCAACCACGTGCTGGTAAATAAGACGGCTAAGCATATCATTTACCATACCGCCCATGCCCACAATTACCAGCGGGTACGAATAGTGCATTACTTTTTTCCAGAGGACTGCATCAAAACTGAAGCGTATCTGGATGAACTCCTTTCTTAAAAGTATAAATGTCAGAATGCTGCCGCAAAGATTACCGATCAGGTAATAACCGATGCCAATGTCATTATTGTAAAAAGTGCCCCAGAAAGATTCTTTATTGGCTTGCACATATTTTGGAAGCAGCCCCAGAAAAACAACGATCACTATAACATACATGAGCACACCCGCCATTCTTGCAAAAGCATAACGTTTGGGGCGGTTTTCCTGGCGCAAACGTGCAAAAGCAAGGGTGGAGAGTGCATCAAAGAAAATGATACCGGCCATCCAGGTAATATATTCGGGATGCTTTTCCAGCCTGGCCCATCTTACGATCGGTTCTTTGCAGAGCAGCAATATGACCGTAAATAAAATAGTGGAAACGATCAGTGAAACGGAAAGGGTATTGTATAATTTTTTCTGATCATGGTCCTGCGAAAAACGGAAATAGGCTGTTTCAAGTCCATATGTGAACAACACATTCAAAAACGGTATGATCGCATACACCTGGGTAAGATCAGCGGTCGTAGCCGGCTGGGCAAATAAAAGCGGCAGGGACAGGTTCATCAGGTAGCCCAAAAAACGGCTGGCGATCGTGGGAATACCATACCATAGAGTTTGACCTGCCAGTTTTTTAATGCCGCTCAAAAGAAAAGTTTAGCAACAAATGTAAAATAATAACCTAACAAAAAAGATACAAGATGCTATTCCGGTTTGCTGAACCTTGTATCCTTCAAAAAACTTGAATCGGTAAGCGTCCGCAAAAACAGTGCAATATTGGTAGCTTCTGCATCGGTAAGCTGAATGCCACCTGCCAGCAAAGGGTCGAGAGTAGGGCTTTGCTGCACACCGGTTCGGTAATGATTGAGACATTGGCCCAGCGTGGCGAAACGTCCGTCGTGCATGTAATTGGAAGAGATGTACACATTGCGCAGGGTAGGCACCTTGAACTTCAGTGAATCTTCCGGAAGATGTGTGATCCGCATACGGCCATAATCATTCAACGCTTGGTCGACCGGCAGACCGATATTGCGGAAACTGTAATCCGTGAACATAGGTTCCGGGTGGCAACTTGTACAATGTGCCTGGAACAGTTCGTAGCCAGACTGTTCAGTTGCTGTAAAAGAAGCTTCTCCTTTCTTAACACGATCATATTTTGAATTGGCAGAGGTCATGTAGCCGGTAAACTGCGCCAGTGCTTTCAGCATGTTCTCTGCACTGATGAATTCTGTACGGAAAACCTTTTTGAACATCTTCCGGTATTCCGGATCTTTTTGCAGTTTACCTATAACACCGTTGAAAGATTCTCCCATTTCAATATGCCCGTTGATCGGCTGGGCTGCTTCTGAAAAAAGCGTGCTGAACTCTCCATCCCAATGATAACTGTTTTGCCAGGCCAGGTTGAACAGAACAGGAGCGTTGCGCAATGTATGGGAATGGTACACTCCATGACTCCGGTCGTGCTCGTATGTTCCAAAACCAGCGATCTGCTGGTGGCAGGAAGCGCAGGGATGAACACTATCCACCGAAAGCCGTCCATCATAAAATAATTTACGGCCCAGCTCAAATCCTTCTTTGGTCAGGGGGTTATCGGTGAATCGGTAAAGTGGATCAGGAAAACCTGCCGGAATTTCCTGTGATAAAAAAGTAAGATCATTCGGGTTATCGTTTTTCTTACAGGAGCCCAGTACGTATGAAATGGCGATAACGGAGAGAATGATGGATAATATGGTGAATAAATGTCTTTTCATGATTCAAAACTCATGACTGTTGCGGTATTTCTGCCGGCCGGCTTTTACCTCCGACTTTCTCTTTTTTGACTCCATCCGCCGTTCTTTCGCTGCTTTGCTGACCCTGGTGGCGATACGCGGTTTTTTCCTGGTCAATGCATGACGCACCAGTTCGTTGATCTTTTGAACAGCTTCTTCTTTATTGGCCAGTTGGGTGCGATGGGTTTGTGCTTTTACCTGCAGCAGGCCTTCTGTATTGATACGGTTGGACAATTTTTCTGCAATAATGGCTTTCTGTTCCTCGCTGAGCAATAAAGAAGCAGCTACCGGCAATGAAGCGATCACAGCCGTTTCCACTTTATTTACGTTCTGCCCTCCCTTGCCACCGCTGCGCGTGGTTTGAAAGGAAATTTCTTTTCTGAGATCTATCATGGTCTATGGCCTACGGCCAATATATTTGTGAGTGAGTAAAGATACAATATATGCGGGCTGTAATACAAAGAGTGAAAAATGCAAGTGTTACGATCGATGGCCGGCAGAAATCTGCCATTCAGGACGGCCTTTTGGTATTGCTGGGTGTGGAAGATGCAGATACTGCCGATGATATCGGCTGGCTGAGCAGCAAGATCGTTAACCTGCGTGTTTTTAATGATGAGAACGGGGTAATGAACCGCTCAGTAAAAGAAATTAATGGCGATATTCTCCTGGTGAGCCAGTTCACCCTGCATGCATCCACCAAAAAAGGCAACCGGCCTTCCTATATCCGGGCAAGCAAACCGGACCATGCCATACCCATGTACGAAGCGATGATCAAACAACTGTCAACTGATCTGGGAAAAGAGATCGGAACAGGAAGTTTTGGAGCAGATATGAAAGTGGAGTTACTGAATGATGGGCCTGTTACTATATGGATAGATACGAAGAACAGGGAATAGTTTATTCGATCTTAATGAAAGTACCGACGACTCCCGACTCCCGACTAAAGACTCCTGACTCTATTGGACCCCTATTTTTTCTGAATACACCTTCCCATCGGTCAGTTGCAGGCGGATAAAAAATATCTTTTCATTCACACTGATCCTGAAATTGTAGCTGGTCGCATTTACTTCTTTTTGCTCCAGTATGCGGTTCCCGCCTGATGACCATACCATCACGCTTTTAATGTCCTTGGTGCTTTTGATGGTGATCTGCTTGCCGGAGGTAAGGATGCGGTAAGGTTTGGCAGGCTTTGCCGGGGCAGCAGATGTTGCTGATGCAGGCTGGGCTTCTGCTTCTAGTATAAGAGTCGATAAGATGATCGCCGCAAACGGCAATATATGACGGACCACGGTTAACATGATGCATTGAATTTTGGTGTTTCAATAAGAGCACAAGGATGGCAAGGGGTGGGTAAAACGGCAAGAATCATGCTATATTGCAAAGAACTTCTAAAAATTTTGTTATGACTATCCGGCAAGCACAGCAGCAAGTGGATGAATGGATCAAAACAATCGGTGTCCGTTATTTCAGTGAACTGACCAATATGGCGATACTGACAGAAGAAGTGGGAGAGCTTGCCAGGATCATGGCCCGTCAGTATGGCGACCAGTCGTTCAAGGAATCGGACAAGGGCCGCGACCTTGGCGATGAAATGGCCGATGTGCTCTGGGTGCTGGTTTGTCTTGCCAATCAAACCGGTGTTGACCTGGAAAAAGCCTGGGAAAAGAACCTGGAAAAGAAAACAAAGCGGGACGCCGAGCGTCATAAAGGGAATCCGAAATTATAGAGGAATTGTTTGGTGGCCGTGTACCCACACAAACTGGCACTATTTTTTTCATATATCCGTATGGCACGAAAAGTTTGGAATAGCATAAAGGAGGCATTTTCTGATTTTTTCAATAAAAAGATCCTGAAGCTGAGTGCTGCCCTTGCTTATTATACTGTTTTTTCATTGCCTGGCCTGCTGATCATTATTATCTGGGTAAGCGATATCTTTTATGGCCAGGAAGCAGTGGAAGGCGTGGTGTACGGACAGATCGCTGATTTTGTGGGAGGTGATGCAGCATTGCAGATACAATCAGTTATCCGCAATGCTACTTTATCATCGGAAAGCAAACTGGCCACTACGGTAGGTATTGCCACCCTGGTGATCGGTGGCACCAGCGTGTTTGGCGAAATACAGGATTCGGTGAACCAGATCTGGCGGCTGAAAGCAAAACCCAGGAAGGGGAGAGGTTTTCTCAAAATGCTGATCAACCGCCTTCTTTCTTTTTCCATGATCGTATCGCTGGGCTTCCTTCTCCTGGTTTCGCTGATCATAAATGGTATTATGGACATGCTGATCGGCCGGCTCACACAAAATTTCCCTGAAACGGCCGTGATCCTGGTCTATATCACAAATATCCTCTTGACCTTTTTAATCACTGCCTCCCTTTTTGCCCTGATATTTAAGGTGTTACCCGATGCCCGGATACAATGGAAACATGTAAGGGCCGGTGCTGCCGCCACCGCTATCCTGTTTATGGTGGGCCGGTTCCTGATCGGGTATTATCTTGGTCAAAGCAGGATGTCATCGGCCTATGGCGCTGCAGGGTCCATCATTGTGATTTTGTTATGGGTCTATTACTCGGCGATCATCCTCTACTTCGGAGCAGCTTTTACACACGCTTATGCCGTTGAAACCGGCTCGCGCATCTATCCCAACAACTATGCGGTCTGGATCGAACAGGTAGAAGTGGAATCCGAAAAAGATCTGCAACGCGCAGCAAAAGAGATCGCCTCTTTGCAGCAAACTATAAATGATCCGGACTCATCCACAAATTCCTGACTTCTGCCCCAACTCCTGACTCCCAACTCCAGACTCCCGACTATTCTTTGCCCCTTTCCCCTCATCACTTATTTTTGCAGGCCGGAAATTCCAGGCAATTAAAAACGATTATGGCAAACGATTCCAATAAGTTCCAGGCGATCATCTCGCATTGTAAAGAGTACGGTTTTATTTTTCCCAGCAGCGAAATATATGATGGACTGCAGGCTGTGTATGATTATGGCCAGATGGGCAGTGAATTAAAAAAGAATATCCGCGATTACTGGTGGAAAAGCATGACCCAGTTGAATGATAATATCGTGGGTATCGATGCGGCTATTTTTATGCACCCCACTACCTGGAAAGCCAGCGGTCACGTGGACAATTTCAACGACCCGATGATCGACAATAAGGACAGCAAGAAACGCTACCGGGTAGACCATCTCATTGAAGCCCATGCCGAACAAATGGAAAAGGATGGCCGTATTGATGAGGCGAAAGGAATGCTGGATGAAATGGAAAACCTGCTGGCCAAGGATGATTTTGCAGGATTGAAACAACTGATCGCGGACCATGGCATTGCCTGCCCGGTCAGCGGCACTTCCAACTGGACGGATATCCGCCAGTTCAACCTGATGTTTGCTACCGAATTCGGCGCAGTGGCAGCCGAAGAGGGTCAGGACAATATCGTGTACCTGCGCCCGGAAACAGCACAGGGCATTTTTGTCAATTTCCTGAACGTGCAGAAAACAGGACGGATGAAAGTGCCATTTGGTATTGCCCAGATCGGTAAAGCATTCAGGAATGAGATCGTTGCCCGCCAGTTCATTTTCCGGATGAGGGAGTTTGAGCAAATGGAAATGCAGTTTTTTGTACGTCCCGGCACTGAAGGCGAATGGTATAAATACTGGAAAGAAGCAAGGCTGCAATGGCATTTAAGCCTGGGCATACCGGCTGAGAGCTATCGTTATCATGACCATGTGAAACTGGCGCATTATGCCAAAGAAGCCTGTGATATAGAATTCAATTTTCCTATCGGTTTTAAGGAAGTGGAAGGCATTCACTCCCGCGGTGATTTTGACCTGTCTCAACACCAGGAATACAGCAAGAAAAAAATGCAGTATTTCGATAATGATATTGATCCTGCCACAGGCAAGCCTTATGGCAATTATATTCCTTATGTGATTGAAACATCTATCGGCCTTGACCGTATGTTCCTGCTGGTGATGAGCCATGCTTATGAAGAGCAGGATTTAAGCACTCCGGAGAAACCAGACAGCAGGGTGGTGCTGAAATTTCCTGCAAAGCTGGCGCCTATCAAGCTGGCTGTTTTGCCATTGACCAAAAAAGACGGTCTTCCTGAAATCGCGAAAAGCATTGTGGATGATTGCAAACAGCATTTCCGTTCTTTTTATGAAGAAAAGGATTCTATTGGTAAACGCTACCGGCGGATGGATGCACTGGGAACGCCTTTTTGTGTAACCGTAGATCATCAAACCAAAGAAGATAATACGGTTACTATCCGGTATAGGGACAGTATGGAGCAGGAGAGGATCCCTGTGAGTGAGATAAAAGATCGTGTGCTTAAGGCGATCGGGTAGTATATTAAAAAAAATGTGGGGCGTAAGAGTAACGCAAAGAGCGCAACGGAGACGCCAGGAACGCAAAGAGTTGTTAAAATTACATTGCGTCCTTTGCGTCACCGTTGCGCTCTTTGCGTTACCACTCCTCCAAACAAATCCTATCCATACAATTCCTGGTGAATATCTTTCTTATCGTATCCCATTGCCACGATCCGCTGCTTTGCTTCATCGATCATATTCTTCCAGCCGCATAATAAGAATGCTGCCTCCGGTTTGCCGGAGCAATGTTCTTCATAAATGGCATGCACATACCCGCTTTTCCCTTCCCATTCTTCACGGGAAAGTGTTGGGATGTAATGGAAATTCTCCAGTTCCAGCGAATTCAATTCGTCATAATACAGCAAATCCTTTTTTGTGCGGCAGCCATAGATGATATAGATATCACCGTGCGGAATATTATTCCGCCAGATATGGTGCACCATGCTGCGGAAAGGGGCTATCCCTGTGCCGGTGCAGATAAGGAACAGGCATTTATTCAACTCTTCTTCATGGAGCACGAACACGCCCTGCGGCCCGCGGAGGACCAACTCACTGCCCACCGAGATCTCGTTAAAAATATAGGTAGTGCCCACTCCTCCTTCCAGCAACACGATCACCAGCTCAAATACATTGGAGCCATCGGGCCAACTGGCAATGGAATAACTGCGCCAGCGTTTGGCGGGTTTCTCGTGGATAGGCAAGTCAAGCGTTACAAACTGGCCGGGAGTGAAATCGAATGAAGCCAGTTCAGGCACTTCTATCCAGTAGCGGCGGGTATTATAAGTCTCCTGCTCAATGCGGATGACTTTACCGGTGCGCCAGGGTTGAACAGCCATCAGGTATAAATTTAAAGTAATATACAAAGAGTATTGCAATCGCCCGAACAACCTGGCGGGTCAGTTGTATGACCGGATTTTGAAATCAAACGAGTTATCCACATATAAAACCGTTTGGCATAGTAGTTGGATTTCAATAAATGCTTTTAATGGTGATAGACCACAGTGAATTGAATTCCTTTTTTTAATCATAAACTGAAGATCATGAAAAAAAGTATTCTCTCCTGTGGCATAATTGCAGCAGTCACTGCAAGTGTGTTGGCATTTACTGAGCCCCAAGGCAGTATTACCGGAAAAGTTACTCCCGCTGATGGTGCGGATGCAGTATGGGCTATTTCCGGCAGCGATTCAACCAAAGGCAATATTACCTCCGGTACTTTCTCACTTTCAGTGAAAAGCGGTACATATAAAGTGATCGTGGATGCGAAAGATCCTTATAAGGACGTAACGTTTGACAATATTGAAGTGAAGGACCAACCAGTGGATATCGGTGAAGTGGTGCTGCAACAATAAAACGAATTGAGCTTGGACGGTTCATAATACAAAAGCCCCGGGAGACCGGGGCTTTTTTCATGGAATGAAGAACTTATTACTCCAGTACAATGATCTTCTTTATATAAAGCTTCTTATCATGTGTCACCTGCAGGTAGTAAACACCTGCGGCAAGTTTGCCTGGCGTGATCAGTTTGGACAGGGTGCCGGTAAAGTCCGGTATCTGGCTGCGGTATACCTGCTGACCTGTTGTGCTGACCAGGGAAATATCCAGGTTGCTTCTTGTTCTTGTTACCAGTTGCAGGGTAAACTGTCCGCCCGGTGAAGGGTTCGGTGACACTTTCATGCCGATCTCTTCCGGATCAACATTGGTAACAGGTGTAGCAGTGAAGTTGATTGCATTGGAAGTGATCGTGCAGGAACCTGTGGTCACTTTTGTAGTGTAAACACCGGTGGCGGTGGCCGTATAAGTTTGCCCGGTTGCTCCATCGATCAGCACATCATTGAGATACCACTGATTGCCTGTTGCAATGGAACTGGTGAGCACGTTCCCGTTCAGCGTGACCGTTGGTGTGGGATTGGTAGTGGCCACGATCGGTACACGGCCGGATGAACAATTGGTCAGTTTCAAACCAATATCATAATAGAAATAATAGAATTTCTGGTAGTAATTGGGATCTCCGGTCAGCGTGGCACTGTTGCCGGTAATGGACAACACGCCCGGCACGGAGTAAGGATAGATCGTGGAAGCGATATTATTGTTCCTGAATATGGATGCGCCATTCGAGCATTCGATGAGCAGGTAATAATTGGCTGCTTCAGGGAAATCAATACCCAAATAATAGATGGCTCCTGCATCGGCAGGATCATTATTCTGTGCTCCCAGTTCCGGTGGTGTGGGTGCAGTGGCATACACATCGATCGTTTTGCTGGAGATAGGATAAAAAGTGTAAGTGCCGTTCGCATTTTCAGAAACGATCTGGCGAAGGGTAAAAGTGATCTTTCCTGAATTGCCGATATACAAACGTGCTGTTTGTAATGTTACGGGTATCGAAGCGGTGAACTTCACAATATTACCACTGAAAGCATTATAACCTCCATCCGTAAATACCTGCTTATTGGCAGGGCCCAGCTTGGCTGTTTCACCTGAACTTAAATAGTAAGTTGAAAGAATGGTTGAACTGCTTGCCGTGCTGCCGGTAGCCAAAGGAGTGGTAGCGGTAGCAGAAGAATACCAGTTATAAGGTTGTGCTCCGGAAACCGCTGTAGCATTCAAGCGGGCTGTAGGGCCGCAGATAACTGCTGTGCCAGTGGGATTTGAGGCTGCTGCACGACTGGTAAAGCTGAACACGCTTTGATCATTCGTTGCATTCTGATCACCCGGGAAAGCAGTGGTAGCAGTAATGGTGTAAGATTGACCGGGAGCTATTTCAACCGGTGTCTGGAATGTATATACTTCATCTGTTTGCGCAGAGATAGTGTCGGCATAAGTGGCTGTCAATGTCGCAATGGTTGTTGCGCCCTGTTTTACTACGGCTGTAAGCGGAATGTTCTTTTTATTCGCATTGCCAAAGTTGCGCACACGAACGGATACATATTGTGCAGGGGAAGGACAATTGCCGGCTTCAGGTGAAAGCAATTCTGTAATGCCGAAGTCGAGGGAAGGGGTAACTGCCAGCAGGCGGTAATCCTGTGTTTCTCCTTTTGTATAAGAACCGCAGGAAGTAACATTTGCTGCATTATTTGTTTCCTGCATCACGATGCGAAGTATAGTGTATTTACCGGCTGTGAGGGAGGCGGGTATGGTCACATTGCCGGTAAAATCGCCATTGCCATTGATCACACCGCTGGTAGCAAGTGTTTCTCCTGCATCAGTGAAATCACCATCGTTATTGGCATCGATGAATACTTTCACGATCTTATCGGCAACGCTTGCATCGCAACTGTTGAGACGCACGAATATCGGCAGGGTCTGGCCGGGTTCAATATTGCCGGTCAGGTTGGTATAGCTCGTATAGGAAGTGCAACCGGCCGGATTTTTCTGCCGGATATTGCTGAATGAAACACTGTCTATTCTTGCTCCGCCCGTATTGCTGGCAGCAGAAGCACAATAAGCCAGCCCGCCAACACCGCTTACGATCAATGAATAGGCCTGTGATCCTCTTTGCAAAGTATTTTTATGTGTAACCTCGATGGTGTAACTGTCTCCCGGCACCACATCTGTCAGTTCAATTTTTTCCACGTTGTCGCGTGTATTATCACCACGGGTAGCAGCAGCACTGGGCGTAGCAGGAGTCAATATCCAGGGGCGGTAAGTGGTTGCCCCTTTTTTAATAACAATATCAAGATCATTGACCAGTTTTTTGGCAGGATTGTTCAGAGCAGTTGCTTCCGGTTCTACTGTTTCTGCTTTGGGATCTGTCCAGGAAATAGTGGCGCGTATCACACCATCACCAGAAGCGATAACTGGCAGGGAATAAGAGGCGCCGTTGTTCAATACGTTTTCCTGTATCAAATCCTTTGTATTATTGGAAGTGATCACTGCTGCTGCTTTCTGCATATTGATAAGGCCCCAGCCAAACTGATAGTCCGGGCCGGGTGAAGCACCTGCTTCATCTGCAGTGTGGATGACCAAACCTTTCAGTGTGGCAGAGCGCATGAATGCGCCGGAATGCAGTTGCGAATAATATTCCTGCAACAGTAATAAAGAACCTGCTGCATTGGGGCTTGACATGGATGTGCCGCTGAAAGTGGCATAAGCTGTATTGGAAGTGGCCACGCTCGATAAAACGTTTACACCATCTGCCACCACATCCGGTTTAATGCGGCCGTCATCTGTAGGCCCCCAGCTACTGAAGTCCGACATCACCACATCCTGCGGGCGGCTGTAACCGCTGCTGATGGGATTAACAGCGCCTACTACCAGGATATTTTTTGCATTGCTGTTGGTAGAGAGAATATCATAACTGTCATTGTCGCTGATGCCGGCCGGCCGGTTGCCTGCTGATGCCATCTGGCCTGCTGCGTTGTAGCGCCAGTAAGGCTGTCCAACATCAGGCCCGTTCGTATTCCGGCTGTTGCCGGCTGATTTTACGATCAGATAGTAAGGAGCATTATAGGCAATAGAGTCCCACAACTGTGCGCCGGATGAGTAATAACCGAACTTGTAATCTTCAACGGAACCGACCGGGCCCCAGTATTCCCAACGGGCAGGATTTACATCCGAATTATAAACCCATCCTGCATTAAATCCATAAGAGTGATTGGAGATAAGAAGATTGGATGCTGCTCCCATCATCTCCGAATTGTCGCCGGAAAAATCATAAGCCACCAGTTCCTGCAATCCAAAGCTCATTCCCTTTGCAAGAGGGTTTACACCGCTGGCTATCATGGTGCCGGCCACGTGAGTGGCATGGTCACTGTTCTCGGTACCATCCGTCTGTTTTATCCGCCCCGTCAGTTCCGTATGCGTAGCCCTTACCCTGCCACCGTCCCACATTGCCAGCTTATCTTTCATGTTGGCGGAAGATCCGGAAAGGTTCAATCCTGTGCTGCCACCGGGCCAAAGTTTGCTGGTGCCGATCGTAGCCGCTGCCAGGATATTGTTTTCGGTGGAAAGATAGAGAGGCAGGCCAAAAGCATCTATCCCTGCAAGAATGGACACATAGCCATTGGGCCGGGTAATAACAGTGTCCCAACCCTTTTGACGGGCCAGGGACATCAATTGTTCATGATTTCTTTTTTCTTTGGCCGCCTGCAACACGGATGATTGCCGGAGCAATTCCGTATTTGTTCTCACCTGGGCAAAGGAAAACTGATAACAGCCAACTGTTATTACGGATAATAATAAGCGTACTGAAAAAAATCGCATATTTTCAAATATGTTTTGTGGTAGTCAAAGCGAAAGCACCTCCTAAATTACATTAATTGCAAACGCCTAAAGAATGAAAACCTACAATTTTTGGGTAATTCCCGCAATAATCCTTGGCCTTGCCAGCCTTACGGCTTCCAATGAAGCAGGCTGCTCCCGTACAGGGATAAAGGGGCATGTGTATCTGGTAAAAGGCAACCAGATGCCTTCTCCCGACAGACAGCCCTCTGCGCCTGCCGGATTGGAAACCCAGCTCTACGTTCACGCACTCACTTCCATCGATCAGGTGAAGCGGGTGGGGGTAACAGCGTTTTACAGCGAGGTGAGCACCCCCCTGATCACCTCGGTAAAAACAGATGCCTCGGGCGCTTTTTCAGTAAAACTGCCACCAGGCATGTATTCATTATTCATTAAAAAAGGGGAGAACTACTATGCGAACCTTTTTGATGACAAGAATAATATTTTCCCGGTGGAAGTGGTGCAGGGAAAAATGACAGAAGTGGATTTTAAGGCGGATTATGATGCGGTGTATTAAGGTAGGTTCCAGTTGCAGGAATTCGTAACTTTGCCGCCGTTTATGACCCAGGAATTGTTGCAGCAGTATCAGAACACCCCCCGCCTTTTTCAATTGGCGGACAGGCTTTCATTTTCCCAACCCCAAAAAATCTATCTCGCAGGCCTCCACGGAAGTTCACCCGAATTCGTAACGGCCGCCGCATTCCTGCATCCTTCCTGTTCACAGCTCAACCACCTTATCATCCTGAATGATGCAGAAGAAGCCGCTTATTTTCATAATACCCTGGAGAACCTGACAGGGGCTTTGGATATTTTTTATTTTCCCTCTTCTTTTAAGAACAGGAAGAATTATCGCTTGCTGAATTCTTCACACGTTATGCTGCGTACAGAAGCATTGACCAAGATCGCAGCAGGTGGCAACAAAAAAGTGCTGGTCACTTATCCCGAAGCCTTATTTGAAAAAGTGGTAGTGCCGGGCACACTTTCTTCCAATATTATTTATATCAAAGCCGGGGATAATCTTAACCTGGAAAAATTGCTGCTGCAACTGGCCGATTATGGTTTTGAGCGGACGGATTTTGTGTATGAACCGGGACAGTTCGCTCTTCGTGGCGGCATCCTCGATATTTATTCATTCGGTAATGAAAAGCCATACCGGATCGAGCTTTTCGGACATGAAGTGGATTCCATCCGCATCGTAGACCCTGAAACACAACTGAGTGAAAGAAAACTGCTGCAGGTCAGCATTATTCCCAATGTAGACACACAGTTTGAAGAGGAAGAAAGAGTGCCGCTTTTTGATTTTCTTTCGCCCAATACCATTGTCTGGCTGCAGGATTATGAGATATGCAAGGAGAAATTACTGGAAGGTGAAGAAGAACTGGCAGCATTTATTGCAGGACATACAGAAGAAAGCTGGCCTTCAGGCGCACGTAAAGAACAAATAGAAGAGGAAGACAGGCTGACAAAAAAAGAAGTATCGGCCAATGATTTTATTACAGCCGCCGTGTATGAAGAAAAACTGACGGACAGGCATGTAGTGGGTTTTGGCTATGCAAACAGTTTTCCCGCATCCTATGCTCCTTTTGAGATCGAATTCAAAACAAAAGAACAACCTGCTTTCAACCGGCAGTTTGATCTGCTTATCAAAGACCTTAAAGGCTGGGAGAGCAAAGGGTTTCAGCTCTACCTCTTTGCTGAAAATCCCAAACAACTGGAAAGGCTGCAAACGATCTTTGATGATCTGAATGCAGCTATTGTTTTCAACCCCATAACCACTTCCATACATGAAGGGTTTATTGATGAAGAACTGAAACTGGTTTGCTATACGGACCACCAGGTATTCCAGCGGTATCATAAGTATAAAGTAAAGCAGGCTTACAATAAGAGCAAGGCATTAACCCTTCGCACGCTGCGTGAACTGCAGCCGGGAGATTATGTAACGCATATCGATCATGGAGTAGGCGTGTACAGCGGCCTGCAAAAACTGGAAGTGAACGGGCGCTTGCAGGAAGCTGTAAGGTTATTGTACAAGAACAATGATATTCTTTATGTGAATATCAACTCACTTCATAAAATAGCTAAATACACCGGAAAAGAGGGAAGCGTACCCAAAGTGAACAAACTGGGCACCGATGTATGGAATAAGCTGAAAGAAAAGACCAAGGTAAAAGTCAAGGAGATCGCGTTTGACCTGATCAGGCTTTATGCGCAACGGAAAGCGCAGGAAGGGTTTGCCCATTCGCCAGACAACTATATGCAAACCGAACTGGAAGCTTCCTTTATTTATGAAGACACACCAGATCAAAGCAAGGCAATAGCAGATGTGAAGAAAGACATGGAATCTTCTTCACCCATGGACCGGTTGGTTTGCGGAGATGTAGGTTTTGGTAAAACGGAAGTAGCGATACGCGCAGCATTCAAAACCTGTGTGGATGGCAAGCAGGCTGCAGTGTTGGTGCCTACTACCATCCTGGCTTTTCAGCATTATAAAACGTTCAGCGATCGTCTGAAAGATTTTCCGGTGACGGTGGATTATATCAACCGCTTCAAATCGGCCAAAGAAAAAAAGGAAACGCTGAAGAAACTGGAAGAAGGGAAGATCGATATTCTTGTAGGCACACATGGTATTTTAGGCAAGGAAGTAAAGTTCAAAGACCTTGGACTGCTGATCGTGGATGAAGAACAAAAATTCGGTGTGGCACATAAAGAGAAGATCAAAAGCATCCGCACTACCGTGGATTGCCTAACGCTTACAGCTACACCTATCCCGCGGACACTGCAATTCTCCTTAATGGGCGCACGTGATCTGAGCATTATCAATACGCCTCCGCCCAACCGTCAGCCAATACAAACTGAAGTGCAGGTATTCAACCAGGATTTTATCCGCGATGCGATCTATTACGAAACAGAACGTGGCGGTCAGGTATTCTTTATTTATAACCGCATCAGCGGACTGTCTGAAATGGCCGCTATTATACAGGGGCTTTGCCCTGACCTGAGCATTGGTTTTGCCCATGGACAAATGGAAGGGCATGAACTGGAAGAAAAGATCCTTGATTTTATTGACAGGAGATACGATGTGCTGGTTTGTACCAATATCGTTGAAAGCGGGGTGGATATTCCGAATGTGAATACCATCATCGTCAACAATGCCCACCAGTTTGGCTTAAGTGATCTTCACCAGTTGCGCGGGCGTGTAGGCCGCAGCAATAAAAAAGCCTTCTGTTATTTGCTGGCACCACCAATGAGCACCCTGCCAGCGGACTCAAGAAAACGCCTTCAAACACTGGAGCAGCATAGTGAGCTCGGTAGTGGTTTCCAGATAGCGATGCGCGATCTCGATATCCGCGGTGCAGGCAACCTGCTGGGCGGAGAGCAAAGTGGTTTTATGGCAGAGATAGGCTTTGAGATGTACCAGAAAATACTGGAAGAAGCGATCAAGGAACTGAAGCGTACGGAGTTCAGGGAACTGTTCAAGGAAGAGATTGCGAAGCAGGATGATTTTGTACAGGATTGTACCATTGATACAGACCTGGAGATACTGATACCGGATGAATACGTGGAAAGTATTACTGAAAGACTTTCCCTTTATCAACGATTGGACAATTCCGAAACCGAAGAGGAATTACTGGAAATGCGCGAAGAGCTGGCCGACCGTTTTGGTCCGATACCGCCACAGGTGGAAGATCTTTTCATCACTGTCCGCTGCCGCAAACTGGCTGTTGACCTGGGATTTGAAAAAATGTCATTGAAAGACGAAGTGCTGCGTTGCCACTTTATCAACCGCCCTGATTCTCCTTATTTTGAATCCGAATTATTCAATAAGATCATTGAATACCTTCAAACAGGCACTAACAAAGCCAAACTGCGCCAGACAGGCAAACTGTTCCTGCTTGTTGCTCAGCCTGTAAAGGGTATGGAAGAAATGCACCGGTTCCTCTCCGGCATGCACCGCTTTGCATTCGGGAACAGATAATTATTATCCGTTATCTATTTATTATCTTAGAGGCAAGAACGATTCTTATGAGAACCTACCCATTTGCCCTTATTGCAGCGCTGTTGCTTGCTTTTACTTCTTCTGCACAGGACAGTTCAAAATATACCATTGCACTACGCTCAGGGAATTTTATTCCGGCAAAAAATATTACCGCCACACATATTGCTTCGCTGAACCAGTTGGTATCGAAAACATCAACACCCCGGTTCATCCTTTTACAATTTGAGCAAATGCCTGGTGAAGCGGAAAGAAAAGCGCTGGCAGCAACAGGGATTGACCTGCTGGAATACATTCCGCAGAATACGTATACGGCCACGATAAAAGGAGGTTTAACAGAAGAATTATTGCAAAGGGTAAAAGCCAGGGCTGTTGTGGAGTTATTGCCCGAACAAAAAATGGCTTTACCATTGATAACAGATAATATACCCGTAGCTGCATTGAGATCGCCGGGCATGGTGGATGTATGGGTCAGTTATCCAAAGACGATACCTTATGAAAAGGTTGTACAGGAGTTAGCGGCGCACCAGGTGGAAATTTTACCCACTCCATACAATGCCTATCATATAATAGCGCTGAGGATAGCAAAGGAAAGATTGAAAGAACTGGCAGGGCTGTCTTTTATAGAATACGTGCAGCCTGCTCCGGGAGAAGATATTGAACTTAATAATAAAAGCAGGGCATTGTCGAGAGCTAATGTATTGCAATCTTCACTGGCAGGCGGGCGTGATCTTCATGGTGAAGGTGTGGTGGTGGGCGTGGGAGATAATGGCAATCCATTGCAGCATATGGATTTTACAGGCAGGCTCATTAACCGTGCTGCTATCAGCAGCGGGAGCCATGGCACACACGTTGCCGGTACATTAGGAGGGGCTGGGATCATACAGGAGAAATATGCAGGATATGCGCCAAAAGCGATGCTCATTCCACAAGCATTTTCCAATATACTGGCTTATGCACCAGCTTATATCCAGGACCACAATATGGTGATCACCAACAATTCTTATGGCAATGTGGCGGATGATTGCCAAACTTTCGGTGTATATGATCTTTATTCCAGGATAATGGATCAAATGGCACTGGCTTATCCTCATCTTCAGAATGTATTTGCCGCAGGTAATAGCGGCTCCATTAATTGCGCACCGTATCCTGCAAGTTTTCATAATGTGCTGGGAGCTTATCAAAGTGCAAAAAACGTGATCAGTGTAGGGGCTGCAACAGAACTGGGGCTGGTACATCCCGGTTCCAGCAGAGGCCCTGTTGCAGATGGTCGCATCAAGCCTGAAATTATGGCGCAGGGCATTACAGTGTATTCAACTGTACCCACTAACGCATATGGTGTAATTTCCGGTACCAGTATGGCCGCTCCTGCAGTAAGCGGCGGACTGGCCTTGCTGTATCAACGCTACAGGCAGTTGCATGCAAATGCAGATCCTGTGAATGGATTGATGAAAGCCTTGCTTTGCAATGGTGCTACGGATATGGGCAACCCCGGTCCGGATTACAGTTATGGTTTTGGACAAATGAACCTGCTTCGTTCAGTGAAAATGCTGGAGAATAACAATTACATTGAATCAGCAGTAAATGCAGCAGGCATCAATACGCATTCAATAACCATTCCTGCAGGTTCGGATATCGCACAGTTAAAAGTAATGCTGTACTGGAATGATGACCCGGCTGCAATGCTGGCATCCCAAACATTGATAAATGATCTTGACCTGGAAGTAGTGGACCCTGCTTCTGCCACGCATCTTCCTTATTTACTGGATACCATTCCTTCCAATGTAAATAACAATGCAACAAGGGGTGCCGATCATTTCAATAATATAGAACAGGTAGTGATCGATAATCCCGGGCCGGGCACATACACATTCCGGGTGAAAGGAACCAATATTCCTCTCAGCAGTCAGTATAGTTATTTTCTTGTGTATGATACCCTGCCCGTATCTGCTACATTGGTATATCCCAACGGAGGCGAACATTTTATCGCCGGCGATTCCCTTTACATCAGTTGGGATGCTTATGGAAATCCTTCTAATGATTTTTCTCTTCAGTATTCAACAGATGGGGGAGCAAGCTGGCCGGTAACGATCGCGGGTAATATCGATGCAGCGCAACGCCTGTTTAAATGGTTTGTACCTGCGGGCGCCACGGGCCACGCAAAAATAAGACTGGTCCAGAACGGAACAGGCCTTGAAAGCACCAGTGCCGATTTTACTGTGATAGGTATGCCTGTAGTAACCCTAGCCCCTGTGCAATGTGAAAGTTATATTGCCATAAACTGGCGTGTTGTTGCAGATGCTACGGATTATGAAGTGATGATGCTTAGGGGCGATGAAATGGTACCAGTTGCTACCACTGCTGATACTTCCTATACATTCAGCGGTCTCTCAAAAGATACGGCTTACTGGGTCACTGTAAGAGCAAGAATCAATGGTAGTCCGGGAAGAAGGGCCAATGCTATCATCCGGCAACCCAATACAGGCACATGCGCCGGTGTGATCAGTGATAATGATCTGAAGATAGATGCGATACTTTTACCCACCGTGTCCGGAAGAAAATACACTTCAACGGAATTGACTTCCACCACCAATATCCGGATAAGGATCAAGAACCTGGACGATGTTGCTACAACCGGGAACATACCTGTGCGATATATCATTGGTGCAGGCCCTGCTGTGCAGGAAACCATCATCAATCCTGCCATTGCAGCAAGGGGAACTTACACCTATACTTTTACAGCGCCGGCAGATATGTCGGCCATAGGGGATTATCCATTAAAAGTGAGTGTGTCTTATCCCGGTGATCCTGTAACGGTCAATGATACGCTGTCTGTTCTTTTTAAACAACTCGATAATCCGGCCATCGATCTTGCAACAGATTTCCTGGATGATATTGAAGCGGCTCCTGTTCAAAGCCATACCACACGACAAACCGGTTTGACCGGCCTTGATCGTTATGATTTTGTTGGTTCCACTCAATACGGGCGCATAAGAAGTTTTGTAAACAGCGGCATTGCCTATTCAGGTAACCGCGCGCTTACACTGGATGCCGACCGTTACAATGCAGCAGGAACGACCGATTCCCTTACTGCCACTTTTAACCTTCAGGGATATGATGTGTCAACAGATGATATACGATTGGATTTCTATTTTAAACAGCATGGACAGGTTTCCAATGCTGCCAATAAAGTGTGGGTACGCGGAAGTGATCTCGATCCCTGGATAGAAGCCTATGATCTTTTCGCCAACCAGGAAATAGCAGGTGTTTATAAACAATCTCCCAGCATTGAATTAAAAAGCCTGCTGATGGCCAATGCCCAGAATTATTCTTCCAGTCTCCAGGTGCGTTGGGGGCAATGGGGACAGATACTGACAGCAGATAATGAAACCGGAGCAGGTTATACATTTGATGATATACACCTGTATAAAGTAACAGATGATATCCAACTGGTAGCAATTGATACGCCTGCTGCAGCAAGCTGCGGGCTCGATGCTGCCGTTCCAATAGAGATCAGCGTCAGGAACAGTGCTGCAGCAACCATCAGCAATATACCTGTAAGACTGCAGGTAGATGGAGGAACTGTTATCAATGAAACCATTCCTTCGATACCTGCCAATACAACGATCACCTATACGTTTGCAGCTACGGCCAATCTTGCCATATCCGGCAATCATACTGTAAAAACCTGGGTAGCCCTGCCATCGGATTCTTACCGGTCTAATGATACGGCTGTTGTAGCCGTGATAAATTCTCCGATAGTGAACAACTTCCCCTATCTGCAAAACTTTGAAGCAGGAGATGGTAACTGGTATGCAGGCGGGCTCCGAAGCAGTTGGCAATACGGAACACCTGTTTCCACCCGTATCAGTAAAGCTGCAAGCGGCACCAAAGCATGGAAGACGAGTTTGTATGGAAATTACAATGATGGAGAGTTTTCTTATCTCTATTCCCCCTGCTTTGATATCAGCAGCATGACCAACCCCACACTTAGCTTCAGCCTGGCGCTTGACCTGGAAGAATGCGGCGCCACACTCTGCGATGAAGCACATGTTGAATATTCTGCAGACGGAAAGAACTGGGTTAAACTGGGTACAATGGGAGCGGGCACCAACTGGTATAATAAAAATTATTCCGGCAATCAGGTGTGGAATATCCAAAGCTACACACGCTGGCATGTGGCCACCATACCATTGCCAACGGGGTTGAGCCGCCTGCGTCTGCGTTTTGTAATGCATTCAGATCCTTATACGAGCAGGGAAGGAATAGCCGTGGATGATATACATATTTATGATAAGCAGTATGAAATTTATGACGGTCCGCCTTATACAAGCAATGCCGTGAACCAACCGGCAGTGAGTGGAAACAACTGGATTGATTTTACAGATGCAGGCAAGGTCATTGCCTCCATTAATCCTGCCGGGCAGAACCTGGGTAGCACCGATGTGCAGGCATATATTTATACAGGGCCTGTACGCACAAAAAACAATCAATACTATCACAACCGCAATATCACCATCAAGCCCACGCAAACGGTATTGCCTGATTCTGCTATCATCCGTTTCTATTTCACCGATGCAGAAACAGAATTGCTGTTGAATGCAGGCGGATGTGCACTTTGTTCCAAACCGGTTTCAGCGTATGAACTGGGCATTACCAAATATGATGATGCCAATAAAACACTGGAGAATGGTAATCTTTCGGATAATTCAACAGGTGACTGGTCCTTTATCTCCAATGCTGTAAAAGTGCCGTACGACAAAGGTTATTATGCAGAGTTCCGGGTCAAAGATTTCTCAGAGTTCTGGCTTAACAATGGCGGGCCAGATCATAACCAGTCATTGCCTGTGGAACTGATAAGCTTCACCGCAACAAAACAGTCCAATAAAGAAGTGAAGCTGGATTGGGTAACAGGTTCAGAGATCAATTCATCTTATTATGATATAGAACTTGCCAAAGGCAATGTGGCACTTAGCCAGGAAGCGTTTACGCCTATCGGGCGTGTAACCAGCTTTAACTCACCCAATGGTAGCCGATATGGCTTTACGGATAAAGAGAACAATAAATCCGGTATCCGGTATTACCGCCTGAAAATGGTAGACCAGGATGGCGGGTTCCGCTATTCTGCTATCCGTCCTGTTGTGTTTGATGAAGAAATAAGCTGGCAGGTTTACCCGAATCCGTCGAAAGGTATTTTCTATTTGGTTTGCCAGGCCAATGCCGGCGAAGATATGGATATCCGTATCCATGATATAAATGGCAGGCAGGTGCGTCGCATTCAACAACAGGTCAATGGTTTTGTACAAAAAATAGAACTTGACCTCAGTGGCACAGAATATGTGAAAGGAGTTTATTTACTGGAAGCAAGAGCTGGCGGAAAACTAAAAACCTTCAGGTTAATTAAGCTGTAAGGGGAGAAGTCGGTGAAGGCCCGGAACAAATCGGTCGGCTAAATGATATTGATCTTAATTTCGGCCGGTAAAATAATTGAACAATATGAAAATGGAAAAAGCTCCTTTTAGTTCCTATCAAAAACTGGTAGTGGCTTTACTGGCCTTGTTACAGTTTACAGTCGTGCTGGATTTTATGGTGCTTTCACCATTGGGAGATATATTGATGAAATCACTGGATATCGTCCCTGCCCGGTTTGGCTGGGTTGTGTCTGCTTATGCTTTCAGCGCAGGCGGGGCAGGCATACTTGCAGCAGGGTTTGCTGATAAATTCGACCGGAAAAAATTGCTGGTCTTTTTTTATACAGGCTTTATCGCAGGCACCTTTGCCTGTGCTATGGCCAGCAACTATCATGAGCTGCTGATAGCAAGGATCATTACCGGTTTGTTTGGAGGAGTGATCGGAGCTGTATCGATGGCCATTATCACTGATTTGTTCGAGCCTGCTCAGCGTGGAAGAGTGATGGGTATCGTGCAAATGGGTTTTGCTGCCAGCCAGGTGTTGGGAATACCGGTGGGATTATATTTTGCCAATCACTGGGGATGGCATTCTTCCTTCCTGATGATCGTTGTGCTGGCATTGCTGACAGGGATTACGATCGTACTGAAGATGAAACCAGTTACAGCACATCTTTCTTTACAGTCAGACAAAAGCCCTTTATTGCATTTCTGGCATACACTGGCCAACCGCACTTACCGGATAGGTTTTTCAGCAACAGCGCTTTTATCTGTTGGTGGTTTTATGCTGATGCCATTCGGAAGCGCTTTCCTTGTCAATAATATTCATATTTCGCAAGAGGAACTACCGATGATCTTTTTATTCTCAGGTATCGCTTCTATCGTTATCATGCCGATGATAGGAAAACTGAGCGACAGGATTGATAAGTTCAATCTCTTTGCCGCCGGATCTCTGTTGGCTATTATTATGATCCTGATATATACCAATCTTTCACCGATCCCTCTTTGGTCGATCATTCTGATCAACATGGTACTCTTTATGGGCATCATGAGCAGGGTGATCCCCGCAATAGCATTAACTACCAGCATTCCGGAAATGAAAGACCGCGGAGCTTTTATGAGCATCAATGGTTCGCTGCAGCAAATGGCAGGCGGAATAGCTGCAATTGCAGCAGGATTGATCGTTTCGCAACCGTCCAAGGCTGCTCCCTTGCAGCATTATCCCACACTGGGCATCGTTGTTTGCTGTGCTATTATTGTTTGCGCTGTATTCGTGTACAGGGTAAGTGTGGTAGTGAAGAAAAGGGCAGCAGAAGCTAAAGTGTCTGTACCGGTGGTGATGGAATAATAACGATCATATTTTATCTTTCCATGCCAGTTCTTCCTGTTTTTTCAACTGTGTTTTTTCTTTCAACCGGGCGGGTAAATGTTCCATGTAAATGACGATCGTGATCACTGTGCAATAGAGAAACAATAATATCAAAGCCAGGGAATAAAAACCCTCGAATGCTATTATATAAACGAGTGCGATCATTACCAGCGCGGAGGAGGTGATCATCATCAACGGCGCTATTTCTTTTTGAAGGGATAACAATACAAACACTAACAGGGAGTATACATAAACGCCCATTAGCACAAAAGCTATCCAATGGCTGGTGGAAAAACGGATATGTTGTATAAGGCAGGTGGCGGCCAGCATAACGCCAAAGATGCCGCCGTAAATACAAATGTTTTGTTGACGTTCGGAGAGACCGCTCATGGTGGATTGTTTGAAGGTCAAAATACTCATTGACCACGGTATTCCGTAATACTTCCCTGTTTTTTCAGATAAGGCAGGAATATTCCGAAGTATTTTCACTCAATAAATTTTTTACCGGATCGTTTTCCTTGTTTTGGTAAGATTATTGTTAATAAGGGAAAGCCGTTGCGACCTGAAACACCTTCCAATATCATGAAAAAAACCTTCGGCGTGCTGACTGTTTTGCTATTGTTTTTTTCAATTTCTCATAGTCAGCCTTGTAATATACCAGCTTCCTTCTTTGCAGATGACACTATTGTTGTTTGCCAGGGCAGTACATTCCAACTAAACGCACCTGTAGTACCCGGCGCTACTTATACCTGGTCTACAACCGAAACAGTTAACTCCATAACCGTGGGTTTTAATGGAAAATACTGGCTGGATATTGTGGAAGGAGGAGGGTGCACGGGCTCAGACACTGTTACGGTACTGTTCAATTCCTTTTTATTATCTCCCCAGGTAAATGACCTGAAACTTTGCAAAGGGCAACCTGTTTTGCCAATACCTGTTTTGGGACAAAACCTGCTTTGGTACACTGACCCGATAGGCGGCACGGCCAATACCGGTATGCCGCAGCTTTCCACGGCAGACACCGGCCGGGCTACTTACTGGTTTTCCCAAACCATCCGCGGTTGCGAAAGCCCGCGGCTGCCGGTAGAAGTAAAAGTGATCGATAAGCCCATGTTTGACCTGGGCGAAGCTTTTATCATTCCCTGCGGAGCAGCAGGGATCACTTTACAGGTGGTGCCGGATGGTGAATCAGATTATACCTGGAGCAATGGAAGCCAGGGTCCGTCCATGCTGGCGCCCGGCCGCGGCACATACAGTCTTTATGCGGAAAATATGTGTGGCAACCACCGCGACACCGTAGTGGCCGTTGAATGTGAAGACCGTTGTGTGCAGTTCCCTACCGCCTTCACGCCAAACAGCGATGGTAAGAATGACCGTTACCAGGCAGCCTGTTTTTGCCCTGTTCCGGAATATAAGCTGGTGATCTATAATCGTAATGGAGAGGTCGTGTTCCGCACCACCAATCCTTCTGCCGGTTGGGACGGCTATTACCAGGGCAAGCTTCAGCCTGTGGGAGTTTATATTTTCTATTCAGAGTATTACGACTTTGTGCTGAAGCAGTCGTTTACCCGCAAAGGCAGTTTCACACTGCTTCGCTAGCCAGGGCTGTTCAAAAAATAAGAGAGCCGACTGCTATGGCAGCCGGCTCTGTATATTTTCAAGCACGATCGCTGATTACCAACCTTGTTTGGCAATACCGGCTTTGATAGCCGCCAGTGCTTTCTCTTCACCAAGCAATGTAGTGAGCTTGTTTCCTTTACCATCGTTGCCTTGTGCCATATAAGCCCCTTTGGCAGTTTTAGTAATAACGGCATCCTGGATAGGAACACCTTTTTCCTTGGTTTTAACATTGTACGCAGTAAGTGTTACTTCAGACATGATGGTTATTTTTTGAGATTAGAAAAACCTGAAATTACGATTTTTAGCGGGTTCAGGAGGCCCGTTTGAGTCATCCCTAATACAAAAAGCCTGCCGCTTGAAGTAAATGGTTGATAATCAATATCACCAAATCTGGCTTTTTATACCCATCGTATGTGGATCTTTCATAATCTGAGCACCTTTGCAGTTAAATCCTGCACAGGGGGAAATGACAAAGTTTTGCTTTCCAGCGCCTCAATAATTTTCATAAAGCGTATAATAAATGGAGGTCAGGGTGCCTGCTGAAAAATTGAGTTCCAGCAACTGCCATCTTTTATTCACTGTAGTGGTCACCACCTGCCATTGGGTTGAATTGGCCATACCCGGATCAAAAGCAGTGGTAAGGTTTTTATCAAACAGGGAGAGGCGTTGCAATTTATCACCATATACAGCAACGTTCTTAATGGCAACAAGCTTGTTATATAAAGTAGAAATGGAATCGCCAACAGTTATGCCGTCCTGAAAATCGTTAATGCTGGGCCATTTGGCCAATGGTGTGCCATTGTTCATATAGATCAGCTTTACCTTGCTGGCTTCAAAACCTAACTGGATACCTGTTGGTGTGCCGGTGGTTTCGTCCATGAACAGGCTGTTGTACAGCGGTATTTTTTCCTGTATCAAAGAAAGGTCACTGAATACATTGCCTATCACACCTACATAAGTGATCTGCCTTTCAGTGCGGATGTCCTGCAGCATTGCATACACATCGGAAGAAGCTTCACCAATAGTTAATCCCCACAATTGTCCGGTGCTGACAGTATCTTTTTCGATAGGTCTGTATGGGTTTGGATCATTTGTTCCGGACGATCCTTTCATGCACGAGGTAAACACAATGGAAAGAAAAAGGGCAAGGGCTGCTGCCAGTTTGATCATGGTACTAAATTTATGACTGCTGACACCGCATTTTCTTCGATCGTTGCACGGGCTTATAGTCGTGGACCGCAATAAAAAAGCCCCGGTTCAATACCAGGGCTTTCTCTATCTTATAAAATCATTATACGTCGAGTTTGGCGTATTTGGCGTGGCTTTCAATAAATTCCCTGCGTGGCGCCACTTCATCGCCCATCAGCATGCTGAAGATGCGGTCTGCTTCTGCGGCACTTTCGATGGTCACTTTTTTAAGTGTGCGTGTATCGGGGTTCATGGTAGTTTCCCATAACTGGTCAGCATTCATTTCTCCCAAACCTTTATAGCGTTGTATGTTCACGCTGTCTTCTTTTCCTCCGCCGATGCGTTCTACCAGGGCTTTGCGTTGTGTTTCATTATATGCATAAGCCTGTTCTTTCCCTTTCTTCACCAGATACAAAGGTGGTTGAGCAATGTATACGTATCCCTGTTCCACCAGTTCTTTCATATAGCGGTAAACGAATGTCAGGATCAGTGTGGCAATGTGCGAACCGTCCACGTCGGCATCCGTCATGATGATCAGTTTATGATAACGGAGTTTGGCAAGGTTCAATGCTTTTGGATCTTCCGGTGTTCCCACTGTTACACCCAGCGCCGTATACATATTCCTGATCTCTTCATTTTCGTAGATCTTATGCTCCATGGCTTTTTCCACGTTCAGGATCTTACCTCTCAGTGGCAGGATGGCCTGGAAGCTCCGGTTGCGGCCTTGCTTGGCCGTTCCGCCTGCTGAGTCCCCTTCGACAAGGAACAGCTCACAACGATCCGGGTCACGGTCTGAACAATCGGCCAGTTTACCAGGAAGTCCACCGCCGGTCAGTACTGTTTTGCGCTGCACCAGTTCCCTGGCTTTGCGGGCCGCTGCTCTTGCCTGTGCGGCCAGTATTACTTTGGCTACAATGTTCTTGGCTTCTTTAGGGTTTTCTTCGAGGTATGCTTCCAGCACTTTGGATACAGTGGAATCAACCACACCCATTACCTCATTATTGCCCAACTTGGTTTTTGTTTGTCCTTCAAACTGCGGCTCGGGCACTTTCACAGAAATGATAGCGCTGAGCCCTTCCCGGAAATCATCACCTTCGATCTCCACTTTTGCTTTTTCAAACAAACCGTTTTTATCACCATAGCTTTTGAATACGCGGGTGAGTGCACGGCGGAAACCTGATACGTGCGTACCGCCTTCAATGGTATTGATATTATTTACGTAGGAATAGATATGCTCGCTGTAGCTGTCGTTATAGCTGAGTGCTACTTCTACTGTTACATTGGTATGCTCATCTCGTCCTTCAACAGAGATCACTTTTGGGATCAGGGTATTGCGGCCTGCATTGGCATCCAGCATTTCTACAAACTCAACGATACCGCCTTCGCTGTAAAAACTTTTGCTGTAGCTGCTGCCATCTTCTGCTTTTTCACGCAGGTCGGTCAACGTGATCCGAACTCCACGGTTAAGAAAAGCAAGTTCGCGCAGGCGGCCTTCCAGAATTTCCTTGTTATAAACGGTAGAAGAGAAAATGCTGGCATCGGGCCAGAAATGAACACGTGTGCCCGTGGTAGTGCTCGTGCCTATCTCACGTACGCTGTATTGAGGGATGCCGGTACGGTATTCCTGTTCAAATATTTTTCCTTCGTTGTTAACGGTTACATGCAGTTTGGTGCTGAGTGCGTTTACGCAGCTTACACCCACACCATGCAGACCACCTGATACTTTATAAGTGTCCTTGTCGAATTTACCACCGGCATGCAGCACGGTCATAACGATCTCAAGGGCCGATTTCTGTTCTTTTGTATTGATACCGGTAGGGATGCCGCGTCCATCATCCTGCACCGAAATGGAATTGTCTTCGTAAATAGTGACATCAATGTTCTTGCAATAGCCCGCGAGTGCTTCATCAATTGAGTTGTCTACTACCTCATATACCAGGTGGTGCAAACCTTTTACACCGATATCTCCGATATACATGGCCGGTCTTTTACGGACCGCTTCCAAACCTTCCAAAACCTGTATACTGTCAGCATTATAACCATTGGTCGCTGCCTGTATTTTCTCTGTAGTTTCTGTGCTCATAAAAGCTTGTATCCTCTGTTAAAAATCTGAAATTGAAATACTGACAAATGTACAAAAAATAAGGACGCGAATAGCGCGAATGGGGCGTGAAATAATGTGAAAAACTGTTGAAATTTAGCCACGAATAAATGCGAATAGAGTCTTCAATTTGAGAGTGATTTCTAGGGTTTATACGATTCCTAAAGATCAAAGGCCGGCATCTGGTTTTACCCAACTGCCGGCCTTTATAATTTTTCGATTTACTGTTCTTAATTCAGAGAATTATAACTTCAAACGGCCCATTCGCGCCATCCGTGACACCCTCACTTACTCCTCAACCTCAAACGCCCCATTCGCACTATTAGCGCTTAATGATTTGGGCCACCAGGTCCGCCTCCGTCGCCACCTTCGACCCCACATACACCGTCCCTTTCATTTCACATATCCCCCTTCTTATCGGAGCAGATAATTCCATTTTCAGGATCATCGTATCTCCCGGCCTTACCATTTGCTTGAATTTGCAGTTATCGATCTTCAGGAAATAAGTATCATACTGTCCTTCACCAGAAAGATTGATCGCGAGAATGCCTCCGCATTGGGCGAGGGCTTCGATCTGAAGCACGCCGGGCATTACCGGATTGCCGGGGAAATGGCCCTGGAAAAACCATTCATTGAAGGTGACGTTCTTAATGCCTACGATCTTGGTGTCGGTCAGTTCAATGATCTTGTCCACCAGCAGGAAGGGAAAGCGATGGGGCAATGTTTTTTCAATGAACTGCAGGTCATACACGGGTGGCTGCGAAGGATTGTATACCGGCACATCGCGTGTATGCTTATTCTTTTTGATATATTGTTTGATCTTTTTTGCAAACTCCACATTGCTGCTGTGGCCGGGGCGGTTGGCGATCACTCTTCCTTTGATGGGATAGCCGATCAGCGCAAGGTCTCCTACGATATCAAGCAGCTTGTGCCTTGCAGGCTCATTGGGAAAACGGAGCTCCAGGTTATTCAGATAACCTTCGCTTTTTACTTCGATATTATCTTTTTTGAAAATACCTTTCAGCCTGGCCATTTCTTTTGCATCCACCGGTTTGTCAACGATCACAATGGCATTGTTCACATCACCGCCTTTGATCAGGTTATTATCGAGCAGCATTTCCAGTTCATGAAGAAAGCAGAAAGTGCGGCAGGGAGCGATCTTTTCCTTGAACTCAGTCATCTTTTTCAGATCGGCATGCTGCGTACCCAGTACCGGTGAATTGAAATCGATCAGGGTAGTGATCTGGTAGTCCAGCGCCGGCATTACGACCATTTCCACTCTTTTGGCCTCATCATAGTGATAAATATTTTCATCTATGGTGTACCAAACTTTGGCAGCGTCCTGTTCCAGCAAGCCGGCTTCTTCAATAAGCTCAACAAACGGTTCAGAACTACCATCCATAATAGGCATTTCAGGGCCATTGATCTCGATCAAACAGTTGTCGACGCCCATTCCGACCAGTGCAGCGAGCACATGTTCTACGGTGCTTACAGAAGCTCCATTGCTTTGCAGGGTGGTGCCCCGGCTGGTATCGGTAACAAGATCACAATCAGCCTTAATGACCGGTTTATTGGGCAAATCAACCCGTTGAAACTGGAAACCGAAGCCCGGCATGGCAGGCTTAAGCGTAAGATCGGCCATGACGCCTGTGTGCAGGCCGGTACCGGAGATACTGATTTCCTTCTTCAGCGTATGTTGTTTATCAGGATTGAAGTTGACATTCATGCTTTTATATTCTTCAGAGGCAGCAAAGATAGTGTTTAAGCTTCAGTCATCCTTTATTCTGTAAATCCTTCTCCACAGCCAATAGGGGCACCCGGAGGAGCAGCCGCATGGATAGTGGGTTTGGCATCGCCGGGAACTTTCATTCTTTCCAGCGCCAGCAGCAGATGGCCGCTATAAAGAGGCTCTGTGCTGGTTTTCTTTTTGGCTTCCAGGAAACTTTTTAATTCAGCTAAGGATTGCTGGATGACAGAACGCGTGATAAAAGAATTGTTTTCATTTACGCTTGCAGCTAAAAGATAGGTTAACAGTATCTGCTCGGTTTGTTGCTGCACCAAAGCTTCCATGCCTTTGCGGCGCGGTGCTTTCCAGGTGGCTTTTACAAGTGCGTCCACCATCTCATACAATCCAAGATTGTTGGCCTGTGCTGTGTTGCCTGCAAGGCGGTTGAGCCTGTCGCTGTTGAATAAAAAGGAGAGCGGGAGATCGGCTGCTGTTTCTGCAGGACTTAATGCATCGAAAGCCATGCCTCCTCTTTTCTTGAACAATTCACGGGTGTAACCATAACCTGCGGGGCGTGGCGGGATCAGTTTGATAATGCGCTCGGGCAATACCAGGGTGGAAGGATCAATTGTAGTGATCACGGCCTGCAGGGCAGCTAATTGTTCTGCTTTTGAAAGGGGCCGGGTGATCAATTGTCCGTCTCCACGCAATGAATAACGGTAATCCATGCCTCCGATCAGTTTGGTCACGGCTTCCACCTGGTAGCGATGAAAAAGATAAATGGGTACCAGCGCATCTTCCAGGAAAGCCATCGGCGTGCCGGGGCGGATATTGTTCTCACCAAATTTGCTGAGTGCTTTATTCCGCACTTTCATTACATGATTCAGCTCTTCAACAGGATTTTTCCCATTATCCCATAAATGTGCATTGGGATGAAGACCTCCGGGAGTACGTGCATCACGGTCGCTGATGAATTGCAATCCTTTTTTATATCCATCGGATAATAATTTATCCAATGCTTTCTTTTCATCGGCACCGGGAGGAAAATCCTGGTAACCCCAGGTAATGCTCAGTTTATCCCATTCACCGATACCCTCCGCATAAGCCTTGTCCAGGTTGATCTCACCATTTGCATCAAGGTCTACAGCGGGTGGCGGATAATCCATCACGCTGGAGCGGTCAACCACACTTGCTGCATAGTTATGCATCAGGCCGAGCGTGTGACCAATTTCATGCGCTGACAATTGTTTTAATCTGTTCAATGCCATCTTCATCATTTTATTATCTGCCGGCACTCCGTTCTCGAATGGAGCAAGCAGCCCGGAAGCAATAAGATAATCCTGGCGCACACGCAAGGAACCCAGTGTTACATTTCCTTTGATGATCTCACCTGTGCGAGGGTCAGAGACCGAATAACCATACGACCATCCGCGTGTAGCGCGATGCACCCAGTTGATCATATTGTAACGGACATCCATCGGGTCAGCATCTTCAGGCAGGACTTTTACCTGGAATGCGTTGATATAACCAGCAGCTTCAAATGCCTGGTTCCACCATTGCGCTCCTTCCAGCAAAGCACTGCGGATAGGCTCGGGCGTGCCATTGTCGAGATAATAAACAATCGGCTTTACCGCTTCGCTTTTTGCAGCCGTTGGATCTTTTTTCTGCAGGCGATGGCGGAGGATAAAATATTTCTCAATAGGTTCTGATACGGGTGTGCTGTAATCAAAATAAGACATGTTGATATAGCTGCTGCGGGCATCAAACAAGCGTGGTTTATAGTTATTGTCAGGCAACTGTACAAAAGAATGATGAATGCGCAAGGTGATCGCTTCTGCTGAAGGTGTAACAGACTGTATATAATTGCCTGCTTCTCCATCATTGTTCACAAAAGTGACCGTGGCTTCGAGTTCGGTATTGAGCGGAAAATTTTTGCTTTGGGGTAAATAAAAAGCAGACCTTGTTTTGTCCAGTGAATAATTTCCCTGGCGCATACCGCGGATACGGCTGGCCACTTTCATAGCATCCCGGAATATGAAATCAGTAGCGTCTACCAACAGGTGGCCATTGGATTCCGCTTCAATGTTAAAGCCCCATAATACAGATTGAGCAAAAGATTGCTCCACTGCTCTTTTCTCTGCTTTATCATCAGTAATGGCGCGATAATCATAATTAGGTTGTGTCATCAGCAGTTTGCGGCCTGTGCGGTTGAAGCGGATAATGCGTGAACCGCCAAGAAGGCCTCTGTCGAGACCGATATCATTGGAGCCAAGCCCTGCCGGCAGGGAAGTGATATAAAGTATTTCGGTGTCCAGCTTATCTATTTCCAACCAGATCTTACCGGTGTTCTCATCCCAGTAATAATTCAGGAATCCTTCATATTTTTTGAGATTTTTTGTTTTGTCTTCGATGGAAGGAAGATTCTGCGCGTTCACAGAAAGGAAAGACAAAGAAAAGAGTAGTAAGCAGCTAATAATACGGGCCATAACAATCAGTTTTGTTTAAAGCCCAATTTAAGGATTAGTATCGAAGCATCCTTCCTGCTTTACCGGTAAGTTTTTTACCGGTAAAGCAGGAAGACGGGAAGAGGTCATTTATAAAAGGCTTATTTGATCGTCATATTGAAGCGGGATGCTTGTTGCCGTATGATCTTTTCAATTTCTGTTTCCAGTGTTTGATCGGCTTTATTATTTGCCAGTTTTGCTTTTTCTGTTGCGATAAATGTTTCCCGCTTTGTATTGATGCTTTCTATCTCTTTTTGTATGGCATCTCTTTCTGCTGATTTTTTTACGATCGCCTGTTTTAGTTCCAATCTTGATTTTGTTTTCAGGCTATCAGGCAGGGTTTTCATATCTACTTTTTTGTAGAAAGCACTGTCTCTTTTGTCGGCATCTACAAGGTCCCAGCCCGTATTGTAATAAAGTTCTTTTTTGCCTTTAACGGCAACGCGTTTAGCCATTACAGACCGGTTCATCTTTTTGTTGAGGTCATCCACTTCTGCTTGTTTGCGATAGCTGGCTTCACCTTCCACACCATAGGTCATATATGTTTTGTTCAACTGATCATTCAATACAAAAAGCGTGCTATCGTAAGGAGTGGCAATATCTTCGATCTTTGCATCCTGGTTAATATGCGTATAGCTTCCTGCACCGCATTCACTCCCCAGGTTCCAGTGCTCACGGACACCCTGCATTCTATCCCCACAATAGATCGTGTTTACGATCACATTTTTTTTACGTGCTTCCGAGCAGGCAGTAGTAAAACTGAGTTTTCCCTGTAAGAAGTCTTCATTGCCTGCAATAAAGATCACTTTATAACTACTGGCAGAAGTGTCCCAATTCATTTCAGTAAGAGAACTGTACATTACCTGTCCGCAATATTCATCACCACCATTGGTGGTAAGGGAAAAAAGTTGTTGAGATATCTGATCAAGATCAGTGGTAAACCCGCTGATCTGTTTTACATAACCCTTTTTCTCATCATTGGTGGGGCGGCCATATTCATACAAAGCTATTTCTACAGCAGGAGTAACGCCATTACAACTGGCTTTCCCCATTACACTCACCATATTCCATAGCTGTGCTTTAGCCTGGTCAATAAGACCATCCATACTATTGCTTACATCCAGCAGCACTGCTGCCTGTATTTTAGCAGACCCGGTAGTATGATTTTCAGGAATATCCACAGACGGAGAAGCTTGAGGTTGTGTTGACCTTTTTTGAAATTTAGCTAAAGCATAAACAGACCCTAATAATAAAAGGGCGATGGTTGCTGGTTTTATGAAGTTGCGCATAACAGATGGTTTTGAGAAGAGGAGACGCCACCTGATAATTATTGCATATAGTTTCTTTTCGTAGAAGAATGCTTTAGGTATTCTTTAACTTTCTGACCCATTCGTGCTATCTCGATTCCGCCAGCAACTGTCTCAAAACCGCCTCCAACTCCTTCACCCTCTTTTCCAGCTCAGGCAATTTCCTCGTCACAGCCTGGCTGCGCAGTGCAGATGTGTAATCATATGCAGGTGATCCTGTAACCGCTTTGCCCGCATCCACGGATTTGCTTACACCGCTTTGGGCATTCACTTTGGCACCATCGCCGAGTTGGATATGGCCTACAATACCCGCCTGGCCGCCGATCATAACGCCCTTGCCGATCTTGGTGCTTCCGCTTATGCCGGCCTGGGCTGCAATAACAGAACTGTTGCCGATCTCGACATTATGTGCGATCTGTATAAGGTTGTCGAGCTTGGCGCCGCTGCGGATAATGGTGGAACCAATGGTCGCCCTGTCAATAGTTGTATTGGAGCCGATCTCCACATGATCCTCGATCATCACATTCCCGATCTGTGGCACTTTTTTGAAGCTGCCATCTGCCTGGGGAGCAAAACCGAAACCATCGCTTCCGATAATGGTGCCTGCATGGATGGTAACATGATTGCCGACCTGGCAATCGTGGTAAATTCTTACACCGGGATGGATAATGCAATTATTTCCGATGGTAACATTATTCCCTATATAAACCTGTGGGTATATCTTGGTGTTGTCACCGATTTTCACTTTTTCTCCCAGGTAAGCAAAAGCGCCGATAAAAACCTGTTTGCCATAGCTGGCGGTTTTTGAAATATAGCTGGGTTCCTGCACGCCGCTCAATTGCTGCTGCATAATCTCCTGGTATTTGCTGAGCAGGGTAGCAAAAGCGGTATAGGCATCCGGCACTCTGATCAAAGTAGTGGATACAGGTTGTTTCAGTTCATACGCTTCATTGATGATCAGTACGCTGGCTTTTGTGGTGTACAGGAACTCTTCATATTTCGGGTTGGCGAGAAAACTGAGCTGACCTTGCGTTGCTTCTTCAATTTTGCCGAAAGAATCTACTGTAGCATTTGGATCACCTTCTACTTTACCATTAACGATGAGTGCTATCTGCGATGCAGGGAATGTCATGAATAAAAGATTTACTTCTCCGGTGAAAGAAAACGGCAAGGATCAAGCCATTCAAATTCTCCAGTAACAAATGTAATATTTTTTAACAGTGCTGCTGAGATTGTGCTGTATCAGCGCATTGTCTACCTGTGATATATCTTTGATCGTTCCGTCCTTAAAAAGAATATTGATCCTTTCATCGGCAGGGTTGTAAGTGGTGTTGCTGGCTTCGCCGGTAAACACAAAATATTCGGCAGTTTCCTCTTCACTCAATTCCAGTGCAGCCGCCACTTCCTGTATCTTTTGATTGGCAAAAGCGGGATCGATAGGCTCTGCCTGCAATTTCACTTTATACAAATGCCTGTCAATTAAAGAACGGCAAAGCAGCCGCAATATTTTATCCGGATGCCAGCTCCAGTTTTTGATGGTGGCCAGCACATCATGATCATCCAGGCGGCAAAAGATCTGCAGGGCATCGCTCATGTTCTGGTAGTCCTGCGGGTTCTTCAGCATATTGTCCAGCACTTTTGAAGCTGCCTGCAATCCTTCTCCTTTCCGGATAAGTTCTTTGGCCCTGCGGATGATCTTTACCAGCATCATCTCAGCGCCCAGCACTGTTTTGTGGAGGTACACCTGCCAGTACATAAGGCGGCGGGAAACAAGAAACTTTTCAATGGAATAAATACCTTTTTCTTCCACCATCAGTTCTCCGTCCTTTACCGTCAGCATTTTGATGATGCGGTCATAACCGATCACGCCTTCTGCCACGCCGGTAAAAAAACTGTCGCGGTTGAGATAGTCCATCCTGTCCACATCCAGTTGCCCTGATACCAGTTGATGAAGAAATCTCTTGGGATAGTTATTAGTGAAAATAGATAATGCGGTTTCCAGTTGCCCGTTGAACTCTGCATTCAGCACCTGCATGATCAGAAAAGATATTTGCTCATGATGAACGCCGGGTATGAGTTCCTGCTCCAGTGTGTGGGAAAAAGGCCCATGTCCTGCATCATGAAGCAGGATAGCGATCTTGGCGCCGAGTTCTTCTTCATGGGTTATCTCGATGCCTTTGCTTTTCAGTTCGCTGAGGGCATTGCACATAAGATGGTAAGCGCCGAGTGAATGATGGAGGCGGGAATGAACAGCACCAGGATATACCAGGTGTGCAAACGCCATCTGGTGTATATTACGCAACCTTTGATAATAAGGATGCGATATGATTTGAAGGATCAAAGGCTCGTCGATGGTAATAAAACCATATACGGGGTCGTTGATGATTTTTCTGACTGCAGCCATTGTTGCGTTTTTGTTAAAGCCCCCCCAGGTAGCCGGCAAAAGTACGGAGGCAGCGGCGAAAAAGCTATTTTTGAAGGATTGGGATTTGTAATTCAAAATTCAAAAGTAAAAATTAAAAAACCCGGAACCCGGTAAGCGACTGCATTTTTAATTTTGATTTTTTACTTTTTACTTAAAAAACGATAAACTTTACATAATGGCCTTGGCAAAAATTATCTGGGTAGATGATGAGATCGAAAGCTTGCAATCACAAAAACTGTTTTTGGAGAATAAAGGGTATGAAGTACAGACCTTTACCAATGGTTTTGACGCTATTGATTTTGTAAAGGAAAACCCGGTTGATGTGGTGCTGATCGATGAAAGCATGCCCGGTATCACCGGGCTGGAAACATTGGCCAAGATCAAAGAACTGAGGCAATCCCTGCCTGTGGTACTCATCACCAAGAATGAAACGGAGAACCTGATGGATGAAGCCATCGGCAGCCAGATCAGCGATTACCTGATCAAACCAGTAAATCCCAACCAGGTTTGGCTAAGCCTCAAAAAGATCATCGACAATAAAAGACTGGTAGCAGAAAAAACCACTACCGCTTATCAGCAGCAGTTCCGCAATCTGTTCATGGCGCTCAACAGCAATCCTGATTATAACGAATGGATGGATATTTACCGGAAACTGGTGTACTGGGAACTGGAAATGCAGAAAAGCGACAGCCCGGAAATGCAGGAAGTGTTGCAGAGCCAGAAGGGTGAAGCGAACACCGAATTTTTCAAGTTCATATCCCGCAACTATGCTTCATGGGTAAGCCCTAAAAGCAAGGATGGTCCTGTAATGAGCCATAGCCTGGTGAAGTTCAAAGTGATGCCCCACCTGGAAAAAGGAACACCGCTGTTCTTTATCCTGATCGATAATCTCCGTTTTGATCAATGGAAAGCGATACAACCCATCTTTGCAGAAAGCTTCCGGATACTGGAAGAAGATAGTTTTTACAGCATTCTGCCCACTGCTACGCAATATGCGCGCAATGCTATTTTTGCCGGCCTTTTGCCCGTGGATATAGAGAAGCAGTTCCCTCAGCAATGGAAAAATGATGATGAGGAAGGAGGGAAGAACCTACATGAAGAAGAATTCTTCAGGGCACAGTTGCGGCGCCTGGGAAAAAACGATCTGAAAGTTTCTTATACCAAAGTGCTGAATAACCAGGCAGGACTTGAACTGGTGAATAATATCCATAACCTGCTTACGAATGACCTGAATGTGATCGTCTACAATTTTGTGGACATGCTAAGCCATGCGCGAACAGAAATGGAAGTGCTGAAGGAATTGGCCGGTGATGAAATGAGTTACCGCAGCATTACTGCCAGTTGGTTTGAACATTCGCCACTGCACCAGGCATTGAAAAAAATTGCGGATAAGAAGATCAAGATCGTGCTGGCAACAGATCACGGTAGCGTGAGAGTGAAAACGCCTTACAAAGTGATCGGTGATAAGCAAACGACCACTAATCTTCGCTATAAACACGGGCGCAACCTGAATTATGAGCCCAGGGAAGTGCTGGCTTACCGTGATCCTCGTGAAGTGGGTTTGCCGGTACCGACCATCAATTCATCTTTCATCTTTGCCAAAGAAGACAGTTTTCTGTGTTATCCGAATAACTACAATCATTATGTGAATTATTACCGCAATACATTCCAGCATGGCGGCGTGAGCCTGGAAGAAATGATCGTGCCGGTGATAAAGATGGAAAGTAAGTAGCGGACAATGAACATCAGCCATCGCATTCCTGTGGAAAACTTAGGGTTAGCTTATTCCATTCCTCCTCCGGCCGTTCGTATTTTTGTATGTCACTGACCAATATCACTGATCTCTTGAATATGAAGTATACACAATCCACTCTTGATAAACTGGAAGCCATCCCTGAGCATGCAGGATATGTTTTGAGATATGAAAGAGGCACTTTTCAAAGCGGTTATTGCATTCTCGAGCAGAAAAGGGTGGTGGTATTGAATAAATTCCTCCAAACAGAAGGCCGGATCAATACCTTGCTGGACCTTATTCCACAATTGGATATCCGCACTGAACTATTGCCTGATGATGCACGGAAGCTTTATCTGGAGATCGTTTCCCGGTTGGAAACTGCAGATAAAGAGAAAGAGGATTGAGCCTTGCTCACAGTTTCTTATTTTTACCCGTGTCTTATCCCGCGCTTAAAATAACTTTTCTTGGTACCGGTACCAGTAGTGGTGTTCCTATGGTCGCCTGTGGCTGCGAGGTTTGTTCCTCACCTGATAAAAGGGATAAAAGATTGCGTTCAAGCATCATGGTGGAATCGTCCCGGACCCGGCTGGTGGTGGACACAGGCCCTGATTTCCGGTACCAGATGTTGCGTCAACAGGTGAAATCCCTCGATGCTATTATTTTCACTCATCCGCATAAAGACCATCTTGCCGGCCTGGATGATATCCGTGCATTCAATTATTTTTCAGGTAAGCCGATCGATGTATATGCTGATTCACTAACAGAGGAAGCCGTGCGTCGCGATTTTTATTATGCATTCTCAGATACCAAGTATCCCGGTTTGCCGGAGTTGAACATGCATACCATTACGCTGGAGCCGTTCATAGTAGGTGATATCCCTGTTATTCCTATTCTTGTATGGCATTTGCGTATGCCGGTAATGGGATTCCGTTTCGGAAAATTCACGTATATCACCGATGCAAACCGTATTGATCCGGAGTCGAGAAAAAAGATCCGGGGATCAGAAGTGCTGGTGTTGAATGCGCTGAGGAAGGAGAAACATATTTCTCATTTTTCTATGGGGGAAGCGATTGAGATAGTGCAGGAGTTAGGGGTTCCGAGAGCTTGTTTTACCCATATTTCCCATCAATTGGGGAAGCATGCAGAAGTGGAACCGGAGTTGCCGGCAGGTATGCATCTGGCGTATGATAACCAGGTGATAGAATTGCCTGGAAGCTAACGAGTGTTAGTTTTCGTCAAAAATCCATAACTTGCACCGGCTTCTATCGATTGCCTGTAACACTGAGGGGCGACCTCGTTCAATGTGCCATCTTCCCGGATACTGTTAATGGGGTGGTGGCACATCTTTTTGACTTAAAAGACCAAGCATATATGGATTTCAAGGTTTCTGAAATTACTGAGCAAGTGCAGCAAACTACCCGTGAATTTGCCAGGCAGTATATTAAACCACATGTAATGGATTGGGATGAGAAACAGGAATTCCCTGTAGAGGTATTCCGGGAAATGGGAAAACTTGGGCTGATGGGCGTGCTGGTACCGGAAGAATATGGCGGCGCCGGCCTGAGCTATGTGGAATATAAAACCGTGATAGAAGAGATCGCTAAAGTTTGCGGCTCCATCGGTCTGAGCGTGGCTGCACATAATTCCCTTTGCAGCGGGCATATCCTTTTATTTGGTAATGAAGAGCAGAAGAAAAAATATTTACCCAAACTAGCCACCGCGGAATGGATCGGCGCATGGGGGCTGACAGAAGCCAACACCGGCAGTGATGCAGGCAATATGAAATGCACTGCGGTAAAAGACGGCGATGAATGGGTGATCAATGGCACCAAAAGCTGGATCACACATGGCAAAAGTGGTGAAGTAGCCGTAGTGGTCTGCCGCACCGGCGAACCGCGTACAAAGAATAATTCCACCGCTTTTGTAGTAGAGAGAGGAACAAAGGGCTTCAGTGCCGGTAAAAAAGAAAATAAGCTCGGCATGCGCGCCAGCGAAACGGCTGAAATGGTGTTTGATAATTGCCGTATACCCGACAGCAACCGCCTTGGTGAAGTAGGCGATGGTTTTAAGCAGGCAATGAAGGTGCTGGACGGCGGAAGAATATCCATCGCATCCCTTTCCCTGGGCATTGCAAAAGGAGCTTATGAAGCAGCAGTACAGTACTCCAAGGAACGCCACCAGTTTGATCAGCCTATCGCCAATTTCCAGGGCATCTCATTCAAACTGGCAGACATGGCTACCGAAATTGCTGCAGCCGAAATGCTCGTGTTGCGTACCTGTGATCTGAAGGACCGCAAACAGCCAGTGACCAAAGAAGCAGCTATGGCAAAATATTATGCCAGCGAAGTGGCAGTGAAAGTAGCCAATGATGCCGTACAGGTCTTTGGTGGTTATGGCTATACCAAAGATTTCCCGGTAGAAAAATTTTATCGCGATGCAAAACTGTGTACGATAGGTGAAGGAACAAGCGAAATACAAAAACTCGTTATCTCAAGAGAAGTGTTAAGGAGTTAAATACGAAAACAGACTCCCGACTCCTGACTCCGAACTCCCGACTCAGAACCGACTCACCTCGCTTCACCTCACCTCCTGCATTTCCACTAGCTTCCTGTAAAAACCATTCAACGCGATCAGCTCTTCGTGATTTCCTCTTTCCACGATCTTTCCTTTTTGCAATACAATGATCTCGTCTGCATGGCGGATCGTGCTCAAGCGGTGAGCGATCACAATGCTGGTGCGGTTTTGCATCATGTTATTGATCGCGTCCTGTACCAATCTTTCACTTTCTGTGTCCAGCGAAGAAGTGGCTTCATCGAGAATAAGTATCGGTGGGTTTTTTAAAACTGCTCTTGCAATGGTAAGGCGTTGCCTTTCGCCTCCACTCAGTTTGCTTCCCCTGTCGCCGATATTGGTTTGATAGCCCTGTTCTTTTTGCAGAATGAAATCATGGGCATTGGCGATCTTCGCTGCATGAATGATCTCTTCTTCGGTAGCATTGGGAGTGCCAAGCGCGATATTGTTGGCAATGGTATCATTGAACAATATCGGCTCCTGCGTTACAATGCTCATGAGGCTGCGGACGGAATGCAGGGAATAATCCTTGATATTGATCCCGTCTATTAAAACCGCACCTCCTGTTACATCATGAAAACGTGGTACCAGGTCGGCCAGTGTTGATTTGCCGGCACCGGAAGAGCCCACCAGCGCAATGGTTTTGCCTTTATTGATAACAAGGTTTACCTGGTTTAAGATGAGTGCATCATCATAAGAAAATACTACATCTCGGAACTCGATCTTTTCGTTGAAAGAACTTAGCTGAATGCCATTGGGGTTTTCATCCACCACCACAGGAGCTTTCAATACCTCTTCCACCCGCACCAATGCGGCAGCTCCGCGCTGTATATTAAAGAACGCGGTGGAAATATTTTTAGCAGGATTGATGAGCATGGCAAACGAGGCAATATAGGCGATCAGTTCTTTTGCTTCCAGGCCCTGATCTCCCAGCACCAGGCGGCCACCGAAATACAGGATAGTGCTCAGCACTATTACTCCCAGCACTTCAGTAAGCGGAGAAGCCAGGTCTCTCCGTGCGCCCATTTTATTGCGCACTTTGAACAGTTCGTCATTAATGGAATGAAAGCGTGTACTAAGCAGCTTTTCAGCCAGGAATGCTTTGATGACCCTTAGCCCTCCCAGTGTTTCATCAAGGATGGAAAGACTTTCACCCAGTTTAACAGCCGCATCCTGCGACTGGCGTTTTAGTTTCCGGCTTACACGCCCGATGAGCAAGCCGGTTATTGGCAGCAATATTAAAAGGAATAAAGAGAGTTGCGGAGAGATGATTACCAGGAATATCAGGTATCCCAATACGGTTAGCGGATCTTTGATAAGTCCATCAAAAGTGCCGACAACAGAACCTTCAATTTCAGCAATATCATTGGTCATTCTTGAAATAATATCGCCTTTTCTCTTTTCTGTGAAGTAGCCGATTGGAAGCCGCAATATCTTATCATAAAGATCACCGCGCAACTGGGTTATGATCATGCTGCGGACGGGAACGGAGATCCGGTTGGAAAGATAGATGAAGGAGTTTTTCAGAATGGTGGCAATAATGATCATCAGGCAAATAGCGGTCAATCCGTTTATTTTGCCATTAGCACCTCCTTTTTGGATAATATCTTCCAGGAAATTGCTGATAAAAGAGCCGAGCGCATTTGATTTTACTACATCTGCTCCTGTTGCCTGCCCGGTATCAAATATCAACCCGAAGAAGGGGATAAGCATCCCGATCGATATAACTCCGAAAAGTGTGGCCAGGATCGTACAAAGAAAATAGAGAGCAATCTTGCCTCTGTGTTTTCTTAAGTACCCAAAAATCCGGGAATATTTTTTCATTCTTCTTATAAATCGCTTAAACGGGGCAAAGTAAGTAATTTTACCGCGTCTGCCGCATGTTTTGGGATAGGCAGCCCATAAATTATATATTTATTATGGAAGAAGGAAAAAGACAGAAACAGATTGCCGGCCTGCTGAATGAAGAAATGAACCTTATTTTTCAACGGCTGGGATTGAATATGCTGAATGGCGGCATGGTATCCATATCATCCGTAAAAGTGACGCCTGATCTGCTGGAAGCCAGATTTTATCTTAGTTTTTTCCAGGTAAAGGATGTGGATGATGCACTGAAGAAGATCGAAGACCGTCATCATGAAATAAAAAAAGAGCTTTCTGCAAAAGTGCGTCATCAACTCCGGAATATTCCGGTGCTGAAGTTTTTCAAAGATGATACATTGGACCATGTATTCAAAATGGAAGAGTTATTCAAGAAGATCAACGAAGAAAAGAAATAACACGAATGATGCGAATGGGTCGTTTAAAATTGGAGGAATAAATGAGTTTGGCACGAATGGCGCGAATAGCATGAATGGTGCGAATGGTGAGCCGCCTATAATTGTAAATTTAATTAGCATCCCTTGAATTTCCTTTTTGCCTGGCGTTATTTTAAAGCAAAGAAATCTACCAATGCCATAAATGTCATTGCCTGGATCAGTATTCTGGCCATTGTGATCGGCACGGCTGCGCTGATCCTGGTATTGAGTGTGTTCAATGGATTTGAAGACCTGGTGAAATCGCTTTATTCTTCTTTTTATACCGATCTGAAAGTATTGCCGGCCAGTGGTAAGAACATTACTGTTACGACAGAGCAATTACAACAGTTGAGAGGAATAAAGGGCATTAAGAATTTTTCGCTGGTGGTGGAAGAAAAAGCACTGGTGCAAAATGGCGACAATCAATCGGTGATCCAGCTTAAAGGTGTGGATGATAATTATCGCTATGTTACCGGCGTGGCCAATCATATTGTGAGAGGAGAATATGATCTGGGAACGGAAGCTGAGCCCAAACTGATCCTGGGTGGTGGAGTGGAAGGCGCATTGGGCATCCAGGCCGACAGGAATATTTTTATCCTTAAAATATATCTTCCTCGCAAAAGCAATACTGAACAGATAGATCCGCTGAATGATATCAGCAATGATTCCATCCGCAGCTCCTCCGCTTTTTTGATCCAGCAGGATTTCGATAACAAATATGGCATCACCAATATCGCTTTTGCCAAAAGGGCTTTGAGGCTGGGTGCTGATGAGTACAGTGGTGTGGAGATCACGCTCAATGATCCGGCCGGCAGTGAGCTCATTCAACCGCAGGTACAAAAAATATTTGCTTCCGGCTACCTGGTGCAAACACGGTATCAGCAAAACCAGGGATTATATTCTGTCATGAACATGGAGCGCTGGATCATTTACGGCGTGTTGAGCCTTATCATGGTGGTAGCCGCTTTTAATATGGTGGGCGCACTGACCATGCTGGTGCTGGAAAAGCAAAAAGACATTGGCGTATTGCAGGCGCTTGGTGCCAACCGTTCTTTCATTCAGCGGATATTTATGAGTGAAGGGTTATTGCTGGCGCTTATGGGTACTATCACAGGTATGTTGCTGGCCTATATCATCATCATTCTGCAGATCAACTATCACCTGATACCGCTTAAAGGCGGTTCTTTCCTGATCAATTATTTTCCTGTAAAACCCAGGTTCGCTGATTTTCTGCTGGTCAGCGGCACTGTTTTCCTGATCGCCATGCTGGCATCCTGGTTCCCTTCGAAAAAAGCGGCAGGGCAGGAGTTTTCACTTCGTACAGACTAACATCATTATACTCAAAGAGGCCTTCTGATTCAGAAGGCCTCTTTGAGTATAATCATCGTTTTGATTTAGTAATCTCCAAGCGTCTCCGGCAATTGTGCCAGAGCTTTTGCCAGTTGCTCATCATTAGGAGCAACACCATGCCAGTTATGGTCATTTTCCATGAAATCGACGCCCTTGCCCATCACCGTATGCATCATAATGGCAATAGGTTTTCCCTGGCCGGTCATTGATTTGGCCTTATCCAGTGTAGCGATCACATCATCCATATCATTACCGTTCATTTCAAGGGTGGTCCAGCCAAAAGCATCGAATTTCCGGCGGATATCTCCCAGGCTCATCACGCTATCGGTGGGGCCATCGATCTGCTGGCCATTCCAGTCGATCGTTGAAATGAGATTGTCTACTTTATGATGTGCTGCGAACATGGCAGCTTCCCAGATCTGACCTTCATCCAGTTCTCCGTCGCCATGGAGAGAGAAAACCAGGTTAGACTCTTTATTGAGCTTTTTCGTGAGTGCTGCACCGATAGCAACGCTCATGCCCTGGCCAAGTGAGCCACTGGCGATACGCACACCCGGAAGGTGTTCATGTGTAGCAGGGTGGCCCTGTAACCTTGAATTGATCTTGCGGAAAGTAGCGAGCTCCTTAATATCAAAATACCCTGAACGGGCCAATACGGAGTAGAACACGGGAGAAATATGCCCGTTCGAGAGGAAGAATACATCCTCATTTGTTGCGTTCATGTTGAATTTAGGGTCATGTTTCATTACCTGGAAATAGAGGGCGGTCAGGAAATCTGCACAACCTAATGACCCACCGGGGTGACCACTACTGGCTCCATGTACCATTCGCACGATATCACGGCGGACTTGTGACGCAATTGCTTTAAGTTCAGGCATAAATATTAGGAATTTTTTAAACTTTTTGTATCTTGCACCCCCATTCCACCATGAGGGCGTTGCAAAAGTGCAATCTTTTTTGATACAAACATCCATCTGTTAGCATTAAATATTGCATGATCGCACGCGATGTGTGTATCCGCCTGAATTATTGGTGTGATTTATGATCCTACCCATGGCAAACTGATGGTTCAGGCCTATTTTTTTACCGTAAACCCAATCCTACATGCTAGACATTTTGCTAACGGCTTCCGTGGCTTTTATCATATCTTTTCTGGCAATACCCGTAGTGCTGCAGATAGCTGAACAGAAAAGACTTTATGATATACCCGACGAAAGAAAAGTGCATACACAGGCCGTTGCTTCCCTTGGCGGCGTCGGCATATTCGGAGGATTCCTGCTTGCTTCCCTGCTTTCTATCCAGGGTTATCTCAATCCCGAATTCCAATACTTTTTTGCAGCAGCGCTGGTCATTTTCTTCCTGGGATTAAAAGATGACCTGGTAGTATTGTCTGCCAGCAAAAAGATCGTGGGGCAGATAATTGCTGCATCTATCCTGATCCACCTCGGTGGTATCCGCATCAACAGTATGCACGGACTCTTTGGATTTGACCAGCTTCCCGAGGCGTTTGAATTAGCTCTTTCTTACTTTACCATTATTGTAGTCATCAATTCATTCAACCTGATCGATGGGATTGATGGCCTGGCCGGCAGCCTGGGCATTCTGACCATGGTGGTTTTTGGCACTTACTTTTTTGCGATAGGCTTCCAGGCCTATGCATTGCTGGCTTTTGCACTGGCAGGCAGCCTGGTGGCATTTCTTATTTTCAATCATCCGCCTGCAAAAATATTTATGGGCGATTCCGGCTCCCTGATGATCGGGCTTATCAATGCGATCATGGTGCTGAAATTCATCAATGTTGCCAGCGATCCTTCTGTAGCTGTACCGCTCGCTTCATCCGTGGCGATCGGTGTTGCCATACTGATCATTCCTTTACTGGATACGTTGCGCGTGTTTGCCATCCGCATATTCAACGGTCGTTCCCCATTCACCCCTGACCGTAACCATATACATCACCTGCTCCTTAGCCGTGGGCTAAGCCATGCAGGCGTTACGCTTACCTGCGTATCTGCCAATATCGCTTTTATTGTACTGGCTTACACCTGCCGTTCGTTGGGTTCCACTTACCTGTTATTGCTGATGCTGTCGCTGGCATTTGCGATGTTCGGTCTGCTGTATTATACCCGCCGTTCAGGCAGCACACTGGTGGTGGCCCGCAACAATGCAGAATCAAAACCAACTTCCAAGGTCGTTACGTTCAATACAGAGACTGCAACTGTTGAGCATAAATAGCATCGGCCGCCGAACATCAGCCATCGATCATCTGTCATCTATTTTCATTAGTTTTGCGGCGACCGCGTAAACAGAATTTATGACAGAAGATATTTCAACTATTATTGCCGCAGGTGAAGAGCTAATGCGGAAAGCGATCAGCCATCTGGAAGCTGAACTGGTGAAAATAAGGGCCGGTAAAGCCAATCCGCAAATGTTTGATGGAATTGTAGTGGATTATTATGGCTCGCCGATGCCGATCAACCAGGTGGCCAATATCAGTGTGATGGATGCACGCACCCTGAGCATCCAACCCTGGGAAAAGAACATGCTGCAACCAATAGAAAGGGCTATTATCAATTCCAATATCGGCGTTACACCCCAGAACGACGGGGCATTGATACGTATATTTCTTCCCCCGCTTACAGAAGAAAGAAGAAGGGAACTGGTAAAAAGATGCCAGGGTGAAGGTGAGCAATCAAAAGTGGCTATCCGCAATATCCGCCGCGATGCCATTGAAAATGTCAAGAAACTTCAGAAAAACGGCCTCAGCGAAGATGCTGCTAAAGATGCAGAAGCAGAAGTGCAGCAACTGACCGACCGTTACACTGCGCTGGTAGAAAAACACCTGGCAGCCAAAGAAAAAGAGATCATGGCAGTTTAACCGGCTGATTGTTTTTCGGCCAGCAGCCCCGGTTTCTTTATTTGCAGATTGGACAGGAATACACCTGTTAATATCAGCAATAAACAACCGATATCTTTCAGCGTGATGATCTCTCCATCGAGAAATCCCCAGAACAAGGCAACAAAAGGAATTCCATAAGTGACCAGGGAGGCGAAAAGGCCTCCTGCTTTTTGCACCAATGCATAGAACAATACGGTGGCAAAAGCACTGCCGACTATTCCCAGCAGGCATGCGTTGAGGATAGACCATTGCACAATGGGATCAGCAAAATCAAGTTGGAGAAATCCCTTTTGCCATAACACTATTCCTGCCAGCACGCACATGATCGATAATGATACAGAGGCCATGAATACAGGCCTGATCTCTTTCAGGTAACTGCCAACAATATTTACATTAAGCCCGTAAGAAATAGTAGCCAGCAATACAAGACCGGTATAACCCAAGTGGTGGAGGTCCACATCTTTGCGGCTGAAAGTGAGCAGGCACAACCCTGCAAAACCAATGATCACCCCAATGATCTTTTGCAGGCTGGTCCTGCTTTTAAAGAACAGGGCCCCGATAATGACCACGCAGATCGGCGTCAGTGAATTAAGAATACCGGTGAGTGAACTGTCAATTTTCATAATGGCAGCCGCAAAAAGAAAAGCAGGCAGGAGGTTGCCAAATAAGCCGGTCAATATCACCAACCCCATTTTGCTCTTTGGTATATGGCGGGCATGAAAAAAAGCAAAGGGAATAAAAAACACGCCGGCTGAAAATATCCGTAATGCTGCTATCTGTGGAGCAGTAAGCCCTTGTTTGCTTTCTTTCATGAGGATGAAAGAACTGCCCCAGATAAAGCATAACAGGATAAAAAGTATCCAACTGATTAATTTATTACTCATAGCGAAGACGCGAAGTTCCAAAAACGGTATGATTCCCACTAATTTTTTAAGATCACACAGAATTTCATCGCGTTTCACGCTTTAATAAAGACCACAAAGAAAATAGCGGGACATAATCTTTTCCCGAAATATCTATTATCAATATCTTTAGTAAATACAGAAGTAGTATCTCTATAACTAAAGAAACGATGCTTTATGAGTAAGATCAGTCTTGATAAGATCAGTACCCGTGCCCCTGAAGAATTCGATAAGAAATCCACTAAAGAAAAAACCGAAGCAATGCTGGTGGAACTGGATGATCTGCAAAATCTTCTTTATGCAGAAAACCATCATTCCGTGCTGATCGTGATCCAGGGAATGGATGCCAGTGGCAAAGATGGTGTGATCAGGAATGTGCTGGGCAATATGAACCCCCAGGGAGTGATGGTGAAATCATATAAAGCGCCTACGGCAGAAGAGCTCAGCCATGATTTCCTCTGGCGGATCCATAGTCACGCGCCAGCCAAAGGGATGATCCAGGTTTTCAACCGTTCGCATTATGAAGACGTACTGGTTACCCGCGTGCATAAATTGATAGATGATAAGCTGGCTAAAAAAAGAATGAATGCCATCAATGCGTTTGAACGCTTGCTGGAAGAGCATAATAATACGCATATCCTCAAGTTCTACCTGCATGTGTCTGCTGAAGAACAGCACCAGCGGCTGGAAGAACGGCTGAAAGATCCGGGCAAGATGTGGAAGTACAACAAAAATGATTTTAAAGAAGCCAAACTTTGGGATGATTACCGGAAAGCGTATGAAGACTGTTTTGAGTATTGCAATGATCCCGAATGGACCATTGTGCCTTCAGATCAAAACTGGTATAAGGAATATGTGATCGCCAAAGCCCTTCGTGATCTGCTGAAAGGGCTTAATATGCAATACCCGGGCATTAAAAAAGAGTAATTTTTTTTATTACTGCATTTTACCCTAACTTTTGAGAGGTTTAATTTTTGACCCGTTTAATCCTTTTACTCACTAAAACCATAGTTTATGGGACTACTTAAAGAATTCAAAGATTTCGCGCTTAAAGGAAATGTAGTGGACCTGGCTGTTGCCGTGATCATTGGCGGCGCTTTTGGAGCGATCGTTTCTTCCCTGGTGGATGATGTGATCACCCCCTTGTTATTGACCCCGGCCTTAAAAGCAGCTAATGCGCAGGACCTTGATAAACTGGTGCTATGGGGATCGGTAAAATATGGCAAATTCCTGGCGGCCATTATCAAGTTTGTCATCATTGCGTTTATCCTGTTCCTGATCATCAAGGCTATGAAAGGCCTCAACAAGAAAGAAGAAGCTGCACCTGCCGGTCCTTCCGAAGAAGTGCTGCTTTTGCGCGAAATACGGGACTCTTTAAAGAAATAAGCCCAAAAGATATTTCCCTTATTTTTGACCCCCGGTCTGCCTGAGCGCGGCGGGGGTTTTAATTTATTATATGGCTAATACCGCATCCTACCAGATTAAGCTGCCCCAGTTTGAAGGCCCTTTTGATCTGTTGCTTTTCTTTATTGAAAGGGACGAACTGGATATCTATAATATTCCTATCACCCGGATTACCAACGATTTCCTTGATTATATCCACCAGCAGGAAGCACTTAATATCGAGATGTCGAGCGAATTCATCCTGTTTATTTCCACCCTTATGCGCATCAAGGCCAAGATGCTTTTACCGCGTAAGGAACTGGATGCACAGGGCAATGAGATCGATCCCCGCGAAGAACTGGTGAGCAAGCTGCTTGAATACAAGAAATTCAAAGAGGCTTCGGTGCAGATGGCTGAAATGGAAGCCGTCCGCATGCTGATGGTGAAAAGAGGAAATATCCAAAAAGAACTGGCACAGATCGGTGAAGATGCCGGTGAGGGCACGGAAATACAGAACATCACGCTGTTCAAACTGATGAAAGCGTTTGAACGGGCCATGCAGAAATATTCAGACCGGGTGAACAAACCCGTTCATACCGTGGTGCAGTACCGCTACACCATGGAAGGCAGCCGCCAGAGCATGCTGGCGCTGGCACAAAAGGAAAAGACCGTGTCTTTTGAAAAAATATTTGAAGTGGCGGAGAACAGGGTGCATGCCATCTTCCTGTTCCTTTCCCTCCTGGAACTGGTGCAGCAGAAATTCATGAAAATAATGATCGGGGAAGGAAAGAATAATTTCATCATCGAGTACAACGAACCGGAGGCACGACTGGCTGAGCTGGAAGAGAATGGACTTTCAGAAGAGGATTTCAAATCATCTTTTGATGACCCGGAACCAACAGATGAAGATGAGCAGAAGCCTGAATAGAAACCATAAACTTTATATATTATGAAACGTTACGCTACAGCCAACTGGAAAGGCACTGGCAAAGAAGGAAAAGGGACCAACACTACCCAATCCGGTGTTTTAAAAGATACACAGTATTCATTCAGCAGCCGTTTTGAAGAAGGTATCGGCACCAATCCTGAAGAACTGGTCGCTGCTGCCCATGCAGGTTGCTTTACCATGAAGCTCAGCTTCGATCTGAATGCTGCAGGGTTTACTGCTGATAATATTGATACCAAATGCACGATCACTCTTGAAAATGGCGCTATCACAGAAAGTCATTTGGAGGTAAAAGCAAAAGTGCCTGGTATCGATGCGGCTAAATTTGCTGAAGTGGCTGCCGGCGCCAAAGCCAATTGCCCTATCAGCAAGCTGCTGAATACGAATATTACGATGGACGCCAGCCTGGCGTGATTGAACAAGAGATAAAAATGACGGATGACAGGTGCTGCTGTCCCTTTATGCGGCCATTTGTCATCCGTCATTCGTTTTCTATCATCTATTGTGTCAATCATCCCTGATAACTCTTATCTTCCCCATGCCATTTTTTCTTCTTAATACCAATTATACCAACTGTATGTTTAAAAGACTTGCACTCTCTTTCCTCCTGTTGCCGGCCCTGTTGGCCAGCAGCCAGGAAAAGGCCGATTCTCCAAAGGGTCCCCGGCCAATGAGCTGGAAGGATGTATCTTCCTGGCGATCTATCAGCACATTCAGCGTCGCTTTGTCGCCGGATGGGAACTGGGTGGCTTATCCACTGCTGATGCGGGAAGGTGATGGTGAACTGATCGTCAAAAAAGTGAATGATACTATTCAAAAAAAGTATCCCGTTGGTGGCAGCTTTAGCGGGTTTGCTTTTTCTGAAGATGGCAAATGGCTTGCATTTAAAGAGTCTTCTAAATTCAAGGAAGCGAAAGCAGCCGCTAAAACTCCCGGCAAGCAATTGTTTGAAAAACTCATTTTAGTGGAACTGGCAACAGGCAAGCAAAAAGAATTTGAAAGGGCCGGTACCTATTCTTTCAATGGCCGTCTTTCTTCACACCTGGCTGTTTCAATGGTGAAAGAAAGAAATCCTGCAGCCAGGCCTGATGATCCAAAAGGCACTGACCTGCTGATAGTGGAACTGGCTTCCGGTAAAACACAAAACATCGGTAACGTCGGTGAATTTGACTTTAATAAGGAAGGAAATCTGCTGGCTTATACTATTGATGCAGCCAATAAAACCGGCAACGGTGTTTATCTGCTGAATATAGGCAGCAAGCAGACTTCTGTGCTGGACAATGATAAAGCCACCTACAGATCCCTGGCATGGACAGAAGAAGGAAATGCTTTTGCGCTGCTGAAGATGACGAAGGATGAAAAATATAAATCAGACAAGGGTGTGGTGATGGGTATAAAGAACCTCACCGCAACTCCTGCTGTAACTATTTATGATCCGGTTAAAGATTCACTCCATTTCCCCAAGGGAATGACCATCAGTGCTAACCGCCGTCCTTACTGGTCAGAAGATCTGTCCCGCTTGTTTTTTGGCATTGCTGCTTTGCAACCAGCTAAAAAAGAAAAGGCGGACACTGCAAAGAAAGCACCTGAGGCAACTGCTCAGAACGATACAGAGAAACTGGACAAGCTGAAAGCGGACACCAGCATCAAATCGCTCGGCGATCTGAAAAAAGCACTGGCGAAACTGGAACCAAAAGCGGATGTGAAGCCGGCTGTTGCTCCTGGTGATGAACCAACCAAACCGGATATGATCATCTGGAACTGGCAGGATAAACGTCTTCAAAGCCGTCAGCAGGTAATGGAAATGCAGGATAAGAACTATACTTACCTGGCATCTTATGATGTGGCCGGTTCTTCCTTTACCCGTCTTAATGACAGCACCATGCGTTCGATCGGTGTTTTTCCTAAACAACAATATGCAATAGGAGTTGATAACCGTGCGTATGAACTGGACCTGAATCTTGACGGGCAGAATTATTCCGATCTTTATATCATTGATCTGAAAACAGGTAAGAAAACACCTTTTGCGGAGAAGTTTTACCAGCCTTCATTTACAGCTTCTCCTCAACCATCTCCTGATGGCACCAAGTTCCTTTATGGAAAAGATGGTCATTATTATGTGTATGATATTCCCACTAAAACAGAGATCAATATCACAGAAAAAGTGCCCACTTCTTTTGTGAATACAGAAGATGATCATAACGTAGTGAAACCGCTGACCACTGCTGTTGGCTGGAGCAGCGATAATAAATATGTATTGATCCGTGATCTGTGGGATATCTGGCAGATACCGGTGAATGGTAAAGAAGCAGCCGTTAATCTTACAGTGAATGGCAGTAAAGACAAGATAAGGTATCAGACACGTTATGTACTTGACCGTGATGAAAAGGGAATTGATCTGAAAAAGCCCATCTATGTACGTACATATGGTGAATGGACAAAGAAGAGTGGCATCAGCCGTATCGAGCCGGGAAAGAAAGGTTTGCAGGCAGGAGCCAGATCACTGATTTGGGACGATGTGTCTGTCAACATTTTTGCCAAGGCAAAGAATGCGGAAACTTATATGTATTCCAAAGAAACATTCAGCCAGCCTACTGAGTTTTATGTAGGAAGTGCTTTGCTTGACAATGCAAAGAAAGTAACAGAGAATGCGCCAGACCGCAACAAGTACACCTGGAGCCCGGGTGTGCAACTGGTCAATTATGTTTCTGATAAAGGAGATAGCCTGCAGGGTGCCCTTTTCCTTCCTGCCGGTTATGAGAAAGGAAAGAAATATCCTACCGTTGTTTATTACTACGAAAAAATGTCGCAATCGCTGAACAGCTACAGCAATCCTGATTTCCCTGGTGGTGGCTGGAACCCTGCGATGTATACCAGCAATGGCTATGCAGTGTTCATGCCCGATATCGTTTATAAAATTGATGATCCCGGAATGAGTGCTGTTTGGTGCGTATTACCTGCAGTTAAAGCAGCGATCGCAACCGGTGTGATCGATGAGAACAATATCGGCATACAGGGACATAGCTGGGGAGGTTATCAAACAGCGTTCCTTGCTACGCAAACGAATATGTTCAAAGCCGCAGCACCCGGTGCAGCACTCACTAATATGGTGAGCATGTACGACCTGATCTACTGGAACAGTGGCGGTGGCAATATGTCCATCTTTGAAGCATCTCAAGGCCGCTTTAAAGGTGGTCCCTGGGAAAACTGGGACTCTTATCTCCGCAACTCACCGATCTATTATGTGAAGAAAGTGAATACGCCGATCCTGTTATTGCATAATGATAAGGATGGTGCGGTTGATTTTACGCAGGGCATTGAGTTTTATAACGCACTTCGCCGTCTTAAAAAACCGATCGTGATGATCACATATAAAGGAGAGAATCATGGTATTGCCAAATTGGAGAACAGGAAAGATTATGCAGTCCGCATGATGGAGTTCTTTGATCATTTCCTGAAAGGCAAACCGGCTCCCGATTGGTGGAAGGAGGGAGTGGAGAAATCTTCGTTGGAAGAGCATTTGGAGAAGAGGGCGTTTTGAGTGGAGAGTGATTGAGATTTTATAATAATGGTAAGGCCCGGCAATTGCCGGGCCTTATTGTTTTTGAAGGGTATTTAATGATTGAGCTATAAATAGGGATTATGCCTTATAGAAAGCAGGGGTAAACGCTTGTCAGGCATGACCTCAAATTTCCTCAACAGTTTTTTAGAATTATAATATAAGTTTGTATTAGTCACCATCACCAACCACCAAACATGCTGAACCACTGCAGCGTACTTTTTATTATGAATACGATGAGCGCAGTCGCCTGATCCGTAAGCACGTTCCTGCAGCTTATGATATATTTTATGTTTATGATGCGCGGGACCGGTTAGTAATGACTCAGGATGGTAATATGGGCGTTCAGCATCAATGGTTGGTGACTAAATATGATGACCTTAATCGCCCGGTAGAAACAGGCATTTGGACCAATGGCAGTCTGCCAGACGTTCACCGGTCGAATGCCGGTACATCCACAAACTATCCGGAGACTTCCACTAATTACGAACAGCTTTCTGTTACACATTATGATAATTATGACGGATTGCCATCAGGATTGACGGCTACGTTCAATAACAGTTGGTCAGCAGAATGTTATTCTACTTACAATACGGCGCCGCAATATGCGCAGGAATTAACAGCCGTAAGCCAGATACTTGGAATGGTTGGCTGGACGAAAAGCAAGGTGCTTGCCACGGCGAACGATTTTTTGTATTCTGTTAATCTGTATGACAGTAAGGGGCGTGTGATCCAGGTCAAATCCATCAATATCACCGGTGGGCAGGATGTGCTGACCACGCAATACAGTTGGTCAGGCCAACCGTTGATAACCGTAAGTTATACGAATGTTGGCGGTACTACAGCGCAGCATATCACGCAGGTCAGCCGGTTTACCTATGATGAGTTGAGCCGCCTGGTCATAACAGAAAAGAAAACGGCTTATGGCATCGCCCCTGGCAGCAGTCTGAGTGGAGTCAGTTACGTAACGATTGCTGAGTTGAGCTACGATGCTGTCGGGAACCTGCAGCAAAAAAAGATAGGCGGTAAAAAGGATGCTTCAACTGGTCAGTATTACTCTCCGCATGAGCCGCTGGAGACCTTGCAATATAACTACAATATTCGGGGTTGGCAGTTGGGCATGAATCGCGATATGGTCAAAAGCGGCAATACCACCAATTATTTTGGTTATGATATTGGATATGATATAACGGCTATAAAAAAATCAGATCAGACACCTATCGGCAGTTATAGCATGGCCGCTTACAATGGCAATATCGCAGGCATCAGCTGGCGCAGCGTCGGCGATGATGAACTACGCAAATACGATTATACCTATGATGCTGCCAACCGTTTACTGAAAGCCGATTTTACGCAATACAGTTCTGGCACCACCTGGAGTAACGCCGATGTGGATTTTACAGTGAAGATGGGAGATGGCATTAATGCAGCAACGGCTTATGATCCTAACGGCAATATCAAACGGATGCAGCAGTGGGGCCTGAAGTTGGCAGGCAGTGTGCAGATCGATGACCTGACCTATGGTTATTATGGTAACCGGCTGAACTATGTCAACGAATCGACTACGATCGGTTCAACCAACTCTGGATTGGGGGATTTCACTGATGGTAACCGTGTAGGAAATGAATATGGATTTGATCGCAATGCCAATATGGTAACAGATCTGAACAAGAATCTGGTAGGCGGTATTGGTGGAGGCGTTGGTAACGGAGCAATTCAGTACAATCACTTAAACCTTCCGAAGCAGATTACTGTATCAACGAGTGTAACCGGGGAAACAACGAAAGGTACTATTTATTACTTGTATACGGCCGAAGGTGTGAAGCTGGAGAAAAGAGTGGTGGAAAATAATGTGGCGGTATTATATAATGGTAATACGGTGCAAACCAGCGTGACGACTTTAACGCGTTACATTAATGGAGCGGTGCTGGAAAGCAAGTCATACGGCGATGCGTCGGTCAATACGGCCCTGGGCTATACAAACCATCTGCAGTTTGCAGGGCAGGAAGAAGGCCGGGTGCGGGCGGTTTACCAGGCAGCTAATCCAGGTGTGTTCGACAGGTTTGAGTATGATTATATGATCAAAGATCATCTGGGCAATGTGCGAATGGTGTTGACAGAAGAGGTAAAAAAAGATGAGTATCCTGCTGCCACGATGGAAACGGGGACGATAGCTGCAGAAGAAACGCTTTATGCGAATCTTTCAAATACCCAATACAACAAGCCGTCCTGGTTCAGCGACCCGCAATATCCCACCAATGCCAAAGTAGCGCGGTTGAAAAATGAGTCTGGTTCGCAAAAGATCGGTCCGGGCATTGTGCTGAAAGTAATGGCTGGCGACAGTTACAATATCCGGGTGACCAGCGGTTGGAACAGCGCAAGCCTTCCAGCCAACAGTTCTACCAATGTGCTGAGCGATCTGTTGCAACAGTTGAGCACGGGTGTCGCAGGATTGAGTGGCGGCAAGGTAACAGCAGGAGAACTGCAGAGTGGTCCGGGAAGCATCAGCAGTGCACTCATCGATTTCCTGGGAACGCAAACCACGACCGGAGACCGTCCGAAGGCATATATTAACTGGATCCTTCTGGACGAACGGTTCAGAATAGTGGAGGAAGCGAGCGGTTTTGAGCAGGTAAGCGAAAGTGGGGTGACAGGTATTCATACACTGCCAGGTTTATCGGTTCCCAAGAACGGATATCTGTATATTTACACGAGCAATGAGTCGGCGAATATCGATGTGTTCTTTGATAATCTGCAGGTGACACATATAAGGGGAGCGCTACTGGAGGAGACGCATTATTATCCGTTCGGGCTTACTATGGCGGGGATCAGTTCAAAGGCGTTGGAGTTCGGAAATCCGCCGAACAGACAAAAATGGAATGCTGGTAGTGAACTTGCAAATAAAGAGTTCAGTGATGGCTATGGGTTAGAGTTGTACGAAACCTTTTACAGAAGCTTAGACCCACAAATCGGAAGGTTCTGGCAAATAGACCCTGAAATTGAAGCACAGGAAAGCTATTCTCCTTATGAAAGCATGGGTAACAATCCAATAAGTAATGTTGACCCATTGGGAGATTTTAAGACAAAGTTTGGAGCTAAATGGCATCGATTTTGGCATGGAGGGGGAACTGTTGGGCAAAACGAATATGGTGAATGGTATGTAACTAAAAGTAAAATTGTAGAAAATGAGGCTGGTGAAGCTGTTGCTAAGTCATGGAAGTATTACGGAAAAGGCAGGGATAAGTATTCTACTGCAAGAGAAGCTCTTTTGAAAGATATGGAGATAGAAAACGATATAATGGCGCATGGTGGTAAGAGAGATGAAACGGGACAGATAATATCAACTGGCACGTCCATGTATCAGATGTATGATTCTCCTGAAGATGCGGGTAAAGCAGCCCTGAGTTTAGGAACAGGGGTTGTGATCCCGAACCCAGTAGTTAGAAGTGGAACGATTGCCGTTAATGCTACTCAATTAGCAAATAAGGGGAAAAAGATAGTTGAAGGGATACGAAAAACGATTTCACTTCAAAAGCAAGCAAGACACTTGGTGGGTACTGCAAAACAAGGAGGTGGTTTTTTAAATAGTGTTGCGGATGCTCAAAAAGTTTTGGATGCAGTGCATTCAGGAGAAGCAGTTTTTTTAGGAACTACAAAAGCTGGTCAGCCAGTATTTAGATATAGTGGAGTGACAGGAACAAATGTAAATATAGGCGCAGGATTTTCTAGTCAACCCACAAATGTATTTATTATAAAAGGTACGACAAACCCAACTGTTGTACCAACAAATCCTGCGTTTTTTTAATATTAATAGTTATGCAGTATAATATCAATTATTTAAGGATCAAATACGCTTTGATGAAGGCATTCATGTTTAATTCGACAGACGATATTTTAGATATTAGTTATTCTACGACTGATACAAAGATTAGAATACAAGTGGTTTTATTGGAGGGGAGTTTTCTTTCTGAACAAATGAAGGAAATGGCTAAAGAGAATTTGCCTGAATTTAATTTAAACATCACGGAATTACACATAACAAAGAGACAGTATAATGAGAATATGGGAGAATGGGCCCCGAAATATTACAACTGGTTAGAGAATGTATTGTTTTCTAAAGCGGAGGTCTTATGAACAAAAGTATTATTGAAATAATGTATCAGGCCAGTAATCTTTGTGATGCTCTGCTTCGTAACATTAATGACAATTTTATAAGTGTGTCTTTTGATTTTGATAGCAATAATGACATATTAGTGAAAGTAATATTGATAAAGCGAACCGGAGTAGAGGATGGCTATATTGAGGATATGAGTGCTGAATTTTCGGCTTCACAACAAACTGATTGTGTAAGAAAAGTACATGTTGAAGTAGGGAAACATCACCTTCCATTACAAAACTTAGTATATCAAAAATCTTACTAAAAGCAATAAAGGGATAGTGTTCTCAATTATCCAACTCTAGATAGCAATTGTAAATCTCAACGAAACAATTTCTTG
>Ga0182746_1000069_pt1 | contig 195020 bp, 145 predicted proteins | sample eDN3rd30CBELigOP_FD_128881 | JGI IMG/M metagenome (GOLD analysis project Ga0182746, IMG submission 128881) | Enriched Organic Plus compost microbial communities from Emeryville, California, USA - eDNA 3rd pass 30_C BE-Lig OP (version 2) (version 2) ...
CCGCGTCGTTCAGAGCATCTATCGTCACTCAGCGACGACTTGACCTGAGGAGCCGGATGCGGGAGTTCCGCACGTCCGGATCTGTGGGAGCCCCGGCGGTGCAAGCCCCGGGGCGACCCGACCATTGGATTCGGTCTAATGTTCCAGCTAAAGCGTATCCTCCACTCGCCCCGACGAAAGGCGCCTCGATGAAGATCCGACCGGTGACCCGTGCCGACCGAGACGAATGGGTGCGCATGCGAACGACGCTCTATCCGGACAGCCCCCCGGAAGAGATCGACGAATGGCTCGACAACTCCGAGCACGGCACCTTGCTCGTCGGCGTCGCCGTGTTCGTAATCGACCGCGGCGACGGCCGGCTCACCGGGTTCATCGAGATCAGCCTGCGCAGCTACGCCGAAGGGTGCGTGACGACGCCGGTCGCGTTCATCGAAGGCTGGTACGTCGACCCGGACGTGCGCGGCCAAGGCCTCGGCGCGCAGCTCGTGCGGACCGCCGAGGACTGGGCGCGGGGCCGCGGGCTCCGCGAGATCGCGAGCGACACGACGATCGACAACGACGTCAGCCTGCGCGCGCATCTCGCGCTCGGCTTCGACGAGGTCGTGCGGCAGATCTGCTTCCGCAAGAGCCTTTGAGTCCGGCAGCGGGGCCGCTTCAGGCATTCGGCACGGACATCGATTCGCGGAAGCTCGACGTCCCGATAGCGAAACGCGCCTGAGCGATAGTGGGACGCCGCGCCGCGAGCCGAAGCGCATCGACCGCGCCGCGGCCCGGCGCATGCAGCGTTTCGAGCCGCTGGCATACCGGTTGCAGTGCGCACGAATCGCGCTGCATCGAGCCAACTCTATGACGACCCGCCGACCGCCTCCGGCGCAAGCCGCCCCTCGTTCCGCTGCCGCCGCGCTGCTCGATGCTATAACGCGCGACACGCGCTACGCGTGGCGCTCGTTCCTTCGCGCGCCGCTCGCGGCCGCGACGATCGTCGTGACGGTCGGGCTCGGCCTCGGCCTCGTCGCCGCGGTGTTCACGATCGCGAACGCATACATCTTCCGCGTCGACGAGGTCCGCGCGCCTCACGAGCTTTTCGAGGTCGAGCGCCGGCAATCCGCGATCGCAGAGCCCGATCGATTCACGCGCGCGGAGTACGAATCGCTGCTCCGCGAGACGGACGTATTCGCCGACGCGTTCGCGACGACGTCCGACATCGCTGCATGGATCGACGGCGTACGCCGAGAAGGCCACCTCGTCACCGGCAACTTCTTCGGCGTGCTCGGCGTCGGCGCGGCCCTCGGCCGCACGTTCACGCCGGCCGACGACGAGCCGGGCAACGTGCCGGTCCTCGTGCTGAGTCATCGCGCGTGGGAGCAGCGCTTCGCGAGCGATCCGAACGTCGTCGGGCAGACGCTGCGCGTGAACGGCACGTCGTTCGAGATCATCGGCGTGACGCCGGACGGCTTCCGCGGGCTCGAGGTCGTTGCCGCGCCTGACTTCTGGGCGCCGCTCGCGCATCTCGATCTGTTTCGCCGGAACGGTGCAGAGGGCGTGACCGGCGTTCGCGTGATCGGCCGTCTCGGGCCCGGCGTCGCGGCCGGCGAAGCGCTCGCGCAGCTGAGCGCTTGGGACGCGCAGCGCATCGCGGAACGCGGCGGCGACCGCCCGGCGACGCCGCTCGCGCTCGTGCCGCGGTCCGGCACCGTGCCGCAGCCGGCCGAAGCGATGCTCGGGTTCACGCCGCTGTTCTTCGCGTTCGGGCTGATCCTCGTGATCGGCTGCGCGAACGTCGCGAACCTGTTGCTCGCCCGGCTCGTCGCACGTCAGCGCGAGATCGGCATCCGGCTCGGCATCGGCGCTTCGCGACGCCGCATCGTCGGCCAGCTGCTGACCGAGAGCCTGCTGCTTGCGCTCCTGTCCGCCGCGTTCGCGTTCGCGGTCTCGCGCATCGTGCTCGCAGGCTTCGTGCAGTGGCTGACGAGCAGCTTTCCGCCCGAGATCGGCAACCTGCGTATGGTCGTGCCGCCGGCGGACTGGCGCGTCGCGGTGTTTCTGATCGCCGGGGCCGTCGTCTCGACGGTGTTCTTCGCGCTCGCGCCGGCGCTCCGCGCAACCCGCGTCGATCTCGCGCGCGCGATCCAAGGCCAGGTGCTTCGCGAAGCGCGGCCCGGCCGCGCGAGGAACGCGCTGATCGTGCTGCAGGTCACGGGATCCGTGCTGCTCTTGATCTGCGCGGCGATCTTCCTACGCAGCGCGTGGGCGGCCGCGTCGCTCGATCCCGGCGTACGCACGGCCGACGTCGTCAGCGTGACGATCCTCGACGAGTCCCGGCGCACCGCGATCGTCGATGCCGTCGCCGGCGAGCCGTCCGTCGCGGCGGTCGCGGCGTCGTGGCCCGGCGGCGTTGGCGGGCTCGGCGGTGCGCCCGCGTACGCCGAAGGCGAGCGCGGCCGCTCGATCACCTCGTACCGCTTCGCGGCGCCGGAGTACTTCGATGTGCTAGGCATCGAGCTGCTCCGCGGCCGCGGCTTCACGAACGCGGAGCGGAGCCCCGATGCGGGCGTCGCGATCGTCTCCGAGAGCGCCGCGCGCGAGCTGTGGCCGAACGCCGATGCCCTCGGGCAGGTCGTGCGCATCGAGCCCGACCTGTCGATCATCCGGCCCGAATCCGGCCGGGCCGAAACCGAGGCGTCGGAGAATCCGCTACTCGGCCCGCGCACGGCGGTCGTGGTCGGCGTCGCGCGCGACGTCGCCGGATTCCGGCTCGGCGGCACGCGATTCGGCGGCGCCGGCGTCTACATGCCGATCGGCGAGGACGCGTCGGGCACGTCGCTGATCATTCGCGTGCGCGGCGACGGCGCGCGGGCGCGAGACGTCCTCGCCGATCGGCTCGCGGCCGTCGATCCGAACATCAGCGAAATCGAGACGCTCGATACGCTTGCGCGCGCCGAGCAATACCTGCTCGACATCTCGTTTGGGCTGACCTTCGCGCTCGGCGCGTTGGCGCTGCTGTTGACGTTATCCGGGCTGTTCAGCGTGCTGTCGTACCTCGTCGAGCAGCGCAAGCGGGAGATCGGCGTGCGAATGGCGCTCGGCGCGACGCGCGGCGGCATCGGCGCGCTCGTGCTGAAGCAATCGGTGCGGCCGGTCGGCATCGGCATGCTGGTCGGCGGGGTCCTGACGGCCGCGCTCGCCGCCGCGCTGCTCGCGACGCCCGCCGCAGAGCAGATCGGCTCGTCCGTGCTGCTCTTCGATCCGATCGCGTACGGCGCAAGCCTGCTCTGTGTCGTCGTCGCGTGCCTGGCCGCGAGCCTCGCGCCCGCGCTGCGCGCCGGCAATGTCGATCCGCTCGGTGCGCTCAGGCAAGACTGATCGGCATGCTCGGGCACGACTGATCGGCGCGCTCAGGCGCGACTGATCGGCGCAGTGAGACACGACCGATGGATCGCCGCGCACCCGAAGGCGCATGGACGCCGATGACTGATCGTTATCGTTGGTATCCCGGCGATTCTAGGTGATCTCCGTAATCGCCCCACACCACCGCCCGTTCGGGACGAAACTCTCGGCGAAAAATCAACGCGCTACACGCGCGATAGAGACTTACGGCACGACGCTTGCAAGACCGACTGCCGAGGTACGACGCCATGGAACAAAAGCACGCTGTCGGTATTCCGCTCGAGCGGCTCGCCGTGTGGGATCCGGAGATCGAGGAGCATCTGCGCTGCACGCAGAACGGCGTGTTCGAGCAAGTGCTCGGCGAGGTCGTCACCGCGCTCGGCGACAAGAGCGTCGAGTACGCGTTGATGGGCGGCATCGCGTCGACCGGCCTCGGCAGGCCGCGCTGGACGCACGACATCGACGTGTTCGTCCGGCCGAACGCGGCCGATGCCGCGCTCGACGCGCTAGCCGCGGCCGGCTTCGACACGGAGCGCACGGACGTGTCGTGGCTGTTCAAGGCGTTCAAGCACGGTGTGCTCGTGGACGTAATCTTTCGCTCGACCGGCGGCTTCTACCTCGACGACGAGATGAGCGCGCGCTCCGTCGAGCGCGAGTTCATGGGACATCGCGTGCGGCTGATCGCACCCGAGGATCTGCTCGTGATCAAGGCGGCCGTGCACGACGAGCAGGGCCCGCGGCATTGGCACGACGCGCTCGGCGTGATCGGCGTGAACGAGCTCGACTGGGACTATCTGCTGAAGCGCGCCCGGCAGGCGCCGCGGCGCGTGCTGAGTCTTCTGGTCTACGCGCATTCGCTCGACATGAACGTGCCGAATCACGTCGTGCGCGAGCTGTATCGCGAAATTTACGAGAGCTGAACACCGCCAGGGTCGAGCGCGATGGAAGCGAAGCATCTGGTAGGCCGCATACGCGAGGCGCTCGCGACGGATCCGCGCACGAACGTGCTGGACATCACGATCAAGGTTGCCGGCGGCAAGGCCTTTCTGATCGGCGAGGTGGCGTCCGACGAGCGCAAGCAGGCCGCGGGGGAAGTGGCGCGCGACGTGCTGCCGCCGGACTACGAATTGATTGACGAGCTATGGATCGCGAAGTACACCGAGCCGGGCAAGCCGGAGACGCTGGGCTAGTTCGCATCGCCGCGGTCGGCGACGTTCACGTCGGGCTAGACATGCGCGGCGAGCTGCGCAAGAGCCTGGCGGCCGTGCGCGAGCATGCGGACGTGCTGCTGCTCGCCGGCGACCTGACGCAGCACGGCTCGCGGGACGAAGGCCGGCTGATGGCCGAGGAAGTTGCGGACGTCGGCATCCCGACGATCGCGGTGCTCGGCAATCACGACTATCACCAGGACGCGCAGGACGTGATCCGTGCGGATCTCGAGCGCGTCGGCGTGACGGTCCTCGAGGGCGAAGGCGTCGTGCTCGATATCGGCGGCCATCGCGTCGGCATCGCCGGCGTGAAGGGCTTCGGCGGCGGTTTCGCCGGAGCATGCGGATCCGAGTTCGGCGAGCTCGAGATGAAGGCCTTCATCCGCCATACGAAGGACAAGGCGCGGCGGCTGCTGCACTGCCTTCAGGCGTTGCAATGCGACGTCCGCATCGCGCTGACGCACTACGCGCCGACGAAGGACACCCTGCTCGGCGAGAAGCTCGAGATCTACCCTTTCCTCGGCTCGCACCTGCTCGGCGAAGCGATCGACGAAGGCGGCTGCGTGCTCGCGCTGCACGGGCACGCGCATCACGGCGCCGAGCGCGGCATCACGCCGGGCGGCGTGCCGGTCCGCAACGTCGCGAAGCCGCTGATTCGAAGCGCGTATCAGCTCTTTTCGGTACGCGCGCACGACGGCCATGCCGTAGCCGCGCCGACGGAGCAGCGTGAGCTGACGTCCGCGCCGTCCGGGTAGCGGTTAACGGGTCGGAGCGGCTCGGCGAACCTCGGATCCGTCAAGAACCCTTCGTCCGCCCGTCATGCAGCGCGGACTTCGTTTATGATCCCGATGACCAGCTCAACTCGAAGAATCGGGGGAATCGACTTATGACCAATTCGTCACGCGTGAAGGGGCTTCTGCTGCTGCCGCTGCTGCTCGTCGCCTTCAGCGCCCACGCGGTGCGCTACCCCGAGGGCTACGCCGAGGATCGTGCCGCCATCGTCGACCTTCAGGCGCGCTACGTCATGGCCATGGACTACTTCGACGCGGACGGTTACGCGGCCGTGTTCGCCGAGGACGGCGTGCTCGATTGGGCCCGCGGCCTCGTCGAAGGCCGGGACGCGATCCGCGAGTTCATGGCGAGCGGAACTTACGACCTCACGCGCGGCGCCCCCGAGGCGAAGACGCCGGACGGCAGAGACTGGCCGTCAACGGTGCGGCATCTGATCACGAACCAGGTGATCGAGGTCGACGGCGACACCGCACGCGCGCTCACGTACTGGATTCAGTTCAACAACAACGCGCAGCGCGACAAGGTGGAGTGGATGCTGTTCGGCTCGTGGTACGACGAGTTCGTGAAGATCGACGGCGAGTGGTTCTTCAGCCTCCATCGAATCCACAACGAGGGCCATCCGCGCACGTTCACGGCCGGACAGGAAAATCCGGTCAACCTGATGCTCGGGAACTGATCAGCCTCCATTCGGCGCCCCTCGATCCGCTCGCTCTCGTGCGGATCGAGGCACGCGCCTACTCATTCCGCAGCACTTTCGCCGGCGACGTGCGCGCCGCGCGCAAGGTGTGACCGCCGACCGCTATCCACGCGATCAGCAACGTCGCCGCGAGCGAGCCGACGAACGGCGCAACGGTCAGCTCGATCGGGTCGATGAACGCGCGCAGGTACGCGCGCGCGGCGACGAACGCGACGGGCCAGCTCGCGACGGCGGCAATGACGACCGGCTTCGAGAACGCGGCGACGAGCATCGAGACAGTCGTCTGCACGCGGTTCTCGAGCAGCAGAAGGCGTGAATCGACGGCGTGCAAACCGACTCTCTCGAGCTTGCGCGAGACGTTGCAGCGAAGTCTGCAACACTCTTGCAAACGATGTAAAACTCGCAGCGAACGCCGCACGATTCCGCAGCGGGACGGGCTGGCACAGCAATTGCCTGTCCGCTCCGTCCATATCATTCATGAACTGCGAGGCCAATCCCATGAAGGGCTACGTCGACGACATCGAAGAAGCCACCGAACGCAACGAGAACTTTCGGCAGGTGCTCTATACGGGCAAGCACCTGCAACTCGTGCTGATGACGCTGCAGCCCGGCGAAGAGATCGGCGAGGAGACGCACGACGACGTCGATCAATTCTTCCGTTTCGAGGAAGGCGAGGGAGAGGTCATGATCGACGGCGTCACGCACGAGGTCGAAGCCGACTTCGCGGTGATCGTCCCCGCCGGCGCGCGTCACAACGTGATCAACACCGGCGACGAGCCGTTGAGGCTTTACACGCTTTACGGACCGCCCGAGCATCGCGACGGCGTCGTTCACAGCACGAAAGCCGAGGCCGACGAATCCGAAGAGCATTTCGACGGCAAGACGACCGAGTAGCAACGACGGCTCGCCCGCGATGCCGTAACGATCTATAGTCGAGCGTCCGTGATCCTAGGGGGAGGATCGAGCGTGGCGCATGCATCGACGAAATCGTTTGGATCCATCGACGAAACGATAGACGTTCCCGTCCTGATCGTCGGCGGCAGCCTCGTCGGGCTCACGACTGCGATGCTGCTCGCAGCGCATGGCGTACGCTCGCTCGCGGTGGAGCGGCATGCAGGAACGGCGATCCATCCGCGGGCGGGCCACTTCCAGATTCGTACGATCGAGATCCTGCGCGAGATGGGCCTCGAGCCTGACGTGCGGCTGAAGTCGCGTGAAACCTATGACCCCGACGGCGGGATCATTGCGGTCGAGTCGCTTGCGGGCAAGGAGATCGCGCGCTTCATCGGCAACCTGAACGACGGCGTCGACGGCCGCAGCCCGACCGGGCGGATCTTCATCGATCAGGACGTGCTCGAGCCGCTGCTCAGATCGCGTGCAGAAGCGCTCGGCGCGGCGTTGCGCTATCGAACGGAGATGACGTCGTTCGAGCAGGACGACGAAGGCGTGGGCGCGGTCATTCGCAATCTCGACAGCGGCGAGGAGCGCGCGGTGCGCGCGAAGTACATGGTCGCGGCGGACGGCTGCCGCAGCCGCGTGCGCAACGCGCTCGGCATCGACATGTACGGCTACGGCGTGCTGTCGAAGAGCGTGACGATCTACTTCGAAGCCGACTGCGCACCCTATCTGCAGGGGCGCGACTCGGGCGTGTTCTACGTCCACAACCCGACGCTCCGAGGCTTCTTCCGGTTGAACCGCGCGGGTCAGAAAGGCTTTCTCGCGATCAACTGCGTCGGCGCCGACGTGACCCGCGACGAGGCGGTAAACGTCTCGGCCGGCATGAACGAGGAGCGCGCGCTCGAGCTGCTGCGCGCCGCGATCGGCGTGCCCGAGCTGCCGATGCGGGTTACGCAGATCATCCCGTGGGAAGCCGAAGCGAACGTCGCGTCGCGCTATCAGCACGGCCGCGTATTCCTCGCCGGCGACGCCGCGCACGTCGTGCCGCCGAACGGCGGCTTCGGCGGCAATACCGGCGTGCAGGATGCGCACAATCTCGCGTGGAAGCTCGCGATGGTCGTGAACGGCCACGCGGGCCCCAAGCTGCTCGAGACCTACACGCCGGAGCGGCAGCCGGTCGGCGAGACCACGGTCGATCAGGCTTATGCGCGTTACGCGACGCGCGTCGTGCCGGAGCGCGGCGCCGCCGACGCGAAGCCGCTGATCGACGACCTGACAATCGAGATCGGCTACCGCTATCGCTCGTCGGCCGTCGCGGAAGATCCGCACGCTGCCGCGGACGATCCGCTGTTCATGCATCCCGACGAGCTTCGCGGCCGCCCGGGGAGCCGCGCACCGCACGTCGTGATCGAGCGCGACGGCGAGCCGATCTCGACGCTCGATCTGTTCGGCCGGTCCTTCGTCCTGCTCGCCGGGCCCGAAGGCGGCGAGTGGCGCGCGGCGGCCGCCGACGCGGCGCAACGGCTCGGCGTTCCGGTCGACTTCCGGCAGATCGGCGCCGGCGGCCTCGCGGACGTCGGCGGCCGCTTCGTCGATGCGTACGGAATCTCGCCCGAAGGTGCGGTGCTCGTCCGTCCGGATGCGTTCGTCGCGTGGCGGACACGCGAGCCGGCGGGCCGGGCGGGACGGCAGGTCGCCGCGGCTTTGACCGCGATTCTCGACCGTTAGCCGCCGGAAAATCGTGCCAGGCACGAATTTTCACGAAATTCGTGCCTGGCACGATTTTTCGGCCGGCACGATTTACGGCGCTACCTCGCAGTAGATCATCGCTCGGCGTTGTCTTATCGTTCAGCTAGGCCGGCAGGCCGAGCCGTAAAAGCAAGAATTAGGGAGCCGAGTGTGACGCCGCGAGAAATACGTCCGATCTGGAAGGTCCTTACGTCAGCCGCCATTCTGGCCTGGGCGGCAGGCGCCGCAGCGCAAGACGCCGAGCCGCCCGATCTCACCGGCGTCTGGACGACGTATACCGGCGCGAACCAAGGTCGCGCGTCGGGCTTCGGCGGCCCTCGCCCCGGCCTGCCGCTGACCGAGGAAGGCCGGCGCCGCGTCGAGGAATACACGAAGCTCGCCGGCCCGGAAAGGCTGAACGCGGCGGCGCACTGCGCGACGTATGGCGTACCGGCGATGATGTCGCTGCCGGGCTCCTATCCGATCGAGTTCATCCAGAAGCCGGATCAGGTCACGATCATTTTCGAGGTCGGGAACGAAACGCGTCGTATTTTCATCGGCGACCGGCAGCTGCCGCCCGAAGCGCGGATTCCGAGCCGCGCGGGCTATTCCGAAGGCCGCTGGGAAGGCGACGTGCTCGTCGTCAAGACGACGGATCTGCTCGATGCCCAGGATCAGGCCGCGAACCCGTACAGCGAGGAAGCCGTGATCGACGAGCGCTTCTGGCTCGACGTCGACGAGAACGGCACGAAGGTGCTGACGTACGAGGCGACGATCACCGATCCGGTCTACTATACGGAGCCTGTGAAGGTCGAGCGGAAATACCAGCCGTACGACGGGTTGATCCTTCCGTACTACTGCCAGGACGAGCTCTGGTACGAGCTGCTCGACATGCGGCGCGCACAGCTCGAGGCCGGCGAGCCGATCGACGCCCGGATGAGCGATGTCTACAAGGCGCGCGAAGACAAGGAATGATTCGGTAAGAACGTTTTGAGCGAGCCGCCGCAGCAAGGCTCGCAAACCAGGAGACGCATATGGCGAATGTCTTGAAAAAGTGGATCGTAAGGCTCGGCGCTCCGGCGCTCATCGCGTGGGGCATCGCCGCTTCGGCGCACCACTCCGCCGCACAGTTCGATTTCTCGCAGCGCGTGACGATCGAAGGGGTCGTCAAGAAGTGGAACGTCGTGAATCCGCACACGACCGCGATTGTCGAGATCACGGACGACGAGCGCGGCACGCGCGACGCGGAATACGAAGGGCATAGCGCGAGCCACTTCTACCGCGCCGGTTACACGCGCGGCTCGGTGAAGCCGGGCGACAAGATCGCGATCCTGATCGCGCCGCGCCACGACGGCGAGGACGGCGGGTTCATCCAGGCGTTCACCGTGAACGGCAAGACCGTCGGCTTCGGCAACCTGTCGCCGGAGACCGGGCAGCGCGTCGAGAGCTCGTCCGAGTAAGCTCCCCGAAGGCCGGGCGGCGTCCCCCGCTACGGGGCTCGCCCGGCCGCGCGTTCGGATTCCGCGAGCGACCGTCGTCACCGATCGGCCCACGCGGAAGGCGCGAACACCGGCTCCGAGATGCTCATCTCCGTGACCGGACCGTACTTTGCGACGACGTCACGAATCTTCTCGGCCGCGCCGATGAAGACGAGCACCAGATCGTCCGTGGAAGGATAGATCTCCGCCGCAACGCGCGCGGCGTCCTCGCTCGTGACGGCCGCGACCGCCGCGCCGTAACCCTCGACATAGCTCGGATCGAGCCCGTAGAGCTCGAGCTCGGCGAGCTGGCGCGCCCATTGAGTCGCCGTCTCGAGATTCATCGGGAACTGTCCCGCGACGTAGCGCTTACCGGACTCGAGCAGCTCCGCGTCGAGCTCGCCCGCCTTGAAGCGCTCGTAGACTTCGAGCGCGAGATCCGTCGCCTGCTCGGTCGCCTCCGTCCGCGTGAACGTGACCATCTGCCATGCGCCGGGCTGGCTCGGCCGCACGAGCTGCGAGCGCGCGCCGTACGTCAGGCCGCTCCGGACGCGAAGCTCCGCATTCAGCATCGACGTGAAGCGGCCGCCGAACAGGGTATTCACGACGTCGATCGCGGCACGGTCGGGATGATTGCGCTCGACGCCGACGTTGCCGATCAGCAGATACGTCTGCACGGACGACGGCGCGTCGACGAGCAGCACCCGCCGACCTTCGACGCGGCGCGGCGGCGGCACGGACGGCAGGCTCGCCTTCGCGGGCGGGAAATCGCCGAACGCCTGCTCGAGCCGTGCGCGCAGCTCTTGCGTGTCGAAGTCGCCGGTCACGGCGACGATCAGACGATCGCCGCCGAACTGCTCTTGGTAATAACGCACGACGTCGTCGTGCGTCATCCGCTCGAGGCTCTGCTCGCTGCCGCCGACCGGACGCGCATACGGATGCTCGCCGAAGATCGCGGCGGCGCCGTAGATCGGCAGCAGCGCGTCGTAATCGCCGTCCTTCTCCGCGCGAATCAGATCGATCTCGCGATCGCGCAGCTTCTCGAGCTCGTCCGGATCGAGACGCGGCCGACGCAGCAGGTCGGCTAGCAGCTCGACCATCAGCGCCTGGTCGCGCGACAGAAACTCGCCTGACACGGCGATCGCCTCGAGGCCCGCGCCGGTCGAGAGCCTGCCGCCGACCTCGGCGACCGCATCCGCGAACTCGTACGCGTCGCGCGGCCCCGCACCCTTCTCGAGAAGCCCCGCGAGCAGGCTCGCTGTGCCGGGCCGATCCGGCGCATCGGCAAGCGCGCCGCCGCGCACGAGCGCGTAGAAGCCGATCAGCGGAATCTCGCGCCGCTCCATCAGCAGCAACGTCGTGCCGTTGTCGAGCACGACGCGCTCGTAAGGCGGCATGCGAACCGTGAGGGCTTCGCTCTGACCAACGGCCGTCATCGACACTCCTGTCAGCAATAATCCTGCGAGGCACGCGGCGAACGCGCGCATCATGTTCGGCTCCTCATTCGTCGTCGTCCGGGTCTGCGTCCGTGTGCGTCGGCAGCAGCACGCCTACCGTCCGATTGCGCGGCACGAGCAGGGTCGCCGCAAGCCGCTGCACGTCGTCGGCCGTCACGGCCTCGTAGCGCTCGGCCGCGTCGAACAGCTTGCGGTAATCACCGTGAAAGACCTGGTACGTGCCGAGCGAGCGCGCCTTGCCGTCGATCGTCGCGAGGCTGCGCCAGAAGCCGGCGGATACGAGGCTCTTCGCCTTTGCGAGCTCGGCAGCCGTCACACCGTCGCGAGCGACCCGCTCGAGCTCCGCGGTGAACGCCGCCTCGGCCGCGGCCGGATCGCTGCCGGCCGGCAACGTCAGGAAGAACCACGCGAGCCCCGGGTCGAAACCCTCCTGCCAGTAGCCGTCGACCGAGACGGCGACCCGCTGCTGCTCGACGAGCGCGCGGTGAAGGCGCGACGAATCGCCGTCCGTCAGAATCCGCATCAGCAGCTCGAACGCCGGCATGTCGGGGTCGGCGGCCGCGAGCGCGTGATACGCGAACTGCAGCAGCGGCGTCTGCGCGTCCGCCTCGATCACGACGCGGCGCTCGCCTTGCTGCTCCGGCTCGCGCGTGCGGATCGGCGGCGGAGGCTCCTGCGCCGGGATTGGCCCGAAATACTCGCGCGCCAGGCGGAACACCTCGTCCGGATCGACGTCGCCGACGACGACGAGCGTGCAGTTGTTCGGCGCGTAGTACGTCGTGAAGAAGCGCTCGAGATCCTCCTGCGTCCACGACTCGATGTCCGACGGCCAGCCGATCACCGGGTTGCCGTACGGATGCGCGAGGAACGCCGTCGCCTGCACCTGCTCCATCAGCCGCCCCTCGTTGTCGTCCTCGGTGCGCAGGCGCCGCTCCGAATAGACGACGCCGCGCTCGCTCTCGACGACTTCCGGAACGAACGCGAGGTTCGCGAGGCGGTCGGCCTCGAGGTCGAAGACCGTCTCGAGCGCCGTCTTCGGAAACCAATCCTGGTAGACGGTGATGTCCTCGCTCGTGAACGCGTTGTTCGCGCCGCCCTCGGCTTCCATCAGCCGGTCGAACTCGCCCGGCTCGCGCCGGCTCGTGCCGTTGAACATCATGTGCTCGAAGAAATGCGCGAGCCCGGTCGTCCCCGGCGCCTCGTTGCGGCTGCCGGCGCGCACGAAGTTGTAGAGCGCAACGTTCGGAATGTCGTGATCCGGCCAGACGATCACGGTCATGCCGTTGTCGAGAACGAGCGAGCGCACGTCGTCACCGAGCGCGGCGGCCGACGGCGTGGAAGCGGCGAGAGCGCTAATCATCGTGAGTCCTGCAAAAAGCGCGAGCTTCGTCATATGGATGTGGTGCCAGCAGTTTGACCGGCGGGACGCCGACATTATCCCCGCCGGCGCCCGTGCGATTGATCCGTATGCATGTCAGCGCATATCGTGACCGCATTCGCGACGCGCGCGCAATCGGTCGACCGATGGCCCAGCGAGTTTCCGCATCGGCCCCGCGGCCCATCTACGCTCGTCGCTGCCGGAAGGCGGCATCGGCGGCCGCGGCCGTCGTGGCCGGCGCCGTGCTCGCCGGCTGCGCCGAGCCGGACCCGATCCCGACGTTGAGCTGGTACATCAATCCGGACAACGGCACGCAGGCCCGGCTCGCCGCGAAATGCACGCAGGAGGCCGGCGGCCGCTACCGGATCCGCACGGCGCTGCTGCCCCGCGACTCGACCGCGCAGCGCGAGCAACTCGTGCGCCGGCTCGCGGCCCGCGACTCGAGCGTCGACATCATGAGCCTCGACGTGCCGTACCTCGCCGAGTTCGCGAACGCCGGCTTCATCCGCCGGTTCAGCGCCGACGAGCGCACGCGGCTGACGCGCGGCATGCTCGACGCACCGCTCGCGAGCGCGAGCTGGGACGACGGCCTCTACGGCGTGCCGTTCAATGCGAACACGCAGCTGCTGTGGGCTCGCAAGAGCGTCGCGGAGCGCGCAGGCCTCGATCTCGATCGCCGGCTGACATGGGACGAGGTCATCGATGCGGCGGAGCGGACCGGGACGACGGTGCTCGTCCAGGCGCGGCGCTACGAGGGCTACGCCGTGCTGATCAACTCGCTCGTCGCGTCGGCCGGCGGCGCGATTCTCGAGAACGCCGATGCGGGCAAGGACGCCGTCCCGGCGATCGACTCGGCGGCCGGCCGCGCCGCGGCCCGCGTGATCGCGCGGCTCGCGCACTCGTCCGCGGCATCCGCCGCGCTCGGCAACTCGGACGAAGGCGTCACGCAGTCGGCTTTCAGGGCTGCGAACGCCGGGTTCATGACGAATTGGCCATTCGTGTACACGGCCGAGGACGGCAATCCGCTGCAGGCCGATTTCGGCTGGTCGCGCTGGCCCGCGGTCGAGCCGGACGTGCCGAGCGCGCCGCCGCTCGGCGGCATCCACCTCGCGATCGGCGCGTTCAGCGCGCACGAGGATTTCGCCGTCGAAGCCGTCGCGTGCCTCACGTCGCCCGAAAGTCAGCGCGAGTACATGCTCGGCGAAGGCCTGCTCGCGACGATCGAGTCGGTCTACGACGATCCGGAGATCCGCCGCGCATTCCCAATGGCCGACCTGCTGCGCGAATCGCTCGACGAGGCCGCGCCGAGACCGATCACGCCGTACTATCCGGACGTGACCGCGGTGATCCAGCGCACGTGGCATCCGCCCGCGGCCGTGAACGACGAGACGCCGGCGCGGACCGCGCGAATGATCGCGGACGTGCTGCACGATCGAACGTTGCTGTAGCGGCGCGTGCGCCCGCGGCTGTAGCGGCGCGGACGTGCGGCTGCAGCGGTGCATCAGCCGCGGGCGGACGCACGCCCCGCCCTCAGCTGCGAATCGTTCGCGCGCAATACAAGTCGGCCGCATCGAGATAGAGCGGCTCGTCGTAAGCGGCGAACTGCTGACGGCACGAGTAGACGAGCTTGTTCAGGTGGTCGTCGTCCGCGGCGACGGTTTCCGCGAGCACTTCGGCCCACGTGCGGGTCGCGCGCGGCGTGTGATCGAAGCGCACGTCCGGCGCGCCGAGCGAGACGTACGCCGCAAGCCACGCCGTCCAGTAACCGACGAGCCATTCGTAGCGCAGCGGAACGATCGAGTCGACGACTCGAAGCGCGTGCGACGACGTCACGAGATGCAGCGTGACGAAGGACGGCGCGGACAGGAACGTGTGCAGCGACAGTTTTGCGAGCGACGCGACGAGCCCGTCCTTGGGAGGCGCGGAGCGTCGCAACGCCGCAGCGAAACGCGGATCGGCGGCCGCCTGCTGCATCCGGCGAAGGATGCCGCGCTGCGTGAACCGCGCGCCGCGAAAGTACGGGTCGCTCGCGATCTCCGTGACGGATTCGTGCAGCGGCCGTCGTTCTATCAGCTCGGGCTCGCCTAACGGCGCATAAACCGTGCACCATGCGGCGAGCGCCTCGCATAGCTCGTCGCGGCTCTCCATCTCGAGCGCATACGCGAGCCGGATCAGCGGATGAAACCCTCCGCCGCCGACGCCCGAGAAGAGCTCCGGCAGGTACTCGTGGAGCAATCGCTCGATACTCGTCCCTTCAGCTTGCTCGCTGAAGAGCTCGAAGTACTCGGCATTCGCCGTGTGGCGACCTAGCGCGCTCCGCCAGTCGTCACGCTCGATGCGGCCGGTCGCAGCCGGCCGCCTCGTGAGACGCGGCACGTACCAGTCGTAGAAATCGAGCAGGCGCTGATCGCTCGCGCCCATCGCATGGAGGGCATATAAGCACATCGGCAGATGGTTCTGCAGGCCGTCGAGCCCGTTCGAGCTGTATTCGACGCCGTACTCTCGGCGTCCTGCGAGGACGAGGTCGTTCAAGACCGCGCGCGTCGTTTGCATGGTCAACGCAGATCCTCCGTCGGTTCGTGGATCGGCGCCTTCGCCGCGGATTCGCTCCGTGTCGAGCACAGAGACAACGGCGAGGACGTGCGGAGGACTGTAAGACCTCGAGCTTGCTTGAGGTCAAGCCGGACGTGGAAGCGGTCGCGAGCGTGGGCCGAACGCCGCGCTCGCCGGCGTCACTCCGCCGCCGCGTCGCGCTCCCGGGTCAGATACGCGATCAGCGCTTCGAGATCGTCGTTGCTGAGCTCGGTCGGGCGGAAGAACGGCATCGATCTCAGACCGTCGCGAACGACGGCTTCGATGTACTCCGGCGTGAGATCCGTGCGCGCCTCGAGCGCGGCCGGAAGCTCGCCTCGATAGCGGGCCTGGAGCGCCTGCGTACCAGGCATCGGCGGCAGGAACACCGGGCCGAACATCTCGTCTGGAATCTCGCCATGACACTCCGCGCAGCGCTGATCGAATACGTCCCGGCCGCGCGCGACGAGCCCGCCGTTCGGATCGGCAGCGCGACGGCTCGGCAGCGGCGACCACGCGGTTTCGGCCGACGAGGCCGAATCCGCCGACGCGGCCCCGATGCCGACGAGACTCGCAACCGCAAGCGCCGTCGCAAGCGCAGCGGCCGCGGCGCGAGCCGGGACTGCGCGCGCCGAGCGCCGCTTCGATGACGAATGCGAACCCCGACCGAATTCCGAACGCCGCCCGTTCATGCCCGCTCCCGTCGCAGATGCCGCGGCCAGATCCCATAGCGCCCGGCGGCAAGAATGCCGTTCGGATCGAGCGCGTCCTTCAACGTCTCGTTGAGCCGCATCAGCGCACCATCGTTGTACGAATAGGTCGCCATCAGCTCGTCCATGAACGCGGCGTGCGCACGATAGATGCCCCAGCCGCGCTCGCCGGAAACCTGAATCAGCCGCTGATAAAGCGCGCGCGCTCTCGCGTTCTCTTCCGGATCGAGCGTCAGCGACACGCTCTGGAACATGATGAACGCGCGCGTGTGGTAGCTCATCGCGAACCCGAGCAGAAGCGGGATGCCGGCGTTCCGGTACTCGCGCAGATACACCTTGTGCGCATCGAGCAGCGCTTCGCCCGAGTGCGGCAGCATCGGCGACGCGTCGAGATGCCCGGTGCTGCCTTGCTGGCTCGAGAAGACGCTGAGGCTCGGCACGCCGAACGCGCCGGGGTCGCCGAGCCGGCGGATCTGATCGTCGGTCAGCGGAAAGCGGATCGCGTCGCCGTCCGTCAGCTCGATGCCGTCGATCGCCGCGAGCCGCTCCTTCACGTAGGCCCATTGCGCCTGCATCACGCTCATCGGCCCGTAGAAGCGCAGCTCCGTCTCCCAGAACGGCGTGCCGAGCGAGGCCGCGTAGTCGTCCCATTCGGCCGCGGAGCCGCCGCCGGGACGATCGAGCAGAGCGGACTTGCGCTCGTCCATCGGGCCCGTGAACACCGGGCTGCGTAGCGAGTACAGGCAGTTCACGATTCCCGAGTACGACAAGTGCGCGAGCGTCCGCACGAGCGGGATGATGTCGTCGTGCCTGCGTGCACGGATTCGTCCCGTGATCGACGCCTCGGGCTCGGGCATCAGCCAGAAGCCCATCTTCGTCACGATCCCGAAGTTCGACTGCGCGAAGATGCCGTCGGCGAGCGGGCCGGCGCCGTACGGGAAGGCCTGCCACGACGGCCCCGCGTTCGGCAGCGCGCCCATCCCCGTGCGCACCACGTCGCCGTTCGCGAGCACGACCTCCATCCCGCAGTGCGCACCGAAATGATCGCGGTACGGCAGCGGCGTGCGCCCGCCGCCGCGCTCGAGCGCGTTGCCGACGAGGCTGCCCCAGCCCGGGTCCGCGCAATCGATCCACAGCCGCATGCCGCGCTCGCGGATGTAGCGATAGAGGTCGAAGTAGCTGACGCCCGGCTCGACGACGGCGTACGCGAGATCCTCGTCGACCTCGACGATCCGGTTCATCCGCTTCAGGTCGAGCACGACGCTGCCCGAATAGACCGGCGCCGAGCCGCCATACGCGAGGTTGCGGCCGGTCGAGATCGGATAGAGCGGAAGCGAGTAGCGATTCGCGATGCGGACGATCTCGCGGACCTCGTCGACGGTCGACGGCGCGACGGCCGCAGACGCGTATTTCTCCTCTTCCTCGCCGCGCAGCGGCGAGTACGCGTCGCGGTAGGTGTCCATCGAGTCCTCGTCGCTGAACACCCATTCCGGGCCGACGACGTTCGCGAGCTCCGCGAGCGCGGCCTCGAAGTCTGCTTCGCTGATTCCCGGCGGTGTCGCCATCTGCTCTTTCCCCCTCGATACGGTCTGGAGCGCGGACGGCTTTCGATCCTATAAGCGGGCTTTCGGGACCACAAGCGCGCGGCGCCAGGCGCCTTCCGGCCCAGACAATCTCGAGCTCGCTATCGTCTTTCGCCGAGAACAGACGGTAGGATGGCAGCGTGCGGTATCGGCATCCCGACGAACGGAGAGCAGCGATGATCACGAACCTCGAATCCGGCACGAACGTGCACGAGATCGCGGACGGCATCTACCGGATCAATACGCCCGTCGCGCTGCCCGGCGGCGCGAAGTTCAGCTTCAATCAATACCTCGTGCAGGACGACGCGCCGCTGCTGTTTCATACCGGGCCTCGCCGGCTATTCCCGCTCGTCCGCGAAGCGATCGACAGCGTGCTGCCCGTGCAGGACCTCGCGTTCATCGGCGTATCGCACTTCGAGGCCGACGAGTGCGGCGCGATCAACGAGTTCCTCGGCGTGGCGTCGCGGGCCGTGCCGGTCGCGAGCCGAATCGGCGCAATGGTGTCGCTTGCCGACTTCGCGGACCGTGCGCCGCGCGCGCTCGATGACGACGAGGTGCTGCCGCTCGGCCGCCATGATTTGCGCTGGATCGACGCGCCGCACGTGCCGCATGGGTGGGACTGCGGCCTGATGATGGAGACTCGCACCGGAACGTTCCTGTGCGGCGATCTGTTCACGCAAGGCGGCCGCGGCGACGTGCCGTTGACCGAGTCCGACATCCTCGCGCCGAGCGAAGCATTCCGAAAGCCGATGGACTATTTCGCGCATGCGCCGGATACGCAGGCCGTCCTCGAGCGGCTCGCTCGGCTCGAGCCGACGACGTTGGCGTGCATGCACGGCAGCGCGTGGCGCGGCGACGGCGCCGCGTTGCTCAGGGCGCTCGCGGCTGCGGTGGCCTGACGCTGGTCAGACCGAAAAAGGCCGGTTCCGCTTAATCACAATCCTTAATCCCTTCACCTACTCTAGCGCTATTGGGACTCATTCTCGTTTACAGCAGCAATTGCGACTGATTATCATTGCCGAGTGACGCCCGCGGCTCGCGCATCCCTCCTCGCGCGTTGAGCCGGCGGTTCAGGTCTGGAGATCGGCAATGCGAACAAGAACTTCGGTCATCACCGTCGGCACGGTCGCCGGCTGCCTCGTCGGCATCCCCGCCCTGGCGCAGGACGCGCGCGGCGCGGGCCCGATGGAGGAAGTCATGATCGTCGGCAAGCGCCTCAACCGGACCAGCAAGGGCGCGACGAACCTGCCGCTGTCGCTCGCCGATACGCCGCAGGCCGTCACGGTCATCGATCGCGAGTTCATCGACAGCTTCGGCTTCGACGACGTGAACGACGTGCTCGAGCTCACGACCGGCGTCAACGTCGAGGAGGTCGAGACGGACCGCACCTACTACACGTCGCGCGGCTTCGACATCAAGAGCATGCAGGTCGACGGCATCGGCCTGCCGTTCTTGTGGAACGTCGTCGGCGCGCTCGACACCGCGATCTACGACAAGGTCGAAGTCATCCGCGGCGCGAACGGCTTGCTGACCGGCACCGGCAACCCGTCCGGCACGATCAACTATGTGCGCAAGCGCCCGACCAACGATCTTCAAGTCAGCACGGAGCTTTGGGTCGAGTCGTGGAACAAGCGCCGCGTCGAGGCCGACGTTTCGGGTCCGCTGACGGATTCGGGCGCATGGGCCGGCCGGCTCGTGGCCGCGGGCCAGTCGGCCGAATCGCATCTCGATCACTACGAGAACGACCGCACGATCTTCTACGGCGTGCTCGACGGCCAGGTCGGGCCGAAGACGACGATGACGTTCGGCTACACGAAGCAGGACAACGAATCGACCGGGGTGCTGTGGGGCGCGCTGCCGCTCCTCTACAGCGACGGCACGCAGACGGACTTCGACGTCTCGACGAGCACGACGATGGACTGGACGCGCTGGGAGACGCACGCGGAGACCGCGTTCGTCGAGGTGACGCACGACATCGGCAACAACTGGGAGCTGAAGGCGATCCTGACGCGCAACGAGTACGACGAACCGTCCGAGCTCTTTTACGTCTACGGCAATCCCGGTCTCGACCGCGACACGGGGCTCGGCCTGTACGGCTGGCCGGGCAAATACCGCTCGTACTCCGAGCACCTGCTGCTCGACGCGACCATCACGGGCTCGTTCATGCTCGGCGGCCGCCGCCATGATCTGCTGCTCGGCTTCAACGCGGCGGACGCGGACCACGGCTACCTTCAATATCACGCGCCGGTCGACGATCCGGCCTGGGGCCCGATGCCGGCTTTTCCGGGCTGGACCGCCCGCGAGGTCGCTCGTCCGCCGTTCGGCCCGCCCGAGCTCGCTGCCGAATGGACCGACGACATCAAGCGGATCTACGGCGTCGCGCGTTTCGACGCGACCGATGCGCTGAACCTGATCGTCGGCTTCAACGCGATCGACGTGCAATCCGAAGGTTTCAACTTCGACGAGCTGCGCAACCGCGACGAGCAGGAAATCTCACCGTACGTCGGCTTTACGTACGCATTTACCGACACGCTTCGCGTCTATGCGAGCTACAGCGATATCTACGAGCCGCAGGCCGAGCTCGGCGAGAATCTCGCGCCGCTCGGGCCGGCTATCGGCACGAGCTACGAGCTCGGACTGAAGAGCGAGTTCTTCGACGGTCAGCTGCTCGCCGCGCTGTCGATTTTCCGCGCCGAGCAGGACAACTATGCGGAGTACGCCGGCTTCGATCCGGATGCGGGTCTGTCGTTCTATCGCGGCGTCGACGTCGAGTCCGAGGGCTTCGAGCTCGAGGTGTCCGGCAGCATCGGCGAAAGGATGCATCTCTTCGGCGGCTATACGCGGCTCGACGTCGAGGATCCGCAGGGCGTCGATGCGCGCACGTTCGTGCCGCGCGAGACGTTGAAGATCGGCACCCGCTTCACGCCGGTACGCGCGCCGAAGCTCGAGGTCGGCGGCACCCTCCGCTGGGTCGACGGCATGCATCTCGACACCGCGCTCGGCAGGATCAGCCAGCCGAGCTTCGAGGTGCTCTCTGTGTATGCGCGCTATGCGCTGTCCGATCGGCTCGAGCTCGCCGTGAACGTCGACAACCTGACGGACGAGAAGTATCTGACGAGCCTCTATTGGGATCAGGCGTTCTACGCGGCGCCGCGCAGCGCCGCGATCAGCGCGAGACTGCGCTACTGAGCTCCCTGCCGACTCTGCACTCACCCGCACCGATACCGCGATCGACCCGGCGATCGAACACACCGACCGACAGAAGGAGCCGCGATGAGCGCAAGATCGATCAAGGCGTGGTCGTTCGTCCACAAGTGGACGAGCCTGATCGCGACGCTGTTCCTGCTGATGCTGTGCGTGACGGGGCTGCCGCTGATCTTCTATCACGAGATCGATCATTGGCGCGGCGCGTCGGTCGAGCCGCCGGAGCTCGACGGGGTGACGGGCACGGCGAGCCTGGACGCGATCGTCGCGGACGCGCGCTCCCGCCGTCCCGGCGACGCCGTGCAGTACGTTGCGGCCGATCCGGACGAGCCCGAGGTCTGGTACGTCGGCCTCGGCGAGACCGCGGATGCGCCGGAGCTTACCGCGTACTACACGTACGATTCCCGAACCGGTGCACTGCTCGGCGAGTATCCGCTGAACGAAGGCTTCATGTACGTGCTGTACCGCTTGCACTACGACATGTACGCCGGCCTCCCGGGCACGCTGTTCCTCGGCCTCATGGGCCTGATGCTCGTCGCGTCGCTCGTCTCCGGCGTCGTGCTGTACGGGCCGTTCATGACAAAGCTCAAGTTCGGCACCGTGCGGCGCGACCGCTCGCCGCGCACGCGATGGCTCGACCTGCATAACCTGCTCGGCATCGCGACGGTCGTCTGGGTGCTCGTCGTCGGCGCAACCGGCGTGATCAATACGCTCGCGATACCGATCTTCGGTCAGTGGCAGTCGACCGAGCTCGCAGCGATGACGGACGGCTATACCGGCACGCCGCCGCCGGCCGACGAAATTTCGGTCGAGCGCGCGCTCGCGGCGGCCCTGGACGCGGTGCCGGGAAGCAGCCTGAGCTTCATCGCGTTTCCAGGCAACGAGTATGCGAGCCCACATCACTTTGCGGCGTTCGTGCAGGGCTCGACGCCGCTGACGTCGAAGCTGCTGACGCCCGTGCTCGTCGACGCGCGTACGAACGTCGTGACCACGCAGGGCGAGATGCCGTGGTACGTGACCGCGCTGCTGCTGTCGCAGCCGCTGCACTTCGGCGACTACGGCGGCATGGCGCTCAAGATCGTCTGGGCACTCCTCGATTTGATCGCGATCGTTGTGCTCGCGAGCGGCGTCGTGCTGTGGCTCGGTAAGCGCTCGCCGGCGGGCGTCCGCAGTGACGCCGCGGAGCGCGGCGCGCGCGTGCCGGAAGCCGCGATGGCGTTCCGCGCGGAACGGACGTAGCCGATGATTCGCGATTCTCGACGTCATGGCGGCCGCTCGGTGCGCGACAGCACGTGGGCGGCGCCGATCGTGCTCGCTATCGTGTCGGCAATCGGGCTTACGGCCGCGCTCGTCGCCGACGGCGTCGGCGACGTGATCGGCTGGGCTGCGCTCGCGGTGCCGGTCGTCGTTGCAGCGTGGTATTCGCGGCGATCGTCCGGATGAGTATCTCCGCCCACCGTCCTGCGCCGATCGTCCGGTCTCGGTATTTCTGCCGATCTAGCTAAGTAGTACCGCCGACGTCGAGCCGGGGACCGCTGCGGCGCGCTCCTCTAGAATCGCTTCTATGGCGGCGACACCGGAAGCACGGAGGCGGCGCGATGCCGGACGCGCGGGACGCGCGCCGACCGAGCAGCGGCTCGGCTGGTATCTGTGCGCGCCGGCGCTCGGCGTGATGTTCGCGGTGACTGCGTATCCGATGCTGCAGGCTCTGTGGCTTTCGCTGCAGAGCTATCGGCTAACGGATCCCGACTCGCGCCGCTTCGTCGGCCTCGACAACTACGTGCTGATCCTGACCGACGCGCTCTGGTGGCAGACCGTCGGCGTCACGTTGCTGATCACCGTGATCACGGTCACCGCGGAGCTCGTGCTTGGCTTCGCGCTCGCGCTCGTGATGCACCGGATCGTGTTCGGCCGCGGCATCGTGCGCACCGCGATCCTCGTCCCGTACGGGCTGATCACGGTCGTGTCTGCGTATGCGTGGCTCTATGCGTTCCGGGCCGATTCGGGCTTCGTGCCGGGATGGCTCGGTCTCGACGATTACGACTTCTTCTCGCAGTTCGGCTCGTCGCTGCTCGTGATCTGTCTGTCCGAGATCTGGAAGACGACGCCGTTCGTGTCGCTGCTGCTTCTCGCCGGCCTCGCGCAGATCCCGGAGGAGCTCCACGAGGCCGCGAAGGTCGATGGCGCGACCGCCTGGCAGCGGATCTACAAGGTCACGCTGCCGAACATGCGCGGCGCGATCATGGTCGCGGCGCTGTTCCGCACGCTCGACGCGTACCGGATCTTCGACAACGTGTTCGTGATGACCGGAGGCGCGAACAACACCGAAACCGTCGCGTTCCTCGCGTATCGGCAGATCATCAGCCGCACCGCGGTCGGGCTCGGCTCCGCGGTCTCGGTGCTGCTGTTCGTCACGGTCGTGCTGATCGCGTTCGTGTTCGTCAAAGTGTTCGGGACGGACCTGTCGCAGGTCCGCGGCGAGCGATGAGCCCGAAATTCGTGCCAGGCACGATTCTTCGGAAATTCGTGCCTGGCACGAATTTTCGGAGGCGAGTGTCCGACGCGATCCTCGGCGCGGCGGTCGCGATCTACACGCTGCTGCCGGTCGTCTGGATCCTGATGCTGTCGCTGAAGGCCGATGCAGAGACGCCGGGCTTCTTCCCGCGCGAAGTCACGTTCCGGAACTACGCGGCCGTATTCGATTCCGGGCTGTTCTTGAGCGCGCTGCGCAACTCGATCGGCATTTCGCTGATCGCGACGGTGCTGTCGGTCACGCTCGCGACGCTCGCGGCGTACGCGATCGCGAGGCTGCGCTTCACCGGCAGACGGCTCGTGCTGACGACGGCGCTCGCGATCGCGATGTTCCCGACGATCTCGCTCGTGCCGCCGCTGTTCGATCTGTGGCGCACGCTCGGCCTCTACGATACGTGGATCGGCCTCGTGATCCCGTACATGTCGTTCACGTTGCCGCTGTCGATCTGGACGTTGTCCGCGTTCTTCCGCGAAATCCCGTGGGAGCTCGAGCAGGCGGCGCAAGTCGACGGCGCGACGCAATGGCAGGCGTTTCGGCTCGTGATCGTGCCGCTCGCGGCGCCCGGCGTCGTCACGGCGGCGATCCTCACGTTCTTCTTCGCATGGAACGACTTCGTGTTCGGCATCTCGCTGACCGCGTCGAACGCGGCCCGTCCGGTGCCCGCGGCGCTCGCGTTCTTCACCGGGGAGTCGTTCTTCGAGCAGCCGGCCGCGCAGATCGCCGCCGCGTCGCTCGTCGTAACGATCCCCGTGATCGTGCTCGTGCTGCTGTTCCAACGCAGGATAGTCGCCGGGCTCACGTCCGGCGCCGTGAAGGGATGAGCGCCGCGACTCGCACGACCGGCGGACTTCGCTTGGAAGAGCGCGAATAGGCATACGGAGATGGCGCGCATCGAGCTCGATCGTCTCGTGAAACGCTACGGCGACGGCTTCGTCGCCGTCGACGACGTGACCCTCGACATCGCGGACGGCGAGCTGATGATCCTCGTCGGCCCGTCCGGCTGCGGCAAGTCGACGCTGCTGCGGATGATCGTCGGGCTCGAGGACATTACAGCCGGCGAGCTGCGCATCGACGGCGAGCGAATGAACGAGACGCCTCCGCACGAGCGCAACCTCGCGATGGTGTTCCAGAACTACGCGCTCTATCCGCACCTCACGGTGTTCGAGAACATCGCGTTCCCGCTCCGTATCAAGAAGCTCCCCGAGCGCGACGTGCGCGAGAAGGTCGCGCACGCCGCCGAGCTGCTCGAGCTGACGGCGCAGCTCGAGCGCCGGCCGTCGCAGCTCTCGGGCGGACAGCGCCAACGCGTCGCGATGGGGCGCGCGATCGTGCGCGACGCGCGCGCGTTCCTGTTCGACGAGCCGCTGTCGAATCTCGACGCGAAGCTGCGCGCACAGATGCGCACGGAGATCGCGCGCCTGCAGCGGCGGCTCGGCACGACGACCGTCTACGTCACGCACGACCAGACCGAGGCGATGACGCTCGGCGACCGGGTCGCCGTGCTGCGCGCGGGCGTGCTGCAGCAGTGCGCGACGCCGCGCGAGCTCTATGAGCAGCCCGCGAACCTGTTCGTCGCGGGCTTCATCGGCGCGCCGCCGATGAACTTCGTGCCGGCGCGGATCGCGAACGGCCGGCTCGAGCTGCCGTTCGTCACGGCGCCGCTGCCGCCGGGGATCGACGCGAGCGATGCGCAGGGGCGCGTGCTCGTCGCCGGCATCCGGCCGGAGGCGTTCGCGGACGCCGGGCGCGTCGATCAGGAGAAGCGGCTCACCGGCGCGACCTTCACCGCGAGCGTCGATCTGACCGAGTGGCTCGGTAACGAGCAGCACGCGTACGTGCCCTACGAGTCGCCGCCGGCGCTTCGCGCCGAGCTCGAGGCGCTGTCGGCGGATCTCGGCGGCGATACCTTGCGGACGCAGCTCATCGTCTCGCTCGATCCGGCGGTGCGCATGCGGCCGGGCGAGCCGGTTCGGCTGTGGCTCGAGAGCTCGAAGATTCACCTGTTCGAGCCGACCAGCGGCAGCCGAATTCCGAGGCCGCCGCTTAGAACCGGACCCTGAAGCCGAAGTTCGCGCGCACGCCGTCGCGCTCGCCGTCACGCCCTTCCTGATAGCGCGCGTCGAAGTGGAGCTCGAGATTCGACCTCACCGCCGCCGTGAAACCGGCGCTGACGTCGACGGTCGTGTCCGGAACGGCGTCGCCGATCGGCGTGTTGCCGATCGCGATCGCGTCGGCATCCCGGAGGTCGCGCTGCACGCCGACCGCGACATACGGTGATGCCTCGTTCATACCGAGCCACGCGCCCGGGGAGCGGAAGAACTGCACGCCGGCCCGTGCCCGCACGCCGTCCTCGTCGATGCTTCCGACTTCCGAGACGCCGTCGGCGAACTCATCGAGCTCGAGGCGCTGATACGCCACCTGCGCGTGCGGCTCGACGTTCCACGCCGTCTCGCCCAAGCCGAAAGGCGCGCCGAGCTCGACGCCGATTGTCGCGCCCCAGCCTTCCTGGCGGCCCGACGCGAGGAACCGGTCATGGTAACGGCTGCGGTAATCGAGCACCTGCGCAGCGACGTCGAGGTACGCTCCCTCGTCCGAATAGCGCGTCCAGTACACGCCGCCGCCCTTGATGTCCGTGCTGACTGTGCCGGTGTCCGTCTCGAGATTCGCAATCGCGCGCTCCGGATCGACGAACGTCGCCCGGCTCTCGCCGGCGGTGAACATCACGCCTATATGAGTGCCGACCCTGCCCGCGTCCTTGCGGTGAACGTCCGCGCCGAACTGCAGCATGGTCGTATCCGCATCGCGCATCGCGAAGCGCGCTCCGGCGATGTCGAGGCTGTGGGTATAGGCGCGCATCCATGCGTCCGCCGGCCGGCCGCGCTCGAGATCCCGCACTCGGCCCTGATCGCCGACGCGCGCGCGTAGATTGCCGAGCGCGGTGAAGCCCGTCTCGAGGTCGAGCTGATGACCGAGCGCGTAGCCCGCGACGCCGGGGCGATACGCCGGCGGCGGTTCGGCCGGATCGCCGGGATCGCCCGGATCAGTCGGATCAGTCGGATCACCGGGATCACCTGGATCACCGGGATCACCGGGATCACCGGGATCACCGGGATCGACCGGCGTATCGACGAGCTCGGACCGCAGGAACCAGTCGTTCGCGTCCGACGCCGCGCCCTGATACAGCAGATACTCGTACGCGCCCGCCTGCACCGGCTGCGCGAGCGCGAAGCTGTCCGCCGCACTCTCGCCGTCGACCTCGATGATGCGAATGCCGTCGCCGGTCGTGCGCGCACCGTCGCCTCCGGCGCGGGTGACCAGGACGGGCGAGCTTCCGCTCGTGCCGCCCTCGATCACGAGCCGGCTCGTCGCCGAGCTGTCGTCGCCAAGCACGGTGTGAATGAGGACCGTTGCGCCGCCCGCATAGTCGCCGCCGACCGTCAGGGCGGCGAACGGATTCCCCGAGCTGCCCGGCATGACGAGCGCGCCGTCCGGCGCCGTGACGCTGCCGACCCTCCCCGCACCCGACAAGAGCGCACCCGGCGCGATCGACAGCGCACCGGGCAGCACACCGTCGACCTGCAAAGCGCCTGCGGCGATTTCCGTCGTGCCGCTGAATGTGCTGTCGCCCGATAATACGAGCACGCCCGCGTTGTCCTTGACGAGCGCGCCCGCGCCCTCGATCACGCCGGCGTACGAGCCATCCACCGCCTGATCGAAGATCACCGTGCCGGCATTGTCGATGTCGCCGCCGAAGGTCGTGCTGTCGCCGACGAGCGTGCCGGACGCAACCGTCCAATCGCCTTCGCGCGCACCGAGCAGGCGCCACACGCCCGCCCCTTCCTTGCGAAAGGTCTCGAAGCCCAGATACAGCGCGCCGACCTGGCTCTGATCGAACGTATCCTCGCCGGCATCGCCGGCGAGCACGAGGCTGTCGGTGCCGGCGCCGGCATCGAAGAGCCCGGAGAGCGTGACCGTTGCGCCGTTCACGATCGTCAGCGCATCGTCGCCGTCGAGCAGATCGATGGTGCCCGTGCCCGCGAGCGTGCCTTGCAGCAGGAACGTGTCCGCGCCGGCCGTGCCGTTGTAGAGCCCATCGACCGACAACGTCGCGCCCGCCTCGATTTCCGTCGTCTGCGGATCGACGAGCGCGCCCGCGGAGACCGCGAGCTCGCCCGCTCTCACGAGCACGGTCTCGAAGACGGAGTCCGCGGGACCGTCGATCGTGAACTTCCCGACGCCCTGCTTGATCAGCGTCTCGAAGCCGGTTGCGCCGCCGAGCGCCGCGGCCGTCGAGACATCGACCAGCAGCGTGTCGGAGCCCGCGCCGCCGTCGATCGCGCTCGCGAGCGCGGCAAGGTTCGCGCCGTCGCGCAACGTCAACGTATCGTCCCCGCCGAGCATGTCGATCGTGCCGAGGCCGCCGACCGTGCCGGCCACCGAGAACGTATCTGCGCCGCCCGTGAAGCCTAGCGTGCCGTTGACTTCGAGCGCCGCGCCCGTCTCGACCGTCGCGTCCCGCGCACCGAGGCGGGTACCGGCCGTCACGTCGAGCAGGCCGCCATCGACGTTCACGACGTCGAACGCCGCGTCGCCCGAGAGCGTGAGCGTGCCTTCGCTCTGCTTGGTCAGCGTCTCGAAGCCCGCCGCGCCGCCGAGCGCGGCGGACGTCGTGATATCCGCGGTCAACATGTCGTTGCCGGCGCCGCCGTCGAGCGCGTTCGCGAGCGACGCGAGGTCCGCGCCGTCACGGACGACGAGCTCGTCGTCGCCGTCGAGCAGGTCGATCGTGCCGGCACCCGTGACGGCGCCCGCGACCGTCAGCACATCCGCACCGGCCGTGAAGTCGAGCGTGCCGTCTACGTTCAGTGTCGCACCCGCGCCGACAACGGCGCTTGCAACGGTCCGGATACCGCCGTTAGCCGCGACGTTCAACGTGCCGCCCCGCACCTCGACCTCGGTCACGTCCGAGCTGCCGGGACCGTCGAGGTTCAGCACGCCCGCGCCGGTCTTGGTCAGGCCTTCGAATCCCGACAGCGCGCCGATGTCGGCCGCGAGATCGATGTCGTAGAGCCGAGTGTCGTGGCCGTCTCCGCCGACGACCGTGCCGACGATGCGCGTGCCGTCCCGCACGACGAACGTATCGTCCCCGGCGCCGAGATCGAAGTCGCCGCCGCCGATATCGAGCGTGCCTGCGACATCGAGGACGTCGTCGCCGGCGCCGAGATCGCCTGTCGCGACGAGCGTCGCTCCGGCTGCGACGACGACCGTGTTGATTCCGGCCGTACCCGTTACCGCCGTCTGCGCACCGCCCGCGCCCTGCACGTCGCCCGACACGGCGAGCGCCGCGCCGTCCGCGAGCGCGATCGCACCGGTCTCGAGCGAGCCGTCGACGGCGAGCGTGCCGCCTGTGATCGCCGTGCCGTCGTACGCGTGCGTCCCGGCGAGCCGCGCCGTTCCCGTATTCTCCTTCACGAGCTGCTCGAAGCCGCTCACGTAGCCGCCGTCGAGCGTCAGCGACGACGCGGTGTCGAGCACGAGCGTGTCGGCGCTCGCCGCCCCGCCGCCGTCGATCGCCGCGGCGAGCACCGCCTCGTCCTCGAGCCTCAGCACGTCATCGCCGTCGCCGAGGTCGATCGCGCCCGTGCCGCTCACCGTACCGGATACGGTGAACGCGTCGTCCCCGGTGCTGCCCGAGTACGCGCCGTCCACGACGAGCGTCGCGTCGGCATGCACGGTGGTCGTCTGCACACCCGCTACCGAGCCCGCACCTGCGACGTCGAGCACACCGCCTTCGACGCTGACCTCGAGCATCGTGCTCGTCGCGGGACCGGCGAGCTCGAGCGTGCCGACGTTGCGCTTCGTCAGCCCTTCGAACTCCTCGAGCGCGCCGACGCTGGCCATGCCCGCGATGTCGTAGATCCGGCTGTCGAAGCCCGCGCCGCCGACGACCGTGCCGATCACGTTCGTGCCGTCGTGGACGACGAAAGTGTCGTCGCCTGCGCCGAGATCGAAGCCCCCGCCGCCCGCGTCGAGCGTTCCGGCAACGTCGAGCACGTCGTCGCCGGCGCCGAGATCGCCAGTCGCACGAGCCACCGAGCCCGCGGTCACCGCGACGGTATTCACGCCGGCGCTGCCGCTGACCGCGGTCGTCGTGCCGCCGGCGCCCTCGAGCAAGCCGTCGACGGTGAGCGTGGTCGCGTCGCCGAGGGTTACGCTGCCCGTCTCGACGGCGTCGTCGACGAGCAGAGCGCCGCCGGCGATCGTCATCGTCGTGTACGCGTGGGAGCCGGACAACGTAACGGCGCCGCCGCTCTCCTTCTCGAGATGCTCGAAGCCGGCGGCGTCCGAGCCGCCGAAGGCATGCGCGCCCGCGATGTCGAGCACGACGCGGTCGTCGCCGCCCGCGCCGCCGTCGATCGCGGCACCGAGGAACGCGCCGTCGCGCAAGGTCAGGACGTCGTCCCCGCCGCCGAGGTCGATCGTGCCCGCGCCGTCGACCGCGCCGGCGAGCAGGAACGAGTCGCCGGCCGCGCTGCCCGCATAGCTTCCGGACACGCGCAACGTCCCGCCCGATTCGACCGCCGTCGCCTCGGCCCCGATGATGCTTGCAAGCGGCCCGACTTCGAGCGTGCCGTCCTGCACATTCACGGCCGCGAACGACGACGGCGCAGGCCCGGTGATCGCAAGCAGGCCGCCGCCCTGCTTGTCGAGCAGCTCGAAGCTCGCCGCGCCGTTGAGCGTCGCGGCGGTCTCGATGTCGGCGGTCAGCGTATCGTGACCGGCGCCGCCGTCGATCGCGTTCGCAAGCGACGCGAGGTTCGCACCGTCACGGACGACGAGCTCGTCGTCGCCGTCGAGCATGTCGATGGATCCGCTGCCGGCGACCGTACCGCTCACGGTGAACGAGTCTTGCCCGGCCGTGAACTCGAACGCGCCGTCGACGTTCACGGTTGCGCCGGCGCCCACGGTCGCGGTTTGCGTGACCACGCTGCCGGCCGCGGTGACGTCGAGCAGACCCGCCTGCACTTCCACGTCGACGAAGTCCGATGCGCCGTCGATACGGAGCGCGCCCGATCCGGACTTGCCGAGCGACTCGAACCCGGTCGTGCTGCCGAGCTGAACCGCGTTGCCGTCCGCGACATTGACGTTCAGCACGTCGTCGCCGGCGCCGGCATCGAGCGTGCCGGTCACGGTCGTCGTGCCGTGCACGACGAACGTATCGTTGCCTGCGCCGAGCGAGAAGCTGCCGGCACCGGTGTCGAGCGTGCCGGCGACGTCGAGCACGTCGTCGCCGGCCCCAAGGTCGCCGGTCGCGACGAGCGTCGCGCCGGCAGCGACGACGACCGTGTTGACTCCGGCCGTACCCGTCACGGCGGTTTGCGCGCCGCCCGCGCCCTGCACGTCGCCCGACACCTCGAGCACCGCGTCGTCCGCGAGCGCGATCGCGCCCGTCTCGAGCATGCCGTCGACGGCGAGCGTGCCGCCTGTGATCGCCGTGCCGTCGTACGCGTGCGTCCCGGCGAGCCGCGCCGTTCCCGTGTTCTCCTTCACGAGCTGCTCGAAGCCGCTCACGTAGCCGCCGTCGAGGCTCAAAGACGTCGCGGTGTCGAGCACGAGCGTGTCGGCGCTAGCGGCCCCGCCGCCGTCGATCGCCGCAGCGAGCATCGCGTCGTCCTCGAGCCTCAGCACGTCATCGCCGTCGCCGAGGTCGATCGCGCCCGTGCCGCTCACCGTACCCGACACTTCGAACGTATCTCCGCCCGCGGTGCCCGCGTACGTGCCGTCGACGTTCAACGTGCTGCCGGCGGCGACCGACGTCGCGGCCGCGCCGTCGATGCCGCCGCCCGCGGCGATGCTCAACGTTCCGCCCTCGACTTCGACCGCGTCCAGCGACGAGCTGCCGGGCCCGTTGAGGGTCAAGGTCCCCGTGCCCCTCTTGGTGAGGCCTTCGAAGCCGAGCAGAGTGCCGAGGTCGGCGCTGAGCGAGATATCGTAGACGCGCGTATCGAAGCCCGCGCCGCCGTCGACCGTGCCGAGCACGTTCGTGCCGTCATGGACGACGAACGCGTCGTCGCCGTCACCGAGGGAGAACACTCCGCCGCCGATATCGAGCGTGCCCGCGACGTCGAGCACGTCGTCGCCGGCGCCCAGATCGCCCGTTGCAAGCAGCAGGCCGCTTGCGCCGACGTTCACGGTGTTCGCGCCCGCGCTGCCGGTGATGGCCGTCTGCACGCCGCCGACTCCCTGCACGGTGCCGTCCACGCCGAGCGACGCGCCGTCCGCGATCGTGATCGTCGGCGTCGTGAGCACGCCCGCGGCCACGAGACCTCCGCTCGCGATGTCCGTGCCAGCCGAGAAAGTCTGGCCGCCGGTCATCGTCACGGTGCCCGCATTGAGTTTCGTAAGCTGCTCGAAGCCGGCCGTGCTCTCGCCCGCGAACGCGAGGGCGCCCGCGATGTTCAGCACGAGCTCGTCGGCGGCGCCGGCGCCGGCATCGACGCCCGCTCCCGTGATCGCCGCGCCGTCGTTGAACGTCAGCACGTCGTTGCCGGCGCCGAGATCGAGGATGCCCGCGCCGGTATCGAGAGTGCCAGCGAGCGTCACGATATCGCTGCCGTCGCCGAGGTCGCCGGCGACTCGCAGCGTGCCGTCGATCAGCAGAGTGTTCGTGCCCGAGCTGCCCGTGATCGCCGCTTGCGTGCCGCCCGCGGCCTCGACGAGGCCGCCCGCGGCGACCGTGAGCGTCGTACCGTCGGCAAGATCGATCGAGGGCGTCTCGAGCCTGTTCGAGACCGTGAACGTGCCGCCCGTAATCGTCGTGCCGGCCCCGAAAGCCTGGCTGCCGGTCATCGTCACGGCGCCTGCGTTCTGCTTGACGAGCTGCTCGAAACCGGCAGTCATGCCGCCGTCGAACGAGAGCGCGCCGGCAACGTCGAGCACGAGCCGATCGCCCGTTGCGGATGAGCCGGCATCGACACCGCCTCCGGAAAGCGCGGCGCCGTCGGCGAGGGTCAGCACATCGTCGCCGTCGCCGAGCGCGAGCACGCCCGCGCCTGTCGCGAGCAGGCCGGCAACGGATATGGCATCGTCACCGCCACCGAGGTCACCGCTTGCCGACAACGCGGCACCCGAGTTGACGACGACGCTATTCGTGCCGGCGCTGCCGGCGAGGCTCGCGGCGCCGCCGCCCGGCGCTTCGAGCGAGCCGTCGATGTTCAGGGTCGCGTCGTCGCCGAGCGCGACACTCGGCGTTTCGAGCGTACCGTCGACATCGAACGTGCCGCCGTTCACCTGAACGCCTGCCGCGAAAGTCTGCACGCCGTCCAGCGTCAGTGCGCCGATGCCGTGCTTGACGAGCATGTCGAACCCGCGCATGACCATGCCGTCGAAGACACGGTCCACCGCGTTGTCGATCTCGAGCGTATCGGCGAACGTCGCTGTGCCGGCATCGATGCCCATGCCCGCGAGGACCGTCGAGTCGTACAGCACGAACGTATCGTCGCCCGCGCCGAGGTCGAGACCCGATCCCGTGTCGAGCGTGCCCTCGACATTCACATGATCGCTGCCGTCGCCGAGATTCCCGCTGATGCGCAGGGTGCCAGTCGCGGCAACGTCAATCGTGCTCGCACCCGCGTCGCCGGTGATGGCGGCGGCCGCGCCGCCGTCTGCCTCGATGGTGCCGAGCACATTCAACGTCGACGTGCCCGTCATCGCAATCGTGTCCGTAACGAGCCCGCTGCCGGCCGCGACCTCGAGCACGCCGCCCGCAATCGCGACGCCGCCGATACTGTTGTCCGCCGCGGTCAGCGTTGTCGTTCCGGTGCCGAGCTGAGCAAGCCGGCCGGGGCCGCTCAACGTGCCGTCGAAGTCGAACGCGTCGCTGCGGTTGAACGACAGCGTCGACGTCGGCGCATGGACGATGACGTTGCCGGCGCCGGCGTTGCCCGTCGTGCCGCCGTTGCCGATCACGAGGTTGCCGTCGTTGATGACGGTATCGCCCGTGTAGGTGTTGTCGCCTGTCAGAACCCACGTGCCGCCGTCGTTCTTTGCGAGCGTCGTCTTGCCCGCCAAGCTCGCGTCCGCGATTGCGCCGCCGAGCGTGTTGTCGTCGGTATTCGTGCCGCCGAGCGCGATCGTGCGCGCCCCGCCGCCGGACAGCGCGACCGGCTGCGTGTTCTCGAAGCGGATCGCGCCGCTCCCCGACGACTCGATGAATGTGACGCCCGTCGACAGCGTGAAGCGCCGGTCCGTCGTATCGCCGGTGCCCGTATAGCGCAGGGTCGAGCCGTTGCCGATGACGAGGTTCGACGCGGCATTGGACGACGACCCGATGCTGCTCGCCTCGGAGCCGTTCGACAGTTTGCTGACGGCGAGGACGCCGCCGCTGATGTTGGTTGCGCCGGTATACGTGTTGCTCGGATTAGTGAGCACCCACGTGCCCGCGTCCGCCTTCGAGAGCGATGTAGCACCCGCGCTGCCGTCCGCGATCTCGGCAGCCAGAGTGTTGTCGTGCGTGCTCGTGCCCCGCAGCGTAATGGTGCGCGCAGTCGTGCCGTCCAGTGTGATCGGCGCGGTGCTCGTGTAGACGATGGCGCCGCTCCCCGACGCCGCGAGCGTTCCGCCGGCAGTGCCGAGCGTGAATTGCCTGTCGGTCGAGCCGCCTGCGCCGACGTACGACAGGCTGCCGCCGTTCAGTACGAGGTTGCTCGGAGCGGCGCCCGAGCTGCCGATCGAGCTCACCGTGCCGCCGTCGCGGAGGCACGCGACGTGCAGCGTGCCGCCGTTGATCGTCGTCGTGCCCGAATAGCTCGACTCGCAGCCGCCGAGGGTCTGCGCGCCGTTGCCGTTCTTGACGAGGTTGCCCGGGCCCGAGATCGCACCCGAGAACGACCCGTTGCTCCCGGCGCTGATCGTCAACGTAGCACCGCCGAGCTGGATATCGCGATCTGGCGCGTTCGCCGCACCGCTCGGCTCGTGGAGATAGGTCACCGAGTTGTCGAAACCGGCGAGATCGACGGTCGCCCCGGCGACATCCATACGGATGCCGCCAGTGCCGAAGGCCTGCTGGGAGCCCGCGCGCAGAGTACCGCCCCGCGCATACGTATCGCCGGTGTGCGTATTGATTCCGGAGAGCACGAGCGTGCCGGCGCCGGTCTTCACGAACACGTTGCCCGTGACCACGCCGCCGAGCTCGAGCGTCGCGGCCGCGTCGCTCACGCTGATCGTTCCGCCCGCTGCAAGGAAACCGCGATCGATCGCGACGCTTTCGCCGGTATACGTGAACGTCCCGCCGTCGAGGACGAGATTCGCCGCGTCGCTCGTCGACGCGCCGATGCCGCTCGGAAGCCCGCCGTCACGGAGGCAATCGACGCTGAGCCCTCCGCTGATGACGGTCGTGACGCCCGTGTAGGTGTTGTTGCAGCCCGCAAGCACCTGCGTGCCGCCGCCCTGCTTCGTCAAGCCGCCGGTGCCATCGATGCTGCCCGCGAAGGTGCCGTTGGCACCCTGCAGCGTCAAGATCGCATCGCCGAGCGCGACGTTGCCGCCGAGCGCCCCGCCGCCCGTGAGCGCACCGATAGTGTTGTCGAACCCCGCAAGATCGAGCGTCACGCCGGCAACGTCGGCAAGCGAGACGATCGCCGGATTGCCGAACGCCGACGTCGAGCCCGCGCGGAGCGTGCCGCCGTTGATCGTCGTCGCGCCAGCGTACGTGTTGTTGCCCGCGAGCACGAGCGTGCCCGGGCCTTCCTTGCGCAGCGCAGTGCCTGCAGCCACGCCGGCGAACGTCAGCGTCGTGCTTGCGTCGGTGACGGCGATCCCGCCGCCGCCCGCGCCAAGCGTGAAACCCCGATCGATCGCGACCGCGGCGCCGGTGTACTCGAGCACGCCGCCGCCGGAGAGCACGAGACTGGCGGACGACGCATCCGATCTTCCGATGCTGCTGACCGCGCCGCCGTTCGCGAGCGTCGACACCCCGAGCGTTCCGCCGCTCACGGTCGTGACGCCTGAGTAGTCGTTCGCGCCGTTCGCGAGCGTCAACCGGCCCCAGCCGCTCTTCGTGAAGTCCGCGTCATCGGGGCTCGTGACGAGCCCGGTGAACGTGAGGTCGCCGCCGTCCACGACATTGATCGTGCTCGCCACGGGACCGCCGCGCACGATCGTGAAGCCGCGATCCGTGACGGCCGATGATCCCGTGTAGTTGAGTGTGCCGGCCTCGATCACGAGGTTCGACGGGTCCGAAGACGACGCCCCGATGCTGCTCGCCTCGCCGCCGTTCGCGATGCGGCTCGCGTTCAGCGTGCCCTGCGCGATGACCGTCGGACCGCTGTAGGTGTTGCCCGTGTTGCGTAGCGCAACGGTGCCCGTGCCCGACTTCGTGAAACCGACGGCGTCGGCACCGTTGTCGACGATCTGCGAATCGATCGCGAAGATGCCGCCGCCGCGGTGCTGAACACCGAGCGCGCCTCCGCCGAGCGGCCCGGTCAGCGCACCGCCCGCGATCGTCTGACCGAAGTTGCCGACGGACGACGCGACCAGGATGCTGCCGTCGGTGCCGAGCGTCGTGCCGGCCGCGATGTTGACCGTCGTCGCCCGCGGCGCGGTGAAGCGAAGCCCGCCGAGCTGGAGCGTGCCGTCCGGGCTGCTCACGGCGCTCGTCGTGAATCCTGCATCGTCGGTGATAACCTGATCGTCGAGCCAGAGCGACGGGTCGTCCTCGACCGTGTAGTCGGATTCCTCGAACGCGGTGATGTTGCCGGCGACGACTTTCGCGTACGTCGATCCGTCGTTGACCGTCGCCCACCCGCCGAGCGCCACGTTGCTCGTCGTGATGAATCCGTCGGCCGGCAGGTCGAAATCGACGAGACCGCCGCTGCGGGTGATCGCGCCGAGGTTCAGCGTGACGCTGCCGCCCGCGCCCGACGTCGCGCTGATATTGTTGGTCCCGCTCGTGACGATGACGCCGTTGAGCGTCTGCTCGTTGTTCTCGCCCGCGGCACCGGTCACGGCCAGGGTGCCGCCCGTCATGTTCAACGTCGATGCGCTCGCGAGGATGTCGCTCGCCGGTCCGCCCGCGGCGGAGAAGTCGAGCCGGAGCACGCCGCCGCCGATCGTCGTCGCGCCGGTGTACGCGTTCGCACCCGATAGCACTTGCGTGCTCGTGCCGAGCTTCGTGAGGCCGCCGCTGCCCGTGATCGAGCCGCCGAATACCGGAGCCGCCCCGCCCGACGCGGCGTTCAGAGTCAGCGTTCCGGCGCCGAGCGCCACCGTGCCGTCGCCCGCGAGGGACTGCGCCTGCAGCTCGAAGCCGTCGAGATCGAGTGTGCCGCCGTTCACGTCGACGTGCGTCGTGGTGCCGAGCGCTTCCGCGCTGCCGACCCGCAAGGTGCCGTTCTCGACGCGCACTCTGCCGGTATGCGTGTTCGCGCCGTCGAGCACCCACGTGCCGGCGCCGTCGACGACGAGATCACCGATACCGGAGATCGGGCCCGAGAACGTGCTCTCGCCGGCGTAACTGCCGCCGAGTGTCAGCACGTCGGCCGGATTGCCGGCGAGGAACGACAGGGGCCCGGAAAGCCCGAGTGCGCCGGAGCCGTCGTTGCGGATCGCGGTACTGCCTTGGCTCGTCCACGCGCGATCGGTCACGCCGCCGGAGCCGGTATAGCTGACCGTGCCGTTCGTCATGCTGATGGTGGAGCCCGAGCCGAACGAGCTCGGCGCTCCTGCAACCGCAAGCACGGGCGCGACGACCGTCACGGTGTCGATCGACGTCGTGCCCGTGTACGTGCTCGCGGATCCGAGCCTCACCTGGCGCCCGGCGTTGCCGCGAAAAGTGAAGTTCGCGTTGCCGGCAAGCTCGCCGAGCAGCTCCATGTCGGCGCTGTCCGCCTCGAAGACGCCGCCGCCGTTGCTCGTGATCGTTCCGGTGAGCGTCAGCGTGCCGCTGCCCTGGTTCGCGATGATGGCGCTGGCACCGTTCAGCGACCAGTTGCGGTTCGAGCTGTGCCCCGTACCGAGATAGACCAGGTAATCCCGATACTGACTCGACTGATTGAAAACGATGGTGCCGTTCTCCACCGTAGACGGCGCCCCGAGCGCGCTCGGTAGCCCGAGGTCCGCGATCGACGTGAAGTAGGTCGTGCAGACGCCATTGCATGCTCTGAACGTCGTGGTTCCGGTGTACGTGCTCGCGTCGCTATCCATTGTCACACCGGTATCGACGACGACGTTGCCGTCGCCGGTGATCTCTGCCGTTCCTGCCGCAACCCCGTGCAGAGTGAGCGTGCCCTCGGTGCCGATGCTCACCGTGCGCGCGGTCGGCGTGGCGCCGAGGATAGACAGCCGCACGGCAGAGCCGGGCGCGGTGACGATTGCGTTCGCGGGATCGCCGAGCGCTGCATCCGTCGCCGCGAAAAGGCTGCCTCCATCGAGCGCGATGCCGCCCGAGAACGTATTGACGCCGCCGAGATGGAGGGCGCCTGCCCCGCTCTTCACGAGACCGGACGTTCCTGCAATAGCGGAATCGATCGTTGTGCTCAGAGTCGAGCCGACGACCGTGATCGTGGGTGCTACGCCTCCGAGCGTCAGTGTGCCGCCGGTCAGCAGGTAGTTGTTCGCATTGAATGTTAGATCGTGCGCCGTGATCGGCACGCCCAGCGTGACGGTGCCCGCGACTCCCTGAAAGAACGCGTCATCGAGCGCCGCGTTATCCCACGATACGTAAGGACCGGCGACCCCGTTGGCGGTGCCCCATAGCGGGCTCGTATCGTCCCAGACGCCGGTGCCGCCAAGCCCGACGCTCGTCGTGTTCACGTCCCAATACCGCTCTTCAGCGAAGGCCGGGAAAGCTGCCGCGAGCGTCGCCGCGAGAATACCGACACGCGGCAAGGCTCTCGGCGCAGAAGCGCCGATCGTTCCGGGGAATACCGGGCTGCCGACCGCGTTCCCGGCGCCCTTCCGGCGGGGCGTTGCGAGCTCCGATGCAACGACCCAAGCGCGGCGAATGCGCGACCAGATTACGCGATAGATCCGATTCATCGGCGGCTTCCTTTCTTACGGCGAATCGCGGAGCGCCGCGCTCCGCGTTCTCGGCAACGCGGAAGCTCACTGCAGCATCCTTGGTTAGCTCGACGAGGCGAAGCGACTTCGCGCAAGCCGAAGATTCGCATCGCGTATATCAAACGGTGCGTAGCCGATACAAGCACTACACCCTAGGTCAGGCCCGTTTTGAGAAGCAGGTCTCATTACGGCGCACGACGGCGCGCGACGGCTCGACGACTAGGCAGGCCGCAGCGTATACGTAAGACCGCGCGTCGAGAATGCGCGCAAATCATACTGTTCCGGTAGAGGAATCTGTCTTTGCTAAGTACTATTGCCGCACCCCTCGTTTCTCACATCTCCATGAGCGAAGCTCTCGAGGATCTGCAGCGGGCGCGCATCGCGCTCGAACGGCGCGATTTGCACGGCGCTTATCACGCGGCACATGCGGCGCTTCGTGCGGCGCCGCGCAATACGGAGAGTCACGCCGTTCTCGGCACGGTCCTATCCGAGATGAGCGACCTGTCGTCCGGAGAGTGGCACCTGCGTCGTGCACTCGAGCTCGGCCCACCGCAAGCGCATCACCTGGTGAATCTCGCGGTAAATCTGATACGGCAGGGGCGCACGGACGAGGCCGACGCCTGCTTCGCCGAGGCCGACCGGCTGTCCCCGAGGAACCTGCAGGTGCTCGCGCAATGGTCGAAGCTTCAGGAGCTTCGCGGCGAGCTCGATCGCGCCGAAGCGTTGCTCGAGCGGGCAACCGCCGCATCCTCCGCCCGCGACGTCGAGCTCCTGCGCGTCACTTACCTCGCGCGCCGCGGCCGATACGATGAAGCGCTCGCCGCTCTCGACGGCGCGAGAGCCTTGAGCGGCGACGCGCAACTCGAGCGCGGGCGGATTCTCGACCGACTCGGACGTCATGACGAGGCATGGCGCGACTGGGTGGAGGCGAAGGCAAAGCTCGCGGCGGAAAGCGGTGCGGAGTATCCGCGCGATTACATCGAAGGCTACGTCGCGGCGCTCGAGAACTTCTTCGTGAGAGCCCGCGTCGAGCTGCTGCCGCGCGCGTCCGTGCGCGCCGATACGCCGCAACCCGTGTTCATCGTCGGTCTTCCGCGCTCGGGGACGACGTTGATAGAGCACGTCCTGGCCGGGCATTCCGCGGTGCGCCGCGGCGGAGAGCTCACGTTCGTAGGAGAATGGCGGCCGCTCGTCGACCGTCTGCTGCCGGGAACCGCGCGCTATCCGGCGAATCTGGTGCAGACGTTCAGCGCCGATGGTCATCACGCCGCGAGCCTGCTGCGCGACTACTATCTCGCACGGGCAGAGGCACGCGGCCTGACGGCGCCGGACAAGCGGCTCTTCACGGACAAGATGCCGCTGAACGAGCTGCATCTGCCGCTCGTGCGAATGGCCTTTCCGGATGCAAAGGTCGTCCGCGTCGTCCGCCACCCGCTCGACGTCTGCGTCTCGATGCTGTCGCACCAGCTGACGCATGGTTTCAACTGCGGTTCGCGAGTCGAATCGATCGTACATCTAATGGCGCTCATGCACCGGCTGACTGCGCACTACATGCACGAGCTCGACGGGGGCGCCGACGTCACACTCCGCTACGAGGATTTCGTAAGGAACCCCGAGGACGCGACGGGGCGGCTGCTCCATGCGCTCGGGCTCGATTTCGAGCCCGGCTGTCTCGCGCTGCGGGAGCGCCCGGACTACGCCGCAACGCCGAGCTACGCACAGGTCACGCAGCCGCTCAACGAGCAGGCGATAGGCCGCCATCGGCACTACCTCGCGCACCTCGAGCCCTATATCGAGCCGCTCGTCCCCTGGCTCGAGACTTTCGGCTACGAGATCGATGGCCGATCACCTGCGGCCGCGGCCGCTCGCTAGACGGCCCCATCTCAAGGAGTAGAGAGAACATGTCGAGGAAACTGATCATCACCGTCGCGCTCGCGGGGGCGCATTGCGCACTCGCCGCCGCAGAGACGAACGCTATTTCCGGCGCCTACGTATCGCCCATGTTCACGGCAGTGCGGGCCGACGACGCCCGCACGGTCGACGACGACCCGGCTTTCACGCTCTCCGGAGGCTTTCGTCTACTTCCGAAATGGAACCTCGAGGGAAACGTATTCCGCGGCAGCTTCGACGGTGTCGGCGGGGACGACCTCGACATGGACGGCGTCGGCATCAACGCGCTGCGCCTCTTCCGCTACGAACGCAACGTAAGGCCGTTCGTGCTAATCGGCGCCGGCTCGCTGCGGAAAGATCGTAACCTGACCGCGGACGCGCGAGACACGTACGGTGATGCCGGCGCAGGCGTCATGGTCGCGTTTCGCCGTGCCGAGCAGACGGGCAGCGCCCTGGCTTTGCGCGCCGAGCTGCGCGCGCGTCATGACGACGCGAGTGAGGGCGGCCGCGTAGATCGGCTCCTTAGCGTCGGCTTGCAGTACGCGTTCGGCCGTCGTACCGAGCCGGCGCCTGCCGCGCCGCAACCCGAACCCGCACCGGCGCCGACGGCGCCCGTGGATTCCGATCGAGACGGCGTACCGGACGCGCTCGATCGCTGCCCGGGCACTCCCGCGGCCAGCAACGTCGATGCGGAAGGCTGCGAGCCGGACATCGACCGCGACGGCGTCGTAAATACCGCCGACCGGTGCCCGGACACACAACCCGGTGTCCGCGTCGACGCGCGCGGGTGCGAGCTTCGCGACGAGATTCGGCTGCCGCGCGTAGCCTTCGCATTCAACTCCGCGGAGCTGCTGCCGGAAGCGTTCGTTACGCTCGACGAGGCGGCCGTGACGCTGCGAATGAATCCGGACCTTCGAATCGAGGTCGCCGGTCATACCGACGACGTCGGCTCGGACGCATACAACCTTGAGCTCTCGCAGCGCCGAGCGGAGGCGGTACGACGCTATCTCGTCGAACACGGCGTGACGAATACGATGACGGCGCGGGGTATCGGCGAGCGCGAGCCCGTCGCGGACAACGCGACGGAGCAGGGCCGCGCGCAGAACCGCCGTGTCGTGCTGCGCATCCTGTCGCGATGAGAGCGAGCGACTCGCGCGGCCGGCGGCCGCGGGCACGGTGCGCGAGCGCTCGAAGGGCGGCGCGCTCGAAAAAAGGTGCCTGACACGATTTTCTGCGCTTCGGAAAATGGGTGTCTGACACGATTTTCTGCGCTTCGCAGACGCGAGACGAAGGGCAGCGCGTCAGCGGCGCGACGCCGCATCCGCGATATACGCCGCGATGGCGTCGATCTCCTCGTCCGTGATTTCGGTCGGGCGGAACGGCGGCATCGAGAACACGCCTTGACGCACGAACACGCGTAACGCCTCGGGCGTCAGGTCCGTGCGCTCCGTGAGGAGCGCGGGCAGCGCGCCGCGGTACCTGATGCGCGGGCCTGTCCCGCACTCGACGCGATAGCACGCCTCATCCTCTCATCCCTCCGCGCAGGTGCCGGAACGGCCCAGGCCAGATGCCGGCGCGGCCGGGCGAGATGATGCCGTTCGGATCGATCGCGTCCTTCAACGTTTCCGTGAATCGCCGCAGCACGAAGTCGTTGAACGAATACTGATCGGCGACGTCGTCCTGGATCATCGGCGGCGCGCGGTAATCGCCGTAGCCGAGCTTCGCGTTCTCCTCAGCACCTCGCGAAGCTTCTCGGCCGCGGCGAGCTTGCCCTCGGGGCTGTTGTCGCCGCGTCCGCTGCCGAAACCGTTACCCATCAGGAACGCGAACTGATACCAGTTCACCGGCGTCTGCAGCGCGTTCGGGAAGAGGCTCGGCAAGTCGAGGCGCCGCGAGATGTCGGCGAAATCCCGCTGAGCCTTGAACACGGCGACGAGGTCGGCACGGGCGACTTTGCTCGACGGGAACGAGCGTGAGTTCGTGCGCAACCTTGGAACGATCGCGCGCGCTCGCCGTTTCCGCGACGGAGCGCGCCGCACCTCGTGGAACCCAATGGAGCGGGCCCGGAACGGAACCCCTCGAATGTCGGCCTCGGAAAAATCGTGTCAGGCACGAATTTTCTAGAAACGCAGCACCTTTGCGTAGCTCACGAGCGGCAGCGCGCGCAGCTTCGCGAGAATCGCTTCCGGCACCGGCTCGTCGACCCCGACGACGGCGATGGCTTGTCCGTTCGCATGCTCGCGGCCGAGGTTCAACGTCGCGATGTTGATCCCGGCGCTGCCGAGCAGCGAGCCGAGCGAGCCGATATAGCCGGGCCGATCCTCGTTGCACGTGAACAGCATGACGGGCTCGAAATCCGCCTGCAGCGCCATGCCGGTGACCTCGACGATCTTCGGCGCACCGCCGACGACGGTGCCGGCGACGCTGCGCCACTCGTCGCCGAACTGCGCCTTGATGCGGATCAGGCTGTCGTAGATCGGCGAAGTCTCGCGGCGCGCCTCGAGCAGCGCGATGCCGCGCTCGCGGACGACGGCCGGCGCAGACACCATGTTCACGTCCTCGAGCTGCGGCCGCAGTATTCCTGCGAGCGCGGCCGCGATCATCGGCTTCGTGTTCATCGCCGCGACGGCGCCTTCGAGCTCGATCTCGATCGCGTCGAGCGCTCCGTCGACGATCTGTCCGGCGAACATGCCGAGCTTCTCCGCGAGATCGACGAACGGCTTCAGGCGCGGCGCCTCCTCCGCGCTGATCGACGGCATGTTGAGCGCGTTCGTAACGGCGCCGGTCAGCAGGTAGTCGCTCATCTGCTCGGCGATCTGCCGGGCGACGTTCTCCTGCGCCTCCGCGGTGGACGCGCCGAGGTGCGGCGTTGCGATGAAGTTCGGCGCGCCGAACAGCGGATTCTCGGTCGCAGGCTCCTTGCTGAACACGTCGAACGCCGCGGCGCCGACGTGCCCGCTCTCGAGCAGACGCCGCAGCGCGTGCTCGTCGACGAGCCCGCCGCGCGCGACGTTCAGGATGATCACGCCGCGCTTCGTTTTCGCGAGCGTCTCCGCCGAAAGGATGTTGCGCGTGCTCTCCGTCATCGGCACATGCAGCGAGATCACGTCCGCGCGCGCAAGGAGCTCGTCGAGCTCGACCTTCTCGACGCCGAGCCGCACCGCGCGCTCCGACGTCAGGTACGGGTCGTACGTGATGACCTTCATCTTCAGGCCGTTCGCGCGATCCGCGACGATCGAGCCGATGTTGCCGCAGCCGATCAAGCCCAGTGTCTTCGAGTAGAGCTCGACGCCGATGAAGCGGTTCTTCTCCCAGCGGCCCGCCTGAGTCGATGCGTCCGCTGCGGTGATCGAGCGCGCCGACGCGAGCATCAGCGCGATCGTATGCTCGGCCGTCGTGATCGAATTGCCGAACGGCGTGTTCATCACGACGACGCCCTTCGCCGTCGCCGCCGGGAGGTCGACGTTGTCGACGCCGATGCCGGCGCGGCCGATCACCTTCAGCCGCTGCCCGGCCGCGATCACGTCGGCCGTCACCTTCGTCGCTGAGCGCACGGCGAGACCGTCGTAGCGCGGAATCAGCTCGAGCAGCTCCTCGCGGCTCAAGCCCGGCCGCACGTCGACCTCGATGCCGCGGGCCGCGAAGACCTCTGCGGCTACAGGTGACAGCTTGTCGCTGATCAAGACCGACGCCATTTGTTATCCCTCGATCCGTGAAAGCGCTCTACCGTACATCGCGGCGCATGTCGGGCGCCACACCCAGCCGCCATGCGTCACCAGATGCGATTGCGCTTGATGATCTCCGTGATGCCGTGCAGGTCGTCGATCTCGTAGTCCGCGGGCGTGTCGCCGGGCTGGAACGTATCGCGCGTCATTCCGGAGCGGCGAATCTGCGCGGTGATCATGTCGAGCGCGATCGCGCCCTGACAATCGAACGTCGGCCCGGCGCAGTACAGCACGTCGCGCACATCGAGGCCGGTCTGCTTGAGGACCCAGTAGTAGGTCTTCGGGTGCGGCTTGTGGAAGCCCGCCTCGTCCGTCGTGCCGACGAAGTCCGGCTTGAACGTCTTGAACTTACCGACGTACATGTCGAGGTACTTTCGCTCGACGTCCGAGTAGATCAGGATCTTGACGCCCATGTCCTGCTGTTCTTGCAGCGCCGCTTCCGTTTCCGGGAAGAGCTGTACCTGATCCTGCAAATCGAGCATGAAGCGCACGTCGTCCGGCGAGCCGGCGATATCGTGCATCTTGAAGGCCGTCATCATCGCCTGCTGCACGAGATCGGATACGGGCGTATAGCGCCACGCGGCGGCGCGGCGGTGGAACGCCTCGAAGTACTTCGCCCACGTCTCGAGGAACTCGTCGCCCGACACTGCGGCGTCGTACTTCTTCACGATCTCGTGAGCCGCCTGCCGCCACGTCCATGGCCAATCGAACAAGGTGCCTTTCGAGTCGTAGAAGACGGCGCGCGGCCATCGCCCTTTCAGTACGCCCATCGCGGATCCTCCCGTTCGAGCCCGAATCGCCGTGAAGCGCCTTCCGCATCGCGGAAGGCATCTGGCAGGAACCGCCTTATCGTACCTCCGCGCGCAGCGCGTGATGCACTGCGGTTCGCCGAACAGGAGCTCGCGAGCCGACGCGCACCGCCCGCGGAATAGACCCGCGCATTAGACCCGCGCAAAGACCCGCGCAATAGACCCGCGAAATAGACCCGCGAAATAGACCCGCGAAATAGACGAGGGCCGGACGTTTTCGCGCCCGGCCCTGCCCTCGAGAGCATCCGACGACGTGCTCGCCGCCGGCTGCCGCATCGGTGCGCTCTACTCGAGCGCGTCCTCCGCCTCGTCGATCGCCTCCTCGGCCTCATCGCCGGCTCGATCGATCGTGCGCTCCGCGCGGTCGCCCGCATCGAGGTCCGCATCGACGTCATCCGCCTCGGCGACCTGCGTCTCGTTCAGCTCCTCGCTGCGCCAGAAGCGAATGCCGCTGACGTCCGCTTGCGCCATCAGTCCCGCGTCGGTCAGCCGGAACGCCCGGATGCCTTCAACGAACTGCTCTTCGGCCGCGACGCCCTCTTCGCCGGCCGAAGCCTGCGCGGAAACGCTGCCGTCCCACTGCCCGGCGACGAACTGCTCGTACGTCGGCTGATCCTCGAACATCAGCACGAGCCGATAGTTCTCGACGCCGGCGCCTAGACCGATGCCGGCCTGGCCGAGGTGCATGAAGACCGGCTCACCGCCGTCCTTCTCCATCGCAACGCCCGTGCCTCCGGCGCCGGTCACGATCAGGCCGCCCTTCGTCGTGTCGAAGACGGCATAGCCGTACGCCTCCTCGTAGAGCCTCTCGGCGTTCGGATCCTGCGCGAACAGCTCGTCGAGCGTCTGCTCCGCCGTCTCGATCAGCTCGGCACGGCGCTGCTCGAGCTCGCGCTCGTCCGCAATGTCCTCGGCCTGCTCTTCGGCCCGCTCCGTGCGTTCCTCCGCGAGCTCCTCGCTGCGCTCTGCGGAAGCTTCGTTCTGCTCCTCGAGCTCGTCGGTCTGCGCGTCGAGCTGCTCCGTCTGGCGCTCGAGCTGCTCGGTACGCTGCCTGAGCTCCTCGGTCTGGCGCTCGACTTCGGCGCGCTCGGCCTCCGTCAGCTCCTCTTGCTGCTGCGCGTTGCCGACGCTGCACGCCAAAAACACGGCCGCGGCGAGCGCTCCATACCCTATCGATCGCTTTCGCATCATTTCCTCTCCTGACTTGTCGATTCGTCGATCTGAGGGGCCGAATGCAAACGCGATGCCAACGGTCACTACGGGAACGCTACCTATCGGCGAAACTCGTCGAAACCAATGCTACGCCGTCGCCTGATGAGTGCGTGCGAACGCGGGCCGAGCCTCGCAACGCGCCGCATACTCCGCGAAGACCGGGCGCGGCTCGAGCGATTTCATCTTCATGCCCCAGACGAGCTGCGCGCCGATATACACGTCGGCCGCGCTGAACCGCTCGCCGAGAATGTACGGGCCGCGCTTCAGCGCGGATTCGAGCGTGTTCAGAGTGTCCTCGTAAGTGCCCCAACCGACCGCGCCGGTTTGCGTGATCGGCGGGCGCTGGAACACTTTATCGATGACGGCCGGCTCGACGCAGCCGGCCGCGAAGAACAGCCATCGGTAATAGGTTCCGCGTGCGGGATCGTTGCGATCGGGCGCGAGCCCGGCATCCGGAAACGCATCGGCGAGATAAGCGCAGATCGCGGCGCACTCGGTCACGACCACGCCGCGGTGGACGATCGCCGGCACCTTGCCCATCGGGTTGATCGCGAGATACTCCGGCGACTTGTGCTCGCGCTTCTCGAAATCGAGGATCTTCATCTCGTACGGCGCGCGAGCCTCCTCGAGCATCCAATGCACGATCTGCCCGCGGGACATGGGATTCGTATAGAAGGTGACGGTATCGCTCACTGCTGGCTCCTTCGAGTGGCTCATTTCGACGATCGGCGGGCCGGGGCCTGACCGCGGGACGCATTTCAGCGGACGCGCTCGGCGGCTCGATGAACGACTATCCTAGGCGCGCCGCCCGCGTCGAGAAACACCGGTGAAGAAGTACCGCGCCAGGCGACCGTTTACGCCGACGCAAAACGAAACCGCCCCACCGCATCCGCCGCGACGACGTCAAAAAGGGCGTGCGTTCGATGCCCTCCCAACGCCGCGCGACTCAACGCCGCCGTAATTCGTGCCAGGCACGCTTTTTCCGGTAATTCGTGCCAGGCACGATTTTCGTGCTAATTCGTGCCTGGCACGATTTTTCGATGCGACCGCGCACTCTCCTCCGCGACGAACGCCTCGAAGCTGGGCCCGCGCGCCGTTCGCTCGAGCACACGCGCCTCCGCATCGAGCCGCCGAATCGCCGCGATCCTGTCCGCGTTGCCGAGCTTCGCGCGCGCGACCGCGTCCTTCAGCACGCGAATCGTCTCGTCATACACGTCGAGCGCGACCGGGAACGGATGCCCGTCCTTGCCGCCGTGCGCGAGCGAGAACCGCGCCGGGTCCGAGAAGCGGCACGGCGCGCCGTGCACGACCTCGGCAACGAACGCGAGCGCCGCGAGCGTGCGTGCGCCGACGTTCGGGGTCATCAGCACGTCCGTGAAGTCCTGCGGACCGCGCTCGGCCGCGGCCGCGAGCGTACCGTGCAAACGCTTCAGCACGACGTCCGATGCACGCACGTCGTGATGCGCCGGCATCGTCAGATGTGGAACGCGCTCGAGCGGCTCCGGCCCGCCCGCGGAGTCCGGATCGCGCTCCGGAAACAGCTCGAGCGCCGCGCTCGTCGACGCGCGCAGCCGCCGCAGCACGCGGATCGTTCTGTCGGGCCCTTCGCGCACGAGCTCGAGGCCCGCGTGCCGGTTGCCGGCCGCACGCGCGTCGGCGAGATTCACGATCGCGCCGCGGTGGCGCCCTTCGATCGCGGAGTGCGGCGAGTCGAGGAAGCCGTCGAGATTCTCCGAAAGCCAGTGATAGCGACGCGCCTCGCGCCGCGCGTCGTTCAGGCCCTGCTGCACGACGCACCATTCACCGCCGGACGTAACGATGAACGCGTGCAGGTAGAGCTCGAACCCGTCCTGCACCGCGGCGGAATCGATCTTCGCGACGAGCCGGCTCGTGCTCGCGAGCGCATCCCCGTCGAGTCCCGTTCGCTCGCCGACGGCCGCGAGCTCGGCCGGCGTGCGACGAGAGTGTCGGCCTCGGCCGCCGCAGACATAGATGCCGAGCTCGTGCTACACCGGCTCGAGACCGCGCTTCAACGCGCCGATCACGCTCGTCGTGATGCCGGACGAATGCCAGTCCATGCCCATCACCGCGCCGAACGATTGGAACCAGAACGGATGAGACAGCCTGCGGAGCAGCTCGTCCCGCCCGTAGTGGTGAACGATCGCCTCGACGATCACGCGGCCGAGCGCGGCCATCCGCGCAGCGAGCCACGGCGGCACGCGGCCGCCGTGTAAAGGGAGATCCGCGCTGCCTGTACGTTTGGACATGTGTGCAGTATGAACGACGCGTTCGGCCAGTCAACGCGCCCGCCGCTGCAGATGCAGCGCCCGATGGTATGCTCGGAGCATGAGAATGCGCGCCTCGAGAGTCACCGACATGCGGCCGATTACCCCGCCCGCCGCGCCCGATTGCTCCGACCGCCGCGCGCACTAGCACGAGCCCCTCGATGCCGTCTTCGCTGATCGAGTGGATGGAGTTCCTGAGCTACGTCGTGACGGTCGTCGGCCTGCCGCTCGCGATCTACGTCTTTCTCGTCGAGCAGCGCAAGGAACGCGGTAACGAGGAGGAGGAAACCTATCAGCGGCTCTCGGACGAGTACAGCGACTTCCTGAAGCTCGTGATCGAGAACTCGGACCTGCGGCTCCTCAGCCACGAGGGCACGGCCGCGGAGCTCACGCCCGAGCAGCTCGAGCGCAAGCAGGCCATATTCGCGATCCTGATCGCGCTGTTCGAGCGCGCGTACATCCTCGTTTACGAAGAGAACCTCGATAAGCAGCAGCAGCGTCTGTGGCAGTCGTGGGAAGACTACATGCGCGAGTGGTGCGAGCGGCGCGACTTCCGCGAGGCCCTGCCGGAGCTCCTCGAAGGCGAGGACCCGGACTTTGCAAAGCACATCTATCGGCTGGTCGAGCAGACGCCGATCGCGAGCACCGGAGCCGAGCCCGGGTCTGCAGCCGGCCGGGCCTCGCAACATTCGGCGCCGCGCAGGAAGTCCGTCGATCGGGTATAAATCGACGTCGAGAACAACAGCCAACAGGGGGCCCTGCCATGCGCGTCGCGTCGTCCCGCCTCGCCGTCGTCCTCGCCGCCGCCGCGGCGTCTGCGCCGCTCGTGCTGAGGGCGCAGTCGAGCGCTCCGCTCCCGATCACCGAGAATCCGATCCCGGAGCCCGTCGAGAAGCGCGGGCTCGCGGTCGAGATCCGCGACTACGTGCGGCTGCCCCGCACCCTCGGCAGCCTTCCGGCCGAGCAGGACGTGAACCCCGCGGGCTTCGCGCGCGTCAGCTTCGTGATCGACGCACCCGACGGCCGTCGCTTCGCGAACGATCAGCGCGGCTTCATCTACATCCTCGATGAAGGCCGCGAGCCGTCGCTCTATCTCGACTTTCGCCCGTCGTTCCCGCACACCTTGTACAACCGTCTCGAGAGCGGCCTGATCGGCTTCGCGTTCCATCCCGAGTTCGCCGAGAACGGGCTCTTCTACACCGTGCACGTCGAGCACGTCCGCGAGAATCCGGCGCGGCTCGACTTCATCCCGCCCGGGTTCGGCGAGGACGACGTCACGCATCACAACGTGATCACGGAGTGGCGCGCGAACGACCCGACCGCGAGCACGTTCGAAGGCAGCCGCCGCGAGCTGCTGCGCGTCGCGCACGTCGTGACGAACGCGTCGCATCCGTTCGGGTTCGTCGGCTTCAATCCGACCGCATCAACCGGCGACGAGGACTACGGCCTCCTGTACACGAGCGGCAGCGACCTCGGCTTCAGCAACGGCGGCGGGCCGAACGCGAACAACCCGACGGCGACGCAGCGGCTCGATTCGGTCGTCACGGCGATCTTGCGTATCGATCCGAGGAGCCCCGCGGAATCGGGCGGCGAGAAGGGCATCGGCGATTACACGATACCGCCCGGCAACCCGTACGCGAGCGACGACGACCCGGCGACCCTCGGCGAGATCTACGCGCACGGCTTCCGCAACGCGCATCGGATCACCTGGGACCTCGATGACGGCACGATGTACGTCGGCGACATCGGCATGAACCAGATCGAGGAGATCAACATCGTCCGTGCCGGCGAGAACTACGGCTGGATGGCGCGAGAGGGCTACTGGGAGAACGGCATGATCCGTCCCGGCGGCGCGCTCGACCAGCTCTACCCGCTGCCGGACGACGTGCTCGACGGCCGCACGCGAGACGAGTTCACGTATCCCGTCGCGATGTACGACCACGACGAGGGACGCGCGGTGACGGCCGGCTTCACGTATCACGGCCCGATCGCGGCGCTGCAGGGCAAGTTCCTGTTCGGCGACATCCAGAACGGACGGCTGTTCGCGGCTGACGTCGCCGCGCTCCACGCGGCCGACGATGGGATTCCGGGCACCGTCGCGCCGATCGAGGAGGTCCAGCTGTTCGTGCGCGACGCGAACGGCAATCGCGAGGACGTGTCGTTCCTCCAGCTCGTGCAGCGCGCGAAGGGCGAAGAGGTTCCGCGCGCCGACCTGCACCTCAGCCGCGGCAGCGACGGCACGTTGTTCCTGACATCGCGGCAGGACGGCTGGATCCGGGTGCTCGCGGACTCGGAATGATCGATCGGCGCACGCTCGCCGCCGGCTGAGCGTCCGCGTCGAAGCGACGCCGTCGATCCAGACGCCGCCGGGTCCGCGCCGCTATCCGCGCCAGTATCCGCTCGAGATTCCGCTCGAGATTCCGCTCGAGGTTCCGATCGAGCGCGGGGCCGGAAGGTAGCGGATCCGGCCGTCGCCGCGCGATTGCGTTCGCGCGGCGACGTCATTATCGTCTGCCGCCGATGCCACGGATTTTGGTGTTTCAGCATGTCGCGGCCGAGCCGCTCGGCGTGCTCGACCGGCTGATCCGCACCCGCGGTCACCGCGTGCGCTTCCACAACTTCCATCGTCAGCCGGAAGCGAACCCGAGCCTCGAACGCTATCGCGGCCTGATCGTGCTCGGCGGACCGATGAACGTCGAGGACCAGCATCGCCTGCCGCATCTGAAGACCGAGCTCAGGACGATCGAGCAGGCGCTGCGCGAGGAGAAGCCGGTGCTCGGCATCTGTCTCGGCGCACAGCTGCTCGCACACGTGCTCGGCGCGCCGGTGCGCCGTCACGAGCAGCACGAGATCGGCTGGTATCAGCTGCTCTCGACCGAGGCCGGCCGCAAGGATCCGATATTCGGTGTCGCCGGCGAGCGCACGCCGGTCTTCGAATGGCACAGCCGCACGTACGACCTGCCGCACGGCGCCGAGCACCTCGCGCGGACGGCGACGTGCGAGCAGCAAGCGTTCCGCTTCGGGCCGCGCGCATACGGCTTCCAGTTCCACCTCGAAGCGGATGCCGCAATGATCGAGCGCTGGCTGTCGTCTCCGGAGCGGCTCGCGGAGCTCGGCGGCTCCGGGATCGACCGCGACACGGCGACGATACGCGCGGAGACGGCGACGCTGATCGAGCAGTCGAAGCGCGTCGCGCATGAGGTGTTCAACGGGTTCCTCGACCTGATCGGCCGGCCGGCGCGGCGGCTCAGCCTGCCGTCACGCGGCATGCCGACCTGGGGCCACGTCGACCCGTAGCGCGACGGCCGTCAGCCGAACGTGAACACGACGCCGAGCTCCGTCCGGTCGGCGACCTTCTGGAACCCTTCGACGACGCCTTCGAGCGGATACGTCGCGGTGATCAGCGCGGCCGCATCGATCGCGCCGCGCTCGATCATCGTCACGTAGCGCGGCGCATCGCGCATCGGGTGCATGCCGCCCATCTGGCCGCCGTGGATCGAGCGCGTCGACAGGCAAAACTGCGCGGTCGGAAACGAGATCTCGCCTTGCTGACCGCCGCCGAGCAAGGTCAGGTGGCCGCCGCCGCGCGTGACGTCCCACGCCTGCCGGATCGCGAGCAGGCCGGTCGGGTCGGGCCCGCTCTCGACGGCCGGCGGGAACAGATCGCCGCCCGACGCCTCGATCACGAAATCGGCGCCGCCGTACCGCCAACCGGGATCGTAGCGCCCGCCCGCGTCGAAGCGGTCCGTCGGCGCGCTGCACATCTCGCGCACGCGCTCGACGAGCGTATCCGTATCCTCGTTCGGATCGACGACGGCCGTCGCGCCGAGCGCGAGCGCCTTGTCGCGCCGGTACGCGACCGGCTCGATCACGATGATCTGCCCCGCCGAGCGGCTCCGCGCGCCTTGCACCGCGGCGAGCCCGATCGGGCCGGCGCCGAAAATCACGACGTTCGAGCCGCCCTCGACGGGCCCGTACGTCATCGTCGACGCGAGCCCGGCGGCGAGCGTATCGCCGAGCAACGCGAGCTGCTCGTCCGGCAGATCGGTGAACAACGGGATGCAGTACTCCTCCATCGCGACGATAATCTCGCTGAGCCCGCCGATCGCGGCCTGCTGCAGCACGCCGCTGCCGTCCGCCATGTCCGCGATCGGCTCGTTGAACAGCTGGCTGTTCAGGTAATTGCAGGCTTCGGGATTGCCGTGCAGGCACTGATAGCACTGCCCGCATTCGGGCGTGCCGCAGACGAGCACGCGATCCCCGACCCGCACGCGGCGCACCTCGGCGCCGACGGCCTCGACGACGCCGAAGCCCGAGTGATTCGGGATCATCGGCGTATCGACCGGCTGCTGCCCGAGCACGCTGCGCGTGATCGTGTAGCACCCGCACGAAGCCGTGCTGCGCACGAGCACCTGCCGCGGCTTGATCTCGCGCAAGCGCAGCTCTTCGATCGACGACGTCATGCCGTGGCGGACGAACGCGCGAAACGGCCTGCCGGCGACGGTACCGGTCGCGACGGCCGGCGCCTGCTGCTGCGCACGGGCCGCTTGAGTGCCGGCGAGCGTCGCGGCCGCGAGCGCGCCCGCGTGGAGCCCCGCTTGCAGCATCGCGCGGCGTGAGACGGCCTGCGCTGCAATCGCCGGCGCGTCGTCGCCGCGCTCGAGCGATCGGGTTTCGCTCGCGGAAACGCCGTGGTCCGGCGCGAGTGTCGAATCGGTCATCGGCCTCCCCTCCGTGCCGCGACGCGGCCAGCAAAAACTCGGCTACTTCAGCACGGGCACCGTCTTCTCGTCCGAGAAGCCCAACAGGTCGACGACGCCGTCGCTCGCGACCGGCGTTTCGTCGCGCTCGACGAAAGCCGCCTCGTCCTTGACCGCGACGCCGAGCGCTCCGGCCGTCTCGATCAGCCGCGAATGCCCGGACAGGATCAGCGGCCGGGCACGGACCGGCTCGATGCGCGGCGCCGACGTTTTCGGCGCGCCTTGAATCAGCGAGAACCGCTCGTTGCGGCCGGCCTCGACGACGACGCGGTCGCGGATGAGCGTCATCACGCGGCCGGCACGGAGGTGCTCCGCGATCTCGTAGCGAAGGGTCAAAATGTAGAGCTTCTCGGCAGGCCCGGTGATGCGCACGCACGGGCCGAGCGTGCCGCGGCTCGTCACCTTCGCTTCGGTGTACAGCGGAAAGCTGACCTGCAGCGGCTCGCCGCGCGTGTACTGATTGAACGCAAGCACGGCGAAAACGAGGTCGCGCACGACGGCCTGCTCGTAGTCGGGCTGGGCGACGATGAAGTCGAGATGATCCCCGATGGCTTTCTCGGAAACGACGGTCATGTCATTCGGGTCGCTCGTAAGGCTGCGGACCCCCGATTCTAACCCGCCGGCGCTGCAGTTGCGCCGCGCCCGCCGGCCGGGCGAACGTGTATGCTGGACATTACCGGGTCCAGGGGGATTACAGCCATGCGCATTGCACCGGTTTCGTTTGCCGTCCTCGCGGCGTCGGGCTTCTCCGCGTTCATCGCGTCGCCGCTCGGCGCACAGCCGTTCGCCGACGCCGCGAGCTCCCGGGCGGGCTATTCCGGCGGCGACATAATGCCCTGGACGTCATGCGAGAGCCTCGCCGGGCTCGAGCTTGCGGAGCTCGTCGAGCTGACCGCACGCACGATCCCTGCGGCCGGCGCCGTGCCGGAGCATTGCCGCGTGAACGGCGTGCTCGAGCCCGAGGTTGCATTCGAGGTGAACCTTCCCGCAGCGTGGAACGGCCGTTTCTACATGATCGGCAACGGCGGCCTCGCGGGCGAGCGGCCGGACGATCCGCGCCGCGCGCAGGAGCGCGCCGCGGCGCTCGAGCACGGATTCGTGATCGCGAGCACGAACACGGGTCACGATGCGACCGAGGAGCCGGGCGGCACGTTCGTCCTCGACAATCCGCAGAAAGCGATCGACTACGCGTATCGCGCGGTGCATATCTCCGCGGTCGCGGCGAAAGAGGTCGCGAACCGCTATTACGAAGAGCCCGTGACGTACTCGTATTGGAACTCGTGCTCGAACGGCGGCCGGCAGGGGCTGCTCGAGGCGCAGCGCTATCCGAGCGATTTCGACGGCATCGTCGCGGTCGCGCCGTGGGTCGATCAGACGGGCTTTGCAATCGGCGCGATCTGGAATCAGCAGGCGCTCGACGACGCGGCAATCACCCCGGAGAAGATCGCGCTCGTCGCGAACCGCGTGATGGAAGTCTGCGACGCGGTCGACGGCCTCGAGGACGGCCTGATCGACGATCCGCGCAACTGCGCGTTCGACGTTGCGCGCGACGTGCCGCTGTGCGCCGCCGGCGCCGACACCGACATGTGCCTGACGCCGGAGCAGGCGGACGCGATCCAGAGGGTCTACGACGGCCCGTCGAACAGCGCCGGCGAGCGGCTTTTCCCCGGCTTCGAGCCGGGCAGCGAGGCGCTTGCGGCGGGGCCGGACGGCACGCTGCGAAGCGGCTGGGCGAATCTGATCCTGCCCGGCCAGCCGGGCGCGAAGCCGGCCGATTTCAATCTCGCCGAGTCGCTGTTCCGGTATCTCGTGCTCGACCCGCCGCAGCCGGACTACGACTACCGTACGTTCGACTTCGACCGCGATCCGGCGCTGTTCGAGCGCTGGGCCGAGACCGCGAACGCGACCGACACGAACCTCGCGCCGTTTCGCGAGCGCGGCGGCAAGCTGATCATCACGTACGGCTGGGCCGACGCGATCCTGCAGCCGATGATGGGCGTCGACTACTACGAGCAGGCCGTCGCCGCGAACGGGCCGGACACGCCCGAGTTCCTGCGGCTCTTCATGGCGCCGGGCATGGCGCACTGCGGCGGCGGCGTCGGGCCCGATCAGTACGACGCGGTCACGGCCGTGATCGACTGGGTCGAGACCGGCACCGCGCCTGACGCGCTGATCGCGAAGAAGATCGTCGACGGCGAGGTCGTCCGCTCGCGGCCGCTGTGCCTGTACCCGCAGACCGCGCGGCACGACGGCGCCGGCAGCATCGACGACGCGGCCAGCTTCGTCTGCGACTGACCCGAAATTCGTGCCAGGCACGAATTACCCGAAAATCCGTGCCTGGCACGAATTAATTGGAAATGTGTGCCTGGCACGAATTTAGTCGTGCGGGGCGAACAGCGCCTTCAGGCGCTGCGTGTCCCGTTCGGACCAGCCTCGCGGTTCGGTCAGCGCGACCCACGAGTCGATGTAGTGCTCCGCCGCGTACTTGTGGCCGTGGCCGCGCGGCGTGATGTCGCCGGCCCGCATGTCCGCGAGAACCTGCAGCATCGTGACGATCGGAATCCAACGCAGCTCCGGCGTCACGTCCGGCCCGCGCGGAGGCGCGAGCCACTCCGGCGCGCGATAGACCATCCGCGGATCGAAGAACGTGATCGGATCCGTCGCGTACTGCAGGAACGCGATGCGCAACGGTCCCCAACGCACTCCGGGAATCGCAAGCCGATTATGCTGATCGGTGAAGCGGATCACCGTGCTGTCGCGAAAGCGGGGCAGCCACGCCGGCGACCCGGGCACGCGCCGCTCGGTCGCCGAGCGCCACGTCTCGCTGCGATACGGCGGCCCGGTCCACAGCGCGCCTTGGAACACGTCGCCGATCACGTCGTAGATCTCGAACGAATTGTCCGAGTGCAGCGCGCCGAGACTGAGCCCGTACAGATATAGCGCCGGCCGCCGATCGCGCGGCAGCTTCGTCCAGTACTCGTAGACGTCGCGAAACAGCGTGCGCGCGGTCTCCTCGCCGTGCTCGGGCTCGATCAGCAGCGACAGCGCGCTTTCGAGATACGAGTACTGGACGGCAACGCTCGCGATGTCGCCCCGGTGCAGATACTCGATCGTGTCGATGCCGCCCGGATCGACCCAGCCGGTGCCGGTCGGCGTGATGATCAGCAGCACCGACCGCTCGAACGCTCCCGTCCGCTCGAGCTCGGCGAGCGCGAGCCGCGAGCGCTCCTCGGCCGTCTCGGCCGAGTTCAGGCCGACATAGACGCGAATCGGCGCGGCGACCTCATCGCCGAAGAAGTCGCGCAACTCCGCCTGCGTCGGCCCCGACGAGATGAACGCGCGGCCTTGGCGGCCGAGATCCTGCCAGTCGAGCAGCGACTCGGCGCTGCCGCTGCGAAGCGGATCGGCCGGAGGCGCGATGTCCGCGTCGATCAGCGCGTCGAGCCGCTGAAACGACGTGTCGGCCGCCCGCAGCACCGCGCGAAACAGCACCCCGTCGATTACCGACCAGAACGCCGCCGCCGCGACGACGATGCCGATCAGCACGGACACTCGATGCGGGACGAAGCGCGACGAGAAGCGCGACACCGCGCGACACGTCAGGCGAAAGAGCCGCGCAACGAGCAGCACGAGCGCGAACAGCGCCGCAGCGATCAGCCCTACCGTGAACGGCCGCGTCCCTTCCGCCGGAGGCATGCCCATCAACGCGCGGATCGAGTTCTGCCAGTCGGACGCTTTCCACAGGAATACGGCCGCGGTGATCAGGCACACGGCCCAAGCCACGCCGTGCGCGATCCTGAGCGCCCGGCCCTTCCACTCGGGCAGCTCGAGATAGTGCCAGATCGAGTCGCCGAGCACGGCGAGCCCGTAGCCGGCCGCGAACGACAGACCCGACACGATGCCCTGCATCAGCGCGGAGCGCGGCAGCAGACTCGGCGTCAGCGAGAAGGCGAAGAACAACGTGCCGACGAGCACGCCCGGCGACGATAGCGCGTCGAGGAGAACACGCTCGGCGTACGTTGCACGGTGCGAGCGGCGGCCGCGTACGAGCGCGGCCCACGACGACAACCTGCGCATCGCCGCCCGCCGCGAAAGCTCAGTCCACGTCTTCGCCGAGCGCGAGCATTCGGCCGCTCGGCGCGACGAGGTCGAGGCCGACGAGATTGTCGGTGATCTCGTTCGCGACGGATGCTGCGAGACGATCGAAGCGCTCGCCGTCCAGCGTCTCCGACTTCGCGGTGAACACGAGCCTGTCCGTTTCGTTGTCGTAGAGCGAGCTTTCGACGATCACGTACGTGTACTCTTCCCAATAGCCTCGCGAGCGCGTGACCGCCCACGACGAGCGCCAATGCCAGTAATAATGCCAGTGCGGATAGTAGTACCAGTAGAACGGATCGCCCCACATGATCCCGGGAGGCATCGGCGGCAGAAACCCGTAGGCTGACGATACACCTGGCGCTCGTCGACGGCGATCAGCCGAAAGATATGCGGGTCGGGCTCACGGCGCACCCGGCCGTGAGCAGAGCGAATGTTGTGAGCGCGATCGGTCGGCTCATCGTCATTGCCTCGATCCGAAAATCTCAAACGCGGTGCAAGGTCTGTGCCCGGAACCTTGTGATCGGAGCATCGCGACCACCGTCGAAAGCTCCCGCTCGTGCATCGTTAGCAGGGCAATTGGCCCCATAGCCGTCTCTTCCTATGGCCGACATAGTGCTTTGAGGAGGACGAAACCGATGGACGAATATCGGATCGCACGCGGCCTCGGCTGGTTCAGCATCGGGCTCGGCGCCGTCGAGATGCTTGCATCGCGTCAGCTCGGCGAAGCGATCGGTCTTGCCGAGGAGCATCACCGCCTGCTGCCGATCATGGGCATGCGCGAGATCGCGACCGGCGTCGGCCTGCTCGGCTCGGACGACGGCGCCGGATGGCTGTGGGCGCGAACGGCCGGCGATGCGATCGACCTCGCAGCGCTCGGCTCGGCGCTCGGCGACGACGGCAACGACCGCACGCGCATCGGCCTCGCGATGGCCGCCGTCGCCGGCGTGACCGCGCTCGATGCGTGGTGCGCGTCCCGGATATCCGAAGCGCGGAACGGGCACGGCCTTTTGCCGCTCGGCGAAGAGCGTGCGGACGACGTCGAGGAGCGCATGCCGACGGTGAAAACGATCACCGTGAACAAGCCGATCGACGAGGTCTACGCGTTCTGGCGCGACTTCGGCAACTTCCCGCGCTTCATGCCGCAGCTCGAGTCCGTCGACGTCCGAGAAGACGGGCGCTCGCATTGGGTCGCAAAAGGTCCGGCGGGACACAGGATCGAGTGGGATGCCGAGATCGTCGACGAGCAGCCGGGCTCGCTGATCGCATGGCGATCGCTGCCCGGCGCCGACGTGTCGAGCTCGGGGCGCGTGCGCTTCGAGCGCGCGCCGGCGGATCGAGGCACCGTCATTCGCGTCGAGCTCGACTACGAGCTGCCGGGCGGACGAGCCGGCGAAGCGATCGCGAAGCTGTTCGGCGTATCGCCAGGGAAACAGACCGAGATCGCCCTGCTTCGCGTCAAGCAGCTGCTCGAGACCGGCGAGGTCGCGCGCACGGAAGGCCAGCCCGCCGGCCGCGCGCGCAGCACGTCCCGTCGCTACGACGATTGGCTGCGCGAAGGCATCTGACAACGACCGAGCCCGCAAAGCTGCTCGCGAAGCAGCTCCAACGAGCCGAAGGAGAGAGCGGCACATGAAGGCGATCTGCTGGTACGGCAAGCACGACATGCGCGTCGAGGACGTCCCGATGCCGAAGCTGCTGAATCCGCGCGACGCGATCGTGAAGATTACGTCGACCGCGATCTGCGGATCGGACCTGCACCTGTACAACGGGTTCATCCCGATGATGGAGAAGGGCGATATCGTCGGTCACGAGTTCATGGGCGAGGTCGTCGAGGTCGGGCCGGGCGTCCGCAACCTCGAGGTCGGCGACCGCATCGTCGTGCCGTTCCCGATCTCGTGCGGAGCGTGTCATTTCTGCTCGCGGGAGCTTTACTCCTTGTGCGAGAACTCGAACCCGAACGCGCCGGCCGCCGCGAGAATGTTCGGCCATTCGCCGGCGGGCATGTTCGGCTACTCGCATTTGATGGGCGGCTACGCCGGCGGGCAGGCCGAGTACGCGCGCGTGCCGTTCGCCGACGTCGACCACATCAAGGTCCCGGAAGGCTTCAGCGACGAGCAAGTGCTGTTTCTGTCGGACGTGCTGCCGACCGGCTACATGGCCGCCGAGCAGTGCGACATCCAGCCCGGCGATACCGTCGCGGTATGGGGCTGCGGCCCGGTCGGCCTTTTTGCGATCAAGAGCGCGTACCTCCTCGGCGCCGGGCGCGTGATCGGCATCGACCGCGTGCCCGAACGGCTGCGTATGGCCGCGGACGGCGCGGGCGCCGAGACGCTGAACTACGAGGAGGTCGATATCTACGACGCGTTGCTCGAGATGACCGGCGGGCTCGGCCCCGACGCGTGCATCGATGCCGTCGGCATGGAAGCGCACGGCTCACCGCTCGAATACGCGTACGACCGGGTGAAGCAGGCGATGATGCTCGAGACGGAACGGCCGATCGCGCTACGCGAGGCGATCCGCGTGTGCCGCAAGGGCGGCACGGTGTCGGTGCCCGGGGTCTACGGCGGCATGGCCGACAAGATTCCGCTCGGCGCGCTGATGAACAAGGCGCTGACGATCAGGACCGGCCAGACGCACGTGCACCGCTACATGCAGCCCTTGCTCGAGCGAATCGGCCACGGCGAGATCGATCCGAGCTTCATCATCACGCACACGCTGCCGCTGAACGAAGGGCCGCTCGGTTACGACATCTTCCTGAACAAGCAGGACGAGTGCGTGAAGGTCGTGCTGAAGCCGGGCATGACCGCTCACTGAGTCGTTTCGAGGCCCGTCGACTCCGCGCTCCGCTTCAACGGCCGCTCGACGCGCGCCGGCAGATCGAGCACGAACTCGCTGCCGCGCCCCGGCCCGTCGCTGTGCGCGGTCAGCTTGCCGCCGTGCAGCGCGACGAGCCCGCGCGCAAGATGCAAGCCGATGCCGAGACCGCTCGCGCTCGCGCCCGACGATGGCTTCGCCTGGGTGAACTGGTCGAAGATCTTGTCGAGCGTGTCGCGAGCGATTCCGATTCCGGTGTCGCTCACGCTGATACGGACGCGGGCGCCGTCACGCACGGCGCGAATCGAGATCGACCCGCCGGGTGGCGTGTAGCGCGCCGCGTTGTTGACGATGTTCAGCAGCGCCTGCGAGATCCTGACGGGGTCGACGTCGAGCACGACCGGCTCGTCCGGCAGCTCGACGTCCAGCGTGTGCCCCTTCTCCGCGATCAGCGGCTCCGCCGACTCTACCGCTTGCGACACGATCGTCTCGATATCGACGGGCTCGATTCGAAGCTCGATGCGCCCGCGCGTGATCCGCGACACGTCGAGCAGATCGTCGACGAGCCGCGCCATCGTCCCGACTTGCCGGACGACGATGTTCGCGGCCTTCATCAGGCGCGGATCCGCGCTGCCGACGAGCTCGATCATCCGCGTCGCGTTCAGAATCGGCGACAACGGATTGCGCAGCTCGTGCGCGAGCGTCGCGAGGAACTCGTTCTTGCGGCGGTCCGCTTCGCGCAGGGCCGCCTCGCTGCGGCGCAGCGCGGCCTCGGTGCGCGTGCGCTCGGTGACGTCGTTGCCTTGACTGAACACGCCGACGACCTTTCCGTGCTCGTCGAAGATCGGCGTGAAGCTGTAATCCCAGTACGTTTCGTCGATCCGATCGCCGCGGCGCATCGGCAGCATCTGCTCCGAGAACGAGACGCCGCGTCCGTTCTTCAGCACCTGCTTCAGCTGCGGCTCGATCACGTGCCATATGTCGGGCCAGACCTCGGACGCGCGGCGGCCGAGGGCCCACGGATGCTTGTCTCCGGCAAGCGGCGCCCACGCATCGTTGTAGATCAAACGCAGCTCGCGACCCCAGTAGATCGCAGTCGGAAAGCTCGAGTGCAGGCAGATCCCGAGCGCCTCGCGCAACGCGAGCGGCCACGACTCGGGCGGCCCGAGGGTTCCCGACCAGTCGTGCTTGCGTATCCGCCGGCCCATGTCGCCCCCTCCGCGCAAAAACGCCGGAGGGGACGACGCAGAGCCCGGCGGCGTGGGGTCGATCGTCGACATGGCGCTCACCAGATATTCGTTCATCGCGCCATTCAAATTTCACGCCATGCCCACCGTACCAGGTGCGCGCCCTGATCCCGCCGCTGAACGGACAGAGTCGGATTGCGGCGCGCGCGCTGCCCCGCACGCGCCGCGCGGCGCCTTTCGCGCCTAGCTCGGCAGACCGCTCGGCTTCGGCATGATCGTCGTCGGCGGCCGCTCCGGACCCGGCGCCTTGGCGTCGCCGAAGATGCGGGTCGCGAGCGCGATCATGCCCGCGACATCGCTCAGATTCGCGGGGACGACGAGAGTGTTCGCGCTCTTTGCGAGGTGCCCGAACTGGCGCACGTAGTCTTCGGCGATTCTGAGCTGCATCGCCTCGAGGCCGCCCTCGCCGCTGACCGCATCGGCAACCATACGCAGTCCCTCGGCGGTGGCTTTCGCGACCGCGAGAATCGCGTCGGCTTCGCCGGCCGCCTCGTTGATCTGCTGCTCGCGGGAGGCCTCCGACGCCTTGATGATGCGCTGCTTCTCGCCTTCCGCCTGATTGATCTTCGCATCGCGCTCGCCTTCGGACGTCAGGATCAACGCGCGCTTCTCGCGCTCGGCGCGCATCTGCTTCTCCATCGCCTGAAGCACGTCCGCCGGGGGATTGATGTTGCGGATTTCGTAGCGGAGCACCTTCACGCCCCACGGCTCGGAGGCCTTGTCGAGCTCGGTGACGACGTTCGCGTTGATCGACGCGCGCTCCTCGAACGTGCGATCGAGGTCGATCTTGCCGATCTCGCTGCGCAACGTCGTCTGCGCAAGCTGCGAGATCGCGAAGACGTAGTCGGAAATGCCGTAGGACGCACGGGCCGGATCGAGCACCTGCAGATACAGGACGCCGTCGATGCCGACCTGCACGTTGTCCTTCGTGATGCACACCTGCTCGGGGATGTCGATCGCCTGCTCCTTCAAGCTGTGCTTGTATGCGATACGCTCGACGAACGGGATCAGAATATGGAAGCCCGCGTGCAGCGTACGGTTGTACTTGCCGAGCATCTCGACGATGTAGGCGCTCTGCTGCGGAACGACGACCGCGGTCTTCGCGATGATGATGATCGCGAGAACGGTGAGTGCAATGACGACCCAGAATGCGTACTGTTCCATTGATGCCTCCTATTCTTCGGCGCCGAGCCCGCGCACACGCAGCGTGAGCCCGTCGACGGATTCGATCCGTGCCGCGCTGCCCGCGGCAATCGGCCGTGCGCCCACGTTCACCGCCGTCCACGACGTGCCGCGGTACTCGGTGCGGCACGACCTGCCCGGCTCGAGGTCCTGCTCGAGCGAGACGAGCCTGCCGACGTCGCCTTCGACGTCACCGACCGGACGCGCGCGCACTTTCTCGTACAGCTGGCGGCGCACCGTGAACATCATCAGCAGCGACAGCGCCGCGAACGACAGCCATTCGAGCCATGGCGGAAGCCCGGGCCCTGCGATATCGGCGAGGCCGACGAGGAGCGCGGCGAGGCCGATGAATACGAGATAGAACTGAGCGTCGATCGCCAAAAGCTCGGCGCAGAGCAGCACCGCGCCAAAGATCATCCAAGCCCACCACGCCATGTCAGTGCCCTCCTCCCGCCGCTCGAGCCCGCGGGATCGTTCGGTCCGGCTTGAAGCGATGGCGGCGCCACCGCGTCCGTATCGAAGGTCGTCTACTCATCGAATGCCCCTCCACTGCAGCGTCGTTAGTCTCATACCTTGAGCAGCTTCTCTCTCCGCTCGGCGCGCGCGCACGCGAGCGCAACGAGCGCCGCGATCGCAAGCGCAGTGCCGATCCGGTTTTGCACGGTCCACGCGAGGACGTCGGACGCGCTCGCGTTCTGCACGGCGAGCGGATTGAAGAACGGCGACCACCGCGTCGCCGCGCTGCCGAATCCGGTCAGGAACGCATTCGCGACGAGCACGACGAGCGCGACGAGCGCGGCCGTGATCTCGCTTCTGAACAGTGCGCCGACGCCTGCGGCGAGGACGAGGTAGAACACGGCCGCTTGCATCGCGCCGTAGACCGCCGTCAGCGGATACCGCGTGAAGAACGCGGCCGTGATCACGCCGAGCAGCGCCGCCGCGGCCGCTAGCGACAGGGTCGCGGCGGCGAGCTTCGAGATCCATACGCGCGATGCGCCGCCTGGCACGGTATACGTCACCTCGAGTGTGCGCTGCTCGATCTCTGCCGCGATGACCCGCACGCCGAGCCCGATCGCGAGCAGCACGAGCGGAAAGCCGATCAACGCGTTCTGCGCGTCGGCCTCGTTGAAGCTCTGTCCCCGCCAGCCGGCGACGAGCGTCAGCGCCTGATACGCGGGCCACGCGAGCGCGAGCAGCGGAACGGCCCAGAATCGCCGCCCGAGCTGCAGCCGCAATGACAGCCGCAGCAACAGCAGCGCGTCGACGATGCGGTTCGCAACTTTGCCGACGACGGGCCTCATCTCGCGCCTCCGCAGCTGCGATCGACGACGTGCTGGCGTTGCGCGAATCGTTCACGCATCAGTCGCGCTCCCGCGGCTCACGAGCTCGAGATAACCGTCCTCGATCACGGGATCGATCGCGGTCGCGTCCGGATGCGGCCGCGTCGCGCTCAGCACGCGCATCCGAACCCGGCCCCCGGCATCGGGCACCTGATCGATCACCTTCGCGCCTGCCGAGAGCTCGACCGTCTCGTCGGCGCGGAGCCGGATCTCCCACGTCCTGCCGTCCGCGAGCTTCGCGAGATCGGCCGGCGCGCCGTCGTACACGATTCGGCCGCGGCTCATCACGATCACCCGCTCGCACGCGACGGCGACGTCCTCGACGACGTGAGTCGAGAACAGCACGACGCGGCCTTCGGCGAGGCGCGACAGCAGATTGCGGAAGCGGATGCGCTCGCGCGGATCGAGACCGACGGTCGGCTCGTCGACGATGATGATCGGCGGTTGGCGCAGCAACGTTCGCGCGACCGCAACCCGCTGACGCATGCCGCCGGAAAAGCCGCCGATTTTCTCGTGCCTGCGCTCGCGAAGACCGACCTCGTCGAGCAGCGCCGTCACGCGCTCACGGCGCTCGCGCCTGTCGCCGACGTCGTACAGGATCGCGAAGTAGTCGAGGTATTCCTCGGCGGTCAGGTGATTCGGCAGACCGAACTCCTGCGGGAGATAGCCGACCCACCGGCTTACGTGGTCGCCGACGAGCCGCTTCGGCCGGCCGCGATAATGGATCGCGCCGGAAGTCGGCTCGAGCACGGCAGCGAGCAGGCGCAGCAAGGTCGTCTTGCCGGCGCCGTTCGGGCCGAGGATGCCGATCATGCCTCGCTTCGCGCCGAAGCTCGTCGTCGCGAGCGCCTCGATCTCCGTCTTCGGCAGATCGAAGCCGAATACCGAGACGCTCGCGCTCCGCCATGCCGCGCGCACGCGGCCGACTTCGGCGCCGCCGTCCGCATCCCGGCCTTGCAACGCTACCGCGCGCCGCGCCGAATGGCGCCCGAGCTGCACGAGCAAGGTCAGTGCCGCGAGCACGGCGACCGCAACCGCAGGCACGTCGGGCGACGCGCCTTCGAGCCGCGGCAGCAACGTATACCCGACGAGCAGCGCCGCGAGCATGATCCACGGCGCGGCGTTGCGCACGGCCGCGTCGAACCGCGCGCGGCGCGCCGGCTGCGCAGGTCGAACCGCGTCCGCCGGCCGGATCGCATTGCGCAGCTCGATCACGACCCGCGCGGCGAACGCGGCCGCGAGATACGCGAACAGCACGCGCCACGGAAGCAGCTCGACGTGCATCGCCAGGTACAGCGCGCCGGCGAGAAGAAGGCCGAACGTCGACGCGCGCTCCAGCGAATCGCGGCGCGACCTCGGCACGTCGGTTCCGTCGCGATCGTCGCCGAGCCGCCACGCGCGCTTGACCGGCCCCGGGCGCCCGTAAATCTTGCTGAGGTAGCGCGCCTCGATCGCGGTTGCGCCGGGATCGAGCTCGAGCTTCGGCGCGCGCTCGAAGAGCCGCACGAACAGCCACAGCAGCGCGGCGGCGACGAGCACGGTGGTGACGATCTGCCACGTCAGCGAGCTCAGGCGCCCGGTCGCGATCAACGGCGCGATCACCGCGGCGGTCGCCGCGATCCAGCCGAGCACGATCCACGGCCCGAGGCGGCCGAAGATTCGATCGATCCGCGTGAGGAGCACGAAGCCGATCGGGATCACGAGCAACGTGAGCACGGTCGACGTCGCGAGCCCGCCCATCACGACCGTCGCGAACGGCGGCCAGATCTCGAGCTCGGCGCCGGTCGACAGCGCGAGCGGCCACAAGCCCGCGATCGTCGTGCAGCTCGTCATCAGCACCGGACGCGTACGCTCGCGGACGGCGGCAATCGCCGCGGCGCCGCCGCTGCAGCCGCTCGCGTGCACGCGCTGCTGCATCCGATCGACCAGCAGGATCGCCGGGTTGACCGTCAGCCCGAGCAGCGCGATCACGCCGACGAGCGCATAGATGCCGGCGCCGACACCGGCGAGGACGAGCGACCACGTCGCGCCGAGAACCGTGAGCGGCACGGCGACGAGCACGAGGATCGGCAACGTCAGCGATTCGAACGTGATCGCGAGAACCGCGAACAGGAGCAACAGGATCGGTACGAAGATCCGCCTGAACCACGTCGAGCTGTCGTCGGCGCCGGAGGCCTCGACCGTGTAGCCGGACGGCCGATAGACGCTGCGCACCGCGTCCTGTATCGCCGCCTCGAGCGCGATCCGCTCGGGCCCGGTCGCCGGTGCGGAGCTGCTCAGGCTGTAGCTCACCGCGAGCTCGCGCCGACCGTTGTGATGCGTGATCGGCGGCGGCGCCGGAACGCGGCTGCCGGCCGTCACGACGCCGAGCGGCAGCGCGCCTTCGTCGGTCGCGAGCCGCAGCCCGCCGATCGTCTGCAGCGCATCGACGGTCACGGGCTCCGGGCGGCGCACCGTCAACGGCAGCTCGCGGCCGTCCGCGAGCGTGAAGCCGACCTCGAGCTGAACGCCTTCCCGGCGAAAGACGTTCAGGGTGCTCAGCACGTCCTCCGGGTTCAGCCGGTACGCGGCGAGCGCGGTCGACAGCGGCTCGACTCGCAGCTCATCCTGGCCCGCGCTGCTCGAGATCCACGCTTCCTCGACCTCCGGGATCGACTCGAGCCGCGACTGGATCTCGCGCGCGATCAAGTTGAGCTGCACCATGTCCGGCCCCGACACGCGGATGCTCGAGTCCGACGCGCCGAGCATGCCGCCGGGGCCGCCGCCTTCGCCGGATGCACCGCCGTCGCCGCTGCCGTCCGCGCTCGCCGTGCGGATCTCGACGCCGTCGAGCCCCTCGACGGCCTTTCTGACCTCCTCGCGGACACGGCCGGCCGTGACGCGCCCCGCGTCGCGGGCGTCCGGATCGAGGTGCACGGTCAGCGTGCCGCCGACCTCCTGAAACGAGCTTTCGACGAGCTCGATGCCGTCGAGCCCGAGCACGGCCTGCTCGATCCGCGCGAACCTCGTGCCGGCGGCGGCGAGCGACGTGCCGCCGCGCAGCTCGATCTCGAGCGTGACCTGATCGGCCTGCTCGGCCTGCTGCGCGAGGCTGCCGACGAGCACCCACGGCAGCGCGATCACGATCGTCAGCACGATCGACACGCTGACGCCGACGAGCCACGGCGTCGGCCTGCGCAGCGCGGACTTCAGAAGCGCGGACAGCACCGCCCGCGAGCGCTGCGGCGGCGCGCTGCCGCCGTGCTCGCGGCGCCATTCGGCCTTGCGCTCGAGCCGCGCGAGCGCCGCCGGCGCCGCGAGCTTCTCGGCGAGCAGCGGCACGAGGCCGATCGCGACGATCAGCGACGCCGCGAGCGGCAGCAGGATCGCGACCGCGATCAGCTCGAGCGCGCCACGGATCAGGCCGTCCTCGACGAGGAACACGGCGGGCAGAAACACGACCGCGTTCGTCGCGCTCGACGCGAAGATCGCGCGCACGGTGCGCTCGATGCCGGCAATCGCGGCCGCCTCGGCCGGCAGCCCACGTTCGAGGAAGCGCTGCACCGACTCGAACACGACGATGCTGTTGTCGACGAGCATGCCGACGCCGACCGCAAGGCCGAGCAACGTGACGAGATTCAGCGTATAGCCGCCGAGATACAGCATCGCGCCGGCGATCAACAGGCTCACCGGCACCGCGACGGCGACGACAGCGACGGCGCGCGGCTCGCGCAGGAACAAGTACAGCACGACGAGCGCGATCACGAATCCCGACAGCGCGAGCTGCTTCAGCCGATCGAGCTGCTGCTCGACGGTCTCGGCGGCATCGAAGCCGATCCGCAGGTCCACCCCGTACGGCGCCCATTCGTCGCGCAGCTCGTCGATGCGCTCGCGCAGCGCGCGCCCGAGCCGCACGAGATTCGCGCCTTCCTCCTGGAAGACGAGCAGCCCGGTCGCATCCTCGCCGTTGATTCGAAACGCGCTCTCCGGCACCGCAGTCGCCATCTCGATATCGGCGACGTGCCGCAGCAGCACCGGGCGTGCGAGATCGATGCGCAGGTCGCCGATCGACGCGACGCCCTCCGGCCGGCCGTCGAGGACGACCGGCCAGCGGCGCCCGTCGCGCTCGGTGCCGCCGAGATGCCGCAGTCGCTGCACGGATTGGCCGAGGAGACGCGTAATCGATTCCGGCCGAATGCCGAGTGCCGCGGCACGATCGGGATCGATCCACACGGTCACTTCGCGCGGCGCGCCGCCGGTCGCAATCACCTGGCTCACGCCGGGCAGCGCCGCGATCCGCGGCTGGATGCGTTGATCGACCAGATCGCGCAACGCGTTCTGATCGGCGCCGCCGGTCACGTGGACGATCATCGCGAAGCGGCTGAATGCGGTGAAATCCTGCGACGACACGTTGATGAACGTGCCTTCGGGCTGCGTGCGCGCGAGCTCCGCGGCGATGCCGGCGAGCTCGAGCTCGCGCACGCGAATGTTCGTGCCGCGCTCGAACTCGAGCATCAGCCGGCCTCTCGCGCCGTTCACCTCGCCCCACGTCTCGGTCAGGCCGGGCAGCTCGCCGACACGCGCCTCGAGCGGCAGCAGGATCTCGCGCTCGACGACCTCGGGATCGGATCCGGGACGCACGAAGTTGATCACGAGCTGCTCGCCGCGCAGCGCGGGCATCAGCTCGACCGGCATTCGGTACCACGCGAAGAGCCCGAGCAGCACGAGCCCGACGAAGAACATCGACGTCGCGGTCGGCCGGCGGACGGGCAACGCGACGAGGCTGAAGCCGCCCATCGATCCTATCCGCTCGCGTTCGCGGCCGGACGAAAGCGAATCCGGTCGAGCACGAGATAGAGCGACGGAATCACGAGCAGCGATCCCAGGGTCGATCCGACGAGGCCGCCGATCACGGTCAGCGCGAGCGGGCTGCGAAGCTGCGCGGCCTCGCCGCTGCCGATCGCGAGCGGCACGAGCGCGAAGACCGTCGTCGCGGTCGTCATGATGATCGGACGCAGACGCAGCGACGCCGCGCGCGCGAGCGCCCGCCGCCGCTCGACGCCGTCGTCGATCATGCGCCGCGCCGCGTCCGCGAGCAGGATCGAGTCGTTGACGGCGATTCCGGCGAGCACGATGAAGCCGAGCATCGACATCACGCCGATCGGCTGGCCGCCGGGCGCGAGCGCCGCTGCGACGCCGATGAGACTCAGCGGAATCGCGGCAAGGACCGTGATCGGGTGCAGCAGCGACTCGAACGTGCCGGCGAGCACCATGAACACGAGCAGCAGCGCGAGCACCGCCGCCCAGCGGAGCTCGTCGGTCGTCCGCTCGCGCTCGCGCTCCTCGCCCGCGAGGTCCGCGGTCAGGCCCGGCGGCAGGTCCGCGGCCGCGACCGCGGCAAGCGCCGCTTCGCGAGCCTGAGGCGCGGACACGTCGGGCGCGATCCGCGCGGTCACGCGTGCGATACGCCGCTGATCGCGCCGGAAGATCTCGCGCGCGCCTTCGACCTCCTCGAGCCGCGCGACGTCGCCGACGGTGAGCCGGCGCCCGTCGCTCGTCTGCAGCGGCAGCGCGAGCAGCGCTTCGGGATCGGCCGTCGGCAGGCGCAGCACGACGTCGCGTTCCTCGTCGCCCATCGTCAACGTCGTCGCGCGCAAACCGTCGAGCGCCGTCTCGATCACGGCGCCGACCGTGTCGAGATCGACGCCGAGGCCGTCCGCGATCACGCGCTTCAGCATGATCCGCATCTCCGGCGGCGCGCCCTCGAACGACGACTGCACGTTCCACAGCTCGGGACGCTCGGCAAGGCGCTCGAGCACGCGGTCCGCGCCGAGCCGCAGATCATCGATCGAGTCGCCGCTGATCTCGACGACGACCGGCGGCCCGGCGGTGCCGAGCGCGCGCGACAGCGCGGTGCTGCCGACCTCCCACGACGCCTCGACGCCGTGCAGGCTCGCTACGATCGGCACGGCCTTCTGCACGACGGCGGTGCCGCCCTGGCCGCCAGCGCCGAGCCGGATCCGCAGCTCGGCCGTGTTCTCCTCGGTCTGCTGCTCGCGAATCAGACGATCGTCGTTCGGCAAGCGACCGACCTCGGACAACAGCGCGCGCAGGTCGTCGCCAGCGGCCGCGGCGATCGCCTCTTCGATCACCGCGACGGTTTCGACCGTCGACTCGACGCGCTGCCCCGGCGGCCCGACGATCCGCACGCTGAACTGGCGCGGATCGGCGGGCGGCAGGAGCTCGGTGCCGAGCCGCGACAGCGATGCGACGGCGACGGTGCAGAGCACGGCCGCGACGAGCACGACGACGAACGGCCGCGCCATCAGCCGGTATGCGAGCGCTTCCATCCGCGCGTTGCCCGGATCGACGTCGTGCGTGCGCTCGCGCGGCAGCAGCCACGCCGCGAGCGCCGGAATCAGCCACATCGCGACGAGCAGCGACGCGAGAAGCGACAGCACGACCGTGAACGCGATGCCGCCGATCAGCCTCGCGGCCATGCCCTCGATCAGCACGACCGGAAGGAACACGACACACGTCGTTAGCGTGCTCGCGATGATCGCGCCGGCGACGAGGCCGGTGCCCTTTGCCGCGGCGTCGATCGGCGCATCGCCTTCCGATCGGCGGCGGAAGATGCTTTCCATCACGACGATCGCGTTGTCGACGAGCATGCCGGCGCCGAGCGCGAGACCGCCGAGCGTCATCAGATTCAAGCTGTGGCCCGCGAAGCTCATTGCGAAGACCGTCGCGAGCAGCGAGACCGGAATCGCGGCGGCGACGATCACGATCGGCGCGGGGCTGCGCAGAAACACGAGCAGCACGAGGACCGCGAGCCCGATGCCGTAAAGCGCGGCGCTCTCGACGTCGGCGATCGCGTCCTCGATCAATGCCGCCTCGTCCGTGACGGTGCGGATCTCGATGCCGGGAAGATCCGCGGAGAGCCGCTCGAACGCGTCGCGGACGACGCGGGAGACCGCGACCGTGTTCGCGCCCGCTTCCTTATAAACCGAGAGCCCGACGCCCTCAATGCCGTCGACGCGCACGACATGCGTGACCTCGGCGTCGGCGAGCACGACGTCGCCGAGATCGGAGACGTGGATCGGCGTCACGCCGTCGGTGCCGGTCCCTTCGTAGCGCACGACCGTCGCCGCGACGTCGTCGGGGCCGGTAAAGCGCGACAGGCCGCGCACGAGGAAGACGCGATCGCCCTGCACGAGCGTGCCCGCGTTCACGTCGACGTTCGTCGCGCTGACCCGGTTCCTGACGTCGTTGATCGTGAGCCCGTACGCGTCGAGGCGCGTTCGGTCGAGGCGCACCTCGACCTGCTTCTCGCGCCCGCCTGTGACCCTGACCTCCGCGACGCCGCGCAGCTGCTCGAGATTCGGCGCGATCTGCCGCTCCGCGACGCGGCGCAGCTCGGCGAGGTCCATCGGCCGGCCGTCCGCCGGCACGAGCCCGAGCACGAGCACCGGCAGCTGGCGCGGATCGAAGCGGCGCACGCGAACCTCGTCGACGCCGGTATCCGCGGCGATCGGCGCGACGGCCTTGTTCACGTCGACGAGCGCGAGATCGATGTCCGCATCCCAATCGAATGTCACGCGCGTGATCAGCTCGCCGGAGCGCGCGATCTGATCGATCGCGCGGAGCCCGCGAACCGTGAACAGGAGCTGCTCGATGCGCTCGCCGTAGAGCCGCTCCATCTCGACCGCGGGGCGCTCGCCGGCCGCGACCGACACGAGAATCGTCGGGCTCTCGACGTCGGGCAGGAGATCGAGCGGCAAGCCGCGCCACGACACCCAGCCGAGCACGACGATCGCAGCCGCGAACACCGTGACGGCCACCGGGCGGCGGGCCGCGATACGCGCTATCGCTTCGGACATGCGCGCAAAAAATTCGTGCCAGGCACGAATTTAGGAAAAAAGCGTGCCTGGCACGAATTTCTTGAAAAAGCGTGCCTGGCACGAATTTCGGGGGGCGTTCTCACGAGCCGGTCACCCGCACGGTCATCTGGTCCGTCAACGTTTCGAGGCCGCGGACGACGACCCGGTCACCGGGCTCGACGCCCGAGCGGATCTCGACGATCTCGTCGTCGCCGAGGCCGACCTCGACCGCGCGCTGCTCGACGCGCTGGCCGCGCAGCACGAACACGACCCGGCGACCGCCGCGGTCGGTCAGCGCGCGCCGCGGCACGACGGGCACGCCTTCGCGCCGCTCGCCGATCAACGTGACCTCGACGAACATGCCGGGCCGCAGCACCTGATCGGCGTTATCGACCTCGACCTCGGCGCGCAGCGCGCGCGTGCGCTGATCGACCATCGGCGCGAGCCGCAGCACTCTGCCGGCGAGCTCGCGGTGCGGCCATGCGTGATAGCGCACGCGCGCCTCGAGCCCGGGGCGCACCGCGGCAATGTCGCTGCCGACGAGGTCGACGTCTGCGATCAGCGGATCGAGCGGCGCGATCTGCGCGATGACCTGGTTCGGGCTGACGAGCTGGCCGTTCGCCATCAGCTGGCCGTCCTCGTTACGCGCGAGCTTCAGGATCACGCCGTCGATCGGCGTGATCAGGATGTTGCGCTCCTCGGTGCGCCGCGCGCGCTCGAGCTCGAGCTTCGCGTCCTCGAACGCGCTCGCGATGCTGTTCAGCGCGGTCTGATTGATCAGGCCCCGCTCGAACAGCGCGCGGTTCGCCTCGAGCTCCGTCTGTGCGGCCTCGAAGCTGCGCCGCGCCGCGGCCATCCGCGCCGCGATGCGCACGTCCTCGCCGACGATCCGCGCGATCTCGTCGCCGGCCTTCACGATGTCGCCTTCCGCGTAGCGGTAGCCGGTCGGCCCGCGCTCGATCTCGAGGATCCCGGTATCGAGCGCGCTCAACGTGACGATCTCGGGCGTCCGCAGCGTTCCGGTCGTGACGATCCGGTCCTCGAGCGTCGCGATGCCGACCTCCTCGACCGCGACCGGCACGCGAAACTCAATCGTCTGCTGATCGGCCTGCGGCGCGCACGCGCCGACGAGCACGCCGGCAAGCGCGGCGGCGAACGCCCTTCTGCCGTGACGCGGGCTCATCGGTCCGATCCCGTGTCGTTCGTCACGCGTTCTATCCGGACCGGCGACCAGCCGATCGCATCGGCGACGACCAGCCGGCCGTCGGTCTCGTCGCTCAGCTCGACCCGGACATCGCCGGCCGGCAGCTCGAACTGGCCGACGAGGTTCCAGCCGATGTTCGCGGCCGTCGCATCCCAGCTGATTTCGTCGCGGCCGTTCGCGCTGACGACGGCGAGCTTCCACGTGCCGCGGTTCTGCGGCGGCAGCGTCGGCAGGTACGGCAAGTGGAGCTCGAGCTCCCACAGGCCACGTGCCGGGATCGAGACCGGCATCACCGCACGCCGCCGGCCTTCGCCGGCGCGAACGGACGCGAACGTGTGCCGGTAGCGGCCCCACGCGGTCTCGTTGATCCCGCGGCTCCACTCGGCCGGCGCGAGCGGGCCGGACGCGAGCGGCAGCCCCTCGTCGAGCCCCGCTACCGGCGCGCCGCGGCCGACGAGACGAAGGTCGTCGCCGGTATCGTCATCGACGAACGTGAAGCCTGCGTCGAGATCGTCGGCGACGATGCGCTCGTCCGCGAGCTCGCCGAGCACGGCGTCGCGCACGCCGTCGAACGGCTCCGCATCGCGCAGCCGCGGCTCCGCGAGGTCGGTCAGGCCGGCGAGGAACGGGCCGCGATTCAGCGACAGATATGGATGCACGTAGACGACCGCGGGCGGCTGCGACAGCACGGCCCCGAACTCGACCGCCGACTGCCCCGGAATACGCACCGGCGGACCGAACGCACGCTGCCCGCCGCGCTCCATCGTCCATGCGACGCGCGCGAAACCGACCACCGGCTCGTGATTCGCGACACGAACGATGAGCTGATAACGGTCGTCGCCGCTGCCTGAGTCCGGCAGGCGATAGACCTCGACGCGCTCGGCCACGAAGCCGGCCATGCCGGTGCCGTCGATCCACTCGGCGAACATGCCGGAAAGGTCGGGATCGATCTCCGCGGCCGCGGCCGTGAAGTCCGCGAACGTGAACGACTCGCCGGCGCGGCGCTCGAGCAGCGCGGCCAGCAGCTCGCCGACCGCCTGCGGGCCGAGCGCGTCGTAGATCGCCTGCGCCATCTCGCCGCCCTTCAATGCCAGCAGATCGAGCGTATGCTGCGGATCGTCCCACGGATCGATCTCGGACAGCGGCGTGTCGAGCGCCGTGTTCCACAGGTCCGGCTGCCGGGTACGGCTCGCGATCATCGCGTCGGTCAGGCTTCCTCCGCTTGTCTGCATCCGGCCGACGACGTCCGCCGATGCCTGGTTGATGTTCTTGAACAGCAGCGCCGAGAAGTAGCTGCGCTGCCCGGACACGAGCAGCGTCGCGAGCTCCTCGAGCACGAAGTCGAGAGCGAGCGCCTCGGGTCCGACCGCCGACGTCCTGTGCGCGAAGAACGAGCGCGCGGCGCCGGTGAACACGTTGCCGCCGGAGAAGTCGTTCGTGAAGAACGACACGAGCCGGTCGCGCTGCACGCGCGGCGCGCCGCCCTCCTGGGCGTTCGGATCGAAGTTGCCGAACGCCGCCCGCACGTCGAAGTCGAAGCGCGCGGTCGGGAAGCTCGTCTCGCGCACGAGCATCATCGCGGGCGGCGCGAGCGTCGTATCGAGACGCCAACCGCCGCCGTAGCCGCGCAGCGAGTTCGGCACCTCGACGATCGTGAACGCGTCGAACGGATACGCGAGCCCCGCCTCGGCGGCGACGTCGAGCCGATCGGCGATCCACGCCTCGACCTCGCCGCGTGCGTCCGCGAGAACCTCGAAGTTGCGCGTATGCTTCGGATGGACGAGCGCCTCGAACGTGATGCCGTCGATCTCCGTTGCGAACGACTCGAGCTCGCCGGCGACGATCGCGACCTCGGGCACGGCGGTGCCCGGCGCGAAGCGGAACGTGACCGTCTCGTCGGTCGAGCCGACGGTGACCCGCTTCCCGGGGCCCGCGGCGAGCCACGAGCGCGGCACCTCGACGTCGAGCTCGATATCGAAGTAGTCGGTCGGCCGGTCGCGCGAATCGTCGCGGCGGACGTCGACGCCGGCCGCCGGCAGCCAGCGGATCCCCGGCATCAGCGCGACGAAGCGCCGATCGAAGATGCCGGCATCGTAGCCGAGGAGCGTGATCTGCGCCTCGTTCAAGTCCATCGACGACAAGTCGAACGTGCTGTCGAGGTAGGCGAACAAGACGTTCGGATGGCCGGCATAACGCAGAGTGAGCGGCGTGCGCTCTCCGGCGCGAAGCGCTCGATCGAGCTCGATGTCGAGCAGGCCGTTCGCCTGCACGAAGTCGAGCGCCGCGCCGCTCGCCGCGCGCACTTCGTCGACGGCGAGCCCCGGATTCAACGTCAGCAGCACGCGCTCGAGTGCACGATCGGCCGGCGCGCCGACGTCGACGACGAGCTCGGCCGACAACGTGCGGCCGGGATCGACGGTCACGCGCCCGTCGACCGACAGGATGTCCGCGACCGGCTCGTCCGCTCGGGCCTCGTGCGCGGCCTGCCATGTCGCAACCTGCTCCGCCTCGACGACCCGGCCGCGGACCGTCAGCGAGATCAGCACGACGCCGACCGCAGCGAGCGCGAGCGCCGCCGCGGCGGGCTGCAGTCGGCGGCTGCCGTCGAGGCGCGGATGGATCGCGGCCGCGACGCCGAGCAGCCCGAGCGCGAGCACGAGAAAGCCGATGCGATGCAGCATGCCGCCGGGCACCATCATGGCCGGCACGAGATCCGACGGCATGCCGGCCCACGTCGTGCCCGCGTAATCGAAGAACGCCGAGTGGCTGGTCGGAACGCTGAACAGCGCCCAGTACAGCGCAACGATCGCCCCGATCGAGATCAGCGCGGCAAGCAGTCGATGGCGTACGAGCAACGTGATCACGAAGACGCTCGCGATCGCGAACGCGATCGCAGGCACCGCCATCGGCCCGACGAAGTTCACGAGCGACAGCGGCTCTACCGTGCGGCCGATCGGCGAGCCGAGAAGCGGCAGCAGCCATCCGAGCCCCTGAATCAGGATCGCTATGACTAGGATCGGGACCCAACCGGCGAGGAACAGCGCGACGAACCGGCCGAGGATCAGCTCGAGGTTCGTCAGCGGCCGCGAGTCGAGCACCTCGACGATGCCTTCACGGATGTCGCGCGCCCGGACGTCGAAGCCGAGAAACACGAATCCGAGCACGAATCCCGTCAGGTAGTAGAGCGCGATCGCGCCCACCAGATACCGGGGACCGATCATGCCGACGGTCGCCGACACCGACGAGAACAGCGCGTGCAGGACGCCGTAGTAGAAGTACGCGCCGACGCCGAACAGATACGCGATCGACAGAAACACCCAGTAGCGCACGAGACGCCGCGTGTGGCGCCCCTCCATGCGGGCAACCGCCCGGACGTGGGTTAGGCTGATGATGGTCGTTCTCCCGGTTGGCGAACCGCCGCCGTCGGAGGCGGCAACGAATGCTTACCCTTGATCGGCGACATCGAGCTCGTCGACGCGGCGGCCGAGTCCGGCCATGAACGCGAGATAGGCCTCCTCGAGCGAGATGTCGTCGACGGCTCGCGCATCGGCCGGCGCGCTGCCGTCCTTGACGACGCCGCGCAGCGTGACGTAGCCGTTCGCCGCGCTGCGAGCGACGACCTCGAGCCGCTCCGTGAGCTCCGCCTCGGCCGTCTCGCGCACGGCGACCTCGATGACCTTGCCTTCGGCGAGGCCGACGAGCTCGCTCGGAGAGCCGCGAAACACGACTCTGCCGCGATCGAGCAGAGCGAGATCCGAGCACGCGGCGCCGAGATCCGCGACGATATGGGTCGATAGGACGATCGCGCGATCGCGCGCGAGCTCCGCCATCAGCCGGCGAAACCGCAGCCGCTCCTCGGGATCGAGCCCGACCGTAGGCTCGTCGACGATCAGCACCTTCGGCTCGTGCACGAGCGCCTGCGCGACGCCGAGCCGCCGGACCATGCCGCCCGACAGCTGCTTCACCTTGCGGCGCGCGACCTTCGCGAGCCCGACCTCGTCGAGGACTTCGGCAACGCGTCGCTTACGCGTCTTCGGCTCCGCGAGCCCCGACAGCGCGGCAAGCGTGTCGAGCACCTCGGTGACCGTCTGCAGCCGCCAGGCGCTGAACTCCTGTGGGAGATATCCGAACAGGCGGCGAACCGCCCGGCGATTAGCGACGACGTCGAGCCCGTCCATCGTGACGCGGCCTTGCGACGGCACGAGCAACGTGCAGATGATGCGCATCAGCGTGCTCTTGCCGGCACCGTTCGAGCCGAGCAGGCCGAACAGGCCGGTGCCGATCTCGAGGCTGACGTTATCGAGGGCGACGGTGCCGCTTTTGTAGGCGTGGGTCACGCCCTCTGCGACGATCACGGCAGCCATCGCTCCCTCCATTGGGATAATTGTGTCCGCATTATAGTCTCCCCGTACGCAGCCGCTTTCGCCGATTACGGTGCGCCGTCGTTCGAACGGCTCCGATCGCAAGGCTGCGCTCCGCATCAGTCCCCCGCTTCCGTGTTGTTGTTACCGGCTCCCTGCCTGTTGCGTAATGGCAATTCGTGTGCCAGCCGCGCATGCCCGCTCCTCGGCACTACAACCGTTTGATTTAACAGTAGAACCTCGATCATAGCCCGCCGACGCCCCGGCAGCCGTCATAGCCGGGGCCACGAGAGACTGGCGCGAAACGCCAAGATCATTCCGGATGCGCTAATACCTCATCGCCTTCGCCGCGCTGCGGCGACCAGGCGTTTCCAGCCGCGGCGCGGCGGCTTAAGCTTCTCGTCAGCCGGCGTGAAAGCACGGGGGAGACAAATGAACGTTCGCTCTTCGAAGCTCTTGCTCGCAGCCGTCGCGGCCGCGTTACCAACGCTCGGCGTGCAGGCGCAGGAGGCGCCGCGGCCGGCCGTCGATCTCGAAACTCTCGCCGCGCGGGTGCAGCTCCTCGAGGATCGGGAGGCGATTCGCGCGCTGATTCTCGCGTACGGCACCGCGCACGATCATCGCGACTATCGGACTTTGGCGAGTCTTTTCGCAACGAACGGCGAGTGGATCGGAGGGCTCGGATCGGCACGAGGCCCCGACGCGATCTTCGAGCTGATGGACGGCACGATCGGACACAATCCGCGGCCGGAAGGCTCCGGCACGTTCCATCTGATGACGAACGAGCAGATCGAGATCGACGGCGATCAGGCATCGGCGCGGACGCACTGGCTCTACGTCACGCCCGATGACGACGGTGCGCCGCGGCTCGTGTTCCTCGGCCACTACGACGATCGGTTCGTTCGGGAAAACGGCGACTGGAAGTTCCTGCGCCGAGAGGCGCCGGTCGACATTCCGGCTGGACTATAGGCCGCGGCCGTCGCGACGAGCCGCACGTCGTCGCGGCGATCGGCTCCGGCGCTCAGCGTTCGGCGGCCTTGCGGATCAGCAGCGCGGCGAGCCGGCTCGGATCGGGCTCGAGCTCGGTGCGTCCCGACGGCGCGCCGCTCCTCGCGAGCATGAACGCGATCAGATCGGCGTACTCGCGGTCGGACAGGAATCCGGGATTGTTCGCCGGCATCGTGGCGCGCAGATACTCGTAGAGCACGCCGAGCGTACGGCCGTCCCAGTCGCGCAAAAACTTCGGCCCGGCGATCGGCTTCGTCGAGAACATATCAGGATCCTCGGGCGCGCCGTCGAGCTTCACGCCGTGACATTTGCCGCACGGCCCCGGATACAGATACTCGCCGCGCCGCGCTTGCTCGTCCGTGTAGATGCCGTCCCATATCGACAGGGTCGGCGAGGATGCGCCCCGCCGCACCGCGGGCTCGAGCTGCGCCGGAGGATCGTCGGCCGGCGCCGCCGCCGGCGCGACGGCGAGCACGGCCGCGAGCGCGGCGAGCTTGCGGGTCAGGACCACAGCTCCGCGTCGGTCGGACCGAGATCCGTTTCGAGCTCGACCGTGAACGACGCGTCGTCGCTCGCCTCGCCGTCGAGGCGAGCCGGGAAATAATCGCGACCGGACACGAACAGCCTGAACGGGCCTTTCGGCACGCGCAGCTCCGCGACACCGCGCTCGTCGGTCATCGTCCGGTAAGGATGGGCGACGACCTTCGCGCCGCGGACCGGCGCGCCGCTTTCCTTGTCGCGCGCGACGATCGTCAGCACGCACTCGGGCGGGCGCACGACGCGGACGTTGAAGCTCGCGCAAGCCTCACCGTGGCCGATCTCGCCGGCGTCGCCGTCGATCGCCGGCGCGAAGGCTTCCCATGCGTAGAGCCCTTCCGTCGCGGGGGCGCCGAGCTCGGCCGCGGCGTAGAACAGCCCTGCCGTGCCCGGCCACGGCTCGGCGCCGACCCGCCGCGACGCGAGCACGCGGCCCTCGCGATCGCGAATGCCGAACACCCACGTATCGGGCACGCACCCCTCGCTGCACTTGACGCCGACCTTCACGCTGAACGTCCCGCCGCGCTCGACGGCGCTCGGCACGTCCCAGACGACGATGCTTCTCGCGTGGGTTACGACGTTATCGTCACCTTTGGCGTTCACGTGGCGACACTCCGCTTCGTGACATCGGAACAAGGAGACGGCTCCGGACGCTCAGCGCGCGCCGCAGCCGGCGGTCACCCGACCGGCTCCTGGGCCGCGTGCGTCCCGGCGATGAAGCCGTGCACGTGGCCTTTGCCGAGGCCGTGCTTGTTGAAGCCGCCGACCGCCTCGCCGCCCGCATACAGACCCGGAATGACCTGACCCTGCATGTCGATCACCTGCTGCTTGCCGTTGCAGCGCAGGCCGCCGTACGAGTCGTGCCAGATCGCCATGATCGCGAGCGCATAGAACGGCGGCTTGTCGATCCGATGCATCGGCGCGTCGGCCTCGCGCTCGAAGTCGGGATCCGCGCCCTCGTCGACATAGCGGTTCCAATTCGCGACCGTTTCCGCGAGATACTTCAGCGGCACGCGCTGGAACTCGTGCCCTGCCTCGATCTTGCGCGCGAGCTCCTCGATCGTGTCTGCCTTGAAGTAGTAGCCGTTGTCCGCGACGTACGGATAGCGCAGCTCCCACCCGGTCCGCTCGACGGCCGCCTGATCGAAGATCGCCCACAGCGGCCCCGAGTAGTAGTGCGGCGGCTCCGAGCCTTCGTTGATTGCGAGCGCCGCCTCGAGGCCGTGATCGTAATCGTACGTTGTGCGGATCCACTCGTGCCGGCAATTGCGCCAGTCGCCCGGCTTGTGCTCGATGCCGCGGTTCGGCGCGATGCCGCCGCCCGGGTACTGGCCGCCGCCGCCGCGCAGCGGCAAACGGATCTCGTTGAAGAACCGCTTGCCGACCTGGTTCACCGCGATGAATTCCTCGAAGCCGGCGTTGCCGACGTTAACGCCCGACGAGCCGCGGAACGGGAACGTCGGGTGCCCCGGCATCATGCCGGTATACGCGTCGCGGGTGCCGAGCCGCGTCGAGATGTGGTACGTGAGCCCGGACGGATTCTGCTGCATGCCGGCGAGGTTCGCGCCGATCTTCAAACCCGCGATCAGCGCGCTGCCGTCCTGCGCGTGCGGCCCGAGCAGCGCGAAGCCGCTCGTCGGGAACGCGGGCTCGCGGAACTGCGCGTAGAACATGCTGCGGACTTCGGGATTGCCGGCATGCCCGCCGCTCGCGAGGATCACGCCCTTGCGCGCGCGGATATGGATCACTTCACGGCGCTCGTCGATGTTGCCGTTCTGCCAGTAGCTCTCGAGACGCTGACCGGTCTCCGGATCGAAGCGCGGCGAATAGTGCGCCTTGATGCCGAGCACGCGGCCGGCGAACGGCTGTTCGCGGATCAGCTCGTCGAAGTGGCGGTTCAGCATGAACTGCACGCCCTTCTCGCGTGCCGAGAACTCGAGCGGGCGCGCGAGCGCGACGCCGTTGCTGACCGCGCCCGGCCCGACGAAGCGCGACGCGATGTTCATCTGCACCGGCGCGAACGGGCTCGTGCGCTCCGGATCCGCGAGGCCCGCATCCTCCGCCGTGATCGTGCCGGCCTTGATATCGGTCTCGTCGCCGAGCATCAGGAAGCAGACGCACCCGCGGGCGCGCGACATGCCGCCGCCCGCGTGCGTGCCGTTGATGCGCGCGAAGCGCACGTAATTCTGCATCAAGAACTCGCGCGTCGGCGGACAGTTCTCGGCCCACGCGCGCACCATCTCGGGCTCGTTGTAGCGGTACGGCGTCGCGCCGCGGCGGTCGACGATCGACCAGTCCGTGATGTCCTTGAACAAGAGCTCGATGTCGTCGTCGAGCTCTTCCGGCGCCTCGACCGGCTCCATCGTGATGAAGCCCTCGGGATCGCTCTCGCCTTTCATGTCGCGCAGCTGCACCGGATCGCCGCCGCCCAACGAGATGAACGACCCGCTGTGCAGCATGCGCCCGCCGACGTCGAAATTCTGGTCGACGACGAGCACGGTCGCGCCGAGGTCGCGCGCGCGGATCGCTGCGGTGAGACCGGCGCATCCGGCGCCTGCGACGACGACGTCGACCTCGTAATCCCATTCGATACCGCCAGCCGACGGCGCGTCCTGCGCCGACGCGCTCGCGCCGAGCAGCGCCGCGGCGGCGCCCAACCCCGCGGCACCGCTCCTGACGAAATCTCGCCGGCTGAGACCGTTCTCGCGCGCGGGATCGCCCGTCCGATCGGCGCGCCCGCCGTGTCGTTTGTTATTGGCCATAGCTGGCCTCCCCCTTTATTTTCCGAGAGTCACGTTAGCAGGGGACGTTGCCGGCGACAATTTCGGCGAACGGTATCTCTCTGCCGCGCATCGACGCGAACGCGCGCCTGTCGGGACGCGCGTTGCGGTCCTGTGAAAAGGGTCCCTACGCTCGCCTTTCGAACGCCGGTCGGCTCGATTCGAGCAGCCGGCGCAATGTGTCGAGCGCGTTCGTCGTCGAGCCGCCGGACACGCGCTCGGCAAAGCCGCGATTGTCGATCGCGAGCGTCGCGAAGCCGTGCACGATCGACCACGCGAGCGCGACCTTGTCGGCGTCGAGCGCGCTCGGCGCGCCCGCGTCGCGGCTCACGCGGCCCATGCAGTCGACGAGCTCGCCGAACGCGTCCTGCGCGGCGTCGGCGAGCGACGGTCGGCTCCAATCGAGCCGATCGCTGCGAAACATCAGCTGGAAGCGCGCCGGATGCGTCAACGCGTACTCGACGTAGCCGAGGCCGGTCGCAACGAGCTCGTCGAACGCGCCCGGCGCCGCCTCGGCCCGCCTGCGGCGCATGGTCGAGACGAGCTGCGCGAACGATTCGGCCGTGAACTCGGACAGGAGGCCGCGGACGTCGCCGAAGTGGTGGGCCGGCGCGCCGTGCGAGACGCCGGCACGGCGCGCGACCTCGCGCAGCGTGAAGCCCTCGACGCCCGCCGCGGCGATGAGCTCCTCCGTCGCGGCGAGGAGCGCTCGACGCAGGTCGCCGTGGTGATACGTGCCCGCGCCGCCCGCCGGCCGCGATGCGGATCTCGCCGCGGCCCGCGGCTTGCGCTGCGCGGCACCCGCCCGGCGTGTCTTCGCGACCGACTCGCGCTCGACGGGCTTGGGCTCGCCGGCTTTACGGTCGCCGGACCCGACGCCCGCCGCCGCTCCGCGCCGCGCCGGCCGCTTCTTCCCGGGCCGCTTCTTCTCAGTGCTCATCTCGATAGCAAGTTTTCTACTTGACAGTGTCTAGTTTAACGCCTACCGTGGCTCGCTACAAACTAGACACTGTCAACATAGGAGGTGGAGAATGCAATCGCGAGCCGAGATTTTTGCGCAGCCGGCGGCACGTGCCCGGCGCGCGGCCGGAACCGACGCAGCAGGTGCTGCCGAGCGCAGCTCGAACGGCGGAGCCTTGCGGCCGGCCTGTGCCGCCCTATATCGCCGCCAGCCGCAGCTCGCGGCGGGCGCAGGCATCGCGCTGCTCGGCGCGCTCGCGACGCTCGCGGCGATGCAGCTCGATGCGCGCACCCTGTACGACGTCAACGTCTGGATCAAACCGACGAAGTTCTTCGTATCGCTTGCCGTCTATTACGCGACGCTCGCATGGGTGTTCGGCTATCTGCCGCAGCAGACGCACCGGAGCCGCGCGGGGCGCTTCGTGATCTTCGCGCCGCTGGCCGTAGGTGTTTACGAGATGACGTGGATCGTCGCCGCGGCGGCGATCGGCATCCCGTCGCACTTCAACGCCGAGTCGCCGCTTTGGATCATGGCCTATCGGCTCGGCGGCGTCGGCTCGCTGCTGCTGATCGTCGCGATCCTCGTGCAAGGCCTGATGGTCGCCCGGCAGCGCACGGTGACGCTCGCCCCGGCCCTGCGTGCCGGCATCGTCGCAGGCGCCGTGATCGCGTTCGGCGCGACGTTGATCACCGCAGGGTACCTGTCGGCCAGCGGTTCGCACTGGGTCGGCGGCGTGCCGTCGGATGCGGGCGGTCTGCCGCTTTTCGGCTGGTCCCGAACCGGCGGAGATTTGCGAGTCGCGCACTTCTTCGCGCTGCACGCGCAGCAGGTGCTGCCCGCGCTCGGGCTGCTCGCGGTTCGCGCCGGACGGCCGGATGCGCGCGGCCTCGTCGCGGCCGGCGCCGCCGTGTACGTCGCGCTGATCGTCTACACGTTCGTGCAGGCGCTTCGCGGCGTGCCGTTCCTCGGTTGACCGGAGTGTTGAAAGAAGACGAAAGGAAGGGCCGCACTCTCGCGAGTGCGGCCCGTTCCTGCAGCGAACGAACCCGGGATCAGAAGCTCAGGCGAACACCGAGCCTGAAGTTCCTGCCGACCGTATCGTAGAAGATCGGATTCGTGCCGCCGATGCCGAGACCGAGCAGCGGCGGATTCCGGTCGAACAGGTTCTGAATCGACCCGAACACCTGCATCTCCACATCCCGCAAGTTCAGGTTGTAGGACCCGTTCAGCCCCCAGATGGCGTAGCTGGGTGCACGATTGGTCGTGATGCTGTTTTCGATGTTCGGATCGTACCCCGGATCCTCGGGACCGATGCGCTGATCCGAGCGGTAGATCTTGCCGTCGCTGACGTAGCGTCCCTGCAAGGTCAACGCAAACGGCCCGCGCGCGAACGACGTGATCAGCTGCCCGGACCAATCCGGGGCCGCACGCCAGTCGCCGCCCATCGAGCCCATCACGCCCGAGATGTCGACCAAGACCGCGTTGTCGACCCCAGGCTGGATCAGCTGCTCGATCATGTGCGACGCGAGGAACCGCGTCGAGATCGTGCCGAAAGCAAAGTCACGCACCCAGTCCGCGGTCAGGTCGACGCCGCTGAACTGGTACAAGCGGTTGTTCTCGTTGTACGTGAACGTCTCGGTGATCTCCGCGAACCCGCCGAGCGGATCGTTCGGATCGAGCAGGATGCCATTGATCAGCGCGCACCGCTCCGGAAGCCGGAACTCGTAGCAGTCGTTGATCGCGCTGCCCGAGCCGCCGCCCGGCGAGATCGCATCCCTCATGTCGATCTCGTAGTAGTCGGCCGCGAAGCGCACGCTCGCGTTCTGCGGACGGACCATGAAGCCGAACGTCGTCGTGTGCGCCTTCTCCGGACGAAGCGTGACGCTGCCGAAGTTGTTCAGCGTGCACGGATCGCCGGTACCGGTGAACGCACCCTGGAAGATGTTTCCGGTCCACGGATTCGAGCACGCGGCGAGCGCGCTGCCGCCCGGGAAGATCTTCGCGTGGTACAGGTCGCGCAGAGCCGGCGCCCGTATGTCGAGCGACCGCGACGCACGCAACGTCAGCCAGTCCGTCGCATCCCACGTGCTGTTCAGCTTCCACGTCGTGATGTTGTAGTCGAACTCGCTGCCGTCGGCGCCCGTCGCGACGTGACCGTATCCGGCGCTGTTCGTGTACTCGGACGCGCGGACGGCCGCCTGGAACGAGGCCTTCTGCGTCGCCGGGATGTCGAGCTCGCCGAAGTACTCCCACACCTCGATGCTGCCGCCGAAGCTCTCGCCGAACTGACTCTGGTAGTCGCGGCGAATCGCATCCGGCTGCGCGGGATCGCTCGGGTTATCGATCGACTCGTCGCGCCACGAGAAGCCGGCCGCCGCGCGGACCGGGCCCGCGCCGAAGCCTTCCCACACGTCGCCCGACGCGACGAACTCCAGCATATCCTGGCGGACGTAGGTGTTCTCGTAGATCCGGCCGAAGCCGTACGCGTGGGCCTCCTCGGTGATGTTCGTCGTGCCGAACGGATTGATCGGCACGCAGCCCTCGGCGAGGACGGGGTCGCCGCGATACCACGGGTAGGCCTCGAGACCGTCGCGCGTCACGCGGCAGATCGGGTTGCCGTTGCCGTCGTCGACGACGTCGATGCCGAACTTCCAGCGCTCGTTGTAGCGGGAGTCGTAGACGGCCTGCAGCGTGTCGGACTTGCCGTACTGATAATAGGCCTCCCACGTCCACGTCGTATCGCCGAAGCCGCCGTTGAACCCGAGCACGAAGCGCGTGGTCTCGCTCTTCGTGTTGTTCTCCGTGTTGCTCTGCTCGAGGAAGTCCTTGTTGAACACGCAGTTCGAACGCGGATAGCCGGTTCCGGGGCTCGGCGTGATCGGCAGATCCGCGCACGGATTGCCGCCCGGGAGACGGTTCAGATAGTAGTTGTCGTGGAAGATCTGATCGCCGGCCATGTCGAACGGAATCTGCGGCGCCTCGGACTCGACCTCGCCGTACGAGCCTTCGATGAACAGGCTGAGCCGATCCGTCAGATCATGCGAATACGCCGAGTAGAAGACGGTGCGCTCGAGGTTCGAGCGGATCGGCATGTACGCGTTCGCGTGCCGGCCGTCGCCGCCCCGGCTGAATTCGTCGGCGGTATCGAACGGCAGAAGCGCCGTGCCGTCCTGATTGAACTGCAGGCCGAGCCGCGGGAAAACGCCGGCCGTCGTCGTGTCGACGCGCACGCCTTCGACGTGCACGTAGTGCGGCAGCGTATTGTTCGGATCCGCAGGCCCCGGCGTGTTCGGGTGAGCCGGGTTCGGCCGAATCTGCACCGCACGCGTGCACCAATCCCTGCCGGAGTGGATACACAGCTCGATCGGGTCCATCTTCTGGCCTTCGATGCCGGCGATCAGGTGGCCCCTCTCGCCGATCGCGCCGCCCCACGCGAAGCCGTAGTGGAAATCGTCGCCGTCGCCCCGGTCGGACTGGCCGAAATCCATCTGCGCCTTGACGCCTTCGAGATCGCGATCCATCAGCACGTTCACGACGCCCGCGATCGCTCCGGAGCCGTACGATGCCGAAGCGCCGCCGGTCACGACCTCCATGCGGTCGATCAGCACGGTCGGGATCATGTTCAGGTCGACGCCGTCGCCCTGGTTCGTCGGCACGTGCCGGCGCGAATCGACGAGCGTCAGCGTACGCGTGCCGTACGACGGGTTCAGGCCGCGCAGGTTCGCGAGGTTCAGACCGTTGAACACGTTCAACGGATAGCTCTGATTGTCGCCGCCGTTGCCGCCCGGCTTCGCGGTCGGCGTGTAGCTGCCGACGTTTGCCGGCATCTGCGCCATCATGTCGCCGACGTTGACGATGCCGAGCGACTCCATCATGTCGCTCGAGACGACCGTCGTCGGCTGCGGGTTGCTGAAGTCGTCCCGGCGAATGCGTGTGCCGGTGACCGAAATTTCTTCCATCGCCGACTGACGCACCGCCGGCTGCTCTTGCGCCTGCGCGGACGCGGCGGCGCCCAGCGTCAGTGCGGCGGCGACGGACCACGCGAGCGGGCTGCGCGCGAGACCGGCCGGCTTGGACATCGATGAATGACTCATACTCACCCCGTAGTTGGAAAGCGAGCTCTAGTTGTTGCGCGAGAGACACTCCCGTGCGACGCACCCGCGCGTGACGCTCGAATCCGCGCGATCGTAGCTACGACAAAACGGCGCGCGGTTTCCTCTACTCCGCGTGTTGCGAAATAGCGAAACAGGGAAAAATCGCCGAAAGCAGAGCGGCGCGCGCGCGCCACAGGCGCCGGCCCTACGGCGCGAGAAAGACCATCTGGAAGCGGCGGTGGGAGCGCGCCGGCCGCGGGGATGCCGCGGGCCGGCGCGCCGGTCGTCAGTCGGGCAGCGCGAAGACGTACAAACCTTCGTCGCCGGGCGGGTTGCTCGCGGATCGCGCCGCGGTCACGGCAACGTACTGCTTGCCGTCGTTGCCGAGGTACGTGATCGGCACGGCCGTGATGTTGTACGGGACCTCGTGCGACCAGAGCTCCGCGCCGCTTTCCGCATCGAAGGCCCGGAAGCGCTGGTCGCTCGTCGCGCCGATGAACACGAGGCCGCCGGCCGTGACGATCGGACCGCCGAAGCCCGGCGAGCCGACGTTTTGCTTGCCCTCGGGCAACGTGTCGTTGATCCCGAGCGGCACCGACCACGCGATCTCGCCCGCATTCGCATCGATCGCGAGCAGGCTCGCCCAAGGCGGACGGTGGCACGGCCACGTGCCGTCCGTCCCGTCGCCGCGCGGAGCGACGAACGCGGGCCCCGGGCCGCGCGTGTACGGCACCTGCTCGTACGCGGTCTCCTCGCTGTAGCGCGGGTTCGGGATCGTCCAACCGACCGTCGGCTCGTCCTTCGAGTTCACGAAGATGTACCTGCGCTCGGGATCGATCGCGACGCCGCCCCAGTTCACGCCGCCGGTCAGCGACGGGAACACGAGCGACGGCGGCGTGCCATCCTCCATCAGGTTGAACGGCGTGTACGGACCGTCGTTGTAGTACCCGACCTCGTCCCACAGCGCGCGGCACGCATCGGCGTGCGCGGCGTTCGTGTCGTCGGCCGTCACGATGTCCGTCTCGGGGTCGAAATCGACGCGCGCGATCGGCGGCGGCTTCAGCGGGAACGGCTGCGTCGGCGAGTACCACTCGCCCGGCACGTTGCCCGCGGGGACCGGGCGTTCCTCGACGCCGAATACCGGCTCGCCGGTGCGACGGTTCAGGATGAACATCCAGCCGGCTTTGCCCGTCTGCGCGAGCGCCGGAATGACCTCGCCGTCGATCTCGAGATCGAGCAGCGCGGCCGCGGGCGGCAGGTTGTAGTCCCACAGCTCGTGGTGGATCGTCTGGAAGTGCCAGCGGTACTCGCCGGTCAGCGCGTCGAGCGCGACGACGGAGTTCGCCGGCTCGTTGTTGCCCGGCCGGTCGCCGCCGTAGTAGTTCGCGCCGGGCGTCGAGACCGGCATGTAGACGAGCCCGGCCTCCTCGTCGACCGTCAACGCGAACGTCCAAACGTTGTTGCCGGTGCGATCGCGCCAGCTCTCGTTGCCCCACGTCTCGTGGCCCGGCTCGCCGGGACGCGGGATCGTGTAGTACTCCCAGACCTTCTCGCCGGTCACCGCATCGAAGCCGCGCGAATTGCCGTGCTGGCCGCGCGGGTCCGTGAGCTGCGGGCCGATGTGCGGCTCGCCGGGGCCGAAGAAGTTCGCACCGATGATGATGCGGTTTTGGTAGATCGTCGGCGCGCCGACGTATGGCACGTCGAGCGTGATCTCGCCGTTCGCGCCGAAGCCTTCCACGCGCCGACCGGTCGCCGCATCGAGCGCGATCAGCTTGCGCAGCGACGTGAAGAAGATCCGCGGCGGATGCTCGTCGTCGCCGGGCCAATAGCTTACGCCGCGGAACGATGCGAGCCCCTCGTCGAGCTCGTGCACCCAGATTTCCTCGCCGGACTCCGGCCGCAGCGCGACGACGCGGTCCCCGGACGGCATGTACATCACGCCGTCGACGACGATCGGCGTGATCTGCTGGTACAGCTCGAATGGCGCCGGGCCGGTAATACGCTTACCGGGGCGATTGAACCGGTAGACCCACTTGAGCTCGAGCCGGTCGACATTGCTTCGGTCGATCTCGGTAAGCGGCGAATAGCGCGTGCCGGAAAGATCGCGGTGATACATCGGCCAGTCCGCGTCGGGCGCCCGCGGAGCGTCCTCCTGGGCCCGCGCGGCCAGCGGAGAAGCGAGCAGCACGATGACGGGCGGAACGAGCCGTTTTCTCAAGCTGGACAATCGATTGCTCCTGTCTCGACGCCTCGCCGGCGCCTTGATTCCAGGCGATGCGGGAGCCCCTCGTCCCCCGGACCGCCTTTACCGAAAAAGGGGCCCGCCGAATCCCTCCGGCTCGGCGCCTGGCGGCGCACGGCATCGGTCCAGATGCAGGGCACGCTGTAAAGACAAGTCGGGGCCGAAAATCCTCCACTCGCTGCCAGCCATTACGGTAAGGAACCGGTGATGCTGGTAGTCGTGTTGTTGTAATCTGTGCTTCGAGGGGAGGCGGCTTGTTTTCCGACTCGCGCGTCGAAGGAACGGACGTGGGCCACGCGTGCGTCTTCGGAGGGCGTCGAGATCGACCCCCCGCAGGTTGTCATTTCGCCGCGTGCGGAGGATCTCATGCCGAAACGAAGTGGGTCGCAGACGTCCCACGGGTTCGAGCTGCTCGAAGCGTTCCTGGAATGCCGGAGCGGCTTGAAGCGCTTGATCGCGAAGATCGTCAGGCCGCACGAGATCGACGACATCCTGCAGGAGACCTTTATCCGCGCGTGCGCGGCTGCGGAGAAGACGTCGATTCGCCATCCGCGCTCCTTCATGCTGAAGACCGCGCAGAACCTCGCTTTGAACCACGTCACGAGCGCGTATCACCGTCTGACGGACATGGAGGATTTCGCGAGCTCGGATGTCTCACCATTGACGGAGCCTCTCGAGGAGAAAATCGAGTCAGAGGAGCGCTTTCGCGGCTTCTGCCAGGCAGTGCGTGCGCTGCCGCCGCAATGCCGCCGCGTCTTCGTGCTGCGCAAGGTTTACGGGCTGAGTCAGCAGGAGATCGCGCAGCAGCTCGAAATCAGCGAAAGCACCGTCGAGAAGCACATCGTAAAGGGACTTTTGGCCTGCAAGGGCATGATGCGCGACATGGGGCACCTCGGCGAAGAGGAAACGGGCGACCGCGGTTTCCAGACAGCTGCCGGAAAGAGAACGGCCAATGGCTGATCTCGTTCGGCTTCCGATTCGATCAAGGTCCGATCACGAGGCAGCCGAATGGCTGGCTCGCCTCGACCGCGGCCTGACGCCCGACGAGCAGTCGCGGCTGCACGAGTGGCTGCGGGCCGACGTGAAGCACGCGGAGCAACTCCTCGAGGTGGCCGCGCTCTGGGACGACCTCGACGTGCTCTCCGAGCTGTCCGCCCTCCTGCCGCTCGAAAGGCCGGAGCCGCCGCGCATCGCCCGGCGTCGCTTCGCGTGGGCCGCTGCGGCGGGTGCGTTCGCGGTCGTCGCGTTCGCCGGCGGCCTTCTCGTGCACCAGCACACCGTCGAGCACGTCGAGCCGGTTCCGGCTCCGCAAACGCTCGCGCTGGCTTTCGAGACGAGCATCGGAGAGCGCGCCACGGAGCAGCTGCCGGATGGCTCCGTCGTCACGTTGAACACGTCCACGTCGATCAGGATCGAGTACTCGGCAGGCGCGCGCGACGTTTTCATCGAGCGCGGAGAGGCGTTCTTCGACGTTGCCGACGAGCCGCGAAGGCCGTTCCGCGTGCACGCCGGCGGAAGCGTCGTCGAGGCCGTCGGCACCGCGTTCAACGTGAAGCTCGCCGCCCGCGGCGACGTCGAGATCACCGTGACCGAAGGGCGCGTGAAGGTGCGCGATCGCGTGCCGGCCTCCCCGGCCGCGAGCCCGGAGCGGCGCAGTGATTTCGACACGACCTTGATCGAGGGCGAGGTCGCAGTCGTCGATCGGGCCGAGCGGGTGCGGGACGCGATGCCGAAGATCACCCGCCTCGAGCCGGCGCAGCTCGATATGAAGCTCGCATGGCAGCGCGGCATGCTGATCTTCGAGGGAGAGCCGCTCGAGGCGATGCTCGAGGAGGTCGAGCGCTACACGACGGCGGATTTCGTCGTCGCGGACGAGCAGCTTCGCGGGATTCGTATCGGCGGCTATTTTCGTGCGGGCGACGTGGATGCGCTGCTGGTCGCGCTGCGCGAGAACTTCGACATCGAGTCCGAACGCTTAGGCGAAAGAATCGTGCTGCGAGCGGTGCGGTAGATCAGCTTGTATCGGTGCCCCTTTATGGACGGCCAACCGATCCGACAACTCATTCCTCCTCCGGACCGGCGTCGCGGCGGCCGACACGCCGGCGCCGGTCGCGCGGCGGCCCGGTCGACGCGTCCGCTGAGCGATGCAATGCGCGCGGCGATGCGGCACACGAGCGCCGTCGCGGCCATCGCTCTGCTCGCGTGGACCGCCGCCGATGCGGCCACCGACGCAGCGCAGCGCGAAGTCCGTTTCCTGATCCTCCAGCAGAGCGCGGACAAGGCGCTGACCGCGTTCGCCCGGCAAGCCGACGTCTCCGTGCTCTTTCCGTACGATGCGGTCAGCGAGCTGACCGCGAATCCGCTGATCGGCGTCTACGAGCTGAACGAAGGGCTGCAGATCATGCTCGCGGGCACGGGCCTCGATGCGACGCTCGACGGCGACGAGCAGCTGACGATCAAGATTCGCCCGCAGAGCACCGCCTCGAAGAAGGACGACAAGCCGATCCGCACGCTGTTGTCCGCGTGGCGCAAGCCGTTCGAGCTGCTGCAACGCACAGGGGACGAAGCGCCTGCGCCGCGGCGCATCGAGTCCGGCGCCGTGCTCGAGGAAATCACGGTCACCGGCTCGCGGATCCGCCGCGACGATTTCACGAGCGCGCAGCCCGCGACAGTCGTGCATCGCGACCTGCTCGACGATCTCGCCGTCGTGAACGTCGGAGACGCGATGGCGCAGCTTCCGTACAACCTCGCGAGCTGGTCGCCGACTTCTAAGCCCGGCGGCAACGACAGCTACCCGCTGAACGTCTTCAACGGCTTGTACCTCGCGAACCTGCGCGGGCTCAATCCGGCGTACGGCTCGCGCACGTTGACGCTCATCGACTCGCGCCGCCACGTGCCGACGAACCAGGGCGACGGCGTCGATCTGAACGTCATACCGAGCATCCTCGTCGAGCGCATGGAGGTCGTGACCGGAGGCGCGTCCGCATCCTACGGCTCGGGAGCGATCGGCGGCGTCGTCAACGTGCTGCTCGATCGCGGCCTCGACGGCGCGAGGGCGCAGCTCGACATGGCGACGACCGGGGCCGGAGACGGCGACGACATCCACTACGGCTTCGCGTGGGGCGGCGCGATCGGCGATCGCGGGCGCCTCCTCGTCGGGCTCGAGGTGCAGAAGCTCGACGAGATCGCCGACTGCATCGACGTTCGCGACTGGTGTGCGCGCGGCGCGCAAATCCAAGTCAACCGGAACTACGCCGTCAACGCGGATCCGAACTACGTCTACCGCGAGAACGTTCGAGTCGACATGGGCACGACCGGCGTCCTGCCCGCGCTCGGGCTGATGTTCGACGAGACCGGCACCGCGCTCGTCCCGTACGAGCCTGCAGACCCTTACGGCGTCGGCGGCGACGGTCAGCACGTCTACCTCGACACGTCCTTGCGCTCGAACGTCGACCGACGCGTCACATATGCGAGCTACGAGCATCGCTTCGCATCGGGCCTCGGGTTGCTCGTCGACGTTTCGAGCGCGCGGGTCGAAGCGTTCACGCCGCAGGACAGCATCGACCTCTTCGCGGCGCCGATTGCGCCCGACAACTTCTTTCTCGCGAAGCTCGGCGCGAACCCGTGCGCAGCTGCGCCGGGCGACTGCCGCATCAACAAAGACTTCAGCGCCGAAGCCAACTCGGCAAACGACACGCGCGCGGAGCTCGAGCGGGTGATGCTCGGCTTCGATGGGCGTTTGGGCGAATCCGCGTGGACATGGGACGCGTACTATCAGCACGGCCGGTCGAAGATGCTTCAGGCCGTCTACGATTCTCGCCATGCGGATCGGATGCTGTTCGCGCTCGATGCGGTCGACGACGGCAACGGGAATCCGGTCTGCCGCGTCACGCGCGATGGGATCTATCCCGACTACGACGGCGACCCGAGGCTCGCCGAAGACTGCGTGCCGATCAATATCTTCGGCATCGGCAACATCACGCCCGATGCGTTCGCGTATACGTTCGGCCGCATCCTCGAGACGACCGAGGTCAAGCAGGATATGCTCGAGCTGATCGCGTCCGGGCCCGTGCGGCCGCTCGAGTGGAGCGGCGTGCCCGTGCGCGCGGCGATCGGCGTGTCGTGGCGCAACGAGTCGCTCGACAACATCGCGGATCCGACTCAGCCCGATCACATCAGGACGGACTACAACAGCCAGTATGGAGAGACGTTCGGCGGCAAGGTCGAGGTCATCGAGTACTTCGGCGAGCTCGATATCCCGGCCACGGACACGCTGAACCTCCAGATCGCCGCGCGCCGCTCGAGCTACGTGAACACCGCCGGGATCGGCACCGGGATCTCGGGCGCGACATTCCGCTACGATATCGATGCGTGGAAAGTGAACGGCAGCTGGGACGCGACGCCGTGGCTTCGGGTGCGAGCCTCGCAGTCGCGCGACATCCGCGCGCCGAACTTCCGCGAGCTCTACTACCGCAAGGTATTCCCGCGCGGCAGCGATTTCGGCTACTGCGACAACCCGTGGACCGGCAATCGCTTCCTCGGCTACTACACGCACACGGGCGATCCGTGCGTCGTCGAGCTGCTCGGCGGCCACGATCTGACGCCCGAAGAGGCCGACACGACGACGATCGGCGTCGTCTTGATGCCGGAGACGATGAAGTTCCGGCTCGCGGTCGACTACTTCGATATCGGTATCAGCGACGCGATCAGCCCGGCGAACCTGCAGCTGACGATGGACGGCTGCTACCTCGCGCGCGACCCGTACTTCTGCGGCCAGATCGAAGGTACCTTGCTCGATCCCGACGATCCGCTCGGCGGCTTCTCGCGAATCGAGAAGGCGAGCCCCGAGGCGTTGAACCTGCGAGCATACGAGAGCCGCGGGATCGATATCTCGGCGGACTGGCACGCGACGTACCGGTTCGGGACGCTGTCGTCGCGGCTGATGGCGACGCGTACGATCGAGCAGCTCGTGCAGCCGAGCTCGAGGACGCCGCAGCTGATCGACATCTCCGGAGTGACGGGCTCGCCCGGAGCGGCCGCGGACTGGGAGCCCGCACCGGATTGGGCCGCGCAGTGGATCACGACCTATCGGCGCGGCGCCGTCGGGATGACCGCGCACGCGCGCTATGTCAGCGCCGGCAAGAAGTTCGCGACCCGAGTCGGCCCGCAGGATCCGGGCTACGACCCGAATGCCGAGGACAGCATCGACGACAATCGCGTGCCCGGATATATCGTCTGGTCGCTCGGCGCATCGTACGATTTCGGCAGCGCCGACCGCCGCGCCGAGCTCTTCGGCATGATCCACAACGTGTTCGACAAGGAGCCGCCTTTGATCGGCAACGGGCTCGCCGGGACGAATCCGGTGCTGTTCGATACGATCGGCCGCAACTTCAGGCTCGGGCTGCGCGTCGAGTTCTGACCGCGCTTTGCAGCAGCGAAACGTGATCGACGTCGATCGGGGAAAGCCGTCGTGCGCGTCCTGCTGACGCCGATCGGCTCTGCCGGAGATACGCTGCCGTTCATCGGCATCGGCCGCGAGCTCGCGCGTCGCGGCCATGACGTCACCGTCGCCGCAAGCGACCCCTTCGCGGCGCTGATTCGTGCTTCCGGGCTTGCGTTCGTCTCGACCGCGACCGACGACGAGTACCGCCTTGCGACCGATGATCCGGCTCTGTTTCATCCGCGGAAGGGCTTCGCCGCGGTAATGGCGCGGGTCGCCGAGTACAACGAGCGGCTGTTCGATATCGTCACCGCGCACGCGGCGGGCGGCGACTCGATCGTCGTCGCGCATACGCTCGACTTCGCATCGGCCGCGATCGCGGAGAGGACCGGGCTGCGCGACGTGCGCGTGCACCTGCAGCCGGCGATCCTGCGCACGAGCTACGACGTGCCGGTCATGACGGACGCGCTCGATATGTCGTTCCTGCCGCGCTGGATCAAGCGCGCGCTGTGGTGGGCCGTCGACCGCGCGATGATCGACCCGGCGAGCGCGCCGTCGTTCAACGCGCTGAGAGCGCGTCTCGGGCTGCCGGCCGTGCGGCGGGTCTTCGCCGGCGCGATCTACTCGCGGCGGCTGAACGTCGCGCTGTTTCCCGAATGGTTCGCGCCGCCGCAGCCGGACTGGCCGCAGAACCTCGTGCAATGCGGCTTCCCGCTGTTCGACGGCGCCGACGGCCGCGGCTTGCCGGCGGACGCGGAGCGATTCCTCGAAGCCGGCGACGCGCCCGTCGTGTTCACGCCGGGCTCGGCGATGCGCCACGGACAGCGCTTCTTCGACTCGGCCGTCGACGCGTGCGCGCGGCTCGGGCGCCGCGGGATGCTGCTCACCGGGCATCCGGAGCAGGTGCCGACGGCGCTGCCGCCCGGGGTCGAGCGCTTCGACTACGTTCCGCTCGGCGCGCTGCTGCCGCGCTGCGCCGCGATCGTGCATCACGGCGGCATCGGCACGACGGCGGCCGCGCTGGCCGCCGGCATTCCGCAGGTCATCGTGCCGTTCAGCCACGATCAGCCGGATCACGCGGCGCGCATCGTGCGCCTCGGCGTCGGCGCGCGCGTGATGCCGCACCGCCTCGACGGCGCGCGGCTCGCGAGCGCACTCGCGCCCTTGCTCGCTGCCGACGACGTCCGCCGCCGCAGCGCGAACCTCGCGGCGCGCGCGAGCGTCAGCGGGATCCCGCGCGCGTGCGACGCGATCGAAAATTCGTGCCAGGCACGAATTTCCTGAAAAAGGGTGCCAGGCACGAATTTCTCGGAAAAGCGTGCCTGGCACGAATTTTCGTTTCAGAATGCGGAGCTAAGACCGTAGTCGGGGGAATATCCATGCTGCAGCGACATTCCGCGCTTTCGATCGCCATCGTGTCCGTGACGGCCGCCCTGCTCATGCCGACTCTCGCAGCCGCGCAGAGCGCCGCCGCCGAGCCCGACTGGAAGAGCGACGCGCCGGGCCGAGTGCACCGCATCGACGTCTCCGCGCTGCCCGCGCCGTTTGCGACCGAGTCGAACGTGAACTTCCCGCGGATCGTCCCCCGTCCGGAAGGCGCGGAGCTCGCGGTGCCGGAAGGGTTCACGGTCGATGTCTTCACGACCGACGTCGAGCGGCCGCGCGTGATGCGCGTCGCGCCGAACGGCGACATCTTCGTCGCCGAAACGCGTCCGGGACGGATCCGAGTGCTGCGCCCGTCGGCGGACGGCACGAGCGCGACGAGCGTCGGAACGTTCGCCGAAGGCCTGACGCAGCCGTTCGGGATGCAGTTCTATCCGGAAGCGCAGCCGGAGTGGCTCTACGTCGCGGAGAACAACCGCGTCGTCCGCTTCCGGTACCGCGCGGGCGATACGGAGGCATCCGGCGAGCCCGAGGTCGTCGTCGCCGAGCTGTCGCCGACGGGTCAGGGCCATTACACGCGCGATCTCGTTTTCTCGCCGGACGGGCAACGGATGTACGTGTCTGTCGGCTCGGAGTCGAACGTCGCAGACGACATGCCGGACACGCCGCCGGGCGGCATCGAAGCGTGGGAAGCGGAGCACGGCTTGGGCGCCGCGTGGGGCGATGAGACGAGGCGCGCCGCGGTGCTGGTCTTCGATGAAGAGTCGCCCGACGGGCGAATCTACGCGACGGGCCTGCGCAACTGCGTCGCGCTCGGCATGGACCCGAGCAACGGCGACGTCTGGTGCACTGTCAACGAGCGCGATCAGATCGGCGACGAGCTCGTCCCCGACTACTCGACGCGCGTTCAGGAAGGTGGGTTCTACGGCTGGCCGTGGTACTACATGGGCGACAACGAGGATCCGCGGCACGCCGGCGAGCGGCCGGACCTCGCCGGCAAAACCTTGACGCCCGACGTGCCGTTCCGCGCGCATTCGGCCGCCGTCGGCTTCCTGTTCTACATGCCGAGCTCGGGCGCAGCGGCGTTTCCGGAGGAATACGTCGGCGACGCGTTCGCCGTGTTCCACGGCTCGTGGAATCGAGTCGATCGCACCGGCCACAAGGTCGTCAGGCTGCCGATCGAGAACGGCGAGCCGACCGGCGAATACGTCGACTTCCTCGTAGGCTTCATCACCGAGGACGGCGAGCCGTGGGGACGCCCGTCGAGCCTCGTGCAGCTCACTGACGGCTCGCTGCTCCTCAGCGACGACGACGCGAGCGTGATCTATCGGATCGCGTATCCCGGAGGCCGCGGCGCCAGATAGCGCCGCGGTTCGTCCCGCGGTCGTATCGGCGGACGACCGAGCGCGCGCTCTACTCGAGGTGCTCGGTGAAGAACGTCATGACGTTCTCGCGGAAGCGCTGCGCGACGCGATTGCCGTGATCGCCTTCGTACACCTCGAACGTGTGCTCGATGCCGAGCCGGTTCATCGCTTCCGACAGCTGCTCGTTCGTCGCGCGCAGGCCGTCCGCGTCGCCGACGTCGATGTAGATCGCGCGATAGCTTTCGAGGCTCGACACGTACTGATCGACGAACACGAGCGGCGAGTTCGCCGTCCACTTCGCGGCGACGAGCGGCTGTAGAGCGCCATCCTTGTATGGCCAATCGATATAGAGCGGCGGATTCTGCGGATTCGGCGCCCACGCCGCGGCCTGCGCGAGCAGCGCGTTCGCGAACCCGCGGCCGTCGTTCGGCGGGCCGCTGCGCGTCCGCTCGATCTGCGCGTTGACGGCCTCCTCCGGCGGCGCATTGTTCATCAGGCAGCACGAGCTCATCGCAAACAGCGCGCCGAACACGCCCGGATGCTTCATGCCGATCCGCAATGTTCCGTAGCCGCCCATCGAGTGCCCGGACAGCCCGCGGCTTTCGGGCTTCGCGATCGTCCGATAGTGCTCGTCGATATAGGCGACGAGATCCCGCGCGATGAACCCTTCCCAATCGCCGGTCGTCGGCGAGCTCGAGTACATGCTGCCGTTGTAGAGCGTGTTCGCATCCGGCAGCACGACGATCATCTCGCGGGCGCCGTTCGCGATCGCGTCATCCATCGCTGCCGGCAGGCCCAGCAGATCGGCGTAGGTCTGCGCACCGACGCTGTAGCCGTGCAGGAAATACACGACCGGGTAGCGCCGCTCCGGCTCCGACGCATAGCTCGGCGGCAAATACACGAGAACCTCGCGGTTCGGATCGTCGCCCGAAAGGTTTCCGTCGAGCGACCGACCATGCACGGTGATCCGCTCGAGCACGCCCTGCCCGGCCGCAGCCTGCGGCCCGTCGAGCCCCTGGATCAGCTCGAAGCGATTGCCCGCCGGGTCTCTGCCGAACGCGATCACGATGCCGGTGTCGCCGAACTCGCGCGGCGGGCCGTCCATCGTGCCGCCGGCCGCCTCGACGGCCGCAGCGACGGCGGGGGCGTCGGCGACGTTGAAGATCAGATGCGGAACCGGATCGTCGAGATCGTCGGACTCGCGCGGCATGATCACGACGTCTGCGGCCGGATTCGCCTTCGCCGCGTCGTCCGTTTCGCCGAAATCGAGCATGATCTCGAGCATCCCCGGGAACTCGAGGCGATTCACCTCCTTGAGGCCGAACGCCTGCTTGTAGAACTCGGCGAGGGCCGCAACGTCCTCGGCGCCGATGCGCGCGCCGTTCAGCGAGATCTGCGCATGCGCGGCCGACATCGCGCATGCCGCGATCAGGCAGCACAAGACCCGGGTCATTCTGGTCATTCGATTCGCTCCTCCCTCGGCTACTTCGAGTTGCTGTCGTCGCCGTCGTCATGATCTTCCACGAACCGGCGCGCCGCGCAACCGAAATTCGTGCCAGGCACACATTTCCGAAAAAAGCGTGCCTGGCACGATTTTTTGGGGCTGGTATCGTACGGACATGGACCGCATCGACGAGATCCTGCCGGACGCCCGGGACGGGCTCACCCGCAAGGAGCGGGTGGTCCTGTATGTGCTGCACGAGACGCAGAAGGAGCGTGGGGATCGGAACGTGCCGACGGCGATGCTATGGGGGCGCGTCTGCGAGTACTTCTATATCAGCCCCGAGGAGCTGTCGCTGATGCTCGCCCGGCTCGGCGCGCGAAAGTAGAAAATTCGTGCCAGGCACGCTTTTCCTGAAAATTCGTGCCTGGCACGATTTTCTTGGAAATTCGTGCCTGGCACGAATTATTTAGCGCAGGATCACGCCGTTGTCGTCGGCCTGCGGCGACGGGGAGCTCGGGTTCAGGTTCACGCTCAGCGTGTGCACGTACCTGAGCTTGCCGTCGATCAGCCGGAACGTATGCGAGTCCGGCATACCGGTCGTGCTGCTGCCGAAGCGGCAGAAGACGTTCACGACGCCGTACTCCTCGTCGACGACGTAATCGCGATTCACGATGTAGAGCACGCCGCGCGGAATACCGACCTCGCACGTCGCTTCCGGATTGCCGTCGCGGTTGGAATACGCGCCACCTTCGAGACGCGCGCACGGCATGCCCCACGGCACGTCGACGAACTTGTCGGAGAAGAGATCGAGGTACGCGTTCGCCGCATTGATCAGATCCTGCGCCGGCGTTCGCTGCTCGGCCGGCAGCGGGCTCCAGTCCTCGGCGCTCGAGTACTTGAGATAGGCGTTCGCGTTGAAGAGCCAATCGCCTTCGTCGGTGACGAGACTGTCGACGCGGATGATCTCGCCATCGTCGAGAAAGAGCCGCGTGCCGATCACGTACTGATGATCGCCCTCCGTGACGATCACTTCAGTGAACGTCTTGCAGCGCGTCTCGTCGACGAAGCTGCGCGACAGCGCGATCGGCAGCGCCGTGTTCCACAGCCCTTCGTCCTTCTCGACCCGAGACATGTTCTCGAGGAACACCGCGTCCGACGCGAGCGTCAACTTCGATACGTCGCCCGACTTCTGCGCCTCGACGTAGCTGTCGGCCGCAGCCTGCAGATCCGCGCGCGTGCAGACTGCATCGACCTGATCCGGAATCGGCGTCTGGGCATGGGCCGCCGCGGCCGCCAGGAGAAGCACGCAGAACGTCGCAGTCTTTCCGTTCATGATGTCGTTTCCGCCTATTCTTCGCTTCGTTATCGTCGTCTCGGTGTGATCATTTCGCGGACGACGAGACGTCTAATTGAGTGTACGCGGCACGATCGAGGCCGTCGAGACGGCGGCTCGCACGGAAGTACCGCGCTGCGAAAACGTGCGAACCTTGCATCGTCCGCTACACTGACGGTCCGTCCGGCAATCCCGCCGCGCAAGCCGCAGAAGGAGTCACCGCCGTGAGCAGCAAACTTCCCGTGCTCTTCGCGTGCGCCGCGTTGATCACCCTGTCGCCGCCTGGCGCGCACGCCGAAAGCCTCGCCGAGCGCCCCACCGCGGCGCGTGCCGCCGACGGCCGCTACATCTCCTGGCGAGAGCACCTCGTCGACGACGAGACGCTCGGCGGCATCGCGCTGCGCGGCAGCGACGGCCTCGCGATCGCGGATCTCGACGGCGACGGCTACGAGGACATCGTCTCCGTGCACGAGGCGGACGACGTCTACGGCGGCGAGCCCGAGGGCTACGTCCGGATCGCGTTCGGCACGGCCGATCCCGACCGCTGGGAGCTGATGACCCTCGCGGAAGGCGTCGAGGCCGCGGCCGCCGAGGACGTCGCGATCGGCGACCTCGACGGCGACGGCGATCTCGACGTGATCGTCGCGTGCGAGCTCGCCCACCTGATCTACTTCGAGAATCCCGGCGGCGCCGCGGCGCGGAGCGCCGACTGGCAGCGGCTGATCCCATCGGTCACACGGGATCGCGGGTCGTTCATCCGCGTCTTCCTCGCGGATCTGAACGGCGACGGCCGGCTCGAGGTCGCGTCCCCGAACAAAGGGGCGCAAGGCCCGACCGTCGATCAGGATCCGACGCCGATCTCGTTCTTCGAGATCGTCGGGGATCCGCTCGACGACGAATGGGTCGAGCACGTGCTGACGGAGATCACGTGGCCGATCAACTCGCACACGATCGATCTCGACGGCGACGGCGACGGCGACATCGACATCGTCGGCGGCAGCGTCGCCGAGCAGCGCATCGTCTGGTTCGAGAATCGCAGCCGCGACGGCGAGTTCGATTTCGTCACGCACCCGCTCGAGATCGAGCCCGCCGATCCGGCCGCGCCGCCAATCGCCGTGCACGGCTTCCACATGGAATTCGTCGACCTGTCCGGGGACGGGCGGCTCGACATCGTCACGTTCAACCCGGCGCGAATCGTCGGCCCGGAGCTCGTCTGGCTCGAGCAGCCCGAGAACCTCGAATCCGCGTGGCGGCAGCACAGGATCGATTCGTACTCGCCGGATTCGCTCGTCGGCCTGCGGATCGCGGACATCGATGGCGACGGCGACCCGGACCTGATGACCGGCGGCTACAGCCTGAGCCCGCGGGACCGCGACGATCCGACGCCGGACGGCGCGCTCGGCCGGCTCGCGTGGTACCAGAACGACGGCGACGGCGGCTGGGTCCGGCACGACTTCTCGCGCCGCCAGCGCGGCATGTTCGACATGTTCGTCGAGCGCGACATGGACGGCGACGGGGATGTCGACTTCGTCGGCACACGCGGCAACAGCGGTCCGTACGACGGCGTGTTCTGGCTAGAGCAGGTGCGCACCGAGGAGCCGGTCGCGTCGTTCGAGCACGCGCGCGCGGAGGACAGCCCGGAAGTGCCGCTGCCGTGACGCAGCGGCCGCGCGGTCGACTGGCAATATCGGCGGCAATATCGGCCGCAATAACGGCGGCAATATCGGCGCAGCTCGAACGGATTCGCTGCTCGTACGCGATCGCAGCCGCGAGCTACGCTGATCCCGTCACGCCGATGGCCGCCGCGAGCCGCTCGCTATAATCGTTGCTTCGGAGGGATAGATGAGCACGGCGATGTCCGAGTGGCCGCGGCGGCACCGGATCACGGTCGATCACTACTATCGAATGGCCGAGGCAGGCTTGTTCGGGCCGAATGAGCGTGTCGAGCTGATCAATGGAGAGATCATCGACATGCCGCCCATGGGCAGTCGCCACGCAGCCGTGCTGGAGCAGCTCGGCACATCGTTGACGACGGCCGTCGGCGAAAGGGCAATCGTGCGACAGCAACTCCCCGTTCGGCTGACCGACGACTCGGAGCCCGAGCCCGATATCGCGGTCGTGAAAAGCCGAGCCGATCGCTACCGCTCATCGCATCCCGCGGCCGCCGACGTGCTGCTGCTCGTCGAGGTCAGTGACGCAACTTTGCGGTACGACCTCGAAGTCAAAGTGCCGCTTTATGCACGGTGCCGAATTCCGGAAGTCTGGATCGTGGACGTCGCGGGCTCGAACGTTCATGTTTTTCGCAGGCCGACGCCCGACGGATACACCGAGATCGTCGCGGCCGACGAACGAGCGATCATGCCAATCGACGCGCTCCCTGGAATCGCGGTCGACTTTGGCGCCGTGTTCCACGAGTAGCGCGGCGCCGAATCACCGAAACGGCATCCGCGCTGCTGTAGACGCGGCCGCGACGCTAAGCTGCGAACGCGCGCTAAGCGGCGAACGTTCGCGGCTCGACACAGCTTCGCGCAAACGGAGCGCCGGTCAGCTGCGCAGGAACCGCTGCAGCTCCGCGAGCACCTCATCCGGCGCGCCCTCCTGCATGTTGTGACCGCCGGGCATCGCGCGCCCGGTCACGTTCGTGCCGCGCTCGCGCCAGATCGCGAGCACGTCGTAGAGGCGGGCCATCGCGCCGCCGTCCGCCCACAAGACGTGCAGCGGGCAGCGGATGCGCTCGTCGATGTCGGCCGCGTCGTGCTCGAGGTCGATCGACGCGCCGGCGCGATAGTCCTCGCACATGCCGTGCACGCCTTCCGGCGTGCCGTTCGTGCGCTGATACTCGGCCATCGCCGGAGGGATCGGCCGGCCGGAGCGCGCACGCGCCGCGTTCTGCTCGAGCAGCTCGTTCTCCGGAACCGGCGCCGGCCGCAGATAGCTGAACCAGTGGTAGTACGCCTGCACGAAGTCGAGCGTGACGTGCGTGTAGAGGTAGTACGTCGGCACGATGTCGATGAACACGGCCTTCGTGACCGCATCCGGATGGTCGAGCGCCATTCGATGGCCGACGCGGCCGCCGCGGTCCTGACCGACGAGCGCGAAACGCTCGAAGCCGAAGTGACGCATCACGTCGACCTGATCCTGCGCCATCGCCCGCTTCGAGTAGTTCGAGTGATCGGGAAGCCCTTGCGGCTTGCTGCTGTCGCCGTAGCCGCGCAGATCCGCGGCGACGACGGTGAACTCCTCCGCGAGACGCGGCGCGACGTCGCGCCACGTGTAGTGCGTCAAGGGTGCACCGTGCAGCAACAGCAGCGGCGGGCCGTCGCCGCCCTTGACCGCGTGGATCGTCACGCCGCCGCTCGTCTCGATGTCGTACGGCGTGAAGCCCGGAATCAGCGGCGCCGCGCCGGCCTGCGAAGGCGCGGGCGCCGCTGCGCCGTCCGCAGCCCCCGAATCGCCGCCGCTCTGCTGCGCCCGCGCGTCGCTGAACGATTGCGCAAGCGCCGCTCCCGCAAGCAGCATCGACGCGTTGCGCAGCACGGCGCGGCGGTCGAGGGAAGCAGCGGGTCGGTCGGCATCACGGGGCGGAGTCGGCGCGCTCATCGTCGGAACCTCGCTTAAGATCGTTTCGTTCTGATTGTCGTTCGAAAAAAAAATCAGCGCCTCGAGCCCGGCTCCGACGCGAACTGCTGGCGCTCGCTCGCGAGCCGCTCGAGCAGCGCGATCGTCTCCGGCTTGCGCACCGGCGGGTGAGTCGCGAGAAACACGCCTTCCGCCCAGTCGAGCGGCGTTCGGCCCTGTGCGTCCGGGACGTCGAGCCGCGCGCCGTGCGCGGCGAGATACTCGATGATCTCGTTCGCGCCGCGATTCGCCGCGCCGTGAATCGCACCGACGCCCATCGAGTTCACGGCATTCACGTCGTTGCCGAGATCGATCGTCAGCTTCACGGCCTCGAGCATCGCGGCATCGCTGACCGTATACGTCTCGTCGACGGCCCAATTCACACCGGCGGCGACCATCAGCGGCGTCGTGCCCGCATAGGTCGGGATGTTCGGATCCGCGCCGTGCTCGAGCAGCAGATGCATCACGTCGAGATCGCCCGCGGCCGCGGCGCGCAGGAACGGCGTCTGCCCCGTCAGATCGACCCACGCGACGGAGCCGACGACCTCGACGATGAAGCGCCGCTCGTGCGGGAACTCGCGCGTGCGCGCGTTCGGGTCCGCGCCGAGCTCGAGCAGCCGCTCGATCAGCGCGAATGCGTCGTCGCGCACGTTGAACTCGTTGTTGCGCGGCCCGAGCTCGAGATTGCGCATGTCGACCGCGGCCCAGAGCGGCGTCTGGCCGTACCAGTCGATCGCGTTCGGGTCAGCGCCGGCGTCGAGCAGCACGTTCGCGATCGCGAGGTGATCGGTCTTGCCGTCCGGGCTGATCCGCACGCTGCTCGCGTTCACGATCGCATTGATCAACGGCGTGATGCCGTTGCCGTCCGCGAGCTCGATGTCGGCGCCGTGCGCGATCAACGTGCGGACGATATCGAGATGGCCGTGCCGGGTTGCGTACAGCAGCGGCGTCTTCGAGCCGCCGGCCGGGAAGCGTTTGCCGCGGCCTTCCGGCCAGCCCGCGCGAATGATGCCGATGCCCTTCGACAGGCCGTCCGGCGACTCGCTCGGCGGAACGAAGCGGGGCGGATCCTCGGCCAGAGTCTGCGCGTTCACGTCGGCGCCGGCATCGAGCAGCAGCTCGACGAGCTCGGCGTGACCTTCGCGCACCGCGACCATCAGCGGCGTCTGACCGTAGTGCGGCTCGCGTGCATCCACGTCGACGCCGTGCTCGAGCAGCGCCGCGGCGATCGCGGGCTCGCCGATTCGCGCGGCGAGCATCAGCGGCGGCTCTTGGGCGCGGTCGGGCAACGTCGCGTCCGCGCCCGCGTCGAGCAGCACGCGCACGAGCACCGCGTCGCCCGCTTCGATCGCGACGTGCAGCGGGCGCAAGCCGTAACGGTTCGCCGCATTGACGTCCGCGCCCGCGTCGATCAGCCGCTCGACGGCCTCGCGCTCGCCGAGCCGCACGAGCCAGTGGAGCGCCGCCGTGCCGTCGCGGCTTTCGCCGTCGACGTCGAGGCCGCCCGCTGCGAGCAGCTCGAGGACCTCGGCGACGTCGCCGCGGCGCGCGGCCTCCGCGAGCGGCGACGCGGGGACTTCGTCGACGGACGGTGCGACCGGAATCGGCGCATCCGCCGGCAGCGGCGGCGCAAAACCGCCCGGCTGCGCGAGCGCGGAGGATCCCGCGACGTACACGATCGAGCAGAGCGCGAGCAGCGCGCCGGAAGCGGCCCGTCGCGAGCGCATGATTCGAGCGTTGCCCGTCATCGTCAAATCTCGACGAGACCCGTGCTGTCGGCGAACGACTCGAGCGGCACGTCGACCTTGTGCAGCATCGTCAGCAGCAGGTTCGCGGCCGGCGTGCCTTCCGGCACGCGGATATGCCGCCCGCCCTGCACGCGCCCGGACGCTCCGCCCGCGACGAGCATCGGCAGCGGATCGTGATCGTGCTGATTCGGATTGCTCATGCCGCTGCCGTAGAGCAGCAGCGAGTGATCGAGCAGCGTACCGTCGCCGTCCGGCGTCGTCGCGAGCTTCTCTAGCAGATACGCAATCGTCGTCCGCGTGTGGTAGACGTTGAGCTGCGCAAGGCGATCGATGTTCGCCGGCACCTCGGAATGGTGCGAGCAGTTGTGGAACCCTTCGGTCACGCCGCTGCGCGAATACACGCGATTGCTGAGCTCGCGCGCGACGAGGAACGTCGAGATGCGCGTCAGATCGGCGGCCCACGCGATCGCGAGCAGATCGAACATCAGCGCGGCGTGCTGCTCGAAGTCCGACGGCACGCCGGCCGGCTTGTCCGGCACCTCGAGCTCCGCGAGCGGCGAATCTGCTGCGAGCGCAAGACGCCGCTCGAGCTCGCGGATGTCCGTCAGATACCGGTCCATCCGTTCGCGATCGGCGGCCGGGAGATTGCGCTGCAGCGACGCGACCTCGCCGGTCACGGCGTCGAGCAGGCTCGACAGCTGCCGCTGACGCGCGGCGCGCTCCTCCGGCGTACTGCCGTCGCCGAACAGCCGCTCGAATACGACGCGCGGATTGACCTCCATCGGCAGCGGCGTCGTCGGCGTCGCGTACGCGATCGACGACCCCGGCTCGAGCGCGAGCTCGAGCGACGGCAGCGGCGTCTCCTGGCCGATGTGCCGCGCGGCGATCTGGTCGGCGGACGCGGGCGACGGCCCGGTGCCGTCCGGCATGCAGGTCAGCCAGCACTTCGACGAGCGCGAGTGATTCTCTGCGGCCGACGAATCGCCGACGTACGCGGCGGCGAGCTTCAAGCCGCTGACGATGTTGAAGCGCTCGCGATGCGGCTCGAGCGGCTCGAGGATCGGCCCGAGCGTGAACTCGCGCCCTTCCTCGCCCGGCGTGAAGCGGCTCATCACCGCGCCGTGCGGAATGTAGACGAAGCCGAGGCGAACGGGCGGGACGCCCGCGGCCGACGCGCGGCGCATACCGGCCGGGATCATCGACTCGAGCAGCGGCAGGCCGATCGCGACGCCTGCGCCGCGCAGCATGGTGCGTCTCGAGAGATGTTTCTTCGTCAGATACCGCATAAGCGCCTCCGATCCAAGCTCACTCGACGGCCGACGCGAAAGTCGGATCCGCGCCGGTCTTCACACGCTTCTGAAACGTATCGCTCGCGACGATCGCATGCACGAGCGCATGGAGCGAGAAATCATCCTTCGCGGCCGTCCGCACGATGCTGCGCACGACCGGCTTGTCGTAATGCTCGAGCTCGCGGCCGAGCGCGTAAGTCATCAGCCGCTCGGTGATCGCAGTGACGAACGCGTCGGAGCGCGCGAGCAGCGCGCGGCGCAGATCGGCCGGACCCTCGAGCCGAGTGCCGTCGACCATCTCCGCGCGCGAGTCCACCGGATAGCCGTCCTCGTGCTCGCGCCAGCGCCCGATCAGATCGAAGTTCTCGAGCGCGAGACCGAGCGGATCGAGCATCCCATGGCAACCGGAGCACGCCGTGCTCGCGCGATGCATCTCGAGCCGCTCGCGAACCGTGTTGCCGCGCAGGTTCTCGGACTCGGCGGCCTCCGCGGAAAGATCGGCTTCGGCCCCGGGCGGCGGCGACGGCACCGGCGCGCCGAGCAGATTCTTGACGATCCATTGGCCGCGCACGACCGGCGACGTGCGGTTCGGCGCGGACGTCGCGGTCAGCAGGCTCGCGTGCCCGAGAATGCCGCGCCTCGGGCTGTCCGGCGGCAGCGCGACGCGCCGCATATGGCTGCCGCGCACGCCGTCGATGCCGTAATGCTCGGCGAGCCGCTCGTTCAGATACGTGTAATCGCTATCGAGCAGATCGAGCACGCTGCGCCGCTCGCGCAGCAGATCCGCGAAGAGCAGCTCCGTCTCGCGCCGCATCGCTGCGCGCAACCCGCCGTCGAAACCCGGGTCCTGCGGCGCCGCTTCGTCGAGCTCGCGCAGCAAAAGCCATTGGCTCGCGAAGTTCTCGACCAGCGCGGACGCGCGCGGATCGGCCAGCATGCGCTCGACCTCGGCCGCGAGTGTCTCCGGATCGCCGAGGCGGTCGTCCGCGGCAAGCGCGAGAAGCCGATCGTCCGGAATGCTGCTCCACAGGAAGAACGACAACCGCGTCGCGAGCTCGAGATCGGAGATTCGATAGACCTCGCCGACCGCGACATCCTCGGGCTCGTGCTCGAAGCGGTACAAGAAGCGCGGGCTCGTCAGCATCCGCGACAGCGCATACTGGACGCCGACCTCGAAGCCGCCGCCCTCGTCGCGCCCGAGGCGATAGAACGCCATCAGCTCCTCGACCTCGTCCGGCGTCGCGGGATGCCGGTACGCCCGGGTCGCGAGCCGCGACAGGATCTGCCGCGCACACGCGGACTCCTCGGCACCTTGGTCGGGGTGGCAGACGAAGATCTCGCGCCGGCTCGGCGTGTCGCCGGCCCCTTCCGCGTCGAACGGCCCCGTGATCGTCAACGACTGCACCGCGCCGGGCGACGCGATCTCGCCGAGATACAGCTCGTTGACGCCGGCGCAGCGCTCGTCGTCGACGAGCGCGACCGCGATCTGCTGCGGCCCGGCCGGCACGCGCAGGCGGAAGCGCCGCGGGCTGCGCACGTCGATCGGCGCGCCGTTGAACGTCACATCGACCGCAGGCCCGTCGCACCAGACCATTGCGCCGGTCGGGTTGTCCCAACCCTTGCGCGACGCCGACGCGCCGACGGAGAACTCGTAGACCGCGTCGAGCGGGAAGACGTGCTCGACGACGAGACCGCCGCGAGTGCCGAGCGGCAGACCGTCGACATGCTGGCGCTGAGCCCGGCCGGCTGCGGCCGTATAGCGGGTCTCGCCGTGCCCCATCGTCAAGTCGCCGACTGCGCGGCGGCCGATCTGCATCGCGGCCGTCGCGTAGGCTTCGAGCAGCGTCGGCGAGACCGTCAGCGCCCGCGCATTGTTGTCGAAGCCGTCGACCGCGACGTCGACCGGCAGCTCGGCGGCGATCGCGCTCGCGTCGAACGCGAGCAGATCGCGGATCGCATTCGCGTACTCTTGGCGATTCAGCCTCGCGAGCGGCTTTACGCCGGGATTCGGCGACGCCTCCCATGCGCGGTCGAGCTCGTTCTCGAGCCATGCGGCCATTCGATCGAGCACCTCGGGCTCCGGACGCGGCGCGTCGAGCGGCGGCATGAAGCCCGTGCGAACCTTGCGGACCGCAGTTTCCCAGATGTCGGCGTGCTTACTGAAGTCCGCGCGGTCGATTCTCTCGAACGAGAGATCGCCTGAGCGATCGATATCATTGTGGCATGTAATGCAATAGCGCTCGAGAACCTGCCACTCGGCGTCCGCCCGGGCTTGCCACGGCCACGACTGGCCGCCGCCGAGCGTCAGAACGCCGACGGCTGCGATGCCGACGGCGGCGCCGACCGCGCAGATCGCGATTACAATCGGCCTCGAGAACATTTCGCTCGATACCTCACCCCTTTCGGGTAAGCATACTGCATCGGGCGCGCGAGTGTCCTTCGGGCAGGACCTCTATATCAATCCGGTATTTACGGGTCGCAAGAATCGCCGGCACGGCGCCGCGGGGCGCCCACCAGCCGGCGCCTCGGGGCGGCCCCTAGCGCTTGCGAAGCAGGGTCAGGCCTTCCCCTACAGTCAGCATCGCGTGATCGACGCGCTCGTCCTCGCGCAGGAACGCGTTCAGCTCGAGCAGCGCCGCGGCGTTCTCGGTGCCTTCGGAGAAGATCGGTCCGCCGGCGAGCGCGATCGTGTTGTCGACCGTGATCAGGCCGCCGGGCCGTATCAGCTCGAGCAGCCGCTCGTAATAGGTGCGATAGGAGGTCTTGTCGGCGTCGATGAATGCGAAGTCGAAGCGGCCCGCCTCGCCCGCCGCGAGCAGCTCGTCGAGCGTCTCGACCGCCGGCTTGATGCGCAGGTCGATGCGCGCGTCGACGCCGGCCTCGCGCCAGAACCGCCGGCCGATCTCGACCCACTCGGAGTTCACGTCGCACGTGATCAGCTTCCCATCCTCAGGCAGCGCGAGCGCGACCGAGAGCGCGGAGTAGCCGGTGTACGTGCCGATCTCGATGCAGCGCTTCGCGTTAATCAGCTTCACGAGCAGCGCCATCAGCTGGCCCTGATCCGGGCCGATCTGCATCACGCTGTTCGGCAGGTCGGCCGTCGCCTTGCGCAGCCGCGCGAGCACCTCGGGCTCGCGCGACGAGTCGAGCACGTATCGATAAACCTCGGAAGGCAGGATCGCAGTTCTTTTCGCCATGCCAGAAGTCTAGCAAGCGGCGCGCACCGGGGCGATGCGCGCAGCTGCCGGCTCCGTTCGGCGCCGTTGGCAACCGAAAGCGGTGCGCCTCGAGAAGCAGGACTCCGTCCGAATTACTCGAACGTGAAGATGTCGTCTTCCTCCGCCCGCTCCATGCCCTGCTCGAAGTGCTTCTCCCAGATTCGCGCCCACGGGCGGCCGTAGATGTCCGGCACCTCGTACTCGATCACCGCGCCCGGCGACACCGGCGTCGCGCGGCCGTCGATCGGGAAGATCGTCTGCGTGCACTCGATGAAGACGTAAGGATCGCCCTCGTCGAGCCCGCCGAGTCTCTCGAGATTGCGGACGATCCGGATCGGCTCGACGAGCGCCTCGGGGTCGTAAAAGATGCCTTCGTGGTTCAGGCCGATGACGTTGCCTTCGTCGTCGCGATTCGGCGTGTAGATCTCGATCGTCTGCAGCTTGCTCGAGAACTCAGGATTGCCGTGGACCTTCCACCCCTGGATGTTCGACGTCCACGTGATCAGCACGTCGCGATCCCAGAAGCCGACCGTCTCGCCGTACCACCGCGGCACCTGCTCGCCGAGATACGGCACGTCGCCATCCATCTTGAACGTGCGCCCGACGTGCACGTTCGTGATGAAGTTGTCCGCGTCGCCCGCCATGATCTGCACGAGCGAAGGCGTGACGATGACCGTATGCGGCTGGTTCGTGACGCCGTGATAGTGCCAGCGCCGCATGAAGCCCTCGGGCCAGCAGTACTGCGCCGGCCACTGCGGCGCATTCGTGTGACCCTGGTGATAGGCCTGCTGGACCATCCGCGTCCGGTACTCTTCGGTCAGCAGCGACAGGATCGTCGGGAACTGGCTCCAGTAAAGCTCCGCATACCAGTTCTGCCCGCGCGGCCACACGTAGCGGCCGCTCAGCTCGCCCGGAACCGTCGCATACGTATGCTCGGTCGGACCGCCGCGCGCGCGCGTCTCGGCAAGCAGCGCCTCGTAATGCTCCTGCGCGCTCGCGAACGGATACGGGCTCACGATCGCTTCCCGCGGATAGTCGCGGTCGCAGTGCCCCCACGCCGCCGTAGCCGGCGGATCGTCGCCGATGATGCCGGTCCCGCCGCCGAACGCGGCCCACTGCTGCTCGAGCGCGCCGGGGCTATTGCAGCGGAAGTAGCGCGGATCGCTCCACAGGTCGCGGTCGCGATAAAAGTCCGTCGTCGTGAAGATGTCGACCGGCAGCGGCTCGATGCCGTCCGGCGTAGCGCCGTTCCACGCCGCACCGACCCGCTCCTCGAAGCGCGTGCCGTCGGGCCCGGTGCGCATCACGCGATAAGGCCCGACCATCCAGTGCCGTTCCGGATGGCCTTCGATCTCGCTCGGCGGATACGCTTCGAGCCGGTCGCGAGGCGTGACGAGCGGCGTCGGGATCGCGGGCTCGAGCGGCGCGGCGCGGCCGACGCTGTCGAAATCGATCTGCGCGGTGCGCTGCGCATCGGCGACGCCGGCGACCCCGGCCGCCACGACGAACACGAAGGCGGGCCACCTTCCCCGCGCATGGCTCATGATCGATCCCCCCGCGACGACTCCGTCGCCCGAACGATGCGCGAAGACTATAGCATCGGGCTCGCGCCGATCAGCGCCGGACCGTGCCGGCTGCGGCCGGCGCGGCCGCGGCCGATCGGGTCGCGTGCCGTTCCGGAGCGTCCGTCCGCACGCGGCGCTGACGTGCGAGCTCGACGACGCCGGCGATCACGAGCGCGACGCCGACGAGCTGCAGCGCGGAGAAGCGCTCGCCGAGCGCCGTCCACTCGAGTGTCACGGTGACGACCGGTGCGCCGGCGAGAAGCCCCGCCGCGAGCGACGGGCCGATCCGATCGATCGACAAGTAGAAAAGCCCCATCGCGATCGCGGTCAGCGCACCGGCCGCAAGCACGAGCGGCCATATCGGCAGAAGATCGCGCGGCGAGCCGAGATCGACGACGAGCAGCACGACGGACAAGAACACGGCGCCGAACAGGTAGCGTCCAACGCTCACCGTGATCGGCGGCACGTCGGCGAGCACTTTCTTTGCGAACGCATCGGAGAATCCCATGATCGGAATCGTGCCGATCAGCAGCCAGTCTCCGAGGTTCGGCGTCCCGCTGAGCCCGCGGCTCGTCAGCAGCACGACACCGGTGACGATCACCGCACCGGACGCATATCCGAGCAGCGTGATCCGCTCGCGCAGCAGCACCCACGCGAACAGCATCGTGCCGAGCGGATACGCCGCCTGGATCGCCCCTTTATGCGTCGCCGTCGTATGGGTCAGCGCGACGATGCTGAGCAGCACGACGAGACCCGACGCGAGTACGCCGATCAGCGCGAGCGAGCGCAAGCGGCCGGAATGGAACAGGGTCAGCCGCTCGTGCCGTGCGCGCCACAGCCAGACCGGCGCGAGAATCGCGAGAGCCGATCCTGTCTGGCCGAGCGCGAACGCGCCGGGCGGCGCCCCTTCCGCGATCGCAAGCTTCTCGACGAAGTGCACGGACCCGAGCGCGCCCATCGCGACGAGTGCGGGCAAAGCTGCACGGAGCCGCACGGCAACGTCCTCTGATCTTCGATCGGCGCATCAAGCAAGCCGCATGCCACTATCCGAACGCACCTTCCGTTAACGCAACCTCCGCCGCAGCGAGGGCGTGGCGTCGATAGTGCGCTTCCGGCGGCCGTTCGGCGGCGATGGACGGCCGCCACCGAGCGACAGGACGTTCTTCGCGCGTGCCGCCGGAAGCGCACTATCGACGGCGCGCCCTCGCGGCCGACCGCGTAATGGCTAACCGCAAGCCGCTCAGACCGGTCGAATCGAACCGCGTCGCGACCTTATACCCGCTTCGACAGCCACGCCCCCGCGCGATCGAAAGCATCGAGCAAGACCTTGAGCGCAACGAGCGCGCCGACGCGAAGCTGATCGACGAGCGGCAACCCGAAGAACCGATCGACGCGCGGCATCTGCGGACCGAAGAGCCGATGGCGCCGCAGCCGAGCGTCGACCCACGGCACGTGACGCGCAACGATCAGCGCCGCGAGCGCGAGGAACACGAGCCCCGGCAGCACCGGAAGGACGATACCGATCAAGCCGAGCAAGACGAGCGCAGCGACGACGAGCGCTGCGCCGAGCTTCGCAGGGACGGCAGAGGCGCTCGAGCAACGAATCATCGCGTGCACCTCATTCGTAATCGTAGTAGGACCGATGCGCCGCATACCGCGACCGATAGCCGCCGTAACGCCCGTGCTCGAGCTTCGGCTTCAGCGGCGCGAGCAGGAAGTAGAAGATCCACGCGAACCACGACAGGAAGACGATCGCGAGGATCCACGCGAGCTTCTCGCCGCCGGTCGTTCGGTCGGAGCAAAGGATGATGAGGATCGGCAGGAACCAGATGACGAGAAACGCGAGCGGCAGAACGATCGCAAAGAACGCGCCGATCGCCGACGCGAGCAACGGCAACCCGATCACGATCAGGAACAGTATCGCAAGCACGGTAAGGATCTTCATGACGGCTCCGCAGTGGTCGAAATCGCGAATCTCCGGAGCGAGATTGCCAATACCGTGCCAAAGCAGTTTCTATCGGCGAGTCAAAAGGTTATCCTCAAGGCTCCCGAGGCGACCCCGTAGAAGTCGCCGTCCTCTGCCAACGATTGGCGCTTCCCGCCAAAATGGAGCCGCTGATGACCGCTCGGATGACGCCGATCATGACCTACCCGACTCGGGTCGACGCCGATCTCGACCGCATCGCGCTCGAGGCCGAAGGCATTTCGTGTGTCGTGGTCGGCGTCGGCACGGCCTGGGAAGGCGGGATCGAGGGCGTGAAGCTCCTCGTGCCCGAGGATCAGGTCGAACGAGCCCAGGCGGTCCTCGAGCGCAAGTAACCGTCGCCGGCCGCGCAGCCGGTCGACCGCGGATCCCCGGGCCCCGTCCGGTCCTTGAATTTCTCGCACGCGCCCCTAGTGTCGATCCTCGGCCCGGTTTCGCGCTCCCTGCGGGACGGCGGCCGCCAATCAAGTACAACAATCCTAGGAGGACATTGGAGAGCGTCATGGCTACCCAGTTGGTCAGGATCAAGGACAAGCTTCTCGGTGTGTCGCTCGTCGCTGCGCTCCTGCTGACGCATTCGGCCTTCACATCTTCGGCCTTCGCGCGTGACCCGGCCGCCGGCGCAGGCGCATACGAATGGTCGGCCGAGCTCGTGTCGTACGATCGCGAATCCGGCACGGTTACGCTCAAAGCACGCATGGACGCGCGCGCCGATCGATCGGTGTTGCGCGGGCTGTCCGACGGCGACCCGATCACGATCACGTGGACTGGGCTGACGTGGGGCGCGGGCATTGCGTCGATCACCGCCGGCGAATCGACCGGCTCGGCGGACGTGCTCGACATGCAGGCGGAATACGTCGGCACGGAGATGGACGACATCTATCTCGTCTTCCGCGTGCCTGTGCCCGAAGGCTCCGCCGCGAAGCTGCAGTCGCTGCAGCCGGGCGCTTGGATCACTGCGACGACGGCTCATGACGCCGTCGGAGTCGCGCAGGCCGTCAGCGCGATTCGGCCGTACAACGAAGTCGGCTGACCGAGATCGTCTGAACCCACGAGCTCGTCGTCGCCGGATCGGCACGATCCGAGCGACTCCGACACGCGGCCGGCGGCGTGCCGACAGGCATGTCGCCGGCCGCGCCGCTTTGAGCCGCTATGGCCGCTATGGCCGCTCTGGCCGCGCTCTGGGCCGTGTGAGCCTCGATGTGCTATACAAGACGGACTCGCTCGCGGGACACCCGCGTGTGCAGTACCGTTCTTACGTGCCGTTTGCCTGACCGGGGGAGAGACAGGTGGGCCCTTCCGAGAATACGACGCGGCGAAGAGCCGCGCGCCTTGCCTCCGTCCTGACCGCCGCCGCGCTCGTCGGCGTCACCGCCGCGCACGCGCACCACGGCTTCGGACGCTTCGACCGCTCGAAGGAAGTCGAATTCACCGGAACGATTACCGGGATCGATTTCGTCAACCCGCATTCGTACCTGTACTTCGACACCGTCGATGAGACCGGCGAGACGCGCTCGATGCGCTGCGAGATGCGGGCTGCGACCTTGTTGCGGCGCTCCGGCTGGTCCGAGGAGATGTTCGTGATCGGCGCCGCCGCGAATGTCTACGGCTTCGGTCATCGCGACGACCCGAACGCGTGCTACCTCGAGGACATCAAGATCGGCGAGACGCTCGAGATCAATCGCAACGATCAGCTCGAGCATCGCACGACGAGCGACCTTCGCAACCGCCCGCTGCGACTCGCGTCCGGCGAGCTGAACCTCTCGGGCGACTGGGCGCAGGAACAGTACGTGATCGCGGTGCCGCCGAACGGACCCGGCAATCTCGTTCCGAAGAGCATGATCGAGGACGTCGAAGCGGGCAGGATCGCGATGGAGGACGTGCCGCCGTCGGGCTGGGGCCCGCGGCCCGTGACGCTGACCGCGCGCGGGCAGGCCGAGGCGGACGCGTTCCGAATGTGGTCGCCGGAGGACAATCCGCGCCTGCGCTGCGAGCCGACGAGCATCCTGTTCGACTGGGTCTTCGACGGCGCAGTGAACCGGATCACGCAGCAAGGGGACCGCATCCTGATCAACTACGGCCTCTACAGCTTCGAGCGCGTAATCCACATGAACATGGACGCGCATCCCGACGACGTTTCGCCGAGCTACTCGGGACACTCGATCGGCCGTTGGGAAGGCGACGTGCTCGTCGTCGATACGATCGGCTTCGAGCCCGGCGTCATCGCGCCGCCGGTCAAGCACAGCGACCAGCTGCACGTCGTCGAGCGCTTCTCGCTGAATCCGGACACATTGGAGCTGCGGCGGGACTATGTCGCCGACGATCCGGTCTACTTCGAGGGCCAATACGTCGGATACGACATCGTGCTGCCGTCGGACGTAACGTACGTCGCGCATCCATGCAGCGAGCTCGCGCCGGAGTTCATCCCGGAGGAATCCGCACTTAGGTAGCCGCGGGTCGGTCTCTCGAGTCATTCCTCCGGTGCAGCTTCCGCGAACTCATCCGTCAGCGATCCGCGGCAGCGGGCGACCCTCGCTGGAAGCACAGCGGTCCGCGCCGCGACACTCGGCATGACCGGCATTGGCAAACGCCGAGGCGGGCTGTTATCTTCGCTCGTCGACCTCGCTTCGGCTGACAAGTATTCCTACATAGGAGCGAGCACCCAATGTCTCCCCCCGTCGCGGACGTAGAGACGTCGTCGGGCACTGCGGCGTTGGCGGCCGCGACGCCGCTCGACGGCCTGCCGGCGCCGGCTTACGTATGCGATCACGAAGGGCGCATCATCCGCTACAACGAGCGGGCGGCAGCGCTGTGGGGCCGACGGCCGATGCTGAACGACGTCCGCGACCGCTTCTCCGGCGCTGCGACGTTGCTTTCACCGGACGGCTCGCCGCTTCCGCGCGACCGCTCGCCGACCGCCCTCGCGCTCGCCGATGCGGTTCCATACGAGGGCTGCGAGGTGATGATCGTGCGCCCCGACGGCAGCCGGCGCACGGTGCTGTTCTACGTCACGCCGATCGTCGCCGCGGCGACGCCCGACGCAAAGCTCGACTCGCCGCAAGCCGACTCGCCACAAGCCGATTCGCCGCAGGTCGATGCGCCGCACACCGGTCGGCCGAGCACGGTCGTCGGCGCGACGACGATTCTGATCGACGTCACGGATCGCGAAGCCGACTATCGCGAGGCGCAAGCGGCGCTGCGCGAGAGCGAGGCGAACTTCCGCGGCTTCTTCGATAGCGCCGCGTTCGGCGCATTGCAGGTGAATTCGGCGGGGCGCATCGTCCGCGTCAACGACCGCTACTGCGAGATCACGGGCTACAGCCGCGAAGAGCTGATGCAGATGAGCCCGTTCGATCTCGATCATCCGGACGATCGGCAGGAAGATACCGAGCGCGTGCTGAAGGCGCTCGCGGATCCGGCAGGCGGCTACCAGGCCGAGAAGCGCTACATCTGCAAGGACGGCTCGATGCGCTGGGTGCACGTCGCCGCGAACATCCTGCGCGACGAGCAGGGGCGGCCTCTGCAGACGGCCGCCGTCGTCCTCGACATCGAGGAGCGCAAGCGTTTCGAGGAAGCGCTGCAGCTCGCGGACCGGATGAAGGACGAGTTCCTTGCGACGCTCGCGCACGAGCTGCGCAATCCGCTCGCACCGCTGACGAGCGCCGCCGAGCTGCTGCGCGACCCGGCGCACGACAACGAGTGGTGCAAGAACGTGATCGACCGTCAGGTGCGTCATTTGACGCGCCTGATCGACGACCTGCTCGACGTGTCGCGCATCACACGCGACAAGCTCGAGCTGCGCAAGGAGCGCGTCGAGCTCTCCGACGTGATCAACGGCGCGCTCGAAGCGAGCCTGCCGATGCTCGAGCACTGCGAGCAAACGGTGCTGACATCGTTGCCGACCGAGCCGATCTACCTCGACGGCGATCCGATCAGACTGACTCAGGTCTTCACGAACCTGCTGACGAACGCCGCGAAGTTCACGCACGGCCCGGGCACCGTGCGCGTCAGCGTCAAGCACGAGCCGGGAAACGTCTGGGTCAGCGTCGAGGACAGCGGCATCGGCATCGCGAGCGAGGATCTGCCGCGGATCTTCGACAAGTTCTATCAAGGGACCGGGAACGGCGAGCGCTTCCTCGACGGTCTCGGTATCGGACTGTCGCTCGTGCAGCGGCTCGTCGTGCTGCACGGCGGCGACGTCGAGGCGCGCAGCACCGGCATCGGCGAAGGCAGCGAGTTCATCGTGCGGCTGCCGCTCGCAAGCCAGGTTTCGGCGGCGGCGCAGCTTTCGGCTTCGCCGCTGTCGCAGGCGGACAAGAAACGCATCCTGATCGTCGACGACAACGTCGACGGCGCGGACGCGCTCGGCCGTCTGTTGACCTTGATGGGTCAGCAGACCGCGACCGAGTACGACGGCCAGTCGGCGTTGCAGCGCGCGGCCGAGTTCGATCCCGACGTCGTGCTGCTCGATCTCGGCATGCCGGGCATGGACGGCTTCGAGGTGTGCAGAACGCTGCGCCGCCGCTGCGGCAACGGACGTCCGAAGATCGTCGCGCTGACCGGCTGGGGCCGCAAAGAGGATCTTGCACGGACGAAGGAAGCCGGGTTCGACGCTCACCTCGTGAAGCCGATCGACCGGGCCCGGCTCTCGCAGCTGCTCGCCGAGGTCGAAACCGCTTCGGCGCTGGCCTGACAGGTCAGGTCCGCACGAGCCCGTGCAGAAGAGGCGCGGCGCGGCTCTCCGGAAACACGTCCGTCTCGAGCGCGCGCTCCGGGACGCCGAGATGCTCGCCGAGCACGCCTTTCAGCACAGAGCGCAAATCGAGCGTCGGCGCAAGGTCGCGCCCTTCGTAGAGCGCGCTCGGCGCAAGTCCCGGCCAGTCGGCGATGACCCGTCCGCCGGCGACGGCGCCGCCGAGCAGGAACGCGGCGCCGGCCGTGCCGTGATCGGTGCCGCGGCTGCCGTTCGCCTCGGCCGTGCGCCCGAACTCCGTCGCGACGAGCACGACCGTGCGCTCCCACGCGGGACCGAGCCCGCGCTTCAGCTCTCGCAACGCGGTGTCGAGCGCCTCGAGTCGCGCCGCCAGCGGACCGCGCGCGCCGCCTTCGTTCGCGTGCGTGTCCCAGCCGGTCGTGTCGAAGACCGCAACCGATGGGCCGTCGTCGTCGCGCAGGAAGCGCGCGGCCGCGGTCACGGTCTCGAGCAGCTCGGCGCGTCGCCCGGGCGCGCCGCCGCCGTCCATCGACGCCGGAACCTGCGACTTCAACGCGAGCGCGTCCGCGAGCCGGCGCGACAGCAGCTCGTCGCCGGCATAAAGGTCCGATATCCGCGCGACCGTGTCCGAATCGAGCGGCGGCAGTCGCGACGGCGACCACGACACGACCTCGGCCGGTCCGCGCAGCACGAGCGGCACGTTCTGACCGAGGGCGACGCCGCGGCGCTGCGCGTTCGCGAGCTGCGCGGACCGAGGCAGCGCCGCGAGCGCGCGGTTCAGCCAGCCGGTCCGGTCCGCATGCGGCGCCGGGAAGCCGCTTTCGAGCACGTCCTGCGCATCGAAGTGAGAGCGCTCCCGATACGGCGTCGCGACGGCGTGCAGCACGGCCAGCTCGCCGTCCGCGTACGCCTCGTGCAGGAACGCGAGGCTCGGGTGCAGACCGAAGCGGCCGTCGAGATCGAGCGCGCCGCCGTCGCGGCCCGGAGCCGCGATCGCGATCTGCCGGCGCAGCCGCGCGTAGTCGGGATCGGCATACGGCGGCACCGCCGACAGGCCGTCGAGCCCGCCGCGCAGCAACGCCAGCACGAAGCGCGCATCCGTGTCGCCGGCCGCGGCGAACGCGACGCGCGAGCAAAGCACGGCACCGCCCGTCAGAGCGGCGCTCCGCAGTACATCCCGTCGGCTCAGCTTCGCCATCTCGAATCTCCCGATCGCCAATCCTTTGTGTGCGTCTGCATCGATCTCATCAGCGCCGCATGAACTCGGGCGCGGCGAGCAGCAATGTCAGGGCCTGCTCCGCGGTCGCCGCGAGCTCGATCGCGCGCAGCGTCGTCGCGGACAACGTGCCGCCCAAGAGCTGCGGCGCGAGCGTCGCCGCGCGGCGGCGCGAGCCGATGCGCGCACCGAGCGCGGCGGCCCATTCGATGCGCGCGAGAAGCGCCGACGCGCCGTCCCAGCTGCTGCTTAGATCGGGCCAGCCTGCCGGGGAGCCGGGCGCGTACGTTTTCTGGCCGAGCGTCTCGAACGCCGCTATCTCGCGAGGGCGGCCCGTCGTGGGGATTTCGAGCCCACGGTACGTCGAGATCACGTAGTCGTTCGGCGTCTTGAACTTTGCGAGCGGCTCGCGCCACGCCTCGGCCGCGTCGATCAGCGCCGCGTAGACGCTCGGCAGGTCTCCGTCCGATTCGACGAACGCGCGCTCGATGCGCGCGACCGCGGCATCGGCCGGCTCGTCCGCGATGAAGTGCCGCGCAAGCTTCGTCGCAACGAAGCGGGCCGTCGACGGATGCGCTGCCAGATCGCGCAGCACGGCTTCACCCTGCGCCTCGCCGCTATCCGGATAGCGTTTGCCGAGCACTTCCTTCGCGCCGGGCTCGTGCAGCGCGGGCCGGAAGCGAAACGCTCCGGGCTCGCCGAGATCCGCGCCTAGCCGTTCGAGAACGACTCGCGGCATGCGGCCGGTGCCGCCGATCGACCAGCCGGTCAATACCTCGGCCAGCCGAATCACGTCGTCCTGGCCGTAGGGACCGTCGACGCCGAGCGTATGCAGCTCGAGAATCTCGCGCGCGAGGTTCTCGTTCAGTCCGGGCGGGCGTGCTTTGCGCCGCGCCGCGAGGTACGTCGCGACCGGCGAGCCGGGCCCGACCGACAGATAGTTGTCGAGATAGAGCAACATCGCCGGATGCCGCTCGACCGCGAGCAGCATGTCGACGAATCGCCCGAGCACGTGCGGCCGGATCGCTTCGCGCTCGAGCGCGCCGGCGACGCCGACCACGGCAAGCTTGTCGACGGAGACGGCGAAGTGATTCGTCCAGAAGTGCGTCAGGCGCTCGACGAACGGCCTGTCCGTCGCGACCGCGCTCGCGAACCGGGCGGCGACTTCCGCCGAGTAGACCCTGCGATACTCCTGAAGAGCCGCCGCGAAACGCTCGGCAGGCGGAGCGTCGTCGGCCGGGCCGAATGCGGCCGACAGAATCTGCGCGGAGCTCGGGAGATCCGCTCCCCGCAGCAGCGGCGGAGGCCCTTCGATCTGCTCGCGCAGCCAGCCGCGCGGATCGGTGCCGATGCGGTCGAGCTCCCCAGGCCGCGCGCCGAGCCCGTAGCGGTTAGCGGCGATCGCGGCGGCGATGCGGTCTTCCATGGCGCGCTCCCATCCGGGCCCGCGGCCCGGTTTCATGGGGTACAACGGTTGCAGGCTCATCCGGTTGACCCTGCCGACCGTGCTCGGGTCGAGCCCCGAACTTCGCCCGTCGCGCGCCCGGCGTCAACCCGGCCTCGTCCCGTTCGTTATGCTTCACGAGCGGCGGAGAACGGAGCGGACGTGAAGGCCTGCGAAGACATCGACGGCGTCGTGACGGCGTCCGATGACGCAGAAGCGCAAGCGAGCACGCGCCTCGAGCTCGAGCGCTTCCTGCGCGACGTCGAGGTACGCGCTTACCGAATTGCGCTGCTCGGGCTGCGTGATCGCGACGATGCGCTCGATGCGGTGCAGGACGCGATGTGGCGGCTCGTGCACCGCTACGCCGACCGGCCGCGCGGCGAATGGCGGCCGCTGTTCTATCGGATCCTGCAAAACAGGGTGCGGGACATTCAGCGCCGCCGGCGCTTTCGCTCCGGCATTCTCGCAATCTTCGCGGGTCGCGACGCGGGAGACGCGCACGTCGAGGACACGCCCGCGCCGGCGCACGTCGATCCGCTCGAGCAGGCCTCCGCCGGCAATGCGATGCGCGCGCTCGAGGACGCGCTCGCGAGCCTGCCGACGCGGCAGCGCGAAGCCTTCGTGCTGCGCTGCCTCGAGGGGCTCGACACCGCCGAGACCGCGGCGGCGATGGGCTGTACCGAAGGCAGCGTGAAGACCCATTACTCGCGCGCCGTGCATCGCCTGCGGACGTTGCTCGGCGCGCACCTCGGGGGCGACTAGATGAACGATCAGCACTCGACACACGATTCGGCCGGCGGCGCGCTCGAGCGTTTCGCGAGAGACGCGTTCGCGGAAGAGATCGGACGCACCGACGCCGCCGCGCGAGCGCACCTCGCCGCGAGCAGGAAGCTCGCGCTCGACGCGCTGTCGACGCGCGGCGCGCGGCTCCGATCGCCCGACCGGACCCTTCGCGGCGCACCCGCGTGGGCCGCCGCCGGCATTGCGGCCGCCGTCGTCGCCGCGCTCGTGATCGGGCTGCAGCCCGGCGCGCAGCGCACGGCCTCGGACTCGGACCCGGGCCTCGTCGCCGACATGGCGGCTTCCCGCACACGCGGCGCGGACGACCTCGAGCTCCCCGCCGCGGCCGACGCGCTCGCGTGGCCGACGGACCTCGTGCTCGTCGCGAGCGACGACCCGGACGTGCTCGACGTGCTCGCGGACGATCTCGAGTTCTACGCCTGGCTCGAGAATCAGCCCGAGCTCGCTTCGATCGGAGACCGACGATGACCTCGATCGCGAAGACGCTCCCGAAGCCGCTGCGCGTGCTCGCCCTCGTCGTGCTGCTCGCCGCGAGCGCGGCGCGCGCGGACGGCATCGCGTGGTCGGAGCTCAGCGACGCGCAGCGACGCGTGCTGGCCGGACAGGAATCACGCTGGGCCGAGCTGCCGCCGGACCGGCAGGAGCAGCTCGCATCGTTCGCCGAGCGCTGGCTCGCGATGACGCCGCGGGAGCGCGGCGCGTTGCGCGCGCAGCTGCAGCGCTGGCGGACCCTCGACACCGACCGCCAACAGCTGCTTCTCGAGCGATACCGCACGTTCGAGCGGCTGCCGCCGGCGGAGCGGCAACGCGTGCTCGACGTCTACCGCCGCTTCAGCGCGCTGCCGCCCGAGCAGCGTGCGGAGCTGCGGCAGCGTTTCCAGAACCTTCCGGCGGAGCAGCGCGGCGCGCTGCGCGAGCGCGTGCTGAATCCCGCGGCGCCGAATGGCCCGGCCCGGCGCGGGAACGGACGCAGGGACGCGGAAGACAGCGCCGGGGAATAGCCCCGGCCGATTGGGTTGCGGACAGCGCCGCGGATTCGCGCTGCACATCGTTATGACTCCCCCGCCCGGAATGGACGGACGCAGAGCGCATCACGCGGGCGCCGCGATCGCCCCGCGATACCCGCCGCTGCAAAGCAGTGCCATACTCGCAGGAAAAGAACGTTCGGGGGACCCGCCATGCGTCGAATCGAGACGCCGCTCGCCGCCCTTGCGGCTGCAAGCACCACGCTCCTCGCCGGCTTCTGCGGCGGATCGGCTCTCGCGCAGACGCCCGCCGCGGATTCGGGCGCCGTGCCGGCCGAGGCGACGGCGGCCGCGTATGTCGATCCGAGCTGGAAGGCGCCGCGCACGTCGTGGGGCGACCCGAGCCTCGAAGGCGTCTGGAGCACGGACGACCTGCGAAGCGTGCCGCTGAATCGTCCCGAGCGCTTCGGCACCCGCGAGCGCCTGACGCCGGAGGAGTTCGCCGAGCGTTTCAGCGCGGATCAGAGCGGCCGCGACGTCGCCGCGCAGGGCTCGTTCCTGCAGCACGAATGGGGCGTGCGGACGTTCGGCTATACGTCACTCGTCATCGATCCGCCGAACGGTCGCATGCCGCCGCAGACGCCGGCCGGCGAGGCGCTGTCCGCGTCGCGCAGCCGCGGCACGTACGGCCCCGGCCCGTTCGACGATTTCTCGGACTTCACGTTGTACGACCGCTGCATCACGCGCGGCGTGCTCGGCTCGATCCTGCCCGTGATCTACGGAAACGGCTTACGGATTGCGCAGCATCCCGGCGCGGTCGCGATCAGCTACGAGATGATCCGCGACACGCGCATCATTCCGCTCGACGAGCGCGCACCTCTCGACCCTGCGATCCGGCAATACATGGGCAGCGCCCGCGGGCACTTCGACGGCGACACGCTGGTCGTCGAGACGACGAACTTCACGGACAAGACGAACATCGGCACGAACGGCAACGGCGCGGCGAACAGCGAGGCGATGAGGCTGACGGAGCGCTTCCGGCGCGTCGATCCCGAGATGATCGAGTACATCGCGACGATCGACGACCCGGTCGCGTTCACCGCGCCGTTCACGCTGCGCCTGATGCTGACGACGCAGCCGGACTATCGCGTCTACGAATACTCCTGTCACGAAGGCAACGGCGCCGTGCGCAACGCGCTGAGCGGCGAGCGCGTCTACGAGCAGCAGGTCGCGGACGCGATCGCAAACGGGCAGCCGATACCCGCGCGAGCGACGGAGCACAATCAGATTCGCAACGGCTTCGGCGACGACGTCGTGCCGTTCAACATCAACGCCGGAGAGTAACGCGCGCCGGCACCCTACTCGTCGGGACCGCGCGGATCCTCGTCGCCCGCGCGGCGCGGCTGCGCGGCGTCCGCCTGCGACCGCCTGATCAGCTCGCCGACCATGCGGCCCGCGCCGACCACTTGCCGCCACGACTGACGCCAGCCGTCGTCGCGGATCGACTCGCGCAGCACGCGTACCCAGCGCGCGCGTTGCGCGTCGGCCGCGAGCGCCTCGAGACGCACCCACAGAACCTCGAGGTTGTACGGCGGCGTCGAGTCGAGCCGCATCGGGACGATCGTCTCGATCGGCACGACGAGGTCGCCGGCGATCGCCTCGAGCGCGCTACGGATCGACTGCTCCTTCGGCCGGCTCGGCGTATCGACGTTGTACGGCGGCGCCCACTCGCGCGCCGGCGCAAGGCGATCGATGTGACTCGCGACGACGATCACCGGCGGCATCTTGCGGGCCGGGTCCGCTGCGAAACGCGCGCGGATCGCATCGAGCGCGGCTCGATCGAGCGCGCGATCGGCACGGTGCGCCGGCACGACCCAGACGATCAGATCGCACGAGAACGCGCGCTTCACGAACTCCGCGACGCCGTCCTGATCGTCGATGCCCGGCGAATCGATCAGGTACGCGGGCGGCAAGCCCTCCTGGCGGAGCTCGTAGCCCTCGAAGCCCGCCGTCAACGGCAGCACGTCGACGCCGGCGCGCAGCTGACCGAGCAGCCGATTGACGAGGGTCGACTTGCCGGCCTTCGTCTGCCCGGCGATCAGCAGCCGCAGCGAGCCGGGCGGTGCGGCCGGCGCGGCGACATCGCCCAGGCCTTCGTGCGCCGCGGCCGTCGCCATCTGTCTCGCGTCGACTCGCATGCGTCCCGAGTACAGCTCGATCGCCGCGCGGCCGACCTCCTCGATCCATAGCCGGACGATGCGCCGCCTGACGTTGACCTGCAGGCTATCGAACAGATCGCCAACGAGATGATCCCGGATCTCGGCGACGACCGCGTGCAGCGGGCTCACGGCCCGCGCGATCCGCACGAGCGTATAAAGCTTCAGGCCGTGCTTGTAGCTCGCGGTCACGAGCGGCCGATAGCCCCAAGCCCGCATCACCGGCCCGACCTTCAGCCGATGAGACAGCGGCACGTGCTCGAGCAGCACGAGCCGCAGGCGCGCGCTGACCCGCTCGCTGAGCAGCAGCAGCTCGGGCAACGTGAACTCGAGCGCGGGCTCCTTGCGCGCCGGATGATAGTGGTGCGCGACGCCTTCGATCGCGCGCTGCGCGACGGCGAGCATCGTGCGGTGGCTCTCGAGCTCGGTGCCGTCGGCCTCGGCGCTCAGCTTGCGCACCGTCTCCCACGCGGCGAGCTCGTGCGGGGCCCACGTCGGATCCGGCTGCGTCAGCGCCGGTCGGCCGGGCGACAAGGTCGGCGCCTGCTTGCGCGGCCGGTGCCGGAAGTGCAGCGCGGACCAGACGATCAACGCGAGCGACATCGCGCCGAGCAGCCACCAGATCAGCCAGCCCCGCTGCCACAACCACGTGATGCCGGCGCCGAACAGCACGAGCACCGGGATCGCGAGCAGGATGACGGATCCGATCTCGACCCACCAGCGCGCAACGAATCGGCGTCCGGCTTTCGGGCGATCCGGCGCTTGCGGCCCGGGCGACGCAGATTGCGGATCGGCGCTCGGCTCGCCCGTCTTCCGGTCGCCGCCGTCGATCCGATCTCCGCTCATTTCGGCGCTCCGGCTTTGCGCACCATGTCGAGCGCCTCCTTCAGCGACTCGCGGTAGATGCGCCTGACTTCCTCGACGTCGCTATCGCGCGAGCGCGCTGAAGTCGCGAGGTAGTACGACGCCGCGCGGCCGAGCGCATACGTGACGGAAAAGCTCGTCGCGCCCGCCGCAGCCGCGCCGACGGTCTGGCCGTATACGGGGATCAGCTTCGCGAGCTGGCGCAGCCCGAGGCTCATGCCGAGTCCGATCGCGGTGCCGGTGCCGAGCGACGCGCCGAAGCGGCGCAGCGTATCGCGATCCCATTTGAGCCCGTGGATCCGGCCGAGGCTGTGCAGCATCTTGCCCTGGATCGTCGGCACGGTGACGAGCCCGACCATCGGCACGACGTCTGCGGCCGCCGCGGCAAGCGCATAGCCGAGCACGTGCGGCCGCGTGCGCTCGAGCATCCGCCCGGCGTCGCTACCGGTCAGCGCGCGCAGGATCACGTCCATGCCGGCGGAGCCCGCATGCTCGAGCGCCTCGAGCAGCGCGTCGAGCCCGTACAGCGGATCGTTGTAGCCCTCCTCGGGCCGCGTGAAGTCGATCGGCACCGTGTGGACCGCGCCGGTGCCGGGCAACGATCGGAACGCGGCCGCCTGCTTGTCGAGTGCGCGGCGCAGGTCCGCGAGCTCGGGCGCCGTCGCGAGCTGGTCGTACGGCAGATGGTCCGCGCCTTCCGGATACGCTTCGTGCAGCCACGTGAGCGCGACGACGATCGCCCAGTCGGGATGGCGCTCGCGCACGGCGCGCAGCACGCGCAGGATTTCGCCCTGTTGCGTGTCCATCGCCCGCACGACGGCCAGCACGACATGCGCGCGGCTTTCGAGCTGCGCGAGGTCCTCGGTCGGGTCATAGCCCACCTCGCCGAGCCCGCTGCTGTCGAGAAAGCGAATGACCGGCACGTCTTGCGGATAGTCGAACACGCGTGCGGTACGCGTGCACGGCTTGAAGCCGACGCCGATCTCGGCATCCGGATGCCCGGTGATCGCGTGCACGATCGACGTCTTCCCGGACTGCACTTTGCCGAGCATCCAGACGACCGGCGCGCGCTCGCGCGCAAGATCGCCGATCTGGCGCTGCTCGTGCGGGTCCGGCTCGGGATTCAGGACGACCCGCCTAATGGTGCGCCACGCGCGGCTGAAGCGATCGCCGGCCATGAAGGTCACGCCGCTATTTTACGAGTCCGCTCGAGCGTGCGGCGCGTTCGCGGCGGATGCGACGCTCGGCCCGCTGCTCGCACGGTCCCCGCGCCGGCCGATGCTCGCGACGTCGATCCGGTGCTCCGCGGCCGCGCTCTCGCGGACCGCATGCTCGAGCTCCGCGCGGCGCCGGCGCTTCGCGTCGAGCAGCCAGTGCGGGCAGCGCTGGCGGTCCGCATAGAGATTTTCGCAGTCGTCGCAGCGCACGCATTCGGTGACGACGATCTTGCGGTCGCGTATCGCGCCCCATTCGCACGCGTTCTCGCAAAGCTTGCACTGCGTGCATTCGGACCAGCGCTTGATCCGGAACGCGGACAACGTCGACACGAGCCCGAGCGCGGCGCCGACCGGGCAGAAGAAGCGGCAATAGAGGTTACGGACGAAGATGCTCGCGACGAGAAGCGCGCCGAGACCGATCCACAGCAACGTCGAGGCCTGGAACGTGAACATCCAGAACGGCTCGATGTAGCGGTAGAACGCGATCTCGCGCGTCAGCAGGAAGTAGCCGATCGCGCCCGCAAGGATCGCGTACTTGATGTAGCTCGCGCGGCGCTCGAGCGCCGGCGGAATTTCGATCTGCCATCTTCTCGGCACTACGGCGTCGATCAGCTGCGTCAGCGCGCCGAACGCGCAGATCCTGCCGCAATAGAGCCGCCCCCATAGCAAGGTCGCGGCGACGGCGAACAATGCGAACGCGTACCACGCCATGCTGTACGAGAAGATCGGCAAGTTCGCAGTCAGCGCGCCGAAGATATTCGTGATCGACAGAAGCTGACTCTTGTACACGCCGAGGTACAGCACCGACAGCACGAGCGTCGCGTACTTCAGCGCGACGCTGCGGCGCGAAAAGCCGAACATCGCGAACGCGGCGAACGCCGCGAACAGCAGGATATCGGGCGCTTGATCGCGCGCGAGCTCGAGCAGGGTCGGCTCGGCCTCGTCGAGATCGTCGAAGCCCCACGGATCGTCGTCCTGAGCGCGGCCAGCGAGCGGAGCGACGAAGAGCGCTGCGGCGAGCACGGGCCGCACTGTGCGCCCCAGCTCGAGAAAGCGGTGACCCGTGTGCGCGGCGCTCATTGCTCGGGCGGCGTCAGGTACGCGCGCGCGATGCGCCGCGCACTATTGCGCACTGCGCGGCTCGCGCTCGTGACCGTGACGGTCGCGCGGGAAATGGCGTCGATATCCTCGCCGACACGAAACCGGTCGCGGATGCTCTTCTGCTCGAACTGCACGGGCCACTCGGGGAGATCCACCGAGAAGTAGCCGTACGGCTCGCGATGCTCGACGACGATCACGCCGGTCAGCACGCCGGACGTATCCATCCCGACGAGCATCTTGATCGGCCCGTCGTAGGCGCGCTCGAGCGGCTCGAGCTCGGTCGTCCAAAACGCAAGACCGAGCAGCGGCGCTTCGCCGTTTGTGTCGGCCGGGCCGAACGCCTTGAAGTGCGGCGGGCTGCCTTCCTTCGGCGAGAAGCTCGCGGCGTCCGGAAACAGACGCTCCAGCTGGGCACGCAGCGTCGGATCGTCGATCGATTGACTTTGGACCGTCGCCGACGCGACGAGGGCGAACACGACGGCGAGCAATCCGAATCGCAAGGCGGGCTCCCTCCTCTTTCGCTCGATTATTGCGAGCCCGAGCGCCGGCGGTCAATTTGGCGCGAGCGAGCTCGGGAAGCCAGACGAGACGGGTTCGCACGTTCGCCCCGTCCGGCTTGGAGAATTCGCTCCCGCCGTGGTAAGTATTCACGCAGGCGAGAAAAAGCGGCGAGTATCGGATCGTGCGAAAAGGCCGGACGAAAATATCATCGATGCGCGGCTCGGCCGTGCTTATGTCGCTCGCGCTCGGCGCCGGATTCGGCGCCGTGGGCAACGACGCAACCGCGCAGACGTCGGCCCTCGAGCGCACGCTTCGGGCCGCGACGCGCGTCGACTGCCGGTTCACCGCGCTCGCGACCGGCGACTGGGACGGTGCCGCCGCGAAGGCCGCTGTCACCGAGGTCGATCATTCCGCGGCGTTCTTCGACATCGATGTCGACGGAGGCACCGCAGAGGCCGAGGGCGCATACGGCGCGACGTTCATTGTCGTGCGCTACGCGAACGGCTACCTGCATTTCATGCAGATGAGCGACGGCGGCCCGCTGTATCTGACGACCGTGCTCGCGCAGCCGTCCGCCGACGGCCGCTTCAAGGCGATGCAGACGCGTCACGAATACTCGCGGACGATGCTGCCCGGCTTCACGTCGCGTCCCGAGATGTACGTCGGCGACTGCGAGGTCACGAGCGGCTAGACGTACGCGTCCGCTCGCCGGTCAACGCCCGCTCGCGTCCGCGCGGCCCGCATAGAGCGCAGCGAGCCGTGCGATGTCTCCGGCCGACAATCCCGATTCGTTTGCGATGTCGTCGCGCGTCGCGAGCCGCTCTCGGTACCGGCCGAAGAACTGCGGAATCGAGCCGCCGTAGCCGAAGAAGTACATGATGTCGTCGAAGTCATCCGTATGCTCGAGCCCGAGCGCATGGCCGAGCTCGTGCACACATGTCAGATAGACAATGCTGTCGCGCAGCAGCGAGTCCTGGCTTGCCGCCGCGGCGATGTCGGGGCCGAGCGCGCGCACGTCCGGCCGCACGAACACTTCGGCGCCGCGGCGCCCGTCGACGAGGATCGGGCGCATCTCGCCGTACTGCCCGCCGCTCGCCTGCACGAAGTAAATCCTGATCAGCGCATCGTCCTCGCCGGACTCGACGAGCTCGAGCGCGCCGCCGGACGCCTTCTGCCACGCTTCGAGCGCCCAGACCGCAAGCTCGCGATCCGACTCGACATAGGCCGAGCCCGGCGCGCCGTCGGCGATGTAGTACGAGATCGGCTCGCCGGCGTCTAGCGGGGCGATGAGGCGGAGCTGCGCGTCGGCAGACGGCGGCACGAGCAGGATCGCGGCCGCCGCGACGCCCGCGAGCGCGCACACCGCGCGGCGGCTGAACGGGCGGCTCCGCAACGACGAGCGGCCCCTCGATGACGAACGGCTCGACCCCCCGCTTCGTGATCCGAGCGTACCGCCGAGCCTTCCGTCTGATTCGAGCGAATAGCCGAGCCTTGCGTCTGTCGTCATCATCTCGCGTCAAGCTCCTCCTGTTCGACGAGCTCGCACTTGATCGTCGGCGCTTCGCCGTCGGCCAACACCGTACCGGTTTCGACCTCCGTGCAGACCGGCCGCGAGCGCAAGTACGCGGGCTTGATGTGCGCGAACAATTTCGCCGATTCGCCCGGGTCCGCGCAAACGGACGCGAACGACTTCCCGCCGAAACCGATACCGAACCCGCCCGTCAGCGCGTTGCACAGCTCGGCGAGCGCCCGGCCGACTCGCGTGCGCGCGCTGCCCGGCGACAGCACCGACGGTCCGCGGCCGCGATAACGCTCGGCCGCCTCGAAAATACTCTCCTCCGGCTGTCCCGGCTCCTTCGGCGGCGGCTCGTCGATCACGTCGTCGAGCGAGAACGTCATGTAGCCGCGCTCCCGCTCGCTCTGCTCGCGGAGCTCGTCGAGCGCACGGCGCCATGCTTCCTCGAGCTCGGCTTCCGTCACGGCAAAGCCGCCGGAGGTCTCGTCGGTGCGCGGCTCGTCGACAGCGGAGCGACGCGGCGCGTCGGCCGCGTCTTCGGCCGCGCGCAGGGGCTCGGGCAGCCGGTCCGGCTCGGGAAGTGCTTCCGGCTCGGGCGCTTCGCTCTCCGCGGTTTCGCGCTCTGCATCGGGCGCGGGCTCGGGCGGTGCGGGCGGCTGCGTCTCGGTGGCCGGCGGCCGATCGTCCGGCAACGCTTCCGGCTCCGGGAGCGTTTCACGCTCGGGAAGCGTTGCCGGTGCTGGAGCGGTTGCGCGGTCGGGCATGATTTCGGCAGCAGGCTCGGCCGGCGCGACCATCGGCGTCTCCGCTCGCGAGCGATCCGCGATCGGCAGCTCCGCAAGCCACACGACATCGATTACCCGCGCCTGCTCGCGCTCGGCCGCGTTGAACGAAACCCGGGCCGCGCCGGCGATCACGAGCGCATGCAACGCGAGCGACCCCGCCCACGCGGCGACCAGTGTTTTCTTCCTGTCGCCCGAGCGCGGCATGCGGGCTCACAGCGCGGAGACGAATGCGGGAGCGGCGGGCCTCGTCGTCATCGTTGTTGTGCCGTTCCGGGATAAATACGCTAGACCGGCGCGCGGCGGCGAAGTTCGAGATGCATGCCGTGCCGCCTTGCACTTCCGCTACACTGACGCGCGAGTGGCACGAAGACGATGCGGAGAAGGCCATGGTAACCCAACACGTCACGCGCGCCTTGCTGATCGGCGCGGTGCTCGGCCCGGCGGCAGTGCTCGCGCAACCGGGCTCGGGCGGAGCCGAGCTTTCCGCCGTGCTCGAATGCGCTGCGATCGAGCGCGAGATCCTGCGTCTCGAGTGCTATGACGAGGCCGTCGCGGCGTTGCGCGCCCGGCAGGCGGAGAGCGCGAGCGCAAGGTCGGCCGCGGCTGCGCGGGTCGATACCGAAACGGGCGCGAGCGCGGCTCGGCGCGAAGCCGACGCACCGGCCCGCGAAAACGCCGCGGCGCCGCCGGTCGTCGCGGAGCGCAACCTGCAGGGCGGCGCCGCCGTCCGCGCCGAGCGAAGCGACGCGCCCGATGCGGGCCGCGACGAAGGGGAACGGCAGGTGACGGTGGTCGAGGTACGGACGACGGTTCCCGGCCGCGCGGTATTCGTCACGTCCGACGGCGAAGAGTTCGTGCAAACGAGCGGCCGGCTGAATCTGTACCTGCCGGACGTGCCGTTTCAGGCAAATCTGCGGGCCGGCGCCGTCGGCGGGAGGTTCCTGACGCCGGAAGGCACGCGCAGGAGCATCCGCATCGCGCAGCGCAACTGATCGTCATCCCGCGCTTGGCTTCACGGCCCAGAGCACCAGCGCGTACGCGTAGCGATCGTCGAGCCGCGTGCCTTTCTCGCGGCGCGGCAAGCGCCGGTAGCGCCGCTTCCGCGCGGCGCTCGGCTGTTGCTCGATACCGCTTTCCTGCCGCTCGGCGCCGCTTTCCTGCCGCGCCGCCCCGCCTTCCGGCGGCTCCGCACCGCCGTGCTGCGCCTCGGGCTCGTGCCGGCGCGCGCGGCGTTTCCGGCGCGGGAACCACTTCAGCGGATTCAAGAACTTCTTCGAGCGCCACAGCGAATCGCCGAAAAAGCCGTACTCTTCGATTCCGAGGCGCGTGCAGTGACTTTCGAGCTCGCGCCGCGAGAACGGATACTCCTCGCCGATCGTCCACCTGCCGGTGCGCTCGGTAATCCATTTGTAGAGCCTGTACGGCGGGTTGTATGCGTTCGGCACCGAGATGAACGCGAGCCCGCCGGGCTTCAGCACGGCGAAGTGCGCGGCGATGATCGCGTGCCGGGCATCGCCGGTGAAATGCTCGGCGAGCCCGAACGACATGCTGACGTCGTATTTACCGCGCAGCTCGCTCGGCAGATCGAGCGCGTCCTGCAGCACGAGCTCGACCGGGAGCTCGAGGTTCTCGAACACTTTGCGCGAGCGCTGCAGCGCAATCTCGGAGTAATCGAGGACGGAGACGCGTGCGCCGCGCCCTGCCATCAGCGCCGCGTTCGTGCCTCGGCCCGCGCCGAGCTCGATCACGGCAAGGTCTTCGAAGCTCGAGAAGCGCGACAGGATCTGCGCCTCCATCCGCTGCCAGCGGATCAGCCGCTCTTCCTTCGCGACGGCGTAAAGATCCTTCTCGACGGAAGGCGATCGAGTCCAGACGTCGTCCCAGAGCTGTGCGGTGTTGCGTTGTGCCATGTGCACCCGACTCGTCGATCAGGGTTGAAGCCGTAAGTGATAGTTGAACGCTTCGCCTCGCGCGCGCGCGTTCGCCCAGACGATCAGCATCTCCTCGAGCACGTGCGCGTAGCGCAGCGGCCCGAAGTCGACGACCTCGAGGCCCATGCCTTCGATCAGCTCGGCGATCACGGCCTTCGCGTCCTCGTCGTCTCCGGCGATCGGAATCGTCACCGGGCCGCCCGAGCTTTCGGGATCGATCATCGTTCGATAGTTGAGCGTGTTGAACGCCTTCACGACCCGCGCATCGGGTGCAGCGGCCTGGATCAGCTCGGCGTTCGAGCCTTTGCCGGGCACATCGTGCACGAGCCAGCCGTCGTCGCTGCGGCCGACCCGATTCGTCGGATCGAGGATGATCTTCCCGGAAAGATCGCCGAGCTGCCGGACGACCTCCTCCGCGATGCCGCCCGGCACGGCGAGCACGACGATATCCGCGGCGGCGGCCGCGTCCGCTTGAGCGGCGGCCGTCGCCCCTTCGCCGGTCCGCTCGACGAGCTCGACGACGTCGTCGCGGTCCGGATTGCGCGACCCATAAACGATCGTATGGCCCTGCGCCGCGAACTCGGGGCCGAGGGCGCTCGCGACCTGGCCGGTGCCGATGATCGCGATCGTCTCGGCTGCGGCGATCCCGTGCGCCGCAGCGAGCGCAACGGCGGCAAGCAAAGGGGCAAACAGCTTGTTGAGCATGCGCATGACGAGTGTCCCCGTATTCTTGTGGGCCGCAGGCCGAGCCCGCGACCGCTTGTCGGCGTTGAAGCGTGCGGAGCGCCCATCATACGCCTGCCGGGCCGGTCGCAAACCGCCCGTCCGGCAAGCCGCGCACGCGCGAGATCCCCCTTCTATAATCCGGGGCTCGGGGAGCGCCAATAGAGCGCGGGGAGAGAAAATGACACACAACGGCCACTCGGGCTTCGATCGTAGGACCTTCATTCGCGGCAGCGCGGCTGCCGGAGCCGCTCTCGCGTTCGGCGGGCTGCCGCTGACGGCGCTCGGCCAGGATCGCCGGCTCGCAAGCATCGGCGGCATCGCGAAAACCCACGCTGGACGGGTCCGCGGCCTGCTTCGCGACGGCGTGCATCAGTTCTGGTGCGTGCCGTACGGCGCGCCGACCTGGGGTGCGAACCGCTTCATGCCGCCGCAGCCGCCGGCGCCGTGGTCGGGGGTTAAGGATCACTTCGAGATCACGTTCGCCGCGCCGATCGAGCCGGGCGCCGAGGAGCCGGCGCCCGTAGTCACCGCGTTGAATCGGCATACGCCTGAGAGCGAGGACTGCCTGACGGTGAACGTGTTCACGCCCGGGCTCGACAACAAGGCGCGCCCGGTCATGGTGTGGATGCACGGCGGCGGGTTCTCGGTCGGCTCCGGCAACTACCTGCTGTACGACGGCACGAACCTCGCGAAGAAGGAAGACGTCGTCGTCGTCAGCGTGAACCACAGGCTGAACATCTTCGGGTTCCTGCACCTCGCGGACCTCGGCGGCGAGAAGTGGGCCGGCGCGACGAACGTCGGGATGCAGGATCTCGTCGCGGCGCTCGCGTGGGTCCGCGACAACATCGAGAACTTCGGCGGCGACCCGGACCGCGTGACGATCTTCGGCCAGTCGGGCGGCGGCGGAAAGACGACGACCTTGATGGCGATGCCGTCCGCGCGCGGGCTCTTCCATCGCTCGATCGCGCAAAGCGGCTATGCGTTCCGCGGCCAGACCGCCGACGACGCAACCGCAGGGGCGGAGCAGCTGCTGCGCCGGCTCGGGCTGCGCAACGATCAGCTCGACCGGCTGCAAGCCCTCGACTTCCGGCAAATCCAGGCCGCGTTCTATCAGCAGCCGCGGATCCCGCGTCTCGGCGTCGGGCCGGTGATCGACGGCCGCATCCTTCCCCGCCATCAGTGGGATCCGACCGCGCCGTCGTACTCGGCGGACGTGCCGTTCATCGTCGGCTCGACCGAGACGGAGGACGGCTGGCTCGGGCCGCCCGAGTACGACATGTCGGACGAGGACATGCTCGAGCGGTTCACGGCGCGAATCGCGAACGGCGACGAAGCCGAGGGGCGCCGGCTCGTCGAGCTCTACAAGCGGACCTATCCGGAGCGTCGCAATCAGATGCTATGGCTCACCGCGGATTCGGATAACACGCGGCGCTGGAGCGCGCAGGAGCTCAGCCGCTTGAAGCACGCACAGGGCGGTGCGCCCGCCTATCTCTACTTCTTCGACTGGCACTCGCCGGTGCATAACAACCGGATGGGCGCGTATCACACGCTCGACATTCCGTTCGTGTTCTACAACCTCGATATCGGCGCGTCGATGACCGGGTCCGCGCAGTCGCGCTATGCGCTCGGCCACGTGATGAGCGCGGCGTGGGCCGCGTTCGCGCGTACCGGCAACCCGAACCATGCGGACATGCCGAACTGGCCGGCGTTCGATCCGGAGCGTTATCCGACGATGATGTTCGGCGAAACGGTGCGGGTGCAGAACGATCCCAATCGCGAGACCCGGCTCGCGATCGAGGCGCTGAAGAAGCGCGTGTCCTGACTGCGGCGATTCGTGCCAGGCGAAATCAGTGCCTGGCACGAATTTCCCGGAAAAGCGTGCCTGGCACGAATTTTTGCGAAAAGCGTGCCTGGCACGAATTTTCAGTCGACGGCGAAGACCCAGACGACGCCGCCCTGCGGCACGATCGTCTCCTGGTTGAAGTAGCGGTCGACGTTGCGCTGCGAGCCGACGGCGTCGACGCCCCAGCCCGCCTGCACCGCGACGTACTGCTTGCCGTCGACCTCGTACGTGACCGGCACGCCGAGCACGCCTGAGTTCAGCCGCTGCTGCCACAGGAGCTCGCCGGTCTCGCCGTCGAACGCGCGGAAGTAGCGATCCGCGGTGCCGCCGGTAAACACGAGCCCGCTCGCCGTCGTCAGCACGGGCCCCCAGTTCGCCATCGGCCCGTACTCGTGCGTCCAGACCTGCTCGCCGGTCGAAAGATTCCAGGCCTGCAGCTCGCCGACATGGTCGGCGCCTTCGCGCAGGTTGCCCTGGATGCCGGTGATCCCGGTGAAGCCGCGGCCCGGCACATACTCCGCCTCTTCGCCGGCCATCGTCGTGCACAGGTTGTTGTTCGCCGGCACGAACAGCAGGTTCAAGTTCGGGTTATACGCGGCAGGCGGCCAGTTCTTGCCGCCGTGCAGCGACGGGCAGTAGTTCGCGAGCTTGCCGATCTCGGGCTTCTTGTCCATGTCGTACTCGGGCCGGCCCGTCTGCGGATCGATCGACGTGAACACGTTCTGATAGACGAACGGCCACGCGTCGACGAAGCCGATACCGTCGGCCCGCCGCTCGAGCAGCCACATGTAGCCGTTGCGGCCGGGATGCACGAGCGCCGGAAGCGTGCGCCCATCGCGCTCGAGATCGATCACTAGCGGCGCGTCGACCTCGTCCCAATCCCACGAGCCGTTCCAGTGATACTGGTGATAGCCGCGCAGCTCGCCGGTGTCGGCGTCGATCGCGATTACGGAGTTCGTATACAGGTTGTCGCCCGGCCGGACGTCGCCGGTCCACGGGCCCGGATTGCCGGTGCCCCAATACGTGATGTTCAGCTCCGGATCGTAGGTCCCGGTCAGCCACGCCGGCGCGCCGCCGGTCTGCCACGTATCGCCGGGCCACGTGTCGTTGCCCGGCTCGCCCGGGCCCGGAATCGTGTACGCCTTCCACGCTTCGTCGCCGGTCTCCGCGTCGTAGGCCGCGACGAACCCGCGAATTCCCCGCTCACCGCCCGATACGCCGACCAGCACCTTGCCGCGCACTGCGAGCGGCGCAAGCGTCATGTAGTAGCCGGCGCGGTAGTCGCCGACGGTCTGCTCCCATTCGACGCGCCCGGTCGCCGCATCGAACGCGACGAGCTTCGCGTCGGACGTCGCCATGAACAGCTTGTCGCCGTAGAGCGCCACGCCGCGATTCGTCGGATGCGCGAGCTGGATGTCGGGCGGCATTTGCCGCTGGTACGTCCACAGCACGTCGCCGGTCGCGGCGTCGAGCGCGAGGACGCGGTTCAGCGGGGTTGTCACGAACATCACGCCGTCGTTGACGATCAGCACGCCTTCGTGACCTTCGGTGATGCCGGTCGACACGGTCCACGCGGGGCGAAGCTCGCGGACGTTGTCGCGGTCGATCTGGTCGAGCGGACTGTACCCCCAGCCGTTGTACGTGCGCCGATACATCAGCCAGTTGCCCGGCTCCGGATTCTCGAGCCGCTCGTCGGTGACCGGGCTGTAGCTCTGCACCTGGGCCGAGGCGAGATACGGAACGAGCACGAGCGCGCACGCGGCAGCGCTTCTCTTGACGGCGGCGACCATACGAACCCCCTTGACGATGCGCGGCCGTGGTACCGGCCGCATTGTTGTTTGCAGCGACGAGACTGCCTGCTACCCGAGTATAGCGGAGCGGAGCACGGGCGCCGCGACGCGGCCTCCGGCCGGAGCCGCGCCGGCCGATTTCGTCGAACGCGGCCTCCCCCTGTACCATCGGCGGTTGGCGCGCCTCGACTGCGAGGGCACCGAGCGGCGCCGTATGGAAGCTCTGGGGAGAACATCAGGAATGAACGAGCATAAGAATCGCCTCGCGTTGGCGGTCCGTGCCGCGCTCTTCGCCGCGGCGCCCGTCATCGCATCACCCGCCTGGGCGCAGATGGAGTGCGCGGATCTCGCCGGCCTCGACCTGCCGGATACCGAGATCACGACCGCCGAGCGCGTCACGTCCGGCACGTTCTCGGCGCCCGGGGGGCCGGGCGGCGCGCAGGCGCTCGAGGTCCCGGCGATGTGCCGGGTCGCGGGCGTCGTGTCGCCGGCGATCAAGTTCGAGGTTTGGCTGCCGGAAGGCGACGCATGGAACGGCCGCTTCCAGGCCGTCGGCGGCGGCGGCCTCGCCGGCGTGATCAGCTATGCCGCGATGGCCGACGCGGTGCGCAGCGGCTATGCGTCGGCGTCGACCGATACCGGCCACGAGTCGACGGACACCGAGTGGCTCGGCGACCGCCAGCGGCTCATCGACTACGGCTACCGCGCGATCCACGAGATGACGGTCAAGGCGAAAGCGCTGATCGATGCGCACTACGGAACGGAGCCCGAGTACTCGTACTTCAACGGCTGCTCGACCGGCGGCCGGCAGGGCCTGATGGAAGCGCAGCGGTTCCCGGAGGACTATGACGGCATCATCTCCGGCGCGCCGGTCAACCGCTTCACGCACCTGCATATCGGCCAGCTGTGGACCGCGCACGCGACGCTGAAGAAGCCCGGCGCGGCGTTGACGCCCGACGACTTCTCGCTGGTCATGGGCAAGGCGCTCGAGATGTGCGATGCGAACGACGGCGTCGAGGACGGCATCATCACCGACCCGCGCACGTGCGACTTCGATCCCGGCGTGCTGCAGTGCAAGGCCGGCGAAACCGAAGGCTGCCTCGCGGAACCGAAGATCGAAGCGCTGCGGATGGTCTATCAGGGCGCGGTCAATCCCCGCACCGGCGCGCAGATCTACCCGGGCCTCGAGCCCGGCGGCGAAGGGCCGCAGCCCGGCAATCCGGGCTGGGGAATGCTGATGAACGGGCGCTCGCCGTTCCCGATCGACGAGGCCGTGTTCGGCGGCATGGTCTTCGAGAACGACGATTGGGACTGGCGGACGTTCGACTTCGATCGCGACGTCGAGATCGTCGACGCGAAGCTGTTCGGCGTGCTGAACGCGATCGATCCCGACCTCCGCGACTTCAAGGCCAACGGCGGCAAGCTGATCATGTACCACGGCTGGAACGACCCGGGCGTGATGCCGCAGCAGACGATTGATTACTTCGACAGCCTCATCGACTTCGCAGCAAAGGCGACCGGCGAGGACGGCGCGGCGTTCACGGACGAGTACGTGCGCCTGTTCATGATGCCCGGCATGGGCCACTGCCGCGGCGGCGCGGGGCCCGACCAGGCGGACTTCATGAGCGCGATCGCCGCATGGGTCGAGGAAGATAAGGCGCCGGAGCAGCTGATCGCGAGCAAACGCGAAGGCGGCAACGTGACGATGACGCGCCCGATCTGCCCGCATCCGCAGGTTGCGCAGTACGCGGGCAGCGGCGATCCGAACGATGCGCGCAACTTCCAGTGCGCGCTGCCGGAATGAGCCGCAACGCGTGATCCGCTGATCGCCGCGACAGGGCGCCGGCCTCGCGCCGGCGCCCGCTTCCGCTCCTCCGTACGCTCGCCGCGGCGCTCGCCGCCGACGCCGCCGACGCGCTTGACCCTCACGCCGCGTGAGACCTTATCGTGCGCAGCCTGCGGACACGCGGGGTTATCGACGGCCTTTCGAGGACGAGCGGATGAAGCGATATACGGTCAGCCAGCTCGCGAAGCTTTCCGGCGTCTCGGTACGCACGCTGCATCACTACGACGAGATCGGCCTGCTCGAGCCCGCATACGTCGGCGATAACGGCTACCGCTACTACGAGGAGGAGGAGCTGCTGCGTCTGCAGCAGATCCTGCTGCACCGCGAGCTCGGTTTTGCGCTGAAGGACATCGCGGCCCTTCTCGACGATCCGGGCTTCGATCGGCTCGCGGCGCTCGAGGCGCACAAGGCCCGGCTCGAGGCCGAAGCGGAACGCTATCGCCGCCTCGTCGGCACGATCGACCGCACGATCGCCGACCTCAGGAGGCGCGTCGCGCCGGGAGAAGGAACGATGCAGCACGAGGAACTGTACGAAGGCTTTGCGCCGGAGAAGCAGGAGGAGTACGAGAGCTGGCTGATCGAGCGCTACGGCGGCGGCATGCGCGAGCGCATCGATCGCAGCCGCGCGAAGTACGCGCGGCTTTCGGACGCCGACAAGCAGAAGATCATGGACGAGCTCCGCGAGGTCGAGTCCGATCTCGCCGAGAGCTGCCGCCGCAAGATCCCGGTCGACTCGCCGGCGCTTGCGCCGGTGCTCGAGCGCCACCGCGCGTGGGTCGCGTACATGTGGGATCGGCCGTGCCCTCCGGAGGCGTACGCCGGCCTCGCCGATTTGTATCTGGCGCACCCCGATTTCCGCACGCGTTACGACAGCCTCGAGCCGGGCTTCTGCGAGTATCTGGTTGCGGCGATGAAGGCACACGCGGCGCGCGCGAGCTGACCGAGGCTCCGCGCGGGCGCGCGCACGCGCGGAGCATTGGCGCCGTGGATCGACCGCGGCGCGTGCCGGAGCGCGACACGGCGCTCGGATCGTGGAATCTCGCTACGCGGCGTTCAGCGCGGCGTCCGGATCGCCGCCGAGCAGGCGCACGTACCGGTCGTAGAGCGCGAGGCGCGGCGCGGTGCGCGCCTCGGCGACGAGCGCCTGCACGGCCGGCACCGCATCGACCGCGGCCGCGTAGGCGGCGACGTCGCGCGGCAACTCGACGCCGTACGTTCTGAAGCGCCCGAGCATCGGGAAGTACATCGCGTCGACGATGCCGAAGCGGCCGAACAGGAACGGCCCGCCCGAGCGCGCGAGCGCTTCGGCGATCAGCTCGAACACGCGGTCGATCTCGTCCCGCGCGTCGATGCTCGGCTTGAAGCCCGCGACCCGGCCGAACAGGTGCGACGACAGCTCGCCGCGAATCGCGCGAAAGCCGCCGACCATCTCGCACGAAAGCGCGCGCGCCTGCGCGCGGCGCAGCGGATCTTCCGGCCACAGCCGTGCGTCAGGAAAGCGCTCGGCGACGTACTCGCAAATGGCGAGCGACTCGTGGATCGGCGTGCCGTCGACGTCGAGCACCGGGAACAGGCCGTGAACGCTGCCGAGCTTGCGGCGCTCGGCGCGCGACAACGTGACCTCGGGCTCGTCGGCCTTGCGCGTCATGTGCGGGAGCTCGACGGTTTGCGTCGTGAACTCGGCGCCGGCGTGCGTCAGCACGATCCACGGCCGCATCGACCACGACGAGTACCGCAGGCTCAGAGCTTTGAGAGTGAGTGTCGTCACGCGCGAATTGTAAAGAGCGGCCGGATCTCGCGATAGATGGCGCGCGATAGTTCGCGCGGGACAGATGGCCCGCGCAAGTGTCGCCGCGGAACGGCCGCCGGGCGCCGGATGAGTGCAGCCGGATCAGTGCAGCGCGCTCGCGAGCTTGCGCCGATAGTCCGCGACGAGCTGCGGGTCGCCCGATGCGACGTTGAACAGCGCAACGAGCTGACGCCGCGCTTCGCCGTCGCGCCAGTTCTTGTCGCGGCGCACGATCTCGAGCAGCTGCTCCATCGCGTCGCGATACCGGCCCTGCGCCGCGTAGCCCGACGCGAGCGCGAGCCGCGCCTCGTGATCCGACGCGTCGGCCGCGAGCCGATCGAGCAGCGCGCGCTCGTCGACGGCCCCGCCGCGCGCATAGCCGATCCGAAGACGCACCGCCTCGATCCGGTCGGCGAGCGACGGATCGGACGCCGCTTCCGACAGCGCGTGCTCCGCGGCGTCGAGATCGTTCTGCTCGAGCAGCGCCTCGGCACGCGCGAGCGCTTCCTCGGCCGCGGACGGCAACAGCTGCTGGAAGAACGCGCGTACCTGGCTCTCGGGCTGTGCGCCGACGAACTGCGCGATCGGCCGACCGTCGCGAAACGCGAAGACGTTCGGGATCGAGCGGATATTCAGCGCGCCGGCAATCTCCGGGCTCTCGTCCGAATTGACCTTGACGAGCTTCACGCGGCCCGTGAACTCCGCGGCGACCTTCTCGATGATCGGCCCGAGCGTCCGGCACGGCCCGCACCACGGCGCCCAGAAATCGACGACGACGGGCATCGTCCTCGATGCGTCGAGAACCTCGCGCTGGAACGTGGCGGTCGTGACGTCCATCGGCACTCCTTACGACTCGGCATACGCCGCGGCGGCGGGCGGCGCTCGCTGCGACGAACGGGACGGAACGCGAAAGTATAACGGGCGGGCGCGCGCTCAGTCGTATTCCGTGTACTTGCGCGCGTCGCCTCTGACCCGATCCGCCGGGTACTTCAGCGCGTTCAGCTCGATTTTCTCGTCGGCGGCCTCGAGAAGGTCGACGCCGAGCTTGTCCGCGAGGCGCAGCAGATAGATCAGCACGTCGGCGAGCTCGTGGCGGACCTGCGCGAGCTTCTCGGGATCGAGCGCCGCGCTCTGCTCCTCGGTCAGCCACTGAAAGTGCTCGAGCAGCTCGCCCGCCTCGGCCGCGAGGGCCATCGACAGGTTCTTCGGCGAGTGGAACCGGTCCCAGTCACGTTCCGCGGCGAACGCGCGGATCCTTTCGAGCAGAGCGGCGAGCCGGGCGTCGGTCAAGCGCCTTCCCCGAAGATCAGCTTGCGCAGCTTCTCGAATCGCGCGGGCTTCTGCACGAAGCAGTCGAATCCGGCCCCGCGCCAGTCGACCTCGCTCTCGCGCCGACCGGACAGGCAAATGAAGCGGCAAGCGGCGAGCCCGGCCTTCTGCTTCAGCACCCCGACGAGCTCTTCGCCCGGCATGTCCGGCAAGCCGAGGTCGATGATCGCGACGTCGACGGGCCGCTGCTCGACGATCGCGATTGCCTGCTCCGCGGAGAGCGCGATCTCGGGCTCGCAGCCGGCGGTTTGCAGCAGCAGGCTCAGGAGCGAGCAGCTGTCCTGGTTGTCGTCGACGATCAGAACCCGGCGCTTCGAGCCGGAGGCCCCGCCGCCCGTCGATTCGTCATCGCGCGCGCCGTCGCTCGCCGCACCGTCGTCGCCGGCTCCTTGGCCCGCTCCCGGCGTGCCGAAGCCGTAGACCGAGCGGCGCAATGCGAGGTCCTGCAGCGAAACCTCGCTCGTGTAGTAAGCGATCGTATTCACGAGCGTCGCGCGCGAGAGCGGCTTGCTCAAGTAGTCGTCGCAGCCCGATTCGAGGCAGCGGCGTTCGTCCTGCTTCATCGCATTTGCGGTCAGCGCGATGATCGGGCGATCGAAACCGCGCTTGCGCAGCGCCTTTGCGGCGGCATATCCGTCGAGTACCGGCATTTGCATGTCGAGAACGATGATATCGAAACCCGCACCCGTCGACTCTGCGACGGCAACCTGCTCGAGCGCTTCGCGTCCGTCGGCCGCGAGCACGACCCGAGCGCCCGCTTCCTCGAGCATGTGCTGCGCGAGGTAGCGCATATCGCGGCGATCGTCGACGACGAGCACCGTGCACGACAACGGCCGCAGCTCCGGATACGCGATACGCGCGCTGGCCGGGCCTTCCTCCGGCCGGAAAAGCTCTAGCCCGTTGAGATTACCGGTCGCGATCGTCACCGTGAAGGTGCTCCCGCGCCCGAGCTCGGTGTCGACGGTGACGTCGCCGCCGAGCATGCGGCTCAGCGCGCGGCAGATCGAGAGCCCGAGGCCGCTGCCGCCGAAACGCCGCGTGACCGACGAATCCGCCTGCGTGAACGGCTCGAACAGCCGGTCGAGCGTCTCATCCGGAATGCCGGGCCCCGTATCCGTGATGTCGAACTGCAGCAGCTCCTCGTCCGCCCGCAGCCGCACGCCGATGCGCACGCCGCCGCGATCGGTGAACTTGATCGCATTCTCGACGAGATTGATCAGGACCTGCTTCACCCGCGTCGGATCGGTCTCGACCGTTTCGGGCAGCGGGCTCAGGAACTCGACGTCGAGCGCGAGACCTCTCTCGGCGGCGTGCAGCTTCAGCAGCGCCTGCACGTCGAGGGCGAGGCGGTCGGGCCGAGTGCGCCGGCGATCGAGCTCGAACTTGCCCGCCTCGATGCGCGACAGATCGAGGATGTCGTCGATGATCTCGAGCAGGTAAAGCCCGTTGCTGCGAATCGTATCGAGGCTCTGCAGATTATCGGGGTCGTCGAGCTGGTTCGCGAGAATCTCCGCATAGCCGAGGATTGCCGACATCGGCGTGCGGATCTCGTGGCTCATGTTCGCGAGGAAGTCGCTTTTCGCGCGATCCGCGGCCTCGGCGACCTGCCGAGCCTCGCGCAGCTCGAGCTCGGTCTGCTTCTGATTCGTGATGTCGTGCGCGATGCCGTGCCACACGATTGCGCCGTCCGGCTGCGCGACCGGGCTCGCGTACGATTCGATCCAGACGAGCCCCTTCTTCGGGTGCTGGTAGCGGAACTGCATGTGCCACATCGACATGTCACGCGCGGATTCGATCGTCGCGCTGCGCAACCGCTCGTTATCCTCGTCCGGAATCCGCGCGAACAGCGCACTCGCATCGTGCGCGATCTCCTCGGGATCGATCCCCCACGTATCGCGGACGTTCCGCGCGACATACGGAAACGACGGCGGCTCGTGCTCGTTCGGGCCGACGCGGAACGTGAAGATCGTGCCGGGAGCCGCTTCCGCGATCCGCTGGAGCTGCTCGGCGAGCTGCAAGCGCTCGAAATTGGACTGCTCCGACGCCTTCCGCTCCGTAATATCCTCGAGCGTACCGATCATCCGCACGACGCGTTTGTCCACGAGGAACGTCTGGCGGATATCGCGCACCCAGCGGTAAGCCGAGTCGGCGCCGGGCGCAGTCCGGTACTCGAGGTCGCAATGACCGCCGTGCCCCGCCTCGAGAGCGCTGCGCGTCTCCTCCTCGACGCGCGCACGGTCATCCGGATGGATGCATTCGAGGTATCTGCCGAACGAGATCGGGCCGTCGTCTCGGACGTCGAACAGCTCCTTCCAGCGCGGGCTCGCTAAGATCCGGTCCGCCTGCGGATCGTAATCCCACGTGCCGAGATCGTGTGCCGCCGTCGCGAGACGCAGCCGCTCCTCCGCTTCGCGCAAGGCCTCTTCGCTGCGACGCAGATGGAAAGCATCGGCCAGGATGTGCGCGACGCCCTCCATGAAGTCGATGTCGTCGATCGTGAAGCGGGCCTCGTGGGTCGTGTGCACGCCGAGCACGCCGATCGGCCCCGTATCGCCGCGAATGATCGTGCTGAGGCCGCTGACGATCCCGTGCTCAGTCAGCAGCGACGGCGCTTTGAAGCGCGGATCCTCGTCGAGATTGCGCACGACGACCGGCTTGTTCGAGACGAGCGCGTACGCGGCCTGCGAATCGCTGGAAACCTCGATCACGTGCCGGCCGACGAGACCCGATCGCCAGCCGGTGCCCGCGCGCAGCAACAGGCGTTTCTCGTCGGGCAGAAGCTCGAGTAGCTTGACGAACTCGGCATCGAACGTCTGCCGTACCGTCTGCACGGCCGCGTTCATCAGTGCGTCGAGGTCGCGTTCGATCAGCGCGCGCTGACCGAGCCGGGCGAGCGCCTTCTGCTGGCGCTCGCGGCGGCTCAGCTTGCGGGTGAGCCGCTGCAGCTCGGTGACGTCGGCGTACGTAATGACGATGCCTTCGATGCGCTCGTCCGTGGTTCGATACGGCAGCACGCGGCGCTGATAGTGACGATCGCCGTTCCGGCAGCGCACGTTACGCTCGCGCGGCTGCAGGTCGAGCATCACCGCGTCGAGATCCGCGAGCAGATCCCCATCCTCGATCGTCGACGCGATATCGGTCAGCGGCCGTCCGACGTCCGACGGGATCAAGTTGAAGAGCTGTCGGCTCGACGGCGTGAAGCGGCGGATTCGCCACGACGTGTCGAGGAAGACGGTCGGCACGTGGCTGCTCGTCAACAGGTTCTCGAGGTCGTTCGTCGCGGCCTGAAGCTCGGCCACCTTCGACTCGAGCTGTTGATTCAGCGTCGTCAGCTCCTCGTTCAGCGACTGCAGCTCTTCCTTCGACGTCTCGAGCTCTTCGTTGCCGGACTGCAGCTCCTCGTTGATCGAGATCGCTTCCTCGTGCGATATCTTGAGCGCGTCATTGGCCGCTTCGAGATCTTCGATCGTCGCGTTCAGCTGATCCCGCGTGGCGACGAGCTCTGCCTGGAGCTCCCTGATCGTCGCGCTCTCGGCGTCGACGACGAGATTATCTGCTTCGTTCGCGGCCGCGTCTCCGTAAAGCGGCTCGAAGGTGATCAGCATGACGCCCTCGTCCGGCGGCCCGCCCTCGAGCGGCCGCACGGTCACGCGGCAACGCACGAAGCGCTCGTCGCGCAGCACGCGGCACTCGCTGATCACGCGCTCGCCGCTCGAGCGCGCGTCCCGCAATGCGGCGCGCAGCTTCGAGCGCAGGCCTTCGCGGGCAAGAGCGAGCACGTCGGGGTGGTCCGACGAGGTTTCGCCGAGCGAGAGCTGCAGGTAAAGATCGGCCGCGCCGTGGAGGTACAAGAGCCGATTCTGCGTATCGACGACCGCGATGCCGCGATCGAGCTCGCGCAAGACCTGCCGCTGCACGCGATCGGCGATGCCGCGGGAGCGCATCGGCGGACGGAACGTCGCACCCGCCGGGATCGACCGCGGCACCGGCAAGCGCACGGCGGCTTCCGCGAACTGCTCGAGCGGCGGCGGGGAAGGCTTACCGGTCCGGCGGAAAATTCGCCATCTCTTCGAGACCGGCACGAACTGCGCCTTTGCGGCGCCGATCGTCTCCGAGCTGCCGAGGAACAGACAGCCGTTCTCCTTGAGCGCGTACTGAAACACGGCGAGCACACGCTGCTGCGCGTCGGGCTCGAGGTAGATCAGCAGATTGCGGCAGCAGATCAGATCGAGCCGCGAGAACGGCGGCTGTGCGAGCACGTTCTGTTCCGCGAACACGACGGTCTCGCGCAGAGCCTTCGAGACGCGATAGTGGTCGCCCTCGCGGACGAAGAACCGCTCGAGCCGCTCGCTCGTGACGTCGCTTTCGATCGCCGCCGGATACACGCCGGCGCGCGCGACGTCGAGCGCGTCCTCGGCGACGTCGGTCGCGAACACCTGCACGCGCGCCGGGTTGCCGGCCTCGTCGAGCTGCTCGCGCAGCAGCATGGCGAGAGTGTAGGCCTCCTCGCCGGTCGCGCACCCAGGTACCCACGCCCGGATCGGTGCTCCGGCCGGCTGCGACGCGACGAGCTCGCGCAGCGCGTGCTGCGCCAGAAACTGCCACGCGTCCCCGTCGCGAAAGAAGCGCGTCACGCAGATTAGCAGATCGCGCCGCAGCGCCTGAATTTCGGCCCTGCTCTCGCGCAGCAGGTCGACGTAATCCGACAGCCGCTCGATCTGATTGAGCCCCATGCGGCGCTGAACGCGCCGCCACAGCGTATTCCTGCGGTAGCGGCGAAAGTCATGCGACGTCTCGTGGCGAAGAAGCTCCGTGATCGGCACGAGCTCCTCTTCGATCACGACGGCCGTGTCCTGCGAGCGGGTCGCTCCCTCGCGGTGCAGATAGAAGTGCCGCGCGTAGCTGACCAGCTTTTCCGGCATTCTGATGACCGGAAGCACCATGTCGATGTGCGCGGTCGCGAAAGGCCCGCGAGGCATGTTCTGCATCGCCGAATTCGCCTGCTCGTCGACGAGCGTGAGGCCGCCGCGCTCTTTGATCTCGCGCAGACCGGTCGTCCCCCACATCGCGCCGCCCGAGAGCACGATACCGATCGCGCGCTCCTCCGCATCCGACGCGAGCGCCTGCAGGAAGCGATCGATAGCGCCGATGCCGGCCCGCGAGCGCCGCCGCTTCGTGGGCCGCAGCAGGCCGTTTCTGATCGTGAGCTCTGCGTTCTGCGCCGGCAGGTAGATCGTGTTCGGTTCGATCTCGGTCTTCGCCGGCACATGTCGTACCGGCATCGACGTCCGCTGCGACAACGCATCTGTGAGGGTCTCGATGCCCGCGTGCTGCTCGTGGCGCGCGATGACGAAAGCCATGCCCGGGCGCGACGGCATCGCGCCGAGGAGCGCGAAGAGCTGATCGTCGGATCCTGGACAGATGCCGATCCCGACGAGCAATGGGCGCCTCTGTGCCCGCCGCGAAGCTGCGGTGCCGGACTGGGTGGATGCCGAGCGAGTCGGCGGAACAGCGCTCACGGGACGCTCCGGCAATGCTCCTCTCGTTCTCGGGGCGGGCGAGCGGAAGATGTTAGCAACAATTGGACGCTCGCAGTTCTCGAGCGATATCGCCATGTATCTCTGGCCGTTTATCCAGCGTCGCGCTTCACCGTCAGCGGACGCGCTTTGCCGCCCGGCGCGAGAATGCCGGTGTTTCCAGGGCCTTACCGCACGAAAGCCCGCACGTCGCCGCGCCGCGCGCGGTTCCCGACGGCCATCGAGATCGCGATTCGGAAAACGCGCCCGATGCGGTTAGACTCTCCGCCCGGAGGGGTCACGGCGGGCGCCGCGGCGTGCGAAGCCGACGCGGCCGGCGCATGCGCAAGCATGCGCAGCAGACATCCATGCGCCGATTCGGGAGGGCGTCACTCTGAGCAAGTCGACATTGACTGCGGTTGCACTCGCCGCGGCTTTCGCGATCGCCGGTGCATTCACGGCGACGCGGACGCTCGGCGTCGATTCTCCGCATACCGGCTTGCGGACGCACGCTAAGCCGAGCTCCGCGCCGGGCGGGCACGGATCGCATCACGATCACGCGAGCGCTCACGCGGACGAGACGCACGGCGCGACGTCGCACGATGCCGACCCGACACACCGATCCGACGAGCCGAGCTCGCACGACGGGCACTTGCAACATGCAGAGTCCGGGTCCAAGAACGCGCAAGAGGCGCATTCGAGCGCTAATAACCAATAACGAAGCATCGCCCAGGGCTCGCCCTGGAAAACGACTCGCGGGAGCCGAGGCCACTCGGCTCCCGCTTTTCTTTGTGCAGACAGGATTCGGCGGGATGCGCCGGCTAGTGCATCGCGCGTTTCAGCTTATGCACCGACTCGCCGTAGTAGTCGATCATCGCCCGGTTCAGCGCGCGCGGTACGTCGTGCGTCAAACCTTCCGGATCGATGACGAGATACTTCATCCGCCGATCCGTGGGATGAGGCTCGTACTTCACGATGCCGACATTGCCGCCCTCTGCCGTCAACGACCAGACGACGCGAGATGCGGTGGAGAACGGCATGTTGAGCTTCTTGACCAGCGAAACCAATGTATGCGGCTTGCCGTCGCTCTCCGCAACGAGAATCTCGAGCGCAACTAAATATTGCGCCAACGTGATGTGCGGAAAGTTCTCGTAGATAGTTTCGAGTGCGGCAAGCATTGCTCTGTGCACGCCTTCCGCATCGAAATCGCGGTTCAGCTCCGCGTCCAGCCGCTTCTTCTTGGTCTTCGCCTTCTTCTTGAGTTGAGTCGCCATGTTCGACCTATCGTAGACGAGTCCTAACATCTGTCAACGAAACGGGTTCGTAGCTTCGTTGACACCGTACAACCACTTACGCGAGCCGAAAAAGATGGCGAGAAGGAGAATCCCCATATCCGGGAAAGCCTTAACCGCCTTAACAAACAGCCCAAGAACGGAACATTTGCGCAAGCGAATAAAGTTTGAAGAAGCGCTTATCCGCTTGAAATAGGCGTCACTACCGTCTGCAGCGCCCTTCGATCCCCGTCTTACAGCTCGTGATTGTCTTTTGCCCTGCGGCGTCCCGCCGTCCCTTTCGCACTCCGTGCAGGTCTCCCTGAAACGCTTGCAAATAACGAGCCGTTCCGGAACCAAAACGGGCATATTCCGCGACGGATGCAAAATTTGCGAAGGCGAGCGCCGGCCGGACCAGGTGCGTTCCCGCTGAAAGAAGGAACGCGCGCGTCAGGCTTACGGCCCAGAGGCGGTTGACTTGGGGGGGGCGGAGCAGGCTCCGACGGTTGGGGGCATCGGGCGCCGGGCGTCGCGCGGCACCAACTCGAAAACGTGTGGAATGCGGCCGACCGGGTCTTCGCTGCGACGAGGCCGGCCCGTGGATCGGATCGAATCGGCCGCACCACCGTCGGCGCGGTGGTGCGGCCGGGATGCAGCGGCTCAGGTCGTGGCCGGCGACCCGGCGAGCGGCACGTGGTGACGATCCTCGTCGGGCCGCGTGACCTTCTCGGCTTCGATCGCCTCGGGCGGTGCCGCATCGAGCTTCAGGAACACCAGCACGATCGCGGCGACCAGCGAGCCGCACGCCATGATCGTCGCGACGACCGGCACGCTCATGCCGCCTTCGAACAGGAAGCCGGCCACGATCGGCGCGAGCAGAGAGCCGCCGCGGCCGAGGCCGATGGCGAAGCCCGTGCCGGCCGAGCGCACGTGCGTCGGATAGGCGTGAGCGAAGATCGCGTACATGCCGTTGATCGCCGCGTTGATGAAGAAGCCGCACGCGACGCACACGAGCGTGATCTGCGAGAGCGTGCTCGGCCCCCAGCCGTAGACCACGACCATGACCGTCGACATCACCATCGCGGCCATCGTCAGCCGCTTCAGGTCGTACTTCAGCGTCAGGAGGCCGAGCAGCGCACCGCCGGTCGCGCCGCCGACGTTGATCCAGCTGAGCACGGCGCCGGCCTGCGAGTCGGCAAAGCCGCGATCCGCGACGATGACGCCCGTCCACTTCAGGATGAAGTAGAAGGTCATGATATGGAAGAAATACGCGGCGGTGACGATGACCGTCGTGCGGATGAACTTCGGCGCGAAGATGTTCCCCCCGGCCTTCTGCTCGGCGCGCTCACTGGTCACGTCCGGCAGCTCGGAGACGGTCGGATGCCCCATCTTCCGCAGCGTCGCATTCACCTTCTCGAGCGTGCCCGGCCCCTGGTTGCGGACCTGCCACGCAACGGTTTCCGGCACGAAGAAATAGACGATCGGGATCATCGCGAGCGTCATGCCGAAGCCGAGATAGAAGACGGCGTGCCACGTGTTGTCGATCAGCAGCCACGACGCGATGAAGCCGCCGACCGAAGCACCGACCGGGTAGCCGATCGACATCAGCGCGACGTTCAGGTGCTTCTTCTTCGCGTTCGAGTACTCGGCGACGACCGCGTTGATCGACGCGAGCATGCCGCCGATGCCGAGACCCGTGATGATTCTCCAGATCGAGATGTGCACGAGCTCGACCGGCCAATCCGCCAGCAGCCCGACGGCATCCGTCATCGACTTCACGCCGCGAGCGAGGAAGCCGGGCGCGGTCGTCACCATGAACATGCCGGCCGTCATCAACACCAGACAGGTGAGCATCATCGGCCGGCGCCCCCAGGAATCGGCGACGCGACCGAGGAATATCGATCCCAAGGCCATGCCGATGAGCTCCATCCCGAGCAGCAACCCGGTGATGGAGGGGCCAATCCCGAACTGATCGCGGATCGGCGCCGCAGCCAGGCTGATCGACAGAACGTCGAAGCCGTCGAGCGCGTTAAGTGCGATCGTGATAGCCACGACGAGCACTTGCATGCGAGTCATCGGCGAATTGAGGATGAGCTCTCGTGGGTCTTTCGTGTTCACAGGACGAGGATCCCCCAGGGTTGCTGATCCGCCGGAGCGTAACACATTTTCTGCGGCGCTCACCCATGCGGCGGACCTCGAGGCCGGCGCCCGACCGCTGGAAGTGCCGCATCCGGGGTGCGCCCGGATGGCGGGCCCTGCGGACGGCCCTCGATACTGCAAGCCGGCCGGCCGCTCGGGGCGCAGGACACCGAGGCGAAACCGAGACGTCCGACGGCGCCGGCCCGGACCATCGCGGAGACGATACGGGAGGGCGCCGAATGCCGCTGCGGATCGAGACGGACGCTTTCGAGGACGGCGGAATCGTGCCGTTCAGGCACTCGTGCTTCGGCGAGAATGTGCAGCCCGGCTTCAGATTTCTTGACGCCCCCGACGGCACGGCCGGCTACGCGATCATCTTGCACGACATCGACGTCGCGCTCGACGGTCGGACCGAGGACGGCCTGCACTGGGTCGTCTGGAACATTCCCGCCGCCGCTGGAGGTATCCCGGAAGGTAGCCTGCCGAACGGCGCCGTGACGGGCCGCAACGTCGAGAACAAGAACGCGTTCCTCGGGCCCGGCGCGCCGGCCGGAGCGCGATATCATCATTACGTCTTCGAGCTCTACGCGCTCGGCGCGCTGCTCGATCTGCCGCCCTCCGCGAGCCGTAATGAGCTCCTAGACGCGATGGAAGGCAAGGTCCTAGACAAGGCGGCCTACGTCGGGCGATTCAAACGGGCGCGCTGACCCGGCTACGGCGCCCACGCATACGCAAGCTTCACGAAGTACGTCCTGTCCGTGCTCGTCAGGTCGTCGTAGCGATCGTCGTCGATGTAATTATCGGAGTAACCGATGAAGAACACCGTTTGCGGATTCACTTTGTACGAGTAGAGAAGCTGCGAGCCCATCGTGAGGCTGTGCGAATGCGTGCCCGAGTCGACGAAGAGCGCGAGATTGCGCTTCACGTGCTGGCGCTGGACCGTGAACCGCACGAAGCTGCGCAGGTTGAACTGCCATGTCAGCCGCGCGTCGCTGAGCTGCGCATCGAGGATCCGCTCGCCGTCGTCATGCTCGAGCTGCAGCAACGTGTGCCGCAGGCGCAGCAGCATATGGCGGCCGACGTTCAGGTCGAGCGACGGCTCCACGCGCAGCTGATCGGCGAGGCGCGAATTCGCGAAGTCGATCTGCTTGCCGGAGTTCACGTTCAGCGAGAAGTAGAGCGCACCGCTCGGCCTGAACTGTCCGTAGAGGAAAACGTCGTCGGTCTCGTAAACGCTGCCGTTCCAGAACTGCTCGCGATCGTTGTGTCCGATCTCGAAGTACGACTGGAGCGGCCCGTTCAGCGAGAACCACGTCGAGCGGCGGCGCGCGAGAAGCTGTCCGCCGACGTCCTCTGACCGGGCGGCGTAGGTGCCGACGCGGAGCTGATTCCACCAGTTCTCGTCCGTGCCGTGCCAGGTTCGTCCGAACCCGAGCCCGATCTCCTCGTAGCCGACCTGCCGCACGAAGCCCGAATCGGCGCGAAAGCCCTCGTCCGCCCTGTCGAAGTCGACCTCGACCCACCACTCCCGCGAGTCGAAGTCGTAGTCCAAGGTCAGCGCATCGCCGCCGAAAGCACCGGCCGGCTGTCCGAAGCGGGCAGCGATTTCCTCCGGATACTGCGTCTCGGAATCGAGAAACTGGAATCGAACGCTGTGTCGGTCGCTGATCCGGAACCGGCCGTCGACGCCGGCCGTCTCGTTGCGGTAGTCGTCGCCGGAGCGGCTCGTCATCAGCACGCCGACCGTCGACGCATTGTCGCCGAACGCATGCGCGTAGCGCCCGACGAAAACCCGGTTCGACTGGTCGAGGACATGATTCGACGAGTTCAGCGGGCCCGGAAAGAGCAGCGCCGTGACCGCATCTTCCGCGAGCAACAGACCGTAGCTGCTGGTCGGGCTTCTGCCGGTGAGCTTCGCGCCCACATCGGGATCTGCGACGGTGCGCGTGAACACTGCGTCGATCGGCGTCGCGAAGTAGTCCGCGCCGTCGAGAAAGAACGGACGCGTCTCGGGGTAGAACAGCGAGAACTGATTGTTCACGTCGAGCTGCGCGACGTCGGCCTCGACCTGTGAGAAATCCGGATTGAGCGCGAGATTCGCGGTGAGATCCGGCGTGATTCCCCAGCTCATCGTGAGCCCGAGCTCCCCGTCGGTGCTGCCCGGGAGCAGCCGGCCGCTCGCGGTGTCGCGAACGTCCGTGCGCGACGCGGTCAGGGACGGCACGACCTCGAGATCGAGGCCCGGCTCCGCGTTCGCGAAACCGCGGATCTTCGGCAGCTGACATAAGTAGCAGTTGCGCCCCCGCTCGCGCGGACTGATCGACAGCAGCGAACGATCCTCGCGGGGATAGATTCGAATCAGATCGAGACCCCACGTCTGCTCTCGGGCGCCGCGCCGGAAACGCAGCTGACTGAACGGGATTGCCATCTCGACCGTGTAGCCGTCGCTGTTGACCCGTCCCGCGGATTCCCAGATCGCGTCCCAGGATTCGTCCTCGTTGCGCTGAACGTCGTCCTGAATCAGATCCATCTGCACGCCGAGCGCGTTCACGAAAAACTCGAACGCACGGCGCTGATCGTCGAACGTATCGATCACGATGCCGACGAAGTCGTCGTTGAATGCGGAATCGCGGTCGCGCAGGTATGCTCGGATCCGCTCCGGATCCGGATCTTTCGCGTCGAACGCGACGAGCAATGCCGTCCCGTTCTCGACGAGGTACGCGTACGTCGCGACGGGCGCCGGCTCGTTCTCGCGCGGATTCGTCTCGATCGGCAGATCGAACTTCAGCGCCGACGCCCAGATCTCATCGTCCAGAACGCCGTCGAGCACGTAGTCGCCGCTCGTATGCGGGACGTTCGGAATCGGGCTTTCGACGGCGGCCGGCTGCGCGCGGGCGGCGGGCGGCTCCCCGGCTCCGGCAACGAGTGCCGCGAAGATCGCAAGACCGCGCCCGAGGACAAACGCGTGCGGCCGGATGCGACGCCCCGGTGGGCGAGAAAGCGAGGACATCCCGGGTTCCGCCAACCCCCTCCCCCACCGACGCCGTATTCACGGCGCAGACGCCGTCCGGAGACGCGGTCGAGTATAGCGCGCCGCAGCGGCCGCGCACTAATCGCAAGACTATCCTGCACGAGGGACTGTCCGGCTCGTACGAAACAGCGCCTGCGTCGGACTCGGAGGGATCAAATGAATTGAACGGAACGCGGCGGAGAGACGAGCAGTACTGAAGGGTACGTTCGTGACTCTCAGGTCGGTTACGCTTTGTTTCAGTGTGACGGACATCACAGCGCTTGTTTGGGTCTCTAACTACTTTGTGCGCACTCCGTCAATGATGACGCGACGAGCGAATTCGCTTCGACCCTTTCCACGATGGAGAAGGAAGTGGCACACGAACGAAATATCGACCCGACGCAGACATACGTGCTGGAGGAGACGTCGATCACGCGTCTCAATTCCCTCGACGAGCTCGCCGAGCTCGCGCTTCGCCACAGCGAGCCCGCGCCGGAGGAACAGAAACGGAGCAGCGGCACGCCGGCCGACCTCGACCCGATCGCATCGCGCAGACGCTAGCGTCGCTACCCTTATGACATGATCCGCTCGCGGGCGGCGGCCACCCCCGAGCCGACTGCCGCCGCGCCTGCCCGAGCACTTCGAGCGCGGCTGTTCCGGCCGACGCTGCGCTTTCCCGCGTGTTCATCGGGACGGCTTCTTTTTCGCGAAGACGGCACAACCGCACGAAGCGGAAGCGATCGAGCCTCGTGAAGGAACGCGCCGGGCCGATCGATCCGTTTCGGTGCGGCACCGGTTTCGATCCGGTCGTTCGACCATGGCAAACTGACTGTCGGTTGCCAAAACGAAAAACCCGCGGCGACGAGATCGACCGCGGCTGCCAAACGATCGGACAAGGAGACGACAAAATGATCGGACGCCGTCGACGCGCGCGTGCAGGAGCCATCGGCCTTGCAGCGCTTCTCACCGTTATGAGCCTGTCCTCCCCCGCGGCCTGCGCCCAGGAATGCGACCGGGCCTGTCTCGCCGATCTGATGACGCAGTTCATCGATGCGCTGGTCGCGCACGATCATTCCCGCCTGCCGCTCGCGGAGAACGTTCGCTACACGGAAGACTCGCGCCGCGCCGAGCTCGGTCAAGGCATCTGGCAAAGCGTAACGTCGTACGGCAACTTCCGTCAGGACTACATCGATACGGCCAAGCAGGTCATCGGCTCGCACGTGCTGCTGCACGAGGACGAGGTTCAGGTCCTGTACTCGGCGCTGCTGTACGTGACCGGCACGCAGATCAGCGGCATCGAGACGCTCGTGCAGCGCATCGGGCCGGACGGCCGCTTTCAACCGACGGAGCTCGGCGCGCCGATCCGCGGCATGAACGATCCGGTGCCCGCCGACAAGCGGAACTCACGCGAAGAGATGGTGCGGATCGCGCTGACCTATCCGGAAGGCTTGCGTGTCGGCAACTTCACTGACGGCGGCACGCCATTCTCGGACGACGCGTACCGTGTCGAGAACGGGGTGATCACGGCCGATCAGACCGACCCGCGGCGCCGCATGTACGAACAGAACATCATCGTGCATCCCGGGATCATCGCGAGCGTCGCCGCGGTCGATGAGGAGAACGGCACCGTGCTCCTGTGGATGAACTTCGGTCACACCGGCGATGCGTACGGTCCCGGCAACGCGCTCGTCACGTTCGAGGCGTTCAAGATCTGGGACGATCAGATCCACTCGATCCTCGCATTCTTCAAGGGCCTGCCGATCTCGACGGCGCGCTTCTGGCCGAGCCTCGAGCCGGCGCGGCTGTAGCCTCGCAAAACCTTTCCCGCTCCAATAGAACCGCCCGCAGGGCTCGCGCGAAGCGCCCGAGCCCGCGCGGATCGGTCGTGTACGCGAGGATCTCGCGTTCGCCGAGCAGCGCACGGAGCCGGCAGGCGAGGCCGTCGTCCGGGAAGTCTTCGGCCGCTGGCGACGCAACGCGAGCGACCTGCCCGAGCTCGCCGATCGCGACGTACGGCGTGCCTGTCGACGTCAGCTCCTCGAGCTCCCATAGCACGTTGCTCGTCGGCTCCGACACGTCGAGCAGCACGACGAACGCGCGCGCGGCAAGCTCGCGGACCGCGAGCTGCCATTCGGATGCCGTCACGGTGACAACGACGAGACGCGGCGCGAATACGCGACGGCTTCGGCCCGCGATCGCGCGCGCGGTCTCGCGAACGTCGAATTCTGACTGCGCAACGGCCGTTTTCGCGGCCTCGCCTTCGCCGACGGCCTTCGTCAACGACGACACGAACGACACGACGGGCTGCAGCGGGAAGATCAGCACCGCGAACGAAACCGCCTGCTGCGCGTCATCGTGTCCGAAGCGGCGGAGGAACAGCACGAAGGTGCGGTGCCGCCGCAGAAGACGCAGCCCGTAATACAGCCCCCCTATCGCGACGGGCGTCAGGATCACGCACGCGAGCACCGTCTCGGTCGGAGGCAGGTCGTCGATCGGGTCGGACAGGACCCATCCCGCAAGCAGCGCAAGCGCGCCGATGCACGCGGGCACGGCGCCTATCGATGCGGTGACTCCGATCAGCACCAGTGCGCCGCCCGCAACCGTCACGAGCCTGCGCCAGGCTCGGCGAGCGAGATCGCGGGCGGGATAGTCGAGGACGACCCGCGGCCCGGTCGCAAGATCCGTCTCCGCGCCGTTCGGGTTCGGGTCAGACACGCTTCTGTCGAAAATTCGTGCCTGGCACGATTTTCTCGTGGCGGAAATTCGTGCCTGGCACGATTTTCTGGGGCACGAATTTCTGGCGGTCGATGTGCAGCAGCACGTCCGCGTTCACGGGCAGCTCGCCGTGATGGGTCAGCAGGATGACGCGCGACCGGGACCACTCGGGGATCCAGCCGGCGAGCAGCTGCACGCTCTCGTCGTCGAGATGGGCGAAGGTCTCGTCGAGCAGCAGCACATCGGGATCGGCGGCGAGACCGCAGATCAGCTCGGCCTTCCGCCGCTGCCCGGCGCTCGCCGCCGCGAGCGGCATCTCTGGATCGAGCCGGAACTCGGTGCAGTAGCGGCCGCCGTCCCAGCCCGGCTCGCCGCGCAGGCCGGCCGTGAACTGATAGGCTTCGCGGACGGACAAGAAGCCCGGAAGCTCCGGAACCGATGGCACGAACGCAATCCGTCGGCGTGCGGCCGCGTGCTCGTGCACGCTTTGCCCCGCGACGAGCACGGTCCCGGACGATGGAAGAAGCTCGCCGCAAAGCGCACGCAAGAGCGTCGTCTTACCGCCGCCGTTCGGCCCGCAGACGTGCGCGACGCCGCCGCTCATCTCGAAGCCGATCGGCCCGACCTCGAACGCGTTGCCGAAGCGAACGGTCAATTCCCGAACGTCAAGCAGCGGAGTCAACTCGGATCCCTTGAATGCGGCCGGTGAACGCGGAGAACGCACGCGCGGTGAGCACGACCCCGGCGGGCAACGCGCCCGCCGCGAACAGCGCATAGCCCCAGCCCGGCAGCGCGAGCACGATCACGCCGTGCGCAAGCAGCGCGAGGTAATAGACGCCGACGGCCGATCGGGCTTGCGCAAGCAGCAGCGCGTAGATCGTCGCGCAGAGCGTGACCGTGACCGCGACGAACGCCGCAAACAAGAGCCCATGCGCGCCGCCCATCGTCGAGCCGGCGGCCGCGACGAGCACGGCGCACGGCGCGACGAGCGCCGCGACGACGCCGAGGAGCGCAATCGATCGCTCGATAAACGTCACCGGCCAGCGGCGCCTCATGATCTCGTCGCCGAGCCCGGCCTTCATCCTCTCGAGGATCTCGTAGACCGGCGCCGCGCCTGCCGAGAACAGCACGCATGCGGCCAGAAGCGCTTCGCGGCCTTCGACGCCGCCGTTGATCCGAAATGCCAGCATCATCGCCGCCACGGCGAGACCGACGACGGCCAGATTGACGAGCGGCCTCGATCCCCCGCGAGCGACACAACGAAGATCGCGCCGCACGAGCGTGCCGATCACGCCCGATCCCGCGAGATGGCCGGTCACACGCTCGTGCGGGGCAGCGATTTGCCGCGGGATCCACGCGGTTGCGACCGGAAGCTGCACGACCGACACGAGCAAGGCGATGCTCGCGCTCCACGGGGCGTATGCGTAGACGAAGATCATCGCCGCGAGCGTCAGCGTTCCCGCGGCCACGGCGGCGGCGCCGCGCACGCCGCGGTACGACGCGCCGAGCATCAGCGGCCAGGCCAGCCCGATGAACGCCGCGTAATGAATGACGGGGTGGATGCGATGGGGCGCGAGCCACCAGATCGCGGCGACCGGCACGAACGCGATCGACAGCGACGGCAGCAAGCCGACGGCCCAACGGACCCGGCCGATCGGCTGCCGCACGAGGAACGCGACGGCCCGTTGGCGCCAGACCGGCCGCAACGCGCGGCCGGCCTGCATGCTCCACGCGACGATCAGCACGCTGAACACGATCGCTTGCTGCCACGGCGCGAGGCTCGCGAGCTCTCGCCGCGTCGCGGCCCAGTCGACGTTCGTATCGAGCAGGGTCACGCCTAGCACGAACACGAGAAGAGGCAACGTCATGCCGCGCAGGAACGGCCGCCCTACGACGTCGTAGAAGACGCGCTGGGTCAAGGTATCGATCACGCGATGAACATGCGTCGAACGGCCTCCCGGGCACGCAGAGCCTGCCACAGCGACGAACGCGGCGCCAGAGATTCTCCCGCCGCGCGTTGCCTCGAAGAATATCGATGCATCTCATCGATATCTTCACTACGCGGCGGACTATACGTACTTCCACTATCGAACGACGCGGGACTAGAGTGGGGGTTCGACCGGCGAGCAAGGGAGGCGCGATATGGAAACCGAAGCTGACGCCAACGAGCCCGATCTTTCGGCCGGAATCGACGAAGCGGCCCTTCCCGCCGGCGGTAAGATCGTCGGCCGCGTCGAAGGCGAGCGCGTGCTCGTCGTACGCGTCGGTGACGAGATCTGCGCGATCGGCGCGAAGTGCACGCATTACGGCGGCCCGCTCGGCGAGGGGCTCATCGTCGGCGATACCGTCCGCTGCCCGTGGCATCACGCGTGCTTCAGCCTGCGCACCGGCGAAGCGCTGCGTCCTCCGGCGTTGAAGGACGTTCCCCGCTGGACGGTCGAGCGGCAGAACGGCCGGATTCGGATCACCGGCAAGGAGAAGCCGCAGCCCCCGAAGAGAGCACCGCGCGTATCGCCGAAGTCGATCGTGATCGTCGGCGCGGGCGCCGCCGGCAACGCCGCCGCGGAAACGCTCCGGCGCGAAGGGTACGACGGGCCCGTCACGATGATCGATCCCGATCCGGATGCCCCGTACGATCGCCCGAACCTGTCGAAGGACTATCTTGCAGGCACGGCGCCCGAGAAATGGCTGCCGCTGCATCCGGCCGCGTTCTACGAGCGCAAGCGCATCGAGATCGCGAGACGCACCGTCAATGCGCTCGACGTGCGCACGAGAAGCGTCGTGCTCGACGACGGATCGAGAATCGACTGCGACGCGCTGATCCTCGCGCCCGGCGCGGAGCCGATCCTGCCCGCCATTCCGATCGAGCCCGCGGCAAAGGTGCACGTGCTGCGCTCGCTCGCCGACAGCCGTGCGCTGATCGAAGCGGCCGGCGCCGGCGAGCGCGCGGTTGTCATCGGCTCGGGATTCATCGGACTCGAGGTCGCTGCGTCGCTCCGCCGGCGCGGCCTTGAAGTGCATGTCGTCTCGCCGCAGCAGCGGCCGCTCGAGAAGGTCATGGGCCCCGATCTCGGCGATTTCATCAAGTCGGTTCACGAGGAGAAAGGCGTCGTGTTCCACACGGGACGGACGGCGAAGAGCATCTCCGGCCGCGGCGTCGTGCTCGACGACGGGAGCACGCTCGACGCCGACTTCGTCGTCGTCGGCATCGGAGTTCGGCCGCGCGTGCAGCTCGCGGAAGCCGCCGGCCTCTCCGTCGCGAACGGCATCGTCGTGAACGAGTATCTCGAGACCTCGAGCCCGAACGTCTGGGCGGCCGGCGACGCCGCGAGCTGGCCCGATCCGCGCTCCGGCGAGCGCGTTCGGATCGAGCATTGGGTGCTCGCGCAGCGCATGGGGCAAACGGCGGCGAGAAACGCGCTCGGCGCGCGCGAGCGCTTCGACGCCGTGCCGTTCTTCTGGAGCCAGCACTACGACGACGTCATCTCGTACGTCGGCGTCGGCGCCGGATGGGACGACGCGCGGCTCGACGGCGATCCGCAGGCTCGCGACTGTGCGGTCACCTTTCTTCGCAACGGCGAGCGTGTCGCGCTCGCGACGATCTTTCGCGACATCGAGAGCCTCGAAGCGGAGGTCGCGCTCGAGCGGCGGTAACGACGCGGCGCGCGGGCGGCGTGCGGCCCGATAGGACGGCCACGGGACGAGCGGATGAAAGCGAAACGTCTATGGGCAACGGCGATGGCCGGGGGAGCGGCCGCGACCCTGTTGCTTGCGGCCGGAATGACCCTGACGATCCGCGGCCTCGACGCGGTGGCCGCGGCGCAGACAGCGCACCTGCGGCAGAAGGAGCACGAAATTACGCTCGTGGAGCGTCTGCGCTGGAGCGGCGAGGTGATGGTCTCCGCAGGACGCGGCTATCTGCTGACGGAAGATCCTGCGCTGCTCGCGAGGCTAACGGCCGCGGCGACGAGATTCGATCAGGAAGGCGCACAACTGACCGCGACCGCCGCTGATCCATACGCGACGGCAGTCGCGCAGGATACGGACCGCTTCGTGAGCGTGCAGCAGCAGCTGATCGCGGCCCGCCAGCGAAACGAGGACCGCAGCGTTCTGTTACGCCGATTCGAGCAACAGCTGTTGCCGCTGCAACAGGAGCTCGAGACGTCGCTCGACCGGCTGGTCGCGTACAAGGAAGCGGCGCTCGACGAAATCTACGAAGCCGCAGCCAAGGAACGGGATCGATTCACGACGCGGTTCTACGCTCTTCTCGCGCTGCTCGCGATCGTCGGATTCGTCGTCACGTGGTTCTTCGCGCGGCGGATCGCCGTCGCGTACCGCGCGGAGACGAACGCACGCAACGTCGCCCGCCGGGCCGTTGCGTCACGCAACGAGTTGATGGCGATGGTCGCGCACGATCTGCGCAACCCGCTCGGCGCGATCGCGTTGAAAGCCGCGTACCTGCGCGAGCGCAGCGGCGACGCCGACGCGGTGCTCAAAGAGGCCGGCTCGATCGAAAGCATGACTCTGCACATGTCGTCGCTGCTCGACAGCATGCTGGACCTCGCGACGATCGAGGCCGGACGGTTCTCGGTCACGCAGCGAGCGTGCGCGGTCGACGAGCTGTTGCGCGAGGCAGCCGACATGTTCGGCAACGCGGCCCGTTCGAAGGGCGTGTGCTTCGTCGCGCCGGAGATCATGCCCGACATCCGCGTGCATGCGGATAAGGAACGCGTGCTGCAGGTGTTGTCGAACCTGCTCGGTAACGCGTTGCGCTATACGCCGCGCGGCGGCGAGATCGCGTTGTCGGCGGCTCGATCCGGCGAAACGGCGCGGATCACCGTTTCCGACTCTGGACCCGGCATCCCCGCCGAGCACCTGCCGCATCTTTTCGATCGCTTCTTCAGGGACCAATCCGCCGGGAAGACGAGCAACGGTCTCGGGCTCTTCATCGCGAGGGGAATCGTCGAAGCCCACGGTGGAACGATCTGGGCCGTCAACAACCCCGACCGCGGCGCGACATTCTGCTTCACGCTGCCGCTTGGGATGGCGGAAGCGAACGCGGAGACGGTCGTATCGGACTCGCCTTACACCGAGCCCGCGGCGTCCCCGCTCCGCGCCGGCAGCGCTTCGCACGCCCGCGCATAGACCGCGAACGCCCCTGCCGGCCAGGCCCCGGACTTTCTCCGGGCGCCTGACCAGCCAGGGGCGTGTCCGGTTATTGCGCCTCAGTGCTGTCGAATATCCGTTCCTCCCTTGGTTGGTCGGTGGCCGTTAGTCCGTTGCCCGCGCAGACGCGGCGCGGCTCTGATACTGCTCGGTCTGCACGGGCCCGAATCCCGGCGGGGGCCGGCGGTGATGCGTCGCCGCTTCATAAGCCGATGCGACCTTCAGCACGAGCGCTTCCTCGCCCGGGCCCGCCCAGAACCCGATGTTGAACGGCAGAGGGCTCGCCGGCTCGGTCGGGGTCGTGCCGGCGACCGCTTCGTACTCGGTGCCGTCATCGCTCAGCACGAGCTCGGCGTCGTAGACCTGATCCGCGAAGCCGGCCGGCACGAACACCTCCGGCAGGCCCATCCGCGCACCGTAGCCGAAGCTGCCGCGGTTCGGCTCGCGCGCGCCGCCGGTCTTGGTCGGGAGCGTCAACGTCGGCGGCGTCACGAACACGTCGAGGTCGTTCTGCTCGAGCACCTTCACGATTGCGAGGCGCAGCGCCGCGGCGCGGCGCATCGTGTACGCGATCTCGTCCGTGCGGATGTCGACTTGCTTGTTCTCCCAGTTCTTCATCGCCGCGCGACGCACGTCGCTGAAGTACTTCGCGTTGGCATTCAAAGTCGCCCAGTCGTACACGCGTGCGTCGCCTCGCTGCAGCAAGTACTGCTCGAGATGCAGCGCGAACGAGTAATCGCTGACCGAATCCTCCGACTCCGGCGGGCCGCTCAGCATCCGCACGAAGGTCAGGTTCGACGGCCACGGCGCTTTCAAGGCCGCCGCAGCAGCAAGGTACTTGCGGCTCGTGACATCGCGGCCCGGCACCGAGAACTCGGGCGTGCCGTCCGCGTTCTTCCACGACAGCACCTCGGGCAGGTGGAACGGCACGACCTCCGCGATCGCATGCGTGAACGTGTACTCGGCGTTCGGATAGGACGGGTCGTCCTTCAACCCCGGCTCCGTGATCTCGACGATCTCTGCGCCGAGCGACGCGAGCACCTCGAGCTCGCGGTCGACCGCCTCGACGATCACGGAGTTGCTCGGCGCCGCCGCGACGAGCATCTCGCGCGGAACGCCGATCCGGAAGCCGGCGAGCGGCTGGGCCGCATACGGGCTCGTGAGCGCGGCGACATACGGCTCCTCCGACGTGAACGGCCGCGGCAAAGCGGTATAGATGTCGCGCGCGTCGAAGAACTTTCCGGTCTCCTTGTCGCGGAATGCGTCGAAGACTCTGGCGGTATCCTCGACCGTGCGGCAGCTGATGCCGGGGCGATCGTGCCAAGGATTCGCGCCGATTCCGCCGCCGTACGAGATCATGCCCTTCGTCGGCACGAACGTGACGACGCCGTTGTGCGTGCCCGGTGAGCGGCACGACCCGCCGGTCGATTCGCAGATCGAGCAGACGACGAGATTCGCCGCGACCGACGCACCCGAGCCGCCGCTCGAGCCGCCGGTCTCGCGCGTCGTGTCGTAGGGGTTACATGTCGTGCCGCCCCACGTCTCGCGCGCTCCGGTCTGGCCGAGCATCGGCCGCTCGACCTCGGCATCTCCGCCGGGGTCGCCGCTCCCGCCGTTGTACTCGGCATTGTGCGCCTTCGCGTAGATGATCGCGCCCGCTTCGCGCAGGCGCTCGACGAGCGTCGCGTCCGCGGGCGCGAAGTCCGTCGCGTAGCTCACGTCGCCGCCGCCCGTCGAGCGCATGTCCTTCGTGTCGTACACGGCCTTGAACGACATCACCGTGCAGTAGAGCGGCATCGCGCCGAGATCCGGGTTTCTGCCGTATGTCGCATCGAGCTCCGCCGCGTACTCGAGCGCATCGGGCAGCTTGCGAAACTCCTCGCACTCGGGCGGCGCGTCCGGCGGCAGCGGGCCGGTCGACGGATGCGCGTCGAACTCGCCCTTGCACGTCACCGAGCGTTCGCCGCGAATGTTCAGCGTCTCGAGCGCGTTCACCTGCCGCGCGTTCGCGATGCCGACGACCATACCGTACTGCTGCTGCACGGTCGGGTCGGACGCGGTCGGCTCCATGCGTCCGAAGTCGGGCGTCTTACCGGTGTATTTGTCGAAATCCGGAATCACGTCCGCGATCGCGACGGTCTGCGTCGGAAACTCGAGGGGGCGGCCCGCTCGGACCGGCCCGAAGGCGGGCTGAATCGGCGCACCGTCCGGCGTCACCAGAGCGGTACAAACGCCGTTGTATGCGCGAGCCCGCTCGATATACCCCTGCACGATCTCAGTGCAGGTCGTCCGGCCGCTCTTGATCGCCGCGTGAATCTCGTCGATCGAGACCTCTTCGAGCTCGAACGGCTGCTGTGCGTAGGTTTGACAAAGCCAGAGCGTCGCCGCACAGAGTGCGGCTCTCGATATCGTGACCCGTATCGACATCTTGCTTCTCCCGATTGCTGCGTCGGCTTCGAGGGACGGATGAATCCACTCGATAGGACGCAAGCGGGAGCAGCCCCCCTACCGCGGCACGATTAGTGTGCGCGCTTCGTGACGGAGCAAAAGACGGAGTCGTCAGAACGTCTATTCGCTGGAACCGGCGACGGATGCCCGCCCTACATCGCGCGAAAGCGCCCCTGGTGAGCCTTGCTCACGGGCAGCTCGACGTCGAGACCGCGGACGCGGAGGACCATCTCGCCGCACGCTTCGCGCGTTACGCTTTCGATATGTCGGACGCCGACGACGATCCCGCGATGGATCTGCCAGAACGCGTCCGGATCGAGCGCGTCGAGCAGCGAGATCAACGAACGGCGGATGTACGCCTCGAAGTGCGCCGTTGCGACCCGCGTATATTTGCCGTCCGACTTGAAGTAGCAGATCTCGTCGACCGGCACGAAGCGCAGCGTATTCCCGACGCTCGCCTGAATCCACTGCAGCCGCGGCCGCCCCCCGCCCGCACGCAGCGCGGCGAGCCGTTGGCGAAGACGCTCGACGGTCGCCGCAAGCCTTGCACGCCTGATCGGCTTCAGCACATAGTCCACTGCGCCCTGCTCGAAGGCCGCGACGGCATGCTCATCGTACGCCGTCACGTACACGACGTTCGTCGTGCCCTGCGCGCGCTCGGCGACCTCGAGCCCGGTCAGCTTCGGCATTCGCATGTCGAGGAACGACGCCGACGGCGCGTGGCGCTCGATCGCTTCCAACGCCGCCGCTCCGTCGGCGAGCTCTTCGACGATGCGAAGCTCGGGCCACAGCTCGTGCAACGCTTCACGCAGCTCGCGCCGCAGCAAGGGCTCGTCGTCCGCGATGATTGCCGAATACATCGTCAGCCCCGCGTCAGCGGCACGGACAGCCGCGCCACCGTGCCGGAAGACTCGCCCGGCTCGATCGCGAGCGAAGCGCGTCCCTCGTAGAAAGTCGACAGACGCTCGCGAGTGTTCTTCAGTCCCATCCCATGGATCGGCGACTTCGCCGGATCGAAACCGACGCCCGTATCCGCCACCGTAAGATCGACGACGCCGTCCTTTTCGCGAGCCGTGACGCTGATCACTCCCGGCTGCCCGCTCGGCGCAATGCCGTGCGTCACGGCATTCTCGACGAGGGCCTGCAGCAGCAGCGGCGGGAACGGCACTGCGTCGAGCGCGGACGGCACATCGATCGTGAAGGACAACCGGTCGCCGAAGCGAATACGCATGATCGACAGATAGCTTTCTACGAGCTGGACTTCTTCGCGCAGCGTGGAGCGCAGATCGCGCGAGCGCTCGAGCGCGCCTTCGAGGAAATCGGCGAGGTGATCGATCATCTCGTGAGCCGCGCGGCTGTCGGTCTTGATCAGGTAGCGCAGGTTCGCGAGCGTGTTCATCAGAAAGTGCGGCTCGATCTGCGCGGTCAACGTTTGCAGGCGCGCTTCGACGAGCTGGCGCTGTGCATCGGAGATGCGCTGCTCGCGGCGACGCACCGCGCTCGTTACGAGCGACAGGCCGACGAAGAATGCGCTGAACGCCGCGCCGGCTGCCCACTCGGGCCCGACGACGCGAAGCCGCAGCAGCGCGGTCCATTCGGGCGCAATGCCGATCACGGCGGCGGCACAGCCGCCGAGCGCGACGCCGAAGGCCGCGACCGGCACGATCATCACCCAACGCGCATCGACTCCTTCAGACGCCGCAAGAGTGGCCAGCGCAACGAACGCGACCGCGTACGCCACCCACAGCTTGACGAGAACCTCGAGCGCGAGCCCCGGTCCGTCGAGCACGTACAGCCCGAGCGCGAGCACGGCGAATGCAAGGACCGGCCCCGAGCGGCCGCGGAACGTGAAGTCGCTGAGCCGCCCGGAAGGGACCGGTCCCTGGACAGGTAACGCAATGTGCGAGAGCAGACCCGGCCGACCCATCGGCTAACGCGAGAGCTGCAGATTGACGGGCTCGAGAGGCAGGTTTTGTCCCGTTGCCATGTCGGTCGTCGGGACGTTCGGCCCCACGATTTCCAACCGCAAGTCTCGAACCCAAAGCTGACCCGGCCCGCCACCCAGCAGCATGCCGATCGAGATCGCCCCGGCGGTCGGCGACACGTCGAGGACGATATCGTAACGCTGCCAATCCGTCGTGCTCTTGACCGGGCGGTTCTGCATGTTGTCGAACGCGCTCGTCTCCCGGTTCAGCACTTCGTCGACCCGCATCCACAGACCGCCCCATCCGCCGAGGTCCTCCGACTTGATCAACGCGGAGTAGCGCAGACGATTGCCTCGGTAAGCTTCCGCACTGAACTGCTGCATCACGCTGATGAAGCCGTCGACGGCGGTGTCGCACCTCAGCGTAATATTCGCCAAGCCCGACGCAGCCAGCTGCGAATCGACGCCGGCCTGACATTCCTGAAGCGCCGACCCGTTCTTGAACCATCCGTCCGGGACCTCCTCCTCGACGGTGGTTGCCTGGACGACCGTGGCTGCGAGCGCAGCGGCAATCAATACCTTGTAGTTCATCGCACCTCCAAGAGTATATCGCTCACGGGGATCCTAGCCAGCCGCAAGCCAGGCCGGCACGACGATGCGACGAGCGGGGCGGAACGCGGCACGAATGCCGCGGGACCGAGGACGAGCGGACGCGACGCCGCGTCCGCTGCCGTCGATCTGCGCGATGGGTTGCGGGCGGGCTTACTCGGCGGCTGCCGGCCGAGGCTCCTCGATCTGAGTCACGCCGGTGAACATCGGCTCGCCGTCGGCGTTGCGGATGGATCTCGCGTACGCGATCGTCGGGAAGTCGCGGGCCCGGGCCGCAGTCACACTGACCTGATCACCGGGCACGAGGGATTTCCGCGTCCAGCCGCGGCGCATCAGCGTCGTCGGGCTCGGCAGCTCGAAGTTCCAGTTCTCGACCTCGCCGTCCTCGTTCACGACGTCGACGTAGAGTCGAGCGTGCGGGCTCTTCCACGAGAGCTCCGTGACCGTGCCCTCGACCGTCACGATCGCCGTGAAGTCGAACTCCGACTGCGAGTGGTGCGCCGAAGCGGCGGGTGACAATGCGAAGGAAACGCTCGCGGCAGCGAGCACAACGGCCAGCCGGCGCATCGCAAGGCTCGCCGATGGCTTCGACAAGATACTCATTCGCGCTCACTCATTCTTTCGGGATAGTGCATGTCCACGTTCTGCTCGTCGTCGAGGCAGATTTCCTCGAGCAGCGTGGTATCCGGCTGATAGGCCATCTCGATCGTAACCGACCACGGCTTCGTATAAGCCTTCGGATCGTCGACGGCGATCTCGACCTCCATCAGACCGAAGTTGATGCGCCTCAGCCGCTCCGTGACGACGGCCGATTCCGTGATCGGGCTTCCTTGGATATCGAGCCACATGTCGTCGCGGATGCCGTTCGTCTGGATCACGAGCGTATCCCCTTCCCAGTGCGCGGTCGAATAGCCGTTCCACGTGGGATTCGGGTCCTCCAGCAGCGGGCGCCCGTCCAGAAAAACCTCGCGATACGCGGCGTTGAACTCGTGCAGCATGACCATCAGGTCCGGCGTTTGCACGATCTTCGTGTGCTGCGGCAGCGTCCACGCGCGCGGATAGTTTGGCGGCATGCAATGCATGTGCGGATCGTTGATGCCGCCGTCTGCTCGGCGCTCGACCATCTGCTCGCGCGACCAATCGGTGTACGGCAGTCCGCCTTCGAGCTTGATGCCGAGGTTGATCTGCTCGCGCGCCATGCGCTCTTCCTGGATGCAGTCGCCGGTCTCGCACATGTCCGTCGACGGCACGTTCGCGAACCATATTCCGGAGAAGTCGGGCTTGCCGTCCGGCGTGCGCGGCGCGGGCGCATTCAGGTCCGGCGCACCGCTTTCGGTGCGCGGAATGCCCGGGGTCGGATAGTCGAGCCACTGCGCGAAAGCGGCCGTCGGAATCGCGCTGAGAGCGATCAGCGCCACCATCGTCCACGGCGCGAGTCCGAGCCGCGCGCTTCGGCCGTCGTGCGGTGATGCGCCCGGCATCGCCGGCGCTGTCGGTGCGTGCATTGCTCTAACCCTCTCGTCGAGCGAGCGGGTAAGGTAGGCAGTCCCTCCGCCTTTGTCCAGCCGCGGGTATTTCGGCTTTACGCAGTACCTCGGCCGTCCAGAACGCCGAAACCTACTCGGGAATTTTCGTCCGTCGTCGGCCGAACGTCCGTCGCCGTCGGAGAATCGAGGAGCGCTCCGTCACTCGAAGTTGAACAGGTCCTCGTTCTCTTCCGGCCGCTGCATTCCCTGCTCGTGGTACTGCTCCCAGATTTGAGCCCACGGGCGACCGAACAGGTCCGGCACCTGGAACTCGAATACGGCGCCCGGCGCCATCGGCGTCGCGATGCCGTTCACAGGGTAAAGCGTCTGGATGCATTCGATGTACGCGTACGGCGTGCCGGCGCCGAGCTCATCCACCTTCCTGAAGTTGCGGACGATTCGAATCGGCTCGACCAGCGCCTCGGGGTCGTAGAACACGGCTTCATGGTTGAAGCCGGTGACGTTTCCCCGCGCGTCGCGCTGCGGCGTATAGATTTCGACCGTCTGCAGCTGGTTCGAGAACTCGAACGCACCGTGCGCCGTCCACGCCTGAATGTTCGACGTCCAGGTGATCAGCGCATCGCCGTCCCAGAACCCGATCGTCTCGCCGTACCAGCGCGGCACCGGAGTGCCGAGATACGGCACGGCGCCGTCCATATTGAACGTGCGGCCGACGTGTATCTGCGTGATGAAGTTGCGGGCGACGCCGGTCAGGATCTGCACGAGCTCCGGCGTCACGATGACCTGGTGCGGATTGATTCCCGGGTTGACGGCGGCGAAATACCAGCGCCGCATGAACCCTTCGGGCCAGCAATACGTCGACGGCCACTGCGGTGCGTTGGTCACGGCCTGGTGGTAGAGATCCTGGACCATCCGCGTCTGATACTCGGGCGTCAACAGCGAAAGGATCGTCGGCACCTGGTTCATGAACATCATCGCGTACCAGTTGTCGAGCAGGTCGACCGGCTCGTAGTTGCCGCTCCAGTCCGTCGGCACGGTCGCGTAGTCGTGCTGCGTCGGGCCGCCCCGGGCCTTCGTCTCATCGAGCAGCGCCTCGTAGTGAGCCTGCGCGGTGGAGAACGGATACGGGCTGACGATCGCTTCACGCGGATAGTCGCGATCGCAATTGCCCCATGCGGCCGAGCGAGGCGGATCGTCGCCGATCGTCGGCGGAGCCAGCGCGCCGCGCGCGGTCTCGATGCCTTGCGGGCTGCCGCAGCGGAAATAGCGCGGGTCGCTCCACAGCTCGCGATCCGCGTAGAAATCCGTGGACGTGAACAGATCGACGGGCAGCGGCTCGACGCCTTCGGGCAGATCGCCGTTCCATGCAGAGCCGACGACGATCTCGGCTTCCGGAGGCGCGTCGTCGGCTCCAGGGGCACCGAGATTGAGGCGCATCGGACCGACGAGCGGGAAGCTTTGCACGTTCTCGAGAAGCTGCCGCAGTACTTCCGGGGGCGGCTGTTCCTGCCCAAGGGCAGTCGCCGGCATGAAGGGCGGCAGCGCCTCGGCAAGCGCCGCGCCGCGCCCCACGCTCTCGAAGCCCGGGTCGGCGACCTGCTGCCCGACGGCGGGCGCGGCGATCAGCAGGGTTGCAGCCAGCGCCAACGTGAGTTGGCGAGTACGCTCGGTCATCTCGACGCCCCCATTCGAATCGCCGCGCGGCGGGAAGCGGCAATTGTAGCGGGCGCGCGTCAAAACGCCATTGCCGAGATTAGAGCGATCCTCGGATCGTCTTTCGCTCTGCTATTCCGGCGTATTCCGGCTCCGGCGTATTCCGGCGATGGCCGGGGCGCATCAGAACGACGCGCATCGCCGATCGTCGTTTGCGGCGCGGCGTAGCCGCCAGGTTACGACACGCGCGGTTTTCCCCACGTATACATGCTGCTGACCGCATAGTTCCACACGACGCCCGCCAGCACGCCGGCGACGGCCGCGACGATCCAGCCCGACCGCTGCTCGAAGAGGTAAGCCGCGACACCGACATTCGCGACGGCGCCGAGGCTGCAGATCGCGAAGAACGACGCGAGCCCGGTGAACCAACGCCAGCCGCGCCGCCGCCTGTCCCGATACGTCAGCAAATTGTTCAGCGCATAGTTGCATGCGATCGTGACGATCGTGCTGATCGTCTGCGCGGACACGAAGTCGATGCCGGCAACGCGGTGCAGCAGCGCGACATTCGTCAGGTGGACGATCACGCCGAGGCTGCCGACGGCGGCAAACGACAGGAACCGCACGGGCACATACGGGCCGATCAGCTTGTCGCACAGCAGCATCGCGTACTCCCAGATCACGAGGCTGTCGATCTTGCTCTCGCCGGCACGACGCATCCTGAAAACGTACGGAACCTCGACGAACGCGATCTGCCGCCGCGCCGACGCGAAGAAGTCGAGCAGGATCTTGAAGCCGATGCCGGAGAGCTCGTGCGCAACCTCGTCGAGCAGCTCCCGGCGCAGCATGAAGAATCCGCTCATCGGATCTTTCAAGGTCGACGGGACGAGCGTATAGCCGAGCCGCGTCGCAAGACGGCTCATCAGCTGACGCGACTTCGACCACTCGCCGAGTCCGCCGCCGCTCGTATAGCGGCTGCCGACGACGAGCTCGTTCCCGGAGTGCTTCAGCAACGCGAGCATCGTCGGCAGAATGCTCGGGTCGTGCTGAAGATCGCCGTCCATCACGGCGACGTACGGCGAGCTCGTGCCGAGCATCCCTTCGACGCATGCCGACGAAAGCCCGCGCCGGCCTATCCGCTGCATGCAGCGAACCCGCGCGTCTTTGCGCGCGAGGTCGCGAGCGGCTTTCGCGGTCTCGTCCGGGGAGTCGTCGTCGACGAAGACCACTTCCCACTCGATGCCGGCCAGCACGGACTCGAGCTCGCCGACCAGAGTGCGAACGTTCTGCCGCTCGTTGAACGTCGGCACGATCACCGAGAGCTCCGGCCCCGGACGCGGAGCGCGCGCCGCGCTATCGACCGGCTGCGGATAAAGCTGCGGGCTGGAGCGCGTGACGGATGACATCGCGGCCGCCTCAGGACGCACCGGCCCGACCGGCGGCGCGGTAGCGCCCCTTGAGACCAATCAGATTCGTATAACGCCGACCGTGCGTGCGCGCGATCAGCGCCTTCGGATCGACGAGCGGGACGAAGCGGCGCCCGCGCAGCTCGTGCAACGCGAAGCCGAGCTCGCCGAGCATCGCAATGTAAGCCGCGGCGCTCGAGCCGCAGCGCGCGAGCCCGTCCGGCCAGAACTCCGTCATCAGCACGGCGTCGCGGCTCCGGGCCAGCAGCTCCGCAGCGCCGGCGACGACCTTGGCCTCCGCCCCTTGCACGTCGATCTTCAGAAGCTCGACCGATTCGATACCCTCGCGCTCGGCGAGCTCGTCGAGCGTCGTCGTCGGAACGACGGCGCCCTCGGTCAGAGCCGGCGCGGAGTAGATTCGGCTGTCGCCGCGGTTCTCGACGTTCCGATACAGCACGGCCTCACCGGATTCGTCGGATGCGGCTGCGTCGGAGACGACGACCCGCACGCTGCCGTCGGGACGCGTATTGGCCGCGATCGCCCGATGCAGATACGCCCGGCTTTCGGCGTCCGGCTCGAGCGCGAAGAGCAGGCCGGAGAACCTGGGCTCCGCGAGCGCGAGAGCCGTGTAGAGCCCGATGTTCGCGCCGACGTCGATCAAGGTCATGTTCGGACCGAGAAACGATCGGAAAACGGCGATCTCGTCTCGCTCGTAGACGCGAAACGTCAAGGCGCCGGAAACGACGGGATCGTTCGGATTGACGTAGAGCATGGCGTTGCCGACCTTCACGGTCTCCGGCAGCAGCATCTTGATCGTCGTGTTCGCCGCCCGCCGCAGCGGCGGCGGCTTCAACAGAACGGTGTAGATGAACTCCGCGAGCTCCATCGCCTAGACCTGCGCCTGACGCACCAGCCGGGCTGCTCCGGACCGAACGAGCAGCGCTTTGCCGACCTCCGCCGCAACAACGACGCCAACGGCCAAGATCAACGGCTTCAAAGGCGCGGCGAAGCGCCCTTCGAAATGAGTGAGCAGCGCATGCAGCACGATGTACCCCGAGGCTGTCAGCGCGACGAGGAGCATCGCGCGGTCGCTTCGACGCCATGCGAGCACGAACGCCGCCGCCAGCACCGGCACGAACAGCCCTGCACCGCGCCACGTGAACGGGATCGACATCGCAAGGTGCTTGAGCGGTGCAGCGGCGAAGGCCCGAAGCGCCCGCGTCTTCAGCTCGTCGTCCGCGGCACGCTCGGCCGCCTCCGGCGGCAAGGTCGTCGAGTACTGCTCGACGAGACGCACGCGCTCCGCGCGCGCCGCGCGATAGAACGTAAGCGCAGCCTCGGGTCGCCCGGAAAGCTCGGCGGCCTCGTCGAGCGGTGCGAGCTCGGAGTCCTCGGCGCGATTGAAGCGCTGCAGCGGGCCACCGAGCGCGAGATCGCTCTCGTCGAAGCCCATGAGCCGGCCGACAATCCCGCGAACCCGCCTGGGGCTCCATGCATAGAAGCTCCCCCAATACTCCTCGGCCGTCATCTGATTCTTCATCGCGCGCGTGTAGAGCACGATGCCCGCACGGCCCGAAATTTCGAACGCGCCGAAATGCATGTAATTGCGAACCATCCACGGCAAGGTCACTGCGGCGAACGCGGCGACGAGGATCGCGACGGTCGGGAGCGATCGTCCAACCCCGCGAAGCCGAGCGCCGTATCCTGCCGCGGGCAACGCGAAGCCGGCCGAGCGCACGTTTCGCGATTCGAACACGAATGGGACGATCGCCACGAAGCCGATGAAAACGTAGAGAAACGCCGCCTTGGTCAGCGCGACCAATCCGAACGCGACGCCGGCCGCGGCGATCAGCGCGTGATTCGCACGGCGATGACCGGCGACGAACAGCGCGAGGCCGATGACGAGCAGCGCGCCGGCCTCGAGCTCCGTGTTCAGCGTGTCGAGGTCGGGCCGCGTGCCGATCAGCGCGGCGCCGATCAGCGCGGCGATATGCGACGACGACAGCAGAAGGATCAGCGCGTACGTGCCGACGACGGCCGCCGCCTTCCACGGCACGTGGTGGAACTTCAGGTAGCGTCCGCGCTCTCCGCGCAGATACTCGGGCGTCGATGCGCGACCGAGAATGCCGTCGGCGATCAGCACGCCGAGCGCGGCCGACACGGCAGGCAACGGCTCCCGATACATCGTCGGCGCAGTGGCAACGTCCTCATCGCGGGAGATTACGCCGTGGTGAACGAGATTCACGGCCATCCTCGCGTTCGTCCGCCCGTCGGAGTTGATCGGCTCGTTCGTGATCTGGCCGATCCAAAGCGGGACGAGACATCCCACGAGAACCAGCAGCGCCGCCGGCCAGTGCCGCTCGAGGGGTTCGATGATCGCGTTGAGCATGACGTATGCAGCTCGGCCGCTTCTTCTTAGATTCTGGTTCGGTCTCTAACTGTCTCGTTTGCGAGAGCTATGCGAAAAACGTGCCTTTTGGCTTCAAATCGAAGCCAGGGCCGGCAATTGTTGCGGACGCGGAGCGTTTCGGCGGAAGCGGTGGCGGCCTGCTGCAGGCCGCCGGATCAGACGAGCCGCTCGATCGAGCGCGAGCGATCGATTCCTGCAATCGTTTCGAGCGAGATTACTTTGATTCCAAGTGCACGCGTTTGCGTTTCAGGAAAGGAATTGAACGATTGGTACCCGAGCTGGGAACGTCTACGGCGACCGGTTCGTCACCGGCAGATCGGGCGGCTCCTGATAGCCGTTGCGCGCAAGCTCGAGCTCGGGCCGCAGTGCGCAAAGCACGCAATCCGGTTGATAGTACTCGGGAACGCGGCCGCTGACCGGGTTCGTATAGCTGAACCACATTGGCAAGATCGACGGCCACTGCAGCGGCTCGCCCGTTCCGCCGCGGAAGTGCAGCTCTCGCCGGCCGAGCGCCGTCAGCGGGATGTCGACGTTCAAATTGTTGCTCGCGCGAGGCGGATCGCCGTCGGGACGCGGCGCCGGATCTTTCGCTTTGGCCCAGACGCCGTCCTTCCAACCGACCGGCGTGATGTACGGCTCGTCGAGCGTGAGCTCCCAGATGCGCCAGACGCCGTCCTCGAGCACATAACGGTTGTGATACATGCCGCCCCAGAACGATGCGGCGAAAAAGTCGCCGGCGCCGCCGACGGTTTTGCCGGTGCGCGGCTGGAACAGACGAAACCGCCCGATCGCCGATCGTCCGTCGTCCGAGATCTGCAGGACCGGCTGCATCAGCCAGTGGTACGAGATGCCAGCCTGCTGCTGCGGCGGTGTCCCACGCACGCGCGCCGCGATCAGCCGGTCGCGGCCGATGTGATAACCCTGAAACGGCGTTTCCTTGAACCCGTCTTTCGCCATCACGCCGGCCCAGCCAGCGGAGTTCATGTCGTCGACGAAAAAGCCGTAGGCCGCGGAAACATTCGCGACGCCGTCGTAGGCCGCCGCGCGCGCGAGGCGGCGGCGCGCTTCGTCGAGCGTGATCGGGGCGGGCTCGGCGCGCGGGATCGCGCCGGTCAGCACGTTCGTCGCGACGAGCTTCGCGCCGCCTTCCGGCCCGACCACATCGCCGGTGACCGGGTGCGGCATCAGAAACGCCGGCATCGCGAGGCCGGGCTCGGCCGCATCCGCGGACGGCACCGGTGCATCGGGCGCAAAGGTTCCGGCCGGGACGGGATCGACGATTCGGCTCTTGCCCCAACCCAGGAAAATATCGGTCTTCATCAGCACGAAGCGCCGCAGCTCGCGAAACTTCCAGACGCCGTCCTCTTTGACGAAGCGGTTGTGGAAGACCGCGACTTCCCACCAGCCTTTCTCTTCGTCGGCCTCGCCGAGCATCCCGAGCTCGATGCCGCGGGCGAAGGCCTCGTTGCCGCCCGGTGCGACCGCGACGATCACGTCGGTTTGCACGCGGTCGTTGAGCTGGCCATGGGAGAGCCCTGCTTCGCCGATGCTTGCGAGCCAGCGGCGAATGCCGTCGGGACCGCGCCAGATGCCGTGGCCGCCGACCTCGACGACGCCGTCCTCCGCGAATAGATCGACGACGTCGTCCCACATCTTGCGGTCCGCGTAGTAGCCGTAAGCCGACTGCAGGTTGCGGACCCGGTCTTCGTCGTTGAGCGCGTCGACGCGCCGTTGCAGCTCCGCGAGGGTCGCGTCGGTCTCCGGAGCCTCGCCGACCGCCGGCGGAATCGGCACGCCGGCCGTGTCCTTATCGAAGTGGTACGGCACGACGGGCAAATCGCCGCCGCCCCAGTTCGTCCAGCCCACGTCGTACGGGCCGTCGTACTGCGGGTGATAGTGCGCTGTCGCGATCTTCCACACGCCGGCCTCGCGCACGTAATCGTTCACGAATACGCCGCCCTCGATCCGCGCCTCGTCGCCATGGCCGTGGAAGATCATCGTTTGCCAGCGCGCCTTCGCGCTCTGTCCGTCGGGCGCGAGGTGCACGACGGGTGAATCGATGAACATCGTCGACAGGCTGTCGGCCTCTAGGCCTTCCCGGCCGCCGCCGTAGCGCGTGCGCAGGAACGCCGCGATCGCGGCCGGCCCTTCGGCCGTCTGCGCGGGGCCGACGAGCCCGTCGAACACGAATCGGCCGCCCTCGGCGAACAGCGCGCCGACCTGGCTCCAAAGGCCGAATTGAGCGTATTGCGCGTAGCTGCTTTGCAGCGTCTTCACCGCGCGAATGCTCTCCGTGCGGTCGAGGTCGCGTGCGAACGCGTCGAGCGCGTCGTCGGCTCGAGCGGATGTGGCTATTGCGGCAAGCGTTACGAGTCCGAGAACGAGCGAGCGCGTCATCGAGTCCCCCCGGCCGGCTTTTTTCGAAGGATCGGCCGAGCCCGCGCGTTTGTCCACGCCGACCGGACCGGTCCGCGAGCGCCGGCACTTGCAAGACCCGGCCGGGTGTGCATATTGTGTATCTCTATATGCACAGTAAGCTCACCATCTCGCAGGCCGATCCCCGCCCGATGTACCAGCAGCTGATGGAGCAAATCCGGCGCCGGATCGCGGTCGGGGACTGGGTGCCGGGCCAGGAGATTCCGTCGATCCGCGCTCTCGCCGCTAGCACGCGGGTCAGCGTGATCACGATCAAGCGGGCCTATCTCGAGCTCGAGCGCGAAGGCCTGATCGTCACACGCCAGGGCAGGGGCACGTTCGTCGCGGACAACGTCGATCTGTGCCGGGACCTCCAGACCCGAGAGCTCGACGAGCATCTCGCCCGGGCTGCGAGCATCGGCGCCGAGCTCGGCATGTCTGCCGAGATGCTCGCGCGCCGGTTACGGGAGATAGCCGAGAAAGAGGACGAGAAAGGACGATGACTGCGCTGCTCGAGCTCGACCGGGTCGAGAAGATTTATCCCTACTTCGCGCTGCGCGACGTTTCGCTCACGCTCGAGGCCGGTCAGATCATGGGTTTCGTCGGGCCGAACGGCGCGGGCAAATCGACGACGATTCGGATCGCGATGGGGCTCGTCACGCACGACAGCGGCAGCGTGCGTCTCGCGGGTTACCCGATGCCGGCCGAGCAGGCGCGCGCGAAACGGGACGTCGCGTTCGTCTCGGAGGACGTCGGCCTTCATTCGTTCGCGACCGTCGGCTGGCACATCGATTGGGTGTCGTCTCTGTTCCCGGCGTGGGACGAGCGCTATGCGGCGACTTTGCTGCGCCGCTTCAACCTGCACCCGGCCAAGCGGATAAAGGCTCTGTCGCACGGTGAGCGCGTCAAGGTACTGCTGCTGCTCGCGCTCGCGCGCCGCCCGCGGCTGCTCGTGCTCGACGAGCCGACGTCCGGTCTCGATCCGGTAGCGCGTCACGAGGTCCTCGCCGAGCTGATGACCGTGCTCGAGGACGAGCGCCGCGGAATCCTGTTCTCGTCGCATAACACGCAGGACGTCGAGCAGATCTCCGACCGGATCGCGTTCATCGACCGCGGCCGCGTGATCGACCTGAGCGACAAGGAGGTCTTCCTGGACCGTTGGCGTCGGCTGCATGTCGAGGTGCCGGACGGGGCCGCCGTTCCGCAGCTGCCCGGCGTGATCGACGTCGATCGGTCAGGACGAATCGCGACGGTGACCGCGAACGGGTTCTCGGCCGACATCCCGGCCGCTTTCTGCAGCGCAGGGATCGTCGTGCACGAAGTCCAGCGCATGACGCTCGAAGAGATCTTCGTCGCGACCGTCATGGCGAGTCGCAAGGAGCAGGACGCATGAACGGCTCGATCGTTCGCCAACTGATCGCGAAGGATCTGGTCTTGATGCGGCCGATGATGATCGGCGCGCTCGTGGTCGGCGGCGTCGGCATCGCGCTGATGCCGTTCGGCGAGACCCGATTCTTCGTCGGCTGGCTCATTCTGTTCATCGCGATCACGTTGCTCGGCGTCTTCACGACCGCGGTCGGCGTCCTCACCGAGCGCAAGGATCGGGTGCATCTTTTCGTGCTGACGTTGCCGGTCTCGCCCGCGCAATACCTGCGCGCGAAGCTTACGGCCAGCGCCGTCGCGTTCTTCGTCCCTTGGACGATCCTGCTCTTCGCGGCGCTCGCGACCGTCGCGGCGACCGGCATTCCGGACGGCGTGATGCCGTTCATCGCGATGCTGCTCGCGTATGTCGTCTGCTACTACGCCGCGTACCTCGGCATGTCTCTCGTGACCGACTCGGCGATCTGGAGCACGGTCGTCATCATCGCCGGCAATACCGCGCCCGTCTTTCTGATTCCGGCATTCCTGCGCATCTCGGGGATCGGCTCCGACCGCGTGCCGCCGGTCGCCGGCTGGAGCGGCACGGTGCTCGGCATTCTGGCGGCCGAGGCCGTCTTCGCCGCGGCAATGCTCGGTATCGCGCTGCTCGTTCGGTCCCGTCAGCGGGACCTCGTCTAACCTAAGGAGATCCGCGATGGCACTAGCGACACATCGACGCTCCCGGTACGGAATCGTCGTCACGATGGGCCTCGCCTGCGTCGCGTCCGTAGCGGGCGCGCAGACGCCCGACGAAATCGTCGCTGCGAACATCGCCGCGACGGGCGGCGCCGCCGCGATCGAGCGGATCGAGAACTTCACGAGCACCGGGCAGGTCGTGATCGAAAGCCCGCTGTTCGGTCGGCTCGAGGGCACGGTCGAGATCGTTCGCGTGCCGGGCCGCGGCTACTTCGAGGCCGTCGATCTCGGCGTGATCGAGCAACGCAAGGGCTGGGACGGCACGCAAGCGTGGGAGCTCGGGCCGAACGGGCTGCGCATGCTCGAAGGCCAGGAAGCGGCCGCGCTGCCGATGCAGTCGCATGTCGCGCCGCTCGACGCGCTGCAACATCTCGCCCCCGCGGGACTCGAGATCGAGCGGCTCGACGATGCCGAGATAGACGGGCGCGCTCATTTCGTGCTCGGGTTGAGCGCCAGCGACTCGCCGCCGGTGACTCTGTACGTCGATCGCGAGACGAGCTTGCTGTCGCGCAGCACGTCCGTCACGAGCATTCCCGGCCTCGGCGAGATGAACGTCGTCACGGACTTCGCCGACTATGAAGCGGTCGGCGGCGTCATGCTCGCTACGACGGTCACGGTCGACGTCGAGGGCATCTCGACGACACGCGTCGTGCTCGAGGACACGGTGATCAACACGGACGTCGACGCGTCGATCTTCGCCGTGCCGAACGCAACGGCCGGCGCCGGCGCCGACACGAGCGACGCGGCGGCCGCGAGCGCGCAAGCGGACCCGTACGCCGGGCCCTATCAGACTCACTGCAGCGTCTGCCACGGCGGCGCGCTCGAAGGCGCGGCGCAAGGCACGCCGCTCGTCGGCGTCGAGCTCGCGCACGGCGACTCGATCGACGCGCTGCGCGAGAGCATCGCGACGGGCTTTGCCGACAGCGGCATGCCGGCATGGTCGGAGACGCTCGACGAGAACACGATTCAGCGGCTCGCAATCTTCATTGCGGAGCAGCGCGCCGCCTATTCGTATACCGACTTCAACGTGGCGGCGCCGCCGTCGGTGCCGCGGGGCCCGATCGCGAGCGAGCGGCACACGTTTCGCGTTGAAATCGTAGCGGATGGCATCGATCCGCTGCCCTACTCGATCGCTCCGCTGCCCGACGGCCGGATACTCGTCACCGAGAAAACGCAGGGGCTGCGCATCGTTGCGCCGGACGGCACGTTGTCCGAGCGGGTCCGCGGGACGCCGCAAACCTTCGACGACGGCTTCGAGATGCCGGGTCTGCGCCTCGTCTACGGCCAGGGCTATCTGCTCGACGTCGCGCCGCATCCGGACTATGCCGAGAACGGCTGGATCTACTTGAGCTACACGGACCGCTGCACCGACTGCAACGCGGTAAGCCGCAGCTCGGGGCGGCCCGTTTCGATGGTCGCGCTGATTCGTGGACGCATCGTCGACGGCGCCCGGGTCGATCACGCCTGGGTCGATCACGCCTGGGTCGATCACGCCTGGGTCGATCAAGAGACGATCTGGCAAACGGACGTCGATCACTACACGGCGATGCCCGACATGTCCGCCGGCGGGCGCATCGCATTCGATGACGACGGGCACGTGTTTCTGACGATCGGCATCAAGGGCGGATCGGAGATCGCCGGCGTGCAGGACCTGTCTCTGCCGTACGGCAAGATTCTGCGCCTCAACGACGACGGCAGCATCCCGGACGACAATCCGTTCGTCGGACGAGCCGATGCGCTCGCGAGCATCTGGACCTACGGCCATCGCAGCCCGCAGGGGCTCGAGTTCGACCCCGCGACGCGCCGGCTCTGGGGCACGGAAATGGGGCAGCGCGGCGGCGACGAGGTCAATCTGATCGAGCGCGGACGCAACTACGGCTGGCCGCTCGTCTCGCGCGGCTTGCAGTACGACGGCCGCCCGGTCGACTTCGCTGCCGAGCTCGGTATCGAATTCGAGCCGACAGACATCGTGCAGCCGGTCGTCGATCTGACGCCCGCGCCCGCCGTGTCGAGCCTGATCGTTTACGACGGCGCGGCGTTTCCGAATTGGCGCGGGAATCTGCTCGTCGGCACGCTCAAGGCCACGGAGCTTTATCGGATGGTCGTCGACGGCACCAAGGTCGAGCACAGGGAAACGCTGCTCGACGGGCTCGGCCGCATTCGCGACATCGAAGCGGACCTCGCGGGACGGGTCTACCTGCTGCTCGAGAACGCCGCTGGCGGGCGGATCGTTCGGCTCGTGCCGGCGGAGTGATCAGCAGGCCGAGATCGACGACGGCGGGGCCGGCCCAAGTCCAGCAAGCCCCGGATACGCGAGCATCTGCGCTCGCGTATGATCCAGACTCGGCGATGAGATGAGCAGAACCGGCCGACACGCAGCCGCGGTCACGGCGACCGCGGATGCCGAAGCGGCTTTGGACGGGCCGAAGCCTGGGAGGAGCGGGACATGAACAAGCGGCACGCGGCACGAATTCTGATCGTCGCCACGGCATGGTGGCTCGGGCAGAGCACGTCGGCGCAAGAGCTCGGCAACGCGCAGGAGATCGACGCGTTCCTCGATCGCGCCGTCGCGGAGACTCATATCCCCGGGCTCGTCGCGCTCGTCGTCGATCGCGACCGGATCCTGTATCGCCGCGCGGTCGGCCAGCGCAGCGCCGCCGGCGACGTCGCGATGACCGACGACACGATCTTCAACATCGCTTCGATGACGAAGCCGATCGCGACGACGGCGATCATGATGCTCGTCGAGGAAGGCAAGCTCGATCTCGACGACCCGATCTCAGAGTATGTTGCGGAGCTCGGCGGCAAGCCCGTGCTCGACACGTTCGATTTCGAGGACGCGAGCTTCACGACGCGGCCGGCGGCGAGCGAGATCACCATTCGCCAGCTGCTGTCGCACTCGTCGGGCCTCGTGTACAACTTCGCAAGCGACGAGCTCGCGCGCTGGAGCGCTGCGAACCCCGGAGTCGATCCGATCACGTCATTCCCGCTGCTGTTCGATCCGGGGACGGGCTGGGCATACGCGGGCGGGATCGCCGTCGTCGGACGCGTGCTCGAGCAGATCGAAGGCACAACGCTCGACGCATTCCTCGAGGAGCGTCTGTTCGATCCTCTCGGCATGACCGACACCGGTTACGCGGTGCCGGACGACAAACGCTCGCGCGTCGCGGCCGTGTTCCGGATGACGGACGAGGGGCTCGCCGAGTCGCCGGTTCCCGACGACGTTCGCTCCCCGGTCAGCGGCGATGGGGGCCTTTATTCGACGGCAGAGGACTACGCGCGGTTCATCCAGCTGATCCTCCGAAGCGGCGCGGCGCCGAACGGCACGCCGCTTTTACAGCCCGATTCGGTGCGCGTGCTCACGCAGAACCATCTCGGCGACGTGCGCGTTTCGCTGCAGGACGAGCCGACGCCGCTCCTCGCCCGCGCGTTCCCGCTCGGCGCCGACCGCGACGGCTTCGGGCTCGGCTTCCAGGTCACCGGCGAGCACGACGACCCGGATCAGCGGTCGCCGGGCAGCCTGAGCTGGGCAGGCATTTTCAACACGGAGTTCTGGATCGACCCCGCGTCCGGCATCGGCGGCGTGCTGCTGATGCAGTACCTGCCGTTCTACGACGAGGACGCAATTGACACTCTCGTCGGATTCGAAGAGCTGGTGTATCGAGGTCGCAGGTAAGAGCACGACGGTCGTGCGTCGCAGCGGACGCTCTCCGACGATCGATTCGCCACGTAGTACTCTTCAGTCACCCTTCACGCGCGGAGTCATGTCATGCCTGGAACCTTGAAACTCACGTCCCGCCGCGAGCTGATGCAGGCGGGCCTGGCAGTCGGCGTAATGGCATCGCTGCCTTCGGCGGCCCGCGGGCAGACCGCGGACGGCCTGATCACACGCCCGATTCCTTCGAGCGGCGAGCAAGTTCCGGTCATCGGCATCGGAACGAATCAGTTTGGACGCACGGACCATGACTCCGTGAAGGCCGTGCTGGAGCGGGTGCACGCGCTCGGCGGGCGCGTCATCGATACCGCTGCCGGTTACGGCGATAGCGAGGCCGCGATCGGCCGTGCGCTCGCCGAGTTGAACCTGCGCGACGAGATGTTCATCGCGACGAAATTCAACGCCGAAGGCGGGCGCGGTCTCGGCGGACTGCCGAGCTTCGAGCGGTCGCTCGAACGTTTGCAGGTGGACAGCGTGGATCTGATGTTCATTCACAGCATCAATAGCGTCGAACCGTTGATGCCCACGCTGATCGACCTCAAAGAATCGGGCCGTGCACGTTATATCGGCATCACGACCGTGAGTCGGCAGCAGCACGCGCAGGCGATGCAGTTCATGCGCGAGTACCCGATCGACTGGATCCAGATCGACTATTCGCTCGGCAATCGCGCAGCCGCGAGCGACGTCTTTCCGCTGGCCATGGAGCGGGGAATCGCCGTCATGCTGGCGGTGCCGTTTCGGAGCGAGGGCGGCTCGATGTTCGGCAAGGTTGCCGGTCGCGAGCTGCCGGACTGGGCCGCGGAGATCGGCGCGAGCTCGTGGGCTCAGGTATTCCTGAAATATGCGGTCTCGCATCCGGCAGTGACTTGCGCAATTCCGGGAACGGACGACCCGCGCCACGCGGAAGACAATTCGCGCGCCGGGCATGGCGCATTGCCGGACGAAACCCTGCGTACAGAGATCGAGCGTTTCTGGGATCAGCTTGCATAAACGCGGCTGGCGGCTGACAGGCCGCTATTCGTAACGCAGCGCCACGGCCGGATCGACCCGGCCGGCGCGCAGTGCCGGACGGCACGCGGCGGCGACCGATGTGACCGCGACGAGCGCGAGCGTTGCCGCCCACGCTGCCGGCGACAGCGCGTCGAGCCCGAGCAGCGCGCTCTCGAGGCGCTCGGCAAACGTCAGTGTCGCGACGACGGCGAGAGCGCTGCCCATGGCGACCACCGATGACGCCTGCTGAAGCATCATTCCGACGAGACGCCGGTCGGTCGCACCGACGGCCTTGCGCACGGCGAGCTCGCCGCGGCGCACGTCGACGGCATGCTGCATCGACGCATAGAGGCCGAAGATCGTAAGAAGCAGCGCGATCGTCGCCGCGCCGAGCGCCAATCGGCTCCGCGCCCGCTCGTTACGCAAAGCGTCCCGCATCGCCGCTTGCAGCGTGTCGGGCGCCCCCGCGCTCATCGGCGCGGCGCGCTCGGCCACGAGCTCGTCGATCAGCGCATGCACCACCGCCGGGTCGACGGACGCGCGCACGACGTAGTGCTGTCCGATCAGCGATCCGGACCATGTCCGGTACAGCATCGACGCATATTCGTCGTCGGCGCCGCCGTAGCGGATGTCTTCTACTACGCCGACGACCGTCAGCGTGTCACGAGCGCCGTCGGCCCCGACCCGGCGACGCATGATCAGCACGTTGCCTTGGCCCATTACGGTCAGATCAGTGTCGGCAAGCCGCAGCCGCTCGCCGACGACATCCTCTCTGCCCCACAGCCGACGAGCGAGCGTTCGGCTGACGACGACTTGCCGCGGATCGCCTTCGGCGAACGGGCCGCCGTGCAGGAAGCGCACGCCGAGCGCGCGGAAGAATCCGGGCGTCGTGAGGTTGTGATAGACGCGGCGCAGCTCCTCGGCAGGCTGGTCCGCCACGCCTGCGAGCTCGACGAGCCCCGGATTCCGCGGCGGCGCGTGAAACGGCACTGCGCTCGCGACCGCGAAGCCGTCGACGTTCGGTAGGGCCGAGACGCGCTCGTCGAGGTCGCGCGCGAGCTGCTCCATCTGCTCGACGCTCGCGTTGCGCATCGCGACGCCGCGCTGCGGTGCGGTCGTGTCGGGAACGAGCAGCTCGGCCGCGACGACGTTGCTCGGATCGAAGCCGAGCGGCGCCTGCTCGAGCCGCCGCACTTCGCCAACGAACAGCGTAGCCGCGAGCACGATCAAGGTCGCGACGGCGACCTGGAGCACGAGCAGCGGCTTCAAGCCGTGTCCCTGCTGCCCGAGGGACGTGCGGACGGTAAGCGCCAGCGTCGGCCGGCGTGCGATTCGCGCGGCGGGCACGAGGCCCGCGATCGCCATCATGCCAAGCGCTGCCGCGATGACGAACAGCGCGACGCGCCAGTCGGTCCCGAAGCCGAGCGCCCCCGCCGGCGCGTCGACGAACGGCGGAAGGTGCAGCAGCGCGCCGCGCAGCCAGTAGTGGAGCAGCAGGCCGCCGACCGTCGCCACCGCAATCAGCAGCGCCGCCTCGACGAAAAGCTGACGCACGACCGCGGCTGCCGAAGCGCCGATCGCCAATCGCGTGCGCAGCTCCTCGACCCGTCCCGAGCCGCGCGCGAGCATGAACGATGCGAGGTTCAGGCTCGCGACGACGAGCACGAGCACGGCTCCGCCAACGAGAAGTGCCGACTGGCGCACGAGAAGGAGATGCGCGCGCGGATCACTGGACGTGCCGGGCAGGACCTCCGGGCGCACGAGCTCCGTCGACACGCCGCGCGGCGCGGCTCCGGCCGGCCCGTCGCGCAATCGCGGCGCGACGAGCTCGAGCTCTCCGCGAAGGCGCTCGATACCGACGCCCGCGGGCAACCGCGCGGCGATCCGCAAGAAGGGTAAGCCGTCCCGCGCCTCGCGAACGACGGCGTCGTCGGCCGGCGGAGTCGGTCCCGAAGCCGGTCCCGAAGTCGGTCCCGATAGTCGAATTACCGGCGTCATCAGCCCGAGCGCCGCATCGAGCGGCACGAAAATGTCCTCGGGCGAGCCGCGCCGCAGGCCTTCGAACCCGCCGCCCGCCACGCCTACGATCGTGAAAGGCGTTTCGTCCACGCGGATCGTCGCGCCGATCACGTCCGGTCGGCCGCCGAGCCGTTCGCGCCAGAATCGCTCGCTGACGACGGCGTTCGTCGCGGTCGGGTCGGCGCTCGCGTCGGCAAGGTCGGTACCGAGCGCGATCGGCACACCGAGCGTGTCGAAGAAGTCCACGTCGACGCCGATCGTCGCCGCATCGACGAGCGCACCGTCCGCGTCGACGGTCCGCACGATCGGTAGCGAAGCGGCGACCAGCGCTTCGGGCACGGTCAAAGCTTCGGCGATGATCCGGTACTGGTCGCGGCTGAACGAGATCCACTCGTTCGCGTCGCGCGCAAGGCCGATCGAGACGAGACGATTCGCGGCCCGGACGCCCGGCACGGGCTCGAGGGCGAGATGGCTGTACAGCGAAAAGACCGCCGTCGCGACGGCGACCGCAACCGCCAGCACGAGGGTCGCGATTCCGGAGAAGACCGGCGTACGGCGATAGAGGCGGACGGCATATTGGAGATCGCGGCCGAGCATTCGATTCCTTTCGTTGCGTTCCGTTGCGGTTGACGAATCCGAGCCGGCGGATGCCTACAGCGCTCCGCCGCGCATTCGTCGGGCAATGGTCGTGCCAGGCAGTAAGACCCGCGATCTCACTGATGTATCGGGCGGAACGGAGCGGAGCCGTCCCGAAATCGGAAACCGCTATCCCGTCAGTGGGATCGCGGCTCGACGCGGCTCCGGCGCGGCGCTACTGCCGGAGCTCCTCGATCAACGCGTCCATCTGCTGAAACTGCAGACAGCCGGGCGTCGGCGGGCTCGGCGGACACCCCGTGGATCGCCACCCGTAGTCCATCTCGAACACGGCGAGCACCTGCTCCTTCGTCGCGCCGGCTCGGATGAGCTCGGCGACGCGCGCCCTCATCGCGGCGAGATCCTCGCGGAATCGAACCATCTCTTCGCGAGTCGTGAGCGGGCCGTGCCCGGGGATCACGGTGTCGAAATCGAGCTGCAGGACGCCGTCGAGCGTGTCCGTCCACTCGAGAAAGCTGCCTCCCTGCGCATAGTCGACGTAGATGTTCACGCCTCGCGGCCGATTCGCAGCCTCGGGCTCGGACGCGGGCCTTCGCGCGAGAAACAGATCGCCGGTATGGATCACACCGAGCTGCGGGAAGTAGATCACGGCGTCGCCGTCCGTATGCCCGCGGCCGAAATACCGGATGCGGACCTCCTTGTCGCCGAGATGCACCGACAGCGCATCGGTAAACGTGATGTTCGGCAGGCCGATCGGCGTGCCGGGCGTGTCCTCGTAATACGGCTGCTTGATATCGGAGAGATTCGCGCGCACTTCGCGGTGGGCGATCACGTCCGCGATCTCCAGCATCCGCGCGTTGCCGCCTGCATGGTCGTCGTGCTGATGCGTGTTCAGCACATAAACGACCGGCTGGTCCGTGATCGACGCGACCGCGTCGAGGATCGCTTCATAGTTCCGGTAGAACATGTCGTCGACGAGGATCACCCCGTCGCCCGTGACGTAGACGGCGACGTTGCCGCCTTCGCCCGAGATCATGTAGAGGTCGTCGTGGACGCGCTGAATCTCGAAAGGTCGCGGGGCGAGCTGCGCGTGAGCGGGTATCGTCGACAGCGCCGGAACGAGGCTCGCCAAGAGGCACGCTGCGACGATGCCGTCTGCGGGTTTCGTAGAACGCCGAGTCGCGCTGTTCGCAGTGTGCTCCGCCGTTCGCATCCTGATCCTCCCGTCGCGGCCCCAGCACGAATCATATGCGCGTTCGATCGTCCGCGGCGAGCTTCCGGCGGGAACGTCGGCGGCGGAAAGGCTCCGTATCGCGTGACATTGCCGGTCGTGCGATCATGGCGCCGCAGGCTCTCGGTACGAGCGCTGTGAAATTCGAATATGAACCTAAAGTCCGTCCGCAGCTTCGTGTTCCGTCGCTGGCTCGCGCGCCGTCCGCTGCTCTCTCTGGTCCTCGCATCGAGCCTTGCCGCTTCCGCGACTGCCCAGGGCCCCGCATCCGCGCCTCGCGACCTTTCGGTGCACGAGCTGCAAGCCCGGATAGAGCAGCTCGGCCGGAGCGTCGAAGCCGCGGAGGCTTTGCGCGCGATCAAACGCCTGCAGTGGGCATACGGGCACTATTCGGAGTTCGGTTTGTGGCACGACTTCGCGGACCTGTTCGCGGATACGGGCGTCGGCCACTACACGCAGGGCGATCTCGACCGTGAAGAAATCCGCGCCCTCTTTTTCGACGAGGTCGGCCAGGGTCGGCTAGGGCTCGCGGACGGCAGGATCTATCCGCACATCAGTTTTTCTCCCGTGCTGAGCCTCGCCGACGACGCCTCCGCCGCGCGCGGACGCTTTCGCATACTCGCGATGCTCGGGGGGTTCGGCGGGAACGCGATCTGGTTCCACGGCGTGTACGAGAACGCGTACGTGAACGAGCGCGGCGTATGGAAGATCAACGAGGTCTCGAATGCGGCGCAGGTCAGCGGCTCGTTCACGGCCGGGCTCTCGACGCAGGCCGGATCGGCGCCCGTAATTCCGTTTCACTATGCGGCCGCGGACGTCGGCCGAACGGCACTTCCGCCAACGGCGAGTGCTCGCGATACAGCTAGCGCAAGCGAGACCGGGACGACGCCCTCAGCGTCGGATCTCCGGCAATTGGCCGCTACGCTCTCGGCCGTGCAACAGCGTCTCGATCGCCTCGAGGACGAAGCCGCCGTTCTCCGGCTCCAGCATCGGTACGGCTATTACCGGGATCGGCGCGACTGGGATGGGTTAGCCGCTCTGTTCGCGGAGCAAGGCCGCTTCGAGCACGGCCTCCGCGGCGTGTATATCGGCCGAGCGAGCATACGGCGCGCACTGAATCAGTTCGGTGACGGGCCCCTGCCCGCCGATGTCATCGGCGATCACATTCTCCTGCAGCCGTTCGTCAGCGTCGCGCCGGATGGCCGAAGCGCGAAAGCGCGCGTCGACGAGCTCGGCCTCGAAGGCACGCCGGGCGTCGACGCACAATGGACGCAGGGCATCTACGAGAACACGTTCGTCAACGAAAACGGCGAGTGGCGGATCGACACGGTGCGCTACTACCCGCGCCTGATCACCGACTACGCGAAGGGCTGGGGCGCGGACGCTCGACCCGCGCCCGGCCCGAGCGAGGCCTTCCCTCCGGACGCGCCTCCGACGGAGCAGTACGGCGTCTATCCGCAATTCCATATCCCCGCATTCCATTTCGCACATCCCGTCACCGGGCGTCCGCCGCAGTACCCTGAAGGCGATCCCGCGGCGAACAACGAGATCGGCTTCGCGGACGTCGAGCCGCCAGGCGGCGGAGTCGATGCGGAGCCCAGCCTCGAGGTTCTGCAGTCCACGCTGGCGGAAGCGGAAGCAGCGGCGCACCGTTCGCGCGGTTACGACGCGGTCGAGAATCTGATCGACGCCTACGCGTACTATGTCGACGAATGCATGACCGCTGACGCGGCCGCGTTGTTCATCGACGAAGGCGAAATCCGCATCGGCGACGGTGCGCGCGGCACCGGACTCGAACGCATCGCGAGCGCTCTGTCGGCCGCTTGCCCCGCGGATCGGAGCGCCGGCGACATCACGCTGCACCATGTGACCCAACCCGTGATCGACGTTGCCGAGGACGGGTCGACCGCGCAGTTCGCCGCACGCTTGTGGGAGGTTCACGTCGCGGCCGACGACGAGGACTACTATCGCGGCGGAGTCGTCGAAGGCGAGGCGCGCTACGAAGACGGACGCTGGAAGCTAACGGTGCTCGAGACGCGCTACGTCTGGACGGCGCCGATCGTCGTACCGCGATAACGACCGCCGATCGAGAGCAGCTGTTCGAGATTCGACGCGGCGCTATCGTGCGGGCCCGACCGAGCCCTTGAAGTACACGAGCACGGAGCTGAACGACAGGTCGACCCTGCCGCGGAAGTCGTCGTCACCCGATTCGACGTCGAGCAGATTGTTGTTGATGCCGATGCCGAAGCCGAATCGCTCGAACGTGTCGTGCTCGACGGAGAGCGTGACATCGGTGAACAGTCCGTCGATGTCGCCGATGTCGAGGTCGAACCATTGAAATGCGCCCTCGAGGCGCCAGCGGTTTGCGATCTGATAGTTCCCCCGTATGCCGAAGACCGGCAGCGGCGCGGTCGTCGCCGCTTCCTGAACCCTCGACGTGCCGAGCGCGCTGAGGGCAGCTTCGAGACGCATGACGTGCAAGCCGAACGACGGCCCCAACGTCGCGCGGGGCCGGCTCAACGCGTTGAACCCGTATGCGACCTTCGCGACCGTCTCCTCGACGGTCGCGCTGACCGTAGTCGCGAACGTGAACGTTTGCTCGCCGAAGCGGATTTCGCGCACGATGTCGCGCGTGCCTTCGCGCTCGACGTCGTAGGCCGCAAACCAAACGTAATGACGGGGGTTGAAGTTATAGAAGCCGTCGATGCGGGCGACGCTGACACGCTCCTCGAGGTTGACGTCGTCCTCGAGCCGAATCTGCGTGCCGAGGCCGCGATTCGGCGAATCGAGGCGGACGCGGGACGTGAACTCGGAGAACGCCTGGCCGCCGATCCGGTACTCGAAGCGGGCGGGCTCGTCGAGCTGAGCCGCGGCGTGCGGCGGCAGCATCGCGAAGGTGATGACCAGCGGAATCGCTGCGGCGATCGCTCGGCCCGAGCGCTGAGAGCGGCGGAGGATCAAGAACCCGCTCCTCATCGTCACCGGAGCCTTCAGGCGAGCGGCCATGCGGTCGCACGAAGCAAAGTAATCCGAGCTTCGGGCGGGTCACATTGGACGAAGGGCTTACGCGTCCGCGCCGTTGCCGCGCGGCCCGAGCCTGGCGCGAAGCTGCCGCCACTTCGGCTCCTCGAGCACTGGGTCGGCCCACGTGTTACGTCGGATCAGCAGGTAGGGAATCGGATCCATCCCGACCGCGCGCGCGGCGATCGCCTGTTCCAGGATCGCCTGCGCCGTTGCGTAGTCCCGCAATGCGAGCCTCGTCATCACCGCGAGGCCGGGCTCGACGCGGCCGCTGCCGTTCACGCGCTCGAACTCGTAGATCAAGCGCTCCGCGTCGCCGTGCGCGCCGACACACGCGTAAAACACGGCCGCGTCCGCGCGGAAGTTGCGCGTGGTCTCATCGAAGCAGCGCTCCGCGAGACGCAGCGCCTCGAGAATCCGTTCGGGATCACGTCTGCCGGTTTCCGCACGGGCGAGCGCGATATAGCCGATCGGCGCGGCCGGCGCGTTCTCGATCATGGCTCGGGCCGCCTCTACGGCCGCCGCATGGTCCCCGAGCGCGCGAAGGCCCAGCACGAGCGGCGTGCACGGCGCCGGGTTGCGCGGATCGAGCTCTAAAGCGCGGAAGGCGTCTCGCTCCATCCGCTCGATTGAAGCGGCGCTCCGCCGGTCCCACTCCACCGCCGGCAGCGGGTCGAACAGCAACGCATCGAGCGTAACGTGCGCACGCCAGCCGAGCGCCGCCGCGAAATCCGGGTCGAGCGTCAAAGCTTCGGTCAGCAAGCGCTCGAGGGACTCGCGCGCCTCCGTCGGCATGCTGACGCCGATGCCGCCGCGCGCGCGGTACAGCGCGAGCGCCTGAAGATAAAGAGAGTAGGCCTCCAGCGATCCCGTCTGCGGGGCGGCGATACTCGACCGCTCCGCCGGTGTCAGCGCCTCAGCGAGCTCGGCCGCGATCCTGGCGGCGATGTCGCCCTGGATCCTGAATACGTCGTCGAGCGTCTCGTCGTAGGTCTCGCTCCAGACCTCCGTGCCGCTCTCCCCGTCCACCAGCCTCACGCTGACGCGCACGCGCTTCGCCGCATAGCGAACGCTGCCTTCGAGCACGGCCGCGACGCCGAGCTCGCGGACTATCGTTTCGATGGGCGTCGCCGTGTGTGCGTAGCGAAGCATCGACGTGCGGCCTTTGACCTCGAGCCCGTGTATTCGCGCGAGGTGATTCAGCAGCTCATCGTGCATGCCGGCTGCGAAATAGCCGTGCTCGTCGAGCGGGCTCAGATTCTCGAAAGGCAGCACTGCAATCGAGCCGGGCGGCGCGGAGCGGACCCGCGTTCGCCGCACGGCCGCGACGAATTGGTAGCCGCGTCGCGGGATGGTCGCGACGAACCGCGGCGCATCCTGCGTGTCGCCGAGCGCGCGGCGCAATGCGAGCACCGCCTGGCTCAGGTTGTTGTCCTCGACCACCTGAGCGGGCCACAGCGCTTGTGCGAGATCACGTCGCGGCACGACGTTTCCGGCGCGTTCGACCAGATGCACGAGCGCGTCGAACGGCTTTGCGGTGATCGGAACCGGATCTCCGTTCGCGCGCGTCAGCAGGCGCCGCGCCGGATCGAGGCGAAAGTCGCCGAACTCGTAGACGCGGTAAGTTGGAGCGTTTCCGCTCATGCGGCGCCTGCTATCGAGGTTCTGCGCGTTTCACCGAATTTCACGGCCGCGGCAACGCCATTTCACCGCCCTTCGTTTGCAATAGTGTCATCCCGAAAGCGCAGACATCGCAATCGTCTATCCATCGCACTCGAGGAACTCAGATGAATACGGTGCCGTCCCCCGGCGCTCGCGTGCTCGTCGTACCGCGCGCCCGCTCCGCATCGCGCAACCCGCTCTATCTCGGCACCGCCGTCACGATGGCCGCGCTCGCATTCGCCGGCTTTGCGCCGAGCTACTGGGTACCGATGGCCGCCGGGACGCTTGCACTGAACCCGGTGATCCACGTTCACGGCGCGCTGTTCTTTCTATGGACGCTCTATTTCGTCGCGCAGACCGCGCTCGTCGCCGGCGGACGCCGTGCATGGCACCGGAGGCTGGGCTTGCTCGGGATCGCGCTCGCGGCGCTGATGGTGCTCTCCGGCGTTTTCGTGCAGATCACGAATCTCCGAGCGGGACTCGCAGGTCCGGCGCCCGAGATCGCTCGCGCCGTCGCCGGCCTCGGCTTCTCGGCGATGCTGATGTTCACGACGTTCGTCGCGCTCGCGATCGCGAACGTCAAGCGGCCCGAGATCCATCGACGCTTGATGGTGCTTGCGTCGTTCGCGATCATCGGCGCCGCCGTCGTGCGGCTCGCGGGGTGGGTCGGGGGCGGAGCGCTGCCGGAGCGGGTGCTGCTCGGAACGCTCGCCGTCGACGGCCTGCTCGTCGCCGTCGTGCTTCTCGATCGCAAAGTCGCCGGGCGAAGTCATCCCGTGTGGGTGGCCGGCGGGCTGTTCCTCGTTGTGAATCAGGTCCTGCGAGCGGTGATCGTAGATACGGCGCCATGGATCGAGTTCACCGACTGGCTCGCGACGCTCGCGAGATGACAACGCACGGCTCCCGCAACCCTCCGGCTTGCGTACCCTTCTGATTTCGCCGATCCGCTTCCCGAGCGAGCAATACGGCATAGCCCGGATCGGTTACGATTGTCGGACTACCAATGGATTCAAGGAGTCGCGCATGCGAATACACCTCGCCGCCCTCGCGATCAGCACGCTGGCTTTGCTGCCGGCGATCGCAACTTACGCTCAGGAAGCGGTGCAGCCGCCGAAGCTGGAATTCGCGTTCGAGGTACGCGCCGAGGTTGCGGATCCGCTGGTCATCGGCGAATTGCCGAACGGCACCCGCCGCATCGTCGACATCCTCGGGGGCACCGTCGAGGGCCCCGGCATCAGCGGCAAGGTGCGTCCGGGCGGTGCGGATTGGCAGCTGATTCGGCGCGAGGACGGATTCACCGACATCGATGCGCGCTACACGATAGAGACCGATTCCGGTTCGCTGATTTATGTCACGAACATCGGCATTCGGCATGCGCCGCCCGAGGTCATGCAGCGCCTCAATGCCGGCGAGACGGTCGACCAGTCGGAAATTTACTTCCGCGCGATCCCGAAGTTCGAGACCGGCGATCCCGAGCTCGAGTGGCTGATGCGTTCGATCTTCGTCAGCACGGGCGAGCGCTACCCGAACGGGGTCATCATCCGATTCTGGCGGGTGCTATAAGCGAAGCCTTGCCCGTAGACCTTCGGAGACGACGCCCGACGGGCTGCGGCTCGCCGGGCGCCGGCTCCTCCGCCGGAGGTCTCCTGAGACGCTCTCAAGCGGCAGCGTAGCCGGGCGGCGGCGTAAAGCCGTGCCACTCGCGCTCGAGCAACTGGGCAAACCGGAGCGGCGTTCGATCCTCGAGATACGGTCCGACGGCTTGGAGGCCGATCGGCAGGTTATCGTCGTCGAAGCCTGCCGGGAATGCCGTCGCCGGCAGGCCGCAGAAGATTGCGACTTGGGGATAGAAAGCGACGTCGAGGCCCGAAATCTCGCGGCCATCGATCACATAGGTGCGCGTTCGCAGCGGGTCCGTTCGGTGCGTAAAGGCCGTGCGCGGGAATGCGGGGGTTACGAGCACATCCCAGTCGTCGAAGAACGCCGCCCACGCCTTGCGCAGCCTTTCGCGCCGCTCGAGGAGCTGCGCGAGTCCCGCGAAATCCAACGTCATGCCGTCGGCAAGCCGCGCTGCGGCCGGGTCGCCGCCCTCGCGCAAAGCCGCGGCGTCCCGGGCACGCTGCTCGGCCGGCGTCGCCGCGCTCGTCTGCGCGATCAGCAGTCGGGCGTAGTCGTCGAGATGAGCGCGCCAGTCGAGCTCTGGCGAAGCCTCTCGAACCTCTGCACCTTGCGATCGCAGCCAATCCGCAAGCGCTTCGGTGCGCGCCCTGACCTCCGGCTGCACCGGCATCCAATCGAGCCACGGCAGTATCGCGACGCGAAAGTCCCGAAGCCTGTCGCGGCGTGCGGCGGGAAGCTCGAGTCTCCACGCCTTGTCCTCGCCGAGGTCCGGGCCGGCAATGACGTCTAGCGCGAGCTCGAGATCGAGCGCGCTCCGCGCGAGCGGCCCCTGGACGCCCATGATGTAGGTCAGATTCGGCAGATCCGCGCCTGGGAAGTCGCCGCTGCGCGGCACGGCCGTCGCGGACGGCCGGTGGCCGTATACGCCATTGAACGCGGCCGGCACCCGAATCGAGCCGCCGATATCGCTGCCGATCTCTAGCGGCGTGAGACCTGCGGCGAGCGCGGCACCGCCGCCTCCGGTGCTCCCGCCCGGCGAGCGATCGAGATCCCACGGGTTGTTCGTGCGTCCGTAGATCGGATTGTTCGCCTGCCAATCACCGAGCGCGACCGGAATGTTGGTCTTGCCGAGCAGCGCGGCGCCGGCCGCGAATACCCGCGCAGCGATCCGTCCATCCAAATCCGGGCGATGATCGCGCCACTGCTCCATGCCCGCGGTCTGCGGCAAACCGGCAACCTGCTCCGACTCCTTCAGCGTCATCGGCAGGCCGAGCAGCGGTGCCCGCTCACCCGCCGCCAAGCGACGATCCGCCTGCTCGGCTTCGCGCCTGCCGCGCTCGAAGGTCTTGACGATGATCGCGTTCAGCGCCGGATCGAGCCGCTCGATACGCGCGACGTGCAGCTCGTAAAGCTCGACCGCGGAGATGCGTCGGGCGCGCAACGCGTCGAGCATCTGAGTCGCCGTCGAAAATGGGCCGATGTCGGCTCGGTCGTCCTGCGCGAATGCGCGTAAGGGCGGCAACGCGGCTGTCAGCGTGCCGGCCGCGACGCGCAGCGCGTCGCGTCGAGTGAGCTCGAACATTCGATACCTCGAGATGCACCAACCGGCACTCGATCTTGCCGCTCGGTCTGCGGAACCGCAACGGCGCCGGCGGAAGCAGACACTTAGGAGCCGCGAAGCGCAGAAGCGCCGCACGGTCGGGTCGCCCCGGGGCTTGCACCGCCGGGGCTCCCACAGATCCGGACGTGCGGAACTCCCGCATCCGGCTCCTCAGGTCAAGTCGTCGCTGAGTGACGATAGATGCTCTGAACGACG